>Ga0209278_1000007_pt1 | contig 629874 bp, 446 predicted proteins | sample JI81BgreenDNA_FD_187504 | JGI IMG/M metagenome (GOLD analysis project Ga0209278, IMG submission 187504) | Wastewater effluent complex algal communities from Wisconsin, to seasonally profile nutrient transformation and Carbon sequestration -... | ecosystem: Engineered > WWTP > Effluent > Algae...
GGACTAATTACGATATTGCCAGTTAAATTACTACCTGAAACCGTATAACTTTGTTCTGTTGAGGCTGTTCCCGCACATGACGTAAAGGCGGTTAAGGCAGGGGCAGAAACGGTGATGGTAGGGGTAGGGGCGGTTACTGTTAATGTAAATGGAACTACGGCAGACACACAGCCTGTTGAGCTGTTTCTCACTGTCAAGTTAAAGTTATATGTACCCGCAGCACTGGCAGGAATAGTAACTGCAATAGGCGAAGCAGTTAAAGCTGCATTCGTAACTGCTGAGAAAGTTGGTAAAGGTGTAGGGGCTACCGTTGTAATGGAATACTGATTAGGGCTATTGCCTGTCCCTGTGTACACCAAACTAAATGAAGTAGCTGCAGTTGTTACATTTGCTGCACTTACGCCTGTGATAGTCGGTAAAGAATTGACTGTACTGGTTGGAATGGCTTTAGTTTGTGTAGTTACCCCTGTGCTGAAGTGTGAGATATTACCACTGGCACCATTACTTGCTCCTGCACTTTGGCGAACATAAATCGTAGTTGTTGATACATTACCTCCTGTTTGTGCCAAATTGATAGGATTAGTAGGCACAAAACTACCTCCCGTACCTGTAGAAATCTCAAAACCAGTAGGAGGTGTTATAAAGATATTTGCAGTTAAATTACTGCCCGTTACCGTATAGCTTTGCTCTGTTGAAACTGAACCTGAACAAGAAGTAAAGGCAGTAAGTGCAGTTGCAGAAAGATTAATAGGTGGTGGTTGAGACGCATACACCATTACACGGTGGTTGGCATAGTCCGTTACCAATATCTTATTATTTACCCAATCTGCAGTAGCACCAATCACAGTAGTCATCACATTCTGAGTAGTACCCGAAGCATTTGCAAAGAAAGTGTTTTGTCCCAGCAAGCCATCAGCATTAGCTCCATCTGCCTTGCTCAAAGCATTGTTAAATCTCAATACTCTATGGTTTACTTGGTCTGCTACCCATAAATTTCCATTAAAATCTACAGTAATGCCATGCGGAGAAGCCATATTGTTGTTTGAAGTAGAGGCTCCTCGATTAGATGCACCTGACGTAAAGTTAGCCTGCCCCAATACCACATCAGCATTAGCACCATCTGCTTTTACAGCAGCATTGTCATAGCGTAATACACGGTGGTTAAGCCCATCAACTGCCCATAATGTAGTGCCTTGCATCACTAAACCTCGAGGCTCGTTTAAGCCATTTGCAGCAGTGCTTCCACCCCTATTTGCACTTCCAGAAGTAAAATTAGCTTGTCCTAATACGCCATCTGCATTAACCCCATTAGCTTTGAGGGCTGCCTTATTGAAACGCAAAATACGATGATTTTGTGCATCTGCCACAAATAAATTACCTTCATTATCTATGACTATACCACCTCCACCAGTCATTCTATTCTGTGTGGTTGCTGGAATAGCCGTTGTAAAGTCGGGTTGCCCCAGTACACCATTTGCTGCGGGTTGATTTGTAACAATGCTGTGTGCATCATTGAACCACAAAACTCTGCTATTGCCATAATCTGATACCCACAACCTGCCTACATTATCTACAAAAACACTCCATGGAGTGTTAAGAGAAGATGCACTTATACCTCCATTATTATCTGTATTTGAAGTAAAATTAGGTTGCCCAAAAACCAACTCTGCTGTAGGATTGCTGGCAGTAATTGGATAAGCAAAACGTAGTACACGGTGGTTTTGATTGTCTGCCACGTACATTTTACCATTACGGTAATCAATAGTTACACCATAAGGATTACTAAATTTTTGTGAAGTAATTCCCGCACTACCTGCTAGAAAAGTGGGCTGCCCTACTACAAACTCCGCATTTTGGTTATTGATATAGTTTTGTGTCATAGCTGCTAAGGTAGTGAAACTTGAAGCATTGCTGTAAGACGTACCACCTGCATTAGTAGCATAAGCACGATAATTGATAGTGGTGGCTGCGGGCAATTCTCGTAAAAAGACAGCAAAAGTGCCTATACTCACCACACCCGAAGCCACTACTTTATTATCTGCAATAGTTGGGGTAGCATTGGTGGTACTCCATACAATCCCTATTTCTGTAATACCTATGCCTGAGGTTATGTTGCAGCCAGCAACAGCAGTATAAGAATGGACGTTACTATGGGTAGGAGTAACTGCCAATGTGGGTGCTGGTGGTGGTTCACTTGCAAACTGCAATACACGGTTGTTGTTAAATTCACTAACCAATAGCTTGTTATTTACCCAATCTGCTGTAACACCAACAGCCCCATTAATACTACTTTGGGTTGTAGTGGTTATAACTGTAGTGAGGTCAGTTTGACCCAGTACACCATCGGCATTAGCACCATTTGCTTTGCCCAATGCATTATTAAAACGCAACACTCTATGATTAAGAAAATCAGATACCCATAGATTACCATTAAAATCTACTGAAAGACCAAAAGGTTCATACATACTATTAGCTGCCGTAAAACCTCCCCGGTTAGGTGAATTTGAGATAAAATTTCCCTGTCCCAATACAGCATCGGCATCGGCACCGTCTGCCTTCGCTACTGCATTAGTATAACGTAATACACGATGGTTATAGTGGTCTGCTACCCACAAAGTAGTACCTTGCATAGCTAATGACGCAGGAATATTCAATGTATTAGCGGCAACACTCCCGCCTCTGTTTGAACTACCCGAAATGAAGTCGGCTTGACCTAACACACCATCAGCATTAGCACCATTGGCTTTGTTAGCTGCTTTGTTAAACCGCAAAATACGATGATTATCTTGGTCAGATACATATAAATTGCCACCGTTATCTATTACTAAGCCAATACAGTACCGCATTCCACTTTGGGTGGTTGCTGCGGTGGCTGTTGTAAAATTGGATTGCCCTAATACACCATTAGCTGCGGGTTGATTGGTAGCTATGCTATGAGCATTGTTAAACCACAAAACCCTATTATTATAGGCATCAGCTACCCACAACCTGCCAGTATTATCTACAAAAATACTAATTGGATTGCGTAATGAGGAAGCACTTAGTCCACCATTGTTAGCTGTGCCTGATGTCATATTAGGTTGTCCAAACACTAACTCTGCTGTGGGATTACTAGCTGTGATGGGGTAAGCAAAACGTAATATTCTGTTATTATTTACATCTGGTACGTACATTTTCCCATTGCGATAGTCAATAGCTACTCCATAGGGGTTTTGAAATTTCTGCGAGGTAGTCCCTGTAGTCCCTGTCGTAAAATTGGGCTGACCTACTACAAACTCCGCATTTTGTCCATTGTTGTAGTTTTGTGTAATAGCTCCTAATGTGGCGAAACTCGCAGCATTGCTATAAGATGTACCACTACCATTGGTCGCATAAGCTCTGTAGTTGATAGTAGAGGCTGCGGGTAACTCTCTTAGAAAAATAGCAAAAGAGCCTGTACTCACCACTCCCGAAGCTACGACTTTATTGTCTGTAATGGTTGGGGTGGCATTGGTAGTACTCCATACAATACCTACTTCTGTAAGTCCTGTACCTGCGGTTACATTGCCACCTGCAACAGCAGTGTAAGAATGAATGTTGCTGTGGGTAGGCGTAGCTGCTAGCGTAGGAGCTTGGGCAAAAGCCTCATAACTCATATTGCTAAACCAGCATAACAGCCAGAGCAGCAACAATTTTGTGTGTAAAACTTTCATAAGAATTAATGAATGAAAATAAAGAAAAATGATAAAAATTTGTTGAGAATTGTATAAGTAAGAAATTAAAACCGACTAATTACATTTAAACAAAACTATAAAAATAGTATCACAAACAGTGCTTTACGACAAAGCCCTGAAAAGTATCGATATAATAATTATTTTATTCATTAATACTTACACAGTCTGTAATTACAAGGATAAAGAAAAAATGATAGTACGTAAAACTTAGTAGTTAAGTTCGAGTAGAAAGGAAGCTATTATTCAATTAGGGTACAATTATTTCAAAATTAATGAAAAAGAGAATAATTGCCAATTTAATTGTATATTTTTCATATATAACCCCTTATTAGTGTAAAAAAAAACACTAGCAAATTCATAATTAAGTAGCCAATTTGTGATGAAATTCCTAAAAAGTTGATACTCAGCAATTTTTCTTGTATTTTTACTACTCATTGTGATTCTATTTATATGCTATTTCACACACCTGTAGAACTCCCCCTCCCCTACGCTACCATTTGTCCCGATACCCCTTTGTTGCTCATAGGCTCTTGTTTCAGCGATGAAATTGGTGGTTTGTTAGCAATAAATAAACTTAATGTATTGGCTAATCCGTTTGGTGTATTGTTTAACCCTTTGTCTATTTTTGATATTGTAGGGAAAGCTATTTTACAACAAACTATTGATAGTCAATTATTTGTAAAAAGAAAAGAACTTTGGCTACATTTTGGTTTACATTCAGATTTTTCAGAATTGGACAAAGACGTGCTTGACCACAAAATCCAAACGCAATTAGCCCAAGTACACCATTTTTTAACCCAAAAGCAGCCAACTATTTATCTGTTCATTACTTTCGGTACGGCGTGGGTGTACCGCCACCAAGCTACAGGGCAATTAGTGGCGAACTGTCATAAAATGCCCGCACAGGCATTTACCAAAGAATTGTTGAGTGTGGCTACAATCGTAGAAAACTATCTGAAATTAGCTGAAATATTGCCCGAAAACGTAAAAACAGTGCTAACCGTAAGCCCTGTACGACATACTAAAGATACGCTGCCCCTGAACAGTGTCAGCAAAGCCGTTTTGCGGTTGGCTTGCCATGAAATAGTAGAAAAATGCCCTAATGTTTTGTATTTTCCTGCCTATGAAATCGTAACAGACGAGTTACGAGATTACCGTTTTTATGCCAAAGATTTGATACACCCCAACGAACAAGCCATTGAATACGTTTTCAAACAGTTTGAAAAAGTATTTTTTGCACCTGAAACGCAGCAATTTGTAACCCAATGGGGACAGCTACGGCAGCAGTTGGCTCATCAATCTTTTCACCCCACCACGACAGAACACCAACAATTTTTGAAAAACTTATTGCAAAAACTCACTACCTTGCAAAAAGAATATCCTCACAAAGATTTTTCTGCCGAAACAACAAGGGTGAAAAACCAAATTTTATTTTAGTACATCAAAGTCATGCAATATTACAGCACCAAACACCAAGTTCCGCCTGTGAACTTTGCCGAAGCCGTTTTGAAGGGCTTACCAGACGATAACGGTTTGTTTATGCCCACCGCCATTCCAACGGCACACGAGGTAGTGGCAAAATACACTGCACAACCGCAACACACTTTTAGCGAATTGGCATACGATATTGCCGTAAAATTTCTTTCGCCTACTTTTACAGACCAAGAAATTAGGGAAATCGTAACTACGGCTTTTCCGTTTCATGCCCCTGTGGTTACGCTGGACGCACAACACCATGTTTTAGAGTTGTTTCATGGGCATACTTTAGCCTTCAAAGACTTTGGGGCGAGGTTCATGGCACAAGTCATGTCGAGATTGGTTGCTAAAAGCCAAGAACCTTTGCATATCTTGGTGGCTACTTCTGGCGATACGGGTAGTGCTGTTGCACATGGTTTTTTGGGTGTGCCAAATATTCATGTTACGGTTTTGTACCCGTCTGGCAAGGTGAGTGAACGGCAGGAAAAACAGTTTGCTACATTGGGGCAAAACATCACTGCCTTAGAAATTGCAGGGACTTTCGACGACTGCCAAGCCTTAGTCAAACAAGCCTTTTTAGATACAGATTTAACCAAAAAGTTGCGATTAAGTTCGGCTAACTCTATCAATATCAGCCGATTAATTCCACAGGCTTTTTATTATTTCAGTGCTTATTTTCAAGTACATCACCTCAATCAGCCTGTAGTTTTTGTTGTGCCAAGTGGTAATTTTGGCAATTTAACGGCAGGTTTATTTGCCCAACGCATGGGCTTACCAATTCACCAATTTGTGGCAGCAACTAATGCAAATGACGTAGTGCCAGCCTATTTACAGTCGGGTAATTTCCAACCTCACGCCTCTATTCAAACTATTTCTAATGCAATGGACGTGGGCAACCCAAGTAATTTTGCACGTATGCAGGACTTGTTCCAAAACAATTTGGCAGCTATGCAAAAAAACGTAGTAGGTTATAGTTTTGATGATGAAAGTACCCGCAAAGCCATTGCTACAGTAAAAAATAAGTACAATTACACCATAGAACCACATGGGGCAGTTGGATTTTTGGCATTGGAGGCGTATTTGCAAACACACCCACAAACGACGGGCATTGTATTGGAAACGGCTCACCCTGTTAAGTTCTATGAAGTAGTTGAGGAGGTAACTGGCGAAACTGTACCTGTGCCTGAAAGACTGCAAGTATGGTTGGACAAACCCAAATTGAGTATTCCTTTGAGCAAAGACTTTGCAGGGTTCAAGGAGTTTTTGATGAAAAACTTTTAATATTTAATAGAGTTTATGAATAACTCCGTTTTAGCCCTCCCTGTGGGGAGGGTTGGGTGGGGCTATATCAAAAAATTATTCATAAACTCTAATACATAACCATCGGCAGGGTCTATCGACCACTGCCGAGGTCATCTTTACCTTTTCTTATCGTTTATTTGCTTTGAAGTTAAAAAATCAAGTACCTTTGCCCCAAATTTACTAAGCTCAAAAAAACATGAATATTGCTGTTATTGGAACAGGTTATGTAGGATTAGTGTCTGGCACTTGCTTTGCCGAAACAGGCAACCACGTAACTTGTGTGGATATTAATGCAGATAAAGTTGCACGATTGACAAAAGGAGAAATTCCTATCTACGAACCCGGTTTGGAGATTTTATTTGAAAGAAACACGAAACAAGGTCGTTTGGTATTTACCACCAATTTAGAAGAAGCTGTAGCAAAAGCAAAAATTATCTTTTTGGCATTGCCTACCCCCCCAGGGGAAGATGGTTCAGCAGATTTGTCATACGTCTTAGGTGTGGCGGAGCAGTTGGGCAAAATCATTAAAGAATACAAAGTAATTGTTGATAAAAGCACTGTGCCTGTAGGTACGGCAGACAGAGTACACGCAGCCATTGCAAAAAATGCAACTGTAGAATTTGATGTGGTTTCTAACCCTGAATTTTTGAGAGAAGGGGCTGCGGTAGAAGACTTTATGAAACCAGACAGAGTAGTTGTAGGTACGTCTTCGCCAAAGGCACAAGCATTGATGCAGCAACTTTATGAACCGTATGTACGCCAAGGCAACCCGATTTATTTCATGGACGAAAAGTCTGCGGAAATGACAAAATACGCTGCCAATGCGTATTTGGCTACACGCATTACGTTTATGAACGAAATTGCAAACTTGTGCGAAAAGTTAGGGGCAGACGTAGATGCAGTGCGTAAGGGCATGGGCTCTGACAAACGTATCGGTAACCGTTTCTTGTTCCCCGGGGTAGGTTATGGCGGTAGCTGTTTCCCTAAAGACGTGCAGGCATTGGGTAAAATGGCTGCTGAATATGCTTACGATTTTCGTATTTTAACTTCGGTAATGTCTGTTAATGACCAACAACGCATGGTCATTGCTAACAAAATAAAGGCGTATTTTGGCGAAAGTATCAAAGGCAAAAAAATAGCTATTTGGGGCTTGGCATTTAAACCAAATACAGACGATATTAGAGAAGCACCAGCTTTATATACGATTGAAGCCCTCTTAAACGCAGGAGCTACTATTTCTGCCTTTGACCCAGAGGCAATGCCGAACATTAAAGCTATTTTTGGCGATAAAATTTCTTTAGTAGAAAACGAATATGATGCCTTGAAAGATGCAGACGCATTGGCTATTATTACAGAGTGGACGGAGTTTCGTACTCCAGACTTTGAAAGAATGGCGGAGTTGATGAAAAACAAAATCATCTTTGACGGCAGAAACTTGTATAACCTCAATACACTCAAAGAATTGGGTTGGTACTATAACAGTATCGGCAGACAGTTGGTAGGTTAATCTGTAGTGTGGCGAAATACAAACTACAATATAAAAGTATTTGGCAGTACATAATAAGCAAATGCTATATAGGCAAAAAGAGGTGTAATCTTTTGAAAAGATTACACCTCTTGTATTATGTCTTTAAGGCTACCAAGTATTATCTCAACTTGTCCGACACCTCGCAGGTGTCGGACAAATAAGTAATAACTAATAACAATTTATAGCACGACACTACAAAAGATTACACCTCTTGTATTATGTCTTTAAGGCTACCAAGTATTTTTATTTGATTACAAACCTTGCTACCAAAGGCAAATGGTCACTTAAAGCCCTGCAATCATTTTTATCTAAATAGTTGGGTACTTGCACACTGTTAGGAACAAGGTATTTCGACATACTTTTGTTGATTAAAATATGGTCTATCCGCCATTTAGGATTATCCGAAGGGTGCGAAAACAACGAGGTGTTTGCCAAAGGGTCTATCATGGTGCTATTGGTCGTACCTTTTAGCAAATGTTGTAGTTCTTCGCTGTCGGGTGTAGAGTTAAAATCTCCGACCATGACCATTTTGGCGTTTTTATTGGCTAATAAAATTCTGTCGGCTTGTATTCTCAACAAGTCCATTTGTCCTTTACGCATTGCCACATCTCTTTTGCTGCGTCCTGCTTTGAGGTGTACGCCTGTCAAATGAAAAACAAAGTCTTTTTTAGCTCTTACCTCTGTTGTTACCATTCTGGCGTTGGTGCTGTTTTGGGTTTCTTTTCTGCCCAAAGAGTCTGTATAATTGACCAAATCTCCGTAAACTGTGTGGTAAGTAGTTGTAGCCCCCAATGGTAATTTGCTCATTATCACTACGTTCATGTACCAAGTGTCGCCTGTACTGCACGTAAAAAATTTATAGCCCAAATCTCCCAATTTTTCTTTTGCTATTTTCATGGCTAAATTTCTGTTCTCAAATTCTTCCAAGACCACTACATCTGCATTGATTTTTCGCAGCATATTTGCTAATAAATCTACTTTTTTTTCTACGTTTTTGGGCTTATTTTCCATGTCATTGTTGATGTACGGATTGTCGTATTCATCAACAAAATGTTCTACATTCCACGTTACAACAGACAGTGTATCGTTTTTAGGGAACTCGTAACCTTCGGGTAGTACGGTGTATTGTGGGTAGTTTTTTTGCGTGCAAGCACTGGCTACAAAGAGTGAGAAAATTGTGTATAAAATTGTTTTTTTCATAAAAAGTGTAATTGTTTAGCTACTATTTCCTGTAGAACAGACTTTAGTCAAATGCTATTAAGCTAAGGAAAGTCTTTTAAGTGCCGTAGGCACGTAATATTTATAGTAATGCTATTTTCTTCTCTCTCAAAGTGCCGTAGGCACGATATATTTCGTGCCTACGGCACTTTGAAGGAGTCTGTACTATTTTTACTATAAATATTTCGTGCCTAACGGCACTTTTTTAAAAATAACTAATTGATAATCAAATAATTATTTGCATTCTTATTTTACTTTCTTAGCTTAATAGCATTGGACTAAAATCTGTTCTACAGGTAGGTAATTATTTCTTGCGTTTTGGTGGTTTAGTGTCCTCCTCATCGTCATAAAATCCGAAGTCGTTGCCACCGATACCGCCTAACATTCCGCCCAAAATATCATTGAATTGTAAACCTCTTTCCAAATATTTTTTGGTCAATAAAGAATATTCTGCCATACCATGCAACAAAAACTCCATCATAAACAGCTTTTCTTCTTCGCCCAAAGTTGGCAGTTTATCTCTTACTAAACCCTCCAAATTCGGAATGGCGTACAAGGCTTGGCGATATTCTTCGTTGCTCATGTCATTGAACAAATCTAATTTTTCGCCATTACCAAACCACTCTGTAATTTTTTTGTAGGTGGTGTGTTTTTGCTTTTTCTCTTTTTCGGGGTCTGGAAAATACTTTGCAAACAAGGTTTTAACGGCTTTGCCCAACAAATTCAACGCCACTATGCCCGCACCTTCTTGTTCTCCTTCATATACTAATTCCACTTTACCCGAAATGGCAGGCACAACGCCCCAAAAATCACTGATGCGTATATGCGTATGATTTTCGCCATTAATTAACATACGTCTTTCGGCAGTACTCAACAGGTTTTCGTAGGCAGAAATGGTTAAACGAGCCGAAACACCACTTTTGGCATCTACAAACTCACTTTGGCGAGCCTCTATCGCAATTTGTTCTACAAGGTCTTTTGCCAAATCAAAAACTGTAATGTGTTTGCCTTGTTCGGGTTTTACCAATGCCTCTTGCTGCGTGATTTTCTTACCCACCACAATATCTTTGGGGTAATGTGTTAAGATTTGGCTTTCGATACGGTCTTTGAGAGGCGTAACAATGCTGCCCCTGTTCGTATAATCTTCGGGGTTGGCGGTAAACACAAACTGAATATCTAAGGGCATACGCACCTTGAAACCACGAATCTGAATGTCGCCTTCTTGCAAGATATTGAACAAAGCCACTTGGATACGAGGCTGTAAATCAGGCAGTTCGTTGATAACAAAGATACAACGGTGTGAACGAGGAATTAGCCCGAAGTGTATCACTCTTTCGTCTGAATACGGTAGTTTCAAACTTGCAGCCTTGATAGGGTCGACATCACCTATCAAATCTGCTACAGAAACGTCTGGCGTTGCCAACTTTTCGGTGTACCTGTCGCTGCGGTGTAGCCATGTAATAGGCGTAGTTTCGCCTTTTTCGGCTACGGTTTGTTTGCCATAGTGCGAAAGTGGGTTCATCGGGTCATCATTCAACTCACTGCCCGCAATCACAGGCACGTATTCGTCCAACAACTCTACCATCATACGAGCCATACGGGTTTTGGCTTGTCCACGCAAACCCAACAAGTTGATGTTGTGCATAGACAAAATAGCCCGTTGGAGGTCTGGAATTACCGTATCTTCGTAGCCGTAAATGCCCTCGAAAATAGGCTTTTTGTGTTTGAGGTGGTGAATGAGGTTATAGCGGAGTTCTTCTTTGATACTTTTGGGTTGGTAGCCAGCCTTGCGTAAATCGGCTAAGGTTTTAATGTGGGTGATACTGTCTTTTGTAAACATACGTGAGATAAAGAAAAGGTATGTACTTAAGACAAACAAAGTGGGGTAAAAGTTTCTGAATAGAGGAGATATGTAAATAATGTAAGTTGCGTAGTGTACCGTACCCTTTAGGGTGCAAGGTTGGGAATATAATTTTTTTAATAAAAAATATAATAATCATCTTTATTATTTAAAAAATATACTTTAAAGTAACCAAAATTAACCTTGCACCCTAAAGGGTACGGTACATTTTTACACTACACAACTTATGTTAATTAAACTATTTTTTCATAAGTTTGGTGTTAAAAAATACTTTTATACCATAAAAAATGACTCAAAAGAAAATTATTCAGCTTGACGTAACTACTCCAACTCAAGATTGGTGTGAGATGGTATTAAACTCAACTTCTAACGACATAATAGTAACGGGAGATAATCATCATGACTTGGTATGGTTTATCAGTAATTTTACCCAATTTTTGTGTAGACAAGGAGGTAATGAAGTTTCAGTTGTTTATGGAGAGCTAGTTAAAAATTTAAAAAACTTTATTTATCAAGTCAATTTATCTATACCAACTTCTGGGAGGTTTAAAGCTGGTTTTCACCCTCTTTATGATATATTATTATGTTTTGAAACAGAACCCCTCAATAGATTTATTATTTGGAATAATGCAGAAGTCTTACTAAAATCTAACAGAGAATTATTTAAAAGAATATTTGGGAAATTAGTAGTATCAGCATTTGTTAATAGAAATGCATGTAGTACTATCAAAGAAGATGATACCCCTTATCATGTTAATCAAAGAAATATATTTGTATTTAACAAGACAAATGTGGAAGACATTAATTTTCTAATAGAGAAAGAGTATTACATACCTGATTTAAACAAATCTTATGAGAGTAAAATAGATTTCGACTATATAGAAATACAAACACAAATATTTATAGATTAACCATTGTAAAATTTAGGCATATAATATTTAGGTTGCACCTATTCAGATAGATTTACTGATTTCACTACCGCAATAATTTCTAAAGTAAAATTAGGGGCTGTTGGAGGGACTAATTGGAAATATGCCTCATTGCTTTTGCGTTTAATATCTAACCACCCTAATTTATGATAACGACTAATTTCCTCTGTTACTTCATCTGCGAAAGTCTTAAATATTTCATACCTATAATTTTGTATAATGTCTTCTCTATTTAGATGTTGAATTTCATCTAAAAAGGACTTTAGGTAATCATACTGTACTTTATATTTTTCTGGCATATCAATTTTTGCGTATAAAACATACACATCATCATTCATTGCATATATTTTTACAAAATGAGCATATTGAGCTTTGCTTGCTTGCTGTAAGAGTTCTACGAAAATATTAAATATTTTACGGTAACTATAAACTTTTTTTGCTACCATATATTCATCTATTTCTATTAAATATTTCTTAATAACTTCTTGATTATCAAACTGATAAAACGAAAAAACAGGTGTTTGGAGTTGGGCGAAATAGTGTTGAAAATTCATTGGGAAAGTGTTTTAGGTTATTTCAAATTTTTACCTTGTAGTGAATAACTAAACGTGGCTATTTTAATAGGCAGTTTGTAAATAAGTTTACCTCTTATCTACGCCAAGTTGCTAAATAATTTAAATTTATATATGCTTTTTGTTCAAAAAAATAGGTTTTTGCTTATTATAAAGCAAAAACCTATTTCTAAAAAGTTCTATTTTTAGCCTTCTCTAAGAAGTTCAATTATTTGTTAGCAAAAATTATTTCACCCACTTTTTATCTTTAATAAACAATCCGTTCATAGTAGCCACAAATACGTTTTGTTGGTAAGGGACTACTGCCGTAATCTGTTTGTCCTCCAAACCTTTGTTGTTGATAGGCGAATAAGAAAAATCTTGCGGTTTTACTTTGAACAAACTATCTTCTTTGTAAAAAAACAGTTGATTTTCTACCGTAAAAAACTCTCTTGCAGCTTTGTAAGGGCGAATAGTTTGGGCTACACGCCATGTTTCGCCTTCATCGGCAGACACATAAACGGCATCTTCAAAGTCTGCATAGACTTGGTTTTGGTGCATAAAATAACTTTTGACGGGTCGGGTAAAAATAGTTTTGTAACTCCCATCACTCCGCACCAAGTACGACTGTGTGGCAGAACTTAGCAAAAAGTTATTGTTTACACTAAACATTCTACGGACAGGCTGCGATGGTTCGGGTAAGGTAATTTCTTGTACTGTATTTTGGTCTATGGTAGTGATGTAACGTGTCCAACGAGGGATAGATTGATTAATAACCAAAAACTTTAGTAATACTAATTGCTGGTTAGTTTTATGAACAACAGAAGTCAAAAACTCATCTTTTTGGTTAAAAACACCTATTTCCTTGCTTGTATTAAATGCCATATAATCTCGCATGAAAGGGTATTTTGCTAAAAAGTAAGAACTTTGGTAGTCTGTATATAGTGTAACAGGTTCATTACAATTACATGATAACGTATATTTACTATCATAGAAAGTAACGACTTTTTGATTTTGCGATTGTATAGCCACTAATCTATTTTGGGGAGCAAAAGCATTACGTTGATAAATAGAACGACCATAATAGGAGTTAGAAGGAGATACTTTGCCATAGTTCTTATAGGGCTGTCCCTGAACATCTAACAACCAATAACTTCCTATAGAAATTGCCATTAAAGTATCTCTCTGCACAGCTAAATCTGTAAAAACTTGTTCGGCAGAATAAGCCGCTGTAGGAGCTGCTACCCATTTTACAATATTTGTACTGTCTGCCACAGGTTTTATACTTTCTGTTTCTTGTTTACAAGCCCCCAAATACAATAAACTCAATAGAGTTAGTATTTGTAAAATAAAGTGTGTTTTATTCTTTTTCATAGACAAAAAAATCTTTTAAAGGTTTGGAAAACAAGCCGTTGTGTGTAGTAATATATACCTTGTCTTTAAAAAGAGCCACATCATAAATAGCCACGTAGGGTGGCAAACCTGCTAAACTAATACGTTGAATATTATATTTGCCTTTGGTCAAGTCCAAGTTCCACTGAAAAATATTGCGATTAACAAAACTCATGATTTTATTATCAACAGTGCTATAACGCCACCAACCATCATCTTCTTTTAACGAAGTACGGTAGTTTTGCCAAACAGCAGGAGATTTTTCTAAAGCAAGCACCACACTAAAATTTTCATCTAAAGAACCAGCATAGCCCATCACAAAGGTTGAATCTTTGATTTTTAATAAATAAGGGTGTGTAATATTGCTAACTTTTTGGGCTATACCATTAGGAAAAATTTGGTAAGTTCCTCTGTTTGCAGCTACTAAAAAGTCGTTTTGATATGCTAATACATTCATCATATTCGTAAACCCTGTACGCACAGTAGCCAAAATCGTACTTTGGCGATATACAGCATTAATATTAGTAGGACTGGTAAAAAGTTGAAAACGAATTACTTGGGCTGTTTCTCCATTGTTACCCGAAGCCACAGGAACTAACAATTCGTCTTGGTCATTAATAGCTACTTGTTGGTTATAGGTATAATAAGGCAACCAAAAGGTACTATCTATAGCTTTAATGTCTATTTGTGTACTTATTTCTGGTTTATCAATCAAATGAATAGTAATTTTTTGAGCTACATCTACATAAGCCAAAAACTTTTTATTCATACAAGGTCGTTTTAAACCTAATGCAAGCCCCCTAAATGATAGCACCTGAGAACTTTCTAATTCATGTTTGCTATTAAAAGTAAGCAAATAGTTATTGCCTGCTACATAGAGCTTCTCGTCTGTAACAAACATATTTTCGCAAAGCACCTTATCCAAACGGACTTCGGGGTGAGCTTGCCATTGGGCAGGTTCGGGTGGTGGCGTAGGGCGTACTTCGTCTTTGCTACAGGCTGCAAATAAAACAGCCAATACCGAGAGTAAAGAGAGTAATTGAAATGGTTTAAACATAATATTCTTATAATAAAAGCACGCAAAGCTATAGTTTTGATTTGTGTATTTTAGTTAAAAAAATGTTAATTTTTTAAAAATATTAATTTAAAATTTATAGCTAATATATTCTTTTATATCAAAAAATAAGCTGTAATTATTTTATTACAAGTAAGTTATGCTGTTGTCAAGGTGAAAATTTCCTACTATTTTTAGTACCAAATTATTTTACTATTTTTATGTCTATACACACCCACCAACGCCATTTATTCCAACTACCAGACGACATTCACTATCTCAACTGTGCCTATATGTCGCCAATGCTCAAGACCGTAGAGGTTGCGGGCATAGAAGGGCTGTTGCTCAAACGAAATCCTACGGTCATTCAGCCCAAAGATTTTTTTGAACCTGCCCAAGAAATTAAAGCCAAATTTGCCCAAATGGTAAACGGAGCAGCTACACAAATAGCCCTGATTCCTTCGGTGTCGTATGGTATGCAGACCGTTGTAAACAACCTGCCTACAAACAAAGGCAATCATGCTTTGTTGGTGTCTGACGAGTTTCCGAGTGCCTACTACCCCCTACAACAGTGGTGCAGCACCTACCACAAAACCCTGACCACCATTAAAGCACCTACAGCCACCCAAAATAGGGGGAAATTGTGGAATGAAGAATTATTGACAGCTATCAACAAAGACACTGTAGCCGTATTTTTGTCGGCGGTGCATTGGATAGACGGCACTTGGTTTGACCTCCAACGCATAGGGCAAAGATGCAAAGAAGTAGGGGCTTTGTTGGTGGTAGATGGCACGCAGTCTGTTGGGGCAATGCACATAGACGTAAAAGCCTACCAAATAGATGCCCTTGTGTGTGGGGCGTACAAGTGGCTTTTAGCTCCGTATTCTACTGGTTTGGCGTACTTTAGCGAAGTTTTTAATGAAGGCACACCCATAGAAGCCTCTTGGATGAACCGCAGCAATGCCAAAGATTTTTCGCAACTGACCAACTATGTGAATACGTATGGAGAGGGTGCAGCTCGGTACAATGTAGGTGAGTTTAGCAATTTTATCTTATTGCCTATGCTAAATGCAGCTCTTACGCAGTTGTTGGCATGGGGAACAGCCCCGATACAAGCCTACGGCGAGGCATTGAGTAAACCTTTGACCGACTATTTAGCAGGTAACGGTTATTGGGTGGAAGCCCCCGACCAAAGAGCCAAGCATTTGTTGGGTTTCAAACTCCGCCCTACACAAGATTTGGCGAAGGTGGTGGCAAAGTTACAAGAACGGAAAATTTTTGTGTCTGTACGTGGAACTACTATTCGGGTGGCGGTTCACCTTTTCAATACACCTGAAGACATTGCTGCTTTGTTGGAGGTGTTGCAAGGGGAGTAGTTTTTTTGGGATTCGTGGGTGCGGGGTTGCACCCATGAAAGTTGGTAGCTAAGTAAAACTACAATACTTTTTGCATAGCGTAGGGTTTGCAAACCCTACGCTATGCAAAAAGTATTGTAACCTATAATTGAATGTTAAATACTACCTCCAACACTCTACGAAAACGTACTTGGCTGCGATTTCTTTTTAAGAAATTAATTGTCCACTCAATACCATTTTCGTCAATATAGTCATTAATAACTACTTCATAATCAATCCTATCTTCCCTTAATTCATGGTCATTCAAATTAAGATAATCTACTAAATTTTGTGCTTCTGTACCAATGCCAAAATAATCTCCACTTTCTTTATCATAGCAAATTTTTTCCTCTAAATCCTTATCAGTAGGATTAATCAAAGGTTGATATTCTTGCCAACGACTATCAGCATTAATTGTACCTTTCAACAAATTAGCTCTATGACAAACTGCAAACCAATTTTCATAACCGTCTTGTGGGGTTTCTTTTAGTAAAGGATTAAAATGTTCTACGTCAATAGAAGATGAACCTGTAATTCTGTCTTCCCAATATGCACAAATATATTGTTGTTCTTTTTCCAAAAGTTCTCTGATTTTTACCTTGTCTTTGGGATAAGACAATCCTTCTGTAACTATCTCAGAATTAGGATTTTTAATGATACGTTTCATAGAAATTAGTTAGCATTGGGAAGTTTAAAATTGTATTGATTAGCCAATTCAAAGTATTTTATAGACAATTCTTCTTTCTTTTCTGGGTTAGTTTCTTTGCGAATTTCGCTGCGAAGACGTATAAACTCTTGGTATTTTTCTACACCTTTGGGAGTAAGTACCTCTGTAGCAAAATCTTTGCTCAATAAATCATTTGCGTCGTCTCCCTCTGGGGCTATGCCTCTGTGTGCCTTCACAAAGCCTGTTTCCTCGTCAAAAGTCAAGATAAACCTTTCGCAAGGCTCAAACTGCGAGGCTATCAACGGAGAGTGGGTAGCAAAGAAAAACTGTGCTTCGGGAGCAAGCTCTGTGTAATAGTTGATAAGAGTACGTTGAATGTCGGGGAATAATGACCTTTCGGGTTCGTCAAAAAGGATTACCGCATCTTTTGTATTAAGTTGAAATAGTGGTGTTGCAGTTAAAATTATTTGTTTTGTTCCTGTACTTAAACGACTGTACGGAATAGCATGATTACTTATTAATGTACTTAGCTCTATAAATTTTACTTCCGCACTACTCTTATATTCAGCTTTAGTATTCACTTCTAAGTAAAATTTATTTATTATAGGATTTAATATTTTTGCAATATTTTTTAAAGGATTTGGATTTAAGAATTGCCACTCTTTAAATTCTGTACGTAGTACATCAATAGTTTTTGTATCATCTTCTAATAGTGCCTTAGAAATAAGGCGACTATAAAAATTCATTTTATCTTCATAGTTTGCTATATCCAATAAAATCTTTTGCCATAAAATAATAGGGTTTTCTATTTTGAAATCGTAGATAGATTGATTTTCAATTTTTGCCTTTTCAGCTTCAACATATTTTTGAATATCTTGTTGCGACAAAATATTATTTAAAGGATTAGCTATTTTGGAGTCTTCAATTTTTTGATTAATATACTCTATTGATTCAGCAGGATAAAAAATTAATACTGTTTCAAATTTTTTGTATTGCTCAAAAATAGGACTATTATTTCTTAAATCTCCTTCTCCATAGGCATAAAAATAATTATTCTTATGATGAAATAAGTCGGTATCTGCTTTTACAAACCACTCCTCAAAGTTATTTTTGACTAATTTTATTTCATAGGATATATGAGGATTAATATCTTTTTTTGCTACAATAGCGTATTTTTTTATATCATCTAACAAGCCTTTTATCAAATTCAAAATCGTAGTCTTCCCCGTCCCACTTTGCCCAATCAAACATACTTTATCTAAGGGTTGCCCAGCTTTGGGGTGTCCTTCGGGGTACGTCAAATCCAATTCAAAATCTTTGAACTGCTGAAAATCTTTGATTGCTATTTTAGAAACTTTCATAGTAGTTGTAGTAAAGGTTGTAAACAAAAAGAGCCAAAATTTAGTCAATTTTTTCTAAACGCCAAATATAGTTACGATACTCCTCCCACAAAAAAACATTTAAAACACTGTTAATCAAAAAATTATACGCCTTATCTATTCTTTTTTGCACTTATTTTTTGTTGCTACCAAAAAAGCTACTACCTTTAAGCCAACCTTCAAAATCTACCTACAAATCCTTTCTTTTTTCACCATTCAATTGTAAGCTAATGAATTGGAAAATCTTGTTAGTCGTGGCGATACTATTTTCGCAACAGTTAATAGCACAAAATGGTGTGCTGACTTTTCACACAGAAACCTATAATTTAGGTAGAATAGCCAAAACCAATCAGCCTATTACACACCAATTTGTTTTCCAAAACACAGGCACTTCTCCCATTAATATTTTGGGTGTAAACGTAGATTGTGCGTGTATGTCGGCTTCTTTCCCTACTACGCCTATTCAACCGAATGAGCAAGCTACTATCAAAGTATCGTTTTCTCCCTACCGAGCTGGCGGATTTGAAAAAGAATTTGTCGTAATGACCACAGGTAGCCCCAAAACATACAGCCTCAAACTCAAAGGTTATTTGTTGCCGTATATGCCCGAACAGGCTATCAACGATTTTGTGTATGAAAGAGGTAGTTTGAGATTTAGACAAAAAAACTTGAATTTTGGTACAATCACTACGCAAATGAGTGTAACAAAGAAATTTAGCTTTTACAATGCCTCTAAAAAAGACGTTACTTTTACGCAAAATATCAAAACACCTACTCACCTAAAAGTATTTTTTGATTCTTCAACAACTGTAAAAGCTGGGCAATTTGGGCAAATAGTGATACAATATGACCCTAAAAACAAAGATAATTTTGGCTATTTACAAGACGAAATCGTATTGCAAACCACAAACAAAGAGAAAATAAGTATCAGTGTAGCAGCAGACGTACAACCAGATACCCACGTAATAGCCGACCATTCGGCAGAAAGTCCCAATATATGTGTGCAAGAGGCGATGTACCAAATCCATAATGTTTCGCCACAAAATGATGCTTATACAGAGGTAGAAGTGAGAAATGTAGGCACAATTCCCCTCAAAATACACAAAATAGCTACTGCCGAAGGTTGTGAAGTATTGGACGACATAGAAGAAATAGCACCTAATACGACCAAGAGAATTAAAGTAAGATTATTGCACAACGGTAGGGCAGGTTCACATGATACATTTTTTACTATCTATTCTAATGACCCTTACAAATCTAAACAAGTCGTTTCTTTAAAAGCACATATTTTACCCGATTAACAAAAAAGCCGTAAGTTCATCACTTACGGCTTTTTTGTTACTAACTTCTTGCTTAAATTATGCGTTGAACAACAACCACGTAGCCACTAACAAAGCCACAACAGCCAGTAAAAACGCAAAAATAACCGCCATACGCAAGTCATCTTTTTTCAAAAACAACATAATTACGCCTATTAATAAGCCCGAAATAGCACTAAAAAGAGAACAGACAACCATACTTACTAAATAGGTAGGGAAAATTTGGTGGGGATGTTCCTCATGAATAGGCAAGAAACCAACTATTGCTCCAGCTATTAAGCCCAATAGTGTAGTATAAAGTACAGTTTTGAGGACAAACAAAAAAGATTGCATAGGCGTAAATTAAGATTATGAAACCTATAAGGTTTTGAAAACATTATAGGTTTAGTTGGTTTTAAGTAATAATATATAATAAAGTGTCGTTTACAATTTTGTATAACTACTTGTAAATGAACCACAAGGAGATAAGTTCACTTAGAAAAAATAGTAATTTATTTTTTCTTTTTACTTAGAATTTTCTAATTTGTTGTTTCATCAGGCAAGATTTCTATGTCTTGAATCAACACTTTTTTGGCTATTTGCTGACCTGTTTGGGTGGATGCCAATCCGCCCAAAGCCGTTTCTTTGTACCTTGTTTCCATACTTTCGCCAATTTCGCCCATAGCTTGCACACATTCATCTACAGGAATTACGGCATGAACCCCCGCCAAAGCCATTTGTGAAGACGAGTAGGCAATGGCTGCAGCACTTGCGTTACGCACTATACAAGGCACTTCTACCAAACCCGCCACAGGGTCGCAAACCAAGCCCAACATACATTGGATAGTGATAGCCACTGCCGAAAAAACTTGTTCGGTACTACCGCCCAAACAATATACTATAGCCCCCGAAGCCATAGCTGCTGCACTGCCTGTTTCGGCTTGGCAACCACCTACAGCCCCTGCCAAAGACGCATTTCTTTCTATGATAAGGGCAATGCCTGCGGCGACTAATAACCCTTCTAAAATTTTACGGTCTGGGAGGTTGTGCAGTTCTTGGATAGTAACTAAGGTGCTGGGTAAAATGCCCGAAGCCCCCGCCGTAGGAGCTGCAACAATACGCCCCATGCAAGAATTGACTTCTTTAGCTGCCAAAGCTCTGGCAATCAATTTCTGAAATTCTGGCGACAACACCGTAATAGGGGCGTTGTAAACCTTTTTGCCACTGTTATTGACCATGCCCGACCTCGAAGTCATGTCTTCGGACAAGCCAGTGAGTACAGCTTCTTTCATGACCGTATAGGCTCGTTGCATTCCGTCCCATATTGTTTCGGCAGTACGGTTTTTTTGTTGTATTTCGTAGTTGAGAACAGGCTCAAATAAGGGTTCTTGGGTGTCTTTACAATGCTGTTGCCAGCTTTTGAAGTCGTCGAATAGTAACATAAGTAGTTGGTGTGTTATTTTGGTAGTTACAATGGCTGTTTTTTTTAGTGTACCCAATTAGAATAAACAAATACAATTTGGTGTATGAAATTAATTTTTATATTAAAGATTATTAGAATTTGTAGCATAGACTTTAGTCTGTGAATTAATTAACTGACTATCAATTAAAAGCACAGACTAAAGTCTATGCTACAAACTGTAGTAATGTCGATTCTTACTTATCAAGCAATAAGTTTTCTAAGGTAGGCATTAAATCTGGGTAAGCAAACTTAAAACCTGTAGTTTGTATCTTATCTGCTTTTACTCGGTTGCCTCCTATTACACTGTTTGCCATGCCTCCCATACCCATTTTAAGAACAAAGGCAGGTACATTGGGCAGGAAAACAGGGCGGTGTAGCACTTTTCCTATAGCTTGTGTGATAGCTGCATTAGTGGCAGGGTTCGGAGCTACAGCATTGTACGTACCCTTACATTGTTGATTTTCAATCATATAAACAATCATTTGGCATAAATCCTCTATATGAATCCACGAAATATACTGTCTGCCAGAACCTATGGCTGCCCCTACAAATAGTTTCACAGGTAAAGTCAATTTAGGCAAAGCACCACCTTCTTTCGCCAATACAATTCCGATACGCACCTTCGTAGTACGAATATTTAGGGTATTCATTTGGTCTGTACTAATTTCCCAATCTTTCACGACTTGTGCCAAAAAATCATGCCCCAAAGGGCTTTGTTCATCTACCCACTGGTCTTGTGTATCTGCTCCGTAAATACCAATAGCACTTGCCCCAATAAAAGTATGTACTTGGTGTGGTGTTTTTTTGAGGTAATCAAACAACAAATTAGTAGCCTTTACTCGGCTATCATAAATTTCTTGTTTGTAGCTTTCCGTCCAATATTTATCGGCTACACTTGCCCCTGCCAAATTAACTATGACATGAGTATTTGTAAAAGCCTCCGCATCAATTTTACCATTTGCTATGTCCCATTGGTACAAAGTAACCTCACCATTTTTGCCTTTTTTTCGGCTTAAATAACTGACATTATAGCCTTTGGCTTGTAACAATGTGGTCAATCTGCGACCTACTAAGCCTGTACCTCCTGTAATTAATATATTTTTAGTCGTAGTCATGTAAGATGATTAACAGTGTTGTTGTAAAGTCTAAATTTACTAATTAAGAATTTCTTATTTCAAATTACCACACCTTAATAGCCCCTGCCTTGTACTCATCTTCTTTGGTGGCTTTTTCATTGTTTTTTCCCCACAAGATAGCATAGACAGTACCATCTAACAATTTGATAACAACAAAGTTATACATTTCGTTTTTGTTCAGGGAACTCACATAGCCCAAGCAACCTTGCTGTTTAATTTTCTCGTCAATCGGAATACCTTTGAGCCAATTTGCCCCTGCACCACTTTTACAGTTGATTTGTGGGGGCTTTTTACTGTAAAAAAGATTGTCTTTAAAGAGCTGTATGACTTCTAATTTGGGCTGTTTGGTAGCCACATCATAAATTTGTTCCAAAGTCAAAGTTTCAAAATTTTTCATGGCATCTACGCCTGCCGTTTCTGTTTGTGTCAAAATTCTATTATTGAGCTTTGCCCACTCTGCCCTAATCAAACCTGCTAATTTCTCTTTTGGGGCAAGTTCTTTTTTCATTTTGGCGTATTCTTGTTCTGCTTGGCTCAATTTGCCTGTGGCTGCTTGGGCATTACCCTTTTTCATTTCCAAATCTTCTGCATCTGTTGCTCCACTCGTAGAGTCCGATTCTAATTCGGCTAATGCTTGTTGGCTGCGTTTACTTTTGCTGTTGCGGAGTTCGTCCATCATGCTGGCTCTGTTCTGTTGGCTGCGTTTGTAGGCTTCTTCTTGGGCTGCAAATTCTTTTTGATTGGCTGCTCTTTCTGCCTCTAATTTCTGAATTTCGCCAGCTTTGGCTTTCAGAGGGTCGACCATGTACCGCACCAAGTAGTTGGCATTATCTCGCAACTCTCTCAATCTTTTTTCTCGGCTTTGCATTTCTTTCAATGGTGTGCCGTCTGGCGTGTTCCGAAGCTGCTGAAATTCTCCAAAAAGTTGTTCATACGTCATGGCGGGTGGTGCCATTTTTTTAGTAGCTGCACTATCCGTTTTTTCTTGCCCTGCACCGTCATCTTCTATGGTTTTATCGTCATCGTCTTGGGCAAAAACAGCCGTTGAGCAAGCCATAAAAAGTAAAAAACAAAACAATATTTTTTGCATGATAATAAAGATGTTAAATTTTAGTAAGCATTAAACGGAATGAAGTCCGTTCTCCAGTAAATAAATGGCTATTATTGTAAAATCAGCCAAAAAGCACGTAGTTTGTAACAAAAATCCAATAAGACTGTTCATTTACAATGAAAACAATTTCGTGGCGTTGCCCTTCCAATATAGCCTTAGTCAAATACTGGGGCAAAACAGGTATCCAATTACCTTGTAATCCTTCTATCAGTTTTACCCTCCGCCACGCCTATACAGACATGGCGGTTAGTTATGAAAAAGCTACTACTACCTCTTTTTCCTTAGATTTTTTGTTTGAAAACCAACCCAACGAAAAGTTTAAGGACAAGATAGTGAAATTTATTCATACGCATTGGGAAAAACTTAACTTTTTACAAGGTTTTCACCTGCATATCCAATCTACTAACTCTTTTCCACACTCTACAGGTATTGCGTCTTCGGCTTCAAGCATGGGAGCTTTGGCTTTGACTTTGTGCAGTTTAGAAGACGAAATCAAAGGGAAAACCACCCCAACGGCAGAGTTTTTACAAAAAGCCTCTTTCTTAGCACGTTTGGCTTCGGGGAGTGCGTGTAGGTCGGTATATCCACATTTGGCGGTGTGGGGAGCTACGGCTGCGGTGGCGGGTTCATCAGACAACTACGCAGTGCCTTTCACCACTTTTCACCCTGTTTTCAAGACCTATCAAAACCGCATTTTGATAGCAAGTAGCAAAGAAAAAGCCGTTTCGAGTCGGGCTGGTCATGCCTTAATGAACAACCACCCTTTTGCAAAAGTACGTTACGAACAAGCTAATAATAATTTGAATAATTTGGTAGTAGCTTTGCAAACAGGTGATATTGAGGCTTTTACGAACATTACGGAGCAGGAGGCTTTGACTTTACACGCCTTGATGATGAACTCCTCGCCTTCAGTAATTTTGATGCAGCCGAATACTTTGGTGGTTTTGGATTTAATCAAAGAATTTAGGGCTACAACCCAACTACCTATTGCTTACACCTTAGATGCGGGACCCAATATTCATTTGTTGTTTCCGCAAGAAATAGCTTTGCAAGTAGATGCTTGGTTGAATAGTGTTGTTGCTCCTTACTTAGAAAATGGCAGAATTATAAGAGATGAAGTAGGCGAAGGAGCTACAAAATTTTAATTTTACGCAAACCTATAAGGTTTTTGAAACCTTATAGATTTTAATTTTTTAAACAAACAACTATGAACAGACGCAAGTTTTTAGCAAAAACACTCTTAGGATTGTCTGCTATGGGGATTTCCATAGAGTCATTGGCTTTGTCTGAACAAAGAAAGATTGTTCCAAATGGTAAAACTGTCTTAGTCATAGGGGCAGGCATGGCGGGTATTTCGGCAGCTTACCATCTTCAACAAAAAGGTTTTGAAGTAAAAATTTTGGAGGCACAAGGCAGGATAGGCGGAAGAATACGTACCAATAGGACTACAGGCGTAGTTTTTGACGAGGGAGCAAGTTGGATACATCACCCAAAAGGCAACCCTATTACGCCTATTGCACAAAAAGCTGGTCTTACAACGTACCGAACAGATGACGATAATGTGCAAGTTTTTGATAAAAATGGAAAGCCCTATGCAACTACTTTATTGAATGAATATGAAGAAGAATATGAAAATATTGTTCAAAAAGTACAAAAAAACGGTGTTGCCAATAAAAGTTTTGCAACAATTTTCAATGAATTGTACCCTCAAAAATTAAATAGTGAACTTTGGAAATATTTTTTGTCTGCTTATTTAGAATTTGATACAGGTACGTCTATTAACCGTTTATCTTCTTTGTATTTTAATGATGACAGTGTATTTGAAGGAGATGATGTGATTGTTACGAATGGTTATGATTTGTTAATCAATTACTTAGCTAAAAATTTAACTATTGAGCTAAACACTCCCGTTACGGGGCTTAATTATGAAGGCGAAAAGGTCATTGTGCAAACAGCCCAGCAAGAACACACTGCGGATTTTGTAGTGGTGGCAGTGCCTTTGGCTATATTGAAACAGCAAAAAATTAAATTTACCCCCAATTTACCAACTCAACAACAAAAAGCTATTGAAAAAACACAAATGGGTGTAGTAGATAAATTTTTGTTAGTTTGGGACAAACCTTTTTGGGATACAGGCTTGCAATACATTGGCTATACACCTACGACCAAAGGTATGTTCAATTACTTTTTAAATTTGCGTAAATTCTCACCCCATAACGCCTTAGTTACCTTTGCTTTGGGCGAATATGCGTTAGAGGCAAGCCAATTAGATAATGCAAGCACCCAAGCACAAATTATGGCTCATTTACAAACTATTTATGGGCAAACTATACCGCAAGCCAAGCATTTTCTACGTACAAATTGGCTGAAAGAGCCTTATATTGGCGGTTCGTATTCGGTGGCTACTAACGGCACAAGTTCTGCCGACTTTGATACAATGGCTCAAAACATAGCGGAAAAAGTATTTTTTGCAGGGGAACATACCTCAAAAGATTACAGAGGTACGGTGCATGGGGCTTATTTGAGTGGGCTGCGTGAGGCGGAGTTAATTGCAGAGTTATAGTTTAAGGACTAAGAGAGTTTACCAATAAAAAAAGCATCATAAAAGATGCTTTTTTTATTGACCAATTCTCTTAAAACCGCCTTCTTCGAGGTCTTGTAGCTGTACCATCTCCGCCAATTCCCAAAGGTACTCTGAAACCTACACTCATTCTAAAAAAGTGCATCATAGGGTCTGTTTTAATCGTAGTACCGTTTTTAAATAGGTTTAGATGTGTACTAAAAGAAGCCTCTGCAAAAATATTGAATTTATCCATTACAAAAGTTTCTGCACCTACACCCAAATCTGCCGAAATAAGTTGTGTAGTTCTGTCTTTATAAAATTTAGCTTCACCTGTATAAGCCAATGCTGCTGTATCTGGAATTGTAAAACTCACCATATTATTGGTAAAAGATACACCACCCATTGCATAAATACCAGAATAGTCGTTAAAACTACCAATCAAGTATCTTTTGTAACGGATAGAGAGGTCAAAACCAGAGATATTGCCCGATGTGTAGTGCATTTTTCCGTCAATTTTCTCTATGCCTACATGATAACCTGCTGCAAATTGGACAGCATTTTTATCTCTAAAACCAAAGTCAAAAATTAAACGACCTCCTGCCATACTTGGTAGGTCTTTGGCAGAGGTAATAGGAAATTCGCCTAAAGAATCTCCCAAAGAAACATACTTCGTATAGCAGCCCTGTACGCCTATGCTAAGCTGGGCAAAACTTTGGTACGTAGTAAGAAGGTTGAGTACAAACAACCCTACTAAAAATCCTAATTTTTTCATAGACAAAACGGTGTTCTTTTTGCAAGCTAACCAAAAATAGCTAATTTTCCAATTAATTTCTCAAAACTAATGCCTTTATGAAAAAAACAGCCATTAAAGTAGCAATTTTCTTTTTATTAGCCCTTGTTTTAGGTACTGTAGGCTTCTTTTTGTTTGCTTATAACGCCGAATACAGTACAGGCAATCGTACAGGAAGGTTAATGAAGTTTAGCCATCGTGGATTTATGGTAAAAACTTGTGAAGGTCAATTAGATGTAGCAGGAATCACTCAAGGCAAAAGTGGCATGGTCAGTAGCACATGGGATTTTTCGGTTGATACAGATAACAAAGAAGTAATAGAAGCCATAGATAAAGCCATGACAGCTAATAGTTTTGTGAAATTACACTACGAAGAAAAGTTCTTTAAATTTTGGTGGCGAGGAGATACCAAATATTTTGTAACCAAAGTAGAAATTGTACCAGAAAATTAGTAGTTAAATGAATAGAATTAATGAATAATTTTTTCTTATGACCTCGCCCTCTCCATGTGGAGAGGGTTCTGTGTTATTATTCATCAACACTATTCTTTAATAAACAACTCTGCTTTTTCAGCCATGAGTTGTTCCATTGTATTGACAATTAAAGTATGAAACTCTTTTACTAACTGTTCATCAGGTTCTTCGCCTTCAAAAGTAGGCGGAATAAGTGGGGTGTGAATGTAATGCACAAGTTTTTCGGGGCGTGGTAAAATAGAAGAACCAATACCCGCAGCAAAAGGCAAAGGAAACTTGAAAAAATTATAAATTATGTTGGTAATTGTGCTGTCTTTCACTGTATAAATATTGTCTGCCCCTGGGCAAGCTGCCAATATCACAGGCGACTTGGTTTTAATAGCCAACTTCGCAAAACCATAACGGTCATGCCACTTAATTTTGTATTTTTCTTTTGAAGAACGAATAGCCTCTTGTGTGCCACCGGGAGCTAAAATGAGTAGCTCATCTTGTTCCAATAAAGTTTGGGCATTCAAAGAGTTAGCTTCATAGACACCTAACTTCTGCATCCACTCTCCTACCCATTCGGCTTTGTAGAAGTTTCTATCGGCTAAGCCTCTGGGTAAACGGTTGAGTTTTCGCCAAATTACATAGCCCAACAGCAAAATGTCATAAGTAGCCAAACTATGATTGACCAATATCATGGCTCTGGTGTCTGTGGGTATTTTCTCCAAACCGTCTATATGATAGTTGTGATACCGTTTGAGAAAACGTGCTAAGGGTACAAGTTTGTCTATAACCTGAAACTCTGGCAAGTGTTGTATTTCTGAAATAGGTTTTGGCATAGTGGTATTTGTTTTAGATTGAGCCAAAATTACAGTCTTTTATGAATACGCAAAAGAAAACAAAGCCTTTTTGATAAGAATTATATCACAATAAATGTGTATATTTACCCAAATAAAAGGAGTTTTAAACTTAGCTATGTTTCAAACAATCAACCCTTATACACAAGAAGTTTTGGCAACGTATCAGTATGCCGACCAAGCTACTATCGAGAAAACTTTAGAAACGGCTACACTTGCACAAAGTAGTTGGCAACGCAAATCTTTTACAGAAAGAGGTGAGTTATTTAGCCGTTTAGCCCAATTATTAAAAGGCACTGCTTTCCGTTTGGCTACGTTGATTACCAAAGAAATGGGCAAACCTATTAAAGAAGCAAGGGCAGAAATTCTCAAATGTGCGTGGGCTTGTGATTATTACGCCCTCAATTCCGAAAAATTGTTGGCAGAAGAAGAACTAAAATCTGATGCCATACATAGTTATTTGCGTTATGAACCATTAGGCACAATTTTAGGAATTATGCCTTGGAACTTCCCTTTTTGGCAGGTTTTTCGGTTTGTTGTTCCGTCTTTAATGGCGGGCAATGTGGCTATTATCAAACACGCACCCAATACGACAGGTTGCGGAGAAGAAATAGCCGATTTGTTTGTGGCTGCGGGTTTTCCCAAAGGCATACTACAACACTTAATCCTTGATAATGAACAAGTTGCTCAATTAATAGCTAAGCCTCAAATACACGCCGTAACTCTTACGGGCAGCGAAACAGCAGGCAGTAGCGTAGCAGCTACCGCAGGCAAACACCTCAAAAAAACAGTATTGGAGTTGGGTGGTAGTGATGCTTTTATTGTCTTAGAAGATGCAGACATGGAATTGGCGGTTACTACAGCCGTACAATCTCGTATGCAAAATGCAGGGCAAAGTTGCATTGCAGCCAAAAGATTTTTGGTAGCAGAAAACATTAAAACCACTTTTATAGAGGCTCTCAAACAAAAATTGTGGACATTAAAATTTGGCAACCCCCTAAATGAAGAAACAGAAGTAGGGGTTATAGCTCGGCAAGACCTTTTAGAAAAACTCCATTTGCAAGTACAAACAAGCATAGAAAAAGGAGCAGTATTAGACTTAGGCGGTTTTATTCACGAAAATTTTTATGCTCCTACTATTTTGTCCAATGTTACGGCAGGTATGCCCGCCTTTGATGAAGAATTGTTTGGAGGAGTGTTTGCTATCACAACTTTTGCGAATGAACAAGAGGCTGTTACCTTAACCAACCAAAGTAAATACGGATTGGCTGCATCTATCTGGTCAAAAGATACGACCAAAGCCTCTTTTTTAGCCAAACAGTTACAAGTTGGGGCTGTTTTTATCAATGCCTTAGTCCGTTCAGACCCACGTTTGCCGTTTGGTGGTGTCAAAAATTCGGGCTATGGTCGAGAGTTATCTTATTTTGGGTTGAAAGAATTTTGTAATGTAAAGACTATTTATGTGGGATAAATCCACCTCCCCCCTGCTCCTTCCAACTCAGTTGCTCTCCATTTAGAGAGGGGCTTTTTTGACCTTTTAAGGTCAATATTGATGTAAAAACTCCCCTCTCCAAATAGAGAGGGGAAGGGGGGTGGGTTACCCTACTTAAACCTCCGCAAATACTGTAGCTGCAACAATTCGCCATAAGGTATCGCCTCGCTATAATCTGTAGCTAATGAAAACCAATAGACTCCGTTTTGACTTTTGACAATATGCACTTGTTGGGCGGGCATGAACCCTTGTGCTACGGCAAAAACTTTGGCTTTGGTTGTAGGATTTTCTGCAATATCTACGACAATAAAGCAATGACCGGGTGAGCCTCCTTTGATGAATACATCGCCAACTTGCAAAGTATTGTCTTTCACTTTTTCCAATTCTTTTTCCAAAGACAACGTGCTTGCGTAACTATATACTAAATCTAAATAGTTTAAGAAATTTTTGTAAGAAGCATCGGCTTTTTGGCTTTGTTGCCAGCTATTTGTTTTGAGATTGAACCGTTTACCGTTTTGGTAACTTAGGTAGTCGCAGTTGAAACCACTCACAAATTTGAACTGAATTTCGTTTTTGCGGTTGTTTTGGTACAAATATTCAGCACGTAGTCGCATCACTGCATCTGCACATTGTAACAAATCTTTTTTACCTACCTCAATAGACAAAACCGCCAAAGCATGGGCATCAAGAGGGCTAATAACACCATTGTAGGTCATTACGTGGGTGTTATGTGGTAACAAAGCGTAGTTTTGCAAAAAAGCCCCAAAAGATTTTTGGGTAGCCACACTACGTTGGTAGCCCGCAGGCACTTGTAGGCGTTGCGAAATAGTTGTACCTTGCGAATTAACAGGGTGTTCTGTTTGGAAACCTCCCAATAGAACGGCTGCGAAAACATAAAAAGCAGAAAAAAGAGTTTGCATAAATGAATAGTATAGAACAACGCCTTTTACAGCAGTTAGAAAAGAGAAAAACACAAGGGAATTTAAGAACCTTGCGGTTAGCTACTGCCACCACAGATTTTTACTCGAATGATTATTTAGGTTTGGCAAGCAACCCAACTTTACAAAAAATCATACAAGAAAGTTACAAAAATTTGCCTAATAGAATGAACGGAGCTACGGGGTCAAGGTTGCTTTCTGGCAATACGGATTTTGTGATGCAGTTAGAAAAAGAGTTGGCGGTTTGGTTACAAGGAGAGGCAGCTTTGTTGTTCAATTCGGGTTATGTGGCAAATACTGCATTGTTGGCTACCATACCCCAAAAAGGCGACACAATTATAGCCGATGCCCTTATTCACGCAAGTTTGCATGAAGGTTGTAAGTTGAGTTATGCAAATAGTTGGACTTTTAGGCACAATGATTTGGACGACCTCGAAAAAAAGTTAAAGTTAGCCAAAGGAGAAAAGTTTGTAGTCGTAGAGTCGGTTTATTCTATGGACGGCGACAAAGGAGCTTTAACAGCTATTGCTCAACTTTGCGAAGATTATGAGGCACATTTAATCATAGACGAGGCACATAGTACAGGAATTTATGGAAAAAACGGCAATGGTTTGACCAATGAATTAGGCTTGCAAACAAAAACTTTTGCAAGGGTTTATACTTTTGGTAAAGCTATGGGTTGTCATGGAGCTTGTATTGTAGGCAGTCAAACTTTGATAGATTACTTGGTGAATTTTGCAAAGGCTTTTATTTATACCACCGCCCAGCCTATTCATAATTTATTGACGATAGCAGAAAGTTACCGATACATTACTCAAAATCCAGAGTTAAACCAAGATTTACAAGCAAAAATTTTGTTTTACCAAGAAACCGCCAAAAAATATTTGGCTACAACACCTCACACATTGTTCATTAATGAAAGTCCTATTCAAATTATTCAAATAGCAGGCAATGAAAATTGTAAGACGGTAGCTAATACATTGATAAATAATAATTTAGAAGTTCGTGCTATTTTGTCGCCTACTGTACCTGCGGGAGCAGAAAGGTTGCGTATTTGTTTGCACAACTACAATACTACCGAAGAAATAGAAACTTTGTTGGGTGTTGCGTTGGTGGGGTAATTTTGCGTAAAGAATGATAGGATTTCATTATACCTATCATTAGTTTTGCAAAAAATTTAGTAATCATGAAAAAAAAATCAATAGGAGTTGTTCTTAGTATTATTGGTGCGTTGGCATTAGGTACGGCTTGTTCTACGCAAGTAAATGTGTTGCCGTTACCAGACTTTGGTGCAGAAATGGTAAAAATTAGCCCTTTAAAGGGTAGTAAATTTATCTCTAATAACCCAACTAACCCTGCGGCTACACTTAGAGATGCAACGGTAGAAGTACTGCCTTCTGCTAAGAATGTATTAATTGTGCGGGATAGTGCTTTACAGTTTCAAATTCAATTATCTACTGCAAGTGACGAGATTAGTAGCAATGCTGTTTATTTTACAATTCCAGAACAAGTAGTTCGTTATAATAATCAAAATACAACTGTAAAAGGGGTTGCAGATAAACTGAAACCTTCTACACATGGCTTATTTATATGGAAAGACAAAGGGACAGTAGTTAATTCTTTGTCTTTTGTGGTAGCAGTAGGTACACGCCAATGGACTTATGCAGTAGAAAAGAAATAGTAAATAAGCAATTTTTATAGATGAACTAAAAAATCATTAAGAGTTTTTGTTTTTAGAAAACAAAAACTCTTAATGATTTTTTAGTTTAAAATCACCGTTTTATTACCACTCACCAACACACATTCATCAAAAACCAATTTGAGGGCATGAGCCAAGACTAATTTCTCTACATCTCTGCCCATTTGAGCCATTTCTTGGGCTGTTTGCGAATGGTCAACAGGCATTACAGACTGACCAATAATAGGTCCATCGTCTAAGTGATTGTTTACAAAGTGTGCCGTTGCTCCTACAATTTTTACACCTCTTTCGTAGGCTTGCTTGTAAGGATTTGCCCCGATAAAAGCAGGCAAAAACGAATGGTGAATATTAATGATTTTATCAGGAAATTTAGCCACAAATTCAGGGGAAAGAATACGCATAAATTTTGCTAAGACCACATAATCAGGATTATAGCTTTGTAACAAAGCAGCTATTTCGTTTTCGTGTTCTTCTCTTGTCTTGCCTACGTGAGAAACGTGGTGGTAAGTTATACCAAATTGTTCTGTAAATTTTCGCAAAGTATCATAATTGCCGATAACAGCTTGTACCTCTGCATTGAGTTCGCCAAATTGATGTTTCACCAATAATTCGCCTAAACAATGGTGTTCTTTCGTAACCATAATCACAATTTTCTTTGGTGTTTGACTCAAAAGGCGAATATTTGCGTCTGGTAAAGCTGCTTTTAGCTGCTTCATCACAGACTCCTCGTATAATTCGCCATAAAAAGTAGTTCGCATAAAGAAACGGTTGGTTTCTTTCTCTACAAACTCACTGTTCCGAATGATATTGAGTTGGTTGTTATACAAAATATTGGTAATTCGATAAATCAAGCCGATTTGGTCTTGACAGTCTATCAGCAAAGTATAGTTAGCTGCTTCCATGTTCTTAGGTTTATTCTTCTTCTTTCAGTTGGGTAAATTGTGTAATCTCGTCTGTTTTTAGGTATTCATACAATAAATAGGCAATGGCTAAACCAATGGCAGTTTCGGCAGTAGCTAACACAATGACGAATAGGCTAAAAATATGTCCTTGTGTAGCAGTATCATTGGCACTAAACGCAACAAAATTAATATTGGCAGCATTAAACAGCAGTTCTATGCCTATCAATATACCTATCAAATTGCGTTTGGTAAGCAATGTAGCCAAGCCTACACAAAATACAAAGGCACTTAAATAAACAGCGTAATTTGTAAGCATCTTATCGGCAAACAAGAGTTTTTTTTGAGATAAAAACAGACTAAAAAGATGTCATCTTTTTGTTAAGATGACATCTTTTGTTTGTAATCGTGGGCAAAAGTAGGGAAAAGCTAATTAATTTAGCTATAAAAACTTGCTTTTCTTGTTTTTTTAATACCTTTGCAACTGTTTTTTAAAATTACCTGAAAATCAACGAACTACATTGTTACAACGCAAAACCATAGTGCCTTTTATCAGTTTCTTTTTCTTGTTTTTGGTGTTAAACGCAAGTTTTTTAGCTGTTTATAATCCATTACAAGCTAAGGAAAGCACTACGTTGGTAAAAAATGTAGTAGAAAACCAACATTCGCCAGAAGATAACAACACACCCAAATTGTATGAAGACCTTGATTTTCATGCCGTTGTGAATGTAGGTTTACAGTGTGATTTTCAGAAGATTACCTTTGATATTCCCCAATTTATTAAGTTTATTTGGGTAGATATTACCAAAAAAGTTACCCCCAAAGTAGTACATTCCGCCTTCATTATTTCTTTCAGGCAAATCCTCTTTCATCATTGCATTTCCATTAATGCTCCTTAGTTTCTTGTATCTATAAACTTTTGCTTAGTTGCAAATTACTACGGATTAAATTTCGTAACTACACAACTATTGTGTATTCGCCTTTAGGCGAATAGTAAGCCTGTAGCATAGACTTTAGTCTGTGTATTTAAAACATTACTAATCAGGCAATCATAGTGTACCAACACTATTTCACTTTGTTTTTTTATTCATTTCAAATTTATATTTTAAACAGTTCAATATGGTACGTAACAGAACCGCCATTGTAGCACTAACAGTCATTGTTTCGCTGTTGTGCTTGTATTACTTGTCGTTTACGTTGATTTCACAACGTATTCAAGACCAAGCCAATTCCTTTGCTATGACAGAAAAAGGTGTTGATTATATGAAACGTCAAAAGTATTTTGACTCTATCTACAACCTGCCTGTATATGATTTGGGCTTTACCCAATTCACTTACAAAGAAATTAAAGACCAAGAATTACATTTAGGTCTTGACTTACAAGGTGGTATGCACGTTGTGTTGGAAGTTTCTCCTGTAGAAATTTTAAAAGGTTTGTCTAACAATACTACAGACGAAAACTTCAACAAGGCTTTGAACACTGCAAGAGAACGTCAGAAAACAAGCCAAACTTCTCTATCTCAATTATTCTTTGAGGAATATGAGAAATTGGCAGGTGCAGGACAATTAGCAAAAGTATTTGCTAACTCTGCCAATCAAGGCAAAATAGACGTAAAAACGCCTGATGCTCAAATCAAAAACATTATTCAATTTGAGGTAGATAACGCCATTGAAAGAGCTTACCAAATTGTAAAAACTCGTATCGATAAATTTGGTGTTACACAACCTAACGTACAACGCATACCAGGTACAAGCCGTATTCAGGTAGAATTACCGGGTGTAGATAATCCTGAAAGGGTACGTAAGTTGTTACAAGGTGTAGCACAATTAGAGTTTTGGGAAGTGTATGAAGCCAAAGATTACATTCCTTTTGTGCAAAAAATCAATGATTTTTGGGTAAAACGCAAGAAAGCAGGTTCTTTCATGCCAGACTCTACAGTAGCTACAAAGCCTGCGGATACTTTGAAAACTGCGGACAAACAAGTAAGTACAGACACTACGAAAAAAGCAAGTTTGGAAGACCAATTAGGCAAAACTCCAACAGATACTGCGAAGTCTGACACTACGAAAAAAGCAACAGACCCTAAAGATGTTTCTCCTTTGTTCTCTAAATTGGCAAGCCCACAAGAGTTAGTATATGAAGCACAAGATACTGTGGCTATCAATGCGATTATCAATGACAAAGACGTTAAAAACATTATCCCTAACAACGTACAGTTTGCGTGGAGTGTAAAAGCAAGTTTTGAAGACAAAGAAAAAGGTAAAGCCTACTATACTTTATTTGTATTGAAAAAGACAAAAGGCAGTAAAGCAGCTTTAGGTGGTGATGTGGTAGATGATGCTCGCAATGACTACGACCAACAAGGCAGACCTGAAGTATTGATGCAAATGAACCCTACAGGAGCTAAATTGTGGAAAAAAGTAACAGGTCAAAACATAGGCAAACGCATTGCTATTGTATTGGACGGTTATGTGTACTCTGCCCCTGTGGTACAGTCTGAAATTGCAGGTGGTAACTCGTCTATTTCTGGTAACTTCACGATTGAAGAAGCAAAAGACTTAGCCAACGTATTGAAAACAGGTAAGTTACCTGCTCCTACGCGTATCGTAGAAGATGCCGTAGTGGGTGCATCTTTGGGTAAAGAGGCTATCAGTCAAGGTTTGTTCTCTGCTTTTGTAGGTTTGGCGTTGGTTATTGCCTTTATGATTTTCTATTACGCACAAGGTGGTGTAGTAGCTAACGTAGCCTTATTATTTAACATCTTCTTCTTAATAGGTGTCATGGCTCAATTAGGTTCGGTATTGACCTTGCCGGGTATCGCAGGTATCGTATTGACTTTCGGTATGGCTGTCGATGCCAATGTATTGATTTATGAAAGGGTACGTGAGGAAGTGCGTATGGGTAAACCTGTATTAGAAGCCTTGACTTTGGGTTATGAAAAAGCCTTTGCGTCTATCTTAGACTCTAACGTAACTACTTTATTAACGGGTGTTATCTTATTGTTCTTCGGTTCAGGTCCTATCAAAGGTTTTGCAGTTACCTTAGTAATTGGTATCTTGATTTCATTCTTTACAGCCGTTTACTTGTCTAAAGTAATTATTTTCTGGTGGGCGAAAAAATCTCCTGAAAGTATCAAATTTGGTAATGGCTTTACAAACAACTTTGCTACAGGCACAAATTACGACTTCATCAGTAAAGGCAAACGCCGTATGGCTTACATGATTTCTGGTGGTATTATCGTATTGGGTTGTGTGTTAATTGCTGTGCAAGGCTTGAACTATGGTGTTGATTTCAAAGGTGGTCGTACTTATATCGTAGAGTTCAAAGATGCCGTAGTTGCGTCTAATGTACGTGAAAAATTAGTTGATGACTTTGAAAACAAAGGTACAGAGGTAAAAACGTACAACTCTAACAACAAATTGAAAATCACTACGGCTTACTTGATTGAAGACGAAAGTGAAGAGGCAGACCAAAAAGTACGTACAGCTTTAGAAAATGGTTTGAAAGAATTTGCTGCTCTTGAGCCGAAAATTGGTGGTACATCTAAAGTAGGTGCTACGATTGCAGATGACATCAAAAACTCTGCTTTACAGTCTATTTTAGCTTCTTTGGCAGGTATTTTCTTGTACTTATTAGTACGTTTCCAAAGATGGCAGTTCGGTTTGGGTGCAGTTATTGCCGAATTGCATGACGTATTAATCGTATTAGCTGTTTTTGCGATTGTAAGAGTGGCAGGTTTGTCTTTTGAAATTGACCAAGTATTTGTAGCGGCTATCTTGACTATTATCGGTTACTCTATCAACGATAAAGTGGTTGTATTTGACCGTATTCGTGAGTTTATGGCGAAGAAAGTATCTGGTGAAGAAGTAGAAACTACTTTGAACAACTCTGTAAACGACACATTGAGCCGTACTTTGATTACTGCGGTAGCTTCATTGTTGGTATTGTTTGTTATGTTGTTCTTCGGTGGACAAACTCTACAAGGTTTCTGTTTCGCTATGATTTTGGGTATCTTGTTTGGTACTTATTCATCTATCTACGTTTCTACGGCGATTGTGGCAGATACTATCGAAAGATTTGGCAATAAAGGCGGAGAAATTACTCCTACAGAAGTTGTATCTGAAGGCGGTATCAATTTGAATAAAGCCTAAGTAATATAGCTTTACATAACAAAAAGCCTTTCTATGTAAATAGAGAGGCTTTTTGTAGTTAATCTAAATGAATAATTAACCCCACAAGAGCTTTAAGCCCTTGTGGGGTTTAAAAGTAGATGACCATTAGGATATTTCTTTATGATTGATTCATTGATTTTAGTCTATTTTCCTTTTATTCATATCAAAAAAATTACGTTATTTGAAATTTAACCTATTCCATTCAATCATGCTTAGTAAAAGACTGATACCTTGTTTAGATGTAAAAGATGGCAAAACTGTCAAGGGAATTAATTTTGAGAATATAAAAGACGTAGGCGACCCTGTGGAATTAGGGGCGTATTATGCTGCGGTAGGAGCAGACGAATTGGTGTTTTTAGACATTACGGCAACCAATGAAAAACGAAAAACTTTGTCTGAATTGGTTAAACGTATAGCCCAACACATCAATATTCCGTTTTGTGTAGGCGGCGGCATTGCCTCCAAAGAAGACGTAGCCGTATTATTGAACTCTGGGGCAGATAAAATTTCTATTAATACGGCAGCAGTTCGCCGACCCGACTTAATCAACGAATTAGCCTTAGAGTTTGGTAGCCAATGCGTTGTAGTAGCCATAGACACCAACTTAGTGAATGGCGAATGGAAAGTTTTTTTGAATGGAGGCAGAGTAGCCACCGAAATAGATACACTGACATGGGCAAAGGAGTGTATGCAACGCGGAGCAGGCGAAATTCTTTTGACTTCTATGCAACATGACGGCACAAAAAACGGATTTGCCATAGAACTTACCCGCCAATTAGCCGAAAACTTGTCTATTCCTGTCATAGCTTCGGGAGGGGCAGGTACGCAAGCACACTTTGCAGAGGTATTAACTACAGGCAAAGCAGACGCAGCTTTAGCAGCAAGTGTTTTTCACTACAAAGAAATAGCTATTCCTACTCTCAAACAGTATTTAAGAGAAAAGGGCGTAGTAATGAGGTAAATAATGTTTTTTTGACCTTAAAAGGTCAAAAAAATCCCCTCTCCAAATGGAGAGGGGGCTGGGGGGTGAGGTCTATAATTTAACACTTTCCATAATCTCGTGGGCTACAGGCTGCCACTTTTTTTGCAAACTGGCAGGGCAACTAAAATTGATAATAATAGCCTTGTCGTTTTCTATAGTGTAAAGAATATAGGTGTAGGTACGCAAAGTAGGCAGTTGTTTCACATCATATTTTTCGGGTTCTACCTCCGAAATAAACTCAAAACGAGCATATTGTTTTTTGTTAATCGTAATCATGTCCTCTTTTATCATCTGCACACGAGTAAACATACGCAACAAAGACGACTTGTAAAAGCCTTTGACCAAAGCCAAATCTTTGTATTCAAATTCCGTATCATTTTCATTTACACCAAAATCTACTTTGAGGTAGTTGTCTGTAAACATTGCCGTTGGCTTTTTGTAAGTAAAATACTTTGACGCTAACTCTTGGTCTGTCATAGGGCGAAAGTCTTCGGGAAGTTTAGCAGTTACGACTTCTGTTATTTTGCGTTTAGTCATCTTTACTTCTTGTGCTTGTGTGGGCAAATACAACACCACAGCCAATAAAAAGGCTACTACTAAGCATTTTTTCGTGTCAATCATATAAAATCAATTTGGTGGATACTTTGGTCTGTTCGTATGTCTTAATGATACTTTTAGACAAAGGTAAAAAATAGTGCCAAAATTTCTTTGCTCATCACCCCTAACTAATCAAACTCCACTTCAACTGCCCATTTCCACGCTGCCTTTGGGCTATGTAGTGGCGAATAGCCTCGTGTTCGGGCAATAACAGTTCTCTGTCTTTGGCTATAATCTCGGCAGCACATTTGCGGGCTTCTTGCAATACGGCTTGGTCTTTGGCTATGTCTGCAATTTTAAGGTCTAAAACACCACTTTGTTGTGTCCCCGACAAGTCCCCCGGACCTCTTAGCTTTAAATCTACCTCCGAAATCTCAAAACCGTTGTTGGTGCGTACCATGGTTTCTAACCGCAAACGGGCATCTTTGCTCAACTTGTATTCCGTCATCAAAATACAGTACGATTGTTCTGCCCCACGCCCTACCCTACCCCGTAGCTGGTGCAACTGCGACAAACCAAATTTTTCGGCATTTTCTATCACCATTACGCTGGCATTGGGTACATTTACGCCTACTTCTATGACTGTAGTAGCCACCATAATTTTGGTTTCTGCCTTCAAAAAACGTTGCATTTCGTAGTCTTTTTCGGCAGGTTTCATTTTTCCATGCACAATGGAAATCGGAAATTCAGGGAAAGCCCTACTTACTGCCTCATAACCGTCCATTAGGTTTTTGTAATCCATTGCCTCCGATTCTTCTATTAGCGGATAGACAATATACACCTGCCGACCTTTTTCTATTTCTCTGCGAATAAACCCGAAAACTTCCGACCTTCCCGCCTCGTATTTATGCACCGTTTTGATAGGCTTACGACCTGCGGGCAACTCGTCTATCACCGAAATATCCAAATCTCCGTACACCGTCATTGCCAAAGTACGCGGAATAGGCGTAGCCGTCATGACCAAAATATGCGGATAAAAATGCGGATTTTTAGCCCATAATTTCGCCCTTTGTGCCACTCCAAAACGGTGTTGCTCGTCTATGACACACAAACCTAAATTTTTAAACTGCACCACGTCTTCCAACAAGGCGTGAGTACCTACCAATAAATGCAATTCTCCTGACAACAGTTTTTCATGAATAATTCGCCTTTCTGCCGTTTTGCTTGAGCCTGTCAAACAAGCTATGGACAAGCCCATTTTGTCTGCAAAGACCTTCAAACCGTTGTAGTGTTGGTCTGCCAAAATTTCGGTAGGTGCCATTAAACAAGCCTGTGCGTCATTGCCAATCGCCATGAGTGCAGCCACAAAAGCCACTATAGTTTTGCCACTGCCCACATCTCCCTGTAGCAAACGGTTCATTTGATTACCCGACTTTGCATCTTCGTATATCTCCCGCAATACTCTTTTTTGGGCATTCGTAAGGGCAAAAGGCAAATGATTATTGTAAAACTCAGTGATAAGCTGCGTATTTTTCAGTACCATTCCGTTGTGCTTATCTTTCAAATCTTTTTGTTGTTGCAACAAATTGAGTTGAATAAAAAACAATTCCTCAAATTTTAGTCGCCGTTCTGCGTGGCGTAAATGTTGCGGGCTTTTCGGAAAATGAATGTTTTGTATGGCGGTTTGCTTGGTAATCAGTTTGTAACGGTCAAGCAAATACATGGGCAAGTTTTCTTGTAAATGGGGCATGGCTTGGGGCAACAGCCGTTTGATAAGGCTACCAATGCCTCGACTGTCCAAACCACGTTTTTTCATTTTTTCCGAACTGTTGTAAATCGGCATAAAAGCCTGTTCTTGTACTTTGTTCGGGTTAAAAACCTCTACTTCGGGGTGGGCTATGTTAAATTTTTTGCCGTATAGGGTCGGTTTACCAAAAACCGAATACGTTACGCCCTTTTGTACGGTACGGCTCACATATTCCAAACCTTTGAACCACACCAACTCCACCTCGCCAGTGTCATCTTGTAAAATAGCTGTCATTCTCCGTTTTTCGGCAGTGCCTATAGTGTCTATCTGCGTAATTTGCCCTTTGAGCAAGACATAATTGTCTTCTTCGGTAATTTCGCCAATGTCATAAAAAGTAGTTCTGTCCTCGTACCGAAACGGAAAATAAAGCAACAAATCGCCATAAGTAAACAAATTGACATCTTTGCCCAATAAGGCAGCCTTACCGCCCTGCAATAGCGGAAATTGCGACAGTGGTGTATCGAAAAACGGGTGCATACGTTACAAGCCAAATTTTATGCAAGTTGCACAAAAATTCGTTTCGAATTGAAAGGGTAGTTTTTTATTTATTTTAACTTTTGCTGCTACTGCATAGGTTACATAGTTAAACTATCCAAGTCTTAAAGAGTTGGATAGTTTAAATTTTTGCTTAGTTGTCCGACACTTACGAGGTGTTTGATATAAAGTTTTTATCACGTTTTCACTTTGATATAAAGTTTTTATCACGTTTTCAGGTTGCACATTTGTCTGACTTCGCTAACCCTATAAGGTTTTGAAAACCTCATAGGGTTGATTTTTTGACAAAAGCAATGATTTTATATTAAAAAAATCTAATTTAGCACCCTAAAAAGATACTACTTCCCTAATCATATAGACAAATGTCGGTAGAACAGAAGAAACAACTTGAACAGCAACTTTGGAATATAGCCAACACCCTAAGAGGCAAAATGAATGCAGACGAGTTCAGAGATTATATTTTAGGCTTTATTTTCTACAAATATCTCTCTGAAAAAATGGAGCTGTTTGCCAACAAAATTTTAGCAGAAGACAAAATCTCTTATACAACCATACAAGAAAATACTGCCGAAGGAAAAGAATATTTGCAGGGTATTCAGGACGAAAGTGTAACGCAGTTGGGCTATTTCCTTAAACCTTCGGAACTGTTTAGCCAAATGGCGAAACGTGGCAATGGCGACAAAGAAGGGGCAAAAGTGGAAATTATTGCAGATATAGAAAAAATATTGACCAATATCCAACTCTCAACAATGGGCAAAGAAAGTGAAGACGATTTTGATAACCTGTTTGAGGACATGGATTTGAATAATACCAAATTAGGCAAAACCGTACAAGAAAGAAATCAGATAATTGCCAAAGTATTGACACACCTCGACAAAATTGATTTTGAGTTAGAAAATTCCAATGCCGATATTTTGGGAGATGCCTACGAGTACCTCATTGGGCAGTTTGCGAGTGGGGCAGGCAAAAAAGCAGGCGAATTTTATACTCCACCAGAGGTAAGTAAGGTATTGGCAAAGTTGGTAACGTCTAACAAACAGTTGATTAAGGCAGCTTATGACCCTACCTGTGGGTCGGGTTCTCTGTTATTGCGGATTAACAAAGAGGCAAAAGTAAACGAGTTTTATGGGCAGGAAATGAACCGCACTACCTACAACCTTGCCCGAATGAATATGATTATGCACGGTATAGACTACCGCAGATTTGACATTAAGCAAGAAGACACCCTCGAACACCCCCAACATTTGGACAAAAGATTTGATGCGATTGTGGCAAATCCGCCTTTTTCGGCTCAGTGGAGTGCCAGCCAACTCTTTACGACTGATGATAGGTTTAGCCAATACGGAAAACTTGCCCCAAGCAGCAAGGCAGATTTTGCCTTTGTGCAGCACATGATACACCACTTGGCAGACAACGGCACTATGGCGGTGGTTTTACCGCATGGCGTACTGTTTAGGGGTGGGGCAGAGCAGCATATCCGCAAGTATTTGATAGCAGAACGCAACTATTTAGATGCTGTCATAGGCTTGCCCGCCAATGTTTTTTATGGTACAGGTATTCCTACGGCTATTTTGGTGTTTAAGAAATGTAGAGAACACCCCAAAAATGTACTTTTTATAGATGCAAGCCAGCATTTTGAGAAGGTAAAAACGCAAAATATTTTGAGGGAGGAGGACATCAAAAACATCATAGACACCTACCGAAACCGTACCGAAACCGAAAAGTATAGCAAAATAGCCACTTTGGAGGAGATAGCAGCCAACGACTACAACCTCAATATTCCTCGTTATGTAGATACCTTTGAGGCGGAGGAAAACATAGACATTGAGGCTATTGCAGCACAGTTACAGGCATTGGAAACGGAAATGACACAAACCAATGCAGATTTAGCAGCTTTTTGCAAAGAACTCAACATTTCAACGCCTTTTTGATGTAACTACCAAATAGATGTAATTTTTTGTAGAGTCGTGCTATGAATTGTTATATCTCTTGCTTAATTGTCCGACACCTTTGAGGTGTCGGACAATTTTACTATAAGTTTACTATAACATTTTAAGGCACGACACTAGAAAAGATTACATCTATTCGTAGCAACTATGAAAAAACAAATGATATTATTATTTTTGTATAAAACTAACCTACAATATAACTAACTATGCTGGGGAACTTAGACAATGAAGTGATTTTTAAGAAAGCCTTTACCAACAAAACCGTTTTCAAGGCTTTTGTGCGTGATATTTTGGGCATCGAGATAGAAGTGGATAAAATAGAAACCGAAAAAAAGTTTGAGCCTAAGATTGGTTATGTAGATTTTGAATTGGACATTTTTGCCGAAAGTGTAGATAAACGGATTTGTATAGAAATTCAACGCATAGAATACGATAGTCATTTTGATAGATTTCTGCACTACTTTTTGATGCTCATAGCCGAACAACAAAAAAGCAGCAAGGAGTATGGTATAGACAGAACGGTGTATGTGATTGTCGTTTTGACAGCACCCTACAAGATTAGCGAAAAAAACGGCAAGCCTATTTTGGACGAGGTTTTGTTGTTGCACCTAAACCCGCAAACTTTACAAGGCAAAATCAGAGAATTGTATGGACACCAATTTGTTTGTTTGAATCCCAACCACCCAAACAATGAAACTCCGCAACAAATACGAGATTGGTTAGATTTGATTTATCAGTCTATTCACAGCCCAGAAAGACCTGTACTCAATACACAAAACGAGGGCATCAAAAAGGCGGTAGAACTAATAAGTTTTGAGAACTTGACACCCACAGAACGGATGCACGCCAAAAATAAAGAGGCTGCAAAAATAGTTTTGAGCCACGAAAAGGAAGCAGGGAAACAAGAAGAAAAAATTGCTATTGCGAAAAATTTTATTGGCATTGGCTTAGATAACGCCACAATAGCAAAAGGAACAGGTTTAACTGTTGAACAAATAGAAAAACTGCGTACCGAAAAAGACTAACGAAGTTGCAAAGAACTGAACATTTCAACGCCTTTTTAATTATATGATTAAAATGAAAGATATACCCTTATTTGTAGGGACAAAAGAAGAATATAGTCTTGCAAAACAGCAAGGAATGAAAATAGTTTGTGCCCTTAATCGTGCAACGGGTTTTGTTACTCATCAATCGGTAGTAGGTTGGCAAGGTAGAGGTTGTAATCCTGATAATCCCTACTATTTGTTTAAAAGTGAGGAAGATGCCATTTATTTGAATATGATAGATGGAGATGACCCCAAATATGTGGCAGATGAAATGATAAATGTTACATTAGATTTTATCCATAAACATATTACAGAAGGAAAAGAAGTATTTGTGTATTGTAGTTTAGGAGAATCACGAAGCCCCTCCATAGCTTTAATGTACTTACTTGAAAATGGACACATAGAAAAAAATAGCAATGCTATTAACATTTTTCGCAATGAATATTATCCCAATTACAATCCTAAAAATGGTAACTTATCATATCTAAAAACAAGATGGGAAATTTAAAAAACATACCTCCCTTGCGTTTCCCTGAATTTAAAGGAGAATGGGAAAGGAAAACTTTGGGGGAAGTGGCTAAAGTATCTTCAGGAGGCACACCGAGCAGAACAAAACCAAATTATTGGGACGGTGATATTCCTTGGGTTTCTACGACACTAATTGACTTTAATATTATTTCCAAAACAGAAGAATACATTACATTAGAAGGACTAAATAATTCATCAGCAAAACTTTTTCCTATTGGTACTTTATTAATGGCAATGTATGGACAGGGGAAAACAAGAGGGAAAGTTGCTTTGTTAGGTATTGAAGCAAGTACAAATCAGGCTTGTGCTGCAATTATGCCAAGTATTAAATTAAATGAGGTTTTTCTTTTTCAAAATTTAGCTGGTAGATATGATGAAATTAGAGATTTGAGTAATCAAGGAGGACAAGAAAATTTAAGTGGTGAAATTATTAAAAGTATTTTTATTTCCTTCCCCACCCTCCCCGAACAGCAAAAAATTGCTTCGTTCCTTAGTTTGGTGGATAAAAAATTGGCACAACTCAACCAAAAAAAGGCACTTTTGGAGCAATGCAAAAAATATTCTCCCAAGCACTTAGGTTTAAAGACGACAAGGGAAATGAGTTTGAGGAGTGGGAAATAAAGACGTTGGGGGAAATTGGTGAATTAACATCAAGTAAAAGAGTTTATGCTTCTGATTATGTAAAAAATGGAATTCCTTTTTATAGAGGCAAAGAGGTTACTGAATTAAAACAAAATATACAGCCCAAAGAAATTTTATATATTACAGAAGAGGCATACTTAGAACTCAAAAAAAACTATGGTGTTCCTCAAATGAATGATATTTTAATAACAGCAGTTGGCACTATTGGTAATGTTTTAAAAGTTAAGGATGATAAACCTTTTTATTTTAAAGATGGGAATTTGATTTGGATTAAAGATATTACTGAAAATAGTGATTTTTTAGAGCTGTTAATAGAATTCAAAAAGAATGACATTGAAAAATCCTCAATAGGTTCTTCACAAAAAGCATTGACAATGGTAGAGTTAAGGAAATTAGCATTTTCATTTCCTTGCCTTGCCGAACAAACAAAAATCGCCAATTTTTTAAGTGCTATTGACGAAAAAATCAATGATTGCAGTAAGCAAATAGCAATGACAGAAAGCTATAAAAAAGGACTTTTACAACAGTTATTTGTTTAAAACAACTTTTATTGATTAAAATAATTTTGTATCTTTAAAAAAATTTAATTCAGTAAACTATGCTTGGGAACTTAGACAACGAAGTGATTTTTAAAAAAGCCTTTACGGATAAAACCGTTTTTAAGGCTTTTGTGCGTGATATTTTGGGTATTGAAGTGGAAATTGACAAAATAGAAACTGAAAAAAAGTTTGAGCCTAAAATAGGTTATGTAGATTTTGAACTTGATATTTTTGCCGAAAGTGTAGATAAACGGATTTGCATCGAAATTCAAAGAATTGAATACGACCACCATTTTGATAGGTTTTTGCACTACTTTTTAATGCTCATAGCCGAGCAACAAAAAAGTAGTAAAGAGTATGGTATAGACAGAACGGTGTATGTGATTGTCGTATTAACTGCTCCCTACAAGATTAGCGAAAAAAACTGTAAACCTATTTTGGACGAGGTTTTGCTGTTAAACCTAAACCCGCAAACTTTACAAGGCAAAATCAGAGAGTTATACGGGCATCAATTTGTTTGTTTGAACCCCAACCACCCTAACGAAGAAACACCCAAACAAATACGAGATTGGTTAGATTTGATTTATCAGTCTATTCACAGCCCAGAAAGACCTGTACTCAATACACAAAATGAAGGCATCAAAAAGGCGGTAGAACTAATAAGTTTTGAGAACCTAACACCCACAGAACGGATGCACGCCAAAAATAAAGAAGCTGCAAAGATTGTATTGAGCCACGAAAAGGAAGCTGGAAAAAAAGAAGCAAAAATTGCAATGGCAAAAAAAGCAATTAAAAAAGGTTTTGACAATGACACTATTGTTGATTTAACAGATTTAACCATCGAACAAATAGAAAAACTGCGTACCGAAAAAGACTAAGTAACTGTTCTTCTATCAATATAAAAAACTTTTACTTATGGCTACCGAAACCGAAGAAATGCTCGAAGACCAATTACTTGCCCAACTCCAAAGATTGGGGTATAGTTTTGTGTCTATCTCCAACGAAAAAGAACTCATTGCCAACCTCAAAACGCAGTTGGAAATTCACAACAAAACCACCTTTTCGGCACAATAATTTGACAAAATACTCAATATTTTGAGCAAAGGCAATGTGTTTGAAAAAGCCAAAACCCTCAGAGAACCGCAAAGAATAGAAAGAGATAATGGCGAAAGTTGTTATTTTGAGTTCCTGCAAAAAGATTTTTGGTGTCAAAACCAGTACCAAGTAACGCACCAAGTAACCATGGAGGGCAAATATGAAAACCGTTATGATATTACGCTGTTGGTCAATGGTTTGCCTTTGGTGCAAATAGAACTGAAACGCAGGGGCTTGGGACTGAAAGAGGCTTTTCATCAAATTAACCGTTACCAAGCCCATTCTTTTGGGGCAAGTGCGGGGTTGTTTCAATACATACAGATTTTTGTCATCAGCAACGGCGTGAATACAAAGTATTATGCCAACAACAAAACCCAGACTTTTAAGCAAACTTTTTATTGGACAGACAAAGACAATAAGCACCTAACCAATATCCTGAATGGTTTTACAAGCAGCTTTTTAGAGCCTTGCCACCTCTCCAAAATGATATGCAAATACATTGTACTGAACGAAACGTACAAAGTGATGATGGTGCTTCGCCCTTATCAATATTATGCGGTGGAGGCATTGGTGGACAGGGTGAAAAACAGCACGCAAAATGCGTATATTTGGCATACCACAGGTTCGGGCAAAACCCTCACTTCGTTTAAAGCAAGCCAACTATTAACTTCTTTGCCCCAAGTCAGAAAAGTGGTTTTTGTGGTTGATAGAAAAGATTTGGACTACCAAACCACCAAAGAATTTAACCATTTTAGCAAGGGCAGCGTGGACGGTACAGAAAACACACAGCAGTTAGTTCGGCAGTTTTCAGACGATACCAAATTGATAGTTACCACTATTCAGAAACTCAATGCAGCCATTAGCAAAAAGCAGCATTTGAGCAAAATGGAACTATTGAAAGACGAAAAAATAGTTTTTATTTTTGATGAGTGCCACCGCAGTCAGTTTGGTGAAACACACAAAAAAATCAAAGAGTTTTTCAATAACATTCAGTTGTTTGGCTTTACAGGCACGCCAATTTTTGCGGACAACGCAGCCAAAAACGACTTGGGCAAACGAACTACCAAAGAACTATTTGATGAATGTTTGCATAAATACGTCATTACTGATGCCATTAGAGATGAAAATGTGCTAAAATTTTCGGTGGAGTACATAGGCAGAGCCGTAGCCAAGCCCGACAGTGTGAACAACGTAGATATTGAGGTGGAAGACATAGACACTCGTGAGCTAATGGAATCTCCGAAGAGATTGGAGAAAGTAGTGGATTATATTCTGGATAATCACGACAAAAAAACGCATAACAGAAGTTTTAATGCTATTTTCTGCATCAATAACATAGACACCCTCAAAAAGTATTACGATATTTTTCAGCAGAAAAAAGAGGCAGGCAAGCACAATTTGCGAATAGCTACCGTATTCAGTTATACCGCCAACGAAGAAGATGCCAACGCCAACGGCATTTTGACCGAAGATTTTGCGGAGAACGAAGACGGCAAAACATTGTCTTCGCAACAAGTCCACAGTCGAGAAAAATTAGATGAATACATAGGACACTATAACCAACTATTCGGCACAAAATTCTCGACCAAAGACAGCGAATCATTTTACAACTACTACAATGATGTGGCGAAGAATGTAAGGAACAGAAACATAGATATTTTGTTAGTGGTCAATATGTTTTTGACAGGTTTCGACAGCCCAACCCTCAACACCTTGTATGTAGATAAAAACCTAAAATATCATGGCTTGATACAGGCGTATTCACGCACTAACAGGATTCTGGACGAAAAGAAATCGCAAGGCAATATTGTGGTCTTTCGCAACCTCAAAGATGCCACAGACGAAGCCATTACGCTGTTTTGCAATACGGAGGCAATAGACACGATTATCATGCAGCCGTATGAGGACTATGTGCAGAAGTACGAAGCAATTTTTAGTAAGTTGCAACAAATAGCCCCAACGGTAGAGAGTGTAAACGGTTTGCGAAGTGAAACCGAAGAATTGGCGTTTGTGCAAACATTCAGGGAGTTGATACGCACCCAAAACGTTTTGAGTTCTTTTGCCGATTTTACGTGGGAAGATTTGCCATTGGAAGCACAAACTTTTGAGGACTACAAAAGCAAATACCTCGACTTGCACGATAAAGTAAAAACAAGCAACCCCAAAGAAAAAGTATCTGTACTGAAAGACATAGATTTTGAGTTAGAACTTATCCACAGGGACGACATCAATGTTGCCTACATTTTGCAATTATTGATGAAACTAAAAGCTAAACCGAAGCCCGAAACGGAGCAAGCAGTTCAGAATATTATGAAGTTGCTCAATGCCGAAACAAATCTCCGTAGCAAACGGGAGTTGATAGAAAAGTTTATTAACCAAATTTTAATCCACGTACCAAGTGCCGAAGAAGTGCCAGATGCCTTCGAGAAGTTTTGGAACGAAGAACAACGCCATAGTTTTGCTGAAATGGTGAAAACCGAAAACTTGTCGTCCGAAAAAACACAAGCCTTGATTAGTCAATATCTCTATGACGAAAAAGAACCTTTGACAGACGAGTTAATCAGTTTGATAATAGACAACAAACCTACTTTCTTGAAACGGAAAGAGTTTAGTAGCCGCATTTTAGCCAAAATCAAAGAGTTTATTGCTACGTTTATAGAGGGGAGAATGTAGATTTTTTTAAGACTTACCCCCACAAGGGTTCGAGACTCTTGTGGGGGTAGGTTTTTCTCTTGAAACATTTTTATGCCTTCCTCACAAACTCCGATTTCAGTCCCATAGCCCCGAAACCATCTATTTTACAAGCTATGTTGTGGTCGCCTTCTACGAGCCTAATATTTTTTACTTTTGTGCCAGCTTTTACAGCTCTGGGTGCACCTTTTACGGGTAAATCCTTGATAACCACTACACTATCACCGTTTTGTAGTTCATTGCCGTTGGAGTCTATTACTTTATTGGTAGTCAAAGTAAATTCTTCTTCGGGACTTTCCGCAGGATTCCACTCATGAAAACACTCTGGACACGCCAATAATTCGCCGTTTTGGTACGTATATTCACATTTACATACAGGACAAGGAGCTAAATCTGCCATAAAAAATTAATGATTGAAGTAAAAAATAAATAGAGCTTATGAATAATTTTTTGCTATAGCCCCACCCAACCCTCCCCACAGGGAGGGCTAAAAAGGAGTTATTCATAAACTCTAATAAATAAAAACTTTGCAAAGGTAAACAATAAAAGTGATAAATTATTAGTCTTTACATCATATAGGGTTTGCAAACCATAATGTTAGGCAAATTTTTAAAGCATTGGTTATCAATTCCTTAAAAATAAATTTATTTTTTTTAAAAAATATTTGCTCAAATACTTGCACAATAAAAAAACTCTGCACATCTTTGCAACATCAAAATAACACCTACCCAATAGCACTTTACAGTGTTCCTAAGTAGTTGATTTATAGAGAAAGAGGGAGAGATTAGGCTCTACGAACTCTTAGCAACCCCCTTCATGGGAACGGTGCTAAATCCTAACCTAAGTAATTTTTAGGAAATATAAACCAACAAAAAAATGAAAACTACAAATCTAACACCAAGTTCTACAAAGAACTACCTTACAAAAACAAACCACGTTTTAAGTACAATCTCTGCACATTCAGCTAATTCAAAATTCTGCTGTTGTTGTTGCTGTTGCTAATTTCTTTTGTAATGAAAAAGGGACTTAGTAGCTTGCTTATCTATACACAATCCTAACAAGGTTTTATCGTATAGGCATAGCTGCTATCACAAAAAGCAAAGCTAACGCAACGGTTTTTTTGTACCCTTTCGACATTCATTATACTTTTCCAAGAAAATAACGCCAATGTTTCCTTGTTATAGCTAATTCCATGTTTTTATTTAAAACACTGGGGTTCTTTGCTACATAATTTTATACTTATTCTTAATTAGTCTTATTCTAAATACATTCAATTTATTCTTTTTTGATAATCCTTAAAACTAAAAATATTACAACTATGGCACAAAAACTTCATTTCGAGACATTGCAACTACACGCAGGTTATGAAACTCCAGAAGGTACAACTTTATCAAGAGCCGTACCTATTTATCAAACCTCATCATATACATTCAAAAACGCAGAACATGGTGCTAACTTATTCGCACTCAAAGAGTTTGGTAACATCTACACTCGTTTGATGAACCCTACTACAGACGTTTTTGAAAAAAGAATTGCAGCTTTGGAAGGTGGCGTAGCAGCCTTAGCAGTGGCTTCTGGACAAGCAGCCCAATTCATTGCCTTAAACAATATTTTGGAAACAGGCGACAATTTCGTTTCAAGTCCTTATTTATATGGTGGTACTTACAACCAGTTCAAAGTACAGTTCAAGAGATTGGGCGTAACTGTAAAATTTGCAAAAAGTGATGCAGCCGAAGATTTAGAGGCTCAAATAGACGAAAAATCAAAGGCTATTTACATAGAAAGTATTGGCAATGGAGCTTTTTCGGTAGCAGATTTTGAGAAAATTGTGGCAGTAGCTCGTAAACACGACTTGCCTTTGGTAGTAGATAATACCTTCGGGGCAGCAGGTTATTTAGTGCAGCCTTTGGTGTTGGGAGCAAACATTGTGGTAGCTTCTGCAACTAAATGGATTGGCGGACATGGCACAAGTATCGGTGGTGTGATTGTAGATGGTGGCAACTATAACTGGGGCAACGGCAAGTTTAAGCAGTTCACAGAACCGTCAGAAGGTTATCATGGCTTGAAGTTTTGGGACGTTTTCGGTTCACAAAGCCCGTTTGGGAATATTGCGTACATCATACGTGCAAGAGTAGAAGGTTTGCGTGATTGGGGTCCTGCACTAAGTCCGTTCAATGCTTTCTTGTTGTTACAAGGTCTAGAAACATTGTCTTTGCGAGTGGACAGAACCGTACAAAATGCCCTTGCATTGGCTCAATGGTTAGAACAACACCCTGAAGTAGAAAGTGTAAACTACCCTGGTTTGCCAAGCAGTAAGTTCCACGAAACCGCCAAAAAATACTTGAAACGTGGTTTTGGTGGTGTCTTTACAGTAACTCTCAAAGGCAGCAAAGACAGAACAGCCCAATTTGTAAACAACTTGAAATTGATTAGTCATTTGGCAAATGTGGGAGATGCTAAGAGTTTGATTATTCACCCTGCCTCTACTACACACCAACAGCTAAGTGATGTAGAACAGTTGGCAGCAGGTGTAACCCCTACTTTGTTGCGTATTTCTGTAGGTATAGAACACATAGAAGACTTGAAAGCAGATATTACAGCAGCTTTTGAAGCAGTGAAAGAACAAGAAAAAATTTTGATAGACAAGGCTTTGTTGGCTACGAATGTAGTTACGCATAACTAAAAAAACTCCTACTTCATTTGAAGTAAGGTAGAGAAATAAAAATTTACGATTGAACCGCATATACCAATAAATACAAATTCAGGCTTGTGGTTTTACGGCAAGTTTGTTTGAAATACAGTGCATTTTTCTTTGTTACAAGGCTTGCGAGCCTTGTAACAAGAAATTTAAAATACTAACCAGCATTTAAAAATATTTGATAATTCATAAAAAACAACACGACAATGAATAAACATCTTTTCACTACTACTACACCATTCCAATTAGAAAATGGTACGATTTTACCAGAATTAGAGTTGGCTTATTATACTTGGGGACAACTCAATGAAGATAAAAGTAATGTGGTTTGGGTGTGCCACGCCCTTACTGCCAATGCAGACGCAGCAGATTGGTGGGCAGGCTTAGTAGGTGAAAATGATTTGTTTAATCCCAACGACCATTTTATTATTTGTGTCAATATGTTGGGTTCTTGTTATGGTTCTACGAGTCCTGTGTCTTTAAACCCCGCTACACACCAACCGTACCATACACATTTCCCGTTGATTACAATTAGAGATATTGTTAATAGTTTAGAAGTTTTACGCAACCATTTGGAAATCAATAGCATACATACTTGTATTGGCGGTTCTATGGGCGGTATGCAAGCTATGGAGTGGGCTATAACACAGCCAGAAGTAATCAAGAATTTAGTTTTATTGGCTACTAACGCCAAACATTCGGCTTGGGGCATTGCTTTCAATGAGTCGCAACGCATGGCAATTAAGGCAGATGCGACTTGGGATAAACCAACTTATTACGCAGGACAAGCAGGCTTAAAAGCTGCAAGGTCTATGGCGATGTTATCTTATAGAAATTACGAAATGTATCACCAATCGCAAGAAGATTTGGACAATGAAAAAGTAACGGACTTTAAGTCTTCGTCTTATCAGCAATATCAAGGTAAAAAATTAGTAGATAGATTCAATGTATTGTCCTATTTAAGTCTTATTAATAGTATGGATACGCACAATGTTGGACGTGGTCGTGGAGGCATAGCTTTGGCTTTGCAACAGGTTACGGCTAAGACATTGGTCATAGGTATTAGTTCAGATTTATTATTTCCTCCTCACGAGCAACAATTATTGGCTCAATATATTCCACAAGCCATTTACCATGAAATAGATTCTTACTATGGGCATGACGGATTTTTGACAGAAACTAAGAGAATTACAAACTTAGTGAAGGATTTTTTGTACGGTGCAGGGCAACGCAGCACTGTTACACCCATAGAAATTATTAAAAAAAAGAGTACGTTACAGCTTAAAGTAAGCTAAAATAATTTTAAATTAAAAATTTTTAATTTAAAATTACGTTAAGATTTTTTTTAGGGTGTAAAATTTAGTAAAAAATAGTCCTATAAATAAAAATTTATAGGACTATTTTTTACTCTTCGTCTAAAATATAAACATCTTCATTAGGCTTTTTCATCATGTATTTTTCCCTTGCAAACTTCTCGAAAAGTTCGGGGCTGCTCGACAATTCTTTCAAGTCTTTTTCTAATAAAGCCTTTTCACGAATATAAAATTCTTTTTCTTGTTCTAAATCCTTAATTTTTTTCTGTGAAAGGTACTGTTCATAGAAGTTGTTGCTATCAAAAAACAACATCCATAGCACAAAAAAGGCTGCAAATAAGACATAAAAGTTATTGAACCTTACAAATAGTCTTTTGAGTCGTAATTTCATAACAATAACAGATTGATGTAAAATAATTTAGGCACATGGTGATTCTAAGAAAGTAATTGTGCCTTTATTTGCACAAATTTTAGTTTGTAAACCTACGGGAATAGTAAATTTATTAGGAATATGCCCTATCATACTTCCCACAAAAACAGGTATTTGTAAAGGTAATAAATAATTTTCAAAAACTTCTAATAAAGTCAATGAAGAAAACCTATCTCCATGCCCACAGTTGGTAAATTTTCCAATGACCACACCCGCCACTTTCTCCAATACGCCAGACAAAGCTAATTGACAAAAAAGTCTGTCCACTCTGTAAATTTCTTCGTTGATTTCTTCCAAAAATAATATTTTTCCCTCAAAATCGGGTAAATATTGACTACCTAATAAGCTACAAAAGACTGTAAGATTACCGCCTATAAGTTCTCCAACTGCCTCTCCACCTCGAATAGTTGTAATTCTGTCTTGTAATTGCACCAAAGAATCTCCTTTTTGTTGTGGATTGCTTAATGTAGCTTGTTCTTTATCAAATAGTATTTTTTTAAAATATTCTACTGAAAAATTGTTCCAAACAGAAGTAGCCATTGGGCTATGGTACGTAACCAAGCCTGTTTTAGCATAAATAGCATTGAGCAATGTGGTTACATCACTAAAACCTGCAAAAACTTTCGGGTTTTTACTTAATAATTCCCAATCTATCAAGGGCAGTAAACGACCACACCCCCAGCCTCCACGCAAAGCCATAACAGCCTTAACACTTGTATCTGCAAAAGCTGCATGCAAATCTGCCACTCTTTCTGCATCTGTACCTGCCAAATAGCCGTTTTTATTCCTTGCATTTTGCCCCATAACGACCTCTAAGCCCAAAGCCTTGAGATTTTCAGTGGCAATATCCAAACTTTCTTTTTCGTAAATAGCTCCTGCGGGTGCTATTAAAGCTACTTTATCACCTATTTGTAGAGATTTGGGGATTATTTTTTGTATTTTTTTCATTTTTAAGTAGCAAGAATAAATTATTTTACAAAAAACCTATAAGGTTATTAAAACCTTATAGGTTTGATTATCAAAGCAATGTAATTGATGCAAAACTACCTACTTTTTAAGAAAAATATTGAATAAATTACAGTATGCTAAACTAATTAACTAAGTTAGGAGTTTTAAGAAAAAATCCAATCATTTCACTTTAATTTCAGTTATGGCAAAAATAACTATCAACAGCAACGGTTCAATGAAAGTAGAAGGCGACTTTCAGTTAGTAGATGCACAGGGCAACGCCTACGGTTTGGGTGGCAGAGATACTGTATTTGTATGCAGATGTGGTCTATCTAAAAACAAACCTTTTTGTGATGGTTCTCACAAAGGGCAGTTTTTACATGATGCAGTAGCCTTTGATTTACCAGAAAAGAAAGCCTAATTGCATATTTAAAAACTATGAACACCAAAGCCACAGTAGCAATTCAGTCATTGCTACTGTGGTTTTGGTGTTATAACTTTACAAAACACTTACAAAGACTTATAAGTTATGTATGAAATTTTTTTCACTATCTTGCTTTGCTAAAACTTTTTGTCTTACATGCTTTACAACTATCTAACTGTTACTTTACGAAATATCAAGAAGTACCGCCTCTATGCCTTTATCAATATTTTTGGTTTGGCGGTAAGTATAGCTTGTTTTACTTTGCTTTTTTTATTAATTAGACATGAAGTAACTTATGATAAATTCCATCAAAACTATAAAAATATTTATAGAATTACAGAAATCATAGATAAATATGGTATTGGAGAACACGCAGCTAGTGTACCTTTTCCTGTGGCTAATACCTTACAACGACTCTACCCACAAGATGTTGTAAAGACTGTACGGCTGTTTAACTATCAAAGTCCAAGCCTTACTATAGCCTATAAAGATTTGTATATCAATGAAAAACATTTCTTTTTTGCAGACTCTACTTTTTTCGAAGTTTTTAATTTTGACTTAAAATTGGGCAATAAACAAACTGCCTTACAAGCCCCTAATCAAGTAGTAATTTCCGAAACTGTAGCCACTAAATATTTTGGCATAGAGAACCCTATTGGTAAGAAATTATTGTTTCAAAATGAAAGAGAATTAGAGATTACAGGCGTATTTGCAGAGCTACCTACGAATACACATTTGCACTTTGACTTTATAGCAAGTTTCTCGTCTTTGCATTCTTCTTATATTAACCGTTTCTATACTACTTGGCGTTGGAATCCATGTTGGACTTATATTGTGGTAGCTCCACATATTAATACACAAGATTTACTTTCTGCATTTAATCGACAAGTGAAAACGTATTTAGATGCCGACCTTCAACCTATCACTACTTTTACGGCTCAACCCCTCACAGATATTCACTTATATTCCAATTTGGACTATGAAATGGACACTAATGGCAATATCACTTACATATATATTTTCAGTGTGATTGCTGTTTTTATTCTCATTATTGCTGGTATTAACTTTATGAATCTTTCTACTGCCAAATCTTCTATTCGTGCCAAAGAGGTGGTAGTGCGTAAAGTATTAGGAGCAAGTAGGCAAGAATTGGTGGTACAATTTTTATTTGAATCTTTCATATTTAGTATTTTTTCTATATTTATTGCATTTATACTCATAGAAACTTTTACACCACACCTTACCGATTTATCAGGAAAACCACTGCCAGAAGGGTTTGTGCATGGTAAAGCAATGGTAGTTTCTATTATTTTATCGGGCTTATTAGTAGGTTTAGTGGCGGGAATTTACCCTGCGTACTGTTTAGCAGCTTATAATCCTATGGAAGTATTTAGAGGACGGTTACAACTAAATTATGGAGGAAAATGGTTTCGCCGTATTGCTGTGATGGTGCAGTTTGTTATTGCAGGTATTTTATTGATTACCACCTTAGTAAGTCAAGAACAGTTGGACTATATGAAAAATAGTAGATTAGGTTTTGACAAAGAGAAAATCTTAGTTTTATCTGTAGCCCAAGAAGATGTAATCATTGAAAATTACAAAAATTTTAAAAGGTCTTTACTCTCTAATCCTATGATAGCCTCCGTAACTTCTATGGAATTGGTTTTGGGAGCTGGACACCAAACGCACCGTTTTCAAGCCGAAAATTCGCCTACTCCATTGTATTATCCCTCCTTGCGTGTGCGACATGATTTTATCAAAACATTTAATATAGAATTGTTGGCAGGCAGAGATTTTAGTGAATTGCCTCAAATAGAACAAAAAAATTATGTGGTAAGAGATAGTATTACGAAGTCTAAAAAGAATGATGAAACCTCTTCAGTCATCATTAATGAGGCTATGCTAAAACATTTGGGCTACAAAACGCCACAAGAAGCTTTAGGCAAACAACTAAAATCTCCTTCGGGGCAAGAAAAAATTGTAGGCGTTGTAAAAAACTTTCATGTGGCATCTTTGCATACAGACGTTATGCCTTTTGTATTAGATATGCCCAATAATTATTACGAAGAATTGATGTCGACCAAGTATATAGCCGTAAAAATTAGTAGCAATGATGAAGAAAAAGTAAAAAATTTTATAGAAGAAACATGGAAAAAATACACACCCGCACCCTTAGAAATTTCTTTGTTAAATGATAATTTGAATAGCCAATATCACCAAGAAGAAAAGTTATCAGAAATAGCTCAGTTTTTTTCTTTAATAGCCATTTTTATTGCATGTATGGGACTTTTTGGCTTATCGTCTTTTGTGATAGAAAACCGTTATCACGAAATAGGCATCAGAAAAGCTGTTGGGGCAAGTGTCTTGCAGATAGTATTGTTGCTTTCTCAAAACTTTGTTGTAACAGTGTTGTTTAGTTGGTTGATAGCCTCTTTGATGGGCTATGTTGGCATGAATTTATGGTTAAGAGAATTTTCTTATCATATCAATATTTCTGTTTTGCCATTTTTTGCTACGGCGTTTATTATGCTGGGTGTAACTGTGCTGACAATTAGTTACCAAACCATTAAAGCTGCCTTGAAAAATCCTGTGGACATTATACGCAAAAAATAGCAAAATGATTACTCTTTATTTAGGCATTTTATTTGTACCTTGCTACTATCCTTTTAGCTTACTCGCAAATGACAAAACTCTTTCAATTTGGCACGTCCTCACATAAGGTTAGCCGTGTCCGTTTAGCCGAAGAATTGGAGGCTGCTTCGTCCAAATTTCATATCATAGGTTCTTGGGTAGGTGTAGTTTTTGACCCTATTTTTGGCATCACCGACTATCTCAATATTCCTCATGCGTGGCAAAATGTATTTGTGATTAGATGTAGTATAGCTTTTATTATAGCTACTGCTATTTTTTTTAAGAAAAAATACAATTATTCGGCTGCTTATTTGGGCATTTTAACCATGACCCTTATTTCTTTGCAAAATGCCTATACGTATAGTTTGATAGACATAGACCATTTTTTAGGGCATAGTTTGAACTACATGGCATTGTTCATTGGGGCAGGAATGTTTGCATTGTGGCAGTGGTATTATACTACCAGCATTATGGCGGTTTCTGCGGCGGCTACTATCTATTTTTTTACAGTAAATCCTCAACTTCCTGTTCAACAAGCATTGATACAAGGCGGTTTGCTACTCTCTACTGTGGCAATTTTAACGATTATACTTATTCAAACTCGTTATAGTTTGACGGTGAAAACCTTAGCAGCAAAATTGGCATTAGAAGAAGCTAATACAGCTTTAAATGAAAAAAATGAAATCATTGAAAGTAAAAACAAAAATATATTAGATAGTATTCGGTATGCCCAACGCATTCAAAATGCTATGTTGCCTACATCAGAAGAAATTAAAGCACATTTTCCTGATAATTTCATCTTGTTTAAACCCAAAGATATTGTTAGCGGAGATTTTTATTGGTTTGGAGAGGTGCATGGCAAAGCTATTATAGCTGCGGTAGATTGTACAGGACATGGTGTACCAGGTGCATTTATGAGTATGATTGGGTGTGAAATTTTGAATGAAATTGTAAATGTGTGGGAAATAACGGCAAGCCATGAAATTTTAGCTCAAATGCACATTGGTATAAAAAAAGCCTTGAAACAAGACGAAACGAATAATAAAGATGGAATGGACTTGGCTTTGTGTGTAGTGGATAAAGAAGCAAAACAACTGCAATTTTCTGGGGCTATGAACCCCTTGGTGTACATTCAAAATCAAACATTGGTAGAAATAAAAGGCGACAAAATGGGAATTGGTGGGGCAGATGTACGTGAAAGAATTTTTACGCCTCATGTCATTGATATAAGTAACCCAACGACATTTTACTTATTTTCAGATGGTTATGAAGACCAATTTGGAGGAGAAAATAATACGAAGTTTAAACGCAAAAACTTAAAAGCATTGTTATTGTCCATTCATCAACAAAGCATGGACGCACAACAATTTACCTTAGAGAATACCTTTACACAGTGGCGAGGCACACAAAAACAAATAGATGATATTTTGGTAATTGGCGTAAGTTTATCAGTTAGCAGTAATCAGTAAACAGTTACTAATTTTTACTCTAAAATACAAAAATCAAACTGTTTACTGATTACTGCTAACTGTTTACTGATAACTGATAATTTTTCGGTAAATAGTTTTGTTGTTGATATGGATATTCAAAAAGTAGATTCCTGCGGGCAAAGTTTTGTTCGCAACTTTGATGCTTATTGTTTCATTATCAACTAATTGGTTATCAGCTTGATAGTGTATTTTTCCTGTAATATCTGTAAGTTGATAACTGAATGTAGCTTGTCGTAATTCGGCAGGAAATTGACAAAAAACCGTATTAGTTGTTGATAAAATCGTTGGATAAATATTGGTTTGGGTACTTAATTCTTCATCAACCCCCAAAATATTCATAGCACGTCTAAACGTAGGAATACCATAACCAAGTTGCGTATTAGGGCTGTTAAAACGTGAACCTGCTCGGCGGATAGCCTGTAAAATTTGCATATTAGTCATTTGTGGGTTGGCTTGCCAAATTCCCGCAGCCAAACTTGCGACCAAAGGAGCAGCGTAAGATGTACCACTACCTGCCGACACATTGCCGTTTACCGTCAAATAAAACGTAGCTAAGCCCATAGCTGCTGCATCTGGTTTTACTCGGTTGTCTTCTGTGTAGCCTTGCAAACTTAGGGTAGTATATTCTTCATTGGCATTTACTGCCCCTACACTCATGATAGAATCTGCATCTGCGGGCATTCTCATTTTTGTCCAAAAGGGTTCGGGAGAATAAAAATTGCCCATGCTATTTACAACTAACATACCTGTACGGGCTGCACAAGTGGCTGCTTGCGAAATCAAAGACGTTTTACCATTCAAATCTTTTTGGGTATAGTTCAAATTAGTCAAATCAAAGGTATTGTAACCCAAAGAACTATTGATGATGTCCACACCCAAACTGTCGGCTCTTTCGGCAGCTACCAACCAAAATGCTTCCTCAATAGGGTTTTCTTGGTTAGCATCTTCGGTTACAAACAAGTAGTAAGTTGCATCAAAAGCACCACCAATAAATTGGTTAGGTACATACCCTGCCATTACAGACAATACTTCGCTACCATGTGAGTCGTCTTGGAATACAAAACTATTGCCTCTGGCAAAATTGTAGCCTCCTGCAATGTTCATTCGGGAGTAAGCTGCTGCTTTGATGTTATTTACATTGGTAAAACCACCATCAAAAACGGCAATGGTCATGCCTTTGCCCGTAAAATTTTGGCTGTGCATTTCGTTAATGCCCAACATCGTGTTTTGGGTAGTTGAATTGCCATAATTCAAGACTGGCGAGCCTAAATTAGTTGCTGGCAACGAGAAGTTTTGGGCAGGAGCTACATCACCAATAGAAGTACGATTGGACAATAAACGGCTACCTTGCACAAAGTTCAGTTGGCTAATTTGCGAAAAAGCTGCGTCTGTGGCTTGTACTACTGCCCCATTGAGCCAACGGGAGGTATAAAAAACTTTACCGCCTGCATTTCTAATGCCCGTTAAATACGTAGGATTTACAGGCAAATCCATTGCACTTATAGTAATTTTTTGTTTGGTGCGTCTATCTATAGATTTTTGCGATAAAAATTCTTGCGGTTTTTGTAGGCTAAATGGCGTACCGTTTTTGTCTTTGAAACTAATGAACCGTATGCTTTGTTGGGCAAAAAGCAAAGAACAATAAACCACTAACAGACTGGTTAAAAGTATTTTTTTGCGTACCATGCTTGTATTGAGTTGAGGAGTTACTAATTTACTACGTAATAATTGCCAAATTACAATAACAATCAAAGAAAAGGATAGTTTTAACTAAAATTAAGTGATTACTATAAATTCAACTACCAATGAATTACGATTTACTACGCGAGGTAATAGATAAATTAGCTGATTATGAAGCAAATAATCCTCATTTGCCAAGTAATTTGGAAAGTTTTGTGCAGTGGCTCAACCAAGAAAATTTGAAAAACAATAGTGTAACCCAGCTACCCAAAAATATGCCTATTGCTATACCTGCGGAACATATAGAAGGAGAAATTAGCCGTTTGGTGGCTATGTTGTACCGTTATGCTAAGGTTTATATGAAGAAAGCTATTGATAATTCGCCATTGCAGACCATAGACGAATTTGGTTATTTGGCAGGCTTGATGCGTGAAAAAGGTATGAGCAAAATGACTTTGATAGAAAGAAATGTGCATGAAAAAACTACAGGCATGGAAATTATTAAAAGGTTATTGAAAGAAGGTTTGATTTCACAAGAAAGTAGTGTAGAAGATAAACGTAGTAAGTTATTATGTATTACACCGAAAGGACAAACGGCTTTTTTGGGTGTTTTGCAACAGATGTTTCAAGCTGGCAGTATCATTAATGGTAATTTGACGGCAGACGAGAAAATAGTTTTGTGGCAGTTGTTACACAAATTGGAGCAATTTCACCAGCCTATTTTTTTGTACGAAAAAGAAAAAAGTTTAGAAGATATTTTTCTGTATTGGAAAAATACGAAAAAATAAAAGAAGTCATCTGTTAAAAAGATGACTTCTTAAACTGTCTTAACTTAGGTGTTTAGTTCGTAGGTTTATCAGGAAGGGGCTGGGAAGCAAAGAAATCTGTGTAAAATCTCTTGCCATAGTCTTCTAATAACTCTGCAATTTTTTCTCTGCTCTTAGACTTAATAATTAAACCTGCGTGCCATTTTCTACTCATTCTCCACCAAACTTCTTTGTCGTCGTAAGCAGAAGTATCTGGGTTTTCTTGTTTTGCCAATGAAATTAAGATGCCAGAGTATTCTTTTTTCACTTTTGGCAATTCATACTTTTCACCTTTTCGCAGAGCCTCAATTTTTGCCCACTCTGCCCATAAATTAATACCACTTGAGGCTTCCACTAATTCTACAATATTAGCACCGCCAACCCTTGCAGACGTTTCTAGGAAATATACCTTGCCGTCTTTGTGAGAACGTATGAACTCTGTATGCGAAGCACCATGCTTTAATCCAAAAGCCTTTAATACTTTTTCGTTCATGTCTAATAGTAGTTGCTCTTCTTCAGAACCATATTCTACGTTAATAGAACGGAAAACTCTGCCTTCGTGAGCTACTTCCATAGGCGGATTCAGGTATTTGTGAGCCCTTGCAAATACGACCTTACCGTCCACTGTCAAAGCATCTACATGGTACACATCACCCGGTTCAAATTTTTCTAATACATAAAAAGACTGTTCATCTCCTAATTGGTCTAATGCACGCCAAAGTTCATCTTCATTGTGTAACTTTTTGATACCCAATGCAGAAGCCTTAGAACGAGGCTTAATTAACCAAGGCGGAGATACTTTTTTGCAGTATTCACTAATTTTTTTGTGGTTGAACACGCCAATAAATTCAGGAACAGCAATACCTGCGTCTTGTGCTTCTATACGCATAGCTAGTTTATCTCTGAAATAGTGTGAACGAGTTTTGCCCATACCCGGTACTCTTAGGTGTTCCCGAATGATAGCTGCTTTTTCTACATCATAATCATCTAATGCGACTACTCTGTCGATATTTTCGCTGCGAGCTATGTAGCTTACCCCTTTGATAACATCGTCCATGTTCCAGTCGTCATTGTCGTCTGCCACATAGAAAATATCGTCTATACTTTCACGAGGCCAGTCTTCATGTTCTAACTTTTTGGCTGTAATTAATAAGACTTTATGCCCTAATGCCTTTGCTGCACGCATAAAATCACTGCCTTTGTAGTAACAAGTTACACACAGAAAAGTCAAAGGTTGAATAGCTTCTGCCGTAGAGTTAGGAGTTTCTTTTGCTTTCTTTGCCATAATTTGAGTTTAATATTGAAATATGTTAAGTCAAGTTTAAAAATGATTTACAAAAAAGCAATAGCTACCCAAGTTTTTTTTCATTATTCTAAAAACTTTAGCACTTTGTATAACAGATACCATACATATTTTTGCAATGGAGCAGGAGCATGGTCATACAAATAACGTCTTTTTTCTATCCACCATGTTTCCACAGGTCTTTTGCTAAAATCTATGCTTATTCCTTCTCTTTTGCAAGCTGCTACTGCCCCTCGCATCCATTTTCCTTTGGTTACTGCGGTACAAAAATAAGTATAGGCATAGTTGCCATTTTCTAAGGGTTCTCCTGCCTCGTCTATATATACACTCAAAAAAGGCTTACTAATACTATTAGCTCTTTTACTTCCTTCTAACTCAAATTGCCAAATATTTTCATTAGGATTAATCACTTCAGACATTAATACTTCTTTATCCCATATAGCAGCTTGGCAAGACACACGGTAATCTGTATTTGGTAGAATTAAACCAATGTTTTTATAGTCTTTATAAGGGCTTTGCGGAGGAGGACTTGGGAAAATACGTAGTGTAGCTGCATTTTCTTTTTGAAGCAAGGCTAAGTATTCTATAATTCGTTGAGAATCTGCGGGCTTTAGTAATAAAAACTCCTCTTGTAAGAATAATACATATTTTTGTGGAATTTGTTGTAAAGCATACTGAAGACGGTATGACCAAGCCAAGCCCTTACCTGGAGTAATATCTATAAAACCGTCTTGTTGAGCAGGCTTTGCGTCTGTGCAAAAATATTTTGGAAAAGGACAATCTGCCCAATATCTATTAAATAGTGTAAAAAAAGGTTGCCATACATCTTCAAAAGCATCGCAAGACATGACAATAATAGCTAAGTCCATTGGATAAAATTTTAGCGTAAAATAAACAGATTGTTAGAACAAATATAGGATTTATTGAAATGGAAACGTAGTTTTTACAAAATAGCTACTCAAATGGTTGATTAAATATGAAAATTTGAAATAAAAGACTAGTTGTAAACCATTTGTAACCCCCCATTTTTTGCAAATGATTGAACAGATAAGCATTTTTGCAATGTGTAATTGATATGTAAGATTTATGAAAAAACCAACTACTGCTGGTAGTTGGTTTTTTTATTGTCATAATGCCTTATTTACTATCGAGTACTTACTTTACTATTACTTCTACTGTGTAAGCCCCCTCAGTACTAGTAGGTTCTGAACCTGCTACACCAAACATTAAGTGATAAGCTTGATTACCAATTCCTTTGATGAATAGTTTACGGGTGTTAGTCGGAGGTGCTGGTGCTGTTGGGGCTTCTGTTGTACGAGGCTTGTCTGTTTTGGGGTTGGCTGGCTTTTTAGGTGGCGTTGTTACTAAACCATAATCAGACTTACAAGAGATACAGCCATTTACATTAGGCACTACAGAAGTAAAGTTATTCGCACCTACCAAATAGGCATACATGCTCACTTTTGTAGAGTCATTAGTCGGCTTCAAAATAATTTCTGCACTTTGGTGTGGCTGTAGATACACCGTATATAATACGTGATTCCCTCTAAAATACACTCTGGCTGCCTCTGGGAAACACGAGTTGGCAGAGTTATACCCCCAAGCCAAATCCACTTTCTGTCCTGTATTCAAATTCCCTTCTACAGTTGTACGTACTCCCCTCTCTGCAATGACTACATTTACATTTGGAGCCCACTGTGCTTTAGCTTGCCAACAACAAACTAATAAGAATAAAAAAGCAAATAATTTCTTTCTTTTCATGGTTTAGTAATTTATTTTTAAGTATCTATACAAAAATTTTATAGCATTTACTATACTTTATAGTGTAGGCTTGGGTTACGTAAATAGGTAACACAAGAAAGTTTTTTTATGAAATGACAAAAATTTTGTTTGATTTTGTAAAATTATTTAGAAAATTGCTAATATTAGAAATTCGTTTACATTAATTACTCACTGTCAAATTGATAATAACTACCGATATGTTCCGTAAAACGATACTTGCTCTCTCTTTTGTATTTTGTGGACAGTTGGCACTTGCTCAATCTGCCCTCTTAGATTCTATGGCTCTCTCTAAAGAAAAATTATATAGTTCATTAGAAGAGGCTCTCCGCAACCCTGAAAAAGTTTACCGACTTGATTTAGTTAAATTTGACACTGACGTATGGGGCGGTGATGGTTTAGAGTCTTCACCCAAATTATCGGCAGATATTGGTAAGTTAATAAATTTACAAGAACTGTACCTAAGTGATAACCAATTAGAAAACTTGCCAGCCGAAATTGCAAATTTAAAAAATCTGCAAATCCTGCATTTATCTTCTAACCAATTACAAGCATTACCTGCACAAATTACGCAATTAACAAATTTGCAAGTGCTACATTTGGAAGGTAATCAATTAAGTAAATTGCCTGCTGAAATTGGTAATTTGGTGAATTTGAAGAAATTAGACCTTGACCACAACCAATTAGTAGAACTACCTGCTGAAATTGGCAAATTGGTGAGTTTAGAAGAACTAGATTTGAGTAGCAATGTTTTGGTGTCTTTGCCTAATACATTTGGCGACCTCAAAAAATTGAAATTATTAGAAATTTGGGACAACCAACTCAAACAATTACCTGCAAGTATGGCTACTTTGGTAAGTTTGGAAAAATTAGATGCCAACTCCAACCAACTCAAAGGTGTACCTGCCGAAGTAGGAAGTTTGGTAAACTTAAAAACATTGAATATTAGTATCAATACAATTAACCGTTTACCTGCCGAAATTGGCAATATGGCAAAATTGGAATTGTTAGATGTGTCTTACAACCAATTAGAAGAATTACCTGCGGAAGTAGGTAAATTGTGGAATTTGAAAGAATTAGATTTGAGCAACAATAAATTGAAAGCATTACCAAAAGAAATAGGTGGTATGCAAAAATTAGAAGTATTGGACTTGAACGTAAATGCTATAGCCGTAATTCCTGCCGAAATCGGTAATTTAGCAAATATGAAAGACTTAGTTTTATGGGGTAATCAAATAGCTGCTTTACCTCCTACGATTGGCAATTTAAAAAACTTAGTAACCTTAGACTTGAATACCAATAAGTTACAAACTTTGCCTGCCGAAATTGGAGGCTTAGAAAATGTAAGAGTATTGGTATTGTGGGGAAATTTATTGACAAAATTACCTGAAACTATTTGTAATTTGCCTAATGTGCAAGCATTGGATTTGATGAATAATCAACTTACAACAATGCCTAAAAAGTTGAGCAACCTTAAAAACTTGTTATTGTTGAACTTAGCTAAAAATAAGTTCCAAAAGAAAGAGAAAGACAGAATTACCAGTGAGTTAAACGACAAAGAGGTAATTTTCGATTAGTCTTTTCATGGTTTTAAACATCAAAATAGTTAATCCGTAATAAAGTTTATTACGGATTTCTTATTTTTATATGCAAAACAGTTAGTAGTAAATAATAAATTTTAAGTACCAAGAAGAAATAAATCTTCATTATTATCTTAGTGAACTTGTGTCCTTGTGGTTCATTTACAAATAGTTATCTAAAATTGTAAACTACGTTTTATTGTTTCTTATTACTTACAACTCCCTGATTATCAATAATTTTTCCTATCTAAATAGTTAAACGCAGATTCAACTATGAAACGCATCATTATAGGCTTAGACTTTACAGAAATGGACGAAATGCTGTTGTCTTACACAGAGTTTTTGACGCAGTTATTGGACATTGAGAAAATTTACTTTCTACATATCACAGACTCTTTGACTGATGACATCAAGGTTCGGCAACAAGTTTGGAACACCAACAAACCCATAGACGAGTTCTTACAAGATAAAATGAAAGAACAAGTCCGCCGTTTTGCCCCTCAAATTGATTTCCAAAAAGCAGAGTTTTTGGTGGTAGAAGGTACGCCTTACCAACAAATGCACCATTGGGCGGTGGTCAAAGAAGTGGATTTGATTGTGGCAGGACGCAAATACTCATTAAAAGGTAGTGGTTTATTGCCCCAAAAATTTATTATGAATGCACCTTGCTCTGTTTTGTTGATTCCTGAAATAGTGGCAACCCACTTAGATACGGTCTTGGTAAGTACAGATTTTTCTGAATATTCACAGTTGGCTTTGCAAGTAGGCGTAGATTTGGTGCGGAAAACGCCGTTTTCCTCTTTGTATTGCCTACACATTTTTGATGTGGAAGAAGGCATTACAACAGACGAAACGTATTCGGAAATAGTAGCCCAAAAACGCCAAGCTGCTGAAACTGCTTTTAATAGGTCTATGATGGAAGTAGAAACGTATGGACATAAAGTAACACCATTGTTTGTACCAAGTAATGATGAACTGGCGTTTCAGTGTTTGTACCAAAATGCCAAAGACATCGAGGCTTCGCTAATCATTGTAGGTACAAAAGGACGTAGTTTTTTGACCCGTTTTTTTGATGACAGTTTCACCAAACAGTTGATTGAAACTAATAACAAAATTCCTTTGTTGGTAGTAAAGTCGTAACAAGCATTTGTTATGGTTAAATTTTGCTTGTCAAGTCTATTTGACAATAAAATATACTAACCAGCTATTGAACAAAGATGAAAAAGCAATTAGTAAGTGTTCGCAAAGCCCCTACCAGCAAGGGTATGGGCAACCATGTCCGTCAGGTAATTCCAAGTGCAGTACGCAACCTTGACCCATTTGTCTTTCTTGACCACTTTAACATGGAGAAAGCACCCAACACAGGAGGTATTCCGCCACACCCTCACGCAGGGATAGCCACGATTACCTATTTGTTTGAGGGAAGTAACCGCCACAGGGACAGTTTGGGCAATGACCTTATAGTTCGGGCAGGAGATTTGGCATGGATGCAAGCAGGAAAAGGCATTATTCACTCCGAAGGTATGCAGGAAATTCGCACTACCCCAGAAAGAGTACATGGTTTACAACTTTGGATTTCGTTACCTGCCAAAGACAAGTTTGCGAAACCAGATTTCTTTTTTTATCCTTCACAAAACCTTACAACTCTTGAATATGAAGGTTATACAGTAAAAGTGCTTTGTGGTGAATTAGCAGGGGCTGTTTCGCCTGTTAAAAGCCTTTCGCCTGCCTACATTTGGGAGGTAAAAGCTAAGGCAAATCAAACGGTTACTTTGCCAATTACGGCAGGCAATACTTGTGGGGCGTATGTGATAACAGGTGAAGTGGCAGTAGAACAACAAACTCTTAGCCCTTTGATGATAGCCGAGTGGAGCAGAGAAGGCACAGCAATTCAGTTGGTAAGTAATACCGACAGCCATTTTATAGTCTTAGGAGGTACGCCGCTTGACGAGCCGATTGTGGGCTATGCGTCTTATGTGATGAACAACGAAACGCAAATATTACAAGTAATGCGAGATTATCAGATGGGCAAAATGGGCTTTTTGGAATACTAATTGTAACTACTATCTTGTTATTGATGAAATCTCTATGACTTTGTGGATAACAAGATATTTTTTGTTTTAATAGATTGATAATTAGTTACTTACTAATTAATATTTACACACCAGCATTCATATAGCTTTATTTACTATTTTTGTCCTTGCAATATACCTTAACCATGAAACTGTCATTTGTACTTTTCTTACTTTTAACCTGTTTTGCTCACTGTTATTCGTTTGGGCAAAGTGTATTGACTGCCATTATTGGGGCTGTGGATAAAGAAGTCTTTTTTTTACAAGAAAAAATGACTGAAAAAAAAGTACAAAAAATACAAGGACTTACCTTTGTAACAGGCAAACTACACAACCGCAGAGTAGTATTGACTAAAACAGGTGTAGGCAAAGTAAATGCAGCCATGACTGTTACTATTTTATTGGCTCATTTTAAGCCTACTGAAATTATTTTTACAGGTATTGCAGGAGCTATTAATCCAAAACTGAAACTGGGTGATATAGTAATAGCCCGTCAAACGGTACAGTACGACTTTGGCACATTAACAGACACAGGCTTGGAAAATTGGGGTATGAAAAATCCTATTAATGATATTACCAATCCTATTTTTTATCCTGCCGATACAGTGCTGATACAAGCTGCCCAAGAAGCCGTAAAAAAACTATCTTTGACCAAAATAAGAGTGGGCAAAGTCATGAAAACACCCAATATTATTCATGGTACGGTAGCCACTGGCGATATGTTTGTGTCTTCGCCAAAAAAGGTAAAAGAACTGCGAGAAAAATATAAAGCCGATGCCGTAGAGATGGAAGGAGCTGCCGTAGCCCAAGTTTGCTGGCAACACGCAACACCTTGTTTGGTTATCCGCAGTTTGAGTGATGCTGCCGATGAAAACGCCAAGAAACACTATGATACTTTTATAGACGTGGCTGCTGCCAACTCCGCCCAATTAGTCATAGCCTTAATAGATGACTTGCAGCAAAGAAAACCCTAAATCTTTTCAGTGAACAGTAAACAGTTTTTTGATAAACTTAAAAAGTTAATGACTCATAACTATCTTCTTAAATTATAAATCGGAGGTAATTTGTCCTATTTGCTCAATATGTTTTTCCAGATAGGTAGTTAATTCTTGGCTATCAAAATAGTGAAAAGTATGAGTAGGTTGGTCAAAAAATGAAACTTCTTGAAGATTTACTTCATAACTATCATCTGTTATTGTTGTGATGGTGATATAGCCATCATCAGCATATTCAGCCCGAAAATAGCCTGAATTGCTTAGTTTTTCTATGATAAAATAGACCTTATTGGGTGTATTCATAGTGCTTGGAGCTACGTAAAAATGTGGTTAGCATTAAATAGTTGAATATAGACAACAGTGAACAATAAACAGTTTTTTGATAAACTTAAAAATTATTAACTGATAACTGAAAAAATGCCTTATATTTGCAAGGTTCTTACAACTTTAAGAGCTAAATTAAAATACAAAGATAAGTTGTAAATGCCTTATATTTGCAAGGTTCTTACAACGTACTACGAGTTTTTGATTTACTCCTTTCAGTTGTAAATGCCTTATATTTGCAAGGTTCTTACAACTGAACTTTGTTTTTTCAACATCAGAATACAGTTGTAAATGCCTTATATTTGCAAGGTTCTTACAACTGAACTTTGTTTTTTCAACATCAGAATACAGTTGTAAATGCCTTATATTTGCAAGGTTCTTACAACAACAACGCATTTAACTTATCTAATTTTTCTGTTGTAAATGCCTTATATTTGCAAGGTTCTTACAACTGCTGGACTTTGGGGGTTTGACACTGTTAAGTTGTAAATGCCTTATATTTGCAAGGTTCTTACAACAGTGTCATAGTTTTGATGTTAAAAAAGCAAGTTGTAAATGCCTTATATTTGCAAGGTTCTTACAACCCTTTTGCAACCTGACTACGCCGTTTTTTTGTTGTAAATGCCTTATATTTGCAAGGTTCTTACAACATATCCTCTATAAGTCAATGATTATCAGAGGTTTATAGAGGTTTTTACTCAAAAAAAATGAGGTTTTTTGCTCGGTACAAAGCAGAAAACCTCGTTTTTTTTAATCCTAAATTTACCTATTGGGTGGCTTGCAGCGGGGTTGCCACCAGCCACCCGATAGGTATTTGTGTAAGGGGTGGTAGGTAAATAGGATAAATAAAATTTTGTTAAGAATTATTTGTTTAAAAATCATAGCTTGTTTATCTTGCTTGTCTAACAATTCGTATTAGTTGCCTGAAGGCAACTTTCCTAATTTATTGACTAACCTTGCTAATTAACCTATGAATAAAGCTATTTTCGGGGCGTATCTGAATGCAGCCCAACACAATGCGTACATGATTTTGAACCATATCAAAGATTTGGTAACTCTCAAAGACAAAAACAACACAGCAGGGGCAGACGTAGAAGAAAGCCGTTTGGATAATATCAATATTTTGCAACTCAAAAATGCACCCGAAAAAATAGCTTATACCCTAAAACTCCTCTACTTGCACTTTCCTTTTTTGGGTATGCTTGTCCCCGAAAATATCAATTCGGTAGAAAACAACTACGAAAAAGTAGCCCGAATCCTTAAAAAAGCCCTTGTCCGCCTCAACCAAGAAAGAAACCAATACAGCCACTACGAAACCCAAACCCTGAAAACAGAAAGCCATTTTGTACTTGCTTCTACCCAAAAAGATTTGGATTTAGACGAACTCCGTAGCACTTTTCTGAATTGGTTTAATTTGGACAATCCCAACAAAGAAAGGGCTTTTGCACGTTATCCGTTTATGGACGGCGAAGCCCGCAATTTCATGGGTTTGCACATAGCCAAAAACAGTTTGTGGAAAAACAGCAGCGAAGCAGGAAAAGACTTTTCAGAAAAAGGCTTGATTTATTTCTTGTGTCTGTTTTTGGAAAGAAAACAGGCGTATTTGTTGCTCAACAGCATACAAGGCTTTAAGGGCAGCAAAGGCAATAAATTTAGGGCAGTGCGTGAGATGTATGCCCACAACTGTTGTAAACTGCCCCAGCCTCGTTTAGACAGCAGCGACATCTTGTTGGATATGCTCAACGAACTCAACCGTTGCCCCAAAGACTTGTTTCAGGTATTGGGCGAAACCGACCAACAACGGTTTATGAGTGCCATAGACAATGCTTCTGCCGTAGTCAAACGCCAAGACGACAACGGCGAACTGTTGGAATATGAAAAACGTATTCGCCACCAAGACAGATTTCCGTATTTTGCTTTGCGGTATTTTGATGATACCAATGCTTTTCCACGCCTGCGTTTTCAGTTGTATATCGGAAAACTCCTGCAAAAAACGTATGATAAAGCACTACAAGGGGAAACTTACCAACGCCAAATAGCCAAAGAAATTTATGCTTTTGGCAAATTATCAGAGTTTTTGGGTACACAGCCCACCAAACACCCTTTGCTAAAAAACATGACGGTTTATGAGCAACACACCATAGACACCGCCACAGGAGCAGTGATTAACAATCCGAATGCACCCGAAATAGGGCAAATTGTGCAGTTTTCGCCACAATATAATTTTGGGACAAATAAAATTATGCTCAAAATAGGGAAAGAAACGACAGTAGATAGCAAGGCATTGGAATACAGACGAGGCGAAAAAGGCGTTGTGTTGAAAGACAAAATGAAAATCAAGAAGATTGAGCCAGAAGAAAAAGAAGCTATACTAAGCACCCACGAACTACCCAATTTGTTTTTGTACCATTATTTATATAAACAAGGGCATTTGACAAGCACCGTAGAGAGTTTTATAGAAAAATACATAGATACATTCAGAAAATTTATCAAGTCCGTACAAACCAAACAGTTTTTGCCTTTAGAAAAATCTGCCTTCAAACGCAGAAGCATTAGTTATAAAGACCGCAAAGAAGCAACTATCAAAAAAGCCCCACAAACGGGCAGAGAACCGTATAACGACAAAAATTTTGAGGAACTTAAAGACCGAAAAACAGCACTACAACACCGTTTAGACAATTCGGATTTTAAAGGGCTATATTGGTCTTATTTGCCCGATGAAATCGTCAATTATTTGCTCAATACACAGCCTACGGACTACAAAACAGTAGTATTGGCAAAAATAGATGAGCTAAAAGACCAAACGAATGAACTAAAACAACAATTTAAACGGATAAACAAACGCAAAGCTTTTTTTGAGGAAGAACAAGAGGAAAACCCAACAAACGACCATACTGCGACTTTTAGCACTGGTTTGCGTGTGGGCGAAATAGCTACATGGTTAGCCAAAGATATTATTTTTTTGAAACCGTATCAAAAAGATGTAAAAAATTACGGCAAACCCAACAACGACCAATACAACCGCCTACAAACTCTCTTGGCTTTGTACCCTTTGTACAAAGATGAATTGCCTAAGTTTTTTGAGGAGTTGCATTTGATAGGTGGGAAAAGTACCGAAAACCACCCTTTTTTGAGCCAAAACTTACCTAATTCTTTGTACGATTTTTATCAAAACTACATAGATGCCAAACTAAAATGGTTGATACAGTTGCACACAGACATAGACGGTGTTAAACGTAAAGATAAGGCTACACAAAGCATTAAAACTGTCAAAGAAGGTTTGAACCCGACACAAATAGAAAATTTATACAGCCATTTGTTTGGGAAAATTTCGCAAGTAGAAACTAACATAGAGAGTAAAAAATATGATACACTACCTATTGCTTTGCCTGTAGGTTTGTTCAATGCTGCCATTTTGGAAGGTATGCAGCGAAAAGGCATTGCCCTTAGCGAAAAAGACAATACACTTTTTGCCCTCAAAAACTTGTTGCAAAACGACACCCAAGAGTTTTACCATTACCCACGCCGCTACGAAACCACCCAAGAAATCTTGCAACCTTTTTTAACCCACAGTGGAAGTGCTTGTAAGGATTTAGCCGAAAGAGAAAAACTAATGGAAAGCCTTAAAAATGAGATAAATAGATTAGGAAAAAGTACAAACGAAGAAAAGTTGATTTTACGAAGAACCTTAGTTAATTTCCGCAGTCGTGTTTTGGAGAAAGAACAAACCATTCGTTTTACACAACAGCAAGACCGTTGTTTGTGGTTGATGTGCCAAGAACTGACCAATTACAGAAAGGAAAAAACACAAGAAGGCATACAGTTAGATTTTACGAATACTTCGCTACAAAAATTAGAGGAGTTGTTGGACACAAACAAAGAAATGAAGTTACAAGTGTATATCTACAAAACGAAACAAGCTATAGGTATTATTACAGATACACTACCCATTCGCAGATATGGTGACTTGCGGAGATTTGCCAAAAACAGACAGCTACCCAATTTGTACGATTATTTTTATGATGAAAACCAACACCAAAACGGCAATTTACCTACGTTTTCGCCTCAAAATTTACAAGATGCCTTAGAGTTTTTAGAGAAAAACCGACCCAGTATTTTACAAAAAGCCCTTGATTTAGAGGAAGTCATCTTTAGTAATTATGAAGTAGAATTTGTAGCCTACAAAGCAGCTAATTCTACTAAAACAGACCCCGACCATAATATTTTTATAGAATATTTGTTTAGTAAACTTCCTGAAACAACTTTGACACAAATTGCAGGGGCAAATACAGAGGCAAAAAAGATTTTTAAACTACGTAATCATATTCTACATAACGAAGTTCCGCCTAAAGAATACATTGGCAACCACCTCACCCAGCACTTAGGCAAAAACCCCGAAACCCCTTTGCAGGTTACGGAGTTTATCATTGCCCATACTATTCGTATTTATGAACAGTTGGCGGCGGCGGTATAAAAAACTATTGGCAGGGTGCTGTAGCACCACTGCCAAAGTTAAAATTGAAATTAAATTTGAAGTTATTTATTTTTACAAAATCAACATTGCATCTCCGTAAGTAAAGAAACGGTATCTTTCTTTTACAGCCACATTGTAGGCGTGCATAGTCAGTTCATAACCACCAAAGGCACAAGTCATCATCAATAAGCTCGACATCGGCTTGTGGAAATTGGTTACTAATGCATTACAAATTTTGAAGTCATAAGGTGGAAAAATGAACTTGTCAGTCCAGCCTTCTATCGGCTTCAAACGGTTATTGGCAGACACAGAAGACTCCAAAGCACGCATAGACGTAGTACCTATAGCACAAACTTTCCCTTTTCTGTCCAACACCTCGTTTACAGACTCCGCCGTATTTTCAGAAATTAAGAAGTTTTCAGAATCCATTTTGTGTTTGGTCAAATCCTCCACGTCTATATCCCTGAAAGTTCCCAATCCTACGTGCAGCGTAATAGGCTTTATGTCCACCCCTTTGATAGCCAAACGGCGAACCAAGTGCGGTGTAAAGTGTAAACCTGCCGTAGGTGCAGCCACTGCCCCCACATGCTCCGCAAAAATAGTTTGGTATCTTTCTCTGTCTGCGTCCACTGTTTCGCGGCGTTGCTTAATATCCACAGGAATTGGCGTTTCGCCTAAGGCATTTACCGTTTTGTAGAAGTCCTCATCACTGCCATCAAACAAGAAACGTATCGTACGACCTCTTGAAGTGGTATTGTCTATTACTTCCGCTACCAAATCGTCATCACCAAAATACAATTTATTGCCCACACGAATCTTACGAGCAGGGTCGACCAATACGTCCCATAAATGAGCCTCTTGGTTCAATTCTCTTAGCAAGAAGACCTCAATTTTAGCTCCTGTTTTTTCTTTTTTGCCATATAGACGTGCAGGGAATACCTTAGTATTGTTCATAATCATCAAGTCCCCTTCATCAAAATATTCAATAATATCTTTGAATAATCTATGTTCTATTTGCTTGGTCTTGCGGTGTACTACCATGAGGCGAGATTCGTCTCTGTTTTCGGTAGGGTGAAGGGCGATGGCATCATCTGGTAAGTCAAATTTGAATGCGGATAACTTCATATCTCAAATAGGCGTATTTTAATAGGGTTAGTTTTATGCAAAACGCAAAGATAATGATTTTTTTCGCCTTTTGCAACCTTTACAGCCTGAATATTACAGAGTTTCTATTGAACAGCAAAAAGCCTCTCCACAAGGCAGAGAGGCTTTCCATAGAAACAACACTTGATAAAACTTATTTATATATCTATGTACCTACAATTCTATTAATGATGGAACTGTTCTTCTTCTGTAGAACCTTTCAAAGCTACCGTAGCCGATTGTCCGTTAGTAATTACGTTTTGTACTTCGTCAAAGTAACCTGTACCTACAAAAGACTGGTGTTTTACAGCTTTGAAACCTCCGTTTTTCTCATTCGCAAACTCTCTTTGTTGGAATTGAGAGTAAGCAAACATACCTTGTTGGCGGTACGCACTTGCCAATTCAAACATACTGTTGTTCAAGGCATGGAAACCTGCCAAAGTAATGAATTGGAATTTGTAACCCATATCCGCTAATTGTTCTCTGAATGTAAGCATTGTTTTCTCGTCCAACTTAGAAGCCCAGTTGAAAGACGGAGAACAGTTGTAAGCCAATAATTTATTTGGATATTTTTTATGAATTTCTTTTGCAAATTCTCTTGCTTCGCCCAAATCTGGTTTAGAAGTTTCCATCCACAACAAATCTGCAAACGGAGCATACGATAAACCTCTGCTAATTGCTTGTTGAATACCAGCTTTTACATGGTAGAAACCTTCTGAAGTTCTTTCACCTGTGATAAAGTCGTGGTCTCTGCTGTCTATGTCCGAAGTCAAAAGGTTGGCTGCGTCTGCGTCTGTACGTGCAATTAACACTGTAGGCACACCCATTACGTCTGCTGCCAAACGTGCAGCTACTAATTTATTGATAGCCTCTTGCGTAGGTACTAAAACTTTACCGCCTAAGTGTCCGCATTTTTTAGCTGAAGAAAGTTGGTCTTCGAAGTGTACGCCAGAAGCACCAGCTTTAATCATCATTTTCATCAACTCAAAGGCATTCAAGTTGCCACCAAAACCCGCCTCTGCATCTGCTACGATTGGAGCTAACCAATACACTTCGCCTTCGCCATTGACAGACTGAATTTGGTCTGCTCTTAACAAAGCATTGTTAATTTTTTCTACTACTTTCGGCACACTGTCCGCAGGATACAAACTTTGGTCAGGGTACATTTCGCCTGCTAAGTTTGCGTCTGCTGCCACTTGCCAACCACTCAAATAAATAGCCTTTAAACCAGCTTGTACTTGTTGAATAGCTTGGTTGCCTGTCATTGCACCCAACCCTGCTACATAATGTTCTGAATGTAACAACTTCCAAAGTCTTTCAGCTCCCAACTTCGCAATCGTATGTTCTACGGCAAAAGAACCTTGTAATTTCACCACTTCTTCTGCGGTGTAAGGTCTTTCAATGCCGTTCCAGCGTGGGTTTTTTGACCATTCTGCTACTAATTGTCCGATTCTTTCTTGACGGTTTGCCATGAGTGAAAATGTGATTTAAAGGTTTATGTATATTGTTAATAGAGCCTTAGCTCTTGTCGTTTTTCTTGATACAAATATATAATAGCGAAATTTAAAAAACAAGCGAAAATTCGCTAAATGTAAAAAATATTTTTTAGAGAATTTTCGCTAAAATATAAATTATTAAAAATCAAACAATTACTAATAAAGCTCAAAAAGCTGCTTCCTATCCTAAGTTGTTGTAAGGATTGAAATGGTAAAAAGTAAGTTTTCTGTGGCAAAAAAAACGTACCTTTGCCCACAAAAAAGACTCTATGCTTACCTTAGTTCCTACGCCTATTGGCAATTTAGATGACATTACTTTTCGTGCTGTGAAGGTGCTGCAAGAAGCCGACCTTATTTTGGCAGAAGATACCCGTACAAGTAGTGTTTTATTGAAACATTTACAGATTCAGAAGCCTTTGCAGAGCTACCATATTTTTAACGAACACCAAACTATTCAGGCTATTGTCAAAAAGTTACAGGAAGGCAAAAAAGTAGCTTTGATTTCAGACGCAGGTACGCCAGCTATTTCTGACCCCGGTTTTTTGGTCGTAAGGGCTTGTTTAGAGGCTCAAATTCCTGTGCAGTGTTTACCGGGGGCTACGGCTTTTGTGCCTGCTTTGGTGCAGTCGGGTTTACCAACAGACAGATTTACTTTTGAGGGTTTTTTACCCCACAAAAAAGGGCGAAAAACTCGTTTGGAACAGCTACAACAAGAAGAAAGAACCATGATTTTTTATGAATCTCCACATAGATTACTTAAGACGCTAGGGCAATTCAAAGAGTTTTTTGGCGAAAACCGCAGGGTATCTGTTTCCAGAGAATTAAGTAAAATGTTTGAGGAAACAGTAAACGGAACTGTGACAGAAGTCTTGGCGTATTTCGAGAAAAAGGGCGTAAAAGGAGAAATTGTCGTTATTTTGGCAGGGAAAGGAAAGAAAGAAGAAATCTTAGAAATTGAAGATACCGAAGAAGAAGATTAAGCACTTCTCCCCTACTCTTTTGCTTTCTTAAAGCCTATTTTCATTTCGTAATTTGATTGCCTATTGATAGGTTGTATGAATGAAGAAGATGGAAAATGGTCGTGGTAAGCAGGAAAGTCTTGAAATGGAGATATGTTTTCGGGCAAAGCTATGTGTCTTGTATGCCGACTTTCTGTCGAAAAACAATAATCTGTTAGCAAAAATGTATTCGCAATTTGTTGCTTTGCAGTGTAGTTGGGCGTAGGAATAATAAAAACAAATGATAGTAATGTGGCTGCCAGCAGCATAATTACTATCATAAAAGTATGGTATAGATTTTTATTCATTGGATTAAAATTTGACCTCCCCCCTGCCCCTCTCCATTTGGAGAGGGGATTTTTTTTTGAGGTTGTATTATTTAAATTACTCTTTTACAACTCTAAACCTTGCTCTGCCTTTTTGGTGTTCTACTTCTAAAATATACACACCAGAAGGCAAATCTTTGGCATTGATACGCAACTTATTGTTTTGCGTTTCACTTTCTACGTTCACTAATTGCCCTAAACCATTGTATAACTTCCAAGTCAATGTATTAATTGGCAAGTCTGTTTCTACAAAGAAGTAATCTGCCGTTGGGTTCGGATACAGTTTTAGTTTTTGAGTTAGTAAGTCGTCTTCTATGGCTGTAATGTCGCCTGCGGTTACAGGTACGGTAGCTGTTCTGGTCGGACAACCTCTCACGTCTGTTACGACTGCATAGTAATTACCAGAAACACTTGGCTTAATGCTTGTTTGTCCGTTGAATGCCGTTAAAATAGTACCATTTACATACCAGTCTATCAATGGAGTTCTGCCTACTGCCACATTCGTAATTGCCAAAGACAACACATTTGTAGCTCTGTCTTGTGTAAATACTACGGTTGGCTTGCCGAATACTTCAATCTTAATTGGCTGAGAAACGTAGATACAACCTTGATTATCACGTACTTGTACGGTGTATTCCCCTGCTACTTTTACGTTTAATTGAGTTCTTTCTTCGTCTAATAACCTTTGGTTATCTCTAAACCATTGGTAAGCTACAGGCGTAACACCATTTGTATTTACATTGGCAGTTAATACCGTATTGATAGTTTCGCCTTCGCAGAAACGAGTAGAGCCTACTGTACTTACCTCTATACTTGAACTATTACCACAAGTAACTCTTACCACAATATCTCTACGTACCAATGTCAATCGTTTAATCAAGTCATTCGTGATTTGTACGGTATAAACCCCCGCATCATCAACGACAGGCAATTTCGTATAAGTTTGTTGATTACCTGCTACAGTTGCAATAGGTACGCCGTTACGTAACCATTGGTATCTATTAGCTGTACCTGCTGTATTAACCGTTAAACGCATTAATTGGTCTAATGTCAATACAATATCTTGAGTAATGTCCACTTTTTCTTGTGGCTCAAGCACTGCACCTTCAGTATTGATAACAGGTAAGTCTTTTAAAGGTTCTAAATCTCCAAAATCCAAACCGTTGGTGTGCAAGAACAAGATACGCAAAGCCGTCAAACGAGCAAATGTAGGTGGCAAAGCTGTTAGGCTATTATTTTGTAAATACAATTCAGTCAATTTAGTCATTTTACCAAACACATCTGGCAAAGTAGCAAACTGATTATTGTTCAATGCCAAGTATTCTAAGTTGCTCAAGGCATCAAAATTAGCTGGCAACGTAGTTAATAGGTTGTTACCTAAGCCCAATTTCTTCAAGTTAGACAACGTTGTGATTTGTGTTGGTAATGTTGCGATTTGGTTATTGTCTAACAATAAGTTTTCTAATAATCTCAAATTACCAATAGCACTATGCACATTTGTAAATCTGTTGTCGGATAGCCACAAAGTACGCAAGTCTGTTAATGTACCAATTTGTTGTACTACTTCACCAGTAAGTAAGTTCTTACTCAAATCTAAGTATTGTAGCTTACGCAAATTCGTGATACTTTGCGGTAATCTGCCCGAAATATTATTACCCGATAAGTTCAAGTAAATCAAGTCTGTCAAAATATTGACTCTACTTACAAATACATCTGGAATTTCACCTGTCAAATTATTATTTGCTAAGTTCAGACTTGTAACCCTATCTCCTACCATAGTTACGCCATACCACTGAGCTACAGGTTTTGTTCTGTCCCACTTGTTTGTCCAACCACTTCCGCCTAATGCGTCATTTAGTTGTACCAAAATCATAGAGTCTAAGGCAGAAGGATAACCTACTACATTTAACCTAATGGCACGTCTTTCTAAGGTCAAAGCAGTACCTAATGTATTGGTTACTAAGGCTGTGTAAACACCTGCATCAGTTAGCTTCAAGTTAGTTAAAGACAAGGCTGGTGCAGTTGCATTGGTAATTAGCTGACCATCTTTGTACCATTGATAACGGTTGAAATTACCTTGTGTTTGTACTCTTAAAGTAACTCCTTTGTTGATAAACTCTGTAATAACCTCCTCATTGTTAATTTTGTCTTGGTTGGTGTAGAAGAAGGCATATCTACGACCTACAAAAGACTCTACTGAACCAAAGTCTAAACGGTTATTACTAATATTTAACAATGCTAATCTTCTGAAACTATTAACAGAAGTTGTTAAAGTTCCTGTTAGGTTGTTGCTATTCAAGTTGATTTCCGTTACACGACCACCAAAGAATTTAACACCAATGAAAGTAGATGGGTCTTTAGTAAAATCCCATTTCACAAACCAATTATCTCCGTTTGTACTTCTGTAAACCTCACGTAAGATGTCCATGTCCTCATCAACAATTCCACTGATTACATTTACACGCACATTTTTCGCTATTTGCAACTCACACTCTGAACGAATATGCTTGCCATACACTATAAAGTCTGTTGTAACTTCTAAAGTATCTGTGATGAAAGTTAAAGTACCTCCATTGCCACGTTGAGCCTGTCCTATGGTTCTTAATGTTCGCAAGTTTACGATACGATACTCTACACTGTCTTGCGATTTTTCTAACACAATCTTTGTAGGATATTTTGGTGAAATATCTTCCAAATCCGCATAGACTACTTTGGCAGTATCAACATTTCTTGGTGCTACCATTAGGGTAGTAAACGGCAAGAAGTTAGAATAACATTCTGTTGTTGTTTGAGAAACAGCAATGTTGTTTTGTACTCTGAAACCAACAGGCAAGTTTTCTACAATCAATGTACTGTCTGTACGCATCAAAACACTTGCAAAACTTGTTATTCCTCTAATTCCAGAGATATTTACTTCATATCGTTGTCCAATATTTGGGTTGCTTACTTTTAAAACCAAACGACCATTTGCTACCATACAACTTGTAGGTTGTATAGCTCTTGCACTTGCCAAAATTGGAGAAGGTAATCTATTGTTTGGTATCGTTAAAGAGTTACCTGTATAAACAGATGATAAGCAACCTGATTGTACGTGTTGCACTCTTGTATTCACAAAAGTATTGCCCCCCGTTACATTTGTTAATAACAATGTAAAGTTCGTTGATAGCGTAATACCATTGTAATCCATGATACCATCTCCGTCAATATCTACGTTATAATTACCTGCTAAAGCTGTATTAGACAAGGTAATAGTTACATCTGCTCTTGTACCTGAACAGCCCGTAAATAAGTTAGCATTTGTAATACTCAAAACATTGCTACAAGCTACAGCATAAGCATTAGAAATTGGTGAGCTGTTACCGTTTACATCTGTTGCTATAACAGTAATATACTCGGGTGTAGTCAATGCAGGTGTAGGCATAGGAATTACTATGCTTTGTGCTACGTTTGCGGTCATAACCACCCCTGTAGACTCCCCTATGTATTCAAAAGCCTCTGCTAAATTATTAGCTGTTGGGTTTTGATTACGATAGAATTGTAAACGGTAGTTACCATCTCGATTTACTGCAACAAGCACACTTACGTCCCCAACATTAGGGAAGTTAATAGCCACACTACTAATAACAGGTTGAGTCAAATTATTTTGAGAACCTGCCGCAAATACAGTATTAGTTGGGTTAGTAACAGTTGCAGAAGCAGTACCATAAATTTGGTTGTACTGAATACGGTTTTGGAGTGCGGTAGCACTTGTAATGTCTATACCTCTATCAGTGTTATTGGCGATGATGTTTCCAGCATTAACATTACCAATGATGTTACTGTTACTTGCAATACTCATACCCACACCATTATTCTGAATGGTATTGTCATTAATTGTATTGCCGTTACCAGTTACTAACAAGGCATTTGTCGTATTGTTGGTCAATGTGTTACTTACAATAGTGTTTGTAGCACCTATTACCTCTATACCAACATTGTTAGAAACATTTGCCGTACCAATTTGATTGTTCTGCACTGTAGTATTACCAACATTGATGACAATACCAGTCGTATTACCAGCTATAATATTACCGTCAGTGGTATTCACACCTCCTATTGTACCAATTGCGTTTACATTGATACCAATATTTTGCGGAGTACCTCCGATAGAAACAGCACCTGTTACATCTGTACCTATACGGTTTTGGGTAACTGTAGCTGTTTGCTGTAAATCTAAACCAATGTTTGTATTACCAGAAATGGTATTATTAGTAATAACTGCACCAATAGATTCTACCCTTACCCCTGTTCCATTTGGAATTGCTGCATTACCATTAGCATTTGTACCTATCAAGTTGCCTGTAAACGTACTTGGTACGGCAAAACTCATCATAACACCTGTTGCAGCACCCGAAACTACGTTGTTTATGATGCTTGTATTGGTTACTCCCGCATTTACAAGTCCTATTCTAATTGCTTCTGTAGTAATGTTTTTAGCTACTGTTCCGTCAAAACTTGTACCTATATAATTGTTTGTGATTTGGTTTGCATTAGAAGGTGTAGTAACACTGATATTGTTATTCACAAGAATACCTTGCGACAAACCACCTATAACATTTCTATCACTTGCATTGAAACCACCAACGATATTATTACTTGCATTAATAATATTAACACCTACGCCTACACCTGCAAAGACATTTCCATCTGGTTTTATACCAATATGATTGCCTATTACCCTATTATTAGTAGGGAAATTATTTTGCAAAGTATTTGAAGGATTATTGAAAGGGTCAAGAGATGAAGTTACCATACCTACCTGAATTTGAGAGAAGCCATTGTTACCAGCTATCACATTTCTGTCTTCTGCAGTTACTCCACCAATAATATTGTTTGTTGCTCCATTGTAAACCAAAACCCCTATACCATTTGCTTTTTGTGTGCCATTAGGTGTAAAGCCAATGAAATTGCCCGCAATAATATTATCAGCTGCATTAGCCCCACGAATACGAATAGCAGAAACATACGGATTAGCTCCCAAGAAGCCTGTTAAACTTAAACCACGAATTTGTGTACCTGAATTTTCAATAGTAAATCCAGCAAAACCAGCATTACCACCATTTACTTCTACTAAAATATTCGCATTGCTACCTGCTGTAGTTGGTTGTGTATTAGCAGTTGCTGAAGGTTGCGAATAACCATTGATAAATATATTTGGCACAGTAATATTAGGCAAAGCAGTAGCTAAGTTAATAGTTTGCAAACCTGCATTTGGAATATTGAACTTAATTTCCAAAGGTGTCGTAGCACTTGTACCACCACCTGCTGTAATAGCATCTGTTAATACTTGACGTAAGGAGTTCACTCCAGCATTGTTGGTATTTTTCACTACAAAATCTGTGAAGGCAGCAAACTCACCTGCTGCAAAGATTTGATTAGATAGAGTGCCTGACAAATTACCAAAAGCTGATAAAGGATAAGTAAACTGTGTACCTCCTACTGTATTTTGTAGCCCCTGCCAATTTGTACCATTGTGATAATTTGCTCTATACATAGTAAAATCTCCTCTCACTTCACCACTTGGGAATAAACCACTTATAAAGTCACCTGTTACACTACCTGAATTAATAAAGGTATTGAATGTTTCTACATCAAAATACTTGGTCAATGTATTTGCATTGATAGTATTAGGTGCTGGTATGATACCTGTTGCTAATGGATTTACATCTTTTGCAGCTACAGCAATATGTGGTGTTGTACCAACAGCTACTGTATTAAAATTCATTGTAAATGGAGTATAAGCTGCTGTTCCTACAGGGAAAATATAGTTTGTACTTATGATAGGTGTACCTATACGTCTAAATTGCCCTCCTGCGGTAGTAATAAAATAGCTATTTGTGCCTGCCCCTGTAACCGTAGCTGAATAAGGCATAGCAAAAACAAAGGTAGCTAAGTCTATTTTGCCTGCATTGAAAGTTACATTGGTAATTGCACTGGTATTTACGCCTAAACTTACGCCTGCTGCACCTGTGTTTACAGTTAAGTTATTAAAATCAGTTTGCACACCGCTAATAATTTGAGCATTTGCACCTGTACCATTGAACGTAACCGTATTGCTGCTTGTATAAACCCCATTATTTGTCCAATTACCACCAATATTGATATTATTTGCTCCTGCTGCTAAAGTTACACCATTAGCAATATCAAGATTATTAGTAACAGTCATTATGCCTGTATTCAAAGTTTTTGTATTAGTACCTGCAAAGTTTACATTGCGGTAAGTAACACTTGTACCAGTGAATACAGTTTGGTTATTGTTCAAAATATAGTTTACTGTACTATTATTGTTATCTGTTAATAAACCAGCTAATGCGTTGGTAGCCCCAGATAAATTGAGTATATGGGCTGCATTTTGCATATTTATTATACCACTTGTACCTGCCAACAAATCTAAGGTAACATTTACCGTTTTAGGTGCACTACCAAACACCATTGTTGCGTTGGTCATAGTTAAATTACCTGCAATATTGGTATTGCCTAATAAATTCTTTGTACCAATGGTAGCACCTGTCAAGGTAAGATGACCGTAATTTAGGGCAGCTATATCTTGTACTGTACTTATTGAGTTATAGTGTACCGTTGAAGTAGCATCAAGAGAGTAATTTGCAAAACCAGTTGCAAAACCAGCATTTGTATTAAATTGTGTATTCGCTGTCATGCTAAAATTACCAACGCCACTTGTTTGTGTAGAGAAAGAAGTAGCATTAAGATTTACAATGGCATTGTTTTCTATAATAGCATCTGCTCCTACCAAAATAGGTTGGTTAATTGTAAATGTACTTGCATTGATACGCAAACTACCATTAATAGGTCTTGCAGAGTTCCATGTTTTAGTGCTTGCTCCATTGACTAACAAGTTTTGGTAGTTAAATGGTGCAGTGCTAAATGGCAACAAAGTAGCATCTGTAATTTGGTAGTTAGTAGTACCATAGAACTCTATGTTTGTACCTATTGTACTTGCAAAAGTATTATTGATTGATACAGTTGGTAACTGTGCAGTACCACCTGCTATGGCAGTAGCTCTTATCGTAGCTCCTGCAACACCCGTCAAATTACTAATTGAATTATTTGGTACAATGTTCCCAAAATCTAAGATAGAGGTAGCCGTTCCCAAATTGATAGAATTATTCAACTGAATATCTGCTGTACTTGTAATATCTACTTTATGACTACCAATATTAACAATAGCATTATCATTTGGTGTACAATTACAATTATTAGGGTCTGTATGACTTACAATAGACCATGTAGTTGGGCTTGACCAATTACCGTTGGCTCTACTGAAATAGGTTACTGGATTTGGTGAGTAAATAGCAAAAGTATTCAAGCCATTAACCAAACTAACAGTGGTGTTATTAGCTGTTCTTGGTGTTGTAGCTAAGTTAAGTGTACCACCAGTCAAAGCATTAAGTTGCCAAGCAGTAGCATCTCCTTGATAGAGTTTAGCAAAAGCAGGTAAAGTTGTACCTGAAGACAAAGTTTCATCTGCACTCGTCCATTCCAAATTAACCGTTGCTCCTGCCCCAAAAGTAGGTGTTATTTCCCACACACTATTCACATGGTCATTGGCAGACGGAATAGCAATGCTACTTGTTTTAGTACGTACTTTTACTGTAGTATTTCCTAAGTTAGATGTACCCTGCACACGAATCGGGGTATAGCTTGTCGTAGAAATACCTACAGGGAATAAATAAGGCGTTGTAAGCAAACTATTCCAAGTTACTGCACCATTACCATTGGTTACAAGATAACCATTTGTACCTATGCTGCCTATAATATTGTTTACAGTCAAATTATTTGCACCTAAAACAAGTTTAGCAGTGTTTGTACTCGCAAAGTTGAGTGTAGCTTCTACAACCGTTGCAACATTCAAGTTTACATCATTAGCCGACTTATCTAAGGTTAAATTATTGAAGTTAGTAGTTACACCGTTTATATTTTGTGTAATTCCACCATTTAATATAACCGTTGAACCTGTAGTCGTGATGCTACCATTATTTGTCCAATTTCCTTTGACAAAGACAGCAGTAGGCAATGTTTTAACTCCTGCATTTGTAAACTCAATGTTTGGATATTGGTTGGCTACAGAAGTTGCAAATACAGACTGAGCATTATTGCCTGAATAACGCACTATGGCATCATTATCTGCTGTCAAACTTGCTAATGCGTTACTACCACCTTTAAGGTCTAAAACATGAATAAGTCCTGTACCTTGCATGGTAATAGTACCATTGCCAGCAGCTAAACCGCCATTAACAGTTACAGTTTTAGCATTTGTTGTTCCAAAATTTAAGCTTGCTCCCGTAGCTATTTGCAAACTGCTTGTCATATTGAAAGTAGTAGCTGCTATACCTAAATCAAAAGTTGTATTAGCCTGAATATCTACAATACCATTTGCTGAGATAACATTTGCATTGTTTTCTAATGTTTTTGTACTAGGTGTTCCTCCTCTTAGTATTAAGTTATTGTAAGTCCTACGTGAAACTATCTGATTTGCACCATAATAATCAACAGTAGAGCCTGTTCCAAAAGTAGCATTTGTTACCGTTGGGAAGGTATTTGTACCACCAATCGCCAATGTCGTACCGTTTGCTATGTTTAATGCACTTGCAGCAGCTATAGTTACTGCATTATTGGCTATGTCAAAAGTACCATTGGTTATATTCAAAGTACCATTTACAGTTAGCCCAGTACCCGAAACAATACTAATAGTTTTGGTATCAGTTGATGCTGTATTCAAAATATTTAAGTTTTGATAATCATTAGTACCAAACTTATTAGGAATAGCATAAGCACCACCATAAAACTCTACGGTTGTCCCTGAAGTAGTTATGAAACCATTTGTTCCTACAGTTGGTAACATACCCGTACTTAGACGAAGTTTAGCCGTTGCAGAGGTCGCATTCATACTGTTTACTGTATGCCCAGTAGTACCGCCTACATCTAATACGCCTAATGTGCCTGTACCTGTATTATCAAAAGTAATATTTTGATTACTCAAAGTTGATGTAGTTACATCAATTTTATGGTCTTTGGAAATAAATACATTTGCCCCTACTGGTGGTGCTATAGTAGTTGATGTACCTGTATGCGTACTGTTGTATGTCCATGTAGCAGGATTAGCCCAATCTCCCGAAGTCAAACTGTAATAGTCTGATGGGAAGAAAGCCAAACCTTCACCCGCAGTGTATGTGCCTGAAATGTCAGTAGGATTTGCAAAGGTATATGTAAATTGAGGCGAGGTAATTGTTGGGCTGGTTGTCCACGTTGTACCATTGTGGTAGGCAGCCAAGTAATTCGCCTCTGTACCTCTGACTTCTGTAGGAGTACCATTGATATAATTGAATGTGAACGTACCTACTAAATTTGCACCATCTACCAACTCCCAATATTTAGTGAGTGTCAGGTTATTTAATGCAAGTGGCACATTACCCACAGTAGAAACAGCACGTACAGATAGAGAAGCTCCTGACACACTGCTACTTGTAATATTAGCATTAATAGGTGTATAGAATCTATCTGCTCCTACTACCGAACCTACAGGATAGGTGTAATTAAATGGTGCTGTCCCATGATACCAACGTATTCTACCTGTAGGTACAGACATATAAATCATATTGTTTTGCTGAGGTGCAGCAATGTTGATTGTAGCACCAGAAAACTCTAAGGTAGCTGCTAAATTCAATAACCCTCCGTTCAAGTTTAACACTCCTAATACACTAATGTCTGCATTGAGTTGTACTTCGCCACTTGTTTTCTGAATAGTCCAATCTTGCCAACTCGTAGAATGAGAACCTGTAGCAGTAATTACCTGATTATTAGTGCCATTCATTACTAAAATACTGCCAGCCGTAGCCGTAATAAACCCATTTGTATTTGTAATATTACCTCCTAAGGTCAATGTATGATTATTGAGAGCAAATACAGTATTTTGTGTACCTGTTGTTCTAGTAACAGTCAAATTACCTTTTACTGTAGTATTGCCTTGTAAGAGTTTCACATTGCTCAATGGAAGGTTTATATCACCCTCTATCGCCAAATTTTGATACGCATTACTTACAAAAATCTGTTGGTCTCCATTGCGATTATACTTCACCGTACTACCAGTACCATCGGTAGTTTGTAAAGTTCCTAAGGCATTATTAGCACCTGCAAGATTCAATGTATGGGCTACGTTTTGCATATCTATTGTACCATTGGTAGCAAGTAAGTTGCCTTCTAAGGTTAGAGTACGCACAGCCGTACTAAAACTAAGAATATTAGATGGGTTAATTGCCAAATCACCTCTTACTATAACATTTCCACTACCTATTGTTTTTGTGCTTGCTCCAGATACAATCAAATGTCCATAGATTTCAGGAGCTAAGGTTTGTGCTGTTGTACCATTATAATTTACGGTAGCAAACGGCGTTGTTGTACCTAAATTGCGAGTGCCAAAATCTATTGGGAATTGCCCACCTACTAATAATGTTGTGCCTGTAGCAAGATTAAGAGCTTTACCTGCTGTACCTGTGATAAGGTTTGTACCCAAATCTAATGTACCACTATTAACAGTTAAATCTCCGTTTATAGTCATAGCATTAGCAGATAGAGTAGGTGTAGCCCTAACAATTAAATTATTATAGTTTGTACCAAAAGTAGCTGGTATGACATAACCACTACCATAATACTCTACCGTACCATTAGCTGTAAATGTATTGTTGGTTACAGTTGGTAATGTGGCAGAAGACAATTTTAAATTGCCATTACCAGATAAATTGGTGATGGAGTGCCCTGTAGTATTAATAAGGTCTAAAGTACCATTAATTGCTAAATCACCAATACTTATATTATAAATTGGTGCAGTAGGAATAGTTATCGTATGTGGTGATTGGATAGTTGCAATGTCCCCAGTACTTGGGAAAGTTGTAGCTGTAGTTGCACCTGCTGCATCAAAAGCCCAATTATTTGCGTTATTCCAATCACCATTATTTTTACTAAAATAAGTTCCACTAACAGTAAGTGTAAAACTAGTAGTAACCGTACAATTTGGTGATGTTTGGTCTGTTGCTGTTACACCAAAAGTAAATATTCCAGTAGTAGTCGGTATACCACTTAATAAACCAACAGACGATAAACTAAGCCCAGTAGGTAAAGAACCTGTTGAAATTGCATAATTAAACGTACTCAATGCCCCTGTAGCTGTACCTATATTTTGACTAAACAGACTGCCAGCACTAGCTGTTAAAGTAGATGAGCCAATATAAGTATAATTAGGAACTGTCAAAGTAGCTGTATTACTAGATATATTGCAAGAATTGCCCCCAACTGTATTAGTTATTATACATTTGTATTGGTAAGAGTTCATACTTGTTGTTACACCTGTCAAAGTCAAAGTTGATGAGGTAGCTCCAGTCATTGTAATAAATGAAATACCGCCATCTGTACTTTCTTGCCATTGATAGGTTAAAGTTCCAGAACCAGAAGCTACTACATTGAAACTTGCAGTACCTGTTGCACAAACGGTAGTGTTATTTGGTGGTGAAGAAATTGTAGCTAATGGAATTACTGTTAAAGTTGCAGATGGTGATGTCTGAGAGCAACTAACAGCATTTGCTGTGCTAATTACTTCACAAGTGTAAGTTTTTCCATTAAGAACATTAGTAACAGTACTTAATGTCAATATCGGAGTTGTAACACCTCCATATACACCTCCATCTGTCAAAACAACACCATTTTCTTTCCACTGATAAGTAACCGTAGCACCAGCACTTGGCGTAATAGGTGCTATACTAATTGTGGTACTTCCATTCTCACAAACTGTTGGAGAAAAAGGATTAGAGATAGTAGCAGTAGGTACAGTTAAAACAGCTATATTAGTAGTAATAGGCGATGCACAGGAACTAGATATAACACATAAGTATCTTCTACCATTTAGAGAAGGAGTTACACTACTTACTGTCAAAGTTGAAGATGTTTCACCTGAAATATTGGCAAAGCTACCACTACTATCATCTTGCCATTGGTAAGTCAAACCTATACCTGATGCCGTTGCTGTAAAAATTGCATTTCCACCTACACAAACTGTTTGGTCAGTAATTGGAGTAAATGTAGTTGAAGGGCAATCAATAGTTAGTGTATAGTTTGCCGTTCCCGTACAACCATTAGCATCTGTCAAAGTAACACTTATATTGTGAATACCCACAACTGTTGTTGTACCTGCAATAGTAACCTCACCTGTTGCTGCATTAGTAATAGAAGCTGTTAATCCACTTGGCAACCCAGTAACAATTAAGTTAGTGTAGTTTGGAGTTCCGCCTGCTGTTACACCCGTAATTACATAACTATAAGGCACACTAGCTGTTCCATTAGTTAATGCAGAAGTTGTTGCTGGACTAAATGTGAAAACTGAGCAACCTGCCAATACCGCAAAATACTCCGTGGCAGCCAAAGCTGGTGAAATAGCTGCGGTTGTACTATAAGTTGGTGGTGTAGCATTAGTCGATACTACCACCCAATTTGTCCCATTCCAACGTCTGATAGAAGACGTATTATCTGTAAGTCCCGTATTTCCGATTACAATATTAGGCGTAGCTGAACCACCCGTTACTTCCCAAGTAGCATTTAAACCAGTAGCAGGGGTGTATAAAGCACTAGGAATAGTAGGTGAAGTTGGTGAAGGAATATACCGAACCCCTGTACTATTAATAGCTGTCAAGATAATTGGCTTGTAACTACTAACATCACCCACAGGATACACAAATGTACCAGAAGTTCCATTTCTTATTAATTTGCCACTTGTTCCGCTTGTGATTACATAACTATTAGCACTACTACTAGTTATTGCACTTGATAAGGTATTAGTTACTGTCAAATTATTAGCTCCTAATTGCAACTTACCATTAGTCAAAGTTAATTGGTTAAGAACCTCTGTATTGGCACTGATTGTAACTAAGTCTGTAGCATTGGTTTGGCTAATCGTTAGGTCAAAGAAAGCATTTGCACCTGAAAAAGCACCTGAAATATTTTGTGTGCCTGTGCCATTGAAGGTTACTCTGCGGTTAGCATGGGCAAATGTAGCTGTACCTGTAAGTGTCAAATCAGCTGCTACACTTATATCTCCTAATAGGGTTTTTGCTCCTGAATTACTCAATACCAAATGGTTATAACCAGTAGTTGGTACTACTATGTTCTGGCTACCCCCTGCATAATTTACAGTGTTTGAGAGACCATTTGCATTAAACGTAGCAATAGTAATTTCTGATAATAAACTTACTATATAATTGTTGGTAAATGTACCTGTACCTTTTAGTCTATTACCAATATATAAAGAAGATTGGTTAGTCAATGAACCTGTAATATCTATACCGTTAGTACCTGTTTCATCTGCATACAACTCTATATTTCCTAGGCTAGAACCTATAATTACGTCACTGCTGATAGAAAGGCTACCTTTACCACTAAAACCAAATTTCATTGGCGTAGTGGCAGCATTTACAATACTAATAGGGTTGGTAGTAAGACTTATTTGTGAGTTTACTGTATTGCTTACCCCCAAATCAAAAGTAGCCCCTAGGTTATTAGTAATCTGCCTTCTAAATTCAAAAGTAGAAGTATTAGAGCCTGTTGCTGTGAAAGTGCCATTGTTAGTGAAATTACCATTAAAAATAGCTGTACCATTGCTTACATTATCATTGATAGTTCCGTTATTGTTAGTATTACCAGTTACAGTAATATTTTGTGCATCTAATTGTAATGTCGCATTATTTACTACTAAATCACCTCCGACTATGACACCAGTTCCCGCAGCTAATGTTTTAACACTATTATCAGAAATAGTCAAATTTGGATAATTACGATTAGGAATAGGATAAGGTGTATTACCATAAAATTCTACGGTATTAAATATCCCCGTCATAAAAGTTCCACCTGATATAGTAGGTAGCTTATCCGAACTTGCTTTGAGAGTACCTATAACACCATTTAGCGTAATAGTAGATGAGCTTTGGTCTGTATTAGCTAAGTTTAATGTACCTGTAACTGTACTTGTACCTAACGTAATATTTGTTCCGTCAATTTGGTTAGGGGCAGTAGTAGTTACCTCAAAACCGCCTTCTATCACAACATTTGCACCTACAGGAATAGGCATATCAGCAAGGGCAACAGGACTGCCTGTAGCTCCCGAAGTAAATGACCAAGTAGTATTACTGTCCCAACTACCCGTGGCAATACTATAATATGTGCCAGCAACTTTCACAGTAAATGGAATTACTGCCGATACGCAACCTGTTGTACTATTTCTAACTGTTAAGTTAAAATTGTAAGTATTAGCTGTACTAGCTGGTATTGTTACAGTAATAGGCGAAGCTGTTAAAGCTGCATTATTAACTGCCACAAAACCTGCCATAGCATTAGGTAAACTAGTTGTGATGCTATATTGGTCTGGTGAACCCGTAGTTGTAGTATAAGGTAAACTGAAACTTGTAGCCGAAGTGCTTATGTTCGAGATAGTTCCTAAGGTAATTGTTGGTAATGGATTAACTGTACTTATAGGAACAGCCACATTTTGTGTTGTTGCTCCTGTGCTTGTGTGCGTAATGTTACCATTTGCACCATTGGCTGCACCTGAGGTTTGACGAACAAAAATTGTGGTTGTTGCTACACTGCCTGAAGAAGGTGTTAAGTTTAAAGAACTTGCAAAACCACTTCCTGATGTTGTAGAAATCTCAAAACCTGTGGGGGCTGTTATTACAATATCTGCGATTAAACCTGTTCCTGAAACAGTGTAATTTTGTTCTGTTGAAGGTGTACCAGCACAAGAAGTAAAGGCTGTTAAAGTAGAGGCTGATAGTGTAATAGTTGGCAAACTAAACACCGCAAAAGACCTCGTGCCTGAAAAATTTATGCCTGTGGCTGTGCCTGATGTGCCTACAGCAGTATTTGTTCCTGCTGCTACTGCCCACGCAGTGTTGTATTCTTGTATCTTAGTCGCATTAGTTATATTAGGAGTTTGCCAAGCTAAACCTAAATCTATCACAGGATTAGTAGAGTTGATAGACCACACCAAAGGCGTATTATTACTGAAAGAAGTAGGGAAATCAGGCAAACTCAATGTACCCCTCTCTCCTACTCTTACCATTGCATTACTAGGTGCGCCATAGCTGAGTGTAACGGGTGCATATTGAGGAGAAGTACCGCCACCAATAGGGAATGTAAAACTACCCGAAGCCAAGCCATTACGAATTAAATGCCCTGTTCCATTAGTTAAAAAATAATTACTTGTACCAAAAGCCCCATTTAAGGTTGCACCAGCAATCAATGTTAAGTCAAAATTGCCTACTGCTAAGATACCACTCGTCAGTGTCAAGTTATTATTTACCGTTACTACACCTTGCAAGGTTTTTGTGCTACCGCCATCTATTTCAAGATTTTGGTAATTGTTAGATGCAAAAACATTTTGGTTTGTGCCTGAATACCGAACTGTACTTGTGCCTAGTGTACCTGTAGTAATGAAATTAGCTATATTATTCGTTTGTCCTTTCAAATCTAATAGTTGCGTATTACTTGAGGCAGGAGCATGCTTAATGGTCAAATTAGGGTCACTAAGATACTGATTAACTGTAAGGTTAGCATTACCCGTACCAAAATCTAAAAGAGATGCACTTGCTGTTGCATTAAATACAGAATCAACAGCAATACTATTCAAGATATTAAGTGTAGCACCATCTAAAATTATTTTTTTTGCATTAAGAGTCCCCGTTGTTTGAGTTGCCCTTGTACCACGTAACCATAATCTATTGTAGTTTATACTCAAAGGTGTTGCGTTACCTGTTTCATAAATTACAGTATTAGGCACAACACTAAAATTAACATTAGGTGTATGTACTGTATTACTTTGGTAATACAATGTTCTTCTATTCTCAAAAAGCCCTGTACCTGCGGCTGTTATACTGCCTGAAGACAATATAGTACATAAATTACTTCTATTAATAAATGTACTATTATCAACATTGAGTACACCTCCTACCCGAAACCCAAATCCATCGTTTAATTGGGTATTACCCAAAATATTTAGGCTACCAAACGTACACATACTGCCTGCTGTACCACTGATGATATGTGGAATGATACCTGTAGCTGTAAAGTTCACTGTTGTAGCAGATGTAAATGACGTACCATTATTGGTAAAGTTACCCCAAATATTAACTGTCGTACCTGCTAAAATACTTCTAGTATCACTACCAGAACCCGACAAAAGTAAAGATGGATAATCTCTATTCGGAATACTATAATTTGAATTTCCATAGAACTCCACAATATTAGTAGGTACAGTAAAGAAATCTCCTGCCGAGAAAGTTGGCAAATTGCTCGAAGCTATGCTTAATGTACCGTTGCCTTGCGTACCTGTGAGGGTGGCTACTGTGCCTTGTATGGTTGTTCCCAAATCTAACGTACCTGCACCCGCAGCAGTACCTAACGTAATATTTGAACCATCTATTTGGTTGTTGGTATTAGCTGTTACAGTAAAGCCTCTTTCTATCACCACATTTGCACCCGCAGGCGGAAAACAGTCGCAAGACCCGCCACCCGAAGTATAAGACCAAGTAGCATTTCCTAAAGTGGCATCATTCCAATTACCTGTTCTTCGGCTGTAATAAGTAAAACTTGCAGCAGGTATATACTCCCCAGAGCTTTGGGCTGGTGCAGTAATAGTGTTACCAACTATATTACGAGGCATAGCATTCCAATTAATACCACCAATACCATTTACTGTTCTAGTAGCTACATTGTTATTACTTGTAGGCGGTGTTGCAAAATCATAAGTAATTCTTGCATCTGGAGTTAGTGTTCCACTTGGTACTAAAAATAAACCAAAATATTCCATATTAGTAATAGGAGAAGTTATAGGTGGAACAGCAAGTGTTAAATTTGGTGCAGAACCCACTCTATAAATATGTACCCCACTTACGTTATTCCTATCTCCAGCATTGGCTGGTACTTGTAAACTTTGAGCAGGTGTAACAACACTTGATAAAGTTAATGAAGTTGTACCATAGTCGTAAATACTTACATCTCCCAACGCTGCACCAGAAACTCCAAAAGTAGCCCCATTACCAATAGTTCCATCAAACGTAGAAAGTCTTGCTCGGTTTTCTACTTTTATCCCCGTATTTTCATCAAAACGGAAGTAACTGACTAAGTTATCATAAGTGCCACCTACAATGTCAGAATTACTGATTTTACGACACATATCTGCACGAATATCTGTTATGTTTCTTGCCACATTCCAGATTTTTACTTCGTCTATTTGTCCATTGAACTCTCTGTCTGTTGTTACTTCTCCTGTTTCATAACCTATTTGTAAAGAGGCATCAGGGTCATTTACTATAGGATTAATAATTGTGGCATCACCATTATACTGTATGCCATTGATATAGAAGCTTACTGTACCCGTAGCTGTTTTTGTTACTGCTACGTGATGCCATTGTCCAAGCGTAATTAGTCCATCTGTGCCAGTTCCTGCAACAGCTTGTAAACCGCCACTATGTCTTACAGCAAGCACCAATTGGTGATTACCCGATATACCAAACCAATAGTTTCTAATAGCTGTTGGAGTAGCTTTGCCTCTGTGAATAATGGTTTGTATGCTGTTAATATCACCTGTTGTAGTTGTTTGGGTAGTTTTCACCCACGCCTCTAAGGTAAAGTCTTGCGTACCATTAAAGTTTACTCTTGGGTCTGTTCCCATATTGACTTCTCTTGCTCCCCCAAAAGTCAAGACATTACCACTACCCGCAGGGAGGTTAGTCGTAGTCATTTTAATATTGGAAGGCAATGATATAGATGGTGCTGTAACTTTTACACGATAATAATAAACCTCAGGGCTTGCAATATTTAGCATTACATTATTTGTACCTACTGTTGTGTTATGAGTAACTGCCAAACTTGTTCCTGTCAAACCTTGAATGGTATAGTCAATCGTAGCAAAATTATCTCTCGATATTTCTAATTCATACGCAGTTGCCCCTGCTACAGGTGTCCAATTTGCAGTGAAACTTGGCGTTGCACCTGCTGTTTGGTTAGTAGCTGCTAAGGCTACAGGTGCAGCAATACTATATTCAAAAACAGAAATAGAATTTAAACCTGCCCCATTATTAACAACAATAAGTTCAGGCTTACCATCTCCGTTGAGGTCGTTTATTGCCAAATCAAGAGGGTTTGCAGAAGGCAAAACATTGCTAATATTCACAGGACTTTCAAAATCAATAGTAGTTCCTGACGAGATATTTCGGAAATAGCTCAATGTTTGTCCTGTGAAATTACTTACCACTACATCAGGTTTACCATCACTATCAATATCGGCTATACCAAAATTATAGGCTGCACTTCCCGATGGGCAAGGAAAATCTTGCACAGTACCAAAAGACATTGTACCTACGACTGTATTTGTATTACGAGCCACAGAGAAACGAGGCAGACCATAACTTGTAAACGCAATATCCGTTAATCCATCACCGTCAAAATCGGCTGTTAGCACTTCAAAAGAGTTACTAGTAGCTGCTATATTCGTTGGTGTGGAATTCAAAGAGTTACTATTTATTGCCCCAAAAACAGCCGTATTTTTAAAAATAGGCATCAAAGTTCCAGTATAATTACTGAATACTAAATCAGCTTTGCCATCTCGGTCAAAATCTGCCGAAGCCACAAAAGTAGCAGAGTTGGTAGCAAAAGAGTAATTAGCAGCAGTTGGCAAAGTATTACCCCACACAAAGTTTCCACTGGTATGAGTATTACGGAATAGCATACCTTGTGCCCCTTTTGCTAAAGTTAAATCTGGCTTACCATCTCCGTCCAAATCTTTGAAAAGAGAATTTCTTGTATAACCTACATTATTATTTGCTTCTGTATCAAAAACAATTGCTCCACCTATAGTGCTTATATTGCGATACAAAGAAACTGAACCTGTTCCCCCTATTTTTGACACTGCCAAGTCTAATTTGCCGTCATTATCAAAATCTGATGTCCAAATATTTTGTGCATTTGCATCTGTAACTGTTAAACTCGCATCTTGTATAAAAGATGTAGTAGCACCTACAGAAGGCGTATTATTGCGATAAATAGTTACGCCTCCACCTGCTGAATTAACTACAGCTACATCTGGTTTACCATCAAGGTTAAAATCACCCGTAACTACATCAAACGGCGTTGTACCAACAGGAAAGTCTATACGTTTAGCATAATTTGCTGCGGTAATAGTTAATGGTGTAGCCAATTTTACATTTAAGAGCTGCCCTGTAGGGAAATCTAAAGTGCTTGCTTGTGCATCTTTATCTGTACGAATAACCGTTATAGGTGCATACGTACTTGCTCCTTGTGGTACTTTAACTGTAATCGTATTATCAAATGTAGCATTTTCAGTCAGCCAGCTACCTACATACGGAGCTACTACCCCCCCAATATATACCTTTACTTTTGTAGTATCAGTACCCCAGAAACGTCCTGTAATGGTAATAGTTTGTCCAACATTGGCGGTTTTAGGTGTAAAATCTGTTATACGAGGGCGAGGGTCATAGCGGAATACCTCTAACTGATTAGTAATGCCATTCGCCACTACTAAATCAGGTTTGTTATCATTGTCTAAATCAGTCAATAAAACAGCCTCACCTGCTCCATTAAAAGCATACACAGTTTTTTGTGTAAAGGATAATGCACCTATATTACTTATATTCTTTAGCAGCGTAATTTTATTAGCTGTTTTAACTATAATATCTGTTTTACCATCTCCATCTACATCTCCTATTTCTAAATAGGAACTTGCAGCCCCTACATCAACTGTTAAGCTTGGTATAAGAGGGAAAGATGTAACACCAATTGAAGAATTAGTATTTAAACTAATTGAAATAGAGTTATTTGCAGCATTGCTAAAAACTAAATCTCTTTTGCCATCACCATCAAAATCCGCACTTTCTACATCATAAGGTTGAGTACCTAACACACCATAGTCATTACGAGTAGATAGTACAATATTTCCTGCTGTACTATTGTTGGTATAAATACTGTAATAGCCTGAAGTAATATCATAATTAGGTATAATTAAATCAGGTTGATTGTCATTATTGACATCTGCAACATCTAACATAGTACCCTGACCTGATGGGTGTGAAATATCCACTCGTACAAAGTCCGCAGCTGTTAATGTTCCATCTGCATCAATATTTCGATAAATAGACGACCTTGTAATAATATCACTTTGACTTGTAATTACTAAATCTAACTTGCCATCTGCGTCCATATCCGCTATTTCTACATCATAGGCAAAATATGAAGTCCCTGTAGGCGTATTAAGAACAATAGGAGAGAAAGTAAATGCCCCGTTATTTTGGAATAAATATAGTTCTGGATTAGCCTCTCTTGTACCTATGATATCAAGCCTACCATCTCCATTCAAATCACCAACAGCCATACCTGCAATATTAACCCCACCTAAGGTAGTTTCTAATGCAAAAGACATGATACCAGATGTAGAGTTATTTTTAAATACACGAATTCCTCCATTACTTCCATTGCTACCCACTGCAATATCTAAATCGCCATCACCATCAAAGTCTCCACTAACCATGTCTTTGGCAAATGCAGCTAAGCCCGTAAATCCAACAGGAGCTGCATAATTAGCATCAACAAACACCCCATTCGGGAAAGTAACATTAAACAACTGTTCAGCATCATCTCCTAAGGTAGTAGTAGCATCGTGTAATGTGATACGACTTAGAGAGTTTGCCCCTACTGGTACTTTTACTGTGATTTCAGAACCTGCTGTAACATTGGCTATATCTGTATTAGGTACACGAATACCTCCGAAGTAAATAATATTATCTGTAGCCACAGGATTAAAACCTGTACCTGTGATAGTTACCGTAGAGCCAACATTACCAGAAGTTGGGGAAATAGAGGTAATAGTAGGTTTGGTAGATAACAAGACAGGCGAAGAGAACTGAGATGTATTAGGTGTAGCCCCTGTGCTTGTAATTGTTGCTGTTAAATAATCTCCCAAAGCAGGAGCAGTCGCAAATGTTGTAATATTCCACGTATTATTAGGCACACCTGCCACTACAAGGGCAGTGCCTAAATATTCTCTACCTTGTCTGCTGGATGGTGCTGGCGAAGTATTATCTCTAAACAACTCTATAATATCTCCTACTGAACAAGAAGTACAGAAACCCGACACACTGGTCAGCGTTGCCGAAGTAATAAAAGGGGCTGGTTTGCCTCCATTACCGCCACTTGTTAGACTAATACCACCACCAGTATTATTGTAAATGCTGTTTTGGGAAATTTTTACGCCTGTGGTTACATCTATCAAAACTCCTTGTAAGGAATTGTTAGCTATGATGTTGGCTTGCCCAACCACAGTGCCACCTATTTCTGTGCCTGATATTCCTCCATTTGTTTTTATACCATTACCAACATTCGGCATAGCAGTCGTACCATCAGGTCTTACACCTATGTAGTTTCCATAGATTTTCGTATTATTACTTCCACCTTCCAACGAGATAGCAATTTTAGTTGATGGTCCTATGCCCGAAATAATGTTTCTGTCGTTGGAGTTTGTGCCACCAATGATATTGTTGTTAGCATTGCCTCCACGCAGCACGATGCCGTCTCCTTGACTGCCCAAGTCCGTGACGGCATCTGCCCCCACATTGATAAAGTTACCTCTGATGACATTATTGTTGGTACTACCTCCAGAGGAAAATACAAAAATATTTGAGAGATTACCTTTAAGCACATTTCTGTCTGCTGGTAAATCACTACCTATGTTCCAATTTGAGCCTCTATTTAAGTAAATAGCATTCAAACCAATGCCAACACCTGTGTTATTTCCTGAAGCATCTGTGCCAATATGACAACCTGCAATAGTTAAGTTATTGACTGCATTACCAAATATACCATCACTTGAAAAACTATAAATAGCCAAGCCTTTAATGATTGAAAAATGGGCATTAGTAGCAAAATTAAAACCTGTGCCAATAGAGCCTCCTCCATTGATGCCTATCTTGATAGCTGCATTAGAGGCAAGTGTAATTGGATTGCTATTTGCTATTGAACCTTCTTGCGAATACCCATCGATGATAATAGGTTCAGAAATTGTAAAGGTAGAAGTAGGCGATATAATATGAACCGCAGTCCCTGTGATACTGAAATCTATGTAATCTGTATCTGCATCTATATTAGCCTGATTGATAGCCCAACGCAATGTACCTTGTGTAAGATTATCTACGGTATTGTCTGTTACACGCAAAGCCCAAAGAGGGTCAGAAGTTTCTGCGACAGCACTTGTACCTAATGTTCCGTGATTAGTTCCTGCAACGTCTGTAACTGTCTGACCTGTGCTATTGTCCGCATCAAAATCCCAATAAGCCACTGCACCATTTGGTGTTGTGGTAGCCATATCTATTTGAATTTCTGTTTGTGTACGCACAGAAGTAAACATACGGATTTCATCTAACTGACCATTAAACGCAAAGTTTGTAGTTCTAACTTTGCCAATGGTTATATTTCCTGTACCAGACAGCGTACCTATTACTTGTGGGTTAGTTAGAAAAGGAGTCTCACCTGTTAGAGTTTCAGGGTTTCCGTCTATAAATATAGCCACCATACCAGATGTACTATTTCTTGTTACTGCAACATGATGCCATTTATTATCATTTACAAGAGTGGTACTTTCTGCGGTATAATCAAAACTTGCGTTACCTGTTCCAAAACGAATTTTGCCATTTGCTAATGACACACCGTAGTCTAATGTACCAGCGTCGGCATCTATCAAACCAAATCCATCAAACCATTTTTGATTGGGTGATGTTGTATTACCTAAACCCGTTTGTGTAGTTTTTATCCAAAATGAAATGGTAAAATCATCAGCCACAGGATTTGGTGCTGGTATATTCACAAAATCTTGTTGCCCTGCGGTTTGGTTTCCATCAAAGTACATACCTCTGTTGCCCAAAGGCATCGTTTGTGCAGTATAAGGCTGAATTTGAACGGGAATTACTGAAAACTGAGAAGTGCCATTGGCTACAGTGGTAATAGTAGCTGTTACATAGTTATTCACAGTCATTGGTGTATTAGGATTAACAACCCACGTATTATTATGCACAATGCCAAAACCCTTGTATGTTCTGCCCTCAACATTGGCTATTGTTGTGTTTTCAAATAACTCCACCCTATCACCATTGGCACACATAGTACAAGTACCTTTAACAAAAACAGGATTTGCTGCATCTATTATAGGTGCTGCTTGGGTATTATTACCACTTGCTACCAAAGCAATGTTAGCAGGACTCCCAAAAATAGAGTTTTGAGAAATTCGGTTGTTAGTGGCTGTATTTACTTCTATGTTTCTTGCTGCTGCATCTCTCACAATCAAACCCTGAATAGTAGAACCAGTACTGCCTGCCACTAAATTTAAGCCTGTTGTTACTGCATTTGCGTTTAAATCTACTCTTAATGCAGTATTACTACTAGCAAAAGCCGACAAACCATCAATAATTATAGGTTTATCAATAACTGGCAAAACAGAATTAAGTGTAATTAAACTTACTGTATTATTTTGCTGAATAGAAAAATCTATGTAGTCAGTGTCGCCATCGGTATTTGCTTGGTCAATAGCCCAACGCAATGTACCTTGTGTAAGGTCATCTACTGTGTTATCTGTTACACGCAAAGCCCACAAAGTACCGTTTTGTAATGTTGCATGATTAGTTCCTGCAATATCATTTACCATTGTGCCTATACTATTATTAAAATCAAAGTCCCAAAAAGCTATTGCCCCATTTGCTGTTGTGGTAGCCATATCGGTTTGGATTTGTGATTCATCACGAGGAGTGCTAAATATACGTACATCATCAAGTTGCCCCTTCATATTATAAGAAATACCTGGTTGTAAACTTCCTAAAGAATAATTGAAAGAAGTATTAATAATATGAGATGTCATAACTGAATTTTCCTCAAAACCATTCACAAAAATCTTTGCTGTTGTGCCATCATAAGTACCCGCAAGATGATACCATTTATTAGGCTCAATAGTGGTTGTTGAAGGTAATAGTGCTGTTGGTTGTCCTCCGTTACCAGAGCCTCCGTCTGCACCTACTCTAAAATATAAATTTCCGTTACCACCACCACCAATTCCTCTATACTCTAAAGCAAAGCCAGAAGCCCCAGGATTAGGTGTATTAGAAACAAATGTATGAAAACGGTTAATGTCATCTACTTTCAGCCAACATTCCAAGGTTACATTTGGCGTAGCTCCTAATGTGGTACTTACATAATCATCTACCCCATCAAAATATACCCCTCTATTGCCGAGAGGTCTTGTAGGAATAACTAGCATGGGTGTAGTAAAACTATGAACTCCACCAGCTTTGTAACTACGATTTAAACCTGTGCCGTTATACTCAAATACTTGTAAATGATAAGTAGTATTTGGTGTAAGCCCTGTAAGATTGAATGTTGTGCCTGTATTTTCATACACTACATAATTATCAGCACATAGAGATGTTCCTGTTCCAAAAACAGTATTTGCTGTCAATGCTGCATTAAGCACGTAAGGACTAGCAGCTACTGCACTTCCCTGTCTAGCTATCACTATTCTACCTGCACCACTACCTCCTGCCATCGTAATGGTTGCTTCTGTAGCAGTAGGTGTAGCCGAAATAGTAGATGCTGTAGCAGGAGCTGCATCATCAAGAGGAATTGCATATTTAGTTGATAAATAGGTTTCCACTTGGAGCATTTCTGCTGGTGTAAGTGTACGGTTATAGATAATTACTTCAGCTACATCTCCATTTAACCAACTAGACGTAAATCCAGCAAAAAAGCCTATTTCAAGTGCTGAATTTAGTGATAAGCTAGTGGTATTAGTTGAGGTATTCAATGTAACACCGTTATATTTTACTTGTTTGCCCGTTGTAGTACTATGAGCAGCAGAAAAAATACCAAAGACCTTACCACTTTCCGCAAAACAAGCTACTTTGGTATCCAAATCATTACCATACTGCCCATGTTTCAATGTATTGTCTGCTGAAAAGCCAAAGTGAAAGTTTTGATTTGTACCAACACTGCCTCCACCTATAAAGAAATCATCAACACTAGCATCATTTCTAGCACCTATTACAAATACCGTATAATCACTATTTGCTATAAAACTACCACCACCTGTAACTGTTAGATAATCATTGCTTCCGTCAAAACGCATTAAAGGCTGATTATTGATTGCTGCTTCTGCGGCAACAAAGGCGGGACGGTTAGCTGCAGTACCTTGTGTAGCATGACGACTATTACCACTTTGGTCATTCCATTGTGAAACTGGATCTCCTGTTACGCCTACATCTGCTTTTAGCCATAAACCTAAATTAGTTAGTGGAATAGGCGAGTCTATAGTAATAGTAAAAATTTCAGTAGTACTCAAACAGCTATTCATATCACTAACAGTAGCATTAAATGTAGCTGTACCAGCAATAGCTGTTCCCGAAAAACTACCATCAGGCTGTAAAGTTAAACCAATAGCAGAAAGATTAGTAGCACCCACACCATCTGTACTAAACGAATATGTTGGTGTACCACCAGAAGCAAATGAGGCTAAACTTTGGGTATAAGCATTTCCTGCCGTTCCATTTGTCAAGACTGATGGACTAAGCACAGGGCTTTCATTTACATTGCCAGATACAGCTACATTTTGTTGTGTAGCTCCTGCACTCGTATGCTCAATATTACCCGCATAACCTCCTAATGATACCCCCCCTTGTAATCTCACATAAATTGTTGTTGATACTGCACTTGGTCCTAAACTTAAAGTTGCACCATAGGTAAGATTGTCATCTGAAATTTCAAAGCCAGTAGGTGCATTTATATCAATATTGGCGGTTAAATTAGTTCCCACAACGGTATAAGTTTGAAAACCTGAATTTTGAGGAGAACAAGCAGCAAAAGGAGTTAATGAGGCTGTTACCGTAATAATTGGTGTGGCTGTAAACACAGAAATCTCCGTTGCACCGCCTGTTAAAGCTGCTGCTGTATAACTTCCTGCACTTTCAGTAGTAGGTAGAATAATCTGCCAATTTCCTACCGAATAATAATGAATTTTTGAATTTGTGTCTAATGTTCCCACTTGTGGATTTAGCAAAGTAATATTAGAGGATGTAGTTCCATTATCCACAAACCAAGAACCTACACCACCATTAGGCACTGTGCCAGCACCCGCAGAAGGCGTGCCAAAACTTACCTTTGACCCTGTAATAGCATTGGCTATTTGTATAGGTTGGTAATTTGAGGCATCTCCTACAGGAAAAGTAACACTACCAGTACTTAAGGCTTGGTTTTCTACATAACCTGATGTACCCATATAAACATAACTACTTGTATTTCCTGCCGTAGTAGTGTTAAAAGAAAGAGAATTATTGTCTGTAAAGACTTTTCCACTTGTAAGAGTTAATAAATTGGAAACAAAAACATTTGTACCTATTCCTAAAGTTACTGTACTTGCGGGTAATTGGTTAATAGTTAAATTATCGAAAGTTGTATTAGCACCTGTGATAGTTTGATTTGCTCCACTAAACGTAAAACTTCCACCAGAAGAAAAGAATAAAGGTCCTATATTATTTATCAAATTACCTTCAAGTACAACTGTACTAAAACCTACTGCCCAACCATTTGAGTTTTCTATAGTCAAATCTCCTTTAATATGAGGGGTAAACGAATTAAAGGATGCAGTCTGCCCTGTACAATCCCACTTAAAGTTTCCAAAAATTTGGTTTAATCCTATGGGTACATCTGATTGCATTCCTGTAACAAGACACAACGAGTTTGTATCCCATGTAGCATTAGGAACAGTTCCGCCGTCTCTTTGGTGCTTGTAAGTAGAGCCATTGTTAAAAGTTATGTTTCCTCCTGTTAATCCACTTGTTAAAATGCCATCTTGGTTAAAAATACCATTAAACATAGCAGAGCCATTATCAGTAGTCTTAAACTCATTATTATTTGTAATAGTAGAAGTTACATCTTGTGTAAAATTTACTCTATCACCTATTTCTACACTACCAGCAGAACTTATCGTGGCATTACCTCGTAACGTAAATGGTATTGGAGAAGGTGCTACTAATACTAAATCTGCATTTACTGTTAAATTACCTTTTATATCTATAGGTAAGCTCAGGTCACTACAATTATAAGCTGCATCAATAATAACATTGGGTAATTCTCCTGTAAAAGTAAAAGCAGATAGACGTGAAGAAGGTAAAAGAGTACTAATTGCTTTAAAAGCAACCGTATTTTTATTGTTCGTAACAAAGTTATTGGTAGTAACTGTTGGTAAATCATTGGCTACATTTAGCTCTACTATGCTACCCACAACACCAATTGTATTATTCAGTTGTGCAATATCATTTATAGGAGTAGCATTAAAACGCAAAGTAGCATTGTCTTGAACATCTATTGTATTATTAGCCCCCACATCACCGCTATTTTGTATGGTTATTGTGTGGTTTGCTCTTATTGTAACTATAGCATTATCTACACCTGCGGGAGAACAACCACAAGGATTTGTGCCATCAGTACTCCACGTATTGGTTACGTCTGCCCATGTGCCTACACCACCTGCAAGAGAAAAGAAGGCAACAGGAGGAGTAAATACTGTGAAATCTCCCGAAGATTGTGGGCTACTGTTAGTGCTGTAAGAACCTGTGGTAGGTATAGTTATCCAACCTGTATTCAGTTTGTGTATTTTACTAGAGCCGTCAGCAGTACCTCCTACATTAACAAAAGTAAAGTCAGTAGCTGCACCCATAACCAACTTCCATTTACCTGCAGCAGGTAATGTACCTGCTATACTAGGACTGATAGTACCATCAATAAAACTAGCAGAATTATTAAGAGTGGTAGGAGCAATAGATGCAAAGGTAACTTTTCGCATAGTAGTTCCATCACCCACAGGGAACTCTACATTTGAGCCACCACCAGAACCTCCTTGACGTATTAAACTACCTGTACCACCCGTAGTTTTAATGTGTGCCGCATCAGATGGAGAACCACCTAATTGAGAAGCTACAGCAGAATTGGATAGAGTTAAATTATTATTGCCTGTACCCAAATCCAAAACTCCTGAAGTCAAGGTTAGAGTATTTGCCACGTCTATATTTGTACTCGGCTGCAAGGTAACGGTTCTTGCAGGGCTTTGATTGATTATCAAGTTATGGAAATTGGTGTTACCTGTGATGGTTTGAGGGGTAATGCCATTAAAAGTTACATTATTGGTAGAAATACCCAAACCACCTCCGTTAATACTTGCCCAATTACCTTCTATACTAATATCATGACTTCCTGTATTAAAAGTGGCATTATCTATTGTTAAATTGCCTTTTATTATAGCTGGTGCTTGTAATATTTTTGGGTCTCCACCATCTTTTAGGATTAAGTGATGATAAGTAATTCCTTCTACATTTTGTCCTCCACCTGTTCCATTATACTCCACAGTATTTCCTACAGAAGAAGCATTTAGCATACAAGCAATAGCACTACCTCCATAGCGGAGAGTAGAGTTTGCAGCATTTATCCATGTGCCTGTACCTAATAGACCAGAAGTTATTGAAACAATATTATTATTAGTAACAGTATTAGCACCTACATCAACCGTAGAAAATTGCATGGTAACACCTGTACTACAACTTATGCTTTGATTGGCAGTGAAATTAACTGTTGTATTGCTAAGATTAAAGATATTTACACTATTATGTATAATGCCACCTCCAAAATTGTAGGGTGAAGTAACGGAAGTATTCATACTTCCTCCAGCATCTATAGTAACTAAACCAGTAAAAGAGTTTATACCAACTCCGTCTGTATCTGCAAAATTACCTGCAATATTGCTTGCACCATTAACAGTAAAATTACTTTGCTTAATATCAAAATTACCATGTGTTATTTTGAAATTTCCATTGACGATACAACTTCCAGCAGGTAGATGAACTGTACCACCGCCACTTATATTAATTTCTAAATTACGATAACTATTATTACCTACTATTCCAAATAAATTACTTGTCGGAATATCATAGTTGGTTGATGCCCCATAATACTCTATAGTAGCCCCTGTTTGGTTGGTAAAGTTGTCTGTACTTACAGTGGGTAAACTAATAATGCCTGGGCTTGATTTAGTCATGCGGAGTCTGCCGTTGCCTTGCAAAGTGCCAATAGGATTTAAAGCACTTGTATTTACACCAAAGTCTAATACACCATTTACCTCTAATGTGTTGATATTCACCAAAGAAGAAGACGTAATATTTACTCTATGACCAGCTGCTATAATAATATTATCATTAAAAGTCGGTAACGTAGCTGCATTGCCTGTATCTGTATGCCCAGTAGTCGACCAAGTAGCAAGATTGCCCCAATCTCCGCCTACACCTAAATTTGTTACACTGGCATTTAAACTTCTACTATAATAAGTCGTACCCGCCAAAGGCACAAAAACGCCATAAGTACCAAAAGTAGCAGAATAAGGTATATTAAAACCAGATGAATACCCAATCAAAGGAGTTCCCCAATTAGTACCATTATGTCTATATAAACTTCCCGAAGAAAGTGGGGCTGTTTCACTGTCAGCAGTCCAATTAAAAGTAAGTGATGAAATAGTACCTGCACCACCTGCTTGTTGTATATCCCACACAGATTTTACATAAGGACTGCCTGCAATAGTTGGGTAAGAATTTTGTCCTTGTTGTTGTGTTGTAAAACTTAAAGTATTCGTACCACTAATATGTGTGTAATTGAAATTACTAATGTGTGTTGCCCCATCTGCATTACCCAAAGGAACACGCACATTGCTAATGTCAGCCGTTACAGATATAATTTTAATATACCCTTGTGCACCACTTGTTAGGTTATAAAACCAAGATGAGGAGCTTATTGTACTTGCAGATAAGGAACTTGCAAAAAAGATAACATCTTTGTTATTTTGGTTAATTCTATTATTATCTCCCAAAATAAGTGCACCGTTGATAAGGATTGAATCTGTAAATAATATTTTATCAGCTGTAGTAGCTTGTGGAGTAAATTCTAATATCCAATAAAAAGCATTGATTACTTGTTGTATGCCTGTCTGTCTGTTATAACGAACAGTAGAACTACCGCCTGTATCTAAGCCAGCAATGGCATTATTAAGCCCCCTTAATTCCAATATATGGGCAGCATTTTCCACATTTATTCTTGAGCCTGCTCCTCCATTTATAACATTCCCTCCTATGATTACAGTTCTTGCTGTACTTCCAAATAGCATAATAGTACTGCTGGCTACGGTTAAATCCCCTGCAATAGTAAAATCACCACCTACTGTTTTGCTTGTACCACCAGACAAAATAAGATTGCCATAACCCGCAGCAGGTACGGCAGTGATAGTTTGTGCTATTCCAGCATAATACTCCACCGTAGAAGTAGCATTTAGCGTATTAGTCGCAAAACCCGAAGGGAAATTATTTGCACCACCTACTCTTAATAAGCTATTGGCTATCAAAGTCAGTGTGCCTGTACCTGTTACCGTAGTTGTACCAATGTCGACACCACTTGCCGAAGTGTTGCTAATGGTTAAGTTATTGAAGTTTGAGGTAGCACTTCCGCCTATGGTTTGTGTAGAAGTTCCATTGAAATTTACTGTAGTCCCTGTTACAACAAAAGCTACGCCTGTTGTTGCAGTCCAATTACCTGCTACATTTGTTGTTCCTGCTAAGGTTTTATTACCTGAACCCGAAAAACCTATATTATGGTAGCTCGTAGCTAAAATATTTTGGTTTCCCGCCAAGCTATAATTTACCGTATTTCCTGTAGTACTTGCAGTAAACACCCCTGTTGCCATGGGTGCAGCAGTAGCAGCATAATTTAAGGTGCTATTATTGCCTTGTACCCATTGGCTTGTAGCATTCGAGCCATTTAATACGCCGTTGATAATAACCGTACCGTTATTGGTTACTACTTTGCCATTAGCCACAGACAGCGTAGGTGTTTGGAAAGTCATTGTTCCTGACAAAGAAATAGGTGTAGCACTCACTAACTTAATATCTGTTGCAGACCTAATGTTACAAGTATCCCCAAGTACGGTTATATTACCACCAAAAGAGTGACTATTGGCAAATGTATTTGTTATAACATCACCAGTTACGCCAACAGCAACATTACCAATTACAGATAATTGCCCTGTACTAACAGGAAGTAAATGTATAAATTTACCATTAACAGTAAGATTACCTGTTATATTTAAGTTATTATTGTTTAACTCTAAATTTGCTCCTGTGGCTACACTTACATTTCCTAAGACATTGCCAATATTCATTACAACTAACCGACCACCATTTACCGTAATACTTTTAACAGTATGAGTTATATTTAACTGCCTTTCACTCGTATTATTAGCTCCCTCTACTACAATATTCGGAAGAGAAGTAGCTGTGCCAAAGGTAGTATTGACTACAGCCATACCATAACTACCACTACCTCCAAATACAAGTTCTGTATTAGCAGCCCCTGCAAAACCTATTGTGTTACAAGTTGTTTTTAAAACATTTCCCCCATTACCTAAAATAAACCTATTTATACCATTACCATTGCTATTTACTACATCAATATTAACAGTACTTGCTGATTTCAAATCAAAAGAACTGCCATCATTGATATTAAGAGTAGTTGCATTAAATACAGTTGTTGCATCTGTCAAACTCAATGTTGCAGGTATTCCTGTTGAACCTATAGTAACAGTGCCTACATTTACGGTGGTAGAGGCTGGAATATTTGTGTTATGTAAAATATTTACGTTATCACCCGCAATAGGTACTGTCCCTGTACTCCAATGTAAAGGGTCTGTCCAAGATGTACCTATGGCAGTAGAAGTAATGTTTTGTGGTGCATTAAATACAGTATAGTTTGTAGTTGCTATAGGCATCGTGTAATTCGCCAGCGAAGCATTAGGAGAAGTTACAGTAGAACTTGGTATAGCTACAGGTGTACTTCCAGTATGTATTTTGGCAGTAGTATTATTAATAGCACCAACAATATTACCCAATTGCCACGTCATACTCAATGTGGTATTAGTGAGAGTATTAGTTGGTTTAATTTCCCACATACGGTTTACACTACCCGAAGTTGTGGGAATTCCTGTTGCAGGTAATACTCGTACATTTGTTAATCCTAAGTTACCCGCATTATTTATGGTTATAGGCGTATATTCACCTGCTGTATTCGCAACAGGAAAAGTTTTAGCTCCACCACTCACTGTTTGTTGTAAAGTTCCCCCCCCATCAGTAACAAAACATTTGCCCACAGCAGCATTAGTAGTAATACTTCCATTTACCAAACAATTATTTACACCTAAAATAATATTACCTGCTGTACCAATAAAATCAACAGTACCACTTACAGTAGTAGGTCGTGCAAGGGTTACATTATTAGCTGTTTTGTTAATGGTTAGATTATTGAAAGTAGTATTAACTGTACCTCCAATGGTTTGGGCAGCTGTTCCAGAAAAAGTAACAGTGCTACCTGTTGCATTTATACTAAAATTAGAGGTAAAATCACCAGCCACATTGACAGCATTATCAAGTACAGTGACACAATTATTGGTGAAACTTCCTCCTATGGTTAGAGTTTGTCCGTTTGTTCTAAAAGTATTGCCACTGCCTCCGTCTGCTAAGAAATTATTTAAGACTGTAGTAGCCCCAACTAATTGTTTAATTTGGTTGTTTGTCGTAAGGTTAAAATAAGTAGTTGGTTTTATATCATATCCTGCTATGTTAGTCTGTGTCGTATTGTAGTGAACCGTATTGTTATTTGCAGAGGCTGTTAGTTTACCTATACTCATTACTGGGTTTTTATTGGCAGTAAACTGTAAATAAGTCCCTATTCCATTTATCCATTCACTATTTGCATTAACTCCATTCAAGTCACCACCAACTATCATAACCATTGCATTATTAGGACTATACTGCACATTATTAGTAATAATTTTATCTGCTGCAATCAATATTGTACCGTTATTTCCTGTAATAAATTGGATAGATTGGTTACCTGCCAATATGATATTTTGGTTAATACCCATATTAAGCCCTCCCGTACTTTGAGAGAAATACATAGTGGGTGTAGCATTGGTAGAGTTATTGATGATAGTTTGGGTAGCTGCACCTGAAAAAGTCGTTATGCCGTCACCTCGCAAATCAAAAATACCAGCCCCATTTACCTCTATATCGTGATTGAAAATAAAAGTATTACTACTTGCAACAGGTTTATTAAAAGTACCTCCTGCTACGGTAATTTTACCATTGAAAGTATTTGTGCCTCCCGATGTATTATCATTTAAATTACCTCCAGTATTTACTATAGTAGTACCATTGACTGTAAAATTATTAGAACTTAATAACAAATTTCCTCCATTACCAATAGTCAAATTATTGCACACATTATTCGCCACATTATTAGTCATTGTGTGGTTAATAGTAACATTATCTAAAGCTCCTGGTATTCCATTAGGAGTCCAATTAGTTGCTACATTCCACACAGTTCCATTGCCATTAGTAACATAATCTACACTACTCAATGGATTAGGCGTTGAAGAGGCTAATGCAGTAGCAAAGGTTACAACTTGTGGCGTAGTGGTTACACTAAATGCCAAACTATTTGCTGAGGCTGTCGGGCTGGTTAGTGAACCTGCACCACTTGATGTACCTAATTCCTGCCAATTTGCCCCATTGATACGTGCCAATCTTAAATCAGTAGTAGGTGTGATACTTGTAATCCCACTATAAGTAGCATCATTAGAGTTAATAAGTACCGAATTTAAAGAAACTCCTCCTGCTTGATTGCTTACTAATTGCCAATATTCTCTGCGACTTGCTCTGGTTAGTGGGGCTGTAACTGCTGTAGTAGGGTGTGGCGTGTCAAAATAACTAAAATCAATATAATATGTGCCTGCTTGTAAACCAACTGTGATAGGAGAATATCGTGCAGAAGAACCTATTGGGGCAGTAAATGTTGAAGTAGTACCACTATTGATATTTTTGCGTAGCAATCCTACAGCATACTTATTTGTGTTAGCATTTATTACAGTCGCAGCCGCATCAAAAGATAGTATATTACTACCCAAAAACATTTTACCACTTGTAAAGTTAAGTTGCGTTTGAACTGTAATATTTTTATTAACAGTTAGTCCGTTGGTATTATTTAATGTAAGTAGTGAAAAAAACGTTGTGCCTGTTCCACTAATAGTTTGTGGAGCATTGCCAACAAAATTTACACCATTAGCACTGAAAGTAATAGAACCATTGTTAATAAAGGTAGAAGCATCTTGCATAAAAATATTAGGAAAACCATTCATCACTACCGTGTTACCTACCTCAAATTTATTTTTAATATTAAACAGACCTGTAGCTGTCAGGGTTTTAAGCCCTGAACCTGTAAATTCTAAATTATAGAAAGTTCCTCCATCAATACTTTGAGCAGCAGTGCCAGAATAGCGTATAGTATTAGGTGTATTGGTAGTAAAGTCTGTTGTCAAATCACGCATTGTATTTGAACCAGCAAAAATAATTAAACTATTCGTACCATTCACAAGATTTTCTATTCCACCACCAATAGTACCCTTAATATTTCTAAGATTATTCATTGTACCATTATTGGTAAAAGTAATACTACCAGAAGAAGTATTAAGAATAATTTCTAGAGCATTTCCAAAGTTTATTGTTCCTATATGGGTAATATTTCTAGCGATATTAATATTTACACCACCTAAGGAATTAATAGTCCCACTGCCACTCATTATAGTTCCCGTACCTGTAGGAAAATATATTCCAGCCGAAAAATTTAAGCTATGTGTACCACTGTTAGTATAGCTACCATTAACAGTAAGGGGAGAACTTGAATTATGTGATAAAGTACCACCACCATTAATCGTCAAATTATTACAAGCAGAAGCCACATTGTTTATAATGGTATGTCCTGTTAATATATTAACATTATCTAAACTTGTTGGTATACCATTGGGAGTCCAACTTGTGGGCGAATCCCAATTGCCTGTTGCTATATTTGATGTATATATAGTAGAAGTAACTCCAAGAGGATTAACAGATATTGAAGCATTATTTGTATAGAAGGTAAATAAATTATCAGTCAATGCCACTAAAAGATTTAATGTTGGATTAGTTGAGCTGACAACACCTGCAGAAACTGTACCAGAAACATTGGCAGAGGGCATAGGGTTTGCCCAAGCAGTACCATTATATCTTGCAACACCTAAATTTGCTGTTGTTACACTATTAATGCCACTAAAACTAATACCTTCCTGCCAACCTAAATTAGCTTGAGTTAGGGTAATATTTTGTGATGGTCTTACTTTCCAATGCTCTTTTGCACTTGTTCTTGCATTGCCTGCGGGGGTAGGGGCAGTAGCTGAATAACTAATTTCTACGTTATAAGTTGTACCATTTGAGGGCAAACCTGCTGTAAAGGGTGCATACCTATCTACATTACCTACAGGAAAGGTGATAGTCTGTGCAGAACCACTAGGCATATTTTTTCTAAAAAACCCATCTACATAGTTGCCACCATTGGCATTAACAACACAAAGGTTTGCGGCAATAAGTGGATTAGCAGCAGCAGCTATGATACGAGCTACTCCTGTATTACTAAAAGTCATTGTATTAATAACCGTCATAGGGCTATTAAGGGTCAGCGAAGCATTGCTATTTTTATTAAAGGTTACACTTTGGAGGTCTGCAATACCTGTGTTGGTATAGGTAGCATTGGCACTGCCCGAAAAAGTAAGTGTACTTGCTGCACCTGTAGTAAAAGTAGTATTAGCTCCTATAATAGTAAGATTACCTTCAATGCTAGTACTACTTGATAAGGCTTTGCTAAAAGTCCCAGCAGAAGAAATAGTTAAGTTGCTATATGTAAAGGGAGGTACTGATTGACCAATATTACCACTAAATGCTACAGTATTCGGTGTTTCTCCAGCAGATGTAAAATCTGTAGCAATATTGACAAACACAAGCCCACCATTAACAATACTCACACTGGCATTCAAGCCATTTTTAAAAGTTTCTGTGCCTCCACCTGCTGTACCATTTATAGTACCAACATTATTCATTGTCCCTCTATTGGTAAAAGTCAAAGCCCCATTCATCGTAAAGGTATTACCACCCCAATTAATGGTGCTGTTATTGGTAACATTAGCTGTGATACTAATAGGCAAATTAGCATTGACTGTACCTGCACCATTTATAGTAGGTGTGCCACTACCTACAAATCTTAAAGTTGCCCCTGTTCCTCCGTTAGAATGTGTACCATTGTTAGTATAACTGTCTGTTATGGTCAAGGGTAAGGTAGCTGTATTAAAAGTAGCACCAGTGTTAATAGTCAAACTAGCACAAAAAGCCCCGCCTGTAATATTGTTTGTAATCGTATGGGGGCTGCAAATCTGCACTACATCACCTGCCATAGGTACAAGTACACCCGCAGCACCACCACAACCAGTAGGCGACCAGGAAGTAGCAGCATTCCAATTGCCCGTAGCTCTTGAGTAATAAACTGCGGGGGAAGCAGTTAGCGTATATTGAGTGATATTAGCAGGTGCTGGTGCATCTCTCATCACATACATTTGTAAGCCATTAGCCGAGAAAGCTACATCTACTGGAGATATTGCACCTATTGAAAAAGTAATCCCTGTATAGGTAGCAGTAGAAAGTTCAAAAGGCGTAGTGAGACTATACTGATAAATATTTCTATTAGTATTGTCATTACCAATCATAAACATACGCAAACCATCATTTGAAAAAGCTACTCCCTGCGGAGATGTATCCTGTGGAGTAAAAGAAAATACGTGTGCAGGAGTTGAGGCTGTCGTAATATTAAAAGGTGTTGATAAATTGTATTGTATAACCATATCATTACCAGCAATAGTACCAGTGTCTGTGATATACATTCGGTCTCCTGTTGGAGAAAAAACAACCCCACGCCCAGCTCCTGAGCCAGCTACAGCAATTGTGAAGGAAACATTATCATAAGTAGCAGTATTGACTTGAAAATTGGTGGTTAGAGTGTATTGATATACCCTCGTATTTCCCGCAATGAACATTTTATCGCCAAGTGTTGAAAAAGCAATACCACGAACATTAGTTTCTTGAGCTGCCAGAGAAAAAGTGGCATTAGGAGTTACTGGTGCTGTTGTAATGTCAAAATTAGTTGTTAAGTTGTATTGATAGACTGTAGGATTAGGCAATCTTCCCAAGACATACATTCTATTTCCAGTTGGCGAAAAAGCCATATCTTCGGGTGCAGTTGTTGGTGGATTTACCGCAAAAGTAGAACCCGTAGTAACTCCTCCACTAATATTAAACTGGGCTAAGGCTTGGTATGGTTGCCCTAAACCTGTAAAAAGGAAAAAAACAAAAGAAACAAACGAAATGAAATTACAGCCACCCCCAAAAGGAAGTTTTTTAGCTATGGTTATCAATTTATTTTTGTATAAAATATTCATAGGGTTATATCGAGTAGATAATGGCTTATTTACAGAAGTTGTTTCTAAAGAAATCTTTGCCTTATTAGTAATCATTGAGAGGTAATGAATATTCATAACAATTTGATTTTCAGTTGCTTAAATTTTATTTTGGAAAGTCTTTAAAAAATTTGGTAAAAAATAATTGTTAAAAAGCCTTAACACATAAAATACAATACGCAAGATATAAAAAATTGTTTTTTCATTCACAAAAGTTACATCAAAAATATTTCGGTGGTACTATTGGTTTATCGAGCAGTGGCTATAAATTGAGGAAGTAGTAATGACGATAAAAAATTGCTGTAGCACCCAAATAATCCATAACAACTGAAAAAAAACTCCTACCTTTGCACCCAAATCAACTAACCAAATATGGATAGACCTGTTAGAGTTCGTTTTGCCCCAAGTCCTACGGGACCTTTACACATTGGCGGTGTGCGTACTGCCCTCTATAACTACCTTTTCGCCAAAAAAATGGGCGGAAAAATGTACCTCCGTATCGAAGATACTGACCAAGACCGTTTTGTCCCTAATGCCGAACAATACATTCAACAAGCCTTAGAATGGTGTGGCATCAAATTAGATGAAAGCCCTTGGCACAAAGACATTACTGTTCCCTACAGACAATCGGAACGGAAACCTTTGTATATGCCCTACGCCCTCCAATTAGTAGAAGAAGGAAAAGCCTACTATGCCTTTGACACCAAAGAAGAATTGGACGCAATGCGTAAGAGATTAGAGGCTGCCAAAGTGCAAAGCCCACAATACAACGCCATTACTCGTACACAAATGAAAAACTCTTTGACTTTGCCTGCAGACGAAGTGAAAGCACGTTTGGCAAGTGGTGAGCCGTATGTGATACGTTTTATGATGCCTAAAAAGCAAGAAATTCGTTTCCATGACCTCATTCGTGAACATATCATGGTACATTCTTCTACCTTAGACGACAAAGTTTTGATGAAGTCAGACGGTATGCCTACCTATCATTTGGCAAATATTGTAGATGACCATTTGATGGGAACTACCCACGTCATCAGAGGCGAAGAATGGTTGCCTTCTGCCCCACTCCACGTTATGTTGTACGAGGCTTTTGGTTGGAAAGAAACAATGCCAAAATTTGCCCACTTACCTTTGTTATTAAAACCAGACGGAGAAGGCAAACTAAGCAAAAGAGATGGCGACAGGTTAGGCTTTTCGGTGTTTCCGTTGAAATGGCAAGACCCATTCAACCCCGAAAATTCATCAAGTGGTTTCAGAGAAGACGGCTACTTGCCAGAGGCATTTATTAACTTCTTGGCGTTTTTGGGCTGGAATCCGGGGACAAACCAAGAGATTTTCTCTATGGACGAATTGGTAGAGGCATTTTCTATTGAAAGAATTAGCAAATCAGGGGCAAAATTTGATATTAACAAAGCTAAATGGTTCAACCAACAATATTTACGCATGAAGACCGACAAAGACTTAGGCGTGGAATTGGGCAAAGATTTAGCAGCTAAAAATATCAACTACCCTGCCGATAAGACTGAAAAAGTAGCAGGTTTATTGAAAGACCGTATCACTTTCACCAAAGAATTATACCAAGAAGGCAAATATTTCTTCGAAAGACCAGCCGAATATGACGAGGCTGTAATTGCTAAAAAATGGACAAGTGAGGCTGTAATGGTTTTGGAAAACTTCAAGGGTTTATTGGCAAATGAAACAGCTCCATTAGAAGCTGCCCATGTGAAACATTTATTACACCAGTTTTTAGAGCAAAAAGGCATTAAAATTGGTGCTGTCATGCAGGCTATTCGTGTGGCTATCACAGGGGTAGGTGCAGGTGCAGACCTCATGGAAATCATGGCGGTATTAGGCAAAGAAGAAGTTACAGCACGTATTGATGCAGCTCTTACTACCTTGAAAGACAAGGTTTTAGTGAAGGCATAAAGTTTATAGCCACCTCAACCCCTCTCCATTTAGAGAGGGGCTTTTTTGAATAGACTATCCACATTGATAAAACAACTTATTTGATAAATTTAACAAAAAGATTTGTTTTATCAAACTTTCAGAAATACTTGAAACAAAGTAGCCTCACAAACTTTTCTTTTGTAGTTTTGTAGTAGTGTTATATCAATTTTTTTGTTTACCAAAACAAAACCTACTTACAAAAAATCTATTCTAAATTTTACCTTTCAGTATAATAATTATGGTACAAGAACAATTCATTCATTCCAACGAACCTGTCCCTCACTTGACACGCACAAGGGAAATTTTAAAAAAACACCCCGAAATTCGCCAGCTTAACGGTAAAAACAGCTTTACAGGTGTTATTGCGGTGGCTTGTGTAGTCGTACAAGTGGCAGTAGGTTGGGCATTGGTACAATACGACCAACCTTGGTGGGTAGTCGCCTTAGCTGCGTATTGCTTTGGGGCTTTTGTGAGCCACGTTACATTTGTGATTATCCACGAGGCTTCACATTATTTATTGTTTAGTAACAGAGGTTTAAACACTGTTTTTGGCTTAATCGTTAATTTGCCCTCTTTGTTTCCTTCGTTCATATCTTTCCAAAAATTTCACCTCAAACACCATGCACATCAGGGCATACACGAATTAGATACAGATATGCCTGCACCTTGGGAGGCTAAATTGGTAGGTAATTCGGCTATTATGAAGGCACTTTGGTTGTTCTTTTTCCCTGTAGTACAAATTTTGAGGGTGTCAAGAGTAAAAGAATTGCAAATTTTTGATTTTTGGTCTTTACTTAACTTGACTATTCAGGTTGTATTTACGGCTGCGGTTTGGTACTTTATTGGTGGAATGGCAGTATTGTATATGTTCTTGAGTTTCTATTTTGCTATCAGTTTGCACCCTCTTGGTGGACGTTGGATACAAGAACATTTTGTGATAGAAAAAGACCAAGAAACTTACAGCTATTACGGTGGGCTTAATTTTATGCAAATGAACATTGGCTACCACAACGAACACCACGATTTTCCCGGGGTGGCTTGGCATAATTTACCGAAAATCAAGCAAGCAGCACCAGAGTTTTACGATACCTTGTATTCTCACCAATCTTGGACGGGCTTAGTATTGCGTTTTATTTTTGATAAAAACATTTCTTTGTATTCAAGAGTAGAAAGAGATTTATCTGAAAAAGTAAACATAGCTCCTACCACAGTAATTAAAGACGGTGTGGCAATGTCGACAGTATAGAGTTAATATTTTACGTATTAATCAATCAAACCTATAAGGCATTTAAAACCTTATAGGTTTTTTTTACTACCTCACCACCAACAATTTCCCTGAATACGCCTTTTTACCACTCTCTACACGCAAAACATACTGCCCTGTGGGGAAATTACTTACATTCAAAGGCATTTGTTGGACTGCCGAAATATTTTGTTGCAGCACCTCACGCCCAGCCATGTCTATTATTCGCAACCTTGCCCCTGAAAGAAAAACATCATCAAATTCCAACATAATTTCTGAAACCGCAGGATTAGGATAAAAATATAAAGTATGTTCTTCAAAAAGAGGGTCATTGAAACCTAAAACTGTACCTGTACCAAAAATTGGTAGTGTCGTAAATGTTTTTTGCAAGACCAAATCAGAAACTGTTTTTTCTGTTCCAAACCAATCATTCAGCACTGAAGCATAGATTTGGCGAAAATCGTATTGCATTTTGAGATTACCATTGTCCAAATCTGCTAAATTAGGACTTTTGCCAATCATTCCGCCTTTTACACCTTTGCCAAAAACAAACATTGGGGCAGAAGTGCCGTGGTCTGTACCAAAACTATTGTTGGAAGCTGCCCTACGCCCAAATTCAGAGAAAGTCATACCCACTACATTATCCGCAATGCCCAACTGTTCTATATCATTTTGAAACACAGCAATAGCATCAGACAAAGTACGCAATAAATTGGCGTGGTCGCCTATGGTCGTATCTGTGGCTTGTACTTGTGTTGCGTGTGTGTCAAAACCATTGAGAGTAACATAATAAATTTTGGTTTGTAAACCACCTGCTATTAACCGAGCAACAATTTTTAATTGGTCGGCTAAGGTATTATTTGTAGGATAAGTAGCTTTGTTTTGTGCTTTACCTGCTGCTTTTTTGATTTGGGCAGCGTATTGCACCGAAGAAACTTGTTGTTGGCGAATAAAACCTATTTGTTTGCCCGAATAGGTATTTGGTAAATCACTTGGAGCTACCGTAGGCTTCTCCCCTACTAATTGGGCAAACGTATCGGGATTTTGAATGACTGTAGCCGTAGAAACTTTGCCCCCCAACAAAGCTGTAGAAGCTATGTAGCCAATCTGAATAGCCAAAGGGTCGGGCATTTGTGTATTAGGGTACGCATCTGGATAATTCGGAAAACGGTTGTCTAAATAACGCCCCAACCAACCCGTAGGCAGTGTTTGTGTGGAGTCGACAGCCGTAAACCAAATATCAGAAGAACGGAAGTGCGAAAAATTAGGCTGTGGGTACGATACGCCTTGCACCATACTCACTTTGCCGTCATTGTAGAGGCGTTGCAGCCCTGTCATAATGGGGTGCAAGCCTGCGGTGCTATTACCTGTTAAACGCAAAACTTTGGCTTCGGGAATAGCAATATTGCTCCGCAAAGTCATATAAGTTGAATATTGGTCTAAGGGCAGCACTGTATTTAGCCCATCATTACCACCATTGAGTTGGATAACCACCAACACCCTGTCCGTTTGTCCCGCCACTTTGAGCAGTGCATTCATAAACGGAGAACTGCCTGTAAATGCCTTTGCCGAAAAACCATCAATCATTACGGGCAAGACAAGGGCAGAAGATATATTTTGAAGAAAATCACGTCTTTTCATAAAAGTAATTGATTTAAACCTATAAGGTTTCGAAAACCTTATAGGTTTGATTAGAAGTTACATCATTTGAAACTCTGCCATTCTGAATAAAAACAAGAGTAATAAATCTAATCTGCCTTTGGCTGCGGTGCGTTTTGTTTGGTTAGTTGGGTTGGCTGTATACTCTGTCCAGATATTGTACCATTCGTAACGAGGTGCCCCTTGCATTAATACAGTATCTATCAAAAAATCTTTTTGTTGTTTAACCAACTCAACGGCAAATAATGTAAGCAACCATTCATCAAGCATTTTTTCGGCATCTGCTGGGTTTTTGGTATTTTGGGCAAGGGTCAAACTGTCTATTTGTATTTTTGCCGTACCTGTCCCTACTCCTTGTGCTATCAGAACATCTGTTAAGAAGCCTTTGTAAGATAACGTAGTGGAATTTATCCAAATTTCATAAAAACCTGTGTCGTAATAGGGTTTCCAACCAAAAACTGTGGGGTGGTCAAAAACAGATTGTTGTTGAATAGTGGCGTGGTCTGTAATAAATTTGGTATAAGTAACATAATCTGCCAAATTACTAATAGGCGGCACATTAAAGTTAAAATATCTGAATAATCCAACAATTAAATCTAATGGCGATTTGATAATACAACCTCTTACAGCACTATCAAAAAAATGTTCAGACTGAAACATAGCCGTTAGCAAAGGCAACATTTCATAGTTATTATCCCTAAAAATCTTTGCCATTGGTTCTATAAACTCTTTCTCGATAGTAGGTGTAATGTCATAGTTGATAAACCAACGGTACAATTCACGCACCATATACCGAGCCGTTTCGGGCTGTTTCAATATCATTTCTACCAATTCGGCTAACTCTTCATCTCCTGCGGTGCTTGTTTTACGACCTTTAATAGTTGTTTTTTGGAAAAAGTCTGAAAAATTTTTATCACTGCTATCATGTTTAGGTACATTGAAGGCAGTCCCAACAGTAAGGTCAGTAGAAGCAAAACCTATGGGTTTCCAACCTGTAAGCACTTGGGCTGCGGTTTTCACGTCTTCTTCTGTGTAATTACCTACCCCAATCGTAAATAATTCTAAAAGTTCACGAGCATAATTTTCGTTGGGCTTGCCTACTTCATTGGTATCTCCGTTGAGGTATTGCAACATAGCAGGGCATTTTGTAATTTGAATAATCATATTTCTAAAATTACCCAACGCATTTTTTCGCAGTATCAGATAATAGTCGTACATAAACCGTACATCAGCCACCATATTGTAAGCAACTACAAAATGATTATGCCAAAAAAGTAATAATTTTTCGTGTATATTAGTTTCTTGGCTTGCCAAATTTGCACAAAACCAATTCCTTAGTCCTTGCACATACTTCCCTTGTTGGTTAGGGTCAAAAGGTTTGTCGTGGAAAGTCTGCCCTGTATCAGGACTAACAGGCGGAGCAGGAGTAGGCGAAGTTTTCAACAGTATTTTGAGGGCAGCATCAGCCGTAATGCCTGTAAACGTGGACAGTTGAGCAGGTTTGAAGCCAAAGGTAGTTCGTAAGAGCAAATGCTGGGCATCTTTGGCGGTCAGTGGTTTGGTATAAGACGTATGGAGGGGCATAAGAAAACCGTTTTTACTTAGATGAATTTAGTAAAAAAAGTTTAATCTTACACTGTATTTTTTGCAGAAAATTTGGAATAGTATATTCACCTTTAGAAAAATCCAATATTTGATAGTGGTAAAAAATGTATGATAAATAATAAATTGACAATTAGTAAATTATGTTTGTAAAACCTTCTAAATTTTTACAAACATAATTTACTAATTGTCAAAAAAAAACATATAAATAAAAATGGTAAAAAATACATAGGTGCAAAAAATTACTTGTACTGTAATTCAAATTGTGGCAAACCATTTTAAGTTAATTATAAGAATCAGGGGGCTAAATCCTATTGTAAAAAATTATGTTCAAAAAGAGCTTTGTTGAAATTATGACATTAAGGATATAGAAAATATATTTAATATAATTAAAACTGATATATTAAATATATTAATAACTTATACAAAAAACTATAAATAAATTCTCAAAAAAATATTATGAGAGTTTACAAATAACTGAATTTTGGGTATATGTAGGTAGCAAAAAAATAAAGTAGGGCTTCTATATGCCTATTTGTATGGATTTATCTAAGTAAAGCAATAAAAAACTCTTTACCATACAGCAAAGAGTTTTTTTAAAAAAACATTGATAATCAAATAGTTACAACTTAAATTACCCACCAACTTGGCTTGTTCAACAACTTCACGTATTCTAAGATTACGTAGTTTAATGTTGCCTTCATTTCTGCTACTGCCGAAGCCTCTGCTGGTTTAATAGCTTTATTGTATTTTTCTTTTGTCAAACCATGTTTGTTGTCGTTTGCCATTTCTACCAACACGCCTTTAGTTGTAAATTTAGCTTGTGTTGTAGCTGTTTTTGGTATTTCGTACTGTACGTAGTTATCTGTGTTTACATTCCAACGGTAGCCGTCTTTCAAAGACGCAAAAACTTGTATGTTTTTCTTCACACTGTCTTCATTGTAAGTAAGGTAACTGTCATACACCAAATTTGATTCGTTATTATATACGCCATACATCAAAATTCTGTATTTATCAGAGTTTTTTGGTTTGTTTACCTTGTAAAAATAATAAACTTTACCACGTTGCACGCCACCCGAAAACGAATAACGGCTGTTTTGCATGACATTGAAGTAATAATTACGACCTTCTGGCAATAACCAAGTTTCTCTGTTTAATAACTGGTTCATTGCATCTAAATCTTCTTGATACAAGGCATCACCGTACACATCTTTCATTATTTTGCTGCGTAACATACCCAATATCATAGGTTTTTTACCCGCAGGTAAAGTAGTTGAAAACAGTTCTTGGTAATATTGTCTGCCCTCGTCCAAAGACACAAATTTATGGTCTGTAATGTACTTTTTGATGTCAATGGTTTTTTGGTCATCAGGAATAGGCTTTGATGTAGCTGTTAGTGGCATCAATTCAACTTCATTGTTAGACAATTTGCCTCTCAATTCATTTCTTGTGGCTTTCGCAAAAGCTGTATATTGATTAGTATTCAAGGCAGAGGCTTTGTCTGCGTCCATCAATACTTGGGCATTGGTAATTGTAATTTGTTCTGTTTCAGCTTTTTCCGAAGCAAAATTGCCTTTACCTAATTCCAAGCCTATCGTAGCTCTTTCATAAAAATAAACAGCCTGTTTTTCATCTAAAGCAATCGCATTGCTCAAATCGGCATAAGCCATTGACAAATCCTTCATTTCTTTGCGAGCCAAAGAACGGTAATAATAAAAATCTGCACGTATAGGGTACAATTCTATGGCTTTGTCAAAATCTGCAATAGCTTGTTCGTAGTTTTTGAGGTAGTAGTGCGACACGCCTCTGTAAAACAACGCCATGACATTTTGTTGGTCTGCCTTCAGCACCTCGTCCAATGACGTAACGGCAGAAGAATACTGTTTTTTGCTGTAAGACTCTCTGCCTTTTTTGTAGGCTTCATCAATGTTTTGGGCAAAAACGGTAGCACCCAAACAAGCACTGAAAACGAAAGTTAAAACGGCTTTTTTCATTTTTTTCTGTTATGATTGGTTAGAATTAGTTTGACTTACGCAAAAATCGTGAAAAAGTGAGTTAGACTGCATAAAATTCCAAAAAGTTCTGAAATTTTTAGTTCAACAACCTTTGCTGTAGCTACAGACTTCAGTCCGTAGTTATTTGACTGATAGTACGCCATTTTTACATAGTGTAGGGTTTGCAAACCCTACACTATGTAAAAATGTAGCACCTCCTATTAGCATGAAGCCTGTAACTACACAAAAAAACTTTCCAAGTCCTTAAAGACTTGGAAAGTTTAGAGTGTCATCAACACTTTTTAAGAACTATCTACGTTTTCCTTGTTGTTGTTGCTGCATTTTTTGCATATCCATAGACGACACTTGTTTTAACATTTTACGCAACTGCTCAAATTGTTTGATAAGGTTGTTTACTTGTTGAACAGTCGTGCCACTGCCTTTAGCTATGCGTTTGCGTCTGCTCGTGTCCAATACGTCTGGGTGTTCTCTTTCGTATTTAGTCATCGAGTGAATGATAGCCTCAATAGGTTTGAACGAGTCATCATCTATTTCAATGTCTTGCATGGCTTTGTTCATGCCCGGTATCATACCCATCAATTCCTTGATGTTACCCATTTTCTTGATTTGCTGCAACTGCGACAAGAAGTCATTGAAATTCAGTTGGTTTTGGCGAATTTTTTGGCTAATTCTCTTTGCTTCTTCTTCGTCAAAAGCACGTTGAGCCCTATCCACCAAAGACAATACGTCCCCGAAGCCCAAAATACGTTGAGCCATACGGTCTGGATAAAACAAGTCAATAGCCTCCATTTTTTCACCTGTACTGATGAATTTGATAGGCTTATTCACTTCTCTGCGAATAGACAAGGCAGCACCCCCACGAGAATCACCATCTAATTTTGTAAGGACTACGCCGTCGAAGTCAATTTTTTCGTTGAAAGCCTTAGCTGTTGTTACGGCATCTTGCCCTGTCATAGAGTCGACTACAAACAAGGTTTCGGCAGGTTTCAAGGCAGCTTTTAGTTCTGCAATTTCACGCATGAGGGCATCGTCTAAAGTCAAACGACCTGCCGTATCCACAATCACAATTTTCTTGCCTGTGGCTTTGGCTTGGTTAATGGCGTTTTGAGCAATAGACAAAGGATTTTTGTTTTCAGGTTCAAGATATACATCTACACCAATTTGCTCACCCAAGACACGCAACTGTTCCATCGCAGCAGGGCGGTACACGTCGCAGGCTGCCATTAATACTACTTTGCCTTGTCTTTTCAAATAGCTGGCTAATTTGCCTGTAAAAGTCGTTTTACCTGCACCATTCAGACCTGCAATCATAATAACAGCAGGCTCACCCTTCAAATTAATAGATTTTTGTTCGCCGCCCATCAAATCTACCAATCTGTCATAAACAATCTTGGTAAATAACTCACCGGGTTTTACGGCAATGAGGACTTGTCTGTCCATTGCTTCGTCTTTTATCTCATCGGTGATGTCTTTGGCAACTTTATAGTTTACATCGGCATCTACCAATGCCTTACGAATTTCTTTGATAGTCGTAGCAACGTTTACTTCCGTAATAGAACCTTGACCTTTCAAGGTTTTCATTGCTTTGTCGAGGCGTGAACTTAAACTTTCGAACATGATTGTATATCAACAGTTTTTTGCAAAGGTGCTAATTTTTTATGAATTTCCCACAAAATTAAACAAAAACTAAAGGTAATGTGAGGATATTTTGTAACTGTTGTAAACCATTGACAGGGCAAATAACCATCGGCAGGGTCTATCGACCACTGCCGAGGTCGCATAAAAAACCTCGGCAGTGGTCGATAGACCCTGCCGATGGTTGGTAATTTTATATTTTTTTGGAAAATTCAAAGAAACCCTTATTTTGCAAGCATAAATAAAGGGAAGTTATGCACAAACTGAGCAAGGCACAAGCACAAGAACTGATTGGGTTGCTTAACGAGTCGAATTTTGCTGACTTTTTTGAGAAGTTAGGCGAGTTTGGAGTGGAAACGTATGAAGTAGGGGTATTCAAAAAGGAATTTATTTCAGACAGATACGACTGGGCTTTTTCTGAAAGGCTGCAAGCATACGTCAATTCGATAGCCCATACGTCTTTTACTTTGGAGAACCCGAAGTTTGATATATTTTTTAGCTTTTCGTCTAAAAACAAAGCAACAGCCGAAAACGCAGTGGCTCTGTTGCGAAAGGCAGGGCTAACAGTGTTTTTCTCTTATGACGACTTGCAGCAGTCGGCAGGTAGTGAATTTTTACGAAAGATAAATGATGCGATACGCAACAGCCAACATCTGGTTTTGCTGTGTACGCCAGAGGCTATGCAAGCCGCGTGGGTACGCCACGAATACGAAACTTTTTATTCTATTGCCTTTATTCCGAGCAAAAAACAAAGAAGGCTGTTTATTTTGGAAGGGGAAGGATTTGACCGCCAAAAATTAGCGAAAGACGATTTGTTGCATTCCATTCAGACCTCTCCAAATGTGGAAAGCATCTTGAAGGTGTTGGGCAAAGAACTACCCAAAGCAGACGACCTGCCTGAACGGAAACTGGAGTACAAAGAACTGTTTGAAATCTGTTTTGCTGATGGAAAAATTAGTGAGAAAGAACGGAAGCAATTAGACAAAAAACAAAAAGGCCTTGCCCTTACAGACAAACAAGTAGCGGAAATAGAGGCTGAAGTACGCCAAGAGGTAGAAGCCGAAAAAACTGTAGTGTTGGCTTTAGCCGACACCAAACGCCGAGAGGAGGAGGAAAAACTCAGAAAAATAGAGGAAGCAGTTCGCAAACAAGACTGGGACACATGGCAACGAGTAATTTATGACAACAACTTAGATGCTTACCGATATTATTTGGGGCTGTTTCCCGAAGGTATGTACGCCAAAGAAGCCAAAGAAAAAATCACACAACTCTCCACGATAGTACAACCTGCTACTTTTTTTGGTGAAATGGTATTTGTCAAAGGGGGTACTTACCAAATGGGTTATGCCCCCAACCGAGATGGCAAAGATGACGACTATATGAAAGCCTCTAAACCCCTGCATACGGTACAAGTAGAAGATTTTTATATAGGCAAGTACCCCGTAACCCAAGCCCAATGGCAGGAGATTATGGGGACTAATCCGAGTCATTTTAAGGGAGATAATTTACCTGTGGAAAATGTATATTGGGATGATATACAAGAGTTTTTGACCAAACTCAATGCCAAGTTCCCCCCTGTGGGCGGTGGAGGTGGCTACCGCCTACCCACCGAAGAAGAATGGGAATACGCAGCCCGTGGTGGCAACCAAAGCAAGAGCTACCAATACGCAGGTAGTAATAAGATAGAAGAAGTGGCGTGGTATTACGGCAACAGCGGCAACAAAACCCACCCCGTAGGACAAAAAAGCCCTAATGAATTGGGCATTTATGATATGAGTGGCAATGTTTGGGAGTGGTGTGCTGACTGGTATAAGGGTTATGCAGGTAGTTCAGGAGTTAGTGATTATACAGGCTCTGCCCGTGTGGTTCGTGGTGGTAGCTGGCGCTACAGCCCCGTGTACTGTCGGGTTGCGAATCGGCGCAGCTACGGCCTTTACGTTAAGGACTACGACTTAGGGTTTCGCCTTTACAGGACACGTTAGTTTTTAGTTTTTTTACCTTTTTACCTTCTGTGGCATTTTCTAACCTCGGCAGTGGTCGATAGACCCTGCCGATGGTTTGTGCGTCAAATAACCATCGGCAGGGTTTTCAACCACTGCCGAGGTTTTTAAAAATGAGTTTTAAAAATGTTTTATATTTGCGAAAAAACTATTTATGGCAGAGCATCATATTCCCTTAGAAGCAGCTCGGTTTTACCATATTTATAATCGTGGGATAGACAAGACGAATATTTTTAGGAATAAAGAGAATTACGAGTATTTTCTGAAATTGTATGCCAAGCATTGTTTGTGTGTGGTAGAAACGTATGCGTACTGTCTGTTAGCAAATCATTTTCATTTGTTGGTAAGGGTAAAAGAGGAGTTGCCTACGTATGCAGCCTTGTATCCAGACCTTCGCTCCGACCAACTGACCGCAAAGAGTAAAGAAATGGTCAATCCAAATACACAGTTTGGGCATTTTTTCAATGCCTACGCACAGAGTTTTAATAATTCGTTCAAACCAAAACGTACAGGAGGTTTGTTTGAAGAGCCTTTTGAAAGGTTATTAGTAGATAATGATGCTTATTTTTCGCAATTAGTGCAATACATTCACTGCAATCCACAGAAACACGGTTTTGTAGCTGATTTTACAGATTATCCCTATCCTTCTTACCACAGTCATTTGTCGCAAAGCCCCACCAAATTAGAAAGAAAGGCTGTAATAGATTGGTTTGGTAGCCCAACAGACTATAAAGAGTTTCATAGAAAAGAAGCAGATGAAAGGGAGATACAGAAATATATTATTGAGTTTGATTAGAAATAAAAAATATTAATAACCATCGGCAGGGTCTATCGACCACTGCCGAGGTAAGCCGAAAACCTCGGCAGTGGTCGATAGACCCTGCCGATGGTTGTTTGAAAAAACTCTAAAGGAATGTTAAGAAAAAAGCCAAAGAAACTTTTTAGGCAGCTATTTGTTGAAAGAATATACCGTAACATTATTTTTTGCAACTAATAGAAACCAACCTTGGCAATGAACACAATGAAAATAGGGGTAGTTTGTTATCCTACTTTTGGCGGAAGTGGCGTAGTAGCTACCGAATTAGGCAAAGCTATGGCAGCAGCAGGGCATGAAATCCACTTTATTACCTACGAACAACCCGCCAGATTAGACCTTTTGAGTGAAAACCTGTACTACCACAAAGTAAATATCCGCAACTATCCACTGTTCCAATACGCCCCTTATGAGTTGGCATTAGCCAGCAAGATGGTAGAAGTTGTCAAAAAAGTAGGCTTAGATGTCTTGCACGTACATTACGCTATTCCGCATGCTTCGGCGGCGTATATGGCAAAGCAGATTTTGAAAACAGAAGGCATCAATATTCCTGTAGTTACGACCTTGCACGGCACAGACATTACGTTAGTAGGCAAAGACGAGTCTTATGCTCCCGTAGTTACGTTTAGCATTAACCAATCTGATGTAGTTACTACAGTTTCTGATGATTTGAAAAAAGATACTTACAAACATTTTGCAGTGAATAAAGACATTGTAGTTGTACCTAATTTTATAGATTTACAAAGATTCCAACGCCAAAGAAAAGAACATTTTAAAAAAGCAATTTGCCCGAATGGAGAAAAATTACTGATTCACACTTCAAATTTCCGCAAAGTAAAACGTATAGAAGACGTAGTACATATTTTTAATGAAGTTCGCCAACATATTCCTGCCAAATTATTGTTAGTAGGTGATGGACCTGAAAGAAGTGGCATAGAAGAATTGTGTTTGTCTTTGAATTTAATAGATGATGTCCGTTTTATTGGTAAATTAGAGGCTATAGAAGAAGTTTTGTCTATTGCAGATGTATTTTTGATGCCTTCTGAAACAGAAAGTTTCGGTTTGGCTGCCTTAGAAGCTATGGCTTGCGAAGTTCCTGTGATTTCAAGTAATACAGGCGGTTTGCCCGAACTGAATGTGCATGGAGTAACAGGCTTTTTGAGCAATGTGGGAGATGTGGCAGACATGGCAAAAAACACCTTGCTAGTATTGGACGACAAGCAACTACCGAATTTCAGAGAAAATGCCCTCAAACGTGCCAAAGAATTTGATATTGCTTTCATTAGACCTTTGTACGAAGAAGTTTATCAAAAAGCCCTGAACCTGCAAGTAGCTACGGTTTTTTAAGTTACTATTGTTGTAAATGAAAAAAGATAGGCTTATTTTTATCAAATAAGTCTATCTTTTTTCATTTACAAAATCCAACTATTTATGCTATCAGAAACACAGCAGTTAGTATTGTTCATAATAGGAGTTTTGGGTGCTAAATTTTATGTGTATGCCTTATATGCCAAAACATTGAATCAATGGTTTGCTAAACAGCATAATCCCTATCTAGTAAGTGCTACAAGAGTAGGTTTGAGTTTGGCATTTACAGCCCTCAACCAATTTATTTTTAGGCTCACCGCCAAAAATGAAAGTTTGGATATTGGTAGTTTTGGTTTACAGGGTGTCTTTTTAACTTTGCTCTTTTCTTTACTTGCTTGGTACATTCTTTTGTACTTTTTCTACAATACCACTGTATCAAAGATAAAAGCACTACTAATTGGAGTCTTAATTTCTGTTGCTTTGGCGGTAGTTACTACTTTTGTAGGACTTATTATTGCTCTTAGTAGTGTAAATTTTTGCTAAAATATTTATTACTATTTTTATAGAAAAAGAAAGGAATGTTGTAATAGACTATTACAACATTCCTTTTTGCTTTCATTAATTGTCTAAAAAAGCATCTATTTCTCTCAATGCTGCCAATGCTCCTTTGGCAATACCAATATTGGGCGGACTGATTTTAAAATCTTTGGGATTAATGCGTATGATTTTTGCTCCGTATTCAGTTTTCAACATTCTTGTTTTCATACGTACAGTTTGCACGTGAGGTCCCGAACCTATCTCAAAAACCACTATAGTTTTACCTTTGTTATGGTGCAGAAAGTCCTGAAAAAGTGCTTCTTGTTCTTTTGACCTTGTGTTTACATAAGTATCATCTCGAAACATATAGACGTTGGGGCGTGCAGGTACGTTACTTTGTGGGCAAACAGGAAAAATTCCTTTGGTGGCGTTGTCCATAATCTCCTCACCTGTCAATTCATTCAGCCAAATTTGCTTAGACAATTTGGGCTGCGAACTTTGAAAGTACGCCAAACTACCATGCAATTCTCTGATACGGTCATCTGCAAAACCAGCCTTCTGAAAATGTCCATCAATATTAGAGGTCAAACAAAAGTAGTCTAATTCGTATTTTTCAATCCATTTTTTTAGGAGATAAAAACCTTCATGAGGTTGTGTATTTTTGTATTCTTTGATGCGTTGTCCGAAAAGTTGCCAACAATAAGTCGGATTGTCCAAAAACTCTTGCGGATTGACCACTTCAAACACACTTTTGCCGTTAGCAGCCTCTACTTGTCCCCACTGTCCGCCGTTGCCTCTGTAGTCTGCCAAGCCTGAATCTACACCCATGCCTGCCCCTGTATTAATCACAAGAGCATCTGCCGAAGACAACCATTCTTTGATAATTGCTAAGTTTTCCATAGTGGTTTATTGTAAAAATTATATAAAAGTAGGAAAAAGTTGGTGTCAATTAAAATTTTGTAGCATAGATTTTAGCTCAATGCTGTTCAGTTAAAAAATAAATTATATTTTTATAATAAATTTATAATCAATCAATTATTTACATTTTAATTTTGTATCCTTAACTTAATAACATTGGAATAAAGTCCATTCTATAGTATAATCTATCTTATTTAGGTATAAAAAAAACCAATTTATTAGTAATAATAATTTTTACTAATAAATTGGTTTGCAATTAATTAAAGAAATAATTATTTAGCCTTTGGCAAATAAAACAAGGCAGTACGATTAGTCTTAGCTAAATATTTTTTGGCAACTCTCAAAATATCTTCACGAGTTACTTTCATGTATTCGTCTATTTCTGTGTTTACCAAATTGGCTTTGCCGTAGTACGCATGATAGTTCGCCAAATTTTCGGCTATATTAGCAATATTGTTGTTGGCAGAAACAAAGTCATTTTCCACTTGGTTGCGAAGTTTCTGAAACTCCTCCTCTGTGATTAACTCACTGCTCAACTTGTCGTATTCGGCTTGCATAGCTGCTTCCAAATCTTCGGGAGTAACACCTTGATTAGCAATACCATAGGCAATGGCTACGCTGGGGTCATCTTCTAAATTCAAGGGAAAAGAAGAAATATTAAGGGCTTTTTGTTGCAAATCCTTCACGTTTTTGTTCAATCTTGAACTTTTACCATCAGAAAGTACCTTGAACATCATATTCACCGCATAAAAATCAGCTTTGTTGATAGCTGGCACTTTAAAGGCATGCACAACGGCAGGCAACTGGATATTGTCATGTGTTGTCCCTCTTACCTCTGCTTTTTGTTCAGGTTCTTTTTGGTTGTTGCGTGGCACAGGGTTGCCTTTAGGAATACCTGCAAAATATTTTTCTATCATTTTTTTGGCTTCTTCTATCTGAATATCCCCCGCAATAGACAATGTGGCGTTATTAGGCACATAAAAAGTCTTGTAAAAAGTCTTGTAGTCCTCCTCTTGGGCTGCGTCCAAATGCTCCATTGAACCAATCACAGACGACTTGTAAGGGTGTGTCGTATAAGCCAATTTCATGGTTTCTTCCAATAATCTGCCATACGGTTGGTTGTCCACACGCAAACGTCTTTCTTCTTTTACTACTTGTCTTTGTGTTTCTATGCCTTTGTTTTCCACTTTGGCGTGCAACATTCTTTCAGACTCCAACCACAGAGTAAGAGCTAATTGGTTAGAAGGCACAATTTCGTAGTAAAAAGTACGGTCATACCACGTATTTGCATTGTTTGTACCCCCTGCCTCGTCTAAATATTTGTCAAATTCGCCTCTACCAATATTCGCAGAACCTTCAAACAACAAGTGTTCAAAGAAATGGGCAAAACCTGTACGGTCAGCCTTTTCGTCTTTTGAACCTACATGGTACAAAACCGTAGTAGCCACTATAGGCACACTATTGTCTTGGTGCAAAATGACGTGCAAGCCATTTGGTAAGTCGTATTCAACAAACTTAATGTTGTTGTGTTGGGGTTTTTGTTGTGCAAAAGTGCCGATACTTATTGTCATCAAAGCACCATAAAGCAGTTGTTTAATCATGTTTTTTAGAGATTTTTTCAAAGGTAAAAAAAAAGACGTATGACTGTATTTGGACAAATCATTTTTCATCAATTTTTCAAAACCTCTCTCTATTCGTTGGTTTATACAAGGTGCATTTTATAAATTTGTAAAACTTTACTTTCGATAATTCGTTTATTGCCTTTAAGCCTGTTAAAACTATGAAGACCAATCACGACCAACAAGCCATAGAAGCTATTACCGTTACCTTGCGTAAATATTTGCCCGAAAAATCGGTGCATTGGGTAGCCAATTGGATAGTGAAGTATCATATAGCAGTGCGTATCACTCCCAAACGCAAGAGTGTGCAAGGCACTTACCGCCCACCTTTTGGCGATAGAGGGCATGAAATTACGATTAATGGCGACCTCAATCAATATGCTTTTTTAATTACTTTTATCCATGAATTTGCTCATTTGCTTACATGGGAAAAGTACAAAAATACAGTGCTGCCACATGGCAAAGAGTGGAAGGGTTATTACAAAGAAATTATCAAGCCTTTTTTTGAACTACGTATTTTTCCGATGCCCATTCACGAGGCGTTATTGGCTTATATGGCAAATCCTGCTGCTGCCACCTGCCGAGATGAAGAACTGATGAAAACTTTGCAAAGCTACAACAAACACCCCGAAAATACGACCAAATACTTGGCAGACTTGCCTGATAACGCCTTGTTTAAGGTAGAAGATGGAAGGGTTTTTAAAAAGGGTGAAAAACTAAGAAAATACTTCCGTTGTGTAGAGGTAAAAACCAATAAGATATTCAGAGTCAATGGTTTATTGCCTGTAGAACTTGTGAAGGCGTAATCAACAATAGCTTGATTGTTTACAAGTATTTAGGGAGATGTAATCTTTTAAAAAGATTACATCTCCCTAAAATAATCCCATCTATTTTCTATTTTTAAGCATGGTGTAAATGGCTTGATACGCCTCTGCTTTTACAGTATCTATGTCCTTGCCTTCTGGCGAAATGGGTTTGCCGTACTCAATCGTAATTACACCGTTCTTTAATTCCCCACTGCCACGCGGCAATAAGTTTCTTGAGTTATGAATAGCCATAGGCACTACAGGCGTACCTGTTTCCACTGCCAACCGAAAAGCACCATCTTTAAAAGGAATGAGTAAATCTTCGGTCTTATTCATTGTGCCTTCGGGAAAAAACATGATGTTGATGCCTTTCAATAGTTTACCTTTGATAATTTCTAAACTATCCCTCCTGCTTTCTGCATTTGACCTGTCCACAGTTACGCCAATGTAACGAAACATAATCCCGAAAACGGGGTAAGAAAGTATTTCTTTTTTGCCCAAAGGTCTGCATTGCTGCGGAATAGCCACCACTAAGGCGGGGGCATCTAAGTACGAACCATGATTGGCTACATAAATCGCAGCATCAGTATTTATAATATTTTCTTTGCCAATGGTTCTATAAAAAATACCACTAAGCCCACTGAACAGTCTTGCCCAAATTTCTAAGACCACAAACCCAATACGCCCACCTATTTTTTCGTTAATGATGATACTAACGACAACAATAGGCACAGAAAATAACATGAGCCACGTAAAATTGAACAATGTCCACGAGCCATAAACCAAATACCAAAAAGATAATATTGCTTTTTTCATACACAAAAAATAAATAAAATGTAAGTAATTAATTATTAAGACCAATTTAATTTTTCAGAATGTAACTAATCTGTTATTTCCAAACTCATAGGGCAATGGTCGGAATGTACAGCGTTGGCATGAATAGTTACCTTACTCAAAACCTCTACCAAAGGCGAAGTAACAGCCATATAGTCTATTCGCCAACCCAAATTTTTTTCTCTGGCATTGCTCCGAGAACTCCACCACGTATATTCTTGTGCGTGTGGGTGCAGATGCCTAAAACTATCTACAAAACCATTGGCATAAAATTTTGTAAGCCACTCTCTTTCGGCAGGCAAAAATCCTGATGAATTTTTGTTGCTTTTGGGGTTATGAATGTCCATTTCTTGGTGAGCTATGTTGTAATCTCCGACAATCACTAAACGAGGGTGTTCTTTTCTCAACTCTTGAATATAGGTATAAAAATCATCTAACCATTCATATTTGAATTGCTGTCTTTCTTCGCCAGAAGTGCCAGACGGCATATAGACCGACATAACAGACAACTTATCAAAATCTGCCCGTATTACTCGTCCTTCTTGGTCATATTTGTCTATTCCGCAGCCTATTTCTGTGTGTTTGGGGGCTGTTTTGCTAAAAATAGCCACCCCACTATAGCCAGCTTTTTGTGCTGAGTGAATACCATAATGCGTATAACCCATAGCAGCAAATAGCTCTAATGGGATTTGCGAAGTTACGGCTTTGAGTTCCTGAAAACACAAAATATCTGCGTTTTGTGCAGCTAACCAAGCTGTCAAATCTTTCTTGACGGCAGCCCTAATGCCGTTTACGTTGTAAGTGATTATTTTCATACAATAAATTTTTGCTTCAAAAGTTAGGAAAATTATTAAAACCAATCTATATTGGTTCAAAAAATTTCATTTTTGTTAAAAGTTTTACACCTAAAAATTAAACATAATGCTATGAAAAATAATGTTATACTTTGCGTCGATGACGAAAAAATTATTTTAGACAGTGTAAAAACACAACTAAAAAATAATTTTGGAAATAAGTACATTTTAGAAACAGCCCAAAATGGCTTAGATGCTTTAGAAATTATTGAAGAATTACAAGGAGATGGCATAGAAGTCTTGGTCATTATTTCTGATTGGTTGATGCCACAAATGCGAGGAGATGAATTTTTGATAGCTGCCCATAAAAAATTCCCTCGAATTGTAAAAATTATGCTTACAGGACAAGCAGATGATAAAGCTATCAAAAATGCGATGGCAAATGCTAATCTACTTTGCTGTTTGTCAAAACCTTGGAAAGAACAAGATTTAGTAAATGCAGTTAAAAAAGCTCTTCCATAAAATTTTATATATTTAATAATAACTATCAGGGGAAAATCTAATTTCATATAAAACTTTGACTTTACTTTAAAACTTATACATTACTATAATAAAGTTATTATGAACAAAAAGCCAGTCATTCTCTGTGTAGATGATGAAAAAATAGTATTGAATAGCCTGAAAGCAGAGCTAAGAGGTTATTTTGGCGACAAATATTTGATTGAAACGGCAGAAAGTGGCGATGATGCTTTAGAAATTTACAGTGATTTGGCTATTGATGGTTATGAAGTGCTTTTAGTCATTAGTGATTACCTCATGCCCAAAATGAAGGGAGATGAGTTCCTAATTGCTTTGCACCAAACAGCCCCACACATCATCAAACTTCTTCTGACGGGACAGGCTAATTTAGAAGGCATCACAAATGCTGTGAATCATGCTAATTTATACCGTTACCTCACAAAGCCTTGGGAAAAAAATGACCTTTTACTTACAATAGAAGAAGGCATCAAAAGCTACTATAAAGAAAAGGCACTAGAAGAAAAAACAGTTGAACTGTTGAATATGAACTTAATGTTGGAGAAAAAAGTAGAAGAAAGAACCAAAGAACTACAAGTAAAAAACCAAAATATTCAGTCTAGTATCAACTATGCCAAACGTATTCAGCAAGCACTGTTACCTACCAAAGAACAGATAACTGAATTGTTCCCCAAAAATTTTGTCTTTTACCAACCCAAAGATATTGTAAGCGGAGATTTCTATTGGATATATGCCATTAATCAATATAAAGTCGTAGCTGCTATAGACTGTACGGGACATGGTGTACCTGGGGCTTTTATGACCTTAATTACACACGCCATATTGTCTAATATTGTAGTAGAAAAAGAAATATTAAGCCCAGATAAAGTATTACAACTACTTCATAAAGAAGTAATTAAGGTATTAAAACAAGATGTTCATTCACATATCCGAGATGGTTTAGATATTGCTTTGTGTGTCATCAATACTACCGACAAAATCATAGAGTATGCAGGAGCAAAAAACGAAATAGTGTATTTTCAAAATCACTTGCTACACACTTTGGAAGCAGATAGATTTTCTATTGGTGGTGAGATTGAAAAAGAGAGAACTTTTACTAAACACACAATTAGTGTTCAACAACCTACCATGTTATACTTGTTTACAGACGGCTATAAAGACCAATTTGGCGGAGATAAAAAAGAGAGGTTTAAGACTAAAAGACTTAAAGAACTTTTGCAAACTATCCATACCCAAGAAGTAGAAAACCAGTATGGACAAGTAGTAGTAACAATCACAGAATGGATGAATACACACAAACAAATAGATGATATGTTAGTGATAGGTATTGCTCTTAACTAAAAAAGCACCTAAAGATAAACTTAGGTGCTTTAAGTAATATTTTGTGGTTAATTTTACCATTCATATTCAAAACCTACACGAATCACTAAGGGGCTACCATATACAATTTGTAAGCCACTTGACTGATACAACGCATTATAGAAAACAGACAAAGTAGAAAAAGCATGATGCGACATTTGACTACGATAAGTAGCACCAACTAGCAAACTCGGCATCCAATCTCTCTGTATTAATGGAGAAATAGGATTATATTTAAAACCATTTATCATTTCGTATTCTCCATGCAAATAAATGTCTTGGAAGACCATAAAACGCAAAATACCTCTAAGTGCATAGTAATTATGCTCATAAGTACCTCCGTTTACATCTGCCCTTAGATAGCCTACGGTACTTCCTACGCCTATGTGCGTACGAGTATTGATTTTATACAAAAACTGCGGAGAAACCTCAGCTAACAATCTATTGTTCCAGAAAGTAAAAAAGAAAGTTCCCCCTGCAATACGTCTATTTTCTACTTGTGGCAAAGGCGGTTGTTCATTTTTTACTTTAGGTACAATGCTATCTGTGGGAGTCATCTTAATCACCTTTTCGGGTTTGTCTTGTCCCCAAGCAGTCATGGTCAAAAGACCGAAAAAGCACAAATAAAGAAGTTTTTTCATGTTTAAATAGAGTATGTTTTTGCAAAACTATATAAGAATATGTAAAGAGAGTAATAAAACCACAAGTATTCTATTGGTCTTACCCAATTTTCAACTAAAAAACTTTCTAAGTTCTAAAACTTAGAAAGTTTCAACAAATATGTTCATCACATATTCTTACTAATCAAATGCAAAATATTGGTTTACAGATATTTATCTACATAACCTTGCAAACCCTCTTTTGAACCTATCCCTGTAGCTTTGAAATACCATTCGCCAGCAATACGCTGTAGTCTGCCAAATTCTACATCTGAATACCCCCCAAACTCTGCGTCAAGGTCATAACGCAAAATTTCTTTATTTTGGTCGACATCTACCAGCCTGATATAGGCTTCTGTGAGTAATCCAAAGTGATGCCCACGTGCCATTGCCTCGTGAATACTCACCACAACCACTACGTCTGTAACACTGTCATTGATAAGAGGTAAATGTGCTAAAACCATTTCATCATCATCATCTCCTACACCAGACCTATTGTCGCCAGTGTGTTGCACAGCTCCGTCAGGAGATTTGAGGTTGTTGTAAAACACAAAATATTCGTCGGCAGGGGCTTTGCCTTGTGCATTAAGCATAAATACAGAGGCATCTAAATCTAATTGATTGCCTGTTTTAATTTCCCAGCCCAAACCAATAAGGACTTTTTTAAGTGAAGGTTCTTTTTTCGATAAATTAACCGAAGCACCTTTTTTAAGAGATACTGACATATTTTTAGAGGAGTAAAAAAGCAATATAAAACTTAGTACGTTGCACAACAAAATTAGTTGAAACTATTTTTAGTCAAACTAATTGAGCTGTGTAAATATACGACTAAGGGTGTCATCTTTTGAAAACATGACACCCTTGCATAGAACATAAATGTATATTTTTTACTCCAACGTTTCTCTTGATGTAAACGACTTTTTCCGCAAATATTCATACACTTTGTATTGTGAACGGATTTTCGGCATACCTTTTTTCGCGGCTACATATTTGTTACTTTGGTTGCGGTTAATCATACGAGCCTTTTGATTGTCTTGCAACTGAATATTGATAATATCAATGACTTCTTGTTTCAAAATAGGGTCTTTAATTGGAAAAGCTACCTCTACTCTAAAACTCAAATTACGAGTCATCCAGTCAGCAGAAGACGCAAAAATCAATTCTTCGCCTGCATGATGGAAAATAAAGATGCGAGAATGTTCTAAAAACCTATCTACAATACTGACCACTTCTATATTTTCACTTTGCCCATCTACACCTGTTTCCAAACAACAAATACCACGAATAATCATTTTTATTTCTACTCCTGCATTATTCGCCTCGTATAATTTGGTAATCATGTCTTTATCTTCCAAACTATTCATTTTCACTACAATCTTGGCAGGTCGTCCTTGTTTGGCTTCATTCATCTCAAAGTCAATGAGTTCCACAAAACGACTTCGCATATTAGACGGAGCAATGAGTAGTTCTTTGGCAGAAATTGTATCTTTTTTACGGCGGAGGAACTCGAATAAATCTACTAATTCTTCTGTTAGTGTATTATCTTTGGTCAAAAGGGCTAAATCAGTGTATAATTTTGCCGTTTTTTCGTTGAAATTCCCTGTACTAAAAAATCCATAACGCACTTGCGTATCTCCTTCTTTTCTACTTACCAAACAGATTTTGGAGTGTACCTTGATACCGGGCAAACTGTATAAGACCTTCGCACCAGCTTTTAGCAATTCGTTAGACCAATACAAATTATTTTCCTCGTCAAAACGAGCCTTTACTTCCATAAATACGTTTACCTCTTTGCCATTGCGGGCAGCAGCAATGAGGGCATTCATAGTTTTGGAACTAGACGCAACTCTATAAATCGTAATTCTGATTTTGGAAACGTGAGGGTCATACGCTGCCTCCCACAAGAATTTATCAAAATATTCATATTCTTGGTAAGGATAATGAAACAACCAATCCTTTTCTTTCAGTGCCTCAAACATAGAAGAATACTTTTCCAAGTCATCTACTTTTTGTGGATACATTGGTTTGTATTCTAATTTCGGGGCAATAGGATTAGGGAAGTTCATAAAGTCCTTAAAGTTCTGATAACGACCACCTTCTACCAAATCATCTTCGGATAAAGCCAATACTTTTTTGATGTATCGCAAGAAATCTTCGGGCATACGAGAGTCGTACAAAAATCTTGAAGGCACACCCATATTCCGTTTTGCCAAACTTTTCTTTATTTTTTCTACTAAATTTCCTGTATGTTCATCAAAAATATGCAATTCTCCATCTCTTGTAATCTTGATAGAATAAAAATCTTCTAATTCTACTTTAGGGAACAGTTCATCTGCAAAAAGACGAATAATATCGTCTAACATCACAATAAAATGCTTGTCCTCTTGTTTAGGCAAAACCAAAAAACGGCTGGTAGCATTAGGTACTTCTATCAAACAATACACATAGTCGCCTTCGTTGTCTTTGAACCTACTTACCAAATAAATAAAGTCATTTTGTAAAAAAACAGGACCTACGTCTTCTTGCAAAAATGTAGGATTGAGCAAAGGCATGACTTCCCTTTGAAAATAATCATATACATATTCTTTTTGGTCATGGCTTAGCTCCGTTTCATTGACCAAATAGACATTATGTTGTTTGAGTTCTTGTACTAAATTCTGAAAAATAATATTGTATTCTACCCTGTGTTTTTGTACTATTTTATGAACTTTTTTGAGAACTTGTTTGGGTTTAAATTCCAAACGGCGTTTCATTTTCTTTTTCAGTACAGACAAGCCACGTAAAGAAGCCACTCTTACCCTGAAAAATTCGCCTAAATTATTAGAATAAATAGCCAAAAACTTGAATCTTTCATAAATAGGCACAGAAGTATCCATAGCCTCCTGCAACACTCGATGGTTGAAAGCCAACCAACTAATTTCTCTGTTAATATAACTAAAAGCAGGAGTCAGTACTGTTTGATTTTCAACAGTAGCTGTGGTATTGTTGGGTAATGAGGCGTTAATATCTTCGTTTTGTAAGGAGTCAGCCATAGTCTTGGGTATGAATTTTAACAGAATCAACCGCAAAATTACATAAAACCTACTTTCTTTCTAATATTTCTAACAGAATAATCACTATAGTTAAAAAATTAACATAGAGGTAATATCAAACTTTACAATTCTATACTTTCCAAGTCTAAAAGGCTTGGAAAGTATAGAATGTGTTTTACAGTTTTGCCCGAATTTCCTTTGCCAATTCCTCAAAACCAGCCTTGCCTAATAAAGCATACATATTCGTTTTATACGCCTCTACCCCGGGTTGGTCAAACGGATTTACGCCTAAGACATAGCCCGAAACAGCACAAGCCTTCTCGAAAAAGTAAATCAACTGCCCCAAACTGTACTCCGTAATACTGTCTATTTCTATCAATACATTCGGTACTTTGCCTTCTACGTGGGCAATAAGAGTGCCTTTTTCTGCCATTTTATTGACTTCTTGCAAGGTTTTTCCTGCCAAAAAATTTAATTTATCCAAATTATCCGCATCATTTGGGATATTGATTTGTTGTTTGGTTTTGGCAACAGAAATAATGGTTTCATAAATATTTCTTTCACCATCTTGTATCAACTGCCCCATAGAGTGCAAATCACAAGAGAAATTTACGCTGGCAGGGAAAATACCTTTGTGTTCTTTGCCTTCACTTTCGCCATATAATTGTTTCCACCACTCACCCAAATACTGCAAACGAGGGTGGTAATTGGCTAAAATTTCTATGTAACGACCTTTTTTATACAAAGCATTGCGAACAGCCACGTAGGTAGAAATAGGATTTTTTCCGATTGTAGTATCGCCATTGCCTACATTTTCCATGTCCTTTGCCCCTGCCATTAATTGTCTAATATCAAAACCTGCGGCAGCAATAGGCAGCAAACCAACGGCAGTAAGCACCGAAAAACGACCTCCCACATCTGGCGGAATACTGAAAGTTGTGTAGCCTTCCGTTGTGGCTAATTGGCGTAAAGCACCACTTTTAGGGTCTGTAACCGCAATAATCCGTTCTTTTGCTCCTGCTTTGCCGTATTTACTTTCCAAATGTTGTTTGAACAAACGGAAGGCAATGGCAGGCTCTGTAGTCGTACCCGACTTAGAAATAACGGCAACTGAATAGTCTTTGCCCTCCAACAAATTGAACAAATCGGCATGGTAATCTGCACAAATATTATTACCCGCAAAAACGACCAAAGGGGCTTTGCGTTGGGCAGCACTCAAACTTGCCGAAAAATGATGCGAAAGAGCATCAATCACAGCCTTTGCTCCTAAATACGAACCGCCAATGCCAATAACGACCAATACCTCCGAATTTTGGCGAATTTTGGCTGCTACGGCTTCTATTTCAGTCAGAAAACTATCGGGAGTGGCAGAGGGCAAAGTTTGCCAACCCAAAAAGTCATTGCCTTTGCCTGTGTGTTGGGCTAACTCTGTATAGGCTTGATTAATAGCCGATTGGTAATTGTGAACTTCTTGCGAAGACACAAAATCTGATGTCTTGTGAATAAGAACTTGAAAACTCATAGTTTTGGTTTTGGTTAAATCCAGTCCAAAAAAAGAGAAATTCTTGACTTTTGAAAGTGAAAAGGCAAATAAATTCCGTTTGTTATCGTATGCCCCTCTCCTACTCTATTATGCTGGTTTTATTGGCAAGGAGAAACTAAACGTAGTGCCTACCCCTAATTCACTTTCTACCCATATTTTACCATTATTTTTTTCTACAAATTCTTTGCATAACATTAGCCCTAAACCTGTTCCTTTTTCGCCTGCTGTGCCTTGTGTAGTGAATAGCTCGTCTGAACCAAAAATCTTATGGCGTGTTGTTTCTGTCATGCCTACTCCTGTGTCTTTTACACTGATAACCAACACATTATCTTTATTTTGCAAACTTGTATTGATGAATATTTTACCTCCTTCGGGTGTAAACTTAATGGCATTACCTATCAAATTACGTAGTATCAATAACACATGATTGCGGTCTGCATAGACTACTGCCGTAGGTTGCGTTTGGTTAATGATAGCTATTCCTTTATTTTTGGCTATTTCCGTATAAAGTTCTGTTTTTTGTTGTACCAAACTCCATACAATAAGGTGTTCTGGATTTATACGCACTGTATTCATTTGCGACCTTGCCCACTGCAATAAGTTTTCCAACATTTCAGAGGCATTTTCAGTCATGCGTTTAATATCTGAAATAATCAGCGAAGTTTCTTCTGGAGTAAAATCTCCCGTTTCTAACAAAGGCAAAGCACCCGCCAAGGCAGAAAACGGACTTCGTAAATCGTGAGAAATGATAGAAAACAACTTGTTTTTAATACTATTGAGTTCTTTAAGCTGTTCGGCTTGTAGGGTTAGCTCATGGGCTTGTGCTGCTATCTGTTGATTTTTTTCGGTCAATATCAAATTATTGGCTTCTTGTTGTCTTTTAGCCCTTAACAATAAATAGCCTACCAATACAGAAGCTAATAAAGCTACCAAAACTATTGCCAAATATAATTGTACTCTTTTGAGTTCTTCTGTTTGTAAAATATCTTTCTTTTCTTCTACCACAGCCCTTTCTCTTTCTTTTTCTTCAAATTCATGTTTCAATACCAACTGTTTAATTTTTATCATACGCCCCTCATTCATAATGCTGTCTTCGTAAGTAGAACGAATGACATGGTATTGTAGGGCTTTGCTATAATCTTTCTTTGTATAGTAAATATTGTAGTAAATATCGGCAGCTATTTTTATCCATTCCCACGCATTTTTTTGTTGGGCTATTTGGTAACTTTCTGATACACAACGCAAGGCGGAATCATAGTTGTTCATCTTCAAAAAAGCCCTTGCTTTGGCATTTAGTACATCAGCCCTATCCAAAACAGTATTACTTTCGGTACTTAGTTGCAAGGCTCTATTGAAACAGTTAAAGGCATTTTTAAAATCTCCTAACTCTGTATAACAAGCCCCAGTAAGATGTAAAGCCGAAATAAGATAGGTGCTTGCGTGTAAATTTTCGCGTATTTTGAGTGCCTCTAAGTGGTATTGCAATGCCTTTTGGTAATTTTTTTCTTCTTCATAACCAAAAGCAACATTGCGGAGAGAATACGCCAAAACATCTTGGTTATTAGTTTTGCGAGCATATTCTAAGGCTTTTGAAAAGTATTGTTTATATAATTTAGCATTCTTTTCATTATAGTATAATTTCCCTAAATTATTATAAGTGTAGGCTATTTCTACATAGTTGCTATCTTTTTCAGCATAGTCTAATGCTTCTAAAAAGTTTTGCAGTGCCAAAGGGTGATTGCCTTCATTGATATAAGTAACACCCAGAAAACTTAGACTTTTGATAATCCCCGAATGATAGTCCAATCTTTTTGCCAAAGCCAACCCTCTTTTACCAAAATGGGCAGCCTTAGCAAAATTCAACAACCTATTTTCCCAACAAAGTTTGTTGAGTAGTTGTACTTTTATGGTATCTTCTCGTGAATATTTAAATAATTCTTTTTCTAAACTGTCCAAAACGTGCAGTTTTTGGGCTTTAACATGAAAAACAGACAAAAATAAACAAAGCAATAGGATACGTTTTAACATTGTGTAATAGATAGGTAAATAGACATCTATCAAAGTTAGTTTTTTACCCAAAGAAATAAAATAATTAGTGCCAAAATAAGTATAGGGGACACTTTAGACTTTTCAAGTCTTAAAGAATTGGAAAGTCTAAAGTACCATCAACATTTTTCAAAAACTACCCATTTTTAATATGCCACAATATACAACACACCCACTACCAACAAATTAATCACAATCACTGCCCCCAAACTCATTAGTAAAGTTTTGCGAATAGTAGGTGTAGCAAAAGACAATGCTAAACTTGTTTTTAATATATTGTTAGTTACAACAGATTGTAGTGCTGCAATACTAATAATGACATAAGGGAGTTGATTGGTGTTCTGAAAAATATTGAGCAAAAAAGGGTCTATGTCCGCCACACCCGCCACCCAAGACAGCCACTGTAAACCACTACTGCCGTAATATTCTACAGCAAAATGTGTAATGACCGAAAAAGTAATGAATAAAATAGCCGATAAAACGGCAAACTTAATTTCCAGAGGATTTTCTTTTTCATCAATATCTTTATTCGTGTCGTTCAAAGGACTTTGTAGGGCTTTGTATGAAAAAAAAGCCGTTAGCCCACCACAACTCACAATAATGACTGCCAAGTAAGGCAATAGGTACAAGGCTAATTGTAAATTGATTAACAAACAAAAAATGCCTACTCGCATATACATTACTGTTATAGCAGCCAAAATGCCACTGCTGTAATGTAGAGCATTGTTGGGGTTTTCACTACTTTTTTTTGCCATCACTACCGTAGTGGCGGTGCTACTGTATAAACCACCCAAAGCCCCCGTTAAAATGATACCACTGTGTTTGAAAACAAATTTCCTCAACAAGTAACTTGTGTAGGAAATGCCCGAAATGATGACCACCGACAACCAAACTTTGTAGGGGTGCAAGTCTATAAACGAAAAAATAGGTTGATTGGGCAACAAAGGCAATATTACACCTGCCATGAGTATAAATTTGGCTAAAGTCGTAAATTCATCTTCACCTATTTTAGCCGTAAAAGCCACAAAAGTAGGTTTGATTTCTATAAGTACCAACACCACCACCAACAACAACAACGAAAACCAATAGGGCTGCAAAATAACAATAGGCGTAAGACAATACGTGATTAAGCCAATTAATATGCTTGTCAATCCGTAACGATGTTCTGCATGGTTTTTTTTGAGGTAGTACAAGCCCAGCAAAAAAGCTAAAAGCACGCCACCACCGCCAAAAAATAATAGATTTTTTGTGTCTAAATGGTAGGTAATAAAACCCAAAATACCTATCAAAGTGTGAGTACGGTCTGTTCCAAAACTTTCTTCTTGGTCAGAGGTTAGTTTTCGGCGTTGTGCCAAACCAATCAATAAAGCAAAAATAGCCACTAACAAAAAGTGGGCAAGTAAAGTAGGAATAGCAAGTTGTTTGAATAGTTCCATAGTTACTATAAATTTAAGATAGATATTAGAAAGATACTAAAAACTCTTTTAATATTGTAGGTAGTCATAACCTTTATTACTTTCGCCCTTGCAAAATAGTTATTGCCAAAGAATATGAAAGCACTACAAATCAAAAATAACCCCAAAGAACGTATTGCCATTGTGGACGTACCTGTTCCCTTAGTAAAATCTGGTCAGGCATTGGTGAAAATGAAAGCAGCAGCCCTGAACCACCGTGACCAATGGATACGCGAAGGCAAATACCCAAAAATTCAGTTTGACTGCACTTTAGGCTCAGACGGTTGCGGTATTGTAGAACAAGTAGCTGATAAAGAAAATGAATACTGGTTGGGCAAAGACGTAATTATTAACCCTAATAACGACTGGGGCAATAATCCTGCGGTACAGTCGCATGACGATTATCATATTTTGGGTATGCCCACACAAGGTACTTTTGCGGAATATGTTTTGGTCAATGTGGACAGATTGATTGAGAAACCTTCGCACCTCAATTATGAAAGGGCAGCAGCTATTCCTTTGGCGGGGCTTACGTCTTATCGGGCTATTTTCACACATGGACATATTCATAGGGGCGAAAACGTCTTGATTTCGGGCATTGGTGGTGGTGTGGCATTGTTTGCTTTCCAATTTGCGTTGGCAGCAGGGGCAAATGTTTATGTAACTTCAAGCAGTGAAGATAAATTGAGTAAAGCACAAAATATTGGGGCTGTGGGTGGTGCAAATTACACTCAAGCAGATTGGCACAAAGAGTTATTGGAAAAATCTGGTGGATTTGACTTAGTAATAGACAGTGGCGGTGGCGAAAACTTCAATTTATTGATAAAAATGATGCGTCCTGCGGGAAGAATTGTGTTTTATGGGGCTACACAAGGCTTGCCTACGTCCATAGACTTGTACCGAGCTTTTTTCAATCAACTCCGTATTCAAGGAACTACGATGGGCAATGATGTAGAATTTGATGAAATGGTGAAATTCATTGCTTCCAAAAAAATTATTCCTATTGTGGATTCTATTCGTCCTTTTGAACATATCGTTTCGGCATTCGATGAAATGAAACAAGGCAATCAATTTGGAAAATTAGTAGTGAAGTTTTAGGTGAATCAAACTATAAAAAATAACTCCGCAAGAGTTTAAAGTTCTTGCGGAGTTGTGCATCAATTTATTCCATTACATTTTTAGAAAGAAAATATCTACATAATCTACCACACTATTGCCTTCACAATTATCCATTTGTTGCAACCGCCAGTATTTTCGTTTGCCTGTGGCTTTAAAAGTATAGTTGCCTTTTTTTTCACAAGGTTGTCCGTTATTAATGTAGTTGGCACAAGTAATAATTGTACCACTAAAATTAAATTCTCTTTCGCCCACAGATATAATAATGCCGTCAATCGTTACAAAATCTTTTTCGCCTTTGCGTTGCTCTCCTTTTATTTCTAACTGTCCTTTGGCGTTTTTGGTAACTATAGCCTTCCCATTGGCAGCCTTGTCGAGCCATTGTAATGTAAGTCGGTGTGTCCCTACATAAAAAGCATCAAAATTTGTTTGTGCAACTACAACCTTTAAATGTAATAGCAAAACGAAAGAAATAATTAGCTTTTTCATTATCTAAAATATTTTGAAAAAATTAGGTTAGTCAAAATTAATGGTTTGTTCTACCTTACCACTTTTATCATAAAAACGCCACCACCCTACTTGTTCATCTTGGGCAAAGTTACCGTCTTTTAGCAATTTTCCGTTTTCATAAAACTTCCAAACACCTTGTCTTAGCCCATTTTCATAATTCCCCTCTGCACTTAATTCTCCGTTCTCGTCATAAAAACGCCATGTACCTTGATAAAAACCATCTTTGATACCACCTTTTACCATTACTTTGGTTTTCTTGGCATTATAGTGTTTCGTATAAATTCCTTGATTAATGAGTTGGTGCGTGTCTTTAATTCCTTTGCCAAAAGTCTTATAGAAATACTGTTTAGCAGCTACTAACTTACCGTTGTCCCAGATTTCTTCCTCTACCACCCTACCTTTTTCATCAAAGAAACTCCACGTACTATCCATTTGGTTATTTGCATAATTGCCTTTGCTTTTCAGGGTTTGGTTAGGGTAAAAAGTTTCCCACTTGCCTGTTTTTAGTCCACTTTCAAAACTACCTGTTTCTTCTAACAGCCCTTCTTTATCGTAAAATCTCCACTGCCCTACTGCCAAATCTTGTTCGTATTGTCCTGTTGTAGCTTGCTTGCCGTTATTATGAAACGTAGTTGCTTGCCCATTTTTGAGGTCATTTTGGTAAATATATTTTTCCATTGGCGTTGTTCCGTCTGCATAAAAAAGAGTAACTTCTCCATTTCTTTGGTTATTGTAATACTTTTCTTGTTGATAGATTTTGCCAGAAGTATAGTAAGTAAGCCAACTTCCTTGTTTTTGATTATTTTTGTAAAAACCCTCTACAGCTTTATTTCCATTGTCAAAAAATAGTGTATAAACACTATCTAATTCATTTTTTTTGAAATGCCCAACCACAGCAGGCATACCGTCTGGGTATTTACGTTGAAATTCTCCATGTAATTCATTATTCAAAAAGCTAAAAAAGGCTATTTCTTGTAATTTACAGTTTGCGTATAGCCAATAAAAGCCGTTTAGCTTGCCACTTACATAAGTTCCTTTAGCTTTTAAACAACCTTTTTCGTCATACCAATACCGTTCTCCATTGCCATTTCGTAGTTTTCCACCTATTAGTTTACTATTGTTTTGGTTATGAATCCAATCAGATACTTTTAATAGCTTTCCTTTTTCATAAAATTCTAATTGCCTGTATTTAGGAAATACGTCATAACGCCTCCAAGTAGAGTCTGGTAATCCTTTGTAGAAAAAAATCTGCCAAGCAGGGTTGCCTTGTTCATCTAACTTAGACCAATCGTAATATAAACTATCATCTTTGAATTTTCCGCGTATTTGAGGCACACCCGAAACGTAATCTAAGTTCCATTCGCCTTCTAATTTGTTGCTTAGATAATGATAGTTCAATTCTTGTTTACCACCCTTGTAAAACGTCTTTCCTTCGCCTTGTTTTTCTCCCCATTTTACTTCTTGGCTAATAGCCATTTGGTTGTCTCCAAAAAACTCTATGTTAGTATCATGTAGTTCGCCATCTTTGTATTTGTATTGAAACTGCATTGTGCCGTCCCAATAAAAAACAGTTTCTGTGCCGTCTTTCACGCCATTTTTGTAGTAACACTCATACATCAACTTCCGATTGTCATATTTTCTACAATAACCATTCGGTTTATCATCTGTGTACTGCATAGCTTGTATAACCATACCTTCGGCATTATACTGTGTCCACAAGCCGTTTTTCTTCCCTTCTTTGTAAGTTCCCTCTTCTAATAGTTTTTCGTCTGTACCAAAGCATCGCCATTTGCCTTCTTTCAAAGTATTTTTTACATCTCCTCTACAATTTATACTATCAGCAGTTTGGGCTAAAACTACATGACTCCATAAAGCAAGTAAAAGAGTTAGTATTAGTTGATGTTTTTTCATAATAAGTTGTTGTTTATTTTCCCTTATTTAATCAATAACCTTACCAATTTGAACATAAAAAAGCCACCTAATAACTAATCAATTATTAGGTGGACTGTTTTTCGAGGATTACAAAGCATTTAGCCCTTCCCCAAAACTACATTTGAAAAATAGGGTTAGACTTCACTCTTTTAGTCAATTTATTGCAGTACGATTTTGCGTGTAATTGTGCCATTTTCAGTAGCTATTTTTACTAAATAAACACCCGAAACAGTAGGATTCAATAAATTTACTTGAAATACTGTGTTATCTTGTGAAATTTCTGTTGCTAAACTTCTACCTGTTATATCTACTACCTCAATAGCTACTTTGCCACTATAATTCATCAAATTGACATTAAAACTATTAGTAGTCGTTGGATTAGGATACAACTCTGCATTTAAGCTAAGTAAGTCATCAAAAAGTACAGTTACAATTTTAGAATAACTTACCGTACCATCAACATCTACTTGTTTCAGGCGGTAGTAGTTCATTCCCACAAATGGGTTGTAGTCTGTAAGATTATACTTTTGTAGAGAAGTTGAATTATTACGACCCAAAACCTTTGCTACTTCAAAAAAAGTTGTTCCATTGGCACTTTTTTCAACCATAAAATAGGCATTATTCTTTTCTGATGCAGTTTCCCAAGTAACTAATACTTGATTGGTATTTTGTTTTTGGGCTGTAAAATTGAGCAATTCAACGGGTAGTAATACTACTGAACCTGCAATTACTTGTCCGCCATCTCCCGATTCTGTGGTGCAAAAAAATGCAGTAGCTAAATTTGCACAATCTGAACCATCTTGATTACGACTACTTGGACCTCCGCCTCGCGTAATAGCTACGGCACTTGCAGGGGGTTGTGGTACAGAGAAAATAACCACACCACCGCCACCACCGCCACCATTACCATGACAACCGGGCGTAAAGTTTACGTCCCCACCTTTACCACCTCTTACATTTACGTTCAATGTTCCTGTGAAACTTGCCGTACTTGGCACATCAAAAAAGATTGTACCACCTGCACCACCACCACCACCAGAGTCGTTACCTGCTGCTGCCAACATAGAACCTCCATTCGCATAGATATTGCGATTATTAGCTATTACATTTCCTCCTGTACGTATAATCACAATGCCAGAACCATTTGCACCTGCGGTAGCCAAGCCGTTATTTTGCTGACCACCACCACCGCCACCACCCATAAAGAGGCGAATAGTATTGGTAGTTGCATCAACCGTATAATTTAAACTAGTGCCACCTACACCATTGTTTAAAGCAGTAGCCGTAGGATTACCATTTTGACTACCCACATTACAACCATTTTCGGCATCTCCACCAATACAGTTCCATTGACGACCACCATTTGCCCCACTACCAAAATTACTACCGCCACCACCACCAGAGTTGTGAGGATTGCCACCACCACCACCGTTTGCCAACTTACCTCTTGCGTACCTGCCTGTAGTTGCATCAGTAGGCATGACAATACCCTCACCTTTTTCGCCCCAGTCGGCACTATTTTGTACGAAACTACCTTCACTACAATCTACCCCTATTGTACTGCCCGCAAAATCATTAGACCTTGCCCCGCCTCTGAAACCCATACCTGCTACGTTAATATCTGCATTGAAAGTAAGTGAACCCGTTGCCCAAATAGCTACTACGCCACCTGTAGCACCATTCCACGCCTGCGGAGTAACTGTTCCGTCAATCGTAGCATTGCCTACTACCCTTGCCATTTTGATTACTTGCAAGTTTTTAGTTGCGTCGTATGGAAATTGAAATGACTGCGAAAAAGTATAGGTAGTACCAGCTACTAAACCTACAATTTGGTTAATTTCATAACGACCTGCTGCGTTATAGCTGTTGATATTTCCATAAGTGGCTGTATTGGTTACATCAATAGTTGCTCCTTTCATTTGCATAATAATTACATAGTCGCCTATATTGAAACAAGAACCTGTAGAAAGTGTCATTCTTCTATTGGCTGCATCTACGGCTGTTACTTGTGCATACTGATTGACTATGCCCGATAAACTTGTACTGGCTGGGCTTGTTGTCTGAATATTCAAGCCTGACAATGTGATAGAGGGCTGAATAGGGCTTGCTCCATTGGTTGTACCTGCATTGTAAAAGAATTTTATGTCTTGAAAGGCTTGTCCCGCATTTGCCATTGTTTGGTCATTTACTAATTGTGTGCTACCTACCCAAATATCTACCCTATTATTAGCAACAGTGTTAGCTGTTCCGCAAGAGTTGCTGTAATTAAAGGCACTACCTGAGGTATTTACAACCATTGTAATTTCTTGTGAACCCGTCAGTGTGACACTTGTAAAGCCTCCTGCATCTGGATAAACTACTTGGAATTGGTCGCCACTACCGCCAGCTACTAAGTTAAATCGGATACGAGCCTTGACATTACCGTCTTCAGTAGCATTTGCTCCAATACCGTTACCAATATATAACTGTGCAACATTATTGTCTGAAAATAAACTTCTTGCACTGACAGTAAACTTAATAATAGCTACCGTTGGGGCAGTAGCAAAATTAGTTGTTTTAGCTGCAAAAAGCCCTGCACCACCATCTCCTCTGGTAAATGTAAGGTCATTGCCTCCTTGACTTGTAACATAGTTGTTATTCATGTAACCGTTTGCCGTTGAAATAGCTTGAATTTCATCAAACTGTCCATTATAGGCATTTGTGGTATTAAAAGCTGCCACTGTTGTTACGGCTGGCGTATAAGTATATCTACCAAAAGCCCCTTTGGATACGGAGGCTGGCGTAAGACTACCTCCGCCTGTGCCATTAAAGGCAAAAGTAGCTTGTGTAATATTTAACACCCCCAAAATACGAATAGCTGCCGTAGTCGTTAGTGTTTTAGTGTTTGTTGTATTAGCTGCTGTAGAAGTCAGGTATAAACTGTAGTAATTCGTTGGTAATACAGTTTGGTTAGCATTGGCAAAATATTCGACTACATTGGCATTGGCGGTTGCTCCTAAGGTAACATTCGTAATTGTTCCACCCACTCTTAATACAGCGTTGAGTTGTTGGTTAATAGTACCTGTACCCGCAATAGAGGTAGCCACGTCTATACGAGTAATATTCCGTAAATCTGCCCCTGCATTCACTACCAAATTATTTACATTGAGCCTAACAGGGAAACTTACATTGTAAATAGCATTGTTGGCTACAGTCAAATTTGGAATAGTAGGAATAAAAGGCGTGCCACTTGTTCCTATAAAAGTGCTTGTCAATGTACCTAAAGTTGTATTGGTCAAAGAATAAATACCTGTACCTGCCGTAAAATTAGGGCTATTGATATTAAAATCTGCTCCAAAATTAATATTAGGATTGCCTGTATCATTCCAAGTGGCAGGATTTACCGAAGTTACACTCCCTGTAAATGTTTTTGCACCTGTAGCACTTGTAAAATTGAGTGTACCATTCACCGTTGTCGTACCCGTTACCGTAAAAGCACTTGTACCCAAAGCAAGTGTATGTCCTGTAGGAACATTCAAATTTCCACTCACATTTACCGTTGTTGTATTGGAGGTGAGTGTAATGTTATTGGTCAATGTAAAAGTATTTGCAAAGTTAATAGTGCCTGTACCGCCTAATGTCTGGGAGTTAGTAGAAAATATTGCACTATTCGCATTAAAATTCGCACTGTTATTGGTAATACCGTTTCTAAAGTCCAAGTTAGTCGCAGTAGTTACGGCTGTGGTTGCCCAAGTACCTGTATTATTGACTGTTACTAAACTCGAAAAAGTATTTACACCTGTATTACTATTGTCGTTAAGTGTACCCGAAACAGTGGTTGCACCTGCAACACTGATATTAAAGGTACTAAGTTCTAAGGTAGAACTTGCTCCAACATTTAAAGTACCTCCAACAGTCGTATTTGCTAAGAGAGTTTTTACTCCACCTGTAGCCGTAGCCAAATTACAGTAAGTTACCCCGCTAACATTTTGATTACCAGCACCATTGTAATTAACTGTATTCGTACAAGTATTTACGGTCAATGTACCTGTAGCCATTGGGTTATTAGCACCACCATAGTTGAGGGTAGAGCCGTTAGCATTTGTCCAAGTAGAGCCTGCTACCGAACCATTCAAATTGCCCGTAACCGTAGCTGTTTGATTATTGGTAATATTGATAGCTCCTGTTATATCTACATTATTAGCAAAACTAATGGCTGTTGCACCATTAAGGGCTTGATTATTCGTATTAAAAGTAGCTGCTCCCCCATTAAAAGCTGTACCGTTGCTCGTGATACCACCTCTAAAATTAAGGTTGCCTGTAGTCGTAACAGCCGTAGTGTTCCATGTACCTCCTGCATTAACAGTTACTAAACCTGTAAATAAATTTGTACCTGTATTGTTATTGTCATTCAGAGTTCCCGTAACACCTGTAGTGCCTGTTACTGTAAAATTTTGTGTGGTTAGTTGCAACGTAGCACCTGTTGAAATACTTAAATTTCCGCCAACTGTTACTGCCTGATTAAGAGTTGTAGTCGTTGCATTAGTAGGAATACTTACGTCATTGGCAAAAGAAAGGGCATTTGTTCCACCAACAGCCTGCGTATTTGTACTAAATATAGCTGCTCCTGCATTAAAAGTACCATTATTTGTAATACCTCCTCTAAAATCTAAATTGGTAGTGGTTATAACGACTGTGCTTGTCCAAGTTCCTGCCACAGTTACCAAGCTTGCAAAAGTATTTACACCACCATTATTGTTATCATTAAACGTACCTGTAACTGTAGTAGCTCCTGTTACACTTAGGTTATTGCCTACAGGATTGAAAGTAGTGGTAGCTCCTATATTTAATGTCCCATTCACTGTTACATTACCATTTGTAGATTTTGTGCCTCCTACCGAAGTAGCCAAATTACAGTAGGTAGCAGCCTCTATAGTTTGATTGCCGTTCAAGTTATAATTCACAGTATTCGTACAAGTAGTTGCATTCAAAGTACCTGTATTCATGGGTTGTGTGGCATTTCCGTAGTTCAATGTAGAACCATTACCTTGTGTCCAAGTAGAACCTCCCGCAGAACCATCTAATACACCTGTAATACTTACCGTATTAGTATTGTTGTTCGTAAGTGTAATAGCACCTGTGATTGTTACATTGTTAGCAAATGATATTGCATTCGCACCAGCAACAGCTTGGTTATTTGTACTAAAAATGGCTGCTCCCGCATTAAAAGTTCCATTATTAGTTATACCATTTCTAAAATCTAAATTGGTAGTAGTCGTAACGGTTGTGGTTGTCCAAGTTCCTGTATTGGTTACAGAGCCTGTGAATTGAGTAACTCCATTATTATTAGTATCTTGGAAAGTGCCAGCATTCGTAGTGGCTCCCGTTACTGTCAAATTGGAATTTCCAGCATCAAAACTTCCACCCGCATTAATGGTTAAGGTAGAGTTAAATGTATTAGCACCATTGTTATTTGTATCTGTAAAAGTGCCAGAAATTCTTGCAGTTCCTCCAACAGTTAAAGCTGCTCTAAAAGAGTTAAATGTACCACCTGCAAGCACAGTAAAGTTATTATTCACTGTTAGTGTCTGGTTGGCGTTGTTAGTTGTATAAGTCCCTCTAACAGCTAATACACGAGTAGCTGCATTCATGTCTTGTGTAACAGTATGCCCAGCCCGAATAACTACGTCTGTACCTGCTGCATTAGGCACAGATACAGCAACAGTATTTAAAGAGTTAGTGGATAGATAAGCTGCCCCTGCTACCGCCACCATAGCTCCTTCACTTAACACAAGGTTAGTATTATTTGTGATGGAGGCAATAATACCAATATAATTTCCAGCTCCATTAAAAATTGGGTCTCCTACAGTTAGACTAGTAAATGTAGTACCTACCCCTGTTACTGCGGTAGCATTTAGAGCAACGGTAATATTGCCTATTGCAGCCACTGCATTTGTCCATGTATTAACATTATTCCAATTGCCTGTAGCTCTACTGATACGTTGAGCTAGTGCATCATTTTGGTAAAAAAAATGAAGTCCTAATAAGAAGACTATCCCGAAAAATCTATATATGCTATTCATGTAATTGACCGTTTTGTTTGGTTACGCAAAATACATACAAAAAGCAACAAATATTCAGGCTATTTTCGACAGATAGGTATTTTTATCCGATAAAAGGTACTTTTTTTCATTAAAGCTCATACAAGGAGGCTATTAAGGGCATAAAAATAGCCTTGAAATTCATAAAGAATTCAAGGCTACAAATACTATTCTTCCGATGATAATACAAATTCTGTTATAACTTCACCTCACAATAATCTCCAATACTCAAATCTTTGGCTGTACCGTTTACTTTGGCGTGGCTACCTACCATAGAATTTTGCAAATTGGCATTGTCTATATGGCTTTGGTGTTGAACAATCGTATTTTTAATCACTGAATTTTTGACAACCGTATTATCGCCAATAGACACATGAGGTCCCACTACGCTATTATGCAACTGTGCATTTTTGCCAACATACACAGGCGGAATAATTACACTGTTTACAATTTGAGCCGATTCTGCCACTAATTTTGTGTCCTTAATGTATTCCAAATACCGTTGATTAGTGTTCACTGTCATTTCTTTGTTACCACAATCCAACCATTCAGTAATGCGGGCAGGGGCAAATTTTACGCCTTTTCTTTTCAAAGTTTCTAAGGCATTGGTGAGTTGGTATTCGCCTTTTTCTTTGAGGTCATTGTCTATCAAATATTGCATTTCATCTCTTAAAGCATCACCATTTTTGATATAATAAATGCCAATAATAGCCAAATCGGATACAAATTCCGTAGGTTTTTCTACAAAATCTGTAATATAACCCTCTGTATTGGTTTTGATAACACCATACGCAGATGGATTTGGCACTTGTTGTACCCAAATAACGCCTTCATGGTTTTTGTCCAAAGTAAAATCTGCTTTGAAAAGTGTATCTGCAAAGGCAATAACAATGTTACCTGTCAAAGAAGGTTTTGCACACAACAAAGCATGAGCTGTGCCTAATGGCTTGTCTTGGTAGTAAATTTTACCTACAGAACCTACTTGTTGGGCTATAGACAACAAATCTTTTTCTACCTGCTCGCCAAAATCACCTATGATAAATGCAATTTCTTCCACAGGTTCATTGCAAACTTTCACAATATCTTCTACAAGGCGTTGTACTATAGGTTTACCAGCTATTGGCAATAAAGGTTTGGGGACTGTTAGCGTATGAGGACGCAATCTTGTGCCACGTCCCGCCATAGGAATAATAATTTTCATAGTATCATTTTGGGTGATTAAGTGATTTATCATCAAAACATCAATGATAAATCTAAATTAATAGCCTTTCTCTACTTGCTTTTAGATAAACAATTCGCAAGCAATAAGACGAACTAAACAATATGTTGGTTAAGTCTAAGCAAATACGCTAAATTTAGATAGATTTCAAAAGAAGAATAAAAAAAATCCTTAGCTTGCAGTAGCAAGAGAATTTAGTAAATTTAACATAACAAGCCACTATTTTATCACTTAGCCAATTTAATAACAATACAAATATGGAATTTCCTTATTCAGAACTTATCCTTAATCCAGACGGAAGTGTCTATCATTTGGGTTTACGCCCCGAAAATCTTTCTCCTAAAATCATCACCGTAGGCGACCCCGACAGAGTAAGCAAAGTGTCCAAACACTTTGACAGCATAGAGTTTGAGTGCAAAAAACGTGAATTTGTAACACATACAGGCACTTACAAAGGAAAAAGGCTCAGTGTCATCTCGACAGGTATGGGTACGGACAATATAGAAATTTTGATGCACGAATTAGATGCTTTGGTAAATATTGACCTTGAAAAAAGAGTACGAAAACAAGAATTAACCTCCCTACAAATTGTACGAGTAGGCACTTCGGGAAGTTTGCAGGCAGACATTCCTTTGGGTAGTCATTTAGTTTCAGTAGCTGCGATTGGCTTAGATACCTTGATGTGTTTTTATAATTTGAAACAAAACGAATCTGAATATTATGTAAGTAAACGGTTACAAGATGTGTTGGGCTTGCCGTTTCACCCCTACTGTGTGCGAGGCTCAAATAATTTGGTAGAACAAATTGGTTTTGATATGTTGAAAGGAAATACCGTTACTTGTCCCGGTTTTTATGCACCACAAGGGCGAAAATTGCGTGTGCCTTTGCGTTTTCCTAATTTGGTAGAAAAACTAAACCAATTTTGCCCTTTTGGTTTCAAACTCACCAATTTTGAAATGGAAACAGCAGGTTATTATGCCTTAGGTGTTTTGTTGGGGCATGAAGTCCTCTCTGCCAATGCCATTGTCGCCAACCGCATCACCAATTTATTTGATACACAAGCCGAAACTACCGTAGAAAATTTGATTTTGAAGGTGCTTGATAGGATATAAATTTTCTTATATCATACCATTAATATTTTAAAATATTAATGGTATGAATTACTTAAAAACATAAATAAACTATTTTTTACTACTAATTACCAATAAACTACTTTGTGGTTTACAAAAAACTGATGATATTTTTAATACTTTGATACTATCTAAACTATTAACTTCTATGTTCATATTTGTATAATTATCCGAAGAAATAGGAATACCATTTACAAGCACCAAACTAATTGTATCTGGTTTTATAGCAGCATTGACACTATCCAACAAATGTAAAATAGACTTGATACGTGGTTTGTATTGGTAATTTATATGAATAATTTTTTGTTTCCTATCTTTATGAATAGCAATAATAGCATCATTAGTTATCAATGTATAGGGGTTAAAAGCTATTCCATTCAGAAAAAAGCTATATTCTTTTGAATTTGCCTTACAGATTTTTTTGTAATTGTACTTATAGGTACAACGACTAAAAAGTAAAATTAAGAAAATGTAAAATATAATTTTTTTCATAAAAATAATAAAAACTTAATTACAAGGAAACTTTAAATCCTTTACAGCTATTACAGAAAGATTATAGGTACAATATAAAGAAAATTGACCACCACAAATAACAATAAAATAAGTTAATACTTCATTTTCTCTAAAATTAAATCTTTCTACACCGTTATTTTGAATAGCCAAAAAGGGCAAATAATAGGGATTTTTTACTAAAAACTCTTTCAAAGCTAAGCAATCTTTGAATGTATCTAAAAAGGCTTTCAGTTTTTGGATAGTTGCTAAGTTTTGGTTTTTCCACTGCCCTATTACATAAGTAGGCGTTTGATGAAGATGTACTTTTACATAGCTCCAGCTATTCAAGTAATAATTTACATCACGTAGTTGTTGCAGTGTATCTCTATAAGCCAATGTATAACTATTACTATCCAATTGGATTTTCAAATTTATGTTTTCTTTATTAGACTTTTGTTGCCAATTACGATAGTCAAATATTGCTTTATTCAAAGGACTAATTAGTTGATTATCATTCAAATAAAAAAATATTTTGGGTTTAAAGAATTGTTCTTCTGCAATTTTTTTTGAGTATAGTTTTACTTTACATTGAGCTATAATACTATCTGTTTCGTTTTTTGCAAATAATTGTAAAAAGCCCCCATGGAAAGCATTTGTAAAAAATGAAGTTGGTAAAATAAAATTCTGTTGGCTTTTCCTACTATAGACATTCATACGAAATAGACGTATTTCATCTGTAATACCCACTCCTATATGATAAGTTGCTGTATCAGTCGTAGATAAATTCAACTGAATATTTAACGGCATCATTTCATCTATTGATAAACTATCTATTGATTGTTGATTAATAGTGAAAAAACAAGTTTGTGCTTGCAAGCAATAATGTAAGCAAGTCAATAACATACATAAAAAGAGTTGTTTCATCAATTTGAGAAGTTGTTTTGATAAAAGGGTAACAAATTGATAAAAAGGTTGTATCGTGATTATTATTTTCAGTATCACATCTTTTCCCCACAAACCCGCACTTTTTAGAGATAAATAGTAAATTTGTATGTCAAAAAATTAACTGTTTATCATGTTAAACACACATAAAAGCCAAGAACTTTTTAATAAAGCCAAAGAAATTATACCGGGAGGCGTAAACTCGCCTGTACGTGCCTTCAAAGCCGTAGGCGGTAATCCCTTGTTCATCAAATCTGCCAAAGGTGCGTATTTGTATGACGAAGACGGCAACCAATACATAGAACTTATTAACTCTTGGGGTCCCATGATTTTGGGGCATGCTCACCCTGTCATAGAGGAGGCTATCCGCAACGCCATTCCTAACTCCTTGTCTTATGGCGCACCCACACGCATAGAGGTAGAAATGGCGGAACAGATTATCGGCATGGTGAAATCCATAGAAAAAGTCCGCATGGTAAACTCTGGTACAGAGGCTTGTATGGCAGCTATTCGGGTAGCAAGAGGCTATACGGGCAAATCCAAAATCATCAAATTTGAGGGCTGTTATCACGGGCATGGCGACTCTTTCTTGATTGCAGCAGGTAGCGGAGCAGTTACTATGGGTACACCCGACAGTGCAGGTGTAACGCAGGGCGTAGCCAATGACACCCTCACCGCCAAATACAACAACTTGGCAGAAGTAGAACAACTTTTGGTGTCTAACAAAGGGCAAGTAGCAGCTATTATTGTAGAGCCTGTAGTGGGTAATATGGGCTGTGTGCTACCCGCCAAAGGCTTTTTAGAAGGATTACGGAGTTTGTGCGACCAACACCAAACCTTATTGATTTTGGACGAGGTAATGACTGGTTTCCGTTTGTCTAAAGGCGGGGCTCAGGAACTACTTAATATTCAGCCTGACCTCACGACTTTGGGCAAAATCATTGGTGGTGGTATGCCTGTAGGGGCGTATGGTGGTCGCAAGGAGATTATGGACTGTGTAGCTCCTGTAGGCAAAGTCTATCAAGCTGGTACTTTATCGGGCAATCCTATAGCGATGTCCGCAGGTTTGGCAATGTTGCGTTATTTGGAACAGCACCCCGAAGTTTACACTAATACCGTACACATTACCAACCAATTAGTAAACGGTATGCGTGAAAACATGAAAAAATTGGGCTTGAATTACACCATTACGCAGTTGGGTTCTATGTTCAGTTTGTTTTTTACAGAGGCAGCGGTTACGGATTTTGACAGTGCGAAAACGTCTAATACAGAACTTTTTGGTAAATATTTTAGGGCTATGTTGGAACGTGGTGTGTACCTTGCCCCTTCACAATACGAAAGTTTGTTTGTGTCTAATGCCCTTAGCGAAGCCGATATAAAACATTATATTCAAGCTAATTATGAGGCGTTGAAGGAGGTTGCAGGGAAGTAATTGTAGTCTATTTCAATAAAAATATTTTACTGTAAAATGGATTTTAGTCGGAGACACCTAGTCTGTTTATGAAATATAGACAACAAACGGACTAGGTGTCCCCGACTGAAGTCCATTCTACAGTTATTTTGTTCTATTCCTATTCATTCTATCATGCTAAACTACCTTTGGGCATTATTTTTCTTCATTGGCTTTGCGGTGGCAGTAGTCAAATGGTTGTTTTTCCAAGATGCTACGGTGTTGCCACAACTCACTAAGCAACTTTTTGACAGTGCCAAAACAGGCTTTGAAATCTCTTTGGGGCTTACAGGCGTAATGACCTTGTGGTTGGGCTTTATGCGTATTGGCGAAAAAGGCGGAGCTATTCAGGTTTTAGTCAAACTGACACAGCCATTTTTTAGCCGTTTGTTCCCAGAAATACCCAAAGACCACCCTGCTTTAGGGGCTATTTTTATGAATTTTGCTGCCAATATGTTGGGCTTAGACAATGCAGCCACGCCTTTGGGCTTAAAAGCCATGAAAGCCATGCAAGACCTGAACCCCGAAAAAGATACGGCTTCTAATCCACAACTAATGTTTTTGGTACTTAATACGGCTGGTTTTACGCTAATTCCTGCAAGTATTATTGCCGTAAGGTCACAAGAAAAAGCCTTATTTCCCGCAGATGTATTTTTACCTATCCTGATTACCACGTTTATAGGCTTTATTTTTTCGGTTATTTTGGTAGCTATCTATCAGAAAATCAATTTATTAGATAAAATATTGTTGGCATGGTTGTTAGGTGGCATTGTGGCTATTAGTGGCTTGGTGTACTACCTTTCGCACCTGAACCAAGACGAACTAAGTGCCTTTTCAAACACCACAAGTAGCTTATTGATTTTGAGTATTATCGTTAGTTTTTTGGGCATGAGTTTGTATAGACAACAAAATGTCTATGAAATTTTTATAGAAGGAGCAAAAGAAGGTTTTGAAACGTCTATCAAAATCATTCCGTATTTGGTGGCTATGCTCATTGGCATTGGTGTTTTCAGGGCTGCTGGGGCTATGGAGGCAGTAATGAACGGTGTGCGTTGGTTGTGTGAACAAGGCGGTTTTAACCCCGATTTTGTGGCAGGGCTGCCCACTGCCCTCATGAAACCATTTAGCGGAAGTGGTGCGAGGGGCATGATGGTAGATGCTATTAAAACCTACGGAGTAGATTCTTTTCAAGCACGTTTGGCGTGTGTGCTACAAGGCTCTACCGAAACTACGTTTTATGTCTTGGCGGTGTATTTTGGTTCGGTGGGTATTCAAAAAACAAGGTATGCTGTGGCTGCGGGGCTTTGGGCAGACCTTATTGGGATTGTAGCTGCTATTTTGGTGAGTTATGTGTTTTTTCATTAAAGGATAAATAAGAGGACTTAAGTATCACCCCACGAAGGCTATGAACTCTTGTGGGGTGATTAATAAATTCCCAAATAAGTTTAATAAAAGATTTATTTTCTAATAGTTAAACCCATTGGGGCTTTGAGAACACCATAATCATACATATTGATATAAATGGTCAAAGGCTTGCTTTGTCCTTCCCATAAAATTTCATAACTATCTAAAAGACCTTTTCCCATAAAGCCATGTTTAGTAGAAAACTCACAACAACTTCCTATTCTTTGGTACTTAATAGGCTCTCCATTAGGACCTGCAAGAGCATTTAAAAACCTTCTTTCGTTTTTAGGTCCTTCCGAGTTTTCTGTACCACCTACTTTAATAGGATTTTTGGGCGTAACACCATACGTCGCATCTATGCTTACTTCTGTTAGCAAAAACCTTGTATCGTCCACTAATTGAGGCTTAGCTACAGGGGCTTGTGAAGCAATACATCCCGTAAAAAACAGGATAATAAACAAACAAAATTTTATAACTGTAGTCATTGTTAAAAAGTTATTGAGTAACATATAAAATGAAAGAGATACAAAATTAGAATAAACTACAAAAAAATCAAAACTGATAATATTTATAGCCCAATTCATCTAGTTATATACGGCAACTAAATCATTTTCAAAAGAGTAAATTCTTTTGTAAACTTTATTATATAGTTACTTTAATAAAATATTTTATGAAAAATGTTTTTAATATTATATACATATATAATTTATATGTAAATTAATATATTTAAAAATATTCTAAATGTATGAAAGCAATTTGGATACATGGTATGGGTGGTAGTCCTAACCAAGAAAAAATAGCATTGATGAAACAATATGGTTGGGAAACTCACGCCTTGCACTTAGACTATGTGCAAGAACCTTTGCGTTTTGAAATTTTAAGAGATTATTGTATCAAACATCAGATTGATGTGTTGGTAGGAACTTCTTTTGGTGGTTTTCTGGCGTTTTGGTTGAGTGAGGAGCTGGGTTTGCCTTGTATATTGTTGAACCCCGCCGTTTCTATTCGTGGAAAAAGCAAAAATAAGCCTAACAGTGTTACTTATTTGAAAAGTAGTTTGTGTTTGGTGGCTTTGGGTGCAAAAGATGAACTGATAGATGCACAAAGGACACTTCTTTTTATAGAACAAGACAAACGGGCAGGGAAAACAATTTTGACTAAGGTTTTTGAGGAAGAAGGACACAGTTTTACCATAGAGGCATTTAGAGAAGTTTTGGAGTGGGCTAAGGGTGAGTTATGATTTTTTGCCGTTATCTTTCAATAGAAATCTTACGGATTTTAAACTTCTTCCATTGTTTGTGTGGACACCCAATAACGACATAAAGATGTCAAATTATAGTAAATTAATAACGAAATAAATTTATTGAGCATAGTAAATATTTCTAATTTTTATTTATACTTGCATATCTTATTTTAAAATAATTTTATTATGAAAATAGAAGAACCTGAAAGACAGCATTCAGAGTCTATTAAAAATCTTATAGCAAATATTGAGGCTGGTCTTACCTTGCTACCAGAGTTTCAACGAGATTTTGTATGGGAACTCTATAAAACCTATGAACTATTTGATTCCTTAGTAAAAGATATTTTTGTTGGTGCTATTATTTATGGCAAACCATCTTTTGAAATTGCAGTAAGAGAAATAGACACCTATGAAGGACGTAATAAACGTAGAAAAAGAAAAGAAGTAATAAAACTAACACGAGAGGAAATAGCGAAGAGAAATTTGCATGGTCATCTTCGTATTATTCTTGATGGGCAACAACGTAGTACATCATTATACAGAGCATTGAAAGGCATTGACGAGGTATGGTTTATTGCCAAGAACGAATCTGACTATTTAAAAGGTTCTATAGAAGAACAGAAAATAGGTGAGAAGCCATTTAATAAAAGAACTTTGGAAGAAATTTTGTATTGTTTCACAGGAGAAGAAGACAAAACAAGATTATCTATCAAAATGTCAGATGCCTACACTATTAAGCAAGAAGGTTTACGAGAAAGTAAATATAAAACGATATATTTTGATAAACAGGCATATAAAGGTGAAAATGACTATGAAAATGAAAAGATGTTTGATGACTATTTTAGCCTAGTTGAAAAGTTTGATGACTTATTTAAAAGAGAAAAGCTCTTGTCTTATTATTTATTAGATATGAGCATGGAAAAATTTACCCTATTTTTTGAAAGGAGCAATAGTAGGGGGGTATCTCTTAATTTTACAGATATTTTAGCTGCTAAACTATATGCTGGTGATTTTAATTTAAGAGACGAAATTGTCAAATTTGAAGATAAATATCCTCAATATAAAGATTATTTCAATAAAGAACTAATTACCAGAACTATAGCATACATAATTGGAGATGGGAAAGAAAAAATAGACAAAGGATATATTTTACAAAATCTTACAGCAACACACTTTAAAGATTACTGGGAGCAGGTTTGTGAATGGTATGTGCAAACTCTTAATTTTTTAGCTGATAATCACTTTATTATAGCACAGTCATGGATGCCCTACGAAACTATGTTGCTACCTCTTATTATATTTAGGAAAGAGTTAAATAGGGATTTTTCACAGATGACACAAGAACAGTCTAAGTTTCTGCAATACTGGTATTGGTCAAGTATTTTTTCTCAAAGATATAGTGGAGCTACTAATGAAATTATTATTAAAGATGCTCATTCTTTACGTTTAGTTGCAAGAAAAGAAAAGATTATGGATAAATCTTTTTTTAGTATGTTATCTAAGTGTTTAATTACTAAAAGAGAGCATTTATACGACTATACTCGTAAAGCCAATGCTATTTACCAAGGAGTTTTAAATCTTTTAAATTTTCACTCTAAAGGATTAATAGGTTGGGAAAATACTAATAAGTTAAATTTTAACGACAATCGGCTAGAAGACCATCATATTATTCCATATAGTTTTATTAAAAAGAAAACAAATGGCGATATGGAAGCTATGCAATTAGTGGATTCAGTAGTAAATAGAACACTAATTCCTAAACTTTCAAATATTAAAATAAGTGATAGCCCTCCTTCTAAATATTTTGCTGTTTTACTTAGTAAAAATACAGACCTTCCTTTAAGTTTAGAAAATCACCAAATACCAATAGAAATACTAAACTCTGAATTTGATGATTATTATTCTGTGATTTTGGAGCAAAGAGCTGAAATGTTATTTCAAGTAATTAAGCTACATATTCTTAAAAAAACAGATGAAATTTTACAACTTTGGTATAAAGAAAGTGAAGTAGGTAAAGGAGGTAATCTAAAAATTTTTGCAGACTATTACAATAGAACTTTTCATGCCACTTTTGATATAGAAAATAGAAATATTATGTATAATGGTAAAACATATACTTCTCCATCTGCAGCAGCGGAGGCTGTAAAATTAGAAGTTACAGGAAAAGAAGTGAGTGCTAATGGGTGGGATTTTTGGAAATATGAAGATGAAAATGGAGAGGAACAACTCTTAAAAAGACTAAGAGATAAAGACTAAAGTATCTTTCAATAAACAGTATCATCTTTTAATAAGACGATACTGTTTAATTTATCTTTTAATACGCCAACAACCTCTGTATCTTCTCTTTTATCCGTTGTTTCGGCAAGAAATTCGCCTCTAATTGTGGGGCAAACGGTACGGCAGTATCCAAACTACCTTCACGCAAGACAGGTGCGTCCAGTTTCTCAAAACAATTTTCGCCTATCCACGCAGCTATTTCACCACCAATACCACCAGTCAAACAGTCTTCGTGGCACACCAATACCTTGCCTGTTTTGGCTACGGTTTTAGCAACAGCCTCTTTGTCCCAAGGCAATAGGGTACGCAAATCCAAAATATCTGCCTGCACATCAGGGAACTCCGCCATGATTTGCTTCGCCCAATGCACACCCATTCCGTAAGTGATAATAGACAAGTCGTTGCCTTCACTTACCAATTTTGCCTTGCCAATTTCTACGGTGTAGTAGTCATCAGGTATCTGTTCGGCAATAGAACGGTATAACATCTTGTGTTCAAAGTAGATGTAAGGGTTAGGGTCTTCTAAAGCAGCATTCAACAAACCTTTAGCATCATAGGGATTAGAAGGATACACCACTTTTAGCCCTGGGGTGTGGACAAACCACGCCTCGTTAGACTGCGAATGGAAAGGTCCCGCAGCAGAACCTGCCCCCGTAGGCATACGCACCACCACATCGGCATTCTGTCCCCAACGGTAGTGTATTTTTGCTAAGTTATTGATGATTTGGTTGAAACCGCAAGTTACAAAGTCCGCAAACTGCATTTCTACCATTGCTTTGTAGCCTTTGATAGACAAGCCCAACGCCACACCCACAATAGCCGACTCGCAAAGAGGTGTATTCCGCACCCTTGCCTTGCCAAATTTGCCCACAAAACCGTCTGTAACCTTAAACGCACCGCCATATTCCGCAATGTCTTGTCCCATCAAAACCAAATTCGGGAATTTTTCCATACTTTGGCTCAAGGCATCAGAAATAGCATTGATAAACCGTTTCTCTGTAGTCTTTATTGGGTTAGCAGGAGCTATAACGTGCTGTGTATAAGGGGCATACATATCATCCATTTCTTCAGCTGTACTTGCTACAGGGTCTGGTCTGTCGAAGGCATCTTTTACGGCTGCCTCTATTTCGGCTTTAATGCCTCCTCTAATTTCCTTCACTTGTTCGGGTGTCAATACGCCAATTTCTACCAAATAATTTTCGTAGTTCGTAATTGGGTCTTTTTTGCTCCACAAATCAAACAATTCTTGTGGTACGTATTTTGTGCCAGAAGCCTCCTCGTGTCCACGCATACGGAACGTAACGGCATCTATCAAATACGGTCTTGGATTCTTGCGTAAATCTTCCGCCACTCTTTTTATTGTGTCATACACTTCTAAGACATTGTTACCATCTATTTGCTCCCCTTCAATGCCATAACCAATACATTTATCCACAAAAGTTTTGCAACGGAACTGCTCATTAGAAGGTGTCGACAAGCCATAACCGTTGTTTTCTACCACAAAAATTACAGGTAATTGCCACACTGCAGCCACGTTAAGGGCTTCGTGGAAGTCGCCTTCGGAAGTTGCCCCATCACCTGTGAAGGCAAGGGAAACTTGCCCCCCACCCCCCAAAGGGGGAGTTAATTCGCCTAATTCCTTTGGTGTGGAGTTAGTTCTCCCTTCGGGGGTTAGGGGGCTTAACAAATTCGCCAAGCCTACGCCATCAGCCAAAGCTAATTGAGGTCCCAAATGCGAAATCATGCCCACAACTCTGTGCGGAGTAGAACCGAAGTGGAAAGACCTATCACGACCTTTGGTAAAACCTTGTTTTTTACCTTGCCATTGGGCAATGAGGTCTGCCAAGTCCATGCCACGCCCTGTGAATACGCCCAAGTTGCGGTGCATAGGGAAAATAAACTCGTCATATTGTAAGGCTAAGGTTGAGCCAACCGAAATAGCTTCTTGCCCAATACCCGAAAACCACTTACTCACTTTGCCCTGACGCAACAAAATCAACATCTTTTCTTCTATCATTCTTGGTTTTACCAAATGATAGTAGAGATGTAAAAGAGTTTCGTTGTCGTAATGTTTGCGGTCAAAATGTAATAATACTTCTGTTTTTGTGTGTTCTATGGTTAAGTTTTCCATTTTTACGGAGAGATTAAGAATTTTGTGCGTAAAATTGACAAAAAAAGAGTAGTAAAACAATGAATAAGAAGGCTAATTCTATTCATTATTTTACTACTCCTTTGTCATATAGCTTACGCCTATACTCTACACTTTTAATTCCACACCTACCACCAATACATCATCTAACTGTTTGGTAGCATGACTTAACCACTCCTCAAAAAACGTATTCAAAGCCTCGCCTTGTGCCTGAATAGGCGTTGTTTGTAAGGATAACAGCAAGTTTTTAAAGTTTCTAGACAGTAGTTTTTTGCGTTCAACGCCGCCAATTTGGTCGACAAAACCATCTGAAAATAAGTAAATTTTCATAGCTTGGTTTAGTTTAAATTGGTAGGTATGGTAATTTTGGTAATCTCTTGATGAAACTCTGCCACCAATCGGCTTTTTATCTCCTTTAATTTCTGTAAGTAAATAAGGCGTATTCTCTGTTAATAGTTTAATTTGATTTTCATCTGACACAACAGTAAAGGTTAGTTCATTCTGAGCAATTACATACATTGGGTTGTTTGCTCCTGCAAAATTCACTGTTTTTTGTGCTTTGTCTATCACACAAACCGTTGCGTCCATACCGTCCCGTACTGTGCTTTCTTCGCCATTCTGATTGAGCATTGCCGAAATTCTTTCATTCAATAGGTCTAAAATCTGTTCTGGTTGGTGAATTTCGTTGTCGTGTACGATTTGGTTCAATAAGGAACTGCCCAACATCGACATAAAAGCCCCCGGTACACCATGCCCCGTACAGTCTGCCACCACCAAAATTTTGAGGTTTTCTTTGTCTGCAAACCAATAAAAATCTCCACTTACTATATCTCTTGGGCGAAACAATACAAAATGGTTATCAAAAGCATTTTCCAACTCCAAAGGTTTTGGTAATAAAGCATTTTGAATACGGCTCGCATAGTTGATGCTGTCCGCAATATTTTTGTTTTTGGTTGCTACAATGTCAAATTGCTTTTGCAAATTGTCTTGTGTAGCTTTCAGTTCTTCTACATTTTGTTTCAATTCTTCCTCCGAAGCAGCCAATTCTTCATTTTGAGCATAAATCAATTCTTCATCACGTTTGCGTTGCGTAATGTCTGTTTGTATGCTAAAATATTGTTTTACATTGCCCTCTTTGTCCAAAATTGGTGTAATATTTAGCTCTGCCCAATACGGAACACCTGATTTGGTATAATTCAAAATTTCTTGTGTAAAACTTACTTTTTTGTTCAATTTTTTTCTAATTCTTGCCGTATGTTCGGGGTTAGTATCTTTGCCTTGCAACAAAGTAGCAGGTTTTTTGCCCAAAACTTCCGCTAAAGTATAGCCCGATGCTCTTTCAAAACTTGCATTGACCCAAGTAATCAATCCTTCTGCATCTGTAATAATCACACCGTTAGATGTTTTGGAAGCCACCAAAGACAACCTCTGCATTTCTCTTTCTATCTTCCGCCTTTCTGTAACATCAATAGCCATTTTTACTATTTTCACAACCTTTCCATTCAAGACGATTGGCGAATACGCTGCGTACAAATACACCAATTCCCCATTTTTACCTACTCTTTCAAACTCTTGTGTAAAATGCGTTGTGCCTTGTAACAAGGTCTTCCAAAATTCTTCGTAGGCTTTAGATTGAGCATAGTCATCTTTTACTAAACGGCGGTGTGGTAGCCCTTGAATTTCTGTAGGTGAATACCCTAAAATTTGGCAAAAATTTTCATTTGCCCGAATAATACGGCGAGTTGTATCAAACTCCACAAATCCCACCGTACCATCTATTGCCTTGAATTGGGCTTGCATTTCTACTTCAAATTGCTTTTTCTGCGTAATATCTACGGCAACTTTGATAATTTTTACGACCTTCCCATTCAAAATAATAGGGGCGTAAGCAGCATACAAGTACACAATTTCACCATTGCGAGTAATCCGTTCAAATTCTCTGGTAAAATAATTTGCTTCTCCACTTAATAAGGTATTCCAAAAGTCTTCATAATCAGCCGATTGTGCGTATTCTTCAGACACTAACCTGCGGTGAGGCATACCTTGTATTTCCTCTACGGCATAGCCCATTGTTTTACAAAAATTCTCATTGGCTTTAATCAAACGGCGGTTCGTATCCAATTCCACAAAACCAACCGTAGAGTTAATAGCCCTAAATTGTGCGTCTATTTCTACTTCAAATTTCTTTTTCTGGGTAATATCCACCGCCATTTTTACTACTTTCACTACTTCGCCATTAATAACCACAGGCGAATAGGCTGCGTACAAATGCACTATTTCTCCGTTTTTGCTTACCCTCTCAAACTCTTGGGTAAAATGTGTTTTTCCTTTAAATAAAGTATTCCAAAAATCTTCATACGCCAAAGACTGTGCATATTCATCTTTAACCAACCTGCGATGTGATATACCCTCAATTTCTGAGGGTGCATAGCCCAAAATCTTACAAAAATTGTCGTTAGCCTTCAAAATTCTACGGTCAGTTCCAAATTCTACAAAACCTACGGTAGAATCAATGGCACGCAACTGAGCTTCGGTAGCTGCCAATGTGAGTTGCAAGGTATCTTGTGTTTCTTTGAGGGTAGCAAAATTTTGATTTAAAGTATCATTTTTTTCTTGTATAAGCTGTTGGGCTTTGAATGCGTGTATGCTGTTTTCTCTAAAAAAATAGGTAGAAATCCCCGAAACTACGCCCATTAAAGCCACCAAACCGTAGTGAAAAGAAAGTTGCAAGACATTTACATCTGAATAGGTAATAAAGTATTTATCTAAGGCGTGAGTATTCAGATACCATTGAAAAAAAGACAAGGTACTATGATGCAACACCGTTAAAACAGTGTAAGGTATCATAATCCGCCAATCTTGATACAACATCAAAATAGCTATATTGGTAAAAAAGAAAAAATGACTTTCTGCCATACCATGCAGCTGTCCGATGAATTGCAAGACAAAAATTGCAAAGACAGAACTAATAATCATGCGGGCAGTCATTTTATTTTTCATAGCAAACCTTGCCAACAAATACAAAATCACTGTTAAGCCTCCTGTGATTAAACTGAAGCTATAAGTGTCATAAATAGGAGCTAAACAAAGCCCTAACAAGAAAAATCCAATGACAAATTTATCGACAATTTTGTCTGCCCGTAATTGTACTTTTTCTAAATACCTCTCCAAATCAGCATCTTTGAGTTGATTGGAAGAAGAAGAAAGTTGGTAAAAAAAGTTAGAAGAAGAAGTGTTTGCCTCTTGTGCCATGCCTCGACGTTATTTATTTTTTTGTGGTAATTTTTCGTAATAATTTTCTGGCAACTCACAACCATAAGCTTGTGTTGCCAACTCTCCGAATTGTGGTGCGGGTTTCCCTGCTAATAAATCTTGCAAAGCTATTTGGGCAAATTCAGTAGCCTTATCTGTGCAATACCTACTTTTATTGTAATTACCTCTATAATAAAGTGTTGTATTTCCGTCTAATAAAGCTACTTGCGGTGTGGAGTACACCCCACAAATTGCTGCTAATTGTGTGCCTTTTTGCAAAATTAAGGGAACTTGGTGGTGCATTTTTTCTTGAAAAGAGGCAGCCAGTCCTGTAGTATCTTCAGCAAAAAGTACAGCATAAAATTGTACTTGGTGGCGGTGCAACTCCACTAATTGATTGAATTGTTGGATATTGAACTTGGAACAAGGGCAATCTATACTGAAAAAATGAAGGAAAATAGGTCGGTTATTAATTGGGTGTATGGGAAAAGGACTCAGGTCTATTTTTTGTCCTATAGCTGTATTAACGTAACCTTTGGGAATAGGTGTCGGTTGTAAATATTTCCATTCTGTTCGCCAAAAAGTGTAAAAAATAGCCATGAATAGCCCCACTACAAAAATATAAACGAATATTTGTTTCATTGCAAGATACTACATATTTGAATAGAAACAAGTAAAAATCTAAAAAGTTGTCTTGACAACTAATTTTTTGTCAAAGGAATAGTAATTTAACAATCATTACTAAGGTAATGCTAAAAGAATAAACTTTAAATTACAGTTAGCTTGACCTTGCACCCTAAAAGATACGGTACACTTGCAAGTTACGTTAAACAAAGAGTTAAGTTCTGTTGTATCTACAAATTAGTTTCGCTACAGATAAACGTCTTTTTATTGCTTTTTGGCTAAAAAGTCTTTTCTTTGCACCAAAATCACGTTGAAATATCGTTAGTGTTTTTCGGAGAGAAACCCACTTAACAATAACCATTATCCAACATCAATTCGACAAAAGACATGAAATCAAAAGAAATTCAGGACTTACAAGAACTTATTGGGTTTATTGCGGAGTCTGGTTTAGAAGAAGTTGTTATAGAAACAGGTGCTTTTAAATTAAAAACTCGCCGTAGTGCCGAAGGTAAAAGTAGTCATGTTGTAAGTGTACCGCAAGTAGTGGCTACACCAACGGTTACGCCTGTAGTAGCTACGCCTGTAGCTCCACAAATACCTGCTACGCCTGTAGAAACACCAGCAAAACCTGTGGAAGTGGCTGCGGGTGGTAAAATTGTAGCCGTAAAATCTCCTATGATTGGTACTTTCTACCGTTCTGCCTCACCTACTAACCCTCCTTTTGTAAATGTAGGCGATACTATCAGCAAAGGGCAAGTAGTTTGTATCATAGAAGCCATGAAATTGTTTAACGAAATTGAATCTGAAGTAAGTGGTAAAATTGTAAAAGTATTGGTAGATAATGCTTCACCTGTGGAGTACGACCAAGATTTATTCTTAGTAGAATTAGCTTAAATAATTGATAATTAGTAAATTATTAATTATTTATTTTAGAATTTTCTATATTAAAAAATAGGAAAATTTTAGTCATGTTTCTACTATAATTGACCCAATAATAGATTTTTCACTTACCAAAAGATTCACTATCGTGTTTAAAAAAATATTAATTGCCAATAGAGGAGAAATTGCATTGCGTATCATTCGCAGTTGCAAGGAGTTGGGTATCAAGACGGTGGCGGTATATTCTAAAGCCGACAAGGATAGTTTGCACGTAAAATTTGCAGACGAGGCAGTCTGTATTGGTGCTGCTCCCAGCAAAGAATCTTACCTCAATATCTCACGTTTGATAGCTGCAGCCGAAATTACGAATGCAGATGCTATTCACCCGGGGTATGGATTTTTATCAGAAAATGCAGAATTTTCACGCATTTGTCAAGAATATAAAATTAAGTTTATTGGAGCTACTCCCGAACAAATCGGAGCAATGGGTGACAAGGCTTCTGCCAAAGATACCATGAAAAAAGCTGGTGTACCTACAATTCCGGGTTCGCAAGGTTTGTTGGGTAGTTTGGACGAGGGCAAGAGTTTAGCCAAAGAAATCGGCTACCCTGTTATCATCAAGGCTACGGCTGGTGGTGGTGGCAAAGGTATGCGTGTCATAGCAGACGAATCAGGTTTTGAAAAGGCTTGGGACGATGCCAAACGTGAAGCTGGTGCATCTTTTGGCAATGACGGTTTGTACTTAGAGAAGTTTGTAGAAGAACCTCGCCACGTAGAAATTCAGATTATAGGTGACCAATACGGCAAAGTATGTCACTTATCTGAAAGAGATTGTTCTATCCAACGCCGCCATCAGAAGTTAGTGGAAGAAACTCCTTCGCCTATCGTTTCGCAAGAACTAAGAGATAAAATGGGCAAAGCTGCCATTGCTGGGGCTTCGTTTATTGGTTATGAAGGAGCTGGTACAATAGAGTTTTTGGTAGACAAATATGGTCAGTTCTATTTTATGGAAATGAACACCCGTATTCAGGTAGAACACCCTATTACCGAAGAAGTTACAGATTTTGACCTTATCAAAGAACAAATCAAAGTGGCTGCGGGTGTGCCTATTTCTGGTCGCAACTATTACCCACAACTTCATGCGATGGAGTGCCGTATCAATGCGGAAGACCCAAGCAAAGATTTTCGCCCAAACCCCGGTAAAATCACGAATTTGCACCTACCCGGGGGCAGAGGCGTAAGGGTAGATTCGCACATTTACGCTGGTTATGTGATACCGCCTAATTACGATTCTATGATTGCGAAGTTGATTGTTTCTGGTCAAACTCGTGAAGAAGTGATTGTGCGTATGAAACGTGCCTTGCAAGAATTTGTGATTGAGGGCGTAAAAACGACTATTCCTTTCCACATTCGTTTGATGGATAACCCCGATTTCAGGGCTGGGAAATTCACTACGAAGTTCTTAGAAACTTTTGATTTTACAGATTTGTAGAAAAACTAAGGCTAATATTTCTCGGAAATATTAGCCTTAGTAATATGTTTATTTTTGTTGTTTGTGCTTCACACAAGTAACGGCGAAGAAAAGCCTAAATAACGTACATCTGCATGCCTTTTCGCAAAGATAATGTTGCACGATATTTTTATTTTTTATATGCTTTTTCAAATTTTAAGTTTAGTTCTTCTAAAATACTTGGCATTATTTTTTTGTTAATGACACTTTCTCGATAAACATTGTAGAGTCCCAAAATCTCTGTTTTTTGTGTAGCTGTTAAAATACTTAAGTCCACAATTTTAGAGTTGTTAAGGTCGTTAGGCTCAAATTTGTTGAGTCCATTTCCATACTCTCTTTTGTTGTCATTAAAAATTTCTTTGGCTACATCTGTAAGTAAGTAAGCAAAAAACAAATCTGTATTTTGCAAAAACATTGTATTCAAATACACACAATGAAAAGTAGTTAGGTTTTTGATATTGGCTTCGTTGCGAATAAACCGCAAGCCTTTTCTATTGAAAACACCTACCCAAATAGGCGAAGCAATACGATTTTCTAAGGAGAACCAAGGAGTTCGTTTGCTTGTCAAAAAACGTTGGTTAGTACCCATTTTTTCGCCTAATTCAATATAAGATTTCAGATTTTTGTCTTTCAAATCTGTAGCATTCAACAAAAGCACTTTTTTATTATTCTCTTTTAGTTGTATAAAATCATTTTCAGTAAAAAAATGCCCATCCGCGTCTGTAGCTCGCATGATACAAGGTAATAAATACTTATCATCAATATTAAATTGCTTTTGTTTTTCTATATTAAAACCAAAATAATCGTTATCACCAGTGGCGATACCACGCACAACTTTAGCATACATTCTAAAAGAAATTAGATGTTGATATTTTTGCGTGTTTTGTGGTTGGTAATAACAACGCCATTTAATATCAGGATTAAGTTCTTGATAATCAATTTTTTGCGTTTTTTCAAGTTTTAATTTTGGGTATGAGTTTATCCTTTCTGTTAGTTTTTCTAAGTCTGTTGGTGAAGTTAAATTAATAAATTCTACTTCCTTTTTTTCGTTATCATTAGCAAACAAAAAAATGCTTGATGTTGTAAGAGCATCAGAAAATATATTTTCTTTGAAGTCAAAAATGATGATATAACGCAAAAATTTATTTTCTATCAAATGTTTTTTTACATAAGTTCCGTAATCAGAATTTAAAAACTCGGAAGGGATTAAATAAGCACAACGCCCATTTTCCTTTAATTGATGAATAGATTTGAGTAAAAATAATGTATAAAGATTTGTAAATCCGTTCAAAGTCAAGCCCAAACGACTTTGAAACTCAGCTAAAATGTCTTCTTTGTTACTATAATCATGAAATTTTAAATAGGGCGGATTACAAATAATTCCATCATAAAGATTATGCCAATCATTAAACATATAATCTTTATTGAGTATTTCCACATTTTCAAAATCCGCAAATAATTCTTGGGATTTTTCTAATACTTTGCTGTCTATGTCATAACCTTTAAAATGAATATCCTTGTTGGTGTTTTCTAAAATTGCCCTAAAAAAAATACCTAAACCTAATGCGGGGTCTAAAACTGTTTTACAATCTGGGTTTGATAAAATCCATTGAGCCATAAACTGGGCAACAGGATAAGGTGTAAAAAATTGGGCTAATTTTTTACGGTGTTCTTGCGAAACACTTTTAATATATTCATTTTCAGGGTTTTCACTGAAAATTACTTCTTGTTTATTGAGAACTTCAACTATCATTGTTTTGAATTTTTGTTGTGTTTCTTCTCATTAGCATTTAAAATTTCAACTTTTAACAAATCAACAAATTCTTGATTTGTTCTCTTTACAGCATTACTAATGTCTTTGTATTTAGAAGATTGTAAATTACCATTATTAGACGGATTTACATAAATATCTGGTATCCAAGCAATTGGAAAAACACTAACTTTTGAAATTTCAATACTTATATCATCATTATCATTGAATTGTATAAAAAATATAGCAATAAACAGATTTTTGTCTATATTCTCTGCAAAAAAATCAATTAAACCTTGTGGCTTAGATAAATCATCTTTGTTACTCTCTCCACCAAGCAATGCTGATTTTATATTTACATACACAAAAATATCAATATCAGTCATTTTACACCGAAAATCAAATACAGAAATTTCTGATGTAGCAAACTCAACTTTATCAAATCCCAGTTCTGATGCTCTAAATTGTAAGTTTTGGATTACAATTTCTTCTAAAATACGCCAGACTGTCCTACCTTTCGCAGCATTTCGCCAACCATAAGGAAATTGTGTTTTATTCCCTATCTGAACTTTTCCAATTTTGGTTGCAAATTTTTGCAAGTTTGTTTCTAAGGTGCTTCGCAAGATTTCTATATTGTGCATTGGGTATCAATTAGTTTTGTTATAAGTTTGACTTAATCCATATTTGTTGTTTTTGATTATGGTTGTTTTTCTTAAAATATCGTGCAACACGTTAATGTATATACCTGTATACACTTTCCAAATATAAACTAAACCATACAAAAACAATAAAAAATTAAAAGTAAATCATTTCAGCCTTTTTTCAATAAAATTACTCCTCTGTTGCCTGTGCAGACACAAGCAACGGAGGAGTAATTACAAAAAAACTCACAATATACTTTTGTTATTTATCACTTGTGATTTTAATAAATCACCAATTAGAATTGGTAACCTATACCCACTCCGCCCCAAAATTGTAGCCTATTTCCTATCAAATTAAAAGCCTCGCCTTGCGAATTAATCAGTGAGGACATTCCATAGTACGGTGTAAAAGCCACTTTACAACTCCAGTGCTTGCAGATAGGTTGATAACGATAGCCAATAATAGCGGTGAGGTTCGGGAAAAAATCTGTTGTAGCCTTGTAACTACTAATCTTACCACTGCTTAGGAACAACATTGCACCGCCTCCCACTTCTACATAGTGTTGCTGTTGGCATAGATTCAGTAAATAACTGACCGTAATCGGCAAACTTGCTATATGTTGGTTTTTTTCGGTAGCTTTTTCTTGTAGGTACAAATAAGCTCCTCCAGCTCTTACTACAAAAGCCTTTGCAAATCTATACTCATAGTTAAGGCTATACAATAAACCGTTGCCTCCTATTTCTAAAAAAACATGATGACGAGGCAATTTAAGACTGTCTTTATTGCTTTGGCTAAGTCCATTTTGAAAGATACAGAAAAAAAGAGATAAAAATATTAATACTTTCATAGTAATTAAAATTGAGATTTAACAAGTTTGTAAATAAGGTCTGCATTCGTTTTGGTTACTTCTCTTTCTGTCATGTTATACACAGCACTACTTGCCAAAGATAAGCCTGTATTCTTGCGAATGACCACTACTAAATTTTTAGGTCTATCTACAATCATAAATTGCCCACCTGTACCTGCTGCCCAAAAAGACTGCTCTTGTCTGTCTGTCCACCACATATACGCATAACCGTCCCACAAATCAGCCCATTTGTCAAATCCTGTTTCTGTTTCTTTTTTAGAAACAGCCGTTGTACTTTGTTCTATCCAAGAAGAATTTATAAGCTGCACACCATTCCAAGTACCATTGGCTACATATAAAGCTCCTATACGAGCCAAATCTTCTGCGGTCATATACACTCTGGTTTGTGGATATTCTGTATAGTCATCATATTGATACGTAACATCTGAAGGCTTGAAATGCGTCATACCTAAGGGAATAGATAGCCATTCATAAATAATATGTCCAATTTTTTTATTTGTTTTTCTTTCTAAAATAATAGGTAAAATATTAAAGTCCCAATTATTGTAATAGAAAAACGTATTGGGCAAATATTGCCCTCTCTTGGGTTTTAAATCCCTATTACTTTGGGACTCTCCCAATGCTGGTAAATAGATACCAGACCTTGCTTGTAGCAGCATACGTATTGTAGCTGTTTTTTCTGTAGTTGTAAGAGGCTGTTTGGCATCATCTATTCCCATAGAGGCTAAGGTTGCATCAAGATTAATAATGCCTTTCTGTTCGGCTATACCAAACAAAACACTGTAAATACTTTTGCGAACCGAAGCACAGTTTAGGGGGAGTTTGGTTTCTCCGTAGCTATAAATAATTTTATCCTTGTATAAAATTGTTACAGCATCACAATAGGAAGATTTTGCAAGTCCTGTAAGTTGAGAGGTAATGGTGCTATTCAACAATGTTTCTTGTTGCAATTCTTTACCTATGCCATTAGGTTTATCAAATCCATCAGGTAAATAAGACGACACCGATAAACAACTCTGTAACACAAGTACCATGAATAAACAAATAATCTTTTGCATAGTAGTTCATTTTTTGCAAATTTACAGAGGTATATGCCTTACATATTATTCCAAATGTGCCATTGTTTTTATCCTTTTATGTCAAATATTCCCTTATGCAATTTCATAGTAGTATTTTATTGAATATCCTTAGCCGTTTAGATGAGATAGGCGTGCAAGGATTTCCTACTAATCATTTCGTTGCTCAATTAAGAAATACCGAATGGGTAACTGCCCAAGAATTTGGGGGCTTTTTAGAAACAGTCGTCCAACAGACACAAGACCACCGCCTTGGGCTGAAATTAGGCTTAAAGTCGCCTTTATCTACCCTCAATATTGTTGGACAGATTTATCAAACTTGTGGTACATTTGCAGAAGTGCTACATAAAATAGAACAACACGCAAGTTTTTTAGACGGTGTTAATCAATATTTTTCTGAAATTCGTACAGATGGTATTTACCAATTTACTGTCCCTCACCAAGCATGGCAAAAGAGTTTTCCATTCGCAAGTCGCCAAGTTGTTGAACACAATATAGGATTTTCTATTCGGTGCAAACGAGAATATTTAGGTAGAGAAATAAAGCCCATAGCTATCTGGTTGCCATATCCACAAGAAGGAAAAAGAGATTTGTTAGAAAACTATTTTAGCTGTCCTGTTTTATTTGAAAAGCCTTGTATGGCTGTAATTTTGCCAAAGGAAATGCTTGAATGGAAAGTACCTACCGCCAATTCCGTTGCGTTACAATGGTACGAAACACATATCCAAACATTAAGACCCTTACAAAAGGTTTGGTATGAAAAAACAAGAACTATAATTTTGCAATTATTTAAACTTACTGTTCCTACACTTGAGTTAGTGGCTCGTCAATTAGGCATTTCGCAGAGAAGTTTACAAAGAAACTTGAAAAATGAATCTACTTCTTTTCAAAATGTATTAGATGATGTACGTTTAGAATTGGCAAAGTTTTATTTATTACAACCTTCTATTGCTATGGTAGAAGTTGGTGAGAGATTGGGGTTTGAGGTGCAAAGTGCATTTAACAAGTTTATACAACGCACAACAGGCAAAAGTCCTTCTACGCTACAAGAAGAATATTTACAAGAACAAATCAAGTAAAAAATTTAGTTGTAAGTATTTGGTTCGTATAGTAAAACAGCCCCCCTTCACAAAAGTTTGTTTATTTCATAGAGAATAATGTACCTTTGTTCAATGAGTTTATTAATTGTATTCTATTTTCATAAATTACTGGTTTTCAAATTGTTAAAATTTATTTCCATGAAAAAAACATTTTTATTATTCACACTGTTAGTAGTATCAAACTACGTTTTGGCTCAATCGCAGTGGCGTTTAGGCTTACGAGTAAGTCCTTTGGTGTCTTTTGCAGGTGTAACAGATGCCGACAAAAACGACATTGTGGGCTTAGATGCGAGTAGCCGTTTAGGTATTGGTGGCGGGCTAATAGCTAACTACCAATTTGAGGAAAAATTTGCTTTGCAAACAGGCTTACAAGTCGTAAACAGAGGTTATACGATTAAACGAACTAATATTGAGCAAAAAAGCTCTATTACTACCGTAGAAATTCCCTTGTTGTTACACCTCCGCACCAACGAAATAGGCAGTGGCATCAGGGCTACAGGTATTTTCGGTGGAACGGCGGGCATTTTTGCAGGAGCAGGCACAGACCTTACTGTAAACGGCACAACAACCAGCGACAAAAAAGGTGCAATTTTCAATACCTTTCAATTTGATTTTACTTTTGGGGCAGGTGCAGAAATGAATTTGAACGGTGCTGGCACAGTAGCTTTAGGTTTGAGCTACCACCTACCACTGATTTTGATGGCAGACAAAATACCCTTTGCGAATCAAGGCAACGGCAACGGTTATGAATACAAAGATGGACGAGTGAAGTTAGGATATTTGGCATTAGACCTTACTTATTTCTTTTAAAAGGGGTGGATGTATTCCAAATTCTAAAGGTTTTATAAATTTTTGGAATTTGGAAATAATCTAAACAATAGATTACGTTACACCCAACATAATCTTACAAAAATATGAAAAAATTTAGAAATTTTGGCATACTTACCATTGTATCAGTCTATTTATTGATTTTGGTAGGCGGTGTCGTAAGAACTACAGGGTCGGGTATGGGTTGCCCAGACTGGCCTAAATGTTTCGGGCAATGGGTGCCTCCCACCGAAGAAGCCCAACTCCCCAGCAACTACCGAGATGTTTACAGAGATAAACGCATAGCAAAAAACGAAAGAGTTGCATTATTATTCGACAAAATGGGTTTCAAAGAATTAGCTTTTCGTATTACCAAAGACCCTTCGGTCATGATAGAAGAACCTTTTAATGCCACCAAAACATGGATTGAGTACGTCAATAGATTGTTAGGTGTCTTGATTGGTTTTTTTATTTTCTTGACTTTCATTTTTTCGCTGTCTTATTGGAAAAAAGACCGTACTGTGGTGTGGCTAAGTTTGGCTGCTCTTATTGGTGTGGCTTTCGAGGGTTTTATTGGCTCTATCGTGGTTTCTACCAACTTGCTGCCGTCTATGGTTACGGTACACATGTTGTTGGCGTTGGTGGTAGTAGCCCTACTTATTTTTGCTATAGCACGTAGCCACGAACAAGTTGGTGGCAAAAAAGTTATTGCAGCCATTCCTACGGCTACACTAAGTTATACACCTTCTTTTCTTAACTACTTGCTAATCATTTGTTTAGCTACTTCTTTTGTGCAAGTTTTCTTGGGTACACAAGTGCGTGAAACTATAGACGTTATTGCAGCCCAATTCCAATTTGAGCAAAGAGAAAAATGGATAGACGAGTTGGGTTTGGCTTTTTATATACACCGCAGTTTTTCTTTAGTCATTTTTGCTATTCATAGTTATTTGGTGTATGTATGGTTAAGACAAAAAGCCCTAATAGGTTTTAATGCTTGGGCATATTCATTGATAGGTTTGTTATTTGCAGAAATTTTGACGGGTGTTATCATGGCGTATTTTGCGATGCCAGCCTTTTTACAACCTGTTCACCTTACGTTAGCAGCCGTTATTTTTGGCATACAGTTTTATTTATGGTTGTTTTTAAACAGAGAAAGTTTATTATCTGCACCCAAAACGAATTTGATTTTACAATAAAATTTAGCAACTTTGCGGGCTTTTCAAAATGACATCTTGTAAAAGGTGTCATTTTAGTTTTGTGGTAAAACCTCACCCCTACCCCTCTCCAAGTGGAGATGGGAGTTTTTACGTAAATTTTGAACTTATACTCAATCAAAAATAGATTTTCTGTAGCATAGGCTTTAGCCTGTGTACGCACAGGCTAAAGCCTATGCTACAGATTAAAACCAATTTAGTTTCAGTATAAAGGGTTAAAAAAGTAAGCATAGTGGAGGTGTATGCACCTCAAAAGATTTCGCCCCTCTCCAAATGAAAAGGGTGGGAGGGCAAAACAACTATTACTATCAGTAAATTTATTTTTCATCATTTTAAACATCTCAAAAACGCAGTACAATGAACTTCTTTTTGACAGATATACCCGAAAGAACACAAAAGCCTCGTACACATGGGCTTACGATGGTCATGGACAAAGGCATGTCCCTACGCGAAGTAGAAGACGTTTTGGAAACGAATGGTAGCTACATAGACATTGTAAAGTTGGGCTGGGCTACGTCTTATTTCTTCCCTAAGTTGCAAGAAAAAATCAGTTTATACAAAGCAGCAGGCATACCCGTTTATTTTGGCGGTACATTGTTTGAGGCTTTTTTGATAAGAAACCAATTTGAAGATTATCTTCGTTTGTTAGACAAATACGATATTTCTTACGCCGAAGTGTCTGACGGTTCATTAGAAATGCCTCACGACAAAAAATGTGAGTACATTCACAGCCTATCGAAACGTGCTACGGTATTGTCCGAAGTAGGTTCTAAAGACGCAGAAAAGATTATTCCGCCTTACAAATGGATTAAGTTGATGCAAGCCGAATTGGAAGCTGGGGCTTGGAAAGTGATAGGCGAAGCAAGAGAAGGCGGTAATGTAGGCTTGTTCCGTTCTTCTGGCGAAGTAAGAGAAGGTTTGGTAGAAGAAATTTTAACACAAGTACCTTTCGAGAGGATTATTTGGGAAGCTCCTCAAAAATCTCAACAAGTTTGGTTCATCAAATTGTTAGGCTCAAATGTAAATTTGGGTAACATAGCTCCTCACGAGGTCATTCCTTTGGAAACAATCAGAGTAGGGTTAAGAGGTGATACCTTTGATTTTTTCATTAAAAAGAAATCTATCTAAAATCCATAATCCCCAAAGGTTTAGAGAACCTTTGGGGATTTTTTATGAGTAATGTAAATTGTGTAGTACCTAACTGTAGTGTGGGCTTCAACCCACATATAGGTCTGCTGTGGCTTAGCAATGCACCTTTTCATAGCTAAATGTGTGGACTGAAGTCCACACTACAGGTACTACACCATTGACAACAAGTATTTCTTACAAATTTTTACGCAACATTTGTATAGTTTTTGGAGTATATTTGTAAAAATACAACCAACTATGCAGTTAAACACACCTTACAATAGCAACTTAGACGTAACAAGAGGGCATTTACTCATTTCTGAACCCTTTTTGCCCGATAAAAACTTTGAACGAAGTGTAGTATTATTGTGCGAACACCAACCCACCAAAGGCTCTTTTGGCTTAGTCCTTAACAAACCTACCGAAATGACTGTGAGTGATGTGATAGACTCGTCGAGTTTCGAGCAAACGTTGTATATCGGAGGTCCCGTAGAGCAAAATACTTTACATTTTGTGCATACCTTAGCAGAAATTCCTAATGCTGTTCCCTTGCGAGATGGAGTTTTTTGGGGTGGAGATTTTGACTATATCAAAGCATTAGCCATTGCCAATCGGTTAAGTGCTGCCAATAGCCGTTTTTTTGTAGGCTACAGTGGTTGGGGCGAAGGGCAACTCACTGATGAGCTAAAAGAAAATTCATGGATACTTTCTACCACCAATTTACAACTTATCTTCCAAGTCCCTGCCGATGAACTTTGGAAACAAATCCTCAAAAATATGGGCGGAAGGTTTAAAGTAGTGGCAAATTATCCTACCAATCCACGTTTTAATTAAATAACTTGTTGAGTATTACCAATCATTGGTTTACAAAATTGTAGGGCTTCTTCGATAGGCGTAGGCGTAAAATGCAGCAATTCTTGTGCTTTATTTGTATTAAAACCTGTGAGCAAAGGACGAGTAGCTATTTCCTTAAATTCCTGAGCATTGGTAGGGCTGATAAGCGTAGCATCTAATTCAAAAACCTCTGCTACTTTCAAGGCAAATTGATAAGGACTCATCAAGTTATTGCCCGCAATGTGCCATACGCCTGTAGCTTTTGCCAAGACTATTTGCCAACACCCTTTTGCTAAATCTTCTGCCAAAGTGGGAGTGCGAAGTTGGTCGGCTACTACGTTTATTGGGTTGCCTGCTTGCAAATTCCTGATGACCCACAACAAAATATTTGACCTGCTTGGCTGTGCCAATACACCGAAAACCAAACAAGTACGCACTATAGCCCAAGAGATAGGCGTATTTTTTACGATTTCCTCTGCCAAATATTTAGTTTGACCGTAATAATTGATAGGATTGGGGTTGGCTTCTTCGGTAAGTAACATTGCTGTTCCATCAAAAACAAAATCTGTGGACAGATGCACAAAAAAACTATTGTGCAAATTGGCTAAACGACACAATGACTCCACAACGGTTACGTTTTGCAAATAGGCTTCCTCCTGATTTTGCTCACATTTATCGGGCAATGTAAGGGCTGCGGTATGCAAAACAAGAGCTGGACGTAAATTTTCAAAAAGTTCTTCGACCACTGCCGTATGTGTAAGGTCTAATTGACAATAAATCACATTAGGAGGCAACGGCACTTGTGGAGAGTTTTTAGAAATAGCCACTACCGTATAAGGCAAAGACGGCGGCAAAGTAGCTAATAGTTTTTGTCCTAATAGTCCATTGCAGCCTGTTAAAAGTAAAATTGGTTTCGACATATTGACACAAAATATCACTCTACATTTTGCAAACCATGTACCACGAATTAAAAAAAGATGTATCTTTTTAACCAAAGATACATCTTTTTATTTTTACTTAGTTGGTCTTAGTTTCGATAGTTTCTCAAACAACTCTATTTCTTGTGTGCTTAGGTTCTTTGGAATTTGCACATTAATTTTTACATACAAATCTCCTGTTTTGTTGGGTTGGGCATAGTCGGGCATTCCTTTACCTTTCAGTCTGAATACTTTGCCATTTTCTGTTCCTGCGGGCAAAATAAAATTTGTACCTCCATCAAACGTATTGATGAATACTTTTCCACCCAATACCACCGTATAAAGTTCTACAGGCAATTCACAATGTAAATCATTGCCCTCACGTTTAAACAAATTATGAGGCAATATCTTCACTTTTACATACAAATCTCCTGTGGGCTGTCCATTTACGCCTTGTCCGCCCTTTCCTTTAAGGCGTAACACTTGGTCATTCGGTATGCCTGCTTTGAACTGAATACGCAATTTTTCATTCATTACGTTTAAAATCCTTGCCGTACCTTTATAGGCTTCTTCCAAAGAAATTTCTACTTCGGTATCATAATCTTGTCCGCCTTTGCTGTTGCGTTTATTTTTGTTGCCACCTGTATTGCCATTACCGCCTCCACCGCCAAAAATATTGCGGAAAAAGTCTGAAAATCCACCACTGCCACCGTCATTGCCGAATATATCCGAAAAATCGAAGTCGGGGGCTTGTTGGTTCGTATTGCCGTAGTATTCTTTGGGGTTGCTGCCCGTTTGTTGGTAACGTTGCCAATCTTTGCCCAAATTATCGTAATGTTGTTTTTTTTGAGGGTCAGATAAGACTTCATACGCCTCCGAAACTTCTTTGAAACGTGCCTCTGCCACTTTGCTACCGGGGTTTTTGTCGGGGTGATAGGCTTTGGCTAATTGTCGGTAGGCTTTTTTAATGTCTTCGGGAGTAGCATTTTTTTCTACACCCAAAATGCCATAGTAATCTTTGTAGTCCATTTGTTTGTGGTGTTTGTTTCACAATAATAACGAAAGAAAGGCACAATAAGTTGTAGTAGGCACTGAAAATCATGAGGCAGGTTATTAACGATTATATGAATTGATTAAAGATATAGAAAAAAATTACCACTTTAAGTAGTTGTTTATCAACTACTTAAAGTGGTAAATAAACTGTATCTACTAAGCTACTGCCCCGCAAACGGAGTTCCAAAAACACCTACCGCCAACTCTATCCAAACTATCAACAAACAAAGCAAAGTAACGCCACACAAAATCAATCTATGTTTCGCATGCTTTACCATTCTTAGTATCATTTCACTAACCAAGCCTGTAGTACCTAATAAAAAGGCAGCCACCATAAAATCCGATACACTCCAATTTACCTCTGTGGTAAACTGCATAGCCACTAAAGGCAATGACAATAAAAATACTACCGCAAGTAGTATTACGAACAATCTTTTGTTTTGAGTAAGCATAGTAGTAGTGATTTTATTTTTAAAAAGAACTTTGTAATTCAAAGTAAATATAAAAAACTTAAACTAGCAAGCCTAATGACTTATATTTTTTAGGCAAGAGCTGGTGTAATTGTTAATTAGTAAATTGTTAATTAAAAATATTTGTAAGTAGTTTAATAAAAGTTTCATAAGCAAGACATAAAAAATCCCCCTTACTAAACAGTAAGGAGGATTTTTTTATGAAAACAGTTTCATTTTTGCTTTTATCCCTTCTAATTGGGACTTAAATGCGTCATCTTTTTTGGCTTTTCGTTCCACTGCTTTGGTGGCGTGGGTTACGGTGCTGTGGTCTCTACCTCCAAAAGTTTCGCCAATTACTTTTACAGACTCTTGTGTGTATCGTTGGCAAAAAAACATTGCTATTTGCCTTACACTTGCCACAGGTTGCTTACGAGTTTTAGACTTTAAATCTTCTACGGTTACACCCATGTACTCCGCTACGGCTTTCATCACATACTCTACATTGAGTTCGAGTTGTTGGTGTTTCACGATGTCTTCTATAGTGTCTTTTGCCATTTGCAAGTCTATTTCTTTGCGTGTCAAAGAGGCTTTTGCTAAAAGTGATACCAATACGCCCTGCAATTCTCTGATGTTTGTATCTACATTTTTGGCAATAAACTCCATGATATTTTTGCTAATATTCATGCCTTCTTGTTTGGCTTTTGCCTCTACAATTTTCAGGCGAGTTTCGTAGTCAGGAACTTTTACGTCTGTGGTTAAACCCCACTTAAACCTCGACAACAATCTTTCTTCCATGCCCTTCAAGTCTTTGGGCGGGCAATCAGAGGTCATGATAATCTGCTTGCCCGCCTGATGTAAGTGATTGAAAATATGAAAGAAACTTTCTTGCGTCTTGTCTTTTCCTGCTAAAAACTGAATATCGTCAATAATCAAGACATCTACCTGTAAGTAGTAGTTCGTAAACTGTTGTACTTGATTGGTTTTGACAGCATCAACAAACTGCGTAATGAACTGGTCAGAAGGCACATACAACACTTGTTTATGAGGCATTGTAGATTTTATATCATTGCCAATAGCCTGTACCAAATGCGTTTTGCCCAATCCTACCCCACCATGAATTACCAAAGGATTGAAGGCTGTTGTACCGGGGTTCTTCGCTACGGCTTGTCCTGCTGCACACGCCAAACGGTTACATTCACCCTCTATCAAGTTGTCAAAATTGTATTGACGGTTGAGGTTAGAACGAATTTGTGGGTGTGGCATGACCTTCGGTTCTGGGTTATACATAGGTTTTTGGTCTATGATAGCCACCGTATTGCCTACAGGTTGCGTTTGTTGTTTGTGCAAACCACCACGCAACGTAGCCGTATTAGGCAAACTCAACGACAAGGGTTTTTGCTTATCATTGCCTTTGTCCACCACTATAGAATACTCCAAACGACCTTCTACACCTAACTCTTGTGTAATTGCTTTTTTCAATACATGCACATAATGTTCTTCCAACCATTCATAAAAGAACTGGCTGGGTACTTGTATTGTCAGCGTATTTTGGTGTAACCGCATAGGCTTAATAGGCTGAAACCAAGTTTTAAAACTTTGTTCCCCTATATTTGCCCGAATAATCCCCAAGCAATTGTTCCAAACGGTTTTACAGTCTTTTGACATAGCCTACCAATTGATTGTTGTTGTTTTGCGGTTAAAACAACGGTTAAATAGTTAAAAGTTAAGTTGATTCAGTTGTTGGTACAAATTTCTTTGCGGAGACCGTAAAAGAAGTATGTACTACTATATTTTTTGTTGTTTCCCACCTATGCACTGAAGACAGAAAGTTTACCCACCCTAATTTTGTTAGGTTTTTGAACTTTTCCCTAAAAATTATGTGTTGTTCAGTTTAGCCTCAATGGTTATGGCTAAAAGCCGTTTTTTATCGGCTTGGTGTGTAATCCTTCACGTATGCTGTGTTAGGTTTACAAATATGGTAGATAAAAATTAGAAAAAAAAATGCTTAAAAAACTTGACTTGTTCAGTAGCCTCAAAAACGCATAAAAAATTTTTATGCCTGAAAATTTTTTTTTTCGCCTAAATTGACTTCTTAATAAATGTGAATTTATTTTGTTTAAATAATTGATAATCAAATAGTTAAACTAATATTTTTTTTTAGGCTTAAAACTTACATCTTACTTTTTGATGTTTTGAGCAACAAATTTTAGCCGTACAAAAAGGGCAAATAGATTGATTCTCAAAAAATTAGTAGGCTTTATTCAATCTTTTTGCTGGCTCAAAAAAAGGGCTTTTATAGGCAAAAAAATTACTTTTTGAGAGTTTATGCTTTAAGATGACAAAATTTAGTAAGTGTGTATCAGAATTGATTTTGCCTCCGTTTTTATATTGCTTATAGTATTTTATTTTAACAATAAGGCTACTATGCTGTTATTTTATATAAATTACTTCCTTTCGAGTGGGAATAAAAAGTTTAATGGATTGCTTAAATTATATAGTAATAATCTATTGCGACTATTTAATATATGGGGTGTATTTTGGAAAAAAATAATGAGAAAATTGATTATTAGAATGATTAGTATAACCAATTTAACACCACAAAAGATTTTATACTAATAAACATTAATGTAACTAGTTTTTTAATTTATATTGCAAAAAATACTCCCTTGTTTTATGCTTAAAAAAGTTATTTTAAAGAATTATCGTTGCTATGAATACCATGAAGTAGATTTTAAATCTATTACAATTATTGTTGGTAAGAATAATGCTGGAAAATCTACTCTTATTGAGGCATTGAGATTATTATCTCTTGTAACAAATAAATTTCAAAATACGCCTTACAAAAAGGCACCAAGTTGGTTAGAAGACCTGCCTGTTGGTGTTGGTGTTAATATTACTCTAGATAAATTGAATTTTTCTTTCAAAAATATTATAAGTCATTACCAAAATCCCCCTGCTATAATAGAGGCTATCTTTGTTGGAGGAGAAAAAGTTTGTATTTACATTAATGATAACGGGGAGGTTTTTGCTACTGTATTTAATGCAAAAGGACAATTAATCATAAACAAAACCTCTGCTCAGGCAGTAGAATTAATAGGCATAGATATATTACCTCAAATATCACCTTTATTGGAGGAAGAAAAAGCTCTTGATAAGGATTACGTTAAAGCAAATCTACACTCAACTCTAACTTCTAGACATTTTCGGAATCAAATAAGTTATCTTTTTGAATATTACGATAAATTTAAAGCTCTTTCTGAAAGCACTTGGTCTGGTTTAAGGATTGTAGAGTTCCAAAAGGCAAGTAAAAATCTATCAGGAACTATAGACCCATATCTTCTTGTTCAAGAAAGTAATTATACGTCAGAAATAGGTTTCATGGGGCATGGTTTACAAATGTGGCTACAAACTATGTGGTTTGCAGCTAGAGTACCTGAACATAGCTCCATAGTTTTAGATGAACCCGATGTATATATGCACGCTGACCTTCAACGCAGGTTGATACGTACTTTAAAAAACTCATTTAAGCAAATTATTATAGCTACACATTCTTTAGAAATCATGTCTGAAGTAGATTATGAGAGTATCTTAGTTATCGATAGACATACAGAAAAATCACTATTTGCATCAGATTTTACTTCAATACAAGGCTTTATATACAACAGTATAGGTAGTATTCACAATTTAGGTCTTTCTAGATTATGGAATGCAAAAAAGATACTTATAGTAGAAGGATTAGAAGCTCCATTGTTAAAAAAAGTTCAAGATAAGTTATTTCCTAATAGTAAAGAACCATTTGATAATATGCCAATCTTAGATATAGGTGGTTGGGGAGGCTGGAATTATGCTTTAGGTACTAAGTTGACATTAAAGAATGTAATGGGAAATGCTATTAAAGTATATTGTATTTTTGACTCTGATTATCACTTGCAGCCAGAAATTGATACTCGTTACGAAAAAGCAAAGAAAGAGAAGATAAATCTACATATTTGGGAAAGAAAAGAATTTGAAAATTATTTTATTATTCCATCTGTTCTTTTAAGAATAATAAAGAAGTATAACAAAAAAGGTATAACTTCAATTACCTTAATAGATTTAGAAAGCAAGATTACAGCTATTTGCAACAATTTTAAGCAAGATATAGAGGACGACTATTCCTCTGAAATTATGAAGTTTTATAGAAATTCTAATCAAATAACAGATTTTATTGATGATAGTGTTTTAAGTTATGAAACTAAAAATAGTAACAAATTAGCACGGAAAATTGTGTCTAAAAAATGGAAAAGTCCAATAAATACTATTTCTGGTAAAACTTTGATTAAGGAAATAAATAAATGGCTTAATGAAGAATTTAAAATAAGCATAAATATCATTAATGAAGTAATAAAAGAAATGGAGGTAGATGAAATTCCAGAAGAAATGCGAATTATCATATCCAAAATAGAAAATAGTGAAGACTTTTTATAGTATTACTTTCTATAAAAGTAACATTTATTTTAGCTTTTTAATCTAACGATTAAAAGCTCTAAAACCTTTGTGTAGATTAGCACTGCCGTATTAGTCTTTTATGTATTTTTGCCCACACTTTAATTCAATATTCATACAAGACATGAAAAATATAGCAGTCATAGGCTCTGGCACTATGGGCAACGGTATTGCCCACGTTTTTGCCCAATATGGTTACAATGTTAGTTTGATAGACATTAACGAAACGGCTCTACAAAAAGCCCTACAAACTATTGGCGGAAATTTGGACAGACAAATCAAGAAAGGAACTTTGACTGAAGAAGCAAAGGCAACGACCTTAAATAACATCAAAACCTACACGCAATTAGCCGAAGGGGTAGCACAAGCCGACTTGGTAGTGGAAGCAGCTACCGAAAACCCTGTTACAAAACTCAACATTTTTACAGAATTGGACAAAGTATGTCCTGCACACACCATTTTAGCCTCTAACACTTCGTCTATTTCTATTACCAAAATAGGCAGTGCAACTAAAAGACCTGAAAAAGTAATAGGTATGCACTTCATGAACCCTGTACCTGTCATGAAATTGGTGGAAGTGATACGTGGCTACGCAACAAGCAGCGAAGTAACAGCAACTATTATGGACTTGTCTAAAAAATTGGAGAAAGTGCCTGTAGAAGTAAACGACTATCCCGGTTTTGTGTCTAATCGTATTTTGATGCCAATGATTAACGAGGCTATTTATACTTTGTTTGAGGGCGTGGCAGGTGTACAAGAAATAGATACAGTCATGAAATTGGGCATGGCTCACCCTATGGGACCTTTGCAGTTAGCAGATTTCATTGGTTTAGATGTTTGTAAGTACATTTTAGATGTGTTGTATGCGGGTTTTGGTAATCCTAAATATGCTCCTTGTCCTTTGTTGGTTAATATGGTGCAGGCAGGACACTTGGGCGTAAAATCTGGCAAAGGTTTTTATGTTTACACACAAGGCAGTAAAGATTTAGTAGTGGCGGATAGTTTTAAAAAGTAGGATTGTTTTGTTGTACTTATCAACCCCACAAGGGCTTTAAGCCCTTGTGGGGTTGTTTTTTGCACTAAAATATTGTTCTTAAATTAAAAAAAGCCCCTCTCCAAATGGAGAGGCAGCTGAGCTGGAAGGCTGGGGGTGAGGTTAAAATAAAGTGAAATTACTGCAAATTAAACCTCAACTGTATCCCAAAAGCTGTAGTAGTTCTACGAAAAGAGTTAGACACATACGGAGAATTAAGGGTATGGTCAAAATAGGCTTGTAAACTAATTCGTTGATTAACAACATAATTCAAGGTTGGACGAATTTGGAAATTCAAATTCCCTTGCGTTACAATACTTTCTTGAGTGTCCACATTATTAATCGTCTTGATACTGCGTTGAGCCGTTTTGGTATCTCGTATCGTAACTGCACAAGCAAAAGTCAAGTCGTTTTTCAGCGTAATAATCTTACCATTCATCTTAAATGGTAGTTTTAAATTTGCCTTCGTAAAACCAATATCTACTGTAATATCTGCATTTTTCAGTTCGGTTACTTGTGCATTCGACAAGTTCAGGGCAATGCCTCTGTTTTGGGCGTAACGCAGTTTCACAGACCAGTTATTTTTTGTACGGAAGTTTACACCCACCAACGGAGCAAAAGCCTCTGTGATTTGGATTTGATTCATCACAAAAACAGGCGACAATTTACCCGTCTTATCGTCCAACTGTGCCAACGGTAAATTTTGCAAATCTATGTTCAGTTGCAACAAAGCAGGGTTAGTAAACGCCAAAGACGAAGTATATGCCCCAGTCGTGTATTCAGACGTATAGGCGTGTTCTAATTGGAAAGAACGGAAATTTGCCTTAAAGAACGGAATATTTGACAAGTTATAAGTAGCCCGCCAGTTAGGTAGTGGAATATCTATAAACGGTGATTTGTTCATAGACCTTACATCTTTGCCCGCATACGCCGCCACAAACGAAGGTATCAAGACATCTTGGGCATTCAAATCGTATTGTCCTTGTGGATTTTGTCCGTCTAATTGCCCTTTTACCAAAGACCTATTGCGGATAAATTCATCAAAAACAGCCGAATTATTAATCGCATTATCGCCACTAAATGCCGTTGCAATACTCAAAAATGAAATACCATATTGCCCCATTCTCGACGGAGTTTTAGACGTAAACCTATCTGCACTGCGGTCATAGCTAAAAATTTCTTGGTACGTTGCTACATCTGTGCGTTTGGCTTGCAACTGTATCTGAAAATCTTTGACAGGTTCTAAGGTTGCCTGAATTTGCAAAGTACGGTTGTAGCCTTGTCTAAACGGATTGTTCAAGGCTGCACTACGTCCCAACCAACCCTCACGAGCTGCTGTTTCCCGAATACTTGGGTCTTGGCTACCAAATACAAAGCCCCAACCCGGTTGGTTAAATGCCGAGTTCATACCAAAAGCACCGTTAGGAATAGCCAACATACTTGGCAAATCGGTGTTATTGGTTTCGGTGTAGCTCACATTCACTTTTTGCAAAGCCATTATCGTACTTTTCACAATCAACTGCACAGGTTTTGCTGGTGGTGTGGCAGGTGCTTGGTCGGCTTGCTCTTTAGCTTGTACTTCGGCTAACTTGGCACGTACTTTTTCTATTTTAGCATCTAAACGGGCATTTTTTCGGTCTAATTTGGCTTTTTTACCTTCTGAAATCATTGCACTGTCTAATTGTGCTTGAATTTTCAATGCCTCATATTTTTCTTGCAATTTTTCTTTGCGTGTCAAAAGTCTTTGCTCACGAGCCTGCAAACGCCGTTTTTTATTTTCGTACTTAGAAGGCATTTGCTGAACTTGCTGCGGATTTTCTATCATTTGGAAGAAACGACTTTTGCTATACAACTTCTTAAAGTCGCCTTGTGCCGTTACGTTGATGCTACGGTTGTTCAACGATTGATTACCCAATGAATCTGCCAAACCTACTGCCCCTGCTGTCCACGAATAACCTGCGGTATATTTGACATCAGAAGCCAACCAATCTATTGCAGGAAATTTGTCTAAAGGTAGCTTGTAAGTCAATGAAGTTTGTTGGCTGTAGTTTTTCATACGTCCCAAATTCAACAAATTGTACCACACCGAATCCCTTTTGCTACGATTACTAAAACGACCTGCTTTATCACTATTAATTTCTCCTTCGGGTTCGTCTATAATTGCCATTGCCGTTGCGGTGTAGTCCAAACGCAAGTTTTTAGAAATAGCCCAACCTAATTGGTAGTTTCTGTTAAAAGTAAATGCTTTTTCAAACAAAGGAAATACGCCTAATGTTGTAAGTTGTGCATTGCGAAGTTGCGTTTTCACAAACCTACGTTCAAAATCCCCTCTTACCGTTACGTTATTGGGCAAAGGCGTAATATTAAAGTCTTTTACAAACTTTAAATACTTGTAATCCAACTGTTTCCACTCTTTAAACGGTTCTATGGGTTGTACCTGTGGAGCATATGTATAAGCTATGCCCACTCTGGTATTTTCTTGCAAATATTCGGCTGTACGAATATCACTTCTCGTAAGCTGCTGCCACGCCAAATTGAATGTAAGGTTTTCTACGTCCCAAGGCATTGGTTTTTTCTGCTGGTTCATACGAGTTTTGCCTACATTGGTCAAATTCACAGTTCTGCGTATCAAGTCCTCACGCACCAAACTACTGTAATCGTCTGGGTTATCTTTGGACAACAAAGAGGTACTTAAAGGCGTATCAGGGTCAAGAGGATTGAAGTACGGCGTTAAAAGAGTTCTTTCTATACCTACAAACAAAGGCAAACGGAAACCTAACTTATTCAAACCAAACTTATCTAACTGAATAGCCATGTTTATATCGTAACTCATGGTATGGTTACGAGTTCTTTGCGATAATTTATCTTGGATACCGCCAAAAAACGGAGAAACATAACGGAAAGCCCCATTGACCACTGCCAAATCTGCTAATTTCAAATTGGCAGTAGTTCGAGTAGCCCAACCCGACCTTGTATTAAATTCTGCAACCCGCAACTCATTTGCCCAAATACAGACAGATTTGTCTTGTCCGTCTGGACTTTCAGGGTTACGCACCCCAATCATCAAGGTTTGCACACTGCTTAAATCAGGATTACCGACTACCGTAACTTTGTACTTTTCAAAAATTTCTTGGTAGGGCACTCTTACAGATAATCTGCCAATATTTCTACGTGCTTTAATATTAATCAATTCTTCTAAAGGAAAATCAATTTCGTTTTCTTTAGGCCAAAGTTCTTCGGGACTGTAGCTGCCTTTGCCGTAAGGTGTCATTTTCAAAGGTACTTCTATTTCGTAGTAGTTTTCTTTAAAATCTGTTCCTAAACGCAAAAATGCCGTTACTTCGTCATCTCTTGTGTTTTGGCTTTCTGCGTGCAAAAAGAGTTTTACTCTTTTATAGTTCACCATGTCCAATACTACGTTTTTGTAAACAGCCCTTGCATCTCTTTCACCCAAATTTTCTATACACATACGCAAAGATTTTTCATCTAAACGAGCTTGTGTATTAGACACTAAATTAATATCTCTTACAAAACCGGGAGGCAAATCATAAGGAATTGCATTGGCTTGGTTGGCTGCGGTTCTACCGTTGTTAATCACACTTACAGACGACACATTGAACTGTGTGCGAGAAGGTTCGGCAGGTAAATTTAAGCCTGCATACTTCAAATCTTCTGTAAATGGTCGCCAAGGTGTACCTACAAACTTAAAGTGTGCCATACGCAATACCACAGGCTGTTCCCAATCTGTCATATACATACGGATATAACGAATAGATTTGAAATTGTCTATACCGCCTACTTTACGTAAATATTCACGAATAGGAATACGGAACAAATACCAATTCACTTTGTCGCCATTTACATCTCTTTGTACCCTGTCCACTACATAAGGGTTTTGGGTTACTTGGTTAGGCTTTAAATCTACTTTGTATTCATAGTAGCTTTCCAAATCATTCAAAGAGTTATCTCTGTTCAAATCTTCGTTATCGGGGAAAGTCGTATAAGATGCCGTACCTGCATTTTCGGGTGAGTTATTTTCCATACCGTTGTAAAACTTGTAACGGTCAAGAATTTTCAAATCCGAAGCATCGGCATCTCCGCCCAAATAATATTTAAAGTTATCTGCCGAAGGGTCATTGAAAATACGTTGTTGTACGGTAGGTGTAACTCGACTTTCAATAGTTCGCAAATAATTAGCAAACAACTGTCTTTCTTGTTCATCATTCAAGCCGTCCAAACCAATGTCTTGTTTGGCTCTTGCCCCATCACCTACGGCAAAAGCATTGGTTAAAAACTGTTGTTCGGTTACTCTGCCCCAAGGAGTTTCTTTTACTCTGCCCGTAATATCGTCTGTGGTTGGTAAACCATTTTCAAAACCATGTCTGCCGTCTGGCACTACGTCCTCAGAAATATTACCCAAATTGAAGTACAAAGTACCGCCTGTAGTGTTATTCGTTTTCACAAATTCGCCACTTGGCAAAGTCGTGCTTACTGTACCTCTTTCGCCCCCGATGAAAGGGTCTAACATCCAAAATTCTATGTACTGAATATTGATGTTGTCAAAATCTACATCAGACGTAATACCTTTGGTAATTGAGCCAAAATTATTTTTTGGACTTTTCAATGTACCATCTTGGTTAATGTCTGTATTATAGTTGTATTGCCCTCTTTCATTAGGGTAATACGCCATGTTCATTACAAATTCAGGTTGGTTAATTTGCAAGGCATCTGGGTTGATGATTTCGTTGTAAGGAATTACTCTTACATAATGGTTTTTGCCATCTTCTAAAGTCAAGTTAGAAGGCGGACTTGCCCCTGCGGTGTTCTGATAAAAGGCGGTGTTGTCTATCATGTACCACGCCAACTTTGCTCTTTTGTACGAATAAGCCAATGGATTTGAGCCAATTACGTCTATAGGAACAAATTGCTGCGGTGTACTACCCAACTGCCAAGTAATAGGCTGGCGACCTAAATCATAAGGAATTTCGGCTGCTTCAAAGTCATCTACATAAGCCGTACCGCCGTCCCTGCTCACCATGCCCGGTGTACCCGGAAGTAAAGCTGCCACTTCTGAACTAATCTTAAATGCAGATTTTTCTTTTGTACTATACAAAGGCAATTTATCTACCCATTTTGTCAATAAACGGGCATCATCTTCGGCATGGTGTACGCCAAAGCCTATCAAAGTGTTGTCTGTGGGTTCAGCACCTATGTTTACCCTTGTAATCACAGGTCTTTCGTTCAAATTCATAAACGTACCTGTGAAACGAGTATTTTTAGACAATAAATATTGTGCATCTAAACCCACTAAATACCGTTGTTGGAAATTAAACAAGTCTGCTCTTTCGTATTGAATACGAATTTCTTTGCCCGAAGCCATGACACTTTGGTTTGTGATACGCACCAAGCCCATTTGGTAATCTACCGTATAGTCTGTACCTTCTAACAAAGTAATGCCACCTGCTTGCACTTGCACAGATTTTGGCGAAATATTGATACCGGGCAAACGAATTTCACCACCTACACCCGCCTGAAAACTTCCTTTCAAGAAAAATTTACTTTTACTTGTCAAAAGTTGTGCGTCCATTTGTGTTTTGCGGTACAACTCATCAAAAACGTACCTGTCTATCAACTGCTTTTCGGTAGCTTCATTAAATTTTGACCGTAAAGTACGCCCAAAAGGTTCTAAAACTGGGAAAATGATACGACCATATTGTTCCAAAACCGTAATGTCTTTCACATAATCAAAATTACCATCAGGTTGTGGGTCATTATTTTGGTTCAATCTGTCCATGTTAAACACACGCACCAACGGCACATCTCTAAGATTTTCGCCTTCTTGTAAATTAGGGTTGTCTATACCCGTTGCATCATCACGATAAATGACTCTGAACTGAAAATTATCCCTTACAATTTGGTTATTGTTCAAGGTATAAATGTTTTTCATCATCAAATCCCATGTTGGCAAATCTGTACGCAAGGTCGAGGGTTTCAACATTTTCAAGATAATAGCATCTGTAGTTCCCAAACTTTGGTACTTTTCAGACAATTCACCTACCGTATAGCGTTGTCCGTTATACGTATATTCGTAGGCTACTGCCAAAACTTCGTCATTTCGAATTGGAGATAACAAAGTAATAAAACCTAACTGCGGATTGAATAAAAATTCGTTAGGAGATAATTTGCGGGCTGCCCTCAAAATGTCAAAGTCTGTACCCTTTTCAAGCCCCGCAGCCAACAAAGTATTAGAAACATTGTCTATATTTCTGATATTGGGGTCATTTTCAATATTTTTATACAAATCATTCGCCGTATTGTCGGTTACGGGTTGTCTGCCTCCTGTGCCTATCAAACCGTTGTTTTTCTTGAAGGGTGCGGTGCTACCCAAATCCAAAAACGCAGCCAAATTTCGTAGAGTTTGCGTATTGTTTACTCGGTTGGTTACGTACACTTCCACTCTGGTTACAATGACACCGCCTGTAATCATGGGCATTGTTTCAAGGGCTTTTTCGTAGTTATTACGGAAAAAGTCTGATAAAAAGAAGTGTCTGTTAAACTCGTAATTGTCTGCTCGAATTTCAAACTCTCTTTGTTGTCCGCCACCTTTGAGTACCATAACTTCTTGCGAACCTCTTGTATTAGAAGCTACTGCATTCAAAAACAATTTACCAAATTGCAACCTTGTTTGAATACCCAATAAGTTTTGCCCCGCAGCAATTAAACTATTGCTCGACTGCATACTCACATTACCCACATTTAATTCACGAATAATGCCTACGTCATCTGTAGGTATTTGATAGCCAATTTTGAATTGGTTTTCAAACTGAAAGGTGCTTTTAGTATCCCAATTCACATTAATATTTACTCTTTCGCCTATTTTTCCTGCCAAACTCAAACGAATTTGCTGGTCAAAAAACAAGCCTCCGTTAGTTTGTTGTTGCACAGGAATTTGTGGGTTGTCTATGCTCTGCCAACGTCCTCCCAAGTCTAACAAGACTTGCCCCATAGGTTTAATGTCTATGTTTTCGCCTCCAAAAACTCTTGCAGCAAAAGGCGGAAGTTTATAAATAGGAATAAGTCGGTTGCTTTGTCCGCCTCCTGTTACGTCTTTGGCAATGTCTTTTCCTAACCAAAATTTGCGGGCTGCCGAATCTGCTCGGCTGCGTTGGTACTGCAAAATAGGCATGGACAAAGAAGGGCGGTAAGGCATACCGCCTACTTGTTCAGAAATATTGTAGGTTTTATTTTTAGTGTCTATCTCTACACTTGTTTTGAGTTTAGAGTTAGGCAAATTGAGCAAAGGCGAACTTCTTTGGCGGTACGAAGGCGAATAATAGCCTGAATACGGATTTCCCCGCCTATCTTGTTGGTAAGTAGGCAAGGTTTGTGAAAAAGGAGGATTTTTCGGCAAAGTAAACTTTGGCGGTGAGTCTAACAACGCTAAACGGTATTTGTGGTCTAACTGGTTGATAGTCTTGAACTTTTGTGGTGTAGGTGTAAAAGGTGCAGCCACAGCCACACCCACTACCCCCACAACGACTGTAGTGATAAAATAAAATAATGAATTCCTTGTCATACTGTAACAGTGAAACTGGATTGAAGTTGTTAAGTGGGCAGAGTGATGCACCTTATTCTACTACACAAAGCTACAAAGGTATTTTGTAGGCAAAAAACTATTTGCTCTGCACTATTTCCACTAAAAAAGATAGTTTTAGATAGAGTATTCTCAATAACTTAAGGAGGGTTTAAAAATTAAGCATACAAAGTTAAAAAAAACTAAATGCAATACGAGTTTGGCGAAAAAAATGTAACAAGTTTTTTAAGAAAACTATCAGTAAGGAGTTTCACCAAAAATCTAAGTTTATTTAGCTACTATTAGCTGCAAATTTTGGCAAAGCACAAAAATATACTTTTAAACAATAATCACAAGAATACGGCTATTTTGTAGAAATTATGCCTACCTTCTAAGCCCTAAAATTAAGTAGGCAAAAGTAAATGATAAAAAATTTGTATTATTTTTTGATTTTATTGTGGCTTTTCGTAGGTTATGCAACCTTATTTAGAAGAAAATGATTGATAGAGCAAATTTTCGTTACTTACTTAGTTTATGGTGTCTTTTGGGCATCATCAACATTGGCTTTGCCCAAAATCTCCTCCTGTCTCCTAATAAAAAACTATCGCAATTTATTTTAGATAATTGGACTAACGAACAAGGTTTACCAAGTAATACCTTGAATTGCTTGCTACAAACACAAGAGGGTTATATTTGGATAGGTACTTATGACGGGCTGGTACGGTTTGATGGCGTAAGATTTACGACTTTTGACCGCCAAAACACGCCTATTTTTAACTCTAATACTTTTGTATCTATGGCAGAGTTGCCAGATGGCACTTTGTTGGTAGGTTCAGAAGGCAGTGGATTGATTACTTACAAAGATGGAAAATTTGGGGTAATAAAACTTAAAGGAGAGCAAACCAAACGAATAGATTGTATTACAAGGCTACGTAGCGGAAAAATTTTATTGGGTACTCGTGGGCATGGAGTATATGAAGTAGTAGGCAACGAATTGAAATTTTACCAAGACAGCCAATCGCCAATCGCCAATAAAAGTGTTAAAGTAATTTTAGAAGATACCAAAGGCGGAATTTGGCTGGGAACTGAAGGCGATGGACTTTTTTACCAAAAAGATAACCAATTACAAACTATCACTACCCCTGCAAATGTAAATATTCAGTCTATTTTAGACTTACACCTCGACAAAAAGGGTACGTTATGGATAGCCACAGGTACAGGACTTTTTACATTGAAAGATAATGTATTTGAGGAACTTAAGTTATTTAGTGGTATGGCTGTGAATGATATTGCAGAAGACTCTCTGTATGATTTATGGTTTTCTACTTACAGAGGTTTGTACCGTTACCAACGCAATAAAGAAACTTTTGAAATTTTAGATGAAACAAATGGTTTAGCCAACAAAATTATTAAATCAGTCATTTTTGACAAAGAGGGCAGTCTTTGGTTGGCTTCTTATCGGGTAGGATTGTACCGCCTAAAAGATGGAAAATTTACAAATTATACAACTTTAGACGGTTTAGGGGCTAATTTGGTGAACGAAGTCTATGAAATAGCACCAAAAAAGTTTTTGGTGGCTTGCGATACCAAAGACCTTTTCTTCTTGGAAAACAATACTATCACAAAATTGCCTTACCAGTTTAGCAAAACACTGAATCATACAAGAGTTAGGTGTCTGTATGAAGACAGTAGAGATAATTTATGGGTAGGAACAGACATAGGAGTAATAAAAGTATATCCGAATGGTAAGGAAGAACTTTTTGATACTAACAAAGGCTTACCAGATGACCGTGTGTATCAGATAGGAGAAGATACACAAGGCAATATTGTTATGGCTACTCGCACCGCAGGGCTTGTCAAGTTACTACCTAATGGCAAATTTGTGAGTTTGAAGAAGAACAAAGGTTTTATTTCTAATTTTATTATGTCTTTTCAGGCTTACCAACCTAATGAATGGTTAGTCTGCACCAATGATGCGGGGCTTTGTATTATCAAAGCAGATAGCAGTTTGCAGCAGTTTTCTACCAAAGAAGGACTTGTAAGTAACCTTGTTTTTAATGCCTTAGTAGATGGAGATAAGATTTGGGTAGTTACAAATGGCGGTTTGAGTTGTGTAGTCAAAAATAAATGCGTGAATATCAACCCTTTACGTACAGCTATTTATGATGTTTTGGCAGATGATAAAGGTTATTTGTGGTTACCTACCTCAAAAGGTGTGATAAGAGTAGCTAAAGAACAACTCAACAATTATTTACAAGATACAACTCGTACTGTAGATTACCAACTATTGGGTAAAGGAGATGGTATGAAACAAGAGCAGTGTTTGGGAGCTACGTTAGGACTAAAAGACAGCGAAGGGCATTTATGGTTTTTGACCACAGGCGGAATAGCCAAAATAGACCCTCATAATATGTTGATAAATCAACTGATTCCGCAAGTAAAAATAGAAGAAGTTACAGTAGATAATGTACGGGTAGAGTACAAAAATCAAGTGCTGGAATTTCCCGCAGGTAGCCAACGGTATATTTTTCATTTTACGGCTTTGAGTTTTGTAGCTCCGCAAAAAGTTTTTTTCAAGTATAAATTAGAAGGTTTGGACAAAGATTGGATTGATGCAGGCACAGAACGAAGTGCTGTTTATACTAATTTGTCCCCAGCTACTTACCGTTTGCGAGTAAAGGCGTGTAACAATGACGGCGTATGGAATGAAGTTGGGGCTACCATTCAATTTAAACAGTTGCCTTATTTTTATCAGACTCTTTGGTTCTACATGGTTTGTATCATAGCAACCTTAGCAAGTATCTATTTCTATTTTTCTTGGCGAACTCGTATTATTCAGCAACGCAATGAACAGTTAGAAAAGACGGTAAAAGAAAGAACTGCCGAAATTTTGCAAGCCAAAGAAGAAATAGAAGCCCAAAGAGATAGGATTTATGAACAACGCCAAGAATTAGAAGTAGCCTACCAAGACAGCCAAACGTTGGGTGATATTGGTCAAAAAATTACCGCACAACTCTCTAAAGACGACTTATTGGCTATTTTGAGCCAACATATAGGCAAACTAATGGAAGCAGATTTGTTTGGTATAGGTGTGTATGATGACAAAACAGATGTGTTTGCCTACAAAAATTATTTTGCTACTGATAATGAAAAGGTAATTTATGAAGAACCTTGTGATACAAGTCAATTTCTAAGTGCAGTAGCTTTGAAACAAAAAACAACTATTGTTATCAATAATTTTGGTGAAGAAGGACATTTGTACTTAACGAATCCTGATACAGAAAAACATCTTGTTTCAGGCATTTTTCAACCTTTAATCATAGAAAACCGTCCTTTGGGTATTTTGGTAGTACAAGCCAAAAAAATGGGGGCTTATTCGCAAAGAGATGTAACCATGTTACAAACCTTAGCCACTTATGTAGCCATAGGTTTGGACAATGCCAAAGCCTACGACATTATTCAACTTAAAAACAACCAAATTACAGACAGTTTGCGGTATGCTTCAACGATTCAAACTGCCGTATTGCCTTCGGAGGAAAGAATGAAACAAATTTTTCAGGAATATTTCATTATTTCTTTGCCCAAAGACATTGTTTCTGGCGATTTTTATTGGGCATATCAAGGCGAATCATACAGCCATTTGGCGGTGGTAGATTGTACGGGGCATGGTGTACCGGGGGCTTTTATGAGTATGATAGGTAATATTCTATTAACAGAAATTGTGCGAGTAAAAGAAACAGTGTTGCCTTCTCAAATTTTGCTTGAACTGCATGAGTTAGTGAGAGGTGTGTTAAAGCAAGAAGAAACAGGCAATACTGACGGTATGGATATTTGTATGGTAGCTTTGAAAAACAATGATGACCATGTAGAACTTATTTTTTCAGGGGCAAAAAGACCTTTATATGTCATTAAACAAAACCAACTGCAAGAATTACAAGGAGATAGAAAAAGTATAGGGGGCATGTCAAGTAAAATTAAAAACTTTACAGACCACCACCTTACCCTATCCAAAGGAGATTGTCTATACCTCTGTTCTGACGGTTATGCAGACCAATGTAATCCGCAACGCACACGATTTGGTTCTTTACGCCTCAAAGAATTGTTAAGTGCTTATTACCAAGATAGTATCACTGTGCAAAAAGAAGTATTATTAGACGCATTGAAAAACCACCAACAAAAAGAAATGCAAAGAGATGATATTACCTTGGTAGGAGTGAGATTGTAGGTAATACTATAAGACAAAAGTACCTGTAGTGTAGGCTAAGCCTAATGCTATTGAGCTAAGAAAGTAAAACAAGAATGCAAATAATTATTTGATTATCAATTAGTTATTTTTAAAAAGTGCCGTTAGGCATGAAATATTTATAGTGAAAAATAGTACAGACTCCTTCAAAGTGCCGTAGGCACGAAATATGTCGTGCCTAACGGCACTAAAAAATAATTTCTTAGCTTAATAGCATTGGGCTTCTGTCCACAAATTTAACTATCAAAAGGCATATTGTTAAAACCCACGTTATGAAATAAAAAGAGCTAACATTTACTTAAAAATGTTAGCTCTTTTTTACTTATGCAGGACTGCATAAGTAAAGGAAAACTTAGCAACCTATTGAATAACTACTACCAAATCCTCTTGCTCCACCATACTACCTTTGTTCAGTACAATTTCTTGCACTTTACAATTTTTGGCTGCTGTAATGGTCGTTTCCATTTTCATGGCTTCTATCACAAACAAAGGCTGGTTTTGTTTTACACTGTCGCCTGCCTTCACAAAAACCTCTGCAATACGTCCTTGCAAGGGCGAAGGGATTTCGTTTTCATTGCTACGACTGGCTTTGCGGTTGCTTACTTGTGTAGTTTGGAACTTTTTATCTTTTACCCTCAAAATTCGGGTTTGTCCGTTTAGCTCAAAAGCTACCTTGCAAATGCCTTCTTTATCAGGTTGCGTTTTGTATAAGTATTTGATAATCAAACTTTTGCCTCTGTCTATGGTTATCATGGTTTCTTCGTTTTCTTTCAAACCATAGAAAAACGGCAACGTAGGCACATACATCAAATTACCTCCTTCGGCTCTGGCATTGTAGTAATCATCAAACACTTTTGGATAAAACAAGTAAGACAACAAGTCTAAGTCGTCATAATATTTGGTATCGTATTTTTCAACAAACTTTTTCCACTCCGCCTCAAAATCTATGGGTTTCAGGTGTTCATTAGGCAAATTGGTAAAAGGCTTGATGTCTTTCAAAATGATTTTCTGCAATTCCTTCGGAAAACCTCCTTCGGGTTGTCCTATATCTCCTCTAAATAATTCGATGACACTTTCGGGGAAAGAAATTTGATGACCTTTCTCCATAATGTCTTGTTCTGTCAAATTATTAGAAGTCATAAACAAAGCAAAATCCCCCACCACCTTAGAACTTGGCGTAACTTTGACTATATCGCCAAACATTTTGTTGGCAATGGCGTAATTTTTCTTGATTTGTTCAAATTTTTCGCCCAAACCCAACGCCTCTGCTTGTGGACGCAAGTTAGAATATTGCCCTCCCGGTATTTCGTGTTCATACACATCTGTACTGCTGGCTTTGAGGTCTGCCTCAAACGGATAGTAATACTCCCGAATGTCCTCCCAATAGTTAGAAAATTCATTGAGTTTATCCAAATCAATTTCGTTGGCTCTGGGGTGGTGTCCTTGCAACATAGCTACTAAGGAATTGTAGTTGGGTTGCGAAGTAAGCCCCGACATAGACGCAATAGCCACGTCTATAATGTCCACTCCCGCCTCAATAGCTTTCAGATAGGTGGCAGATTGTATGCCTGCGGTGTCGTGGGTGTGTAGGTGAATAGGTACGTTTACGGTTTTTTTCAGTTCGGTAATCAATAGTTCGGCAGAGTACGGTTTCAACAAACCTGTCATGTCTTTGATAGCCAAAATGTGCGTACCTGCGTCTTCTAACTGTTTAGCCAAATCTAAGTAATATTGTAGGGTATATTTCGTATTGTTTTTGTCCAAAATATCTCCTGTATAGCAAATAGAGGCTTCGGCTAATGCGTTGGTTCTTTCTCTTACTGCCTTGATAGACACTTTCATTTGTTCTATCCAATTCAGTGAATCAAATATCCTAAAAATATCAATACCATTTTCCGCAGATTTTTCAATAAATTTTTCTACCAAATTATCTGGGTACGACTTGTAACCAACGGCATTTGCCCCTCGCAACAGCATTTGCAACAAAATATTTGGCATAGCTTTGCGGAATAATTGTAGGCGTTGCCAAGGGTTTTCGGTGAGGAAACGCAGACAAACGTCAAACGTAGCACCACCCCAACACTCCATAGAAAAGGTTTGTGGAATGTTTTTAGCGTAACTTTCCGCCACTCTATACATATCTATAGTCCGCATACGGGTAGCCAACAGAGATTGGTGGGCATCTCTAAAAGTCGTGTCGGTGTACTGAATACGTTGTTCTTGTTTGAGCCACTCTATAAAACCTTCACGTCCCAATTCGGTCAATAAATCTTTTGTGCCTTTGGGGTAACTTTGTGTTTTGTCAAATAAAGGCACTTTGGGATTTCTAAACTTCCTGTCTTTGTCCAATTTTTTCACGTCAGGATTTCCGTTCACAATCACATTTGCCAAATATTTGAGGCATAGTGTAGCACGGTTTCTGGTCGTTTCAAAATTCATCAATTCGGGGTGCTTCTCTATAAAATCTACCGTAACTTTGCCCGCAATAAATGTAGGGTGTGCCAATACATTTCGCAAGAAACCTATGTTTGTTTTTACGCCTCTAATCCTAAATTCTTCCAAAGCTCTGTTCAGTCTTTCGCTGGCAGCTTGCAAACTTTTGCCAAAAGCCGATACTTTAACTAACATAGAGTCGAAAAAAGGCGAAATTTTTACCCCATCATAACAGTTGCCCTCGTCTAAACGAATCCCAAAACCTGCTGCGTTGCGGTACGTAATGACTGTACCATAGTCGGGTTTAAAGCCGTTTTTCGGGTCTTCAGTCGTTACACGACACTGAATAGCAAAACCGTCTGCGGTTACACTTTCTTGGTTCGTAATACCAATTTCTTTGTCTGCCAATTTATAGCCTTGTGCTATCAAAATTTGACAACGCACAATGTCTATGCCCGTAATTTCTTCGGTAATCGTATGTTCTACTTGTATGCGAGGATTGACTTCGATAAAGTAAATATTTTCTTCTTTATCTACTAAAAATTCTACTGTTCCCGCATTATTGTAATTTACTTTTTTGCAAATAGACAAGGCGTAGCCAAACAGCCTGTATTTGGTATGTTGCGACAAATTACTGGGGGCAACCTCGACAACTTTCTGAAAACGGCGTTGTACGGAACAATCCCTTTCGAATAAATGCACAATATTGCCAAAATTGTCGCCTAAGATTTGTACTTCTATGTGTTTGGGCGACTCTATGAATTTTTCAATAAAAACCGTATCATCTCCAAAAGCCTTAGCTGCTTCTCCTTTTGCCTCTCTAAATCCTTTTTCTAACTCCACGTCATTGCGAACTACCCGCATACCACGACCTCCGCCCCCTGCCGATGCCTTCAACATGATAGGGTAGCCGATACGTTGGGCTTCTTTTTGGGCTATTTCAAAAGAAGTAAGGTCGACTTTGCTGTCTTCTATAATTGGTACGTTGGCTGCAATGGCTACGAGTTTGGAGGCTATTTTGTCGCCCAATTTCTGCATGGCTTCGGGGCTGGGGGCTATCAAGGTGATGCCTTCCTCCCGACAACGGCGGGCAAACTGCACATTTTCAGACAAAAAACCATAGCCGGGGTGAATGGCATCTACGCCATTGGCTTTGGCGGTGCGGATAATTTCCTCTATGTCCAAATAAGGTTTGAGGGCATCTTCCTCTGCCCCAATCTGATAGGCTTCGTCTGCTTTGTAACGGTGCAAAGAATAACGGTCTTCGTAAGTGAAAACGGCAACGGTTTTGATGTGAAGTTCGGAGGCTGCCCGAAAAACTCGAATGGCTATTTCGCCTCGATTAGCTACTAAAATCTTGTTGAACTGTTTGCGAGAACTCATTGGTTAAGTAGTTTACTGCAACGGAGTGCAAAGGTGAAAGTTTGAAACGTAGTCGGTGATTGTGGCACGCCACAAACGGCAAGTGTTGTGCAAGAAAGTTAGTGCTTTTTTGGGAGTTTGCAAGCAAAGTGGGAGGTTTATGTGGGGGAGTTGTTTGGGTGGGGTAGTATATAAAATGTGTTGATAGAGAAAATAAAAAAACTAACAGTGCTTAAAAAAACTGTTAGTTTTCCGTTGTTATTATCAACACATTTACGATAGCTACCAAAAATTATTTATTTGCCAATACTGCATCTAAAATCCACTGTAAAACGGCTAAAACTTCGTGAGGCTTAGCAAAAGTAAGTGGAATATAATTAGGGTCAATGTATAGATTTTTGTCTTCCAATTTCAGAAAGCACCAAGAAAAAGCATTGGTAACGCAACCATAAATTACTTTTTTGGGTTTGCCTTTTCTTTCGTTATAAAGTTGGGCTGCGTACATCTCTGCACCACATTGGGCATAACCTTTGTCTATTTCTGCATTTTTAGCTTCTACTATGCAGAAAACAGGAGCTGTAATATCCACTTTATCAACTTGTGAAGAAAGCATAAAATCACAATAACCAAAGAGGTTTTGCTTTCTATCTACATCAAATTCATAACCCGAAAAAATCTTAAATGTATTTGGGTTTTTCCTTCGCAATTCCCGCAAAACAGGCACAACTACAAATTCTGATTTTGCTTTTTCGGTCATCAAACCATCTTGCATAGCATCTTGCAGGTCATTCAATAAAGTTTCACTTACTGGAAACAGAGGAAAATTAGTCCCTAACCAAGAGAGATTTTTACTTTCTATTTGTAAATCTTGGCTTAATTGTTCCAGTTTCTTAAACTTATTATATGACATAGTTCTATTCGTTTTGCTTTACACAAAGATAAAAAAGTTAGTATAAAAAAACTTTCCAAAAGAAAAAGAACTTTTGGAAAGTTAGGGGTAAATTATTCTTTGATGGCTTTAATGACCTTTGGCATATTGTCCAAAAAGTTGTAACCTGAAATGTCTATACACAAACGGCTACGGAGTTCACCAATGAATTTACTTAAATTGTGCTTCAAATCTCTTTGGCGAGTAAGTTCATCTGTTAAATGTTCTATGCCTCTGCCCTTATCTAATCTTTCTTTGAGTTCTGTATTTAGTTCATTTATACGTTTATCTATTTCATCTTCGCAAACATCAATAAAATCATTATCAAAAAACTTGTTGGTAATGTAGCACGCAATAAATTGTTTTTGGTTGTGCAAGGTTAAGATACTTTCCATTGCTACCCACGCAGAGAGTAAACTCTTTTCGGATATAATAGACACTGTAACCTCCGTATTTGCAATACTTTGGCGAATAAAATCCGATATTTTGCTACCTACTATCATTGCCTCCGAGTCTATGGTAACAGCTATACCTTCTTTTTCTAAGGCATTTTTGAGGTGGCGGGCTGCTTCTTTGTCGTTGTGATTGTAAGAAATGAAGACTTTTTTGGGCATAGTTCCTTGTTTTATTAAGATTATATTATCTCTTGCGATTGTAGATTGATTTTTACGAGTATTAAATTTCTTAACACATTCATCAAGATGAACTAAATTAGGGTTATTATTTGAGTTTAATACTATTCTCATTCTCAATATTTGCATTAAGATATTTTGCTCTTCTTCACTGTATTGACTAAGAAAGTTGTTAAAAACATTAGTCCTTTCATGTATAGGTTTTCGACCAAATTCATTAAATAAAAAAGATTGTATTTCTAAATAATGTCTGCTACTTGTATCTATCATATACGCTGTAATCTGTTCACTTGGTAACTTTCTTTTCAATTTTACCCATAAACGTACACAATCTGCTATTTTTCGTCTTTTTTGTCTTTCTTCTTCTGTACGTATTTTTTCAATAGATGTAAAATCATGATATAACTCATTTGAAAGAAAGTCTAAGTAAATTTCTTTCGACTTATCATCAATTTGATTTGCATATTCACTCTCTAATATTTCAATCATTTCATCAAGAGTGATAGTAAGAAAATAGTCTGCCGTATAAGCAGGATTTGAGAATAAAGATTTTTTCATAGTAATTAATGTGAGTTGTGAAGTGCAACATATACTTTTATGAACTAACGTTTATTACACAAACTTAGTTAGGTGCAATATAATGTACTCTCAAAAAAACATGGTTCAAATGATTAAAGTCTTTATCTGTTGTAATTAAATCAGCATAAATGTAGGTTGCTGTGGCAGCTATCCTATATCATGTTTCCCCATTTTTATAGATGAGGTAGGTAGTTGCTTTGTAGGGTGTTTTCCGTTGCTGTACGCATCTATTTCTATATAATTTTGCAATAAACTATCATTAATACCCAGAATAGTAAGTTGTTGCATAATTTGCTCTAACTGCTGCATTTTCTTTTCTCCCCAAGCATTTTTTAGTCCAATAGCAAAAAGTTCTACTTTGGTAGCAAAATAAATAAATAATTGATTTTCAGGATTTAACAAGTCAAATTGCTGATTAATTTGCTGCCAAGTAGGAGAGTTGCGTATGGCATGAACAAGTACGTTAGTGTCTAAAACATACCTCATGTTATTTCGTGATTTGGCTAATAATATCTTCGGCTGTTTCAGGCACTTCCAAACGACCTATCACTAATGTTGGATTAAAATGATAATTTTTTATATCAATAACTTGTTGCTGCGAGTGTGTGAGGTCTGCTATACGGTTATTTATTTGTTGGTCTGCTGCCAACAAAGCTGTGTTTATCTTTTGTTGGTAGAGGTCAGCAAATTTTAATAAATGTTCAATTTTTTTTAATAACCTTTTGGCAAACCATTGCTGCCACAAAGGTAGCTGGGATAATTGGACTTTTGATGACAAACTTTTGTCTTGTAGTAAATCTTGTAATTGTTTGTGCTTGTTTTTGAAGTAAGTATAATTCATTGCATTGATGATTACTTCTTGCTCTATTTTTTTTCGCATATCGGTTGTAATCAATCTAAACAATAAATAAAAAGCCACCCACAAAATAAACAAAGCAATACTTGACTGTGCGGTAGTAAGTGCCTCACGCAAAGAAATGCCCAACGCAATGAGTTTGCTGTTGGCTTCGTCTTGTTCTATGGTCAGAGTAGTATTCATTTATCCAAAGATACGTAATAAATACATTAAAAGCTGTTGAATAAATAAAATTTTCTAATAGCTTTTAAGATAATTCATAATAAAAGCACCTACCTCTCCGCCACTGCCCACCCAATTTCAGGTTTTACATATTGGTAGCAATACAATATTTTCTTAAAAATCTTAGACTTTCTGCCGATGCTTACGTATTTTTAACAAATACAGTTTGGTAGAATCTTTGCTTTTTAGCAAAAATTATGCTAAAAAATTGACTTTTATTTTCGCCTTTACTATTTTTGTTTACACGACAAAAACAAGCAACCGCCATGCAAAAACTTAATCAGATACAAACACTCACCCAGAAACTTTCCCCCCAACAGATTCAGTTCATTAAGCTACTCCAAGTACCTACTGCGGAGTTAGAGGCTCGTATAGAAGAAGAACTAGAAACCAACCCTGCTTTGGAAGAAGGTGATAGAGAGGATTTTGTGAGTTTAGATGGCAACGAAAAGACCAAAGAAACAGATAGTAATGTAGATACAGACGAATTTAGTAGTAACTACGATACAGATGTAATAGATGAAGTACAAGGCGAAGGGGACTATAACGACACCGAAAAAGGCGAAGGGGCTGGCGAAGACTTTGACTATGAATATGAAAACAGCCAATCGTATGATGACTATGACGTAAACGTAAGTGAATACATAGATGATGATGCTGGCTATAAAATGCAAGGGGACGGCAACGCCTACGAAGACGAAGACAAAGAAATGCCATTGGCTTCTGCCGAATCTTTGAGTGAGCTGCTCACTGCCCAATTAGGCTATTTGAATTTAGATGAAAGACAGCACACCATAGCTGTTCAACTGATTGGCAACATAGACGAAGACGGCTACATTCGCAGAGAATTAGAGGGAATAGCCAATGATTTGGCGTTTTACCAAAACATAGAGGTTGAAGTTGATGAATTAGAAAAAATATTGAAGTTGGTACAAACTTTTGAGCCTGCGGGCATTGCTGCCAGAAATTTGCAGGAATGTTTGTTGTTACAACTCAAACGCAAAGACGAAAAAGACTACGGCGTGCAAATAGCTATCAAAATTCTTTCTTTCCACTTCGAAGAATTTACGAAAAAGCACTACGAAAAAATTGAAAGAAAATTAGACATTGAAGAAGAAGACCTCAAAGATGCCATTGATGCAATTATTAGACTGAACCCAAAACCAGGAGGTAGCATAGAAACTTCTGCACGTAACTACAATGTCATTCCTGATTTTATCCTCAAAATCGTAAACGGCAAATACGAAGTACAACTGAACAGCCGAAATGCCCCAGATTTACGCATTAGCCGTTCTTATGCAGATATGTTAGATGCGTATGAAAAGAGTGATAAGAAAGACAAAAAAATGAAACAAACCATTGTTTTTGTCAAACAAAAATTGGACGCAGCTAAGTGGTTCATAGATGCAATAAAGCAAAGACAAAATACTTTGTTGAGAACCATGAATGCTATAGTGAATTACCAAAAAGAATTTTTTAGGGAAGGCGATGAAAGCAAACTTCGCCCTATGATTCTGAAAGACATAGCTTTGGAAATAGCTATGGACATTTCTACGGTGTCGAGGGTAGCCAATAGTAAGTACGTACAAACAGATTTTGGAGTGTATCCTCTCAAATATTTCTTCTCTGAAAGTATTTCAACGGATTCTGGCGAAGATGTAAGTAGCAAAGAAGTGAAATATATTTTGAAAGAAATTATAGACCACGAAGACAAACGCAAGCCTTATTCTGATGACAAATTGGAAAAAATGTTGAATGACAAAGGCTATAACATTGCCCGCCGTACCGTAGCCAAATACAGAGAACAGTTGAATATTCCTGTGGCGAGGTTACGAAAAGAATTGTAATTTTTTATTTTTTTCATAAATTAAAACAAATGTATTTTCCATATCCATAGCATAGCATAGGGTTTGCAAACCCTATGCTATGCTATGGATATGGAAAATACATTGACCTAAACTTTCTAAATCTTCAAAGACCTAGAAAGTTTTTCTTTTTCAAAGGCATAGCTTTAAAAAAACTGCTGCAAACAAAAACACCTCTGTTTTAGTATATTTGCTAATTCATTCTAAGTAGCAAGAATAATTTATTTACAGAAAACCTATAAGGTTTTAAAAACCTTATAGGTTTGATTATCAATTATTTATTTGAAAAATTTACTAAAAAATATTATCAATTAATTAGTTACTTGTACTTATTCATTTTAAATTGTGTATTAGCATTTATGAACACTTCTATCCATACTATTCAAGCAAAAGATTATACATACGACCTTCCAGACGAGAGAATTGCCAAATTTCCATTGGAAAAAAGAGATGAATCTAAACTTTTAGTGTACCAACAAGGCGAAATTCGTCATAGCCAGTTCAAATACATAGACCAAGAATTAGACAATACTTATACGCTGTTTTTCAATAATACCAAAGTCATTCCCGCCAGATTGTTGTTTAGAAAAGATACAGGTGGCGTTATTGAATTGTTTTTATTGAACCCAACTTCGCCTACACACTTTGTCAATCAAGTCATGTTACAAACGCAACCTTGTGTATGGGCTTGTATCATTGGTGGGCTAAAAAAATGGAAAGATGGGCAGCTACTTACTCGTGAGGTAGTAATTGATAATCAAACAGTTAGCTTACAAGCCGAATTATTAGACAGACAAGAACAGTTAGTACGTTTTTTATGGAATAACGACCAAGTAAATTTTGCTACGTTAATAGCAGCTATTGGCAGTATTCCTTTGCCTCCTTATCTTAAACGTGAGGTCGTGGAAAAAGACAAAGACCAATACCAAACCGTTTATTCTAAACACGAAGGAGCTGTGGCAGCCCCTACCGCAGGCTTGCACTTTACAGAAGAAGTATTGGCAAAGCTAAAAGCCAAAGGCATTACAGAAGATTTTTTGACTTTGCACGTAGCTGGTGGCACTTTTCAACCTTTGCGGACAGACCAAGTAACCGCACACCAAATGCACGCAGAACAAGTGATTATCTCTAAAGAAAACATTAAAACCTTGCTCAATGCCCAAAAAATAGCTTGTGTAGGCACTACTTCTGTGCGGAGTTTAGAAAGTTTGTTTTGGTTTGGGGTGAAAGTGTGGGAGTTGCAACAAAAAAATGATTTTTCGCTGCAAACTTTTTGGGTAGAAAAACTGCAACCGTATCAATATACCCCCGAAAATACGCCAACTCGTGCAACAGTTTTCAGGGCTTTGTGGGACTACATGGAAAGACACCAATTAGAGAATTTGGTGGGAGAAACCGAAATCATGATAGTGCCTTCGTATCCGTACCAATGCTGTGATGCACTGATAACGAATTTTCACCAACCCGACACTACGCTTATTCTCTTAGTGGCTGCATTTGTGGGCGAAGAATGGCGAAAAATCTACCAAGCTGCCTTAGACAATGACTACAGATTTTTGAGTTATGGCGACTCGTCTTTGTTGTTTGGTCAGAAACAATGATAGAGAAGGGTTTGTAAGTAATAAGACAAAATACAAGACTAAGAACAACAGGCGAAGCCAAAGGTAGTTCGCAAGAGCAAATGCTGGGCATCTTTGGCAGTCAGTGGTTTGGTGTAAGGCGAATGAAGAGGCATAGGAAAACCGTTTTTACTTAGATGAATTTAGCAAAAAAAGTTTAATCTTACACTGTATTTTTTGCAGAAAATTTGGAACAGTATAGCCGCCTTTAGTCAAAATCATTTCTTGATGAGTAAATGTTTAGGTGGTTGGTCTGGGCGGCATTCCGCATTAAACACCACACAAAAATTTCTAAGCCTTTTTTAGCTTGGCAATACTGTAAATTCTCTACAATAATATTTTTGTACCTCTGACGAGTAAAAACAGCTATCCAATAGACTGTAGCAAAAGTTACAAAGTAAATACCGTCTGGCTTATTGATACTGTAAGGTTTAGGTTAGACATAACAATAAAAAGAAAGGAAAAAGTACAAAAAGTATACAAAAAAGTCCGTAGAGTACGTTGCACTAACTCTACGGACAACAAGGAGAGCAATATAAGCTCACATCACTGCTGTACCATTTTTTATATTTCTATAATCTAAATATCCTCCAACGCAGAATAATAAAAAACCAATACTTATACCTTGTAACCAAAAGCCATAGAGAAAACAACAAATTAAAATGACTACAAACAATAACAAAGATATGCTTCTATATTTTCCAGACCATATAAAACCATGTTGCCTATTTAGGTGCATCTTTAAATCTGTAAAAATACTCATAGTACTAATCTCATGTTTTTTTACTATCGTATTACCACCATAAAGTTTGCCTTCTTCTGTTATTTGGCTTTCTATTATCAAGAGATTTTCTTGAAATACAGGTAAATAGCTATCGCAAACTGAACAATTGTGATTACTAATTGCGTTGACACAAGTTATATATTTATGCAAATCCATTTTGCCATATTTATCAGCATTTGCATATAATTTAGTATATTTTACTTGTAGTTGTTTCCATTGTTCCTTGTTTGTCATATTTGATAAAGTTTTGTTACTGAAAGTTATTATGTTAAACGACAAAAAAATACAATTCAATGATTATCAAATATTCAACAAAACTACAACCTTGTTGCTCTAAGTCTTGTGTTGTGCGGAGAGTTAGGCTTCAGCCGTCCTCTCTGCACTTTTTTATAGCAAATCTCCAGATTTGCGGCTATATTTCCCTGCACATCAAATTTACTAGAAAACCAATATGTTACAAGTTTTTAGCACTTTCTCATAACAATAGTAAATAAATAAACGAATATTTAAATTTGAAAATCCAAAAAGTGCTGAGAGAACGGCTAAAGCCTAACTCTCAGCACAACGCAAGACCAAGAACAACAGCAGGAAAAAATAAAACCAATTTATGTTTTAGTATAAAAAAACTCTGACCATAAATCAGTAATGTACTGTTTAATCATTTCTTTATTAAAAATTTACGCCTCCGTAATTGGTTTCACGTCCAATTTAAACCCAACACCATGAATATTCACAATTTCTATTTGTGGGTCATGTTGCAAATATTTACGCAACTTCGAGATAAAAACATCTAAACTTCTGCCTGAAAAATAACTATCATTTCCCCAAATTGGTTGTAAGATTTCTTCCCTTTTCAAGACCTTGCCCTGATGTCTGCAAAACAACCGCAATACATCTGCTTCTTTTTGAGTAAGTGTAGTTACTTCGTTGGTGTGGTTGAGGGTAAGATTATGATAATCAAAGTTATATGTACCCAAATGGTAAGAATTATCACTTTGGCTCACTGTATTTGTTTGTCTTTTGGTGTGTTTTAAACAGACCTGAATACGCAAAATCAATTCTTCTATGCTAAACGGCTTGGTCATGTAGTCATCTGCTCCTACCTTAAAGCCTGTAATTTTGTCTTCTTTCATGCCTTTGGCAGTAAGAAAAATAATAGGTACAAATTCGTTTTTGCTGCGAATAGACTCTGCCAAACTGAAACCATCTTTTTTAGGTAACATTACATCTAAGACGCACACATCAAATGCGTCTTGTAAAAAGGCTTGCCAACCTTCTTCGCCATCTTCGCAAAGGCGGACTTCAAAACCGCCATTCATCTCCAAATTATCCTTGATTACAAAGCCCAAATTTACGTCATCTTCTACCAAAAGAATTTTAGGTGCTGTCATGTTATTAAGATTTTATAGTTTAGTATTTTTATAACAATTTGAAAACCAATAACTTTATATACGAAATACTTATATTTACTGAAACAAAGATACATATTTTATTTACTTTTCTTATTCAAAATGACTATTGACCAATTCGAAATTCGTTTGTTAGTTGCTTTACTCTTAGGGGCTACCATTGGCTTGGAAAGGGAATGGCAACAAAAAATTGCAGGTATTCGCACCAATGCTTTAGTAGCTTTGGGGGCTGCCTTGTTCGTCTTATTAGGCAACAAAATCAGTGGGGACAGCAGCAGTACAGCCCGTATAGTTTCACAAATTGTATCGGGTATAGGCTTTTTGGGTGCAGGGGCTATTATGAAAGAAGGTTTATCGGTATCGGGTATCAACACCGCAGCCACAATTTGGTGTTCGGGAGCAGTGGGTTCTTTGGCGGGTATGGGTTGGTTTTATGAGGCAAGTTTGGCTGCGTGTTTTATCGTAGCTACACATTTTGTATTACGCCCTATCAGTCATAAAATAGACGAATACGCCGAAAAAAGTCATGGAAAAAATGGAGAAAACAAGCCCAAACATGAAAGTAAACACCAAGCAAGAGAAGAGGATAGTACGAATTAGGTATTTTTGTTGCTGTCAAATGCTTACAAAACGTACTGAATTTTTTGGCTAATTAGTGAAGTAATAACAAAATCTAAAGTATTTAGGAACAAATAGGGACTGCAAATAGGTTATGCTACTAATCTTTAACAAATTCGCCTTTCATCTTTATTCATCTTGCTATGAATTTAAAATCTCTTGCCTACCTGAACAAATATTTGTATAAATACAAGATTTATCTGGTTTGGGGTATCTTATTTGTCATACTTTCTAACGTCTTTGCCATTATTCCCGCACAAGTAGTTCGCCATGCCTTCGACTTAGTGAGTGACAGCATTGGCATTTATCAATTAGTGAAAGGCACACCTGCCGAACAAAATTTGTATGTAACCTTTGGCAATGCGGTTTTGTTGTATGGTTTTATCATTGTTTTAATGGCAATTATTCGCGGTGTGTTTCTGTTTTTGATGCGACAAACCTTGATTGTCATGTCGAGATTGATAGAATACGACCTCAAAAACGAAATTTATGAACACTACCAAACTTTGCCCCTAAGTTTTTATAGACAAAACAATACAGGCGACCTTATGGCTCGTATTTCCGAAGATGTGGGGCATGTGCGTATGTATTTGGGACCTGCTATCATGTACGGAATCAATATGTTAGGCTCTACGGTGCTTATCATTGCTTATATGTTGATTGTGAATGTAAAACTGACCATGTATAGTTTGTTGCCTTTGCCGTTTTTGTCCATTGGTATTTATTATGTAAGTTCTTGGATAAACAAATATTCTGCACGTATCCAACAAAACCTCTCTACAATGTCGACTTTTGTACAAGAGGCTTTTGCAGGTATTCGTGTGGTCAAATCTTTTAGTAGAGAGGGACACTCGGTAGAAAATTTTGAAACAGTGAGTTTTGACTACAAAAAACAATCCCTCAAATTGGCAATGGTCAATGCCCTTTTCTTCCCGATAATCCTTACTTTGGTGGGGCTAAGTACCATTATGACCATTTATATTGGCGGTATAGAAGTGATAGAAGGCACAATAACTACAGGCAATATTGCCGAGTTTGTGATGTACGTCAATATGTTGATTTGGCCTGTGATGTCCGTAGGTTGGGTGTCGAGCATGGCACAAAGGGCAGCAGCTTCGCAAGAACGTATCAATGAATTTTTGCACACCAAAACAAATTTGGTAAGCACCAAAGAATTGAAAACACCTATTTCGGGCAATATTACGTTCAAAGATGCGTGTTTGACCTATCCAGATTCGGGTATAGACGCACTGCAACACATCAATTTGACGATACAAGCAGGCGAAAGTTTGGGAATTTTGGGAACTACAGGTTCGGGAAAAAGCACCATAGCCAACTTGATTTGTAGAATGTACGACACCACCAAAGGCAATATTTTGATAGATGGACACCCGATTAACGAATACAATTTGTCTTATTTACGTTCTCAAATAGGCTATGTACCGCAAGAAGTCTTTTTGTTTTCGGATAGTATTCGCAATAACATTGTTTTTGGTTCTGAAAACCAATTTACAGAAGAACAAATCCTACAAGCAGCCAAAGATGCCGATTTATACAACAACGTAAAGGACTTTCCAAAGGGTTTTGATACGGAGTTAGGCGAAAGAGGCATTACCTTGTCGGGTGGGCAGAAACAACGTGCTTCTATAGCTCGTGCCATTATCCGCAACCCGAAGATTTTGATTTTAGATGACTGTTTGTCGGCAGTGGACACCAAAACCGAAAACGTAATTCTGAACAATTTAGGGCGAATTATGCAAGGCAGAACTTCTATTATCATTTCGCACCGCATTTCTTCGGTCAAATTAGCCGATAAAATCATTGTGCTGGACGGTGGGCGGATTATCCAAGAAGGTACACACGACACTCTTATCAATCAGGCAGGAATGTACCGAGAATTGTATGAAAGGCAGTTGCAGGCGGAGGAAGTGTAGGGGTTACGGCAAATAGTTTAAAATACTTTCTAAGTTTTAAAACTTGGAAAGTATTTTTGTTTAGTATAGTTTTATATGCTATACTATCTACCTTAGCTCTCATGGAAAATACTACCAAAAAAATAGTGATTAAAATAGGTTCAAATGTTTTGACACAAACCAACGGCTTGTTGGATTTGCAACGCATGGAGTCCTTAGTGGCACAAGTGGCAGCCCTACGACAAGCAGGCAGACAAGTTGTCTTGGTGTCTTCGGGGGCGGTGGCAGCAGGCAGAGGTATCGTGCAGCTACCCGACAAAGCCGAAGCCATAGCCAAACGCCAAGTTTGGGCAGCCGTAGGGCAGGTACAACTGATGCAGGTGTATAGCCGTTTGTTTGCCCAGCACCAAATCACTTGTTCGCAGGTATTGGTAACGAAAGAGGATTTTAGAGATAGGCAACATTATATTAACATGAAAAACTGTTTTACGGCTTTGTGGCAACATGACGTACTGCCGATTGTTAATGAAAATGACGTGGTAGCCGTTACAGAACTTATGTTTACGGACAATGACGAGTTGGCGGGGCTAATAGCTGCCATGTTAGATGTAGATACTCTGTGTATTTTGACCAACGTAGAGGGCATTTATACGGGTAATCCTGCCGAAAGTACGTCCCGTTTATTGACCGAAATTAGCCCTTCTATGGATTTGTCTAAGTACATTGTTGCCCAAAAATCTAATTTTGGCAGAGGCGGTATGCTCACCAAAGCCAATATTGCCCGAAAAGTTGCCAAATTGGGCATTGGCGTACATCTGGCAAACGGCAAAAAAGAAAATATTTTGACAAATTTGTTACTACAACAAGCTGCGATTGGTACGTATTTTCACCCTACCAAAAAAGCCGACAAAATCAAAAAATGGTTGGCTTATACAGACGGTTTTGCAAAGGCAAGCGTAGTGGTGAATGAAGGAGCAAAAACGGCTTTACTATCAGACAAAGCCTATAGTTTATTGCCTGTGGGCATTGTAAAAATAGAAGGTGAATTTGAAAAGGGCGACATTATCAAAATTATAGACACTCAACAGCAAGTCATAGGTTTGGGCATGGCTCAATACAGTGCAGCCAAAGCCACCGAAAAGATAGGGCAAAAACAACAAAAGCCTTTGGTGCATTATGACTACCTTTTTCTTGTTTAGACAAGCAAAAATTTAAAAAATTGTGGACTTACTCACGAAAAATACACAATTATCTAACATACGAAACCCTTAGAATCTGAATTTTTCTATTACTTTTGCACCCAAAATTATTGATACTAACAACTTTCTGTAGCATAGACTTTAGTCTGTGCCTATCATTTGTGATAACACAGACTAAAGTCTATGCTACAAGAATTGTTTAGCTTCTATTGTACTCTCAAAAAATACAAAACAATGGCAAAAGGTGCAATTTCACAATTTATAGAGAAAAACTATCTACACTTCAACGCTGCATCGTTGGTGGACGCAGCAAAGGCTTATGAAGCTCACATCGACAGTGGCAAAAAAATGTTAGTAACTTTGGCAGGTGCAATGAGTACCGCAGAGTTGGGCATTTCTTTGGCAGAGATGATTCGCCAAGGCAAAGTACACGCCATCTGTTGTACGGGTGCTAACTTGGAAGAAGACGTTTTCAACTTGGTAGCACATGACTACTACAAACGTATCCCTAAATACAGAGATTTAGTGCCTCAAGAAGAATGGGACTTAATGGAAAACGGCTTTAACCGTGTAACAGACACTTGTATTCCCGAAGGCGAGGCTATCCGCCGTATAGAAGGACATATTTTTGAGTTGTGGAAAAAAGCTAATGACAATGGCGAAAGATATTTGCCACACGAGTTTTTCTACCAATTATTGGACAGCAAAGTATTGGAACAATACTACCAAATAGACCCAAAAAATAGCTGGATGTTGGCAGCAGCCGAAAGAAAATTGCCGATTATCGTACCGGGCTGGGAAGATTCTACATTGGGTAATATCTTCGCATCTTACTGTATCACAGGCGAATTGAAACCTTCTACAATGAAATCAGGTATTGAATACATGATTTATACGGCAGATTGGTACACAAAAAATCATGGTGGCGTAGGCATTGGTTTCTTCCAAATTGGTGGCGGTATTGCAGGAGATTTCCCAATTTGCGTAGTACCTATGTTGAAACAAGATTTGCAAAAAGATGACGTGCCTTTCTGGTCATATTTCTGTCAAATTTCTGATTCTACCACAAGTTACGGTTCTTATTCAGGTGCAGTGCCTAACGAAAAAATTTCTTGGGGTAAATTGCATATTGAATCTCCTTCGTTTATCATAGAATCTGATGCTACGATTGTTGCTCCCTTGATTTTTGCTTATTTGTTAGGGCAATAAGGCTTGTTTTAAAAAAATTATTTTAGCGAAACAAAAGACCTTTCAAGCTACTTGAAAGGTCTTTTGTTTGCTTGAACTTAGTTATTCTTTTACAATTTTGTACCTTAATTCTTTCGTTTCAGCTTGTAAAAGCAATAAGTAAGTGCCTTGTGGCAAGTTGTCTGTTGGTGTATTCAATGCATTATTACCTTTTTTACATTGCCAAGTAAATTGTTTCAGAATTTTACCCAACATATCTACTACTTGCACTTCAAAAGTCATGTCTTCTTCTGTGATAATTTGTGTAGTAAAAAAGTCTTTAAATGGATTGGGGTAAATAATAGCTGCAAAACCACTAAACATATCATTGCGTACAGTTTGTATTTTGCTATAAGTAACCACACCATCTGTGTCTATTTGCTTAATGCGGTAATAAACTACTTGAGCTGCTACTTGCTGCAAGGATTTATCAACGAAAACATAGTTACCAAGCCCTTTAGCCGTTGGTTTTACAGTACCAATAGCCACAAAGTTTTGCCCATCTAAAGACCTTTCTATCTCAAACTGTTGGTTGTTGCCATGTTCTTGTGTTTGCCATGCTAACTCGGCTGTTGTGCCTACTTTCTTAGCTGTAAAATCTAACCAAGTAACAGGTAAAATATTAAATCTTGTAGTAGAACCCAAAGTAATAGGACTAAACGCTGTAAAACCACCTGCTGTACTTTGTACGTATGTAAAACCACCACCAGACGAAGTACCTCCATTGCCTTTATTTTCCCAAATAGGCGTAGCTTTATTCCAACGACAAACTAGTAAGTCTGCTGGTACACTAGCCCCGCCACTTCTTATATTATTATAGGATAAGTGGACTGTACCTTGTGCAGTTCCATTTGTTCTTTCTAAAATCCAATATTCTACATTACTGACATGGTTTATACTAGCTTGTTTTGTTGCTATCGGATAAGGAGCAGTATTTAATCCCACACCTGTATTTACATTGGTAGCATCATTAGCAGAGCCCGTATTAGGTGTAATTTTGCGATAAGTAGCCGTAAAATGGTCTGTAACAGCCGAACCCGAGGTAGGTGTAAAACGGATAGGTGCAGCATAACCACCTCCACCTAATGGAAACTCAAAAGCTGTATTCCCAGTTTTTCTTGCCCAACCTTCTATATAACTATTAGCATTTGCCAAAGAAGTAGCCGACCCTGCTATATAATTTACCCTGTAGGCTTCGCTGGTGTAGAGTCTGCCATTGGTAAATGTAGAAGTTCCATTAATGGTTATTTGTGTATCTAATAATATTGTGCCTGTGCTACTAGTGTTGTTCATAGTAAGGTTGTGAAAGACTAACTGTGTACCACCTGATGGTGTATTGAGGCTTAGAGAAAAGTTAGTAATACTGCCTGTATCCCCTCCTACATTATCAAAAGCATACAGACGCCATATTCCTGCAAACGAACCTACATAGGACGCAAAAGTGCCTACTTCTGGCTGAAATGTGCCTGTAAATGGGGCTGTACCAGCAGAAATATTAGTAGCCCCTGCATCACTTATTGTAGTATTTGTATAATTACTACCACTTCCACCATTATCAGTAGAAATAACAAATACAGTACCATCAGGACTTACTAAATAAATACCTAAATCACTATCAAAAGTATGTGTTATACTAAAATTTATACTATTTATGCTTGTATAAGAGCCCGCAGGTACATTGAGCCACATAAAAGCCCCCGAACTATTAGTAAGAGCTGTATTTGTAGGTACTGTATTTCCAGCTGCAATGCCACCTGTAGGAATATTATCATTAATAAAAGCATCACCTGTTCTTAGTGAAACATTGCCTAAATTCAAGCCAAAATTATATAAAGCTCCAGTAGTACTACTTTGATCATCTATCACCCAAAGTGTCCAATTACCTGATAAACCACCTGTATAAGTAGAGAAAGCTGCACCTTCTGGTTTAAATGTTCCTGTAAAAGGTGCAGTACCTGCTGTAATATTTGTTGCTCCTGCATCACGAATTACTGTACCAATAAAATTAGGATTATTCCCACCGTTATCAGTGGATATCTCAAAAACAGTATTATCAGGTGCAACCAAATAAATATCTAAATGCTGGTCTCTATTATGGTAAATCTCAAAGGTGATACCTGTAAAAGTAGAACCTACACCAGCAGGTACATTAATAGTCATAGAAGCTCCCCCACTAGCAGCCAAAGCTGTAGCACTAGGTAGTGTTCCAAAACCTCCAGATGGCGTATTATCTGGAATAGCTACACCAGTGGTAGTAGATATAGAAGATGAAGTAAAAGAAGTAGTGGTAATAGGTGCACTTGTATTACTCACTGTTTGTTGCCCAGCTCCACTAAATGTAAAATTAGAACCTGTCCCTTGATTCCAAGTACCTGTATTGACGAGGTTAGCTGTAGCTATTGCATCTAAACTTGTGCCTAAAATAATATTTGCTCCTGAGTAGTTTAATGTACCTTCATTGCGAAGTTCTACTGTTGTACTACCTACTGCACTACGAGTCAGCGTATAAGTGCGTGGCGTATTTTGAACTGTAAAGCTACCTCCACTCAGTACCCATAAAGCACGCATAGAAGCATCTGTATTTAAAGAAACACTTCCTGTAGCTGCGATTTGTAAAGGAAAATTGGTATAAACCCCTGTACCTGTAATGGTTTTAGTTGCTCCAGACATTAAAAAATAACGACCATTATTACGACTGTAAATAGTGCCATTATTTATCATATTTCCTTTTAATTCTACATTTCCTACACCACCTGCAACCATATTAAGATTGTATGTAAATTTTTTATTAGCATTTACAGTTAAATCATTATTAATTACAATAGGTTTATTATCATTATAAATTAAATCTACATCATCTCCATTAATAATAAGATTATGGAAAATCATGGGTTTGGTACTTTGAATAGTGCTTAATGTAGGAGTAGCATTATTAGCATTAATAATTTGGTTTGCTGTACCTCCAAAAATGACCGTACTACTTGTACCAGGATTTAAGATGCCATTAGACCCAGCAGTTACTGCCGTATTATCTAAATCTATCCAATGCCCTCGCACTTCTAAAGTAGGATTAGTACTAGTCATTGTAACTTTGGGTAATGCTCCACCATCATTAAATGTTAAGTTACCTCTAACCGTAAGATTTTGATTACTAGAAATTGTAACATTACTACCAGAGTATAATGTTAAATTATTACAGGTAGCAGTGGTCATATCAACTGTTACTGTGTGTCCTGTTGTACACCCAATTATTACATTTTGTGTAGCTGTAGGTACAGCCCCAGAAGTCCAAAGTGTGGCATCACTCCAGTTACCTGAACGTAAAGAATAAACAACTGGCGATGCTGTTGTAGTTACACTTGTTTGTGCTGTAGCTCCTAAACCAGATAGTTTGCCTTCAGAAACAACATAAACTCTATAAAAATAAGTGGTATTAGGAGATAAGCCAGTGGAAGTATAGACCAAGTTACCAAGTCCATTTACTTGTGTTTCAAATTGATAAGTAGCCCCACCATCATCAGAACGGTAAATTGCATATCCAAGCCCAACAGTGGCAGTTGTAGTCCAGTTCAATGTAACTTCATTACTACTAGGACATACTCCTAAGTTATTAGCAGTACCATTAGGAGCAACTGAAACGAAATTATAAAACTTCCGGCTACCGTCAGCAGCACTACTTAGGTTAATTACTGCTGCACTTTCTGTGTAAGTAGCACCTAAAGTCCCCCCTTCAGCAAAGGTTCGGCTAATATTTGCTCCTGTTACTGTAGGATGCCCTGTAGTAAGTAACGAAATAAATTCATTATCATTTTGAGAGATACCTATACCAGCCCTTATAGTATTTTGTGTATTAGTTCCACTACAATTCGTAACAGCTATAGGAATACGCATAGCACCATAGACAATTTCAATTCTACCACCATTAGTATTATTAGGTTTTGTTTCATGTAACCTAATTTGAAATGTGCCATCTGCTGTGCCTGTACCAGCCTCCATTTCCATATTTAACCACTCTGTAGTTAGTATTCTGTCTGGTGCTACACCTGTAACTCGATAATGTATTCTACCAGAACCAGCTAAGGTACGCCAATCCCCATCAGAAGTACCCAATGGGCAAGCAGCATCTGTACCATCGCCACTTGCAAATGCACAAATTCTTTGTTGAAAATTAAGAGAAGGCGTATTTGCATTCCCATTAATAGCTACACTACCAAAACGTAGAATACCATTACTACTAACAGAAAATTGAGTATATCTTGTTCCCATGAACCAGAATTCAAAGTCTTGTGAAGGAGTCATATTAGTAACGGCAGATGCAACTGTTACTTGATTAGCTCCTATTAGAGTCGTAGAACCTGTCATATTGGTAAGACTTTGATTACTACCTGCAGTTACCGTATAATTGGCGGTGCTTTGGCTAAATGTTTGTTGTGTTATTAAAACACAACAAATGAGATAAAGTAGTAGATTTTTCATAAAAAGAAAGATGTTTTCTCAAACAAATAAATAGTAGATAGTAAGATAAAAAAAATGTGCATATACTCCAATCAAACTTCTTAAACCTGATACGGAATAGTAGATATTAACGCAACAAATATAAAAAAATAGTCTTTGATTTGCCTATATGTTAAAAAGTTTAAAAACAATAACTAAGCAAGTAGTTTATTACGTATGTTATTTTATCTAAATATTTGCAATATTTAAAATCTTATTATTAACAATATAATCCTTTAGAGATTTGTCAATATGAGTTACTTTTTTTGCAAAAAACTGATTATCAACATGTTAAAAAATATTACTTTTACTATAACTATTTAATAATTAAGTCTTTTTTAAGTATAAAATACTTGGAAAGTACAAAAATATCACTTATATTGATTTGTAATTATGTAATAAAAACGAACACCACCATAAGGTCTTATGGTAGTGTTCGTTTTTATTAAAAACCCTTACTAAGTTTCAATTCTTTTAATAGAAGCCCCCAAAGCATTGAGTCGTACATCTATATTTTGGTAACCTCTATCTATCTGTTCGGCGTTTTTAATAGTGCTTGTACCAGAAGCAGACATAGCAGCCATGAGCAAAGCTACCCCTGCACGTATATCTGGCGAAGTCATACCAATACCACGCAAAGGATATGTTCTATCTAAACCAATAACGGTAGCTCGGTGTGGGTCACAGAGAATTATTTGTGCCCCCATATCTATCAATTTGTCCACAAAGAAAAGCCTACTTTCAAACATTTTTTGGTGAACAAGTACAGTCCCTCTTGCTTGTGTTGCTACCACCAAGACAATACTCAATAAGTCAGGAGTGAAACCAGGCCAAGGAGCATCTGCAATCGTAAGAACAGAACCGTCTATGAATTTTGATATTTCATAATGTGTTTGAGCTGGAATATAAATATCATCTTTACGAAATTCCATTTCTATACCTAACCGTTGGAAAATCGTAGGAATTAAGCCCAGATGTTCTATCCCTGCATTTTTAATCGTAATTTCCGAACTTGTCATGGCAGCCATACCTATAAAGCTACCCACTTCTATCATGTCGGGTAGTAATGTATGTACTGTACCTCCCAATGCTGCCACTCCTTCAATCGTCAATAAATTTGAGCCTACCCCCGTAATTTTAGCCCCCATGCGGTTGAGCATTTTACAGAGTTGTTGTAAATAAGGCTCACAAGCAGCATTGTAAATGGTCGTTGTGCCTTTGGCTAATACGGCAGTCATCAAAACATTGGCAGTACCTGTTACAGAAGCCTCGTCCAACAGCATATAACAGCCTTTCAAAGCAGACGCATCTACTACATAAAAAGAGTCGTTGGCATCATAATTAAACTTTGCCCCCAGTTTTTCAAACCCCAAGAAATGCGTATCTAACCGTCTGCGTCCTATTTTATCACCACCGGGTTTTGGTATTTTTCCTTTGCCAAAACGTGCCAACAAAGGACCTAAAATCATGACAGAGCCACGCAATTCCGCAGCTTGTTTACGAAAAGCAGGTGTTTCTAAATAGTTAATATCCACGTTTTTAGCATAAAACTCGTAGCTACGTCCTGCCTCATTATTGCCTATGTGGGTTACAGTTACGCCCAAATCTTGTAATAATTCTATTAATTTGTTTACATCACGAATATCAGGTACATGATGAATCGTTACTTTTTCGGGGGTAAGCAAAACGGCACACAATATTTGCAGAGCTTCATTTTTAGCTCCTTGTGGCACAATATTACCTTTCAGGCGTTTACCACCCACTACTTCGAAAGTTGTACTCATAAAAGAGAAATAATAAGGAGTTTTTTGAAAGAAAAGATTTTCGGCTACTCAATAGCTTTTACCCAAACACTAAGGGCTGCATTTCCGTTGAGATAGGTAGATTTACTCGTTAGTTTTATTCATTGCTTGCAAATATGCTAAAAAGAACAGTAGATTGATAATATTCCTAAAAAGGTTTTTGTAAGTAACTCCCTAACAAAGTACACCATGAAAATACAAGTAGAAAGTCTATTAGAAAATGACTATACACTCTTAGATACATTAGACCACCAAGACATAATGCCATTTTTACAAAAATATATTAAACAAAAAACTATAAGTGCTATTTTTTATTATACATTTTGCGGTATTAGTTTAGGTGTAATAGGGGCGTATGCTGCTCTGCTTTATTTTTCATCGGGTTTTAAAGGAGAAGATGTATTTTTTCATGTTTCATTAGGCTGTTTACTACCTTTTTTACTAATTCCATTGCACGAATACCTACACGCCATAGCTTATAAGTGGGTAGGGGCAAGACATACTTCGTATGATGTAAATTGGAAAAAGTTTTATTTCATGGCAGTAGCAGATAAGTTTGTAGCTAACCGCCAAGAATTTTTGGTTGTGGCTTGGTTGCCGTTTACCGTAATTAGTTTACTAAGTTTGCTGTTATGTTGGGTAACACCGCCTTTGTGGGGACTAACTATGGCTACAACTATGGGCGTACACGCAGGTTTTTGTTCAGGAGATTTCGCATTAATTAGTTATTTTGAATGCCACAAAGATAAAGAGCTTGTTACATTTGATGATATAGCTAATAAAATTTCATATTTTTATTATAGAAAAATATGGTAAAACAAACACACTTTTTAAGTTTAAAAACTTAGAAAGTGTGCTTTAATATTTAGTATTATTAGTTTAAATAATATTTTAACTATTCCTCTCCGCCCTTTCATTTACTTTAGTAGGTACTTGTGCGTCAATGGCGGTTTGTCTTTGTGTTTCTTTCTTCAAAAATTTATCAAAAATATGCACAATAGACGAATAAGATTTATCTAATTTTTTTTGTACTTTATCTTCTTCCACCCACTTCACTTTGGTAATACCTTCCTCTTCTTGTGGCTTTTTATTCGCATCTTCCAAACAAACCATTGCATACCAAGCCGTTTTTTTTAGCTTATGACTTTTGTCAGCTTGAATGAAAGTATGCCATGTATTACCTATTTTATAGAGAATTTTAGCTTTAATACCACATTCCTCTTCTACTTCTCGTAAGGCAGCTTGTGCAGTATTTTCACCTTTGTCTATTTTCCCTTTTGGCAAATCCCACTTACCTAACCGTTTCATAAACAGCACTTTGTCTTTTTTCATAACCACACCACCTGCTGCTAAAATCAACTCAAAACGGTTCTTAAATTCAGTAGTTACTTTTTTGTAGTCATCGGGCAAAAAATGATATTCTCTTGAAGTTGCCATGCCTTGAGCCACAATTTGCTCATACACCGCAATAATTTCAAGCCCAGAAGACACCAAAATAGGCTCATACGGCAAAGTTTCAGGCTTTTTCTTTACAATATGTAGTAAGACATCACCTACAAAAATTTTCATGTTGGTCGTGGTTTTGAAAAATGGTTGGTTATTTAAAACCTATAAGGTTGTGAAAACCTTATAGGTTTGGTAGGTTTTTGTGATTTACTCCACTTCTTTTTTCTTGCGAGTTCTTTTCGGTTTTTCCGCAGGTTTTTCTTCGGTAGTAGCCGTTGTTACTTCTTCGGGAGTTGTGCCAGCTTGTTTGTGCAAGTCTTGTATTGCTTTCCAAACTTCGGCTCTATTATACAACAAATCTTCGTTAGTTGGGTCTAATTTTAAAGCCTCGTCATAATCTTCCAATGCTTTTTGGTAGTTTTGGAGGTGCAAATATGCCATAGCTCTTAAAGCATAAACATCTGTAGCTATCCAACCAATTTGCAATAAGTTATCACAATCTTTGATAGCCAAATCCATGCGTTGTATGTTGTAAAAACATTTTGAACGGTGGTACAATGCTTCTGCCGAAAAAGGTGCTTTATTGCGAATCACAAGTTCAAAATCCTGAATAGCCTCTGCGTAGCCACCCAAATTCATGACAGCATAACCACGTAACAAATAAGTTTCTAAAACTTCTGGGGCTAACTGAATAGAGTGTACAAAATCCATGACGGCATTCTTGTAATCTTTCAATTCATAGAACACCAAACCTCTGCGATACCACACTCCTGCATCTTGGGCATCTAACTGTATGCACTGCGTAAAATCTCTTAACGCCCCAGTGTGTAAGCCCAACATAGTACGTACTCTACCTCTGTTGTAAAGAGCCTGAATATTTTTTGAAGAAAGAGCCACCGCCAAATCTAAGGCTTTCAAAGCCACGTCATAATGTTGGATAGTTGCCTCTTTTTGCCCAATAATCGTGTTGGTCATATCTATCAACGCAGCAGGGTTTCGGCGATTTTGGACGATAAGGTTATTATAGTGTTCTAAACTTAACATGGTTGCTTTTTTTATACTTAAAAATTTATACTTAAACCTATAAAGTTTCAACAACTTCATAGGTTTAAAACAATCAATAGGACTTACTTTTTAAAATGTAGTAAGTTTAATATTACGCAATAATCACAACAAAATATTCTTTCTTGCCTTTTTGCAACAGTAAATACTTGTCTTTCAAGAACTTGTATTCAGGTTTTGCATCTCCTTGTGCAGGTGTAACTTTGTCTTTGTTGATACTAATGCCATTGTCTTTTACCAAACGGCGAATATCTCCTTTAGACGTATTCATCACTTGCGAAATTAAATCATAGTTGGTTGCAAAACTTTCAAAGTCTGTTTTCGTGAAAGTTTTTACGCACTGCGGAGGCAAGGCATCAAAAACTTCTTGTAGTAAAGCCTCGTCTGTATTTTCAAAGTCTGCCCACATAGATTTTCCGAACAGCAAATCAGAGGCTTTTTGAGCTTCCTTTAAGGCTTCTTCGCTATGTACTCTACGTGTTACGTCCTCCGCCAATATTTTTTTCAAGGCATTAGGATTTGTTGCATATTCTTTTTCCCAATTTTCTATTTCTTCTTTAGAAAACAAGGTAAAGAATCTTAATAATTTAGGTAAATCTTTGTCATCTACATTCAACCAAAATTGATAAAACTTGTAAGGTGAAGTCATTTTGGCATCTAACCAAACATTGCCTTGTTCAGATTTACCAAACTTAGTACCGTCAGACTTTGTAATGAGATGTGAGGTTACAACATACGCCTCTCCACCATCTTTCCTACGAATTAGCTCCGAACCAGTGGTCATATTGCCCCATTGGTCAGAACCACCCATTTGAAGTTTACAATTTTTATTTTTATATAACCAGTAAAAATCATATCCTTGAAAAAGTTGGTACGAAAACTCTGTAAAAGAAATACCAGATTCTAAACGGTTTTTCACAGAATCTTTCGCCATCATGTAGTTTACAGTGATGTGTTTGCCTACTTCTCTCAAAAACTGTAATAAATTAAAGTCTTTGAACCAGTCATAGTTATTAAGCAACTCGGCAGAGTTTTCGCCACAATCAAAGTCCAAAAACTTGGCTAATTGTTTGCGAACTCCGTCTATGTTCTTTTGGAGAGTTTCTTCAGACAACATCTGTCTTTCGGCACTCTTGCCCGAAGGGTCGCCAATCATGCCTGTAGCACCACCCACCAAAGCAATAGGCTTATGCCCTGCCAACTGTAAGTGCTTCAACAACATAATTTGCACCAAATTGCCAATGTGTAGAGAAGAAGCCGTAGGGTCAAAACCAATGTACCCCGTAGTCATTTCCTTTTGGAGTTGTTCTTCGGTGTGGGGCATGAGGTCATGCAACATACCTCGCCAACGCAACTCCTCAATTAAATTTTTTTTCATGTTTCCTCCGAATGTCGTAAGGGCTACCACCAAGCAACTGTAAAGCCGTTTAGCAGTGATGAGAGAGCATACAGTAAGACTAATGCTCAATAGCCTGAATTTCTTGTACGCAAAGTTAGGAAAAGGTGTTAAATCTTTGTTCAAATATTTATTTTTTTGAACAGTAAATCGACACTGCCCTTAGTTTTCTGTCTTTTTGTAGATAAACCACAAGAACACAAGTTCAGTAAGACAACATAGTAATTTATCTTCTATGCCTACTTTTCACCTCCTCACAAGTAAAAACCCACTACTTTTCTGTTGAATACTTGCAATAATTAGCTGTAAAATAGTAGCTTTGCCTATCAAATATTTTAGTACAATGAAAATAGACAAAGACTTACTCCACAAAATAGCCCATCTTTCTCGGTTAGACTTTAACCAACAAGACGAAACCAAAATGATGAAAAGTTTAAATGATATTTTGGATTGGGTAGAACAACTCAACGAAGTGGATACCACAGGCGTACAGGCTCTTACGCACATGTCTGAAGAAGTAAACAATGTACGTGAAGACGTTATGCTTACACCATTGAGCCATAGCAGAGGCTTGTTCAATGCTCCTAAAAAAGATTCAGATTACTTCAGAGTTCCCAAAGTTATTGAATAATATTGGGCTGTAGCATAGACTTTAGTCTGTGAAATAATTATAAGATTAGCAATGTATCATATGCACAGACTAAAGTCTATGCTACAGACCTTAATCTAAGACAAAAAGTACCATTCCAATTTTAGTACAGCACACAAACAGTACATTCGCCTTCAGGCGAATATACTGTTTGTATTCACACCAATATTCACCACTTCATCAGGCACTATGTTATTCAAAGATTTTTCGGCAGCTACCAAAGAGCAATGGATAGCCCAAGTAAGCAAAGAACTAAAAGGCATTGATATTCAACAAGTTACTCGTTGGGAATTTGAAAAAGATAATTTTGTAGAGGCTTTGCTATTCCCAAACACAGCCACAGATTTTGAATATTTACAACTCTTGAACCAAGCCAACGAACAGGCAGGTTTGGTAGGTAGAATTTGGCGTAATCAGTTGGTTATCAAAGTAATCAACGAACAGCAAGCCAATGCAAAAGCCTTAGAAGCCCTTAATAATGGTGTGGAAGCCTTGTGTTTTCAGTGTGATGAAACCACTAATTTGAATGTACTACTTCAAAATATCCTACTCCCCTATTGTGCTGTTGCTTTTGAAGTACCTCGTGCAGCTAATTTTTGGAAAAATTATGAGGCTTATATCAAAAGCCAAAATTATGCTACAGAAAATATCTACGGTAGTTTGTATAGCACCTCGCAAGAAAATTTTATACAAAAACAATATCCTAACTTTAAAAGTATTGTATTAAAAACAAACATAGCTTTAGACAGTCCTTCTGCACAAGTAGCAGATTTGTTGCAACAAGCAGCCCAAGTAATAGAAAAAAACAAAGATACCTATACGGCACAAACCATTATTCAACAAATACAATTTACAGTAGCATTGGGCAATTTGTACTTTGTAGAAATAGCCAAACTACGTGCTTTGAGATTGTTGTTTACACAATTAGCATGGAACTACGGGATAGCAGATTATACAACACAAGACGTTGATATTCAAGCCATTACTACCTTACAAACAGGAAAAGACGTGAACTATAGCTTGATTAGTAATACCACACAAGCCATGTCGGGTATTATTGGTGGGGCTAATACACTGACCATTACGCCACACCAAACAGAAAACTTGGAATTTGCGGAAAGAATAGCCCGCAATGTGTCTAATTTGTTGCGTGAAGAAAGTTATTTGGACAAAGTAGCTACGCCAAGTAATGGTGCATATTTTATAGACCAACTGACAGACAAAATAGCAGAAAAGGCGTGGGGCTTATTTATACTCAATCAAAAATGAATTTTCTGTAGCATAGGCTTTAGCCTGTGCCTACACAGGCTAAAGCCTATGCTACAGATTAAAACCAATTTAGTTTCAGTATATTAACTAAAACTTATGCCAATTTATAGATTAGATGATGAATGGAATGGATTTCCGCCTCCTGAAGAAACAGACGAGTCGGGTATTTTAGCTGTTGGTGGCGACCTTAGCCACGAAAGGCTGTTAAATGCCTATTTGGTAGGGGTTTTTCCTTGGTTTGAACCCGATGAAATGCCTTTGTGGTGGTGTCCAGACCCTCGTTGCGTTTTATTTCCCGAAAAAATTAAGGTGAGTAAAAGTATGCAACAAGTTTTGCGTAGCCAAAAAATGCAAGTTACGGTGAATCAAGACTTTTTGAATGTCATCAAAAATTGTAAAAACATTTTCCGCCCTACGCAGGCAAGTACGTGGATTTCTGACGATATTATTCAATCTTATTACCAGCTACACCAATTAGGCTATGCTCATTCCGTAGAAGTTTGGCAAGAAGGCGAATTAGTGGGTGGTTTATATGGTTTGATTTTGGGCAAATGCTTTTTTGGTGAGTCCATGTTCTCAAAAGTGTCCAATGCCTCCAAAGTAGCTTTTATTACATTAGCTCGTCATTTAACAACACTCAACTTTGAAGTCATTGATTGTCAAGTACATAACGACCATTTAGAAAGTATGGGAGCAGAACTTATTAGCCGAACAGATTTTTTGGCTATTATCCGCAAAGGCATTAAAGAGCCACTAAAATTCGATTTAGCCAAATCCATGAAAATGTAAAATATGCTTTAATTCAAATAAAAAACTATGTAAGAAATGTAGCATTTACGCATAATTTATTATATTTGTTAGTACCTAACTTTTTAGCTATATGAAAAAATGCACTACATTTTTCTTAACTTTATGCTTGGTAATTGGTTTTACGGCTTGTACGCCTAAAACAGAAACCTCTACCACAGACAATACCGCAAGTGCTGTTACAGATACTACCACCAAAACAGACGAGGTAGAAGCCTCATTTTCAGACATTAAGCACTTTGCAGAATATACAGAGGACTTCCAAAACTTAGTCATTAGCTTAGATGGCTTGTTTCGTGGTGTAGATATTGACATGAGCAAAGACGAAGTGAAAAAGTTAGAGCTGGCAAAGTTAGTGAAAGAAACAAGTGATGTTTTGAGCTACAAAGCTGAATTAGGTAAAAACGAATATGCAGATATTACCTACAAATTTAAGGGAGGTAAACTCAATGGCGTTTTTGCGGTGGTTACTGTAAGCAGTTTAGATGATTACGGTGCGTTAAATGCCGAATTGATAGACTATTATAATGGTAAATTGGGTGGAATGGAAATGGTAGGCGACCAAGAAACTTGGAAAACATCTACAGGGCATAGTGTTACAGTAAAAGATGTGATGAAAGACAAGACCTATACCATAGAAATAGAAGTAAAATAAACACAAAACCTATAAGATTATTGCAATCTTATAGGTTTAATTCAATAATTTATAGCATACAATGACTTTCCAAGTAACTATTTTAGGTTCAAGTGCTGCCATGCCTGCCTTTGACCGCAACCAAACTGCCCAAGTAGTAAACTACAATGATGAAAACCTCTTTTTGTTGGATTGTGGCGAAGGTACTCAACTACAAATAGCCAAGTACAAAATCAAATCGCATAAAATCAATCATATTTTTATTAGTCATTTACATGGCGACCACTGGTTAGGGCTTACAGGGCTGTTGTGTTCTATGAATATGCAGCAACGTACTGCCGATTTGCACCTCTACGCCCCTTATAATTTGCTTGAAATGCTTACGCTGCATTTTCGCTATTCTTATACGGTCTTGCGTTACCATATTCATTTTCACGCCTTAGAGGACAAAGACCACCAAATTATTTGGCAAGACGACAAATTAAGTGTAACGGCTTTGCCTATGTTACATAGTTTGCCTTGTTGGGGCTTTATTTTTGAAGAAAAACCTAAGCCGAAAAATATTATCAAAGAAAAATTGCCCGCAGATTTACCTATAGAACAGATTTTGCAACTGAAAGCTGGCGAAGATGTGCCTTACAAAGAAGGTATTTTAAAAAACGAAGATTATACATTGCCGCCGCCTAAGCCTAAAAAATACGTATTTTGTTCGGATACCGTTTACAACGAAGCTATTTTACCGTTTATTGCCAATACAGATTTATTGTATCACGAAGCATCTTTTGAGGCAAGTATGCAAGAAATAGCTGCCGAAAAAATGCACAGCACCACTCACGAGGCTGCCCTTATTGCCCAAAAAGCTGATGTAAAACGGCTATTAATTGGTCATTTTTCTGCACGTTACAGAGAAATAGCACCTCTACAAAAAGAAGCACAAAGTATTTTCCCGAATACGTTTTTGGCGATTGAAGGCGAAATTTTTGAAGTGTAATCATTCAACTAACTTTTTCTGTAGCTACGGACTTCAGTCCGTAGATTATATAAGGAAAGTTGCCTTTAGGTAATTTGAAATATTTTAAAGAAACAATACCACAATCCTATAATAAGTTGCCTAAAGGCAACTTTCCGATTTTTTTAAGGTTTACAAATAGTTTACAAGTATCATTTTCAATTAAATTAATTTATTGATTATCAGTAAGTTGATAAAATGGCACGCCTAAATTATGAAATGCACCACCTTGTTTTGAATTGGTACGGCTTTTTCAAAATGTTTTTGCAACTTTGATACAACAAAATAAGCAAGGCTTTTGAACACACCACTTGCGACACTCTTAGTTACTATCGAGAAAATTACTTTACTTAATTCAGTGTTCAAAAGTCTCTCATTTTGGCGACACAACCTATTTCTTAAAACGTATCACCTTACCAACTCAACATTATGAAATCTTTGACTAAAATAGCAAAGGCTCTAGCTGCTTTTGCCGTAGGCACTGCATTGACAGTAAATACCGCAGACGCACAACAAGTAGTATTACAAGGTTTTTGGTGGGACTACCAAAACAACAACTATCCTAACCAATGGTCAAACTATTTGGCGGATTTAGCACCAAGATTGAAAGCAATGGGTATCAACGCAGTTTGGATACCTCCAACAATAAAAAATAGTAATCAAGGCAACGGTTATTCTCCTTTTGACCACTACGATTTAGGAGATAAGTTCCAAAAAAATATAGTACGTACCCGTAACGGTAACAAAGATGAATTGTTGCGTATGGTGGCGGTACTCAAAGCAAATGGTATTGACGTTATTCAAGATATTGTATTGAACCACACAGACGGTGCAGGTTCGGCAACTGGTGCAGGTGGACAAGACCCCGCAGCTATGGACGATGGAACTACACAACGTTACAAAAATTTCCGTTATGTGAGTTTCTCTACACCAGCCAATGACGAAACAGCTACAAATTATTTAGCTCGTAATGGTCGTTTCTCTAAAAATTGGCAAAATTTCTATCCAAATCCTGCTAATACTTCTACTTCTGGAGATTGGAATTCGGTGTATTGGGGACCAGATATTGCGTATGATGCTGGTTCTTACGGACAAAGTTCTAATGCTACTTTTAATCCTGCACAAGGCACAGACCACATGAGAAATGGTGCAAGGAATTGGTTAATTTGGTACAAAAAACAAGTAGGTTTTGACGGTTTACGTATAGATGCTGTTAAGCACTTTCCTTACTGGGCAATGGAAGATTTCTTGTGGAACTTACAAAATAACGCAGGTTGGGCAAGTGGTTCAGAAAGAATGTTTGCAGTGGGTGAATTTGTAGGTGGCAAAGCAGATTTAGATGGTTGGGCAAACAACGTACAAAACAGAGCAGGGACTTTTGATTTTGGTTTGCGTCAAGGTTTATTAAATATGGTAAATGGTGGTGGTTTCTTTGACATAGGTAGTTTACCATCTTTGCAACAAAACAATAGAGTTTTCTTACAAGGTGGGCAATGGGTACACAGAACAGTTCCTTTTGTGAACAATCACGATACTTTCCGCCCTATTTTGAATGCCACAACAGGTAATTATGCAGGTTGGAATACAGGTAGCCAATTAGCACCCAATATTGACCCATTTAGTCCTTGGCTATCAGCTTGTTATGCAGTAGCAATGGCGGTAGATGGTTCTCCTCAAATTTTCTTTGAAGATTTGTTTAATGTAGGTGGCACAGGCAAAAGATGGACACACTTACCAACTTCAGCAGCCGATTTACCTGTAAGAGATGATTTAGTGAATTTGATTTGGTGTCATCAAAATTTGAGATTTAAAGAAGGTGTTTACAAAGTTCGTTTCCAAGCACAAGACCATTTAGTAATAGAAAGAAGTGGTAGAGCTATAATTTCTGTGAATGATAATTTGAATGCTTGGCAAAACAACACCGTACAAACAGATTTTGCACAAGGTACAGTATTAAGAGATTATAGTGGTGCAAATGGCACTGCAACAGTAACAGTTGGTGCTGGTGGTTGGGTAGCTATTAATACGCCTCCTTGCAACGGTACGGCAAATGGTGGTCGCAGAGGTTATGCGGTTTGGGCTCCTGCTAATGCCGTTACAAATTTCTCTTTACCTGCGAAAACAACTACGCAAGAGTGGGAAATGGATAACGATTTGGGCGACAGCCACGCAAGTTCTTTGCGTCAAGGTGGTCAAACAATGGCGAACAATAATAGTGATGCAAATGCCCGTAGAGTAGGTGCTATTTTTGTGCAAAGTGGACGCCCTATTAACTACACTGTAACAAGAGGTAACACTGCACATCAAGTTGTATTACAGTTGTTTACAGCTACAGGTACTACGCCTATTCACAGTTTCACGACTACTGGCACTACGGCAGCTACGGCAGGCACATTTACACCAAACTTTACGGGTTGGGTGAGAATGAGAGTAAGAAATTCATTGGCTACTTCGCCAGCACAAAAATTGTGGGTAAGAACTACGTACACTGCTCCCGCAACGGCGAATACATTGTCTAACCCTACGCCTGCGGCAAGAGAAGAATTTGGTGGTGAAGACCCCGCAGAAGTAGCCCGCATCACAACAAGTGAGGAGTTGATTTTGTACCCTAACCCTACGGTGGCTAACGACATTAATGTAATGTTGAACAGCGAAGAAGAAAGAAACGTAACGGTGCAAATGATTGATTTACAAGGTCGTGAGGTGCATAACGAAACGGTTACGTTGTATAGAGGGACAAATGATTTGAGATTAAAAGTTGCTAATCGTATGGAAAGTGGTTTGTATGTGGTGCGTATCCCTGAACTCAACCTTACGAAAAAGGTAACGATAAGATAAATAAAACATTGAGAGGCAAATCAGTTTTGCCTCTCAATACAAGAGGCAGAATGAAACATAGTCGTTTTGTTGTGTGATTTATTGGTTAAGTGGAAGAAAGGATAAGTTCGTTGGACTTATCCTTTTTTGTTTATAAGTGAAGGAAAACTGTAAATACAGGTAAATGGTAGTGTGCGAAAGTTTTATTGGAATGCACAAAAAATAAATTCATAATATTCCTTGTGAGAAAGTGTATAAAATGTCTTTATGTTTAGTGATAAAAAGCATTAGAGAAACAAATTACACTATTTGTATGTAATTATCTAAAACTATCTCGTCAGGAAATTCAACGCTACTATTTAGTGTTATCTTCTCGGTTTTTGTTTCTGTATTCAATTCAATATGTAATAAACCAGACTCTGAAAAGTCTTTTGATACTAATTTCCAAGGAATAATTATACAAAATGGCTCTGCTATTTTAGGTCTTAAACAAATTTTGTCTAAAAATACCTCATCAGCAGGAACTAATATCTCATTAGGTGTTTTAAACTCTATACAATTTGAACCTTTAACCCAATTAATATTGTAATCATATTTATTAAAATCACCACAACTATTACGTTTACTTACTATTTCAGTAATGTAATATTCTTCATCAAAACTTAGGTATAATTTAAAATTTTCTAATTGTGAATTACCAATGTTTTTAATTTTAACAGAAAAGACACAACTACTGTGATTATAATGGGCTATACTTTGGATAGCATTATGTAAGTAATATCTAACTGGTTGTGCATCAGTATTTATTTGTAGTAATTCTTTATCTGTTGGACAAGCCTCAACTTTAAAAGAACCTAATTTTTGAATGGTAGTTAGTCTATCTATTATTTTGTATTTAATGTGATGTTTTACCAATATAGGTGCAAAACTTTTTATATTTGTACCATTATCTAATAAAACTTCAACTCTATAATTTGTTATAAAATTCTTTTTTTTGATGTAATAATCATTAGCTCTTTTATTTTGCTCAATTAAATAAGCTATGTCCTCCCAACAAAATAAATGAACTTCAAATAAATTATTGCTCCGATTCTCAATATCTTTTATTCTTACAAATTCTTCAATCTTGGCATCTTTATTTGCCGTAGTTGCAAAGTACATTTTTTTTAGTGGTGGGGTAAACTTTTTTGCCTTTTCTATTTCTAAATTTATTTCCTTTTCAGTTAATGTTGCTTTTGTATAATCATCTTTTCCTTTACATTGAATACCAAAGTATTGAGATTGATTTTCAGGTATCCCATAAATATCAATGCCATGTTGGTTTTGACCAGCTCTTCCATTTTTCTTAATTTCAGGACAGTTCCAAATTTCCCCCCAAAGAACTTTGCATAGTTCTTCAAAATATTGCCAATTTTCTGGTTTTAGGATTTGTTGTTTCATAATTATAGGCTTATAAGAGCTAAGACAGCTAAACTTATTCAAAGATACAGAAATAAATAATAACTTCAAGTTACATTTGTTATTGTTATTTAGTTTTTTTATTTCTAATATAGCAATCAATACCACAGGTCAATAAAAAATAAAGTTGTAAAGCAAGTTGTATGTAAAAACTTGCTTTTTGCTTATCTTTACTATTGTTTTTGAATTAAGACCACTATGATACTTGCAAGGTTAGATAACGAAGTTTTTTTCAAAAAAGCCTTTACAGACGAAATAGTCTTTAAGGCTTTTGTAAAGGATATTATTGGTATTGAGGTAGAGCCTGCTAAAATAGAAACCGAAAAGGCTTTTCAGCCCAAATTAGGCAATATTGCCTTCAAGTATGACATTTTTGCGGAAGACGTGAAACGCAGGATTGTGATTGAAATTCAAAAGGTAGAATACGACCATAATTTTGATAGGTTTCTACACTATCATTTACAAGCAATCACTGAACAGCAACGCAGTTCCGAAGATTATACGGTGGAAAAAACAGTTTATACAATCGTCGTGATGACAGCCCCTTACAAAGTCCACACCAAAACAAGGGAACTCTACAAAGACGAGGTACTTATTTCTAATCTTAATCCTAAAAACTTGTTGGGTATAGAGCGTAAAATTTTTAATCACGAATTGATTTATCTTAATCCTAACTATAAGGGAAAAGATACGCCACAAAACTATCGAGATTGGTTAGACTTGATTTATGAAAGTATCCATAATCCTGAAAATCCTAAAATCAACACAAATAATTTGGGTATCAAACGTGCAACAGAAATTGTGAGTTACGAAAATATTAGCCCTGATGAATGGGAACAAGCTAAAATAGAGGCTTCTAAACGAAAAGTAATCACACTTGAACGAGAGGAAGAACGAAACGAAATTGCTAAAAATGCAATATTAGAGGGTTCAACTAACGAATTTATCGCCAAAATAACAGGTTTAACCATCGAGCAAATAGCAACACTTCGTATAGAAATAGAGAAAAACTAATTACGGTTTTGTGTGTCGAATCTCTTTTAGTCAATACCCAAACAACAAAAAAACACCCACAACCTTCTTATCTGTTGTGGGTGTTTTTTAGTCCATTTCTTCTTCGGCTTCATTTGCCAAAGCAACTTTATCACTACTTTTAATCTTTTCAATAAACACTTTCGCAGGTTTAAAGCTGGGTACATAGTGTTCTTTGATTTCAATAGCAACTTTTTTAGAGATGTTACGCCCTATTTTGGCAGCACGTTTTTTATTGACAAAAGAACCAAATCCTCTGATGTAGATATTCCGTCCTTCTGCCATATTGTTTTTCACAACAGTAAAAAATGCCTCAACGGTAGTGGTAACGTCTTCTTTGCTGATACCTGTTTTGTCGGCTATCTCTGCGATGATGTCGGCTTTTGTCACGTTATTGTCGGTTTAAAGGGTTATAAACTGCTAATAATCAATACTTTCTGCTGCAAATATACAGTTCCTTTTCAGATTTGCAAACATAATTGTAAGATTATTAGATAGTTAGCTTATTCATTGTCCGAAGTGCGGGACAAAGTGGCTTAACCCACCAACGAATTGACCAAATCTATATATCCTTTTTCGGCATCTGCATTGGCTGTTCCTTTGAGTTTTGCCCATGCGTCATACTTGGCTGCCCCTTTAAAATCAAACATACTTGGGCGTGAACCTTGCACGTCGCCTTCGGTAGCTTGTTTATACAAGGCGTATAGTTTCAAAAGCACGTCATTAGAAGGTGCATCTGACAAGGTTTTAATTTTTTCTGCTGCGTCTTTGAATGCGTCTGACATAAAAAAGATGATTAAAATGTGAAAGAATAAGAGTTTTACAACCCCACCTTTCCCCCCTACTTTGGGAAGATTTTGTAAGGTTATTTAAAAGTCTTTAGTACAAACTTCTTGACAAATATAACAAAATTATAGGGATTGTATAAGGTCTGATTAAAAGCCTTAATTTTGCAGCCTAAAAAATTAAATGAACCCCAACATGAAAAAGAATACCATTTATATTAGTGCCTTGTTGTTGTTTGTGGCTGCCCTCTTCCTGAATACATTGGGCAACAAGTTTGTCAATTATGATGACGACCAATTTCTCTTGAATAACTCTTTGATTAGAGAGTTTTCATTCAAAAGTATTTACGATATTTTCGTTACCTACTGGGACTTTTCTACCGTTTACAGACCATTGGTTTATACGGCTTATGCCTTAGAATACCAATTATGGGGACTTTCACCTACAGGCTACCACTTGGCAAGTTGGTTGTTGCACTTGGTCAATGTCTTTTTGTGTTTCAAACTCACCCAAAAATTGTCGGGTACAAGTTCTTTGGCGGTGGTTGTGGCTTTGTTATTTGCTATTCACCCTATGCGAACAGAGTCGGTGGCGTGGGCATTGGCACAAGCAGACGTATTGTATGCAAGTTTCTTTTTGTTCGGTTTGTGGGCTTACCTCAAATCTTTTGAAAATACCAATATGCTACCAATTTCTGCCAAAGGCTTGCACATCATTACATTCATAGCTTTTTTAGGGGCTATTTTCTCAAAACCTACGGCTATTGTCTTTCCTGCGGTGCTTACCTTGATAGACTTATATAAAGGTAAAGAACTCAATAGTTTTTCACAAAATAGTTTTCAATCAATTATCCGTTCTACGGTAGGCAAACTCCATTTTTGGGTAGTGAGTGCAGGTATGGCTATCATTACGGTCATGGTACAAAGCAAATTCCCAGCAATTACGGTTAATCAATTTTCGTTTTTGGAGAAAATCGTAGTTGTTTTCTATTCAATTTCCTTTTATATCCTCAAATTGTTTTTACCTATGGGCAACAATCCGCATGTGTTGTTCCCAACACAATTAGAGTTTCAACATTACCTGATTGCCTTGTTATTGCCTACGGTTATTGCCTTGCTATTTTTCGTCAAATCTCAACGCAATATTACCGTCTTTGGCTTTTTGTTTTTTCTTCTCAATATTATTTTGGTAGCTAATATCATGGGCTTTGGGCGTACCATTGTAGCAGACAGGTACACTTATTTGCCTCATATTGGCTTGCTTTGGGCTATTTTATTGCCTATTTGGGAAAAAAACAAACAATCTATGATTTTGTGGGGTGTAATAGTTGTGTACGGAATTTGGTGTAGTTTCAGCACCTTCAAACAAAATTTGGTATGGTACAATAGTTATACCTTATGGAACTCTGTAATTATCCACCAACCCACTAACCATTTGGCGTATTTTTCGAGGGCAAATATGTTTAGAATGGAAACTAAATTGCCAGAAGCTCTACTCGACTATGACAGAGCCATTAGCCTACAAACCCAAGACCACGCCTATTACACCAATAGAGGTTTAACCAAAACAGCTTTGCAAGATTTTGCGGGAGCAAAGACAGACTTTGATAAAGCATTGAGTATCAATCCTTACAGTTCGGATATTTATAAAAACAGGGCTTTGTTCTTTTATTTTACCAATAATTTTGCTGCTGCCGAACAAGATTTGACTAAGGCATTGAGCATCAGAACAGACGACCCCGAAATTTATCATTACAGAGGTATTATGTTGTTTCAGTTAGGCAAGCAAGAACAAGCCTGTGAGGATTGGAGAAAAGCTGCCCAAATGAATTTCCAAATGAGTATAGATATGATGGTGGGAAGATGTGCCATGTAATTGGGGTGCTGTGAACTCCTATCCTACTTGCAAAAATCATTTACCCACGCAAATCCGAAGATTTGTTATAATAAAACCCGTAGAGTTTGTGTAATGGACTCTACGGGTAGTAGAGGATTCAATAAAACTTTCTTTACCCTACGCACAAAGTTTGCGGTTCGCCACTGCGATAGAAAGTACAAAATCGGAGTGCCTACTAGCCTAAATTATGCATATTAGTCTGCCTTTTCGCAAAAATAATCTTAGGCACAGTTTTATTCTTTTGTACCTCGCAATTCTTCTATCTGCTCAATGGTTAAATCTGTATCTTCTGCAATAATTGCTATTTCTGCTCCACGTTTGAGCATTTTTTTAGCAATTTCAATTGCCTTTTCTTGTTTGGCTGTATAACTCACACTATTCTCAATACGCCTGTTTTCTTGAAAACGGTCATACATTTTCTTTTCTTCATCAGACAAATTTTCATAACGTAGTTTTTCCTTTGCCTTATCCAAGCCTTTTGCCTTGAAAGTATCTTTTACTTCGCTGTTTTTCAGGAAATAAACCCATTCATCAAGTGTATCTTTTGCCACATCATTAAAATTATTGACTTTCAGAATGTAATATTTGGGAAAAATATCAGATACTTTTTCAACTTTAAAATCTTGCTTTTGCAAACTAGTCGGAAGCAAAATATCATTTTCGTGCAAGCCTATAAACTCACCTTTATATTCATAGACATAATCCTTACCTTGCCCTAAACCAAAATAGACAATATTGATAGAATAGATTTTTTTGATAGTACCATAAGGTTCTCCTTCTTTAATATACTCGGTTACTAATTTGGACACACCAAAAATCATGCGTTGAAAGTAGTCAAATTCAGAATCATTCTGCACTTCAACTAACATCAATTCGTTATTTTGAGATTTTACCAAAATATCTACCCGATTATACTTGTCGTATTCGTCTTGCTTGTTGCCTTCACTTTCCAAAATGCTTTCTATGGTTACATCAAAGCGAAGTAACTCCGATAAAAAACCTTCCAAAATACCAAAGTTAGCTTTATTACGTAGCAATTTTTTCATTGCCCAATCAAAACGAATTAGTTTTCTGCTCATATTATTTGTATTGTTTTTCTGTGATAAAGATACACAAAAATAAAAGCAAATTCGTTTTAGAACTTGCTTTTGTTTTTGTGTGTTTGACTTAAAATTGTGTTTAATAGAAAAATATTTGCGTAGGTTAGGACTAAATTGAGTTGCTTGTGTGGAACAAACAACAGAAGAAGCCTGCCTTTTCGCAAATGCAATGTTGCCTGCCGTTTTTATTATTGTTTAGTAGTCTGTAAGTTTTTGCTCTAACCATTCCATTGCCCCACGAAAACTTTGAAAATCTGCATCACTTATTGGTGTTGTGTGGGCTTCTCTATTGCGATATTTGTTGATTAAAGTCTTTTTGGCGTTAAACTCTTCTACATCAGTTTCAAAAATATTTCTATAACAACCTTCCCAATGTTTTCGCATTAATTCAAACAATGTGTCTAAGTATAAATCGTGTTTTTCAGGATTGAAAAAATCTCCATAATCATTTGATAAATACTGATTCACCTTATTTGGAGCATACAGTTCTAAAATAACTTTCTTTTTTGCTTCTTCTCCAAGTGCTTGTTTTAAAGTTTGTTTTACAAACTTTCTCAATTTTAACTCAATGTTACGCCTTCTACTTCCAATTTCTTCCCATTTTTCATCATTTGTCATAGTAAGTTTTTTGTATTTGTTCTTATTTGACAAATAAGTTTTTAGGGCTTCTATTTTGAAACCATAATCATTCCCTGATTTTTCTATTATGCCATATTGTTTCAAATGAGTTACATATTCAGGAATTCCATTTGCATACTCTTTAAAAGTTTCATAGTCATCAATTGACAACCAAGTTAGCATTTGTAACTCATCTTTATACCAGTTGTCCAAAACCTCTAAAACCATTTGAACATATTTCGTGAAACCTTGTTCATCAAGATAAAAATCACCTTTTTTTAGGTCGTAATATGTTTTTGTTACAATGAAGGGTCTGTTGTCCGTTACGTTTCTGTGGATATAACTACACATTTGTCGTATCAACAAAGGATGTCCACCAAAGTCGATAACTAACCTGCTGCAAACATTATCGTCGAACTTTAATCCCATATATCCCCCCAACTTATCTAACATTTCCTTTGTTTGAGTAAAATCAAATGCAGGAATATAGATTGGTGTAAATTGAGAAAAAATAGGATTATCAACTTTGTTAATTGTTGGCACTTCTACACAGCGAGGATTTGTGCCAGTTATTAGGAATGTAAAGATATTTTCAGAACGGTGTTTATGATAACTACTTCTGATAACGTTCCAAAATTTAATAAAATCAACTCCATTTTTCCAGTTTTCGCTAATTGATGTGTCAAAAGTTATGTTTTCTATTTCATCAAAAACTAACAATATACTTTTCTTGTCATTTTTTTTGTAGATTGTTTTAATATCTTCTAAAAAGTAATCAGAAATAAAATCACTCGTTAATTCATTTGAAAGGGTTTTAAGTTCTGATTTTTTTACACCTGTTTTCTCTTGTAGTTCTTGGATTATAGAAAATAAGGCTGTTATCCAAGATTTTAAATGCAAAGTTTGACAATCTATATATATTGAAACAGACTTTTTTCTGTCTAATGCTCTCCCAATACTATAAAGTATTGATGTTTTTCCTGTTTTTCGTAACCCAAAAACGCCTGAGTTTTCTCCGTTTAGGTGTCTATTCAAAAGATTTAAAACCAAGTCTTTTCTACCAAAAAAGTATAAATCTTTTTCTAATGGGTCTTGTATCCCAAATAAATCTCTGCCATAAAACTTATTTCTAAGTTTGTTTATTAGATAATCTGGGTTGCTCTTATTTGACAATATTTCATCATAAGAAAAGGGAACAATAACTCTTGATTGTTGATTGGTTTTTAGTATTGAACTCAGTTTAATTTCTACGTTACTATCCCTACTAATAATTATACTACATATCTCTTCAAGACGTAACTCCTGAATATCTAAATAATCTATTGCATCTATTGAACGGGGCTCAAAAGTTTCATAAGGGCTGAATGCCACAACTATCTCTCTATTAATATTAAAAGCATTTTTTATTAAATCAGAGGGTTTCATCAAAATAACTTTATAAGAACTACCTGCAATTTTAACTGATTCGGTTCGTGTTACGTACCAATCTCTTGTTGCAAGATAAGCAATTATTTCCTGCTCTTCTGTTGTGAAGAAACCAATATTTGTTTTAGGATTTATTCCTGCTAAAAATTCCATATAATTTTATCTTAGTGTTGTTTTTCGTTTAAAATGGAAGGCAACTCTACAATTTATGCAAGTTTTATCGTACTTTTTGTATTGTATTACAAAAATTTAGCAAGCAATACAAAAAGTACGACAAAATCATTTTGCAGCACAGTCTAAATTTTTGATACACCCAAACTTACAAGAATAAAGCTAAAATCACAAAAAAAATAATACTATTTTTTTATATTAAAAAATAGTATTACGACTATTAAAAGCTAAATTTTATTTTGAACCTCACAAAGGCTACAAGCCCTTGTGAGATTAGCTCTATTAGAAGTTTTTAAAGTTTTTTAGCTCTTTATACCTTCGCCAATTCATTTTTGAGGTGATTAATTACGTCTATTTCGTAAGCATCTGCCCCATTTTGTTCTGCCAAATAGTAAGAAGCCCAATCTGTCAAATAAATAAAGTACAAGACATGAGCCAATGCACTTTCGCCTTTGGCGTGTAGTTGGTAAAAGTTTTGTGTTGCTCTGCCAAAAATTGGCTCACACACTTGCATACGAATTGTGTTACGAGCATTGTTAAAGGTAGATTGGAAAAATACCACTACCGTATCTTTCAATAAATTTTTAGGGTGTACCCAAGCCACCAATTCATTGTGGTTCATTTCTGGAAATACGTTTACATGGGCAAATTGCTTTGAATTTTCGTTGATTTGCTGCTGAAAACGTACCGCCACTGCCCCAAAATTATAGTCTGCATACAAAATTGGAAGTTTACCCGCCAACGCACCCGCCAACTGTTTGGCTTCTGTTTGTATGCTTTCATTGTGCGTTTGTAATAAGGCAATAGCCGTTTTTGCTTGTGCCAAAAAGTTGGTTGTTACCAAACCATAACTTTGCAACAAACCCAAGAGTTGAATTAAGGAATAACCCAAATTAGCACGAGGACAAATAGGTTCTGTAAACGGCATCAACGCCACATCATAGCCTTGTTGTTGAGCAACTTTCAACAATTTTCCGCCTGTGGTTACACAAGCTATTTTTGCTCCTTTTTCGGCTGCCTTCTCCACACTTGCAAGAGTTTCTTCGGTACTTCCCGAATAAGAAGAAGCAATGAACAAGGTGTGAGCATTGGTATAGGCAGGAATATCGTAACCTTTTACCACCTCAAAAGGCACACCTATTTCATTGGTTATCAAGGCATGAGCTATACTTCCGCCAATACCAGAACCTCCCAAACCCGCCACTACGATATTTCTAATGTCGTGTTTTGGGGCAGTAATTTTTATTTTTTCTGCCAACTCTACTGCTTCAGTAAGTTGTGCAGGAAAATTCGCAATAAATTGAGCAATAATGTGCATGAATCTATTTATTGAGTAAAGAATAGTGAAAATTTTGCTAAAGAGGCGTAAAGGTACAAAAACTAACTTGAAACAGCGTATTGATTTTTAGGCAAATCTCACCTTGCCCCACAATAAAATTATTCGCCTGAATAACAAATTTTGTGAAACAAATGACTTTGGAAGTAGTTAAAAAAATTAGGTTCGTTAATTTTCTGCCCATCGTGGCAGCTATTGACATTGTGCAATAGTCGTTTCATCAAAAAAGCATAGTTGGCGTTAATTATGCTTTTTTTTCTTAAAAAATTGGTATTTCGTCTATTCATTTGTAATATTGAAAAATAAATAACCAAATAGTAATATGGGTAAAAAGATTCTTACTGAGCATATTAATGTACCAGACTTACATAAATTTGAGGTATATCGCAAATTAGGCGGTTATACCGCAGTGGAAAAAGCCTTAAAAACCATGACTCCAGATGACGTAACGGAGGAAGTAAAAAAGTCGGGTTTAAGAGGTAGAGGTGGTGCAGGTTTCCCTACAGGTATGAAGTGGAGTTTTATTGACAAAAAAACAACCCCACGCTACTTGGTATGTAATGGCGACGAGAGTGAACCCGGTACATTCAAAGACCGTTACTTAATGACCTACAACCCACACATCTTGATAGAAGGTATGATAGTAGCAAGTTATGCTTTAGGAGCAGAAACTTCTTATATCTACCTACGTGGTGAGATGTTGTACGTAGTACAAATTTTAGAAAAAGCCATTAAAGAAGCATACGCCAACGGCTTTTTGGGTAAAAATATTTTAGGAACAGACTATTCTTTAGATTTGTACGTTCACCCCGGAGGCGGTGCGTATATCTGTGGCGAAGAAACTGCCTTGATAGAATCTTTGGAAGGAAAAAGAGGGAATCCTCGTAATAAACCGCCGTTTCCTGCGGTAAAAGGTTTGTACCAAAAACCAACCGTAGTAAACAACGTAGAAACCATAGCCGTTACACCTTGGATTGTGAATAATGGCGGTGATGCGTATGCAGCCATTGGTATAGGACGTAGCACTGGTACAAAGTTGATTTCGGCGTGTGGACACCTCAAAAAACCAGGTGTTTATGAAATAGAATTAGGCGTGCCTGTAGAAGAATTTATCTATTCTGATGAATACTGCGGAGGTATTCGGGCTGGACACAAACTGAAAGCCGTAGTAGCTGGTGGTTCTTCTGTGCCTATCTTACCTGCGGAATTGATATTGAAAACGGCTAAAGGTGAACCTCGTTTGATGACCTACGAATCTTTGAGTGATGGCGGTTTTGTATCTGGTACAATGTTAGGTTCAGGCGGTTTTATAGCTATGGACGAAACAGTGTCTGTAGTCAAAAATCTTTGGAACTTTACTCGTTTTTATCATCACGAATCTTGCGGACAGTGTTCACCATGTAGAGAAGGTACAGGTTGGATGGAGAGAGTCTTACAAAGAATTTTGGCAGGCGAAGGCAAACCACATGACATAGATTTGTTGGTAGATGTAGCGAAGAAAATAGAAGGCAATACCATTTGTCCATTAGGAGATGCAGCAGCTTGGCCTGTAGCAAGTGCTATTCGCCACTTCCGCCACGAATTTGAGTGGTATATCAACAACAAAGAAAAAGTAAAACGTGGGGAAGTTTTCAGAGAAGAATTAGTGATGGCTTAGTTGCTATTGACAAAAATACTACTACATTTCTGCATAGTGTAGGGTTTGCAAACCCTACACTATGCAGAAATGAAATCATTTAAAAGTTGTTTTCTTAAATATTCAATAAAATTTTTTGAGTAAATATAAAAGAGTTTTCAGTAATTGAAAACTCTTTTCTTATAATAAAAATCTCATAAAAAAGAACACCGCAAAGACTTCAAGCCCTTGCAGTGTTAGTAAATAGTGTAACTTGACTGAATTACATATTTTTGATGATTTCTTCACCAAACTCCGAACATTTCAATAGGGTTGCTCCGTCCATTAATCTCTCGAAGTCATAAGTAACTCTCTTGTCTGCAATGGCTTTTTCCAAACCTTTGTAAATCAAGTCAGCAGCTTCTTGCCAGCCCATGTACTCCAACATCAATGTACCTGATAAAATGACAGAACCGGGGTTCACTTTGTCCATACCTGCGTATTTCGGAGCTGTACCATGTGTAGCTTCGAAAATGGCATGACCTGTTATATAGTTAATATTTGCTCCCGGTGCAATACCAATGCCACCTACTTGTGCAGCTAAAGCATCAGAAATATAGTCGCCGTTGAGGTTCAAGGTAGCCACTACTGAATATTCAGCAGGACGGGTCAAAATTTGTTGTAAAAAGGCATCTGCAATAGCATCTTTTACTAACAATCTCTTACCTGTAGTAGCTTCTTTCATTAAGGCTTCGGCTTTAGCTGCGTCAGTTTTCTTAATGGCTTCGTATCTTTCCCATGTCAAAACTTTGTCGCCAAACTCTCTTTCGGCTAAGGCATAGCCCCAAGATTTAAAGCCACCTTCAGTATATTTCATGATATTGCCTTTATGTACTAAGGTCAAAGATGGTTTTTTGTGTGCCAATGCGTACTCTATGGCAGAACGTACCAATCTTTCTGTTCCTTCTACAGACACAGGTTTAATACCCAAAGAAGAAGTTTCTGGGAAACGGATTTTTTTCACACCCATTTCTTTTTGCAAAAACTCCATTAATTTTTTCACTTCTGGTGTACCTGCATCATACTCTATGCCCGCATAAATATCTTCAGTATTTTCTCTGAAAATCACCATATCTGTTAGTTCTGGGTGTTTCACAGGTGAAGGCACACCTTTGAAATAACGCACAGGACGCACACAAGCATAAAGGTCTAACTCTTGGCGAAGAGCTACGTTCAAAGAACGGATACCACCACCCACAGGCGTAGTTAAAGGTCCTTTGATGCCTACTAAGTATTTGCGGAAAGCTGCCATTGTTTCCTCAGGCAACCAATTATTAACTTGCTTGAAAGACTTTTCGCCAGCTAACACTTCTTTCCAATGAATTTTACGTTTGCCACCGTAGGCTTTTTGTACGGCTGCATCAAAAACTTTCACAGATGCTGCCCAAATATCTACACCTGTACCATCGCCTTCTATAAAAGGAATGACTGGTTGGTCTGGCACTTGTAATTTGCCATTTTGAATACTAATGATTTGTTCACTCATGTTAAGTAATGTAATAGTATAAAAGTTTTAAACAAATGCTACAATAAAATAGGTACGTAATAATAGTGTTATGGCTTGTAAATTTAAGAGTAAATCTATTGATAACAAATAGATGATAGTTTTTTGGAAAAAAAAGCCACAAGATTGTAGTTAAACTAAACGACATTTAGATACGGAATAAAGCATAGAGTTCTTAAATAATGTTTGTATAGTTAGAAGAAAGTTGCCTAATTGTGTTTTCATATTGGTTATAATAGAAAGTAATGCACAGTATTATTTGGTTGTGGAAAAATGTATAATTGTTTTATCTTACTTATTGATAATCAATTATTTCATTATCATACATTTGGTAACACTGCCAATGCGTAATATAAAATTGATTTTGTTTTCGTGGTTTTCAAAAAATAATCATTGCAACACAACAGATTGACAAAAAAGTTACTTTTGTGTTATTGGTTGGGTAGTAGCAATTTCATAAATTAGCGGAAAAATACGTTATGAAAATTAATAGATTAACTAATATAGGTGGTGGAGAAAGGTGGAAATAAGCCTACTTTTAAGTACCTTTATCTGAACAACAAGAACTTTAAAAACTATGATTAATCAAATTAGTATCAAAAATTTTAAATCAATTCAAGACTTAAACTTGCAACTCTTACCTCTTAATATTTTGATTGGTGCGAATGGTGCAGGCAAGAGTAATTTTATTAGTTTTTTTAAGTTCTTGAATAATTTATATGCACAACAATTACAAAGCTATGTAGCAGAACACGCAGGAGCAGAAAATATTTTACATTTTGGATTGAAAAACTCTCATAATTTAGTTAGCAACATAGAATTTGATAATAAAAATATTTACTACTTCACTTTGAAGCCAACCAATGAAGGAAATTTATATTTTGAAAAAGAAGGCACAAGATTTAAGGCTTATGACGTATTTTGGGACGATGTACCTATTACAGATAGTAATAAAGAAAGCAAACTGATTGAGTTAAAACAAGGTCGTTACTATTATGTAAATAGCTATATGCAGTCTTTTAAGATTTTTCACTTTCACGACACAAGTAACACAGCAAAAATTAAACAGAAAAGCAATATAGATGATAATAGTTTTTTGCGTGAAAATGGGCAAAATTTGGCAGCCTATTTATATTTTTTACAAGAAAAACACCCCAAAGATTTTAAGAAAATAGAAAAAACTATTCAATCTATTGCACCTTTTTTTGATAGGTTTGTACTACAACCCGACCGTATTAGGGAAGACCAAATTCGTTTGGAATGGCAAGAAAAAAACTCTGATATGTACCTCAACGCCACTCATTTATCTGATGGCACTTTGCGTTTTATGGCCTTAGCTACGTTGTTATTGCAGCCTAATTTGCCCAAAGTGATTATTATTGATGAACCCGAATTAGGTTTACACCCCTTTGCGATTAATAAATTGGCAGGATTGATAAAAAAAGCTTCTGCCCAAAGTCAAATTATTATAGCTACACAATCTGTAAATTTGATAGATAATTTTGAGCCTGAAGACATTATTACGGTAGATAGAAAAGAAGGGCAATCCGTCTTTCAACGCCAAAGTAGCGAAACTTTAAAAGATTGGCTTACAGAATATAGCATAGGGGACTTGTGGAACAAAAATGTAATAGGAGGTAGACCATGAAACATCTTTATATTGTAGTTGAAGGTGAAACAGAGTTAGAATTTGTGAACCGCATACTTTTTCCTTACTTACGAACTGGAGGTATCTGTACACATTTACAAGGTTTGATGATTACTATGAAAGGCGGTGGTCATGGATTTAATAACATTGAGCATTTTAAAAAGACAATACAACCTTTGTTATATAATGATAATCAACCTATTATCACGACTATGATAGACCATTATGGTATTAATAGTGAAAAAAAATTGCCAAATTATTCAATTTGTATAGAAGAAAAAGACGTAGAAAAACGTATTTTGTGCATGGAACAAAGTTTGGCAAATGCTGTACGAGAAATTAATGCAGGTTATCGTTGGTTTATTCCAAATATTACAAGGCATGAAACAGAAACTTTTTTGTTTTCAGACCCTGAAAACGGATTTAGTTTAGAAGATGATAACATAAAAAATGCGGTAATTGAAATCACTAAGCAGTATTCAACTATTGAAGACATTAATAGTAGTCCAACAACTGCACCCTCAAAACGTCTAATTAAAGTTTATGAAACCTACGGAAAAAGATATGTCAAAGGTGCGGATGCTATTGATATTTTAGAGTTTACGGGTATAGAAAAGATTTTAGAAAAATGTCCCCGTTTTCGGGCTTGGGTAGAAAAAATTATTACTGTGATGCACTCTGTAAACCAATAACAAAATCCCCCTTAATCAAAAGATTAAGAGGGATTATTTACTTATTCTTCCTCCAAAAACCCATAACGGTAATCTACAGGCGGAACAAAGGTTTCTTTAATAGTCCGTTGGCTTACCCAACGCAAGAGATTGAAAATAGAACCTGCCTTGTCGTTTGTACCCGAAGCACGACTACCACCAAAAGGCTGTTGCCCAACTACCGCACCCGTAGGCTTGTCGTTGATATAGAAATTACCTGCTGCGTGGCGAAGTTTGTGTGTAGCCAATTCTACAGCATAACGGTCTTGTGAGAAAATAGCTCCTGTCAAGGCATAAGGCGAAGTGTTATCTACCAAATATAAAGCCTCCTCGAAATGTTCGGGGTGATAGACATAAATCGTAAGGACGGGACCAAAAAGTTCCTCGCACATGGTCGTATATTGTGGGTCTTCTACCTTCAAAACCGTAGGTGTAATGAAATAACCCTTAGATTTGTCGTAAGTACCGCCAAAAACAACCTCTACACCTTGCGATTTTTTTGCATTGTCTATGTAGGCAGCTAATTTATCAAAAGATTTTTCGTCAATAACAGCTCCCATAAAGTTGCGGAAATCTTCTACGCCACCTATGCGGATAGTCTGCAAGTCGGCTATCATGTAGTTTTTCACTTCTTCCCACAAGTTTGCAGGAATGTAGGCACGAGAAGCAGCCGAACATTTTTGTCCTTGGTACTCAAAAGCACCACGCACCAATGCCACCGCCAATGCCTTAGCATCGGCAGATTTATGTGCCAAAACAAAGTCTTTTCCGCCTGTTTCGCCTACAATTCTTGGGTACGTTTTGTAAATACCTATGTTTTCGCCGATAGTCTTCCAAATACGGTTGAATACGCCTGTACTGCCTGTGAAGTGGATACCCGCAAAGGCAGGGTGTTTGAAAATCACATCTCCTGCCGTAGCCCCTTCCACATATACCAAATTGATGACTCCATCAGGTACGCCAGCCTCTTGGAATACCTCCATCAATACGTTGGCTGCATAAATTTGTGTGTTAGACGGTTTCCAAACTACAGTATTGCCCATCATGGCGGGGGCAGTAGGTAAATTGCCTGCTATTGCCGTAAAATTGAACGGGGTGAGGGCAAAAACGAAACCTTCTAAGGGGCGGTGTTCTGTTCTGTTCCACATACCCGCCGCAGATTCGGGCTGCATGGCGTAAATTTGCGACATGAAATAGACATTGAAACGCAAAAAGTCTATCATTTCACACGCAGAGTCAATTTCAGCTTGGTGAGCCGTTTTAGACTGCCCCAACATCGTTGCTGCGTTAATTTTAGCTCTGTATTTGGTGGCTAATAGGTCGGCTGCCTTCAAGAATATGCTGGCTCTGTGTTCCCACTCCATCGATGCCCATGCGTCTTTAGCTCCTAAGGCTGCACGAATGGCTTGCTCTACATGGCTGGCATCACCTTCTGAATAGTAGCCCAAAGTATGCTGGTGGTCGTGTGGAGGTGCTAATCTTTGTTTGTGGTCGGTAAACACTTTTTCACCGCCAATATACATAGGAATATCAATTTCTTTGCTCCGAAGTTCCGCCAACATAGCTTTCAAGGCTTTTTTTTCGGGAGAATTAGGCAAATACCCTTTTACGGGTTCATTGATAGGATAAGGGACTTTTGAAATGCTATACATATTTTTGTTGTTGTGAGTAAATGGTTTTTACAAAAATACACAACTTTCACAATCTCTTGTAGTGATGGTAGGCGTTTTTTGTGCCATTCCAATAAAATAAGAATGATTTACAAGCACCCACCATAAAATTTGATTTCATTATTAAAATAGCCCTTCACAACAACATATTTTTTATTTGAAACACCAACAGTAGAAAAATCTGCACAAATAACTTGGAATCTTACAAGAAACTTACTACTTTGGAGAAAACAAATTGTAACCACTATTTTTTAAGTTCTCACCTTTTTAATGTAACTAAAACAACATGGAAAACTTCAAGAAATTTTTACAGCACTACGCTAAACGCACCAACAGCCCATTCATGGAATATTCGCCTACGCATTTTATCATTACTTGCCAAATCAGTAATGACCGTAAGCAGCAAGTTTCAGCCTATTTTGTAGATAGGGACGGGGCAAAGATTGTAGAGTTTATTTCCAAAGTAGTAGATACAGAACAACTGCCCAACATAGACTACAAAAAAATATTAGCCTATAACCAAGAATGGTGTTCTTACAGCCGTTTTGTGTTATATGGTGGTATGTTACAAGCTGCTTCATCTGCCCATTATGAGTTTCTGACAGAGGCTCAAATGGAAGTGATGCTAAGAGAAGTAGCCGAAGTAGCCGACAAATTAGAAGAAGAATTAACAGGTTCGGATTTTCATTAAAGACAGGCAGTAATTCATCAACTCTAAGGATTTTTAGAAATCCTTAGAGTTTTCTAGTAATATTATACTTTGATTCCAATTATCAAAACATCATCTGTTTGTCCATTTTCACCTTTCCAATCTTCAAAAGTTTTTTCCAATGACCTTTTTTGTTCGGGCAATGTCTTTGTATAAATTTCTTTGAGGTACTGGCGGAGTCTTTTGACCAAAAATTTTTTGTTTCGTTCTCCGCCAAATTGGTCTTGGTAGCCGTCTGTGCAAAGGTACAGCGTAGTAGGAATATGGTGTTGGTCTATAGCCAAAGGAATAATATGATTGGTGTAGATTCTTTCTTCTGAATTTACTTGCCCACCAATCGGTAGTTTATCCCCTTTTATTTCTGTAAAAACAGGCAATGGTGTTTCAGTGGCTACAGGTTGATAGTTTTTTTCGTGCCACACCAAAGACTGTTCATTCCGTAAAATATACAGTGGATTCATTGCCCCTGAAAACTCCACAATTTCGTGTTGCTTGTCTATACACACCACTACTGCGTCCATGCCGTCACGGTTTTGTGTATCTTCTTGGCGTAGTACGTGCCTTATGCCTCTGTGTAGCTCTGCCAAAATGAGGTTGGGCTGGTGAATATTTTTTTCTTTTACAATTTCATTCAACAAATCATTGCCAATCATAGACATAAAAGCACCCGGTACACCATGCCCCGTACAGTCTATAGCTGCTACGATTACTTTGGGTGTAAGGTGGTAAAAATTGGTAGCCAACAAAGGGTCAAAAGCTGCTTTGGTGGTTTTTTCTATGACAGAACTGTGGCGGTTTTCTTCCAAAGTATCTTCGTCATCACTCGAAAAACGAATAGACAACTTTTCGCCAATCAAGTCATATTCTTTGTCCCTGCCCTCCATTTGTTGGCTTTTCACTTCGGCAAACCAATAAAAATCTCCTGAAACAATATCTCTGGGCTTGAACAAAATAAAACTTTCGGGCAGCATATCACGCAGTTGGCTTTCCAAAGGTAAAATGGCTTGTTGGATACGTTTGGCGTATTCTATACTTGCCATAATGTCAAAGTTTTTTTCTGCCAAAATCTTGTGTTGCCTTTCTATTTCTTTCTTTTGGTCTTGCAAAAGTTTTTCATTGTGTTTTTTGTGGCGTAAAGAAACGCCTAAAATCACAGCCAACACCAACAAAGAAAGCACCGCCAAGCCAATTAACCACAAAATAAGTTTTTGTTGTGCCAGTTGGTCTTCTTGTATTTGGTGGTCTTTGGTCAAAAGTTCTATAGCACTACGCTGCCGTTCTGCCTCAAAAAAGGCTTGCATCATGGTCATTCGTTCTTTGTTGGACTTAGACACCAATGTATCTTTTATCAACAAAGCCCTTTTCTCACATTCGTAGGCTGTTTTGTAATTGTTTTCTAACCGATAAACTTCTGCCAAATTTTTGAGCAATTTTTGTAGTTCATACCGAATATTGTACTTTTCTGCTACCTTAATACCTGTTTTAAAATACTTTTCAGCCTCTTGTACTTCGCCACGTAACATATACAACTGCCCCAAACCATTATAGACTCTGGGCAAGCTAAAAAAGTCATGTATATTTTCTCGGTAAGTAAGGGCTTGGTTAAAAAACTGTTCAGCTTTGGCATGGTTTTTTTCCGACAAAAACACCTCACCATAAAAAGTCAAAATATCGGCTTTTAGTTTATAGCTATTCGAAACCTTAGAATATACCAACGCCTCATTCAAATATTTTTTAGCTTCATCGTGTCGGTCTTTGAAAATATACATATTGGCTATGTTTTTCAAAGTTGTGGCAATGCCTTCTTTGTCGGCTAATTGTTGCTTAGTTTCCAATGATTTTTGGTAAAAATTCAGTGCCTCGTCATATAATTCTTGTTCTACATACACATTCGCCACATCATTGTATCTGTAGGCTATCATTTTCTTATTTTTTAGCCCTTCATAAATATTGAGAGAACGTAAATAATATTCGGCTGCCAAATCGTGCAAGCCTTGTCTATAGTATAACAAACCCAAAATGGCTAGGGCTTCGGCTTCTCCGTCTTTGTCCTTCACACTTTCGGCTAATTCTTGGGCTTGTTCGGCATACAGTTTTGCGTCTGTAAGGTTGGTATTACGACTAAGGTGGGCTATTTGGTTGTAAATCTTAATTTTTACTCTATCTATTTGCGGTTTTTTCAATAAATCTTTCAGACTATCAACCGCCTGCGACTGTGCAGCGAGGTGCGTCTGAATACAGAAAAATAAAGCAACCCAAAAGATGATTCGCATAGAAAATATGATAGAAAAAATAAGAGGCTTTTTTGTTACAAAATTGGCAAAAAAAATGAAATAATCAAGTAATAAATGAAAAAGGGGCAGGGCAACTTTCCTTGTTGGGGCAGTGCCATAGGCACAAAATAGTTATAGCAATAAGTAAACGTCAATTATAAATTGCTCAATGCAACCAACTAGGGGAGTAAAATATTTGCTCATGCTAAGCTATAGCAGAGTTGAATACAAACAAGTAAGCATGAAGGTATTTTAAAAACTAGCAATTTAAGAATACTTGTATCTAAAGTGTCAAAGAAATACACAATCAAGTCTATTTTTCTTTTTTTCGTGGGGCTGCAGGTGCTTCCATGACCAACTGCCCTTTTTGCCAAAGCCCTACTAATTTTTGTCCTTCTTTTAGGTTCAATGTGCCTTTGCCGTTGTGTTGGTCTTGTCGCCACTGCCCTATATACATATCTCCGTTTGAATATTTGGCAATGCCGTAGCCTTGTCTTTTATCATTTTTCCAATTTCCTTCATAACGGTCTTTGTTGGCATACGTCATTTTGCCTTTACCACTGCGGACATTTGCCGTCCAGTTTCCTTTATACACACTGCCGTCTGTCCACCTATGTTCGCCATAGCCACTTTTGGCGTTGTTCTTAAAGTAGCCTTTGTAAGTGCCACCATTGGTAAAAAACAAAGTCCCTTCACCATTAAACATTTCATTTTTAAAATAACCCCTGTACCGCCCAAAAGCCGTAAGCACTTCACCATAGCCGTTTTTGCAGTTACCTCTTATACAAGTACCTTTGGCTTTTTGCTGCAAAACTTTTACTGAATTTACCAAACTCACATTGATACTTTGTAGCTGTTTTTTGGGGTTAAAATAAAAAACTTGTTTATGCACAGAGTCTGTGTATATCCAAAGGGCATACTTGCCACCATCTTTCCACAATTCTTTTTTCTCGTCTGGTTCTCCTAACAAAAATAGGATTTGCTTTTGTTGGGTTTCTTTCTGAAAATATTTAGTAAGAGAAGGAGCAAAATCACTGATACCCGCCAACGAAACGTCCATGCGTTGCACAAAACCGTATTCGTCGAAGTGCATCAATAACTTGCCATTGCTAAACAGATATTCCTGATTATCAAAACTTTGCTGTCTTACCTCAAAACTTTTGCTGTAGTTTTCTGTTAGTAATCGTACTTGTTCATTGCCTTTGTGCTTACCTAATAGTTCAAATAATAGATTCTTTTTAAAGTCTATTTCGCCTATAAAATTGCCTTCTTCCCATAAACCTTTTTGCACTTTTCCGTCTTTGGCAGTAAAAACTCCTCTGCCATTAAATTGGTCGTGTTGCCATAAACCCTCGTACATTTCGCCATTGGCATATATGCAAGTGCCTTGTCCATGTCTTTTGCCATGTTTCCAGTTTCCTTTGTAAATATCTCCGTTTCGGCTCAAATATACACCGTAGCCGTCATCACAGTTGCCTTCTTTGCAACGGCGGTGAGCCAAACTAACCAACTGAATATTTTTCTTAAATTCTACGCTAATGTCGCCTTCTACAAAGTGGTAAATAAAAGTTTGGTCGTGTATCAAAGAAGGTTTGCCCATTTTTCTTACAACAGCATTTTTATTGTCGCCAAATTGTAGGTTGTAAAAAAGTTTATTAGGAAACTGGTTGAATAACAAGCCTTTATACTCTATATCTTGGCTACAAAATGTAATTTTCTCTATCATTTCACCTGTCCATTCTATCATAATGCCTACTTGTGGGTAGTAGGTTTGGGTACTTGTGCTAATGCTGGCTTGAATACCGCAGTACGTAAGAAAGTCTTTTACTTCTGCTTGATTTTGGCGTTTTCCTACCAAATCAAACAATTTATTGCCTGCAAACTTATTGGCATTTTGGGCAATAGAAATTGTAGGGTGGAGGCAAGAGCAAACTATAAAAAAGAAAATAAAGAGGATAAATGGGGAAATTTTGAAACTAAAAAGGCGTATAGCACATAAAATACCATGATTGGCTCTGGTAGAGCAAGGTAGGAAGATGTTGGGTAAAGAAGTTTTATCGTTTGTTGTGTCGGATAACATAGGCTATTGCCTTTTGGTTAAGATATTGGTAATCAATGAATTGATAGTAAGCTCACTGTCATAGAAGTATTATACGAATGTAAGAAATTTATTGATAAAAATTACTACAAAACCTTTTATTTGTTACATGGTGTATGAAATATGCGTTGTTGTATATTTTGAGTTGTGGGAGATGCTGGACAGCTTTTTTGGCTTCTGGCTTTTAATCAATCAACCTAAAATAGTTATGAGCCAACTCTTAGGCGTTGAAAATCTTAGCTTGAATAATTATCTACTATTTAACGTAAGTTGCGTAGTATAAAATGTACCCGTTATTTATACATAAATAATAGGAAATTCTTTGATTTCAAAATGTTCTTCTGAACCTTCTTTTTCTTTAAAAACATAAGTTAAAGGAAAACTTTCCTCCCATAATTTTCCATACCATGGAAATCTCTTGAGTTTGTCAAAGTATTGATGCGTAAAACCTAAATCCTCTGCACTTTTAATCAAAGCAACCTCCAAGTATCGAAAGTACCCAAGACTCATACGCATATTAATATGTGTAATACCTTTGGCATTATCCACAAAAAATCTAGCAGATTTAAAGCCCTTTGCAAGCCCACCCCAATCATTTAATTTTTCACTATATATACTATATAATATTGGCTGACGGTTGTTATATTTATGAAGTTGAATCGGCAAACCAGTATTTAGTTGTAACTGCTTTAACAGTGTTTGCAAAGTTCGTTTCTTTTGCCCTTCAGGAAGTATTAAGTTAAGTTCAGTTGGTGTCATAATAATTTATATGTTTTATGTAGCAAGAAAATGACGTAGTATTAAATAAATAGTGCTTATTATACTATGGTTTTAAAAACCCATATTCATACACCTTCGGGGCTATTTTTTCGGCAAGTGCTTTTAGTTTTTCTCTTAACTCGCCAATCAGTTGGTTGTACGTTTCGTCTGTACTCTTGTTATTCATTTTGCCTTTGTCGTTGCGTCCTTGAAAATACTCTTTGATGTCATACAGCGAAACATCTGAGTTATAAGTACCCAGTATGTCATCATAATAGAATTGTTTAAAGTCGTAAGTATGGTAATACGTCCAAAGTTTTTTCCCTGCCTCAAAAACGGCTTTTGCTTCAGTAGAAAACTCTAAAGGCGTTGTTCTTACTTTTTCGGGTGTTAAAAAACTACCATTACCATTGGTTTTTAACTTACCCTTGATGAATTGGCTCATAAAATTACTGTCAAATCTGCTACGTGCATTTACTTCTTGTTCGGTGAATGGTATCCAATGATTTATACCATTACTACTTGTAATTTTATTTTGCCCATGAAATAAAGTGAAAGCTAAACAGTCATTTTGAAACTCTGTATCTGTTTGCCAAGCCTCATTAGGGTACAAAAATTGGTCTCTGTCATTCAGCCAAGTAGCTTCTATACAGTGCCTTACACTGAAATAAATGCACGCAGTAATCAAATTAGATTGATTGGTCAGAAAATATTTACCATGCCTTTCTCCTTTTAAATTCTGAATACATACAAAGTTATTGTTCTGAAAATCAGGTGCATCTGCCACTAACACCCCCACAAATCCGTTTTCTTTGGCTTTAAATTGATTTAAAAAATCATTAATCTTGCCTTTTTCATTATCATAAGAATAAAAATGCTTTTTCTCTGTAAAAAGTCCATCTGCATTAAATACGTCTGCCTCTATTTGCTCAAACTTTTCTTTGATTTGTGTATTCCAAATAAAAAAGCCAATAGGAAATGACCCCTTTACATTATCAAAAGTATCAGCAGGTACTACAAATAATTTTGTAAGTTGTGCTAAAAAATGATTTCTAAAAACTTGTGAGTTGCTTGCACTAATTACTTTTAGGGTAGAGAAATGCCCAATATAACAGTTAGGTATTTCCATATAAATTCGCATTAAAAATTGTGCATAGAGTTCTGCTGCCACTTTTTCCATTTTAGGAAAATACTTGGTGTGCATTTTAGTAGCTTGCACCGCACTGCGTTTAATACTTACTCTACCATTACTTTCTGCATACGGCGGATTAATATACATCACCAATTTTTTACGTTTTTCAGGACTATTAATAATTTCTTGTAATTTTTTGGGCAATTTTTTAAAATCATCATTCAAGAAATCAAACTGAAAAACATGGTCTTCAATTAGGTTTGCACCATTTTTTATACGGTCTTTCATTACTTCTACATCTTGTTGGTCAAGCGTAGAGGCAAAAATATTGTGCTTATTGGTCAAGCCTGTCAATAAATTGCCTGTTCCTGCTGCACAGTCCCAGATATAATATTCATCTTGCCAGTCTTCGCCTAATACATCAGTCAAATATTTTTGGGAAAGTTCTACCCAGATTTGAGGAGTAAAAAAACTGCCTTTACGTTCTCTTACGTCTTGTGGCACTAATAAATCTCTACGAGCCACAATATAATCCCAATATTCTTCTTTGGGAGGTCTTTCGTATTTGTTCCAAAACTGCGTATGTGTTACCTGCTTGTCTTTAAAATATACACTGGCAATTACTTGTAAACCTAATTCATTCACCCCTCTATCCATTTCATAATGGTCTTTTTTGAGGAAAATATAAAGTTTTTCTTTCAAACTTACATTTTCCATAGACAACAAATCGGCTAAATAAAAATCACCGTCAATCAATCCAATTTCCTTAGCTTTTTCCCATTTTAAGGCAATACTTGGCTTTACTATTTGTAGCCATTTATTGTAAATAACCATAAAATTATTTTTATCAATCTTGGTTTTTGTCAAACCAAACTTGCCTACAATAAAATTATCTTTGATAAATCTCTTTAAATCTTTGTCGTCTTGTAAGAAGTAAAACAATAAAGTTTTGCTGTCAATCACCGTTTTTACTTTTTCGTGAATGAGCTTAAACTCTTTACTTTCGTGGTTGCTTGGTGCTACATTCCAATTAAAGTCATTGATATAAAAAACTTCGTGTATGTCATTGTACGGAATAAAAGCCATTTTTTCGCTATCAAAAGCTCCTAAAAAAGCAGGTGGTAGGGTTTTATCAAAAGTCCGTGCCTTACCAATAGTCAAAATCAGTTGTACTATAGACTTGTAAATGTCCGAAGCACCTTTTTTAGCCTCTGCCCACAGCAAAGATTCTTGTGCAAATAGTTCATCTTGGCTTTGGTGCATAGATACACAAAAGTCCACATTGCCAATAATCTTGGTGCAGTCATAGAGCCAAAAGTAATCTTGGGCTATTTTGTTTTTGAGTTCTTCTTCTCGTATGTTCGGGTATTTCATAACTTATGCTTAGTAAACTTTCTTAGTTGTCAAAAATAATTAATAGTAACATATTTTACACATAAAATTAAATTTTTATTTAATTTTATGAATGACTTTGCCTCAAAAACGCCACACCTTGAAAGGCATTAGAATAAATGTTGGGCAAATTAAGAGTAGTTTTTTTCTCAAAAACCTCCTACCTTTGCCATCAAGAAAAACATTTTCTGTAGAACGGACTTTAGTCCGTTTATTACACTCTATAAACGGACTAAAGTCCGTTCTACAGTTTTGCAATACGTGAGGATTTTAAATTTTGGAGGATACCTTGAAAAAAGTAGCTTTTTATACATTGGGTTGCAAGTTGAACTATTCAGAAACTTCGACCATTAGCCGACAATTTGAGCAGAAGGGATATACAAAAGTGGAGTTTGCGGACAGCCCAGACATCTTCATTATCAACACCTGTTCCGTAACCGAAAACGCCGATAAAAAATGTAAGAAGATAGTCAAAGAAGCCAGAGCCATTTCGCCCAATGCCTATGTAGCCATTATCGGCTGTTATGCCCAGCTAAAACCCCAAGAAATAGCCAACATAGAGGGTGTAGATGCGGTGTTAGGGGCTGCCGAAAAGTTCCGTTTGGTCGACTTGTTAGACGGTTTTGTGCGTCCTGCTTCGGCACAAGTCTTTGCTTCAGACATCAAAGAGGTCAAGGCGTTTAACCATTCGTATTCGTATGGCGACAGAACTCGTGCCTTTATGAAAGTCCAAGACGGCTGCAACTACAACTGTTCTTTTTGCACCATTCCTTTAGCCAGAGGTACAAGCCGAAGTGATACTGTAGAAAATATTTTACACACCGCCCATGAAATAGCCCAAACGGACATTCGTGAAATTGTGATTGCAGGCGTAAACACAGGCGACTACGGCATTATAGACGGCAAACGCAAGTACAAATTTTTAGATTTATTGCGGGAATTAGACCAAGTGGAAGGCATTGACCGTTTCCGTATCTCGTCCATAGAACCTAATTTATTGACAGACGAGATTATCGAGTTTGTGGCACAGTCCAAACGGTTTGTTCCGCACTTTCATATTCCTTTGCAGTCGGGCAGCAACCGTATTTTGAAGCTGATGTACCGCCGTTATCAACGTGAACTTTATGCCGAAAGAGTGGCTAAAATCAAATCTTTGATGCCTCACTGTTGTATTGGCGTAGATGTGATTGTTGGGTTTCCTGACGAAAGAGAAGAAGATTTCTTAGATACATACAATTTTTTGAACGAATTAGACATTTCATACCTGCACGTATTCACGTATTCGGAAAGGGCAAACACGCCAGCCGCAGAAATGGCTAACGCCGTACCTATGCACAAAAGGAACGAAAGGTCTAAGATGTTGCACATTTTATCGGACAAAAAACGCCGTTTCTTTTACGAACAAAGTTTGGGAACAACCGCCACCGTATTGTTTGAAAATGACGTAGAAAACGGAAAAATGTACGGTTTTACAGAAAACTACGTGAGAGTAAGTGCCAAATACGACCCTTTGCTCATCAATGAACTGAAAACCGTTACCTTGACACACATCAACGAGGAAGGTACTGTAGAAGTTACCGAACCTGAATTGGTGTATGAAAAGCATTAAATAAGTTACCCAAAGCCTATAAGTTTTAAAAAACTTATAGGCTTTGGATTTAAATAGTAAGTATTGATTTGTAATTTGTAATAAAATCTACTATTTTGTTGCCAAATACGCATCTATCTGCTCCAAATGCCTTTCTGTATGAGCAAAACCAAAGTGTAACCAATCTGCCTTTGTTAAATTACCCAAAATAGGGTGGGGAAAAATAGCTCCATCTTGCCAATTTATTTTAGTGGCTAAGTCTGTTATTTCTGCCCTTTTACGCTGAATAGCTGCTATGCCTTCTGCCAAAGTCTTAAAACGACCTTTGGGTTTGGCTATATCAGGAGCTTTAATTTTATTTTCTCTGTTTTGCATAATAGCTGTAACTTTTTCGTGGCTAACATTAGAAATGGGAGCATTATCTACAGTGCCAATTTCTTGAAAAACTTTGAGTATGGCTAATTCAGAAATAAAACAATGTTCTAATATTTCCAAAATACTCCATTCAGAGTTGGCATATTTCGTTTGGGCTTGTTCTTCTGAAAGTTGTTCTACGGTTTGTAGTAGCCGTTGGTTGGCTTGTGTGATTTTATCCAAATAGATTTGCATAAAGGTTATTGGTTAATTGTAAAGTTGCTTTAAGGCTGTTTTGGTAAGATAAATATAAAAAAAATGACACTCTTTTTCAAAAGTGTCATTATCATTAAAATCAAAAGTTATTTTTTTGTAGTGTCTGTAGGCGTATTTACTACAGGGGCTTGTGCTGCCGAATCTTTGTTAGGCGTAGTTGCTGGTGTGCTAATCGGAGCTGCACTTGTGTTGCTCAACTCGTCTAACTCATCAGAAATTTGAGGGCGAAGAATATTAGCCAATAAAGCCAATACGATAATTACACCACCTAATCCCCAAGTTACTTTTTCTAAGAAATCTACGGCACGTTTTGCACCCATGATTTGTCCTGCACCTGCTGCACCTGCCGACAAACCGCCACCTTTTGAGTTTTGTGCCAAAATCACTAAGACAACTAAGACACAAGCAACTAAAATGAACGAAATAATAAAGGTTGTCATATTAAAAATAAATGTAAAGATTGACAGAGGAGGTTTATTTTTTTAACTCCTCAATTTGTGCTGTAAAGTACGCACTTTTTTCGGGATATTTCAAGGCTAATTTACGATAAACTATAATTGCCTTCTGAATTTTTCCTTGTTGTGCATAAATAAGAGCTAACTGTTCAGATACCGCAAAACGGTGTTCTTTAGTTGTTGCAGCCGAAAGGTCTTGTTGTTCGTCAGACAGTTTGTTTCTATCTATCTGAATTTGAGGATTTTCCGCAATAAATTTATCTATCAAATTATTTTGTTCTGTCTTACGCTGTTCATAGTAAGCCTTTTGCTCCTCTACCGACTTTTTGTAGTTCCAGAATTCTTTTACAAATTCATCTCCTGATTCAAAAAGGTTTTGTTCTTCTCTTTTCATATTCTCATACTGTTCTGTAAGCCAGCGTTGTTTTTCATAGCCAAACATATCACTGCCGAAATCGTCTTCATCAAACTTTTGATAGGCTTCGTCCAGTTTTTCCATTTTTTCCAAACTCTCAAAAAAATTAACCTCTTTTTGTTCATTGGCTAATGCTTTCAACTCGTCTGCAAAAAAGTCGTCTGGGTTATCAAAAACAATTTCGTCTTGTTTTTCTGTTAAAACTCCCTCATTTTCAGTGATTTGTGAAAGGGGCTGTAAAGATATAGGTTTTTCAATAATATCTTGGTCGTCTGCCGTTAAATTATCAAAAAAGCTACCTTCTTCATTTGCAGTTACAGTTGTATTTTCAACTACTTGACTAACAACTGGTTGTACTGTTTCTGTTGGTAAACTATCAAAGAAATTACTTTCTTCGGTATTTTCTGTTGTAATAGTTATTTGGATAGGGGTTTCTACTACAGGCTCACTTGCTTTATCTTCATGAAGGCTATCGAAAAAGTTACCATCTGAAGTAGAAGTAGTTGCTTCAGGAGTAACTACTGGTGTTGCTGTAGCTGTCGTTTCAGTTGTTGTTGCTGTGTCATCTCCACCATCATATAAATTATCATAGTCATAAAACTCATTGAGTTTTTCTTCCATGACATCTATCTCAAAGGTATAGTCTTCGTTAATATCTTGGGGGTATTGATGAAATTCTGTACGGTCAAAATCATCTAATTCCGAATGAAAAGGCACTTCTTCATATCCTTCTGCCACTTCTTCGTGTGTATCTACAGTCAAATGAAGTTCTTGTGTGTGTGCTTCGTCCTCAAAATGGTGAAAATCTGTACGGTCATATTCCTCGTCATGCACATAACTGTACGTAAGTTGTGTGTCTTCGTGAATATGCTCTTGGTGTTCTTTATGTTTGGCTAATAACTCCTCTTTTTCTTCTTGATTTACAATGGTTTTAGCCTCTGTAAGTAAATCTTGTAAGTTACTTTGTACCTCTACTACGTGGTCGTCTTCCTCATGTAAATTGACGTTGAGATGCAACTCATCTATGTCAAAATCAATGTGGTGAAAATCTGTACGGTCATGTTCTTCATCAAAAATATAAGACATCTCATCTAATTGATGATGCTCGTCTTCATGTGTATCGTCTGTAAGAAAATGTGTAACTTCTGGGTGCGAAGAATCAAAGATAGTAGGTTCTTTTACCTCAGCAATAACAGTATTCGTAATGGTTGCTGAATTATCTAAGTCATCAAAGAAATTACCTGTGGAACTTTTTTCTTCGGTTGTATCACTATTTATAACTGCCTGATTAACCGTTTCTGTACTTGTATTTTGGTCTAAACTGTCGAAGAAACTACCGTTTTCTGTACTGTTTTGCGTATGCTCTTGTGTACTATTATTTGTTTCTTCGGAAGTATGCAAATGAATAGGTTTTACAATTTCATCTGCAATTTGTAAATCTTCAGACTTACTACTCTCTATTTGTTCAAAGAAAGAAACAGGCTCTTGGTCAGTTAATTCTGCTGTTGGAGTAGCTTCTTCTGTTGTTTCTTCCGTATGGGTGGTAGGGACTTCTACTGTCGTATTACTTGCTTCTACAGTGTTGGTTGGTGTAGAGTTTTCAGTAGTTTGTTCCTCTTTTACATCTTCTTCTGGTGCTACCAAAGACTGTTCAAACTCCTCTAATTTTTTGTAAGAATCTAAATCCTTAAAATCCACAATGGCATCATATTGACGGACATCATCTTCTTTGATATACGCCTCTTTCAGTGTATCAAACGCATTGACACCATCTGTTTGCAAGGTATGTTCCTGAATATCAACCTGATTGGTGTAAGGATTATAGTCTGTGCTAATAATTTTTTGCAAAATACTTCTGTCCAATGTACGCACCGCAGCCTTTGTGATATTATCTGAAGTTGGGGTGGTTTTTGCATTCAACACATAAGCAGCCTGAAAATAAGGGTATAGTCGCATCATAGCTTTAATGTCGCTAAGTGCTTCACTATCAAGAGGTTTGATATGGTTGATAAGGCGTATAAATTCGTTCTTATTCATGGGACAGTGCAGTAGTTGTGCCTAAATTATTGCGGTACGGAATTTGTACTTTATGCAAGTTATTGATTTTGTGTACTAAATTACAAATTTTTGGCACAATTTTTAATTTTTGGCTGCAAATTTCTTTGTTTCTCATTTTCTATATCTGCTGCATACTTTACTACATAATAGTTAATACCACTTAAACAGTTTTATATTTTGCAAGCAATCTCACTAATCAAAAAAGGTGGCTTATAAAGATATTAAAAACAGCTTAAAAATAAATTAGAATTTCTAAACCTATTCTAATTTCTTACGTTATAGTTATCAGTACCAAAATACACTCAACTATGACTACTACATTAATTCAAAAAGAAGAAATACCTCATTACACCTGTTTGAGGTGTGAAAATTTACTTTCTGACGAGGAGAAAGTAAACAGAAAAATAAAATTGCAAAAAGGACAAATATTAGGCAATGCTTACAAGAGTAAAGTAAAAATAGTTTTTAATACTACACAAGGCTTAAAGGCTGTGGAAACTACGATTTGGACTGTAGGCGAGGAGTATATAGTACTGAAAGGCGGTGTTACGATTCCCCTCTATGCCGTTGTGGACATAGAATTGTAAAATTCGATTTACAAAATTAGCTTCAACTTCAACTAACAAACAAATTTCTTGGTGATTAGAGAACTTAAGATAATGTGAAAGTAAAAGACGGAATTTTTTAATTCCGTCTTTTTTATTTTATTTCATTGCTAGCATTTCTTGATAAAATTGAATGATTTTATCACCAAACTCACGCCAAGAAAATTGCTCCTTCACACTTTGTAAGGCAGCTTGCCCCATAACAGTTATTTGCTCTCTATTTTCATAAAAAAATACAATTTTTTCCTTCAATTTTTCCGTATTATTTACGGGGACAATAAAGCCATTTTGTCCGTCTATTACACAGTCCGCAGCCCCTACGTGATTGGTACAAATCACAGGCAAACCACATGCCATAGCTTGTGGAACAACTTGTGCAAAACCATCTTCCAAAGAATTGATGATGAAAACAGAAGATTGTAGCAAATAATTTTTCAAGTCTTTTTGAGGAATGACACCCAAATATTCGTAATATTTTTGGTAAATGACTAATTTATCTTTAATTTCTTCATCAATTTGTCCTACTAATAAGAGTTTTACATGGGGCAAATTTAAGGCTTGTAAAGCAGCTAGTAAAGGCAAAACACCTTTTCGTACACTGATACTACCTACATAAATCAACGTAAAATTTTCGGGGTAAGGCGTGTCCATAGGACGTTGAAAAATCTGCATATCTACGCCCAAAGGAGCTTGAATAAGATTTTTTGGCGAGTACCCTTGTGCTATAAATGTATCGGCTACAAACTGCGAAGGCACTTGAATACGGTCTGCCAAATCGTATTCAGTCAAGGCAAAATCTATGCGGGTTGCCGAAAAACTATGAAGGAGTTTTGTTTTATTAATTCCTAATCTATCGTATCCTTCTTCCAAAATTGCCTTGTGCGTAAGTACATGAGCAGACGGGTGAACTAATACCTTTTTGATGCCTAAATAATTAGCCTTTTCAAAAATAGGCTTAGCTATCAAAGACCATGCAGCTATCAAATCTTCTTCGCCTATTTGGTCGGCTACTTTGTTGCCAAACCATTCGTTTACTTTCAGACTTTCTTGGCGAAGTACATAGTAGAAGAAGGCAGTAAGATAATTTTCATTGACTTGGTTCGGTGGAATATGGAAACCTGTGCAGTTACTTTTGCCCAAAAAACTACCATAATAAGACGTATAAAGTTGGTACAAATGCCCGTTTTGGTGCAACTGTTCGGCAATTTGAAAGGCATGAAACTTAGTACGAACTGCAACGGAAATTTTCATTAGGAATTTTTATCAATTTCAATTCAAAGTTAATGCTTTGTTGTAATTAAACAAACCGTAGAATTTTATAGTTTTGAAAATACATTTGTTCACTCTAACTATGAAAAAAACTGTTTTTGTTTTTCTTCTTTTATTCATTACGCAAATCACCTCTGCACAGCAGACTGATAACCAAAAAGTTACAAAAGAAAACTCGGTAGTAACCTTAGAAAGTTTTTTGCAGCAAGTAGCAACTACGCACCCTTTGGTAAAACAAGCCCAACTCTTATCGGACATGGGAAAGCAAGAAATTAGGTTGGCTCGTGGGCTTTTTGACCCCAAATTTATGTCTGACTTTGAGATGAAAGATTTTAAAGATAAACTATACTATCAAAATTGGACAAATCAACTCAAAATTCCTACGTGGGTAGGCGTGGACATTAAGGCAGGTTATGACCGAAATAGAGGTGACTTTTTGAACCCTGAAAGTAAACTACCCGATGCAGGTCTGGAATATTTGGGCGTAACTGTTCCTGTGGGGCAGGGCTTGTTCATAGACCAACGCAGGGCAGCACTGCGGGAGGCTCAATATGCCAAAGAAATTTTGGAGGCAGAAAGAATTAAGTTGATTAATAAAACCATTTTGCAAATTACCAAAGATTATTTGGAATGGTACGCCAGTTACCGCCAATACGAAATAGCTTTGAAGGGTTACGAACTCGCCAAAGTACGTTTTGAGGGCATTGTGGACAGGGTGTTGCAAGGAGATGCGGCGGGCATAGACTCTGTAGAAGCCAAAATTACGTTTCAGGACAGGGAAATTAGTTTGCAAAAAGCCAACTTAGAACTGCAAAATTCTCGGCTCTTAATTTCTAATCATTTGTGGGCAGAAAATGGCGAACCGCAAGAACTAAGCCCCGAACACCAACCCGCCATGCCGATACTAAGCAAACGGCAAAGTGTGGAGGAATTGGTAACGTATGCCAAAGAAAACCACCCCGAACTACTGAAACTAAAATTTAAGACAAGCCAGTTGGAAGTACAACGTCGTTTGGCAATAGAAATGCTAAAACCTGTGATAGATGTAAACTATAACTTTTTGGGTTTAAGTGGACGTACAGGTTCTTTAGATTATATGTTTGCGAATAACTACAAATGGGGTTTTCATGTAGCTTTTCCTTTGTTTTTCCGCAAAGAAAGGGCAAAATTGCAACAGACAAAAATTAAATTGTCGCAAATTAATTTTGAAAACAACTTTGCTAACCGCCAGATTATCAACGACATCAATATGTTTTCTAATGAACTCAATACCTATACAAAGTTGCTACAACAACAAGATGCAGTATTGAAAAACCAAGAATTATTGGTGAAAGGCGAAGTAGAGAAGTTTCAAAATGGTGAAAGTTCTTTGTTTTTGGTCAATTCTCGTGAAAGCAAAATGTTAGAAATAGAGTCGAAATTAGTGGATACACAAGCCAAATTTGTGAAGTCCTATGCTTCTTTGTTGTGGGCTGCGGGTAAAACTATTGGTGAGTAAGTATGACTATATCATTATTCATAAGCTCAAAGAGAGTTGATGAATAATGATATAGCCCCCTGTCCAAGTGGAAAGGGGGTTGGGGGTGAGGTCAAAAAATAAATATTATGTTAGAATTTGCCTTAGTAAGTTTACAAAGACGTTGGCAGAAACAGTTAGCCATTATCGGCATTTACAGTGTGGTAGTGGCGTTTTATGCTTCGGTTATTTTTTTCACGCAAGCCTTGCAACACGAAACACAAGCCGTATTGAAAGGCTTGCCTGCTATTTGGGTACAGGAACTGCGAGGTGGACGTTTAAGTCCACTGCCTACCGTTATAGCCGATTCTCTGCGAAATATCAGAGGGGTAAAAGACGTTTTTGTGCGGTATTGGGGCTACCTGCCCGAATCTTCGTCGGGGGCGGTGCTTACGATAATGGCTTGCCCAAAAAACTGGGAACAGTTGGCATTGGTACAACTGCAAAATCCACAACAACGCAGCCTAAAAGATGACGAGGTGCTGGTAGGTACAGGCATTTTAGCCCTACGCAACCTCAAAATAGGAGATTACCTCACCATTTCGGAAGTAGGCGACAGTATCCAAAATTTCAAGATTATAGGGGCTTTTGAGGCTTCGGCAGACTTATTGACCAAAGATTTACTCCTTTTTTCTGTGCCTACTGCCCGCCGTTTGTTGGGTTTAGACAGTTTGCACAGTACAGACCTCGCCCTACAAGTCTATAACCAAGACGAAGCCAGCAACATTGCCACCAAAATAGACCAACAGTTTCCGAACTTGCGTGTGGTTACACAACCACAGTTGGCAGCTACCTATCAGGCTTTGTGGGGCTGGCGAAGTAGTATTTTTCTGTACGGTTCATTGATGGCGTTGTTTGCCTTTTTGATTTTGGTGTGGGAAAAAGCTGCGGGTTTGAACAACGAAGAACAAAAAGAATTGGGCATTTTAAAGGGAATTGGTTGGAGTATTCAAGACGTTTTACGCCTAAAAGTCTATGAGGCTGGGGTCATTGCCATTTCTGCCACTTTGTTGGGCATTTTGTTGGCATTGGTTCATGTTTTTGTGTTAGATGTGCCACTTTTCAAACCTTTGTTGGTTGGTTGGTCGGTTTTATACCCTTCTTTTCAAGTAAGCCCTGTGATACAGTGGGAAAGTATTTTGTTGGTGTCGTCTTTGTCCATAGTGCCGTACCTAACGGCAGCTATTATTCCCGCATGGAAGGCTGCTATTATAGACCCTGCAACGGCAATGAACTAAAATATTTTGTAAATAGTAGGTACGTTGGCAATGGTCGAAGACCTTGACAATCGTACAATTTCATACGATTATTATATGTAAATAATTAAAATATTTATATATAATTAAAATAATTTTATTTTTTATGAAAAATTTATTATTATCTTTTGCTTTTTTATTTACAATTTTTTCCTTTGTTTATGCACAAGAAAAAAAGTGTGGTAATTTTCATGCTGCAAATCCTTTGGAAGAAAGAGCTATTCAACATATTTTACAAACACAAAAAGCTATAAACCTAACAGCACGTACAGCCAATACACCATTTACAATTCCTGTACTTTTTCATATTATCCATACAACTACTACCAATGATGCTGTTAATCAGCTTACTACCAAACAAATAGAAGAACAAATCAAGATTATTAATGCAGACTTTAATCGGTTGCACGCAGATACGGTGAATACACCCAACGAATTTAAAAGTGTGGCAAGTAGTATTAACATACAATTTGTTTTAGCCCAAATAGATAGCAATAAAACTGCATTGAAAGAAAGAGGAATTATTAGACATTATGGTTTTTCTAATATACGCTGGCAACCTCATTTATTTGACAAAGAAGTAAAAACTAAAACTATTCGCAATCCTACACAATATCTTAATATTTGGATAGTAGAGAAATTAGATTCTAATTTAGTGGGTTATGCACAATTCCCTGATTTTTCGGGTTTACAAGGCTTGCCCAACAAAACAGGCACAGCATTAACAGATGGTATTGTTATTACGGCAAATACAATGGCGAGTTTGGGCGAAAATATCCCTTTGCCTCTTGGTAATACGTATGGGCGTACCCTTACGCATGAAATAGGACATTTTTTAGGTTTACGACATACTTTTGATGATACAGAAACCAAAAGTTGTGTAGATAATGACTTTTGCACAGACACACCCCCTCTTAGACAACAAACCAATGGGTGTAGAGTACGTACAGAAGATTTATGTAGTGCGGTGGCTATGCCTCAAAACTTTATGGATTACACTAATGATAAATGTATGAATATTTTTACAAAACAACAGGTTGAAAGAATGCAACTTGTGCTAAACCATTGCCCAAGACGCAAAGAATTATCTATTTCTACAACTACAGCTATGGAAGATGCTTTTATTAGTGAGTCATTGCAAATTACCTATCAAAATCAACAACTCTGTTTACAATCTGCCAATAATTGGATAGAACAAGTTACAATTTTTAATTTATTGGGGCAAACTATTTTTACTAATCAATGTCATAATAGTACAAATGTATGCGTTGAGATTGATAATTATTCTAAAAATATGTATTTAGTACAAATCGTAACTTCAAAAGGTTATGTAATGAAAAAAATATTGATTAGCAATTAATTAACTGATAATCAAGACTTAGAAAGTTTAAAATATTACTTGTATTGAAGTAAGTAACAAGAATAAATAAATCTTCATTATTTTCTTAGTGAACTTGTGTCCTTGTGGTTCATTTACAAATAGTTATCTAAAATTATAACCTACATTTTATTGTTTCTTGTTACTTATGATTACTAATTTCTATTATTTCTAACAAAATATAGCCTTAAAAATATGCTCACAACCATTTGCCCAAAATTGCCCATGCGTAATTGTGAAATTACTAAAAACTTCTATATCAATCAATTAGGTTTTCAGGAAGTAGCCGACTACGGAAATTATTTAATCATAGAAAAAGATGAATTAGAAATCCATTTTTTTGAATTTGTGCAACTCAATATTCAAGAAAACTATGGACAAATCTATCTTAGAACCAATGATATTGATACTTTGTACCAAACTTTTTTGGACAAGCAAGTAAAAATACACCCTAACGGCACTCTGCAAACCAAAGCATGGGGACAAAAGGAGTTTGCCCTACTTGACCCTGATAATAATTTGTTGGTTTTTGGGCAAAGTATTTAAAAATAAATATTTATTCACATAAAAATAATTAAGATAATATATATTTGTAAAGTATTAAGAAAACCTCTGCATATTTTGCATAACATAGGGTTTGCAAACCCTATGTTATGCAAAATATTTTTACTCAAACAGCTCTTTAGTATTCACCCATCACAATTATTACAACCTCATGTCTGCCTCATTCATCAATGAAATAGCACTTACCCAAGTTACAGGAATTGGCAATGTTTTATTTAAACAACTCATCAGCTATTTTGGCTCTGCCGATACCGTATTTAAAACACCCAAAGGAAAACTACAAAAAGTACCGGGCATTGGCGAAAAATTAGCACAAAACTTATTGGAAAGGAAAAATCCAGAAGGCGAAGATGTATTTAAAATAGCTGCCCGCCAGATAGAATATTTGGATAAAAACGCAGGACAAGTTTTGTATTACACTGCCCCCAACTACCCACAACGGTTGAAAGTATTTAGTGATGCCCCCGTAATCCTCTACTTTCAAGGTTCGGCAGATTTGAATAATACAAAAACGGTAGGCATTGTAGGCACTCGAAATGCTACGGACTACGGCAAGAAAGTAGCCGAGCAAATAGTGGCACAGTTACAAAAACACCAAGCCCTTATCGTCAGTGGTTTGGCGTTGGGCATAGACGGAGCAGCCCACAAAGCAGCCGTACAATATTCCTTGCCTACTGTAGGCGTAATGGCTTGTGGTTTAAAACATATTTATCCTTTTCAACATCAAAAATTAGTACAACAAATGATGTTGCAAGGGGGCATCTTGACCGAATATTTGGCAGATGTAAAGCCTGATGCTATGCGTTTTCCTGAACGTAACCGAGTGATTGCAGCCCTTAGTGATGTGGTGATAGTGGCGGAAACTGCCAAGCAAGGCGGTACAATGATTACGGTAGAGTACGCCATAGACTACAACAAACCTGTGCTGGCTGTGCCGAACCAAATCAACGCCAAAACTTCGGAGGGTTGCCATGAATTGATACGCCAAAACAAAGCCCAAATATATACTTCTTTGCAAGACATAGAAGAAGCTGCAAATTGGGTGCAAGGACAAGTTTTGTATAATTTCCCGAAAAATATAGAGTCCATGCCTCTGCCCACAAAGTCGCCTACACACATCAATTTTTCGGCAGAAGAACAACAAATTGTAGATTTGTTTGCCAAACAAGCCGAGCTACACATCGACGAAATTACGTGGAAAACCCAACTGAATATCAATCAAGTAGCCATGATTTTATTGGATTTTGAGTTCAGGAATTTAATCAAGGTCTTACCGGGCAAAAAGTTTAAGTGGTGCGTAACTTAGTACACTTGTTAAATTGTGCGGGCTTGTGTATATTTCCCCCATGAAAGAACTCATAGAATTTCTGTCTTTTGAAGATGCCAATGTGCGTTATGTAGTCTTTGGGGCTATGTTATTGGCTGCAAGTTCGGCGGTGGTTGGTTCGTTTACTTTCCTTCGCAAAAAATCATTGGCAGGAGATGCCGTAGCTCATGCCGTACTGCCCGGTGTCTGTTTGGCTTTTATGCTTACAGGCACAAAAAACCCTTTTGCCCTTATCATTGGAGCATTTTTGACGGGTTGGTTGTCTTTGGTGAGCATAGATTTTATTACTTCCAAAACCAAAATTAAAGAAGATACTGCCATTGGTTTAGTCTTATCAGTGTTTTTTGGCATTGGCATTTTGTTACTAACGGCTATTCAGCACGCAGGCAACGCTGAACAGTCGGGTTTAGAAAGTTTTTTGTTTGGCAAGGCTGCTGCCCTTGTTGGCGAAGATTTGTTAGTGTTTATAGCATTAAGTATTGTTTTATTAGTAACTGTTTTAGTCTTTTTCAAAGAATTGACTTTAATAGCTTTTGATGAAAATTTTGCGAAAGTTATTGGGTTTCCTGTGCGTGGGTTGGAATTATTGCTTACTACTTTAACCGTATTGGCGGTAGTGGTGGGCATACAAGCTGTAGGCGTGGTGCTAATGGCTGCGATGCTGATAACGCCTGCTGCTGCTGCCAGATTTTGGACAGACCGTTTGGGCGTAATGATTACAATAGCTGCCTTTTTAGGGGCTTTTGCTGCCTTAGTGGGGGCTTTTATTTCGTATTTGTACGAAAATATGCCTACGGGACCTTGTATTGTCTTGGTACTTTCTTTGTTGGCGATTGCGTCTTTTTTGTTTGCTCCACAAAAAGGCATTGCTGCCAAGATGTTGAAACAAAGACGACACCAAAAGCAATTTTTACAAGAAAATATCTTGAAAACTTTGTACCATTTGGGCGAACAAAAAAGTAGATTTTTAGACTATTATACGATTGATGAAATACAACAAAAAAGATATTTTCCTGCAAAAGTATTGGAAAATGGTTTGCAACAATTAGTTAGACAAGGCTATTTGAAAAGGCAAAAAGCTACGTGGTGTTTCACGCCAGAGGGTTTTGAAAAAGGAAAAAGAGTAACCAAACTACACAGACTTTGGGAAGTGTACCTGACCGAATACCTGCGAATAGCCCCCGACCACGTACATGATGATGCCGAAACGATGGAACACATCATTACGCCAGAGTTAGAGGCTACGCTGGAACAACGCCTACAGTTTCCGTTGAATGACCCACATAATACGAAGATTCCGTATGAGTAAAATCAACTATTCTTTTTGTTGTTTGTAAAGTTAGCTTTTGTGGAGAGTAATAAGAAGATTATATCAAACGGAAAGCATACAAAAGCATTATATCCAAGTTTCTTGCTGTTGTTAGGTGTCCACCAAAAAAATTGTTGAGATAAATAATAAGCCTACTACTGTTCGGCTCAAAAAAATATTTTGTTAGTGCCAATGATATTAATCATAAATGATACTGACAAATGTCACTTTATATCAAATTTATTGGTAGTAGCTTTGTTTAAACAATTTTTTATCATCTAAAAATAAGAAGAAACTTATGAATAAATTAGCCTTTTTTTGCAACTTATCCTTATTGAGTAGCCTTTTTTCTTTTACCATTTTTGCACAAAATGTAGCCATTAACACAGATGGTACACAAGCAGATAATTCTTCTATTTTAGATGTAAAATCTACAGATAAGGGCTTATTGATACCTCGCATGACACAGGCACAACGTCAGGCTATTACTACGCCAGCACAAGGGCTTTTGGTCTATCAAACAGACGGAGCAACGGGGATTTATACGTATGAAGGTGCTTGGAAATTAGCTGCACTACCTACAGGAGCTATTATTCTTAGCGAAACACAAGACCCAGCTATTGTAGCAGCAGGTTACACGTACCTAAGTCGTATTAAACTGACTACAGAAAATGCTAATCCTTCCCCTTCACCGTTTTGGGATGCCACCAATACCGCAAATGTAACAGCAAGTAATGGACATACAGCTATTTGGACAGGTACAGAAATGATAGTTTGGGGAGGAAATAATACAAGTAACGTAGGTTATAGATACGACCCTGTTACAGATAAATGGCGTGCTATGTCTGCAACTAATGCACCCTCAGCACGTTATTATCACTCTGCTGTATGGACAGGAACAGAAATGATAGTGTATGGTGGTCATAATGGTGGTAGCCCTTATAACACTGGTGCAAAATACAATCCTACTACAGATACTTGGACTACTTTACCCACATCAACAGCAGTCCGTTTTCATTCAGCAGTATGGACAGGTACGGAAATGATAATATGGGGCGGAGATGGCTTGGGTAATGCTGGCATGAAATACAACCCTACTACCAATATTTGGACGGCTATTGCCAATGCTTCTTTAAATGCTACTTTTCCAACAGCTGTATGGACAGGGACAAAAATGATTGTATGTGGAATTGGTACTGAAGTAGGGTTGTATGACCCCACCGCAAATACATGGACTGCGGGAAGCCTAAGTCCTATTTATTGGAATAGAGCAAAAGCCGTTTGGACAGGTACAGAAATGATAGTATGGGGAAGTAGTTCATACAATAATACAGGAGCAAAATATGACCCAAACTCCAATACATGGACAGCAATGACAACAAGCAATGCACCCATCGGCAGGTATAGTCATACGGCTATTTGGAATGGAACAGAAATGATTGTGTTTGGTGGGAATACTAGTGGTGGTTATACAAATACGGGTGGTAGATACAACCCAAGTACCAATACTTGGCTAAGTTTAATCACAAGCAATGCACCCATAGCAAGAACTGATCACACCGCCATTTGGACAGGGACAAAAATGGTAATTTTTGGTGGTTATGGTGGTATTGCAGTGAATACAGGTGGTATTTATGATGTAGGAGATTTTAGTACAAGCACTGCCTATTTTCATTTGTATAAGAAAAACTAAGTGTGAATATTTGCTATTATTACTCTTTATCTTCTCTACGTTGTCTGTAGCACCATAGCTACAGACAACGGAAATTGTATTAAACGGAAGGTATGATAAAAACATTGTATCAAAGTTTTCTGCTGTTGTTGATATTGACTAAAAAATAATTTACTATCAAGTTGTTTAGTATTCATCATTAATTTTCAATGTGGTACTTACGCCTTTATGTAAGATTGAATCAACCACAAGCATACGAAGAGATAATCATAAAAAACTTGTGCACTTGTGATGAAACATCAATAGCAAAAATCAAAAATAGGCTTAAAAATAGACGCAATAGTGAGCAATAAAATGAATCCCAAACAACTTTTATAAAAAATTATCGATAGAAATAATAATACTAATGCTGCTCAGCCAAAAAAAATATTTTGTTAGTGCGTAGGAATTTTTTTAGAAAAACAAAATAAGCAAATCTTCGGATTTGCTATGCAATAAAAAAGTCTGTAGAGTACGTTGTACTGGCTCTACGAACAATTAAGAGTAAAATCAACATTATATTTTAATAGCTCCTCAAAATATAATGTTTTAAATAAGATAGCATTAGTAAGTTTCGAAGAAGATGCGTTTTTAGACTTTCCTATGTACGTTATTTACTTATATTTTTACTCCCATCACCAGCACATCGTCAATTTGCTCACAATTACCTTTCCAATTGATAAAAGTCTGCTCTAAAATGTCTTTTTGCTCTAATAAAGGCTTTTCATATATATCAAAAAGTAGCTTTTTAAACCTACGAGTCATGAACTTACTTTCTTTCTCACCCCCAAATTGGTCTTGATAACCATCAGAACATAGGTAAAATTTTAAAGTTTCATTAGCAGCCATTTTTGTAAGGTCAAATGTATGTTTATCAAAGGAAACAAATTCTTCATTTTCAAAATAACCTCCAATCGGGTGTTTTGTAGCTTTAATGTCAAAAAAAGCAGCATTATCAGTTACTAAAGCTGGATTTTGTCGTAAATAGTCTGGTAAGATTTCACTATTTTTTTCCGTTATCAGATACAATGGATTCATAGCACCTGAATATTCCATTTTTTGGAAAAATGTCTTATTATTTTCTTTATATTTTGTTAAAACTACAATAGCAACGTCCATTCCATCTTTATTATTAGTTTGCTCTTGCTTAAGAGCATATAGAACTCCTCTATGCAGAGTTTCTAAGATTTTATCAGGACTAGTAATATGGTAAGTATTTACAATTTGGTTTAGTAGCTCATTCCCTATCATACTCATAAAAGCTCCGGGTACACCATGCCCAGTACAATCTGCAACAACTATAATTATTTTATTATCTTTCTCTGTATTAGAGACAGACACACTATCTTGGATATAGTAATTTGGAACACTAGTATCATAAAACCAGTAAAAATCACCACTTACTACATCGCGAGGTTGGTAAAATATAAAAAAATCAGGTAGAGATTTTTGAATTTTTTCTTCAAAAGGCAACATAGCATTTTGAATTCGTTGAGCATAACTTATACTGTCTTTAATATCATTGTGTTGTCTTTCTATTTCTATTTTTTGAGATTTTACTAATTCTAAGGTGTTTAAAAGTTCCACATTGACTACTTTTACTTCCTCATTTATTAGTCTTAAGTTTTCTGACTGAGCAAAAATCTCTTCCTTTTGTTGCTCTAATTCTATGTTTTTTAGCTGAATTTCTTTTGTTCTTTGCTGAACAATGTTTTCTAAATGCCGTTTAGCTTCCATTAAACGACGAGTATTAAATTTAATGAGATAATAAATAATTATAATAGTACCTAGTACATATACTAAATATGCAGCCCAAGTACGATAAATAGGCGGTTGGATTACAAAGGTGTAACTAACTTCTGTACTCATTTCTTGCAAAGCATTTTTTGCTCTTACAACAAATTTATATGTACCTTCTGGCAAATTGGTGTATTCCTTATAGGTTTCCTTTGTCCACTTCGACCAATTATGCTCATAACCTTCTAATTTATATTGGTATTGATTTTCCTTCTCAAGATAATAATTTAATGTAGCATACTCAAATAACAAAGAGTTATACTTATAAGGCAGTATGATTTCTTGTTGTTGCTCAATAGAACAGTTATTACTACACAAAATAGAATCAAGAGATGAAATCTTAACCATACGAACTAATGTAGGGAAAGATGCTTGTCTATCAACTTTATATTTAGCATCATATTTATATAACTTGTCTTCAGTAGCTAACCAATATATACTATCCTTATCTTCCCAAAACCTATTAATAGGCTCTAAAATAGGTTGTAAGGTAATGCTATCTGCTAAGTATTTCTGATTATGCTTACGTAAGATAGTGAGGCTTTTAGTCAGCCAAGCATTATTTTGTGTATCAAAACTAGGTACAATACCTTTATATCGTTTTTGTTTATAGTCTATTTGGTATGGGTTATATAATTCAAAGACTTGACTTTTTTCGTTAAAAGTATATAAACCACTTCGAGTAGAAAAGATTAACTGCTGACTAGCATCTCTTATCACATAACAATCAGCAACTTCTTCAAGCCCTTTTGTATGAAAAGTTACTTTTGCATTTTTTACACTTGCTTTATTAATGGAGCCTTCAAAATTAATTCTATAAAAACCTTCTTTAGGAACACCCACCCAAACAGAGCCATTTTTATCCTCAAAAACTGACCTATTGATGGTTTTAGCTAAAGCATTTATTTCTCCTAAACTCACAAACTTTCCGTGTTGAAATTGGAGTACTTCAAATCCTTGATATTTGGCATTGAAAACAATATTACTATCTCTTAAAGATACACCAATAGCAATAGTTGCCCAGTCAGCCTCAATATTTTGAGAAATTTGACCATGAACTAGATAGTAAAAACCGTAATTACCTCCTGCCACAATTATCCCCTTAGCAAAAGCTTGCAAATCCCAGCTTTGTGTAGAAGGCATTTTATCTATAAACTCGAACTGATTTTCTTTTGCAAGCATAACCCCTATTCGTGTTCCTAAATAGAGCTTATCTTTATACATTAATATATCGTAAATCGAACTTTGTATATTTTGATTAACTCCAAACTCCATAAATGGTAAGCTAGTAAAAATTTGAGATACCCCTTTATTAGTAGCTGCCCATACATTGTTATTGTAATCAATAGATAAAGAATTAATAGTATTATCTAGTAACTTATTAGCTTTATTAATATGCTGAATTAACTGCCATTTTTGGTCTATGATATAAATACCATCTTTTGCTGAACCAAGTATGTAGTATGACTTACCTTGTTTATCTGTAAACTGAGTGGCAGTATAAACCGTATTTTTTATAATCCAATCATTGATTGGTGTTTTTATTAGATTAAGGGTGGAGTTTTTAATATTATAGGTCAGTAATCCTTTATCATTAGTTATAATGACTAACTCATCTATTCCTCTTGAACAAACTGCAGTAATGTTTCTGGTAGTTCCATTGCCATTTAAATTCTGTAGATTAGGTACTGGTGTTATTTTATTTCCTTCTGCTTTTACCAATCCATACTTAGCACTTATCAAATACACCGTATTATAAATAATGGTAGGTCTTATTAATATATCATCTATTTTGCCTGCAGTTATAATGGTATTTGTGCTTCGTTGGTAAATATATAATTCATTTTCACCTGTAAAATATACGTAATCCTTGTAACAAATAACATTAACAATAAATGTTACTTTTTTGATAGAGTCTGGTAGTAAAGGTAAAAAAGATGTAAATTTTTTTTCGTTTCCCACATTTTCAATAACACCAAAATCATCTTCAGCAGCTACATAAATATTGCTTTGCTCATCAAATGCAATACTTCGGACTATTATTTTTTCTATTATTTTTCGCCATTTTACCCCATCATACTCAAGTAGCTGCTTCGCTTGACCCATATATAAAATTTTATTAGGTGCTTGTGCTACACACCAAACTTTTGCATCTCCGTCATACTGTTGTTTAGAGTAATTTTGAATAAAAAAACTACCCATTTGTGCTAATACTAAGGTAGGGAAACAATAGAGAAGAATAAAAAAAATAAATCTTAAACTCATAGGGATAGCTGGATAAAGTAAGTTTCTTAATTAAAGGTAAAATACAGCAATAGTAACAAAAAATGATGATATTATTATATATATACTTATATCTGAAAACAAGAATAGTTCTTTTCTCTAGAAAGAGCTTAAACTAAATAGAATTAATAAAAACAGCTAGCAGTCAGTTGTCTGTAGAGTTATTGTAACATACCTTAAATTTGATAGTGTGTAAGTTAAACGATTTAGCAATTTAGGAATGGGGAATGGGAAATCCACTAAAAGATGGGTTTGCAAAGGCGGTGGTAGGCTCTACGATTGGCAAAACAGAAGCCCTAATCATTTTTTCAGCAAATTGGTCAGCAAAATTATCTGCCAACGTTTTTACATGTCCCAAAACCGAATAAGGTTGAACATCTCCACGAGTTCCAAGTGTCAATATGGCTATTTTCATGATAGGATAGTTGTGTGAAAGTTTTGGCGTAGCTAAACCTAGTATTCTAGCCTAAAAATCACAGACAAATACTTTTTTTACACCATAACCTTCATTGCTCATCAAATCTAGGCTTCTACCCTACCATGATAAGAAGATTATATCAAACTGAAAACATGATAAGAAGATTATATCAAACTGAAAACATGATAAGAAGATTATATCAAACTGAAAACATGATAAGAAGATTATATCAAACTGAAAACATGATAAAAAGATTATATCAAACTGAAAACATGATAAAAAGATTATATCAAACTGAAAACATGATAAAAAGATTATATCAAACCGAAAATGTGATAAAAAGATTATATCAAACCGAAAATGTGATAAAAAGATTATATCAAACTGAAAACGTGATAAGAAGATTATATCAAACTGAAAACGTGATAAAAAGATTATATCAAACGGAAAGTATGATAAAAACATTATATCAAAGTTTCCTGCTGTTGTTAGTGTCCACCAAAAAAATAGTAGTGCCATAGATGTAATGCTCAAAACTAATATTTCTTTGAAAAATGTTAGTTTTAATGTAGTCCCAGCATTACTTGTGTGGCACTATCTGTTTGATTAAAGTAAAATTCTTAGGCTAAATCTTGAAATACTTTTTTGAACTGTTCTAACAAGTCAAAGGCAAAGGACTGTGCTTCATCATTGTTTTTTGCCTCTTCCATTGCATTTTGAATAGCTGTAAATAGTTCTACTGCTATATTTTCTCTTTCGGTTTGGCTACTTGCTGCTTTTAGTTTATCTATGTATGTAGCAAGTTGCACGTTGATTTGCAGGTTTCTTATCATGAAATAGGCTTTATAGTAAATGTGAAGGTAATTTGTTAGGTGCATGATACGCCTAACAACAATTTACGTTTTTTTTTCTATTTGCAAAAAGGGCATCTTAAAAAAATGCTAACAACCCTTATCTTTGCAGTAACAAAAAACCAAACCCATGAACCAACTCATCTTAGGCGACTGCCTCGAAGTCCTCAAAAACATCAACAGCGAAAGTGTAGATTTGGTGTATATAGACCCGCCGTTTTTCAGTAACCGTACTTACGAAGTGATATGGGGCGACAAGGGCGAAGTACGCAGTTTTGAGGACAGATTTAGTGGGGGCATAGACCACTACATAGCTTGGCTCAAAGAAAGAGTACAAGAGCTGCACCGTATCCTAAAACCTACAGGCAGTATCTTTGTGCATTGTGATTGGCACGCCAACGCACATATTAAAGTATATATTTTAGAAAAACTTTTTGGAACAAATAATTTTAGAGGAGAAATTGTCTGGCAAAGACACAACGCCCATAATGACGCAAAGAAAAAAATTGCAGTTTTAAAAGATACAATTTGGTATTATTCTAAATCTGAAAAATTTACTTACAATGCCGTTTATGGAGAATATGACAAAGATTATATAGAAAAAGCCTATAATAAAGAAGATGAAAAAGGTAGATTTAGATTAGGAGATTTGGCTAACCCAAGTAGAGTAAATAAAAATGGGTTATACGAATACAAAGGCTATAAGCCACCTAAAAATGGTTGGCGTTGCACTTTAGAAACAATGGAAAAATGGGATAATGAAGGGTTGATTTGGTTTCCAGAAAATCCAGAAGGTAGATTAGCTTTTAAAAGATATTTAGACGAAACAAAAGGTAGTATTTTGGGAGATGTTTGGACAGATATAAATAATGTTCAATCACAATCAAAAGAACGTATCGGCTACCCTACCCAAAAACCCGAAGCCTTGTTAGAAAGAATTATCAAAATGGCAAGCAACGAAGGAGATACGGTCTTAGACTGTTTCATGGGTGGCGGTACGACTATTGCGGTGGCGGATAGGTTGCAAAGAAATTGGATAGGCATAGACCAAAGTCCGCAAGCCGTTAAGGTAACAGAATTTCGGTTGAATGTGCAGCAGGGCAAAGTGGCGGGTGCTACGGGCAATATGTTTGCCAATCCGTTTATGGTCAAGCTGCACAAATACGACTACGATACACTGCGTTACAAAGATGCCTTTGCATTTGAGGCGTGGATAGTAGAACAGTTTGGCGGTGTGGCTAATGCGAAACAAAGAGGAGATTTGGGCATAGACGGCAGAACGAAAGAAAACCAAGCTATTCAAGTGAAACGCAGTGATAACATAGGTCGTAATGTGATAGACAATTTCAAATCTGCGTGTGAAAGATACGACAAAGCCAATTTTGAACGGAACAAAGCCGAAAACAAGCCTGTGGGTGTTATCATAGCCTTTTCGTTTGGCAAAGGTGCAATTCAGGAGGTTGCCAGATTGAAAAACGAAGAACACATTGTCATCAAATTGGTAACGGTAGAGGAAATTGTACCTATTGCCAAAAAACCAAGTTTGAAAATAGACATTAAAGATTTGGGTGCTGTTAAAAACGGCTTGCGTGAGGTAGAGTTATTGGCAGTTGGCGAAAGTGAAAACGGTATAGAGTTTTACGCATGGCAGTTTGACTATAAAGATGTATTTAGTCCAGAGATATTGTATGACAAATCGGGCAAACAAGTACATAGTTTCAAGGTAGGCGAACACCACATAGCCGTAAAAGTAGTTGATAATGAAGGGCTTGAAAGTTTGGAAGTGGTGAAATTGAAAATAAATGGCGTAGTGTCAGTTATCAATTAGCAGTTATCAGTAAACAGTTTTTCAGTTATCAGTAAACAATTAGCAGACTTCTTAATATTGACTACTAACTACTAATTATTGCCTGATAACTGTTTACTGATAACTGAAAAACTGTTAAGCTACTCTCACCTGTAAAAAACTACCTTCAATAGCTATAATTTCTATGTCTTGTCCTTTTTCTACAAATTGGTTTTTGGTAGAGGCATCATAGAGTTGGTCGCCTACCAAAATTTTGCCTGTAGGTCTAAGCACCGAATACGCCACTCCTTTTTTACCAATTAGGTTTTGTAAATGCAAGTTACTAATGACATAGCCCGACTCTTTGTCTAAGACTTTGTGCAAGCCAAATTTATTGAAGTAAGGGCTATTGACAAACGAATGAGCTGCCCAAAACAAAAGTATCAAACTACCAATTCCGCCAACTATAACAATAGCAACGGCTTCTTTAAGGGCTTTGGCGGTTACATGACTAAAATCTAAGTATTCGTTGTTCAGTGTTACAAGCCCTAACGCCAAGAACAAGGAGATAAACCCAATGATACCCGTTAGCCCGAAACCCGGTATCACAAAAATTTCTAACAATAACAAGACAAAGCCAATGATAAACACGAAAAGTTCCCATAATGCCATTGTGCCTGTCAAATAAAACGGTACAAAATAAGCTACGGCAGCCACCAAAGAAATGCACAAAGGAATGACTTTGCCCGGTACTTGTAACTCGGCTATTAGCCCGCCTATCATCAAAATAATCAAAAAAATGCTAACGGCGGGGTGTTGTATCAAAGAAAGTAAGGTTTCCATATATTAAAATGCTGTTGTGTATGAAGGCTAACGGATATAGCCAGCAAAAGTTTTGTTCTGCTGCTAAGTCGTGTTTTTCTTTCGTTGAAAATAGATTTTTGTACGATAAAAACAAAAAACTATACCCCTACAGGTTTTAAAAACTCTGCAAGAGCTACTTCAGGGTTAGGCGTTTTCATAAAACTTTCACCTATCAAAAAGCCCTGAAAACCCACCTTTTTTAGCCATTCCATTTCTTGGTGTGTGTGAATACCACTTTCGGCTACTTTGATAGCCTTTGCAGGAATTTTCGGGGCTAACTCCGCAGAAATATTCAAATCTACCTCAAAAGTTTTAAGGTTGCGGTTATTTACGCCTATCAAATCTGCCCCAATGTGTGCGTGGGCTTGCAGTTCTGTCAAATCATGCACTTCCAACAGTACCTCCAAGCCTAATTCATGGGCTAAAGCTGCCAGTTCCGTACTTTGTGCAGGACTTAGACACGCAGCTATTAGCAAAATAACATCTGCTCCCATTGCCTTCGCCTCGTGCAGTTGGTAGGCATTAATGACAAACTCCTTGCGAAGAATTGGCGTAGTAGGGTTATATAGTCGTGCTATTTGCAAATCTTGTGGTGAGCCTCCAAAAAAATGCACGTCTGTAAGTACAGAAAGCCCCGATGCTCCAGCTTTTACATAGCCTTGTGTAACTTCTTGGGGGCTTAGTTTGTCGTTGATAATGCCCTTAGACGGTGATTTGCGTTTAAATTCTGCAATAATGCCCGTACCTGTGCGAATAGCCTCGCACAAAGAATTGGTCTTGCGATGGTAGGCAGGTTGCTGTTGCAACAAAGCCAAAGGAACAGTTTTTTCTTGGGCAGCTACTTCTATTTGCTTATAAGCTACAATTCGGTCTAAAATATTCATGTAAAAAAGATTTAGGCAATAGGACAGTATTCTTATGCTGTTTTCTTCAAGTCATTTAAAAACAAAATAATGACAATCAAGAGAATGAGTACAAAGATAATAGAAACAAAAAAAGCCACCGACACACTAAACATTCCAAAAATATAACTGCTAATAGGTTGCACCGCCCACTCAAAAAACACCGTAAGCACCATCAACAAGCCCAACATATTGAATTGGTTAGTATATTTTTCTGTCTTTACATTGCTAATGACAATGGCAAAGAGTGTAGGCTGTAGCGGAAACCAAAAGAAAGACAGTAATGGTAACAACCATATTACGGTTGGCATACTTTGCCAACTATTGGTAGTAGTATAATAGTTATGTTGAACAATGTAAGTGATTAAAAACAAAATAATCATTACACTTACCAAACAACAAACAATTAGCAGTAAACTATTGGTAGTACGCAATAAAATACTTGCAACTAACCTGCCCAAAAAGCCCCCAAAAGCAACAATAATTAGTAATTGGTCTGCCAGAATGGGCGTAAGATGTAGTACATCTTTACAAAACAAAGGATACCATTTTGTATGTTGGTATTGGCACAAAACCAACAGCAGTAAAATAAGGATAAAGAAAAATACTAAGGTGTATTGCAACATACTAATTGTACTTTTCCAAGTTTTAGCTAAATCTTTGTAGTTTTTGAAGTGAATAGATACAGTCAAACTTTCTTCTATCTGTTTACTATCCGATTTTACTAGTAGGAAAATACACAAAATTCCCAATAAAGCAAACAACCAGAAGGCATACCGCCAAGGAAAAGACTCTAAACCCGACAAAAAGCCAAATGTTGCAAAACTAATAACGGCAGCCAACAAAAAAAGCCCTTCAAAGAAATTAACCATGCTCGTAAATTCTTTGGTATTGGTCGTAACTACCTGAATGGTTTTGTAACCAATTAGTTTTGAGGCTGCTAAACCCAAACCGATAATGGCATAGAAGAATTTGGGTATCCAAAAATTTGTACCTAAAGGCATCAGAAAAGCCAGTACCGTAACCGCCACCGTAAGCACAAAGAGTAATCTTTTAAAGCCAATTTCCAACAGCAAAGGAGCTATGAAATAGGCAGTAATCAAATAAAATACGTTTTCTAAAGTCTGTAAAATGCTTGATTCTCCGTCATCTACGCCATATTCATACAAAGACTGTGTGATAACAATAAAGGTGCTGTTGGCAAGGGCAGAAAATAAAAAGTAAATCAAAAAAATGACAAACGTAAATGCAGATAGGTTCATGGCTGATGTCGTGAGTTTATTTCCCTAAAATAAAACTACTTTCGCCAAAATAGCAAATCTTACAAGGGCTTACTTCTTCAAAATCACAAACTCTACTCTGCGGTTGAGTTGTCGTGCATTCTCGTTGTTGTTGTCTGCTACAGGTTTTTTGCCCCCGAAACCTTGTGTAAAAATCCGTTTTTCGGCAACTCCTTGCTCTACCAAATATTTTTTTACGGCTTTTACTCGTTGGTCAGACAGCACAAGGTTCTTGTACGCATTTCCCACGTTGTCAGTGTGTCCCTCCAGCCTAATTTCCATTGTTGGGTTTTCTTTCATCAACCGCACCAATTTCCGCAATTCAGGATACGAACTTGCCAACAAAACATCTTCGCCTTGCTCAAAATACACACCGTTGAGGCGTATATTAGCCCCTTCTTCCAAAGGCACAAGGTACAAATCCAACTGAATTTCTTTGTAAGTAGTCGTATTCGTTAAATCTACGCTGTCTTGTGCTTCTAAATAGCCGTTTTCTTGTGCCAAAATTTTATACTTTTTGCCCAAAGGTACAACCATTTTGTATTCTCCTGCTGCTGCGTCTGCATTGGCACTGCCTATCACTTTGTCATCTGTTAGGTTCATGTAGTTCATATCCGCAGCTATCACTTGCTTTGTTTTTTGGTTGTAAACTTTGCCGTAAATCATGGCTACAGGGTTGGGTTGTACTTCTTTGGGTAGTTTTACTCGCACAATGTCCTTTGCCCCATAAGAATCTTTGTTAGACACAAAATAGGCGTAGTCGCCTGCTGCTGCTATCGTAAAATTCGCCTCACATTCTTCGGTGTTTATCATTGCCCCTAAGTTTTGCGGTTCAGACCAACGCTGCCATGTATCATCTAAACGGCGTGTAACAAAGATATCTATATTACCATAACCCGCCTTGCCTTGTGTGGCGTAGTACAATGTTACGCCGTCTGCTGCTAAAAAAGGTGCAAAATCATCTACCGAAGTATTGAGGGTAGCCCCCAAATTTTTAGGCTCTGAAAATGTACCATCATCTTGTAAAAAGCAAACGTAAATATCCATACCTCCATAGCCTTCTTCTCTATCTACGCAAGTAACCAAAGTTTTTTGGTCTGCCCCCAAACAGTGGCTCGACAGGTAGCCTCTGTTGTAATCATTGCGAATGGTAATTGGCTGCAAATCACTCCAGCCCTGCATACCCTTGCGAACTACCGAAAATAAACGACCTCCACGAAACAAAATCAGTCTGTTGTTATCGGGCATGACAGAAATAATGGCATTGGTTTGTCCGCCTACTATTTCTGTAAAAGGTTGTGCCGTTTCCCAAGTTTGCAAATCTCTACTGCGTTTCGCAAACCAAATGTCTTGCCTACCTGCCGAAAATTTATTGCTGGGGTCGCCATTGCGAACAAAATACAAGGTCTTACCATCTGGAGCTATGCGTGGGGCAAATTCATCTAAATTGCTATTGATATGTTTGCCTAAATTTTCTCTCCCTTTATCGTCAAATTGCAGATTTTTAGCCAAATTAATTTGTCCTAAATTATCTTGGTACAAATACAATTTATCTACAGCCATTGCCCCTATATCATGTAAAATAAATCCAATGTGGCTGCCATAAAAAGTAGGCGAAGGAAAACTGATTTGTTGTTGGTCATTGAGCCAAACAAACATTGTGCCTTTGACTTGGCGGAGTTCTATGGTGTTTTTTTCGCCAAAACCATTGATATTTTTGTTGGGTGTCCATGCAGAAATGATGCGGAACTGCCCATTTTGAATGGTATAAACTATGTATTGCCCGTTAGAGCTTATTTCTACAGCGTTGAAATTATTGTCGTCTTTCATGCCCCACACCACACCATAGCCTTTGTTGTCTTCGCCGTCTTGTTGTGATAAGGTACAAACTAACCTGAAATCTTTTTCTTTTTGAACAAAAATAGCTTTTGAATAAATTTTATAGGCATTAGGCAAAGTATGTTGCAAAACATAGTTACCTTGTTGTATGGTATAACTACCCGAAAAATCTGAACCTATCCGCCAATAACGGCTGTTATCATTAAAATCATCACTGAATACTATTTTATTTTGGGCTGTTAAAGGCTGTAAATTGTATAAAAAAAATAGTAAAAAATAAAGCCTAATCGTATAGTTTTTGGTTCGTTGCATAGTGAATTTTTTTAGAAGTTATTAATAATTTTTTGATGACCTCACCCCCACCCTTCCAACTCAGTTGCTCTCCATTTGGAGAGGGGGAAGGGGGGTGAGGTTTTTTATTCATGCACCCACTCCGTTTTATCTTCAATCGGACTGCGGCGAGTGGCAGGGTAATCTTTGGCTTTGCAACCCAAATAAAAGAAGCCTAAACAATGGTCTTGTGCAGCCAAGCCCAAAAAAGTTTTCATTTCTTGGGTAAAAGTACCGCCTCCCGTACTCCAATAACCTGCTAAATCGTAGGCAGTTACAGACAAATAAATGTTTTGAACGGCACAAGCCACCGCACAAATTTCCTCTATTTCAGGCACTCTATTTTGTGTATCTCTGTGCATACAAATAGCTATGACGTGAGAAACTTTTTGGTGTTGCTCAAAAAATTTGTCATATTTTTCTTGCGAAAATTTTTCGGGGGCGGTGTGGGCTTGATAAATCTCCGCCATTTTAGCAAAGAGTTTTTCTAAGCCTTTCCCAACAAAAACCTTGAACCGCCAAGGCTCTGTAAGACGGTGCGTAGGGGCAAGATTTGCGTTTTCAAGGATTTGGCGGACAATGCTTTCAGCTATTTTTTCGCCTGTGTACTGGGCGACTCCTACAGACCTGCGGTTTTTGAGTAATTCGTTAAATTCGGAAATATTATATTGCATGGTTTTGTATTTTATATTGAATACACTTCAATTCATACACGCAAATTACATACTTTCGAACAGCAAATTCATGTAGGGCAAGGGTTTTTTGTAATCTTTAACTTTCACTTCGCAGTTTCAACTTTGAAATACAACTCTGTTTCTGGTTAAATTTCCTTAAGTCTTTTGTTACACTTTATATTACTTCTACCTTTACATACATAGTCATATCTACTTTTTTATAACAAATTTATGAGCCACTTAGACTGGATAGTATTATTTGCTACCCAACTTTACATTATTGGCTACGGTGCATACCGCAGCAGAGGTGCAAAAAAAGACATGAAAAGCTACTTATTGGCAAACAACCAACTAAGTTGGCTCACCATAGGTATTTCTGTCATGGCAACACAAGCAAGTGCCATTACGTTTTTATCTATCCCCGGACAGGCTTTTTATGACGGCATGGGCTTTGTCCAAATTTACTTTGGCTTGCCTTTGGCTACGGTGGTGCTTTGCCTTACCGTTGTGCCTATCTACAAAAGATTAGGGGTTTACACCGCCTACGAGTATCTGGAGCAACGGTTTGACCTCAAAACAAGGGCTTTGGGGGCGGTGCTGTTTTTGGTGCAACGTGGACTCTCGACAGGTATTACCATTTACGCCCCTTCTTTGGTGCTTTCTACGGTGCTGCACTGGGATATTAACTGGACAATCATCATCACAGGCACTATAGTAACCATTTACACCGTTTTGGGTGGCACAAAAACCGTAAGCTATACCCAAATGCAACAAACCGCCATTATTTGGATTGGTATGTTTACGGCTACTTACATTCTTATTTCGCACCTGCCCGACAACCTTTCAGTAACAGACGTGGCTGCGGTAGCCCAAGAAATGGGTAAAATGGAATGGGTAAACTTTTCATTAGACCCTGCCAACAGATATACAATTTGGTCGGGACTGTTAGGCGGATTCTTCTTGTCTTTGTCATATTTTGGTACAGACCAATCGCAGGTACAACGGTATTTAGGCGGAGAAACTTTGAAAGAAAGTCGCATGGGTTTGATTATGAACGGCATTATCAAGATACCTATGCAGTTTTTTATCTTATTTATTGGTATTTTGTTATTTGTTTTTTACCAATTTGCCCAACCCAAATTATTTTTTAATCAAAACGAAGTAGATGCCGTTTATCAGTCTTCTTATCAAACAGAATACCGTTTGTTAGAGCAAAAATTTGAGGCAACTGTTAAAGCAAAAAAAGAAAAAATAGTGGCTTATCAACAAGCCACAGATGAATTGGAAAAAGCCCAAATAGGCAAACAACTCAATACATTGGAGCAAGAAAGTAAGGAACTTCGCAAAAAAGCCATAGCCATTATCAAAGCCAACCACCCAAAAGCAGATGCCAAAGATTCGGACTATGTATTTATTAGTTTCATTATGAACTACTTACCTATGGGACTAATCGGCTTGTTGGTATCTGTCATGATTTCTGCCTCTATGTCCTCCACTGCCTCTGCCTTCAATGCCTTAGCCTCCACAAGTATTGTAGATGTTTATAAAAGATTGATTCAGCCCGCAGCCACCGAAGAACACTATGTAAAAGCCTCTAAGTTTTTTACTATTTTTTGGGGAATTGTCTGTATTTTCTTTGCAATTTTCGTGAGTCGTTTAGACAACATGGTGCAAGCTGTGAATATCTTAGGCTCTTTATTTTATGGTACGGTATTAGGAATTTTCTTAGTAGCCTTTTACATAAAACATATTCGGGGCAATGCCGTATTTTGGGCTGCAGTAGTGTCTGAAGCTATCATCTTAGCCAGTTTTTATTTCTTAGGCGACAAAATTGCGTATTTATGGTACAATCTGATAGGCTGCGTATTAGTAATGCTCTTGGCGTGGTTGTTTGAAACCTTGTTTCCGAAAGAAAACTAATTGGGAAATTTTTGATTAGAAAATTTACACAAACCTATAAGGTTTTTTAAAACCTTATAGGTTTTATATTTTAATGTACGCCTTTTGCTGCCAAAAATCTTTCTGCATCTAAGGCTGCCATACAACCTGTACCTGCTGCGGTTACGGCTTGTCTATACACATGGTCTTGTGCATCACCTGCTGCAAATACGCCTTCTATGTTGGTACGTGAGCTACCTTTTTCTGTGATAATGTAGCCGTTGCTGTCCATCGTCAAGACATTTTCAAAAATTTGCGTGTTTGGTTGGTGTCCAATCGCCACAAAGAAACCTTTGATAGCAAAATCTTTCACTTCGCCAGAAACCGTATTTTTCACCTGCATTGCCTCTACTTCTTGTTCGCCTAAAATATCCAAAGTTTGTGAGTTCCACAAAATTTCTATGTTTTCGGTTTTCAATACTCTTTCTTGCATAATCTTAGAAGCACGCATTTTATCAGTACGTACCAATAAATATACTTTTTTGCATAGCTTAGCCAAATAACTTGCTTCTTCGCAAGCTGTATCGCCACCACCTACTACGGCTACGGTTTGGTTACGGTAAAAGTAACCATCACAAACGGCACATGCAGAAACCCCTGCATTTTGGAATTTCTGTTCGGCAGGTAAACCCAACCATTTGGCAGATGCACCTGTAGCCACAATTACGCTGTAGGCTTCTATTTCGTGGCTGTCGTCTATAATTACTTTGTGGGGGTACGAAGAAAAATCAACTTTAGTGGCAATGCCATAACGTATATCTGTACCGAAACGGGCAGCTTGTGCCTGAAAATCCATCATCATTTGAGGTCCTTTGATACCATTCGGATAACCGGGATAGTTTTCTACGTCATTCGTAATGGTTAATTGCCCTCCCGGTTGAGGACCTTGGTACATCAAAGGTTTTAGCCCTGCTCTGGCTGCATAAATAGCTGCGGTATAACCTGCGGGACCTGCCCCTATAATAAGGCACTTTACGGTTTCTTTTGTCATTTTGATTAAAAATATAAATTAAAGCAACGATTCGTAATATTCAAAAAATTTTTTGAGGTCTGTATCTTTGTCTATGTCCAACTTTTCTGTTTCCCAAAACTTCTCTAACAACTCTTTTTTCTCTGCAAAAGTTTTTAGCAAGGCTTTTTTCTTACGACTGACCTCTATCCACTCTTGATTTTTCACTATATAAAAGGTAGTTTCATCAGTATAACGGTTAGCTGGCGGTTCTGCATACGCCTCTGCCTTGCCTGCTTTGCTAAATACTTTGGTGTGCTTTTTTATAAAAGCTAATTTGTTACCTTCATAAATTACTTCACAATACGCCTCTTGTACGGTTTTGCCTGTAGGTACTTTATAGGCTTTAAAATACATCGTTTGTGTAGGTAAATAAAAACCAAAGGTAGGCACTTGCCCTTTGATGACCAACAAAGAATCTCCTTTGGGAGTCTTAAACATCAGTTCATTTTGATACACATTAAACTTTAAGGGAATACTATCATATTTTTTGCCTTGATACACCAACCAACCTCTTGACCATTCTGTAAATAACAAAGGTGTTCCTTTGGTGGGTATGTCATTATGCACATATAGCCAATTATTATTTGCACCATTGGCGGTTGCACCATTGATTTGCTGGTTCATCAAAGCATTGCTGTCTTGAGCTGTGGTGCTAAATACAGATAATAATAAAGCTATTATTAAAAATTGTTTCATTTTTGTTGTTTAATTAGTTTGTCAAATCTATCTAAAAACTATGTTTTTATCAACTTTACAGTTGTATTAAGGTTTTAGCTCTTGAGCTATGCTGCTCGTAAACTCCTGATAATTAATCAATTCGTTATGCGTACCATTAGGCACTGTAATAAATTTATCTTGTGGTTTCAATAATTTTTTTAGTTTTTCTGCCGAACTATACGGAATTACCTCGTCTGCTGTGCCATGAAAAACAAGAATTGGACAACGCACATCTATTATGCGTAAATCTGTACGCAAGTGGTACTTCAGCAACCACTGAATAGGAAAAATGCCTAAATAATAATTTTCTCCAATGTCTAACAAATTGTAATAAGGTGTTTCTAAAATCAATTTTTGAGGCGTATTATTAGCTGCCAAATACGTGGCAATGCCTGTTCCCAAAGACCTACCATAACAAATAATTTGCTTTTCGGCAAAATGTTCTTTGGCAAAGTTATAGACTAATTGGGCATCATCTAATAGATTTTTTTCAGACAATTCGCCTGTACTTTTGCCGTAGTTTCTGTAATCATATACCATTACATCATAGCCAAATTGCGTAAAATAGCTTACAATATTTGACCACCTCTCCAAATCACCTGCATTGCCATGTGAATAAACAATGACGCCTTTTGTTTTCTTGGCTTTTAACCATAACAAATTGATGTGTGCTTTGCCGTCATTCGTAGTCAAAAAATGTTCACTATAAATAGCTTTGAGAGAATAGCGGAAATTTTGGGGCAAGGGTGTAGGGTGAAAAATGATTTTTTCTTGTATAAAATACAATACACCTGCCACCAAACAATACAGTAGCAGCAAAATGGCAAGTACAATCAAAAGGATTTTTTTCATATTGTAAGGTACTAATGTCTTGTGAAGAAGTTAGTAATTTATATTGTATAAAATAACAAAAGGCTGTTTAGAGGCAGCCTTCTGTTATTTTTTTGTATTAATCTTCGTTTGTGGTAGTTTCATCTTCGTTTTCGCTGTACTTACTACCATCAGCCTTTTTCTTATTGGTTTGTTGTACCAGCACTTTATCTACTTTGTTGCCGTCCATGTCCATAATCTCAAAACGGTACTCGCCAAATTCTACCACGTCAGCCTCTTTGGGTAGCCGTTCTAATTGGAACATCATAAAGCCTCCCAAAGTAGAATAGTCATTAGTAAAACGGTGGAAATTCAAAATTTCTTTCAACTCGTCTATTTTAGTATCTCCTTCTACTAACCAAGAACCGTCTTCTCTTCTAATGGCTTTCAGTTCGTCTGTTTCATGGAAAGAAGGCATTTCACCAAAAATAGACTCTATAATATTGTGGAGTGTAGCTATACCCTGAATTTCTCCGTATTCATTCAAAATCATGGCTACATAGTTACGGTTCTTGCGGAAATTTTCTAACAACTGCAAGGCAGGCATATTAATATGCACATACAAAGGCTGTTTAATCAATTCTTCTAAGATAATTTCTTCTAATTCAATGAATTGCTTTAAAATGTCTTTTACATATACCACACCCAACACTTTGTCTAAAGACCTGTCGCAAACGGGGAACATATAGTAACTTGTATTAAAAACGACTTGGCGAATTTCCATTTCAGAACTATTAATGTCTAACCATGCTATATCACTGCGGTTAGTCATCAAAGTATGTGCTTTTCTGTCGCCAAAACGGAAGACTCCTTTTACTAATTCAGATTCCTTTTTCTCAATAATCCCATGTTGTGAGCCTTGTTCAATCATCAATTTCAGTTCTTCTTCTGTCATTGGTGGCTCGTCATTGGGTTCTATGCCCATGACTTTGAGAATAATTTTTGTAGAAATACTCAAAAATGTAACTAATGGCGAAGTAATTTTTGCCAACAATTTCATCATGGGAGCAAACTGAACGGCTATCCCTTCTGGGTTATTCAAACCAATGGCTTTGGGTACTAACTCGCCCAAAATGAGGGACAAATACGTCATTGCACCTACCACTGCCACAAAACTTAGGATTTCTGCATATTCGGCAATCGTAGGAATGGTTAAGAAATATTCAGTTAGAGTCTTGGTAATCGTGCTACCACCATACGCATTTGCCAACGTACCTACTAAGGTAATACCAATCTGAATGGTTGAAAGGAATTTGTCGGGTTCTTTGGCTAACTCTAAGGCGGTTACTGCTTTTTTGTTGCCGTACTTTGCTTTTTGTTGAAGGCGTGTCTTTCGGGACGAAATAAGAGCTATTTCAGACATTGAGAAAACGCCATTCAAAATTATCAGTAGAATGATAATGACTGCTTCAAACATTGGTAGTGAGTAGTTGGTGATTGAAAAAGAGTTTGCTAAAAAAATCTGCCAATAAACTTAGTAAATTTTGTTGATTATCAAGCAATTAACAACTTGTTTTTAATTTTGACAAAACTTTTTTATTACTCTAACATCTAAAAATAAGGTTTTTTTAACAAAATGCAAATTTGAGTATTTTTTTTACAAAAAATACTTTCCTAACCCCAAATTATTATGTTACCCAAACAACTTGTGCTTATTGTACTTTGTTTATTAATGCTTGCTTGTGATAAGCCACAACAATCAAACGAAAATAAAGTTGCCACTACTACCAAGATAATTTGTTTACAACCCTTCAAAGGGGCTAATCCCGAATATGTCCGTTTGATTCAAAAGAATATTACTAATTTTTACGGCTATGAAGTGATGAGTCTTGCCCCGATTGATGCCCCTCCAACTGCTTTTGTGAATATCAAAAGTCCACGTTATCGGGCAGACTCTCTGTTAATTCATTTGTGGCAGCGTTGTCCCGATAATTTTTCGCATATCATTGGTATTGCCCCCTTCGATATTTCTATGACTAAACGAGATGAAAACGGCAATATTAAAACGCCAATTAGTAAATATACAGACTTTGGGATTTACGGTTTGGGTTACTGTCCCGGTAAATCTTGTGTAGTTTCTTATTTCCGTCTTTTACATACTAACAATGAAAAAACCAAACAACGCATCATTAAAGTAGCTTTGCATGAATTTGGGCATAATTTGGGCTTGCCACATTGTCCAGACACAAAATGTTTGATGCAAGATGCACGAGAATCTATGAAGACTATAGACAATGTGGGTATTCAACTTTGTGGGGCTTGTAAAGAGAAGATTCAATAAATGTGTGGGCTGAAGCCCACACTCCAGTTAAAAAATGCTGCTGATGTCCATTACAAAACCTGTTACTACTTTTGATTTTAACAACCCTTCGCCAACTAATTTTTGGTGCAAAATATATTCATTATTGTTGCTCAAAAAATACTGTTCTATACTTTGATTATCTGTATCTACTATCCAATACTCCGCTATTTGGTGTTGAGCATAGTCTTTGAATTTGATACCATAATCTGTTTTGCGAGTGCTATCCGACAACACCTCCACCGCCAAATCTGGTGGCGGAAATAGTAACTGGTCAGGAGTAAATTCGGCTGCCTTTTGGCTACCAAAAAACACTACATCTGGCTCATAATCATTGCGACTACAGCGTATCATTACTTTTTCTACGCCTACAATACCCAAACGGTGGTCATCAACATAAATACTTAATCGGGCAGCTATGCGAGTACAAGCTACCCAATGCTTATTTTTGACAGGTGAATGAAAAATAATTTCGCCATTAATAAATTCGGCTTTGGTATCTTCATGTACCAAATTGTAAAATTGTTGGCGTTTTGCTCTTTCTTGCTGCCAAAACGTATTCAAATCTTCCAAGATTTGTGGAAAATTAGGGTCGTTTTTTAGTCTTTCAAGGTTAAGCAACATAGAAATATTGTTTTGATTTATCATTTATTATTACGTAAGCAAAAACTTTTTCGTTGTGCCTATGTTTCATTCCACAAATCTTTGTTGGGTTTGTTGATACCTGTGTCCCAATTTTGTTGGAAAGCAAAACGGCTTTTATCCAACCCTAACCACTCTAAGGCGTTGGTACTCAACATTTTTTCTTTGATAGCATCACTATAAGGCGAAGAATCTATGATTTCGGCAGGGACTAATTCGCCCAACGGAAACGGATAATCTGTGCCTAACATGATTTTGTCTGCCCCTACGGTTTGCACCAAAAAGTCTAAGGCTTTTAAATCATGTACCAAAGAATCTACATAAAATTTGCCTAAATAATTGCGTGGATTTACGTTGTTGTCTATAGCACACAAATCTGGTCTTACCAAAAAACCTTGTTCTATTCGCCCAATCGTGTAGGGAAAAGTACCGCCACCATGAGCAAAAGCCACACGCAGTTTGGGCAGTTTCTCGAAAACGCCACCAAAAAGCATGGAACAAATAGCCAACGTAGTTTCGGCAGGCATACCAACCAACCAAGGCAAAAAGTATTTGGGCATTTTGGCTTGTCCCATCATTTCCCAAGGGTGAACGAAAATAGCAGCCCCTAACTCTTGTGCAGCCTCAAAAATAGGGAACAGTTCGGGGGCATCTAAATTCCAGTCGTTTACATGAGAACCTATTTGCACGCCAGACATACCCAACTGTTTTACACACCGTTCCAACTCTTTGATAGCCAAGTCGGGAGATTGCATAGGCAGAGTTCCCAACCCTACAAACCTATCGGGATAATCATGGCAAATGCCTGCAATATGGTCATTCAGAATTTTAGAAAGGTCTAAAGCATCATGTGGTTTTGCCCAATAACTGAACATAACGGGAACAGTAGAAAGCACCTGTACGTGGACATGGTGTTCGTTACATTCGTGAATACGAGTTTCGGGACTCCAGCAGTTATCCTGAATTTCTCTGAAAAACTTGTTGTCTATCATCATTCTTGCCCGACAAGGTGCGTGATGTTCTAACCGAACAAAGCCACCGTAGCCGTACCTTTCTCTAAGGTCAGGGTATTTTTCGGGCAAAATGTGCGTGTGAATGTCTATGGTTAATAAATCCTTGTGATGTAAAGACATGGTTGTGTGTGGGTGAATCGTTATCAAAATTATGAATAAAATTGTAGTCTTACAAAACTATTTATAGGCGTTTGAACTTAACTTTATGATACAACCTTACAGGACTACTATGAATACACCTATTGTTTCTATAGAGCAACTGTCTTTCGACAAAATTTATTCTTATGCCGATTATCTAACATGGCAATTTACTGAAAGAATAGAACTTTTACGAGGTTATATTCGCCAAATAGTTGCTCCTAACCGCAGACATCAACGGGTTTCAGGCAGATTTTACAAGCATTTTGCAGACTTTTTATACAAAAAAAGTTGTGAGGTTTATTATGCTCCTTTTGATGTAAAATTGATTAAAAATCCACAAGGAAAAACAGCCAAAGAAATTTATACGGTGGTACAACCCGATATTTGTGTGATTTGCGACCCCAACAAATTAGATGAGCAAGGTTGTTTGGGTTCACCAGATTTAATCATAGAAATTGTTTCTGAAAATAATGTGAAAAGAGATGTGCAAGAAAAGTATGAATTGTATGAAGAAAATGGTGTGTTGGAATATTGGATAGTACGACCTTATGAAAACAGCCTACAACAATTTTATTTGGAACAAGAAAAATATGTATTGAAAAAAACTTACTTGTCGCCAGATAGTATTTCGCCAATTATTTTGCCCAATTTGTCTATTGATTTATCTGAAGTCTTTGAGGAAGGTGTTTAATAAAAATAGGTTATTAAGGTCTGTAGCATAGACTTCAGTCTGTGCCTGTAATGCGTTGCTAATCAATTAATTATTACACAGACTAAAGTCTATGTTACAAAATCTTAAAAATGTTTAAAGAGTAAATTATTTTCTTTGAGGCTCTTTTTTTGGGCAAAAACACCTATTTTTGCCCAAAAAAAGATGAATTTATTAGAATTATTTACAGAAGAAGAAAAACTAAGCCTATTGAAAGAGGATAAAAAATCGGCTACTTTGACCAACAGACAACTTTTTCAGCAGTACGTAGCCCAAACGTCTGATAGTCCTTTGTTGTTGGAAATCAAATCGGCAGAAGGAGTGCTGATGACAGGGACAGACGGACAGAAATATTATGATTTGATTTCAGGAATTGGCGTGAGCAATATTGGGCATAGACACCCCAAAGTGATAAAAGCTATTAAAAAACAGCTCAAAAAATATATGCACCTGATGGTGTATGGCGAATTTGTGCAAGCCCCACAAGTTAAATTAGCCCAAAAGTTAGTAGAAACTTTGCCCCCACATCTTAATAATGTCTATTTTGTCAATTCGGGCAGTGAAGCCGTAGAAGGTGCGTTAAAATTGGCAAAAAGGTACACCGCAAAAACCGAAATTATTTCGTGCAAAAACTCCTATCATGGCTCTACACATGGAGCTTTGAGTATTGGAGGCAACGAAAAATTCAAAAACTCTTTTCGCCCTTTACTACCTGATATTCAACAAATTGAGTTTAATAGCGTGGCAGATTTAGATAAGATAACGTACAAAACGGCTGCCGTCATCATAGAAACCGTACAAGGCGAGGCGGGTGTACGAGTGCCAGATGCTGCCTACCTCCAACGCCTAAGTTACAAGTGCAAACAAGTAGGGGCTTTGTTGATTTTAGATGAAATTCAATGCGGTTTTGGGCGGACAGGTAAGTTTTGGGCATTTGAACATTTTGGGGTTACACCAGACATTTTGGTTTGTGCGAAAGGCATGGGTGGCGGTATGCCTATTGGGGCTTTTATTGCTTCCAAAGAAGTGATGACTACCCTCACGCACCAGCCTATTTTGGGGCATATCACTACGTTTGGCGGGCATCCTGTGTCTTGTGCTGCGTCTTTGGCTACTTTAAAAGTAATCCAAAAAGAAAAATTGTATGAAAAGGCAGAAGAAAAAGCCGAAATTTTCAAAAAATTCCTCATTCACCCCAAAATTAAGGACATTCGGAACTGCGGTTTGATGATGGCAGTAGAGTTTGAAAACTACGAAACCCTCAAACCTATTATAGACAAAGCCATTACGTATGGCGTACTCACAGATTGGTTTTTGTTCTGCGACAACTCTATGCGAATAGCCCCACCCCTGACCATTACCAAAAGTCAAATTTATGAAGTCTGCGGGATTTTGTTGAAGGCTATCAATGGGTAAATTCCTCCCTTGCAAAAAGGTATAATTTTTTACGGTATTTTGACAAAAGTAATGCTTAAAGATGTCATCTTTTGAAAAGATGACATCTTTAAGCATTACTTTTGTGAGAAGTCTATTGTAAAAATAGTATTAATTCTTACTTTTATTACATTTGAATTTCTATACTAACATTTAGGACACTTAGCTAACTTCAACTTCGTATGAACTTCATTCGCCTTTTTTTCATACTATTTTTTTTGTGTATTTTCAAAAATTATGCACAAATCTATAAAGTTACGACTTACCAAACCGAACAAGGTCTGCCCACAAATTTAACCAAAATGAATGTGCAAGATGATAAAGGTTTTGTATGGATATGCACAGATGCAGGTTTGATACGCTATGACGGCAGGCAGTTTATACAATACAAAGAGCAGTTTGTAAGCCAATACATGAAAGCACTGCACAAAACCGCCAAAGGCGAGTTGTATTTGGTACATGACATGGGCTTAGAAAGAATTGAAAATCAAGTAGATACAGTTATTTTTCATCATGTTTTATCAGGTAGTACGGCTCTTACAGATTCTACTTTGTTGTATCCCAAAAGTGTTTTTGAGGCTGCCGATGGCAAATTATGGTTTGGCGAACCCGAAAACGTAAGTGCTTATGATATAAATACAAAAAAATTTAAACGATATTTTTTAGGCACAAAAAACCAAAGTTCAAGTTTTATTCGTTCTTTTTCTTTTGCCGAAGATGGTTTTGGTAGTTTCTATGCTGTTTCACAACAAGGTTTTCTGTATTATTATGACGTAGAAAATGATACATTTATAGAAGTAGTGATTCCTAATCGGGCATTTAAAACGGCAAACACCCTGCTACAAAATAAACAAGGAGAACTACTTTTGGGTACAGATACTGGCTTATTTGCTCTTAGTGTTACACCACAAGGCAAGTTATTGCAGTGTACTTTGTTAGCAAATATGGGTGGTGTTTCGTGTTTAGCGAAGGATTTGCACCAAAATATTCTGATTGGCACATGGAACAGTGGCTTATTCAAGGCTACTTTACAAAACCTCACGACATTTCAAGTAACGAGTGTGGACAACCTCTATGCCTATGTGATTAATGGCGTGTATTGTACGCCCAAAGGCGAATTGTGGGTGAGTACAGACAACGGTATTGCGTATTTATACATGACTTCTTTTGCCAAACTTAACTTGCCCTTCCGAAGAATTTATATGCAAGACATCACTTTTTCGGATAACAAATCCATAGCATACTTGACAGATGGAGCAGACATTTATCAAATTGATTTGGATAGAAACACCAAATTTTTAAGTGCCAAACCCAATTACCAGACAATCTACAAGGAAAATGATGGAGATATATTAGCCCTTGCTTATACACAAAATACAATTTGGGCAGGTAATAGTAGAGGCGAAGTGATAAAAGTAAGCAATAAAAAAGTTGAAAAAATAAAATTAGGGGCAAAACACAAATCTGTTTTTTATCTGTATGCAGATGGTAGTAAGATTTGGGCAAGCCGTTTTGATAATGATACCTTGTTGCAAATGGACAACCAAACCAATGAAATAAAGTATTATACAGCCTCAAAAGGTATTCATTCGCCAACTATTGCTACAAAAAGGTCATTACAAGGCAATTTATATACAGTGGCTTTGAATGTAAAGCAATATCTTTTGAAATATAACCCTACAGCCGATAAATTTGAAAACATTAGCAAGCCGATAGCTGCAAAGATTGCCCCTAATTGGCAAGTAACAGATTTTGCTTTTGATAAAAACGAAAAAATCTATTTGGGGACTAATCAAGGTTTATTTACGTTAGATAATGATTCTTTACGTAAAATCAAATTAGACCATGATTATGAAATCAAAGCTGTTTATTTTGACCAAAAAGACGTTTTATGGGTAAGTACAGATGTAGGACTGTTACGCCAACAACACGACCATTTTATTTTGTTCAATGAGTTTAACGGCTTGTCGTCTAAGACTATGACCTACCGAGCCATAGATACAGACGGCATGAACCGCATTTGGGTAGCTACTGCCAATGGTATTTGTTTTTCGCAGTTGGAGGTGGTCGAAAAACGCCAAACACCTACGCCTATTTTCTTGGGCTTGAAAAATAATGGCAAACGTATCGTATTGAATGACAAGGAGTTACTCTTTCGGAGTAATTCTTTGCTAACGGGTACGTATATTTCACTAAGTTTTCCGACAGACCGTATTTTGTACCAATACCGCATCTCGAATATCAATAATAACGAATGGACAACACCAGAAATGACGACAGAGTTGCTTATCCCCAATTTAGGTTTTGGCGAATACCAAATGGAAATTAGGGCTTTACAACAAGGCGGTTATGATTGGAGTGAGCCTTTGCAGCTACAATTTGCGGTAGAAAAGCCTATGTATTTGCAATGGTGGGCTATTGTTGCGTACATTTTGGCAGCTTTTGGGGTAATTGGTATCAGTGCGAAGTTGTATAGCCGAAAATTGGAGAAAGAAAAAGAACAGTTGGAGCAAGTGGTAACGGAAAGAACCGAAAAAATTAAACAACAAGCCGATGCCATTTTAGCGGTGCATCAGACATTGGAAAAAAAGAACAAAGACATTGTAGCCTCTATTAACTACGCCAAACGGATTCAAGATGCGATGTTGCCTACGCTGCAAGATTTTGAGAAAAGGTTTGGTATGAATAACTTTTTTGTACTTTTTCGTCCCAGAGATATTGTCAGTGGCGACTTCTATTGGTTAGCCCAAGTGCGAAAAAACAATGTGAACTATACCATATTGAGTGTGGCAGACTGTACAGGGCATGGTGTACCGGGTGCTTTTGTAAGTATGGTGGGCTGCAATATTTTGAATAATTTGGTGAAAGAAAATTTAATTATAGCACCTAATCGTATTCTTACTTTACTTGACCAAGAAGTGAGGAAGACCTTGCAACAAGACAAAGGTAATAGCAAAGACGGTATGGACATTGCAATTATTACCCTTACGCAGCACACAGCAAGCAACTCTACAGCTACAGGCTTGTATTCGCATATAGCATATGCAGGGGCAATGAACCCTCTGTACTATGTACAAAATGGCGAGTTGTTAGAAATAAAAGCTACTAAAAAGCCTATTGGCGGTAGTGAAGACCAAGAAAAAGAGTATGCAGCCCATGAAATAGTCATAAACTACCCTACTCATATTTATTTGTGTAGTGATGGTTACCAAGACCAATTTGGCGGTACACAAAGCAAAAAATTGATGCCTAAACGGTTACGAGAGTACCTACACACGCACCACCAAGCAGCTATGCCCCAACAACTGCAAGCCTTACAGACACATTTTGAACTGTGGAAGGGTACAGAGGAGCAAATAGATGATGTTACGATTGTGGGGGTGGTGGTGTGAAAGTAAGGCTGTTGTTAGGAAACAAACTTTGGAAAGTATTACAAAAAATTTCTATTACATTTGAGAATGTAGCACCTTAGCTTAGTTGGTTCTCATCTTATTTTTTATTAATAATTTTATTAGAATTTTAACAATTATGCCATTATTTACTTCTCTACCCACCAACTGGAACATTTCCGAAACAGAAGCCATAGCATTACAAGAGGCGTATGCCACAAAAGTCGTAGCCACAGATAATTTCCAACAACCTGTAAAATATATTGGCGGAATCGATGTAGCTTATGCCCAACATACAGATAAAATGGTGGCTGCGGTAGCTATTATAGAAGCTGCCACACTGCAATTAGTGGAGGTCGTAACGGCAGAAACCTGCACACAGTTTCCGTACATTCCTACTTTGTTTTCTTTTAGGGAAATACCACCTATTGCCAAAGTCTTTGAAAAGTTGTCTTTAATTCCTGATATTTTTATTTGTGATGGACATGGGCAAGCCCACCCTCGCCAATTCGGTTTGGCTTGTCATTTGGGCGTATGGTATGACATACCAACTATAGGCTGCGGAAAGTCTTATTTGGCGGGTAGTTATGTAGCCAGTGATTTAGCCCAAGAAAGAGGCAGTTTTGTAGCTTTGCGAAACGAAAAAGGACAGGAAATAGGCAGGGCTTTGCGAACACAAAACGGAATTAATCCATTATTTGTGTCTGTAGGGCATAAAATTAGTCTTACTACTGCGTGTGAATGGATACTTCGCCTAAGCCCACAATACAGACAACCCGAACCAATACGACACGCCGACCATGCGGTTAGGAGTTTTGCAATTTAAAGGTCAATATAAACGTAGTTCCTTCATTTTCAATGCTTTCTACGTCTATTGTGCCGTCCAAAACTTCTACTTGTGTTTTGGCAAGGTATAATCCTAAGCCTTTGCCGTCTATTTCTAAATGTTGGCGTTGGTAGAGTCTAAATAGCTTGGTTAAGTCCTGAATCCCCATGCCGTTGTCTTGTATTTTTACCATCAAAAATTTATCTGTTTGGTAAGTCGTAATGTCTATGACGGTTTGGCGGTCTTTTGACCTAAATTTAATGGCGTTTTGCAACAACTGAAAAATAATATTTTGTATATACGGCTTTACTGCAACAATCATGGCATTGCTACCAAAATGTGTCTGCACCACTGCCCCAGCTTGGTGAATTTCCTCTGCCAATTCCAACAGTTGTGCCGTAATGACCTCTATCATGTTTACTTGTTCGTACACTTTAATCGTACTGCCTCGTACATCTAAGATTTGATTGAGGTCTTTAATCACAAAATCCAGATTGGTTGCAGCCTCACCTAACTTGTCTATAATATTCTCATTTTCAGACGTATAAATATTTACTCCCATTTTAAATAAGTTGGTCAAGCCTAAAATATGGGCAATGGGGGCTCTTAAATGGTGTGATACAATGTATGAAAACTGTTCTAAATCTTTGTTTTGAGCTGCCAATCTTTCAACGGCTTCTTCTAACTGCTCCGTTCTTTCCTTGATTTTGTGTTCAAGGCTGTTGTTCAATGCTTCTATTTCTGTTTTTTGTGAAGAAACTTGGTCGTTTAATACCCGTAAACTTTCATTTTGCTCTGTTAATCTTGCTTGGTGCAACAAAATTTCTTGATTTTTAGCCGTAATTTCCTGTTTTTGTTGTTCTAAAAGTAAGTTGGCTTGCTGTTTCTGCTTAAAAAGTCGGTACAAAAAATAAACCAATAGTAATAAACCTAATGCCCCACCAATCAGCATATTTCTTTCTAAAGTACGAATTTTCAATTCATCTTCTTTCAACAAATGCTGCACATTCAACGCCTTTATTTGGTGTTCTCTTTTGTCTATTTCATACTCACTTTGTAGTTTGTGAATTTCCAAATTTTTGTCTTCATTGAACAAACTATCGTGCAATGCAGTCCCTTTTTCATAGTACAAAAGGGCTTGCTGCGGTTGTTTTCGTTTTTTATAAATTTCGTATAAAACAAAATAGTTATCCCGCATCATTTGCATAGCCTGCATAGCCGTAGCCAACTGCAAAGAATGTTGTGCGTACAACGTAGCCCTGTCCAAACGGCTGGTTTTTTGGTAAATATTGGCTAATTTATTCAAAATATACGCCATACCTTCTCTGTCATTAATCTGTTCAGCTACTTTTAAGGCTTTGTTCAAGTAGTCATCTGCTGCACTTACGCTGTTAGTGGAGTAATAAATTTCGCCAATATGTGCAGAAGATTCGGCTGTTCCTTTTAAATCTCCTATACCTTCTTGATAGCGAAGGGCTTGGAAAAAATAATCTAAGGCTTTTTCGTATTCTTTAAATTCCTGATACACCTTGCCCAATTCCATCAAGCAAATAGCTGTTCCATAAACATCTTTATAGGCTTTTCTGATTTTGAGGGCTGCCTCTTGGTATTTGATAGCAGACGAGTCGTTTTCTAGGTGGTAATAAATCCGCCCAACATTGCTCAAAATACTTGCTTTGCCCAAATTATCATCTAATCTTTCACGAATCCGAAGGGCTTGTAACAATAGTTCTAAAGACTTGTTGTAATGCCCTTGTTTTTCAAACAACAAGCCTATGTTATTCAAACATGACGAAATCCCCAAAGAGTCTTTGAGTTTTACTCGCAGTTGATAAGACTGTTCGTAGCAACCCAAAGCTGTTAAATAGTCGCCTTGTTGGTTGTAAACATTCGCAATATTGTTGTACGTTTGAGCAACATAACTGTCATTGTCATATTTTTCGCCTAAGAGTAAGGCTTTTTGAAAGTAAGCCAAAGAATTCCCGAAGTTACTTTGTAACAAGTAGGCTAAGCCAATCAAATTATAGGCTTCTACCAGACTCTCTCTACGATTACTACGTTGGCAAATCTCTATGGCTTGTTCTGCCAAAGTAATACATTTTTGGGGTTCTCTATTTTTTTGAGCCTTAGCTAACTGCAAGAGTATCACTAGTTTAGTAGAATCATGTAGGCGGGGTTTCTGTAATAATCTTTGTAAACTATCAATCGTGGCATTAGGCTGTTGGGCTTTGGAAGCCCGCAGGTTGGTCGTAAAAAAAATAAAGACAATAATATAAAAAAAAGAAGTGAGTTTCATAAATCCTTGCCCAAACATACACGAAAAGAATTGGTAGAACGAAAAAAAGAAGCCTCAAAGTATATTTTTATAGTTTTGAGTGCCAAAAATTACTTGCTAATTACATTACAAAGGTAGGGAAAAGTCCTTAAGATTTTATTATTCTATACTATATTTAAGTTCATAAAACTTTTAAAGTTAAGCATTAAGGATTTTACTTGTATCTTTAAAACCTAATGGTTGCATTCAATTATGGTCATTACTAATTAATTTTAGGATTGTATTTTTATTAAAATAGAAAGAGTTTATATTAGGGTAGTCTTAAATATGTAATACTGGTGTGGAAAATTTGAGTACATTTATAGAAAAGTAACTTTTAAAAAAATATTACTTTTCCATGATTAGCTGTCCTAATTGCCACAGTGAAAAAGTGAAGTTAAATGGTTATATCCATAACCGTAAATAGCATCATGCTTGTAAAAGTTGTGGTCATCAGTTTGTATTAAAGCCTGAAAATAAGGTAATTACAGAAAAAAGAAGAAATCCTTAATTAATAAATTACTACTAAAAATATCCTTAGCAGGCATTGCTTGGTATCTGAGGCGTGGTTACAAGGCTATATCAGTGATTTATATGCTAGTTGTTCTGATAATTTATATGCAGCCTTCCCCAACCAATCCTATATAGATGAGTATTTGGAAGATAAGTTTGAGGAGTATATCTATACCATAGCCCCGTTAAAAAACACTTGTCCATCTGAATTTACAACTTCATGGGCGAATATTGAGACATTTGAGCCATATTTAGGGATTGATTTTGAACATTTGTGCTACCAAAAACGCCTCTAACAGTTGGGGTGCTTGATAAGCACAGATAGTGAGAAAGTTAGTCAAGTAAGCTGTGTTAAATAAAATTTCAATAGCTACAAAAAATCTACTGTATTTTTCATAAATTAGCTTACGTTTTTAGCAATATTGATATGTTTGAAGAAATCAAAGAACTTTTAGCACAACGCCAACTACAAAAGTCTATCGAGGCTTTATTGGCTTTGGAGATTATCCAAAACAACCCGACTTGGTTAGAAGAACTTAACCAATTCAACACTCTTTACACCAACCTACTAAAACAGCAAAAAGAAGGCAGTCTTTCTTTTAGTACCTATATGGATACGGTAGATGACTTGTTCAACAAATTGACGGCTTTCGTCAATACTGTAGAAGATGGTGGCACACCTACCCCAATCGTAACGCCACAAATTAAGATAAATACCAACGCTGCCCCAACAGATACGCCCCCAATGCAAGCCAGAGGCACACACGAAGAACCTAGCAGCACAAGTAGCAGTGGCATAAAAAAAAGTGAAGATATAAGTATAGAAGACGCAAAGAGTCTCTTTGAAAAATCGAAAGGCAATGATTATGAAAATACTTATAAGTACGGCAAAAAAATATTGAACGTAGAACCAGATAATCAAGATGTATTGAGGTATGTAGGTTTGGCGTGTTTTTACTTACAAAAAGATAGTGAAGCCATAGAATATTTTACTAAAGCATTGGCTATCAAGGAGAATGACGCAGAAATTTGGAACAAATTAGGCGATGCTCACAAAGACGCAAAAGAATACGACCAAGCAGCCAAAGCCTATAACAAAGCCTTGCAGTTTCGCCCAGACGAAATTATGGATTGGGTGAACTTGGGTACGGTAACTCGTCATGCAGGAAAATACCAAATAGCTTTGGGCTACTACCAAAGAGCCTTGCAATTAGATGCTAACCATATCAAAGCCTTGCTAAACTTGGCGTATTTGTATATTCAAATGAAAGAATACCAAACTGCCTTGCCTTGGTATTTTAAAATCATTGACTTAGAACCAGACAACCACAATGCTCTTTACAATTTAGGTTGGATTTATAGCACAATTAAAGACTATGAAAAATCTATTATTTACTATGAAAGAGCAGGAAAAATACAATCTAATGACGAGGTACTTTGGAACAATCAAGGCATCAATTACTACTATTTAGGACAATACGAAAAGTCTATTGAATACTACAAAAAAGCAACAGATATTAACCCTAAATATGCCTTAGCATGGGATAATATAGGCTTGTCTTACACGCAGTTACGCCAATATGACAAAGCCTTAGATGCCTACTTGAAAACAGCAGCCATTACGCCAGATGACTACGAACTTTGGAATAATATTGGCATTGCGTATGCGGAATTAGACCAAAACGAAAAAGCCGTAGAAGCCTACCAAAAAAGTTTGGCTCTCAACGAAAAGTACCATAAAGCATGGTTGAACTTAGGGCTTACGTACCAAGATTTGAAAGAAGAAGACAAAGCCTTAGCAGCTTATCATAAGGCTATAGAAGTGAAAGAAGACTATCATCAAGCATGGTACAATGCGGGTAATATTTACCGAGTGCGTGGAGATATGCAAAAAGCCATAGAATATTACGACAAATCCTTGTCGTATTCGCCTACTTACGCAAGAGCTTGGTGCAATAAGGGCATTTGTTTAGAGGAACTTAAACAGATTCAAGAGGCTATTGACTGTTACCAAAAGGCAGCCGATAATGACCCTTTGAATGCGAATTATCCCTATAATATTGGTCATGCGTACTATGCCAACAAAGAGTATAGCAAAGCCATAGAGTTTTACAAAAAATCATTGGAATTAAATCCTTCTGATTATGAGGCATTTAACGACTTAGGTTTGTGCTACAACTACTTGACACAATACCAAGAAGCCTTAGAAAATTTCAATAAATCGGTAAGTTTAAACCCGAAATTTTACCAAGCATGGAACAACTTGGGCTTGTGCTACTACAACGTCAAAGACTACCAAAAATCTATTGAAGCCTATCAAAAAGCTATAGATATTTTCCCAGATTACGACAAAGGCTGGTTCAATATTGGTTTGTCGTATATGTACCTGCCGAATTTTACAAGGGCAATAGATTGTTTCAACAGGTCATTAGACATTCGTCCTAACCAACCCAAAGTTTTATACAATTTGGCTTGTGTTTTTAGCTTGCAAAAAGACAAAAACAAAGCCTTAAAAACCCTGCGAACTTGTGTAGAATTAGCTGCGTCTTACAAAGAAGATGCAACCAAAGAAAGAGATTTTGAATGGTTGTGGCAAGACAGCGAATTTAAAGAAATTGTAAAAGGTACTTCGGATTGGGGTGGTAGATAAAAAATAAAGAGATGTAATCTTTTTGAAAGATTACATCTCTTTATTTTTCAAGCTAAACAATTTATTTGGCTAAAAACTAAGCCAATTCTTTCAATTCTTCTTTCACCCAATCATAGCCTCTTTTTTCCAATTCTAAGGCTAATTCTTTAGTACCAGACTTCACTATTCTGCCCTTGTAAAGTACATGAACAAAATCAGGCACAATATAATCCAATAGGCGTTGGTGGTGCGTAATGACTACAGTTGCATTGTCTTTGGTTTTCAGTGTATTCACACCATTGCCCACAATACGCAAGGCATCTATGTCTAAGCCCGAATCTGTTTCGTCTAACACCGCCAATTTGGGTTCAAGCAAAGCCATTTGGAAAATCTCGTTGCGTTTCTTTTCGCCACCCGAAAACCCTTCGTTCAAAGAACGGCTCAATAGGGCTTTGTCTATATGCACTAACTTCATTTTCTCTTGTAATAACTTCAAAAATTTAGCTGCGTCTATAGGTTCTTGTCCTCTGTATTTTCTAATGGCATTGTAAGCTGTTCTCAAAAAGTTGGTATTACTTACGCCCGGTATTTCTATGGGGTGCTGAAAAGCCAAAAAGAAACCTTCGCCAGCTCTTTCTTCGGGGGCTAATTCTAACAAGTCTTTGCCCATAAAGTTGATGCTACCTTCTGTTATTTCGTAGTCTTCACGTCCCGCCAACACAGAGGCTAAGGTACTTTTGCCAGAACCGTTAGGTCCCATGATGGCGTGTACTTCACCTGCGTTTACTGTCAAGTTAATGCCGTTTAATATTTGCTTATCGCCTATTTTGGCGTGTAAATTGTTGATTTGTAACATCTTGAATAATTGCTTTTCAAATGAATATGCAAATTTCTATATTTTATTTTATATTAACACTTGCTTTGTAGGTTTTGTTTGAAAATAGACTAATTTTAAATAGTAAACAGTGAACAATTATCAGTTAGCAGTAAACAGTTATCAGTGAATAATTGATACAAACTGCATAAATATTTAGCTATAAAACCTATATTTTAAGTCCTTATAAAGCTATAACTCATATTCACTGATAACTGATAACTGTTCGTTACACCCAAGGTAATTTGTCTAAATCAACATTACCACCTGTGAGGATAATACCAATTTTTTTATTTTCTATATCAGGAATTTTACCAAATAACAACGCAGCAAAAGGCACAGCACAAGAAGGTTCTATAATAATTTTCATTCTTTCCCACAACAACCGCATAGCTGTTATGATTTCGTGTTCTTCTACTGTATAAATTTCATGCACATATTCACGAATCACTCCAAAGGTTTTATCCCTCAAACTTGCCCTCAAACCGTCTGCGATAGTATTAGTACTTGTATTTTCTTGCAAAACACCTGTTTTTACAGACCGCAGGGCATCATCTACCGCAGAAGGTTCTACGCCTATAATTCGGGTTTGGGGTTGCAAATAATATGTAGCTAAGGCAGTACCACTCATTAAGCCTCCACCACCAATAGGAGCAATGATAATATCTAAATTAGGAATTTCTTGTATAAGTTCTAAGACTACTGTTCCTTGTCCTGCTATAATACCATAGTCGTTATAGGGTGGTACATAGTAGGCATTAGTTTCCTGAATTACTTTAGCTACGGCTGCTTCTCTTGCCTGAATCGTTGGTTCACAAAAAATAACTTTGCCCTTGTATGCCTCTACCGACTGTATTTTGGGTTGGGCAGAGTTATTAGGCATCACAATATAAGCTGGCACGCCTAAAGTTTGGGCTACATACGCCAACGCCTGCCCATGATTACCTGATGACTGCGTAGCAACGCCATTTTTAATAGCTTCGGCAGAAAGGCTCATGACCAAATTACTTGCTCCACGCATTTTGAAAGAGCCTGTTTTCTGGAAATTTTCGCATTTAAAAAATAGCAAAGCCCCTACTTTTTCATTGATAGTCTGTGAAGAAAGTACGGGGGTTTTATGAATAAAAGGTTGTATGCGTTGGGCTGCCTTTTGGATAGCCACTAAATTAGGAATAGACTGCATGAGTTTAATGGTGTTTATATAATTCAAAATTGACGTAAAAACTCTCCCTCTCCAAATAGAGAGGAAGTAGGGAGATGAGATTTATAAAATAATTTACCCAAAAGAAATAAACAAAGTTAGGTTATTTCTTTTGGGTAATTTTGAAATCAATATACAAAAAATGGCATTTTATCTTACTAAAAACTTCTTGGTAGCCACATTTTTACTGTTTACAGACAAAGTATAAAAGTACACACCTGCGGGCAGTTGGCTTGCATCAATCTCGATACGAGAACCATGTGCAGACAAGTCATATTCGCCTACCACTACTCCCAAAACATTTCTTACTGCAATTTTTGCATGAACTTGCAAATCATAAATAGTATAGTCAAAAGAAATTACATCGTCGGCAGGGTTAGGATATACGTTAGATACGGATAGCTGCGTTGTGCTGTATAGTTTTTCATCATTACTACCAATACTTGCCAACGTAAGAGGTAAGTTAGTATTTGTTTCTTCAGCAGTTGGCACAGATAAGGGACTGCCTCCTCCTAAGTAGTTGGCATAGGCATAACCTATCATATTGAGTAGGAATAGGGCAACAAAAAGTAATTTTTTTACCATAATTAGTTTGTTTATTTAAGTGTCTGAAAAACTCTATTACAATATAAATAAAATACTGTATAAAAACCAAATAGGTTTCAAATATTTTGTAATTTTTATGTAATATTTAGTTGTATCAATAGCTTTCTTTGTTTTTGTCTTTTAGGGTCTGTTCCAAATCACGCAAATAGCTTTGGCAAAACTGTATCAATTCATCAGCCCTTTGGAGTTTTTCGGCTAATAAATCTATGGGAATTTCATTGTTATCCAACGCATTTTCCAATGCTTTCAGCTCGTCCATTGCTGTTTGGTAAGATAAGGTTTTCTTTTTCATGAAAAATAGTTTTAAGATACTTAGACGGTTCAACGTTATAAAAGTTGTCATCTTTTATAACGTTGATTAAATATTACAATAAGGCTTTAATTGCATCTGTAATGCCCTGCCCAGAACTTGGTCTAAGGGCATTGGTATTCACTACTTTGCCCGTTTTATCTACTAACATATAACGAGGAATACCTGTTACTTGGTATTTTGCGTTAATATCCATGCGTTGCGTTTCACTTGGATACCAATGATACCCTTGAATAGACATATTGGTAATGCCATTTTTCCATGCAGCTTCAGTACGGTCAAATGTAATGTATAGGAAAACTACATTGGGATTGTCTTTAAATGTCGTGTGAAGTTGTTGAGAATAAGGCATTTCGCCACGACAAGGCGGACACCAACTTGCCCAAAAATCTACATAAACCACTTTGCCCTTAAATTCTTTGATAATATCATCAAAGTTTTTTTCCTGCCCATTTTTCTTTTTAGGTTCAATAAACTGAACACCACTGTCTTTTGGAATGGCTGCCGTAAAACTAAAAGCCACGAATAATAATAAGGCAAAACGAATCAACTGAAAGGTTGTTTTTTTCATACAACAATATGTTTTTGTGTGAATAAATTTACTACAAAAGTACGTAATTTTTAGGTTTATAGGGGGTTATTTTAACAAACTTTGTCATTCTATTGTTATCGTTAGTGAACTAAACTAAGCCCTTACGCACTATCTTATCATATCAATCTGTGTACGTTTATGGCAAAAATATTTCATAGAATCTTGCTCTTATTAAGTGCTTGGGGAGCTATTCATTTGGTAGCTTGTGGGCAAACCAATGGTACTTCTCAGGTAGCTGCAACATCAACAACTACAAAAAACAAGAAAATGGAAATCGCAACATTTGGTGCAGGCTGCTTTTGGTGTGTAGAGGCAGTCTTTCAACGTTTGGAGGGGGTAGAAAAAGTAGTTTCGGGCTATACTGGCGGAGCTACTAAAAACCCTACGTACAAAGAAATATGCACAGGGACAACGGGACATGCCGAAGTGTGCCAAATCACTTATGACCCTACAGTCATTTCTTATGACGAGTTATTAGAGGTTTTTTGGCAAACACACGACCCTACTACCCTCAACAAGCAAGGTAATGACGTAGGCACACAATACCGTTCTGCGGTGTTTTATCACAACGAAACACAAAAAGCATTGGCAGAAAAGTATAAAAAAGCATTGGAAACTGAAAAAGTTTTTGACAAGCCTGTGGTTACAGAAATTGTCCCTTTAACGGTGTTTTATCCTGCCGAAGATTACCACCAAAATTACTACAATCAGAATACAACACAAGGTTACTGTGCCTTTGTGATTGCCCCTAAGGTAGAGAAATTAAAGAAGGTTTTTAAAAATAAACTGAAAAAAGGACAAGACTAAGTATTAATGCACAATTTAATCAATGTGTGGCTTACCAATTTTATTTTTTTTACAGGATAGGGTTTGCAAACCCTATCCTATGAAATAAATAATCTAAATAGTTTCTAAAAATAAGGTTTCTACCTACTTTACTTGACTTTTTAAGCCAAAATTGTCATCTTTCCTCAAAAATTTAGGTTGATACCATGAAAAAAATAATTTTATTAGCTGTATGTAGTTTTGCAACCTTGGTGGGGCAAGCTCAAAACAGCACTACCTACAAAGTAGGTTATGTAGAAACAGGTACAATTTCGTACTACCCCTCAGACGAAGGCAAACGTAAAACTGAAAGTGGCGAAGAATACGACATGACAGCTATGGAAGCTGCACACCGTTATTTACCTTTTGGCACATTGCTAAAAGTAACGAATGTGGATACCAACAAAGAAGTTTTACTGCGAATCAATGACCGTCCTAACAGCACAGAGAGAATCATGGACGTTACATTAGCTGCTGCCGATTCTTTGGGCATGGTTAAAAAAGATTTGGCGGTTTTGTTTGTGAGGTCAGAAATTGTGGCGTTGGGTGTGCCTCGTACCAAAAATTTACGTGGTATATTGGCTACAGCCCCCTCTCCTACTAAGGCAAAAAATGAAAAGGCTACGCCAGAAAAAGTAACTAAAACAGACGAAAAAACAGCCAAAACCGTAGCTAAATCTACTGAAAAACAAGAAAAAACAGCCACTGTTAAAGCTAAAATTCAAGACAAACAAGACAAAGGTAAAGAGCAAGAAAAAACAGTAGCTCAAAAAGACACGCCTAAAAAAGAGGAGAAAAAAGCTGAAAAGCCTGCAAAAACTGCCCCTGCTGCTGCTAAAACTACTGAAAAAGTAGAGAAAGTAGAAAAAACAGAAAAACCAACACAAGAAGAAAAAGGTAACAGCAAATTTGACGCAGTAGGTTTTTACAATGGTACAGGAGCTAAACAAAGCCCTACAGGTTTTGGCATACAGACAGGTTTGTTTACAGAGTTGGAAAGAGCATTGACGGAGGTAAAAAATTTAGAAGCCTTAAAAGTGGGCAAAGTCTATGTCCAAACCATAGAACAAGGCGGTAAAAAATCTTACAAAGTTTTGGTAGGTACTTTCAAGACCAAAGACGAAACCAAAGACATTATCACAAAATTAAAAGAGAAAAACTACCAACCTTTTGCCAAGAAGTTTGGAGAATAATCTTTGTTATATGCCAACAAAAGGAACTTAGTGATTTTAGTAAGTTTAAAAAGTTTAATAGTCATCTTGCGAAAGTTTGTAGCTTTCCCAAGATGACTACTTATTTTCAGGGGTTTTATTAAAATGAATACCTCTCAACAAATACCCCTTTTTGCGAGTACGTAAGTAAAGCCATACACGAAGATTATCAATTAGTTTGATTTTACTGTATTTTCTAAATAAGTTGTCGATACACTTAGAAATAGTATATTTTATAGTTGGTATAATTTTTACATCTAACTTTTGGTACAATACCGTATTCATAGAGTTTGCACAATCTAATAACATAGCATATTTTACAGATTGCAAATCCTCTACATTCTTGATTTTTTCTAAAAAGTCTTTTTGAATAAACTGTTTAGCTTGATAAATCTGAAAAGTATAAGAAGAAAATAAAATACCTAAAAACTCTTTTAAGTAATAATGAGTATAACCTTTGTCATACAATAGTTGAAAAAAATAACTATCTGCACTTTGTCCCACTTCATAAGGGTTGCCCCATGATACATTATCCTCTATGATTTTTCTGGAATGAATGGTAACAGTAGGGTGTTCAGGAAACCATAAATGACGGTCTATCATCTCTCCTTTGCAATGCACAATACCATTTCCCTTGTAATAAACAAGCATTGTCTTTACTACATCTACTTTTTGGGTTTGAATAGTACGCAACATAGTAGAAAGATAGTTAGGAAACCAAAGGTCGTCATGTTCCAAATAGGCGATGTACTGCCCTTTTGCCCGCCTAAAACCTTCATTGTAAGCTGCATACGGAGATTTATGATTTTTGGGTAAGTTATACCATTGAAAACGGGCATCGCCAATAGCTGCAACCACTTCTCCCGAATGGTCTGTGCAACCATCTCCTATGACCCATACTTCATAGTTCTGAAAATCTTGTAGTAAGATGCTTTGTAGGGTAATAGCCAATAAATCTGCTCTATTAAAAGTAGCTACGAGAATAGTTACTAAGGGGCTTGCGGTCATACAAATTAAAGTTTCGTAGATTATCTAAGCCTGATAGTTGGGCATAAGAGGTAAAATACTTTTGAAACTTGGTAAATGAATATCTCTTGAAGATAACAAGGGGTTCTCACAAGGAAACAACAAGTCCGCATCTTTATCGGCATAATGATAACCCAATTCATCAGCAGTATCCCAATACTCACTTACAGCGTATAGATGTAAAGAGGGTTCAAGAAAATAAAAACCATGTGCCACCCCGGGCGGAATCAAAATAGTTTGATAGTTATTTTCATCAAGTTCTACAAAACAGCCTATATTTTCGGTAGGCGAACCTTTGCGTAGGTCTTTTAAACCAAATAAAACTCTCCCTCTCAAAACAGTCAGATAGTCCCAATGCTTCAGGTGTACATGCACCCCTCGCAACACATTTGCCTGAGAATTTACAGCATTCCATTGCTTAAACTCCACATTAGGTATGTTGTAAGCCCTGAATATTTCTGTAAAATTGCCTCTATGGTCTTGGTGTGTTTGTAATTTGGTTAGAATGACACCTTCTATTGGTACTACTGCCATGATTTTCAATATTTTTAGGACACAATATTAACTAAAATAATTGTGCTTAATGAGTGTTTATTTTTTTAGTAAAAATTTGTTACTAAAATTTAGCAACAAATAAAAAGTTCTACATTTTCAAAAGTTGTTCTATAATAGCCACGTTTTGTATAGCTTCTTGTATATTACTTTTGGGTGGAGGCAATTCTTTTTTGACATACCCTATAAAAGCAGCTAATTCGTCATACAAAGGCATATTTCCCACAAATTCAATCTCTTTTTGACTTTGAGCTACTTCTTTGTCTGTTTGGCTGGTATCGTAAATAGTGATAGTATTTTGATAAGAATCTCCTAAAATAGCTATGCCATTTTCTCCAATTAGCTTAATTTCTCTTTTACGCACAGGACTTCTATCTGAAACTTCAATGTGTACCCAAATATTTTCTTTTTCTACTAATAAGTTAGCCTTCATTCCTCTGATTTGTCCATGTGTAATATCTTGTTGGGCATAGATAGGCTTTGGAAAAGTCCCTAAAATTTCATACGCAATAGCTATATCATGCGGCATCAAGTGCCAAATAGTATTCGAGTCTTCATGTATAAGTCCCCAACTCACTCTCGTTAGTTGTAAACCTATGATTTTACCTAAGCTACCTTCTTTTGCTAAACTTGCCATTTTCAATACGCCAGCATGGTAACGCCACTTATCCATTAAAAAAATATTATCTTGTGATAACTTTAATAAACTTTGTGCGTCTTGCAGATTGTTGGTAAGAGGTTTTTCTACAAATAAAGGTAGATTACCAAATAAATTAATCACTTCTACACAGCAAGCATAATGCGTATCAGCAGCACTAGCAACTACACACGCCTGAATACCTTGTAATTCAGCTATGGTACTTACAATTTTATCTGCACCAAAACTACGTGCATGGTTTTGACTACGTTCAGACCTTGCGACTACCCACACCTCACAGCCCAACTGTTTCAAATCTCGCAAAATGTACTTGCCCCAAGAACCACAACCTATTAAACCTATTCTTAGCATAAAAATTTTTCTAATCTTATTGCAAATATAACGACATTTTGCAAATACAAAACGCAAAACAAAGGAAATGGAAAAGGTTTTATAGCTATTATTGGTTTTGTAAAATAATAAGGCAGACTTTGGGTTAAATAGAGATTCACTAATAATCGTTAATTGCAGTGAAAAAAAGCTACGAATTTTGCACCAAAAACCAAGAATTTATCGAAATTGCAGCCAATTTTCAATAGATTATTAGTTCTCATGGAATTATACTTAGATTCAGCCGATTTAAAAGAGATTAAAGAGGCTTTCCAATTAGGCTTTTTAGCTGGTTTAACTACCACGCCTACCTTCATGCACCGTCAAGGCGTAACAGACGTAGATTCTTTGATTTTAGAATTAGCGAAAATTGTGCCTGTACTTCAAGTGGAGGCGTTAGGTAAAACTGCTGACGAAATCTGCAAAGAAGCACACCGCCTAATAGCTTTAGGTTTAGATATTCGCAAATCCGTTTTCAAAATACCTGTGTCTTTGGAAGGTGTAAAAGCCTGTAAAAGATTGACAGATGAGGGTATCATGGTCAATGTTCACTTGGTTTACACTTTGCAACAGGCGTATATGGCAATGGCTGCGGGTGCTACCTATGTTTGCCCATTGGTAGGCAGATTACAAGACCAAGGACATGATGCGTTGGCATTGGTAGAACAGTGTGTAAATGCTGTAAACTATTATGGCTACAATTCAAAAATTATGTTCTCGTCTGTTCGCCACCCCGAACACGTTAGAAATGCTATCAACATAGGCGTACATACTTGTACCGTACCTTACAAAGTGATTAAGCAATTAACAGAAAATATTTTGACTACGGCAGGTACAGACCAATTCTTTGAGCATACTCGTATGACTACCGTAAAAGTAGGCGAGGCTTTGAATGGTAAAAACCCAATTGTAGCTGCAAAACACACCATTTCTGATGCTTTATTGACAATGACAGAGGCAGGTTTTGGTTGTGTAACCGTAGTAGATAACGACAATATTTTGGGCGTATTCACAGACGGCGACTTACGCAGAATCTTGAAAGACAAAGGAAAAGAAGCATTGAACCAGTCTCTTTCTTCTTTATCATACAAAAAGCCTGTAAGTATTGAAGCTAATGCTTTGTTAAACGAAGCTGCTGCTTTGTTCAAAGAAACAAAAGTAGATACTTTATTGGTTACTAATGACGGAAAAGCCGTTGGTATGTTAGATATTCAAGATTTGAATGCCTAAGTAATTGATAACTAATTTATTAAAACAAAAAGCAATACTACTTTGGTAGTATTGCTTTTTGTTTGATGAATAAACACTGTTTACAAGGACAAAGCAGCCGATAATTTGATACCGAAATTTTGTGCATTTGGATTGTTCCGATACGTTACCCGATGAATAAAATCTACTCGCACAAATTTAAAGATGTTTTCTATACCATAATATGCCTCTATGTACGGAACTTCGGGATTTAGCGGATTAAAAGACGGCACACCCACAGGAATTATATCTCTGTTTTCTTGGCGTACACTACCCCACAAAAGATTGAAACCGAAGAAGTTACGCCATTTCAATTTTCGTAACAACGGAATACTATTGGTCAATAAACCTTCTATATGTTGTTCATAACGTACATCTACAAATCTATCACTTGTAAATTCAAAGTAGTTCATCACATTGAACGCAGGGCTGTTGTAAAATGGAGAGTTGTTGCCCATGTGGTTTTCTAAGAGCAAATACGGCACTTTTGAAGGAATATAACCAAAAGTAACCGAGTAATCTGCACGACCCAACGCCGCCAAACGCAAAGTTTGCGAGATATTCAATGAAAGTTTATGGTATTCCAACTGACTGCCAATGATATTAGGCAAGCCATAAGTGTATTTGAACAAAAACACAGGGCTAAAATTTTTACCTATTTTACTACGTCTGTTGCCTCTGTCCAACATTCTTTCTTTGAAAGAAATACGAGTTTCCAAAGTTACCTCACTGGTTCTCAAGTTGGTAAATACTTCGTTAGACTTCGCAGGATTATAGTATTGAAAGTTGAACAAAGGGTGAAAACTTTGGTGCGAAAACGTAACTTTTTGTGTAAAACCTTTGAAAAGGTCTGTTTGGATATAAAAACGAGTTTGTTTGTGGTACAAAGGTCGCCGAGATTCTACGTCCCGCCACCGCACAAAAGCCTTGAAAATGTTGTTGGTTGTGTTATTGTAACTTTCATTAAGCAAAGCCACTTGGTTCAGGTCGTCTATCCGATACGCCCCGACCTGCGTCCAAGGCTTTTTACTTATCAAATAATCTACGCCTATTTCGTATTTAAAACGGTTGTCTGCCGTACCATACGCCCCAAAACCATACAAAGTCCATTTATTACTAAAAAACCTGTTGGTACGGAAACCAATTCTTGGGCGTACACCTTCCACATTGTTCCACGCCACAGTATAAAGATAATTGCCCAATTCAATAGCTCCAAACCTCTTGTAACCGTTGATAATCAAGTCTATAACCTCTATATAAGTCCGTACTGTAGGCAGTTTTTTAATGGTATCTATCATTTGATAGACATTTTTTTCCTCCAAAGTCAAAGAATCATGCCTATTTTTTGCCCAATATTCGGGGTCTGGTTCAAGGGCATCTTCGGCTATTTTGAGGTATTCTTCATAAAAACCTAAGTCTTTGGGTTGGTTCAAAGTAAAGTTTTTGTTAGAACTATAAAACTTCAACAACATACCCGCCCAATTATCATTAATATCGCCAACATCTACTGTTACTCTTGTTTTGGTAGGTAGCCAAGGCTTTGCAGGTTCGGGTTGCGTTAATTCCTGTTGTACTTTGATGCCCTCAATAAAATTTAAGTTAGCATTACTTGTAATTTTTGCATCAATACGTTTCAGGGCATAATTTTGAGTAGAATCTGTAATCCAAATTGTGCCTGTAAAAGCCAAATCTTGTGGTCTTTTGGGTTCAAAACTAATTTGGTAACACTTAATACCATCTACGTAGGCTTTTTTGCTGACCAATGTAAATTCATAAAACACTTTCCAACTGTCTGCAATCGGCGACACAAAGTCTTTTCCACCCAAATTCAACCAGTTTTGATAAAAATTATATTGAAAAAATGTAGAACCGACTAATTGCGAAACCGCCGAACCGTCTTCTATACCAATACCCGTAATTTTTTGCTTTTTAATTTCTTCACGAGTACGAGATGGGGATTTGCGGTAATAATAATCTGATAGAGTTTCTGAAACGAAAATCGGAATGATAGGTCTGCCATCTTCTCCTGCCATTTTTTTGGCACTGTCGAACAATGATAAAATTTCACGAGCTACTTTTTTCTTTTTGAACTTTTCTGTGATATTGTCCACATCTAACTCTACTCTGTTAAAGGCTTCGTATTGGTAGCCGTCCAAGTTGCGGAGGTCGTTGCGGTCTTTATTTGCCATTACATTGTCCAGAATTTCCCACGCAGGATTTACCCAACCTTTGGGTGTAATCACAAATTCTTCTAATTGTTGAGCAGCTTCAGAAAGTTGTACGTTAATTGTTTGTGAATAACCTTTTTGTATTTTTTTGCTACGAGTAGCATAACTAACATTGGTAAATACAATAGAGTCGGCTTTTACACTAGCAGGCAGAGCCAATTTGTAGAAACCATCAAAGTCTGTGGTTGTGCCGTATTGTGTACCTAAAATAGCTACAGTCGTAAAAGGTACGCCATCGCCTGTGCCAGCATCTGTTACTTTTCCGTTAATAACCGTTACGCCATTAGGTGTTTTCTTAGGTTTTTCTTGGGCAAAAGCTATTGTTTGTAAGAGCAATAGAGAAAAAATAAATAAAGGAAAAAATTTTTTTTTTCGTGAAATTACCATAAATGGTTTGTACTTTTAAGTGAAAGAGAATGAAATGACTGCAAAATATAAAAGCCTGTTGATATGTAATGTAGGCGTAAAAAGTAAGATTATTTATTGGTTGGTTTGTATAAAATGCCTTATGAAACTATTTGTTCACAAGGCATTTATCTTACGTTCAAAAATAAAGAAAGTTAGACTAATTTTTGAATGTATAGCTACTATTTTTATATTTTTAACTCTATTGAATCTACAATACCGCAATCTATAGAAGTTTGCACTTAATGAAGGGTAAATACATACAGTTTAGCCCATTTCTACCACAACATCTGCGGTTGCAGGGTGAGCCATGCACGTAAGCACATAACCTTGTTGCTTTTCTTTGTCCGAAAGTCCGTCACAGTCCTCCATTTTTACACTACCAGACGTGCATTTGCCTCTACAAGCCGTACACAAACCACTTTGGCAAGAATAAGGCATATCTACACCCGCATCTAAGGCAGCTTCTAAAATGGTACTTTTCGGATTTACATTTACTTGGTAAGTTGCACCGTCCAAATGAATTGTTACGGTTTGGGCAGTCAAACTCGCAGCTAAATTGGCTTTGGCTTGTTGTTCGGCTTCGGTTACAGTATGGGTAAAACTTTCTTTGTGAATTTGAGCTTTTTCTACTTGCATTTTTTGCAAACCTGCCTCTACATCTTTCATCATGCCTTCGGGTCCACACAAATAATATTCTGTTTGGTTTTTCTCCCAACGAGGCAATAAATTCAAGATATTCACCGTTTGCACTTGGTCTATACGTCCCGAAAAACCATTCCAATCGGCAGGGGCTTGACTCAATACATGAACTACTTTGAGCCTATCGGGATATTTTTTCACTAAATCCTCTAATTGTTTTTTAAAAATAATAGTTTCCAAAGTTCTGTTGCCATACACTAAAGAAACAATACTTTGCGGTTCTCCTGCCAATACCGTTTTGAGCATCGACATCAAAGGTGTAACCCCACTACCCGCACCAATTAAAACGACATGACGGCGATTATTTTTATCAGGTTCTACCGTAAAATTGCCCATAGGCTCTATAAAATCTATTCTATCACCAGCTTTTACGGTATCTACTAAAAAATTAGAAGCTAAACCTCCTTTTACTTTTTTTACTGTAAACGCCATGTATTCATCTGTAAGAGGTGAACTACTTAAGGAATAAGAACGGCGAATAGCCTGACCGTTTACGTTTAATAAGAGTGTAAGAAATTGCCCTGATTTGTATTTTATTTTAGAGAAAATAGGATTTTTTAAGACAATCGTGGCAGCATCTGCGGTTTCACGAATTACTTCTTTTACTTTTAAGTCGTTTTGCTTGCTCATGTTTACAAACATTTAGTTGAAATTGCTGCAAAGGTAATTAGAAAAGATAGGAGTTAAAAAGTGAAATTATTGTTTTTTAACCTTTTGATGATTATATTTAATAGAGGTTCTATTAGACTCTAATAGCTCAATTTTCAAGCTACTTTGCTTATAATTTTTTGCCAATTTTGTAGCATTTTAAACATTGTATCAAACACATATTTCAACTATGAAAAAAACATTTTTATTATCCTACGCCTTTTTTTGTCTGTTTTTCGGGTCAAAAGCACAAACTTATATCCAAATTAAAACATTGGATACCAAAGAGTTAGACAGCATTGCAAAAAAAATTAGTCGTCCTGCTAATGCCGAACTGCGTTATTGGTTTAATGCAACGGACATTGAAGAAAAAAAATACGAAACGACTGCACAAAGGCTACAGGCTCTAAGCAAGTACGAACAGTTGGTACGTAAAAACCCCGAAGATATAGAAAGTTATATCAAAATGCACGACTTGTTTTTGCTCAAAAATCCACAAGATACTGCCTCTTACTACGCTGCCCAACGAAAAATAATAGCAAAATACACCGAAAGATACAATAAAGGACTTGACAAAGGTCAAAATGCGTACTTGATAGCCCAAAGATATACGTTTATGAAAGACTATGTAAAGGCTTTTGATTGGGCTATTGAGGCTCGTAATTTACTGCCCGATAGTGCCAAAACTTACACCCAATTAGCTTTTTTGAACTTGACACTCGGCGACTATGAAAAAGCCAAAAAATTTAGCCAAGAAGCTATTGACAAAGAAGTAGGCAATTATGAACATTATGTAAGCCGTTTGACAGCAGATTTTTTTATTAGTATGGCGAGTTATGTGCAAAATACGGCAGATACTACCCAAATGCTCACTTTTGATTTGGCATACATTAAAGAAGCTCAAAAGAAATTCCCTAAAAAACAAGCCTTTCAAACTCTCTATCATGCGGGTTTGTTGATGCAAGAGTTTTATCGGACTATGGCAAAGGCTTTTTCTTCAACAGAAGACCTCAAAGATAATAAGGAGGTACTGAAAAAGTTACGTAGCAATTCGCCCAATGTAGTATTGGTACAAAAATATTTTGAGGAAAGAGAGAAAAAATATGAAGGAGGCAAAAGTTTTATCGCCATGTCTTTGTCTGTTGCCTACTTGTTAGGTGGGGACATTGAAAAAAGTAAGCAGTATGCTGCCAAAGCTATTGCAGAAAATCCCGAAAAAATGCAATTACATACCAATTTGGCTTTTTTGTATATTATGCAAGAGGAATATGTAAAAGCCGAAGAAGTGATGAAAAACAAGACCTTGAAAGCAGAAGAAGCCACAGACTACGCCGTTTTAGCCGAAATTTACCACAAACTTAAACAAGCAGAACAGTCTAATTTGATTTTGCAACAAGGGCTTAAACGGTTTTACAACCACCCTACCCTATTGTTTTTTCAGGCATTGAACGAATATGAGGCACAACAGTACGAACAAAGTTTGAACAGTGTAACCAACTCTTTAAAAGCCGATAACAGCAATGTAGATGCAATCCTATTGTATGGTATTTTGAGTTTGCGAAAAGATGACATGAATGCAGCCTTAGATGCTCTGTATTTTGGTATGAAAAAAGGCAATGAAACCGCCAAGCAACTATTTACGGCTTATTTTAAGTTGAAAGAATAGAGTTGATGAATAATTTAATTTTCTCTTATGACCTCACCCTGCCCTCTCCAAATGGAGAGGGTTCTTTGGAATTATTCATAAACTCTAATGATGTTAGATTTTAATTAAAAAATTAAATAAATTAATTATTATTAACAAATAAATTTTTATACTTGCTGGCTCAATCTACCCTAAATTAATACCTTTGACATGATACAGCCCATTATTTTTATTTTTTTATTGGTCATCACTTTTTGCGGTATGAGTTGCAAAACGCAACAAGTAAGCACCAACAATACGCCTGCCCCTTTGACAAAACAAGAATTAGCCGAAGGTGTGAAGGAAATGTTGGTAACAGGGCTTGATGAAGGTGTACAAGCCATTAAAGACGGCGAATTACTGAACAACAGCCAACTCAAAATACCTTTTCCGAAAAGTCTGGAGAAGGTAGAAAAGTCTTTGAAAGACATTGGTTTAGGCGATAAACTGCAAGAATTTGTTACGGCTATGAACCAAACTAGCACGCAAGTAGTCCAAAGTACCCAACCTATTTTTAAAAGTGCCATTCAAGATATGAATTTGGAGGAGGCTCAAAGAATTGTGAATGCAGGGGACGGTGCTGCTACTGCCTACCTACGCCAACGTACAGAACCGCATATCATCAATGCCGTTCAACCTTTAATGCAAAAAGGCTTGGATAACTCTAAGGCTGCCCAACTATTTAGTTTTTTAGTCAATTCTTACAACAAAATCCCTTTTGTAGAACCTGTAAACGCAGATTTGAGTCATTATTTAACAAAAATGTTGATAGAAGCCCTTTTTTTTACGATAGCACGCAAGGAATACGCCATTCGCCACAACCCTGCGGTAAGGACAACGGTTTTGTTGCAAAGGGTTTTTAGTGAACAATTACGTAGTCAATGAAAATTTAGCCATAAAGTAATACTATTAGAAGTAGTATTGTAGTGCAATGCGTAAAGATGACATCTTTTTTTATCTTCTGTTGTAGGACTTGTTTAGTTGAAACGTAATAGCATAAATTTGGCACACCGATAACACCCGCAATGGAATTGAGATTGTACGGATAAGAAATTTAAAAATATAGTGTTTTATCCGTACAATCTGTGTCATCTGTGTTCCCAAATGACACTATACAAAAGCAACTAAACAAGTCCGTAGTATAAGCTATACAATTATTGTTCCTCCCTCCGTTGCAAAGCCAATACATGGGCTTTGTCATAATACGACCTCATTTTATTTGACCAATCGTATTGGGTAGAAATTTCTTCTACTTTATTGCGTTGCGAAATCCTATCTCTGCGTGTCAATTTCACAAAATTGTAAAGAGTTTCGGCTAATTGTGTGGCTGCCTCGTCAAAAGTATGTTTTCTGCGATTGACTACATAAATGCCATGTTCCTCGTGTTTGGGAATGACCTGCTGCGAATAGTCGCCAAAACCCGCCAAATCTGCCGTAACCGTAGGCACGCCACTTGCTATACACTCCAACGGCGTGTAGCCCCAAGGCTCGTAGTAGCTGGGGAAAATACCCAAATGACAACCCCGCACAAATTGACCGTATTCCATACCAAAAAGTGGATTTGACGGAGAAATAAAATCGGGGTGGTACACAACTTTCACTTTGTCGTGTGGGTTATTCACCAAATTAGTCCGCCGAAGGGCTGTTAAAATTTCGTCTTTGGCATCATTGATTAAGTTGTGGGTAATAATAAGTGGCAATGTATTGGTTTTCCAAGACTGCACTGTCCTCCGTAAACGCAATTTCCAATAGTCATCTACAAAGTCATTTAGCGAAGGCAGTTTGGGGTGTGTGCCTGCTGCCACTTCATAAAACATTCTTTCGCCTATTTGCTTTTGAATAGCCTCGCAAGTAGCTCGTATTTCTTCCATCAAGGCTCTGGACTGCAATACAAAGGGGTTAATGGTCGTAAAAGGCTGTTTTGTGATAAAAAACATGACCACATTGGCATCTATATTGTCCAAACGCATCATCCAATTCAGTCTTGACAAAGCCTCAATCGTCAAATCAAAACCTTTGTTGCGGTACTCGAAACGTCCAGAAGTAAAAAAGTACAAGGTTTTATCCAAATCAAATTTGTAGGAATGGAAAAAATGCCCCATCACAAACTGTTGTATTTTTTCTTTAAACTTTTGGTGCAAATTCTGAAATTCATGCAAGGCAATAAATCTTTCTATGTTCAATCCGTTGGGCGTGATGAGGTCGGGAGTTCTGCCCAAAAAGTGCGTACATTCTTCGCCTGTAACCTCGCTAACAGTCGTGAAAACATGGGCAGCGTGGGCAGACATTCTTTCTATACGTGCTTGGCACTCTAAACCAAAGTGTTTTGCCTCTTTTTCCCAATCGTATAACTCCAGATGTTCGTAAAATTTGGGGTCATTCATAGCCAAATACCGCCCTAACTGTGTGGCGTGGGTGGTAAATACGGTAGCAATAGCCATTTTTTCTTTGCGAATATAGGCTACGGGCAAACTAGCCATCCACTCGTGAAACTGTGCAATAATTGGCGTGTTGCCTTCGGTCAAGTTATTGAGTATCCTGAAAAACACCGTTACCAAGTGCGAAAAAGTGAGTACACCGTCCACAACTTCCTCTTTTTCAGGGGCTTGTATTTTGAAATCTTCCCACAAAAAATATTTAATTTCCGAAAGTTTGGCGTGAATAGATTTGGGGTTGAACAAAACTACTTTGGGCTTGCCCGTTACCAACCATACGCCATAATGCACCTCGAAACCATACTCACGCATTTTCAAAACGGCTTGCCCTACGGGATTGTCGTAATCTTCCAAAGTGTCGAACTCGGAGGCTGCTGTTTGTGGGAAATACGTGCCTACACAAAAGTATCTATGCCCCCATTTTTCTATCATGGCGGGGACTTTTGACCGTATCACCGTATAAATTCCGCCTACTTGGTTGCAAACTTCCCACGCTGTTTCTATTAAAATAGGTTCGTGTACTTTTTTTCGCATAGCCGTAAAGTGAGTAAATAAGTTGGGTGTAAACTAAAATAAATTGTTGGTTATGCAAAATACACAATTTGTCAATTTTTTGTGTGTTTAGCCCAAAAACTTGTGCCTATAAACCCCTTAGCCATGAGTTTACTTTGTGTATGCTTAAATTTTTTTCATTTTTACAACAACCCTCACCTTCGTATTTTTGCTTTGTAATATCAGGCTTGTACTTGTTAGCTCTATTACTGTACTCGTAGCTGTACTACTACCGTCTATTCGCGAATATGTAATTGCTGTAGCATTTGTATCTAACTAATTCCATGAATGATTAACAGGTGTACCATCGGGCAGTACAGCTATCATCTTACAATTAGTATCAAATTTATAGCTATAACCAGCAGCATTGGTTTCATTAGTTACATCAACACCATCATCAAGCCTTTGAATTATCTGCCAAGTCCCACTAGTCAATAAAGCTGTTTGATTAGGCACTACAGCCCCTTCAGTATTCTTCGCACAAGGGTCAGCTACTAAACTTACTTTTGAGGGGTTACAACCTACTAAGAAAGTTAGTAAAAATAAACACTCAATAATTTTATTAGTCATTGTCTTATAGTCGTTAAATGATGTATGTCTAAGTGTGGGACTCCCTTAATGCTGTTTAGTTTACTTTAAGTAAAAATAAGCTAATTGTTATTAAGTTATGTAGCAATAGGGTTTAGCAATAAGAATAAAAACAAACTAAAAATAATAAACCTCTTCAAAAGTACGAAGATTCAACAAAAAAAGTGCTGAGAGAATGCCTATCGGCTCACTCCCAGCACAATAATCATTATTTTAAAACTATACTACACATAAAAAATTGAAATACTAGCAAAGTCTTGCTTAGAATTTCAAGCACAAACCTACTCCATTTACCCCACTATACGGCAACAAAACAGGTTTAAGATAAGAAGAATTAGTTTTTATACCTTGGTTGTAAAGGGCAACTGCACTTTTTAATCTTTTATTCGCTGCTATTTGTAAAGGAATACTTAGTAAGGTAAACACTGCTCCACCTGCCGCAATATAGGCATCTGAAGGCTTACCTAATGCCCAACCTACTAAACCATAGCCCAGCCCGAAACCGCCAATACCACCCAAAATTTGTCCACCTGTATTGTTGTCTTTAAATTTTTGTAATTCTTTGGCTGCCAAAGGGTTAGAGTTAAGAGCTGCGTAAACTTCTTTTTTAGAAAGGACTTTGTTGGCTTGTACAATATTACCTTTGCTGAATACCAACGTATCAGTAGCAGTTTGGGCATACAAAACAGTGGCAAAAAGCCACAAAGCACTGAATAAAACTAACTTTTTCATGGGGTTAATAAAATGGATTAAAATTTATTGTTTGCAATAGAGTATAAAATGTTTTATCCTTCTCTCCTATTTGTTTTTTCTAAACTATCAAAAAACGGCTCTAATACTAACTCTAATTGTAGAGATAAGGTTTTATCAAGATTGTCATAATTTGTAACATATTTATAATTGGTATTATAAAATATAATACTATCCTTAGCGTCAAGAACAAGCAGTTGTATATATATGAAAAAGTTTCTTACACTAGTTGTCCGTAGCCTCAATAGAAAAAACTCTAAAAAAGCATAAATAACGTATTTTTTAAACTATTTGATTATCAGGCAATTAAAACACGTTATAGAAAGAGTATGGCTAAAACCTAACTCTCCGCAATTCGTTTTAGTAAATTTTTAGATTTGCGGTTCTATTCCTCCTACATATAAAATTTACTACAAAACCGATATTCTACAAATTTTTAGCACTTTCCCACAACAATAGTAAATAAATAAATGAATATTCAAATCTGAAAATTTGCGAAAAAAAGTCCGTAGAGTACGGCTAAAGCCTAACTTTACGGACAACAAGGGGCAGTATGATATAGAATAGGGGTAGGTATTCAATATGAGCTATAATAAAAATGTATTCGCCTTTTAAGCAAATACATTTTCATTAAATAGCCTTTTGCTATTCTTCGTTATCTTCTAATACAATTTCTTCAATATCTTTTGGAGAAATTTCTGTATTTTCTAATGCGTCACAAACTTTCTGATAGTGCGATAAGGTAAATAAAAACTTGAGTGTAAGTTCATTTGTTTTTTCTTCGTCATTCTCCACTTTTATTTGCTTGTTAACAAAGTCATCAATAAACTTAAAGGTTTTTACTAAAATAGTTGTATCCCCTTTTTCGTACAATTCTATAATTTGTTTATTAACATTAAGAGGTTTCACATCTTTCTTACCCTTAGCATATACTTCTTTTTCAGCTGTTATGTATTTTGTAAATACAACCTTAAATAATGCCAATAAGTGATAGAAAATACTGCTAAATGTATCTTGATAGGGTAGAGGTGTCATATCATATCTAATATCAAAGACATAAAAAGCTGCTAACATATCTTCATAAGTAGTGGCTTTATTAAAAATTTTCTCATATAATCCATCTTTGTGGTCTTTATGGGAAATAAAATTAAGGTTTTTGTCTGTTCGTTGTAAATAGACAAAGTTTTTGATTACACTTACAGGGTCTTGTAAATGATATGCCAAATATACATTAGCAAAAACTGTATTGGGTACTTCTACGACTTCTTCAGGTATTTCTCTAAACTCTCCTCGTCTTTTTTCATACCAAACCTTCGTTTGATAAGAGGCATTCTGCAAAGCCACTTGAATTTCGTCATTGGCACAAAAATCTCTATCTTCAACAGGGTTTTGTCGGTTTGTAAATCGGGTTACATTCAAATCGAAAGACTTGCCTCCAGATTTAAGCAAACGAAACGTAATAAATGCCTCACTATCCATTTTTAATCTTTGTGTAGGAGAAGCATTTTCATAGGCTCGATAGATAGAATAAACTGTTTGCGCCCCATTAATAATTTGCAAACCTGTTATCGTGATTTTTTCAGCCTTTTTACCTATTTCGGGCAGTAAAGAGGTAATTGCTGTAATGCCGTTGTTGTAATACCAAAAAAGATTAGCTTCTTCAAGAGCCGTTTTTTCAATATCATCATTAAACTGGGATTGCAACAAAGGATTACGAACATTTTTAAAGAAAAGAGAAAAATTGTAGGTCTTGAAAAGCTCCCAAATAGTTTTAGGACGTACTAAAAATACATAGGCTTCATACGGTTTTTCCACTTTTATACTACCACCTTTCTGTAAAATTTCAAGTGTAATAGGACTTTCCTCTGGGTTTTGATACGTTTCAAGAGGATTAATGGGGTCTATTTTTTTATACTTTCTGTCAATGTAATCTACCCTAATGCGGTTAATATCAATTACTTCAAATTTTGTTTTTACATCATTATTGATAAATGCGTTAATATTTTCATCTGCTCCGCCTTTGTATTGTGAAAGAGAAAGGAAAATAAATTTAACTTCTCCATTTGCTTTTAAATGCAAGTCGAGTTGCTCCAACTTAGTTTTTAACTTGGCATTGACGTTTTTCTTTTCTCCACGCAAAATGGTTTCAAAATCACTAAGGGCTTTTAAAATTTCGTCTTTATCTGTTTCTTTTTCAGCACCATTAGCTTGATTCCATTTAGACTGCACCACATAAAAAACCGTATTGCCTTGATTATTTATTTTATCAAATACAATATCGCAAGAACCATCATTTTCGCCATCTGTAATAAAATCCGAATAATTAGATGTGCGTCCATAAAAATCAAGAAACCAAATCAAAAGAGCATAGGATTTTTTTTGAGGAGTAGCACCTTGATGTTTTTGAATATGTGCATCATCTTTATACTTGCTTATTAATACATCAAGTTCAGCATCTATGATATGGTAAAAGTCTTTAGTCAGCATTTTTCTAATTTTAGTGTTGATGATTACATTAGGATTACTCCTAATATAATAAGGATTTGTGGCATTTAAAAAACATTAGGCGAAAAGAACAAAAAAAACAAAGTTTTGCAAATATTTTTGTCTAAAATCTCGCCTTATATTCAAGTAAGCAAGTTACATATTCGCAACAAAAATTAAGTTTAAATAGTTTTGCTGCTTACTTTACTTCTCCACCTTAAAAACCACCTCCACCGTTTTTTCACCAGCTTTTACCGCCATTAGCCTGCGAATTTGCTCTTGTGTAGGGGGCGGAGGCACTTGTTTTGTGCCTATCACTATGACCGTTGCAAGGTTGTTGGTGCTGTCTTGGCGGTGCAACGATGCTACGCCAATAGACTGTATAGGCTCGTAAATAGCCCGCAACTCGGCTAAATTCTGCGACAAGGTTTGTTGTTCGGCTTGTTGGGTTGTTTCGTAGGTTTGGAGGCGTTGCTCCAAAGCCTGAATGGTTTGTTGTAGCCCCATAATCACTTGATTTTTTTGCTCTAAAGCCGAATTGTCTTTGGCTTGTTTACCTGCCAAATAATCTTCGGCAGATTTTAAGGACAGTTTCACGCCTGACAAATCGTAATCTGCCAATTTTGCTTGTAATTGTTGTGTGTCTTCTGCCGAAATTTTGTTCATCAAAAACAATTCTATGCTTTGTTGGTGGTACGATACCGTTTGGGACAACAACATTTGGTTTTGTTGTTTACATTCGATAGCTATAAATTCTTTCACTTTCTTCTCAAAACGACTTTCTGCCACAACTGTATAGGCAAAATAAATGCTTGGCAAAACCGTAAGAGCCAAAATAAAAACCATGATACGAGTAGCTTTACGTTCTAAGGCTTTGTTTTCAAACGTAATTGTGTGGACTTTAAGGGCAAATTTGGTTACTAAAAAGGCAGCTACCGAAATCATTACGGCATTGATACTGAACAAATAAAAAGCCCCCAACGCATACGTCCAGCGTTGTGTAACCAAACTAAAACCTACAGTACAAAGTGGTGGCATAAGAGCAGTGGCAATGGCAACACCAATAATAATACTTCCTTTTTCTTTGCGAGTAGCTGCAACCATGCCTGCCATACCTCCAAAAAATGCAATCAATACGTCATAAATAGTAGGGTAAGTACGGGCTACGATTTCGGGAGTAACTTCGCTAAGTGGCGAAATCATAAAATATAAACAAGCTACGCACAAACTAATGACTACGAATAGTACAAAATTGCGGAGAGATACTTTCAACAAGTCGAGGTTGAGGGTAGCTATAGAAAAACCAATACCCACAATCGGAGCCATGAGAGGCGAAATGAGCATTGCCCCAATGATGACTGCCGTAGAGTTAGTATTGAGTCCTATAGAAGCTATAAAAATAGCTATGACCAATGCCCAGAGATTTGTGCCTCTAAAATCAACTCCTTGCTTCACATTTTCAGCTATTACAGAGTCGTCTTGTTGGTCTGAATTGAGGTAGAAATATCTTTTTAACAAACGAAATAGCAACATAGTAGATGATTAGTTGAATAAACCAATGAAAGAAGTGAGTAGGTTACAAGCAATACAATGCCTTAGAAATAAAACAACCTACACTTAAAAAATGCAGGTTGTATTCACTTAACTTTAACCCTTTAAATTCAGGAAAAAAACTCTACAAAATCCAATTCCAATCTTGTTCTTTGCGTGCTACTAAGGCATAATAGAACAGAGGACGACCATCTATGGAAATGCGATGTCTATATTTTTCTAAGTGGTAAATGTCTATTACTTGATTAACAATCATTTCTTTGATAAGCAAAGAAAAACCACTGTTGTCTGTTTTGTCTAAAAAAGTTTCTTTGATATTAATAGCAATCCAACCGCCTATTTCTATCACATTAAAGGCATTGATAAAGGCTTGCGTGGGTATGTCGCCAAAACCTAAAGCTGCCACACAAGTCATACAGTTGAACTGCCACTGTTGCAATAGGCTTTTTTGCTGTTCGGAAATAGCCGTTAAATCCATGACATAATACTCGTCATAAATCCCTGCTCTGTCCCGCAACAAAGCCTTGTGAGCTTCTTCCAAAATATCTACACCTACTACCCTTGCTACGCCTTCGTTAAAAAGTTCTTCGCCCATAATGCCATTGCCAGCCCCCACGTCCAACACTCTTAGTTCTGAAAATACGCCTTTGCTATGGTCTATGGATTTTTTGAGTATTGAGGTTACTTTTTTAGGTGACGCACACTTTAATCTTTCATAAAACAACTGTTCATACAAACCTTTGTAAGTATATAAGTCCGCATAATCATGGAAACGTACAGTTTTCCTTTCGCCATTCAGATTGAGAAAAAAGTAGGCTTCGTCTTGTGCCAACTGATGCGGGTCTGTCATGGGTAATTGAATGTGATAGCGTAGGTTGTCCATAGTTGTTATGTTTGTTTTACTCAAATCTACGTCTTAACGCCTAAGCTGCTTTGCAAAAAAGCCTTTTTAACACAAATTTTAACTCTTTTCGAGGCAAAAAAACAGGTTTTAACAACTTATTAACAAAAAATAAGGGTTTGATTGGGTTACTTTTTAGATTTTCTCTACTGAAAATTTTATCTACCCAGAAAAGATGATAAAAGTACACTACTGTACTAAATCTTAGGCTTTAGTTAGGCTTACTTTGTTGATACTGAAACTGTTTAAGGTAGATAAATTATTGATTTTCAATGATATAAATAAAAAATTAAGCAACTTCGCTGTAAGGTTTACAGGTAGGTATGACAATAAAAAGAAAGACAAAAGTACAAAAAGCATACGCATAGCTGAAGATTTGCAACGGTGCGACGTTTCGCCAAAAAATGCGGAGAGGACGGCTGAAGCCTAACTCTCGCACAGCACAAGGCTAAAAATAACAAGAGATAAACTCAACTGGTCGCCTTTGGCTACTTTCAACACTCGGCTGCTGATACTGATACTGCCCTTGCTTTTGGCTAAGGCTACCGAATACCAACCCTCCGCAGCATCTTCAGCAGTATGGTTGAGCACCAAATTACTGAAATCTTGGCTCTCTTTGCCTGCACTGTTCTCTTATATAAAAATAAGAAAATAGAAGATTATGTAAAAATAAGTTCACATGGAAGTTCTTTGATTTCAAAACCTGTTAAATTTTCTCTTTGTAATATTGTAGTAAGTTCGGTAGATATAAACTGACTTGTTAGTGCTAATGGAATGTCTGTCACATCTAAGTTAGCATTAAAACTTGGTTTTAATACAATTTTTTTACCACAAAACACCTCATTTTTTTGTTTCATTTTGTCAAAATTTGATGAGTTAGGTATCCCTGTAACCACTTTAGGTATATCTAAATCAGAATTGATATGTTGTGTAGGTTTATCAATAAAGCTAGGAATAGATGCCCAAAATTCTGATTGAGGAAAATCTATTAAATCATCTAACAAAATAGATGAAGCTATATAGGGTTGGTAACATAACCACCAATAATAATTAGAAACTTGTTGTTTAGATTTTTTACGGTGTAAAACAATCGGAAAAATGCGATGATAAGGTAAATTTACATCTTCTATTAATTTTTTAGCCTTCTCACTCACAATAAATCCAAATCCAGACAAAACACCTATTGACAAAAAATCTGTTAAGGAAGCTTTTTCATCAATAACCAGATGACAAGTCATTTCTTCAATTGTAAATAATTTTTCCCAACCGAAAAATGATTGAAACCACCACTTTTCACCATAAAATAAATTGTAAAAGTTAATATCCAATTTAGATACTTCTTCTACTAAATAAGCAGGTGAAACCCCATGTGAGCAATTTGTTACCTCGGGGCTTGTATCGTATTTAAATCTTTTATATATTTTCATAAAAATTAATAAAAATCATTTAGGCGTTGTCCTGTACCACTATTTAAATGCCTAATAATTTCTTGCTGTAAGTCATTAAGCAATGTTTCTACTTGTTGTGTAGTCAACATCCCACACCCGTTGTCCGTAGATTTAGGCTTTAGCCCGTTGTGCGGAGAGTTAGGCTTTAGCCCGTTGTGCGGAGAGTTAGGCTTCAGCCGTCCTCTCCGCACTTTGTTTGAGCAAATCTTCAGATTTGCAGTTCTATTTCCCCTACACATCAAATTTACTAAAAAACCAATATGCTACAAATTTTTAGCACTTTCTCATAACAATAGTAAATAAATATTCAAATCTGAAGATTTGAAAAACAAAAAGTGCTGAGAGAACGGCTAAAGCCTAACTCTCAACACAGCACAAGACTAAGAACAACAAGGTAAATGAGGTAATTATATATTTTCCATATTTGAATTAAATACACCTTTAGCATTTCTCAAATTTTTATTTCCATTTAAGCCGTCTTATCAATAATCTATGCGAGATGCTATAAATGAAATGTAGGCATTTTCTTCAATATATTCAAGCATATAGTCAAGTTCAAAAATAAATTCACCACTCTTAACTATTTTATTTGACTTGTCTATTAATAAACCTTTGATTAAATGCCTATACGAATTTTCAAAATATTGAATACTCTCACATTTTGAAACTTCTATCATTATATTTGAGGTATTAAATACAAACAATGGCTGTTTTACTTCCTCTCCTTTTTGATGCAAAAAAGGGTATGCTAAACATTTAACATAGAATTTTCCATCAAAAAGTAATACTTCACCCTGTTGTGCGGAGAGTTAGGCTTCAGCCGTCCTCTCAGCACTTTGTTATAGCAAATCTTCAGATTTGCAGTTCTATTTCCCCTACACATCAAATTTACTACAAAACCAATATGCTACAAGTTTTTAGCACTTTCTCATAACAATAGTAAATAAATAAATGAATATTCAAATCTGAAAATTTGCGAAAAGAAGTCCGTAGAGTACGACTAAAGCCTAACTCTACAGACAACAAGGGATACCACAAACAAAGGGAGGAAAATAAGAATTTTATTTAGGCACTACCCTATCATCACTATTCAGATATTTAATCATAATTTTTATTTTTTCTATTTGTTCACATGTTAATTCATCACTTGATATAGCTCCTAAACTCTTTTTATGAATATCCTCTATTTCTTTGCAAAAAGATTTACCATTTTCGGGTTTTAAAAATACATTGTGATTCATTGTATTTGGATAATGGCATTTGAAGCAATACTCCCCATATACAAAAACGGCTTCTTGTACTTCCTTGTCCTTCCATGCTCCATCATCCAGATGAATAGAATTACTATAAAGTAGTTTTGCATCATAAAATAATATGGTTGTTAATCCATCATTAACTTTGTGGGAAGTTATATGTGTGATTTGGCGTTTTTCATTATAGTGTAATTCTAAATAATGCAAACTATCTTCTAAAAAAATTTTATCAATTGTATGTCGCCAACTGACGACCTTGTCCTTTTCAATGCGACTTGGTTTTAGTATTTTCTCTTGAAAAGTTTTACCACCCTCTCTGAAGATAACCTTTTTTTCATAGTTATCCATACTTTCTTTAAGAGAAATATCTATATTGTGTTCTGCTTTATTAGCATTACAAGAACATAAAAAAAACATTAGTAATTTAATAAGTCTTGTTTCTATTTGTATCATATATTAGATTATTTGTTTTTATGAAATTATAAGTTCCTCCGTTGTTATAGAGTTAGGCTTCAGCCGTCCTCTCCGCACTTTTTTATAGCAAATCTTCAGATTTGCGGTTTATGGTTTTACTAGGTATCAAAATATTACTTAAAATCATACTTTACAAGTCGGTGAGCTTTTCTTTGTTGTTGTATCTTATAACCCCGTTGTTCGTAGAGTTAGTGTAACGTACTCTACGAACCTTTTTATAACAAATCTCCAGATTTGCGGTTACAAAGTCAATGATAAACTACATTATTAATACAATAGACATTCAAAATACTTTCGCAAGCACTCAAAAGTAATCAACAGATTTTATACCTCACCTCTCCACCTTCTTTCAATATTTCTTATCTTGCAAACTGTTTTTACACCCACTAAACCATTATCATTTTTATATAATTTATTTACTAACTCATTGAAATCATGCGAATTACGTTTTTTTTCACTCTTTTATTTTACATAGTAAGTAGTGGATTTGCTCAAACTACCTTGTTACAGTCGGGTCCTATGCTGGGTTACTCTGCGATGCGAGAAGTTTTTTTATGGGTACAAACCAAATCAGAAGCTACCGTTCATTTTGAATACTGGGAAAAAGGTAAACCACAAAGCCGTGCCAAAACAGACAAAGTAGTTACTAAAAAAACAGAAGGTTTTACGGCACGTATCACAGCTACAGACCTTGTACCCAGTACAAAATACGAATACGAAGTATTTATCAACGGCAAAAAAGCCGAAAGACCTTACCCTTTGGAGTTCCAAACACAAACTTTATGGCAATACCGTACAGACCCACCTAATTTTAAATTTGCATTTGGCAGTTGCAACTATGTGAATCAACCTCCTTATGACCGTCCCGGTACGCCTTATGGTGGCGACCACGAAATATTCACAGAAATAACCAAACAAAAACCCGACTTAATGGTGTGGGGTGGTGATAATACGTATTTGCGAGAGGTAGATTATGACTCTTATAGTGGTATGCTTGCACGTTACACACATACAAGGTCTTTGCCTGAAATGCAGCCCTTGTTAGGTGCTACACACCATTTGGCTACTTGGGACGACCACGATTACGGTCCTAATGATGCCGACAGAAGTTTTATTTACAAAGACGAGGCAGCTAATATCTTCAAGATGTTTTGGGGCAACCCGAACTATGGTGTAGGTACAAACGGCAAGGGCATTTCTGGCAAAGCAGCATGGGCAGACGTAGAGTTTTTTATTTTGGACAACCGTTATTTTAAAAGCCCTAATGAACGTATTGATACCAAAAAAGAGCTATTAGGCGACCAACAAATAGACTGGTTATTAGATGCATTGTCAGAGAGTAGAGCTACTTTTAAGTTTATTGTAATGGGTGTGCAAGCCTTGAACACTGCTGCTATGTTCGAAAACTACAGCACTTGTGCAGAGGAAAAAACGAAGTTACTAACAAAAATTCGTGAGAATAAAATTAGAGGAGTGATATTTTTGACAGGAGACCGTCATCATACTGTTCTAAGTATGTTGAAGGAAAATGATAAAGTATATCCTATTTATGACTTTACTGTTTCTCCGTTTACCTCTGGCGTACACGCACCCCACCCCGAAGAAAATAACGCCTTAGCTGTACCAAATACTTTAGTAACAGAAAAAAACTTTGCTATTTTTGAAGTAACAGGTGCTACTAAAGAAAGAGTATTGAAGGTATCTATTATTAATTCTAAAGGCGAAGTGAAATGGACAAAAGAAATTGCAGCCAAAGATTTGCGTTAAAATAGGGTTAAATTGTAACATAGACTTTAGTCTGTAAAAAATAAGGAATTGATAATCAATTATTCACAGGCTAAAGCCTATGCTACAATTTTCTTTTTATAATGACTTTATATTTATGAAACTCCAACTATTTTTTAAGCCGATGCTTGCTTGGCAGCCCATTTTTTATCTAAACTTTTGAGCAAAGGATACGCAAAAACAGATAGCAAAATAATACCTGCCCCACCATAAAACCCTGCCGTCATTTTATTGTATTCGCCAAACCACACCGCAGCAATGATGATACCATACACAGGCTCCATGTTTACAGACAAGTTTACGGCAAAAGGCGACACTCTTTGCATAATTTCCACACAAGCAGCGTAGGCATAGACCGTACACACAACGCCCAAAAAGAACACCCCCACCCAATTTCCCCAATCTTTTTCGGCAAAGCCCAATAGATATATTTCAGAAGATTCTGCCCAACTACTTTGTAAATAAAACGGCAAGAAAATAGCCGTACAGAGGGCAGCCCCCAGCATTTCGTACAAAGAAATGGTAATGTGGTGGTAACGAGAGGCTAATTTGCCGTTGATAACCGAAAACATAGACACAAAAACCGCAGAGGCTACCGCCATCAACAAGCCAACAATATAGTTGAACTGAAAACGAAAAATAAGGTACAAACCTGCAATGATAATAAGCCCCAAGAGGACTTCGTACCACCGAACAGCCCGCCGCATGACTATAGGCTCTATGATAGATGTCCACAGTGAAGTGGTAGAAATGCCCGCCAAACACACCGAAATTGTGGAAACTTTGGCAGAACCGAAAAATAAAATCCAGTGGAGGGCTGTTAGACTACCTGTAGCCACCATAGCCAAAATAGCCTTTGTGCCTATTTGAAATTGTTGTTTGTACCAAAACATCAAGATAGTTAAGCCGATAACGGCAATGATGCTGCGGTACAGTACCAATTCCATAGCAGGCATCGTCGTGATTTTACCCACTACTGCCGTAAAGCCCCAAAGCAAGATAATAAAGTGTAAATGTATGTAGTCTTTCATTGCAAATAAATAGGGTTTTGTATAAAAAAAGGGAGTTTTTGGTAAAACTCCCTTGCAAATGTAGGGCTTAGTGCCTAAAAAGTCTAATAAAATTGGATTTGTAGTTAAAAAATTGACACTATATTTAAACCTATAAGGTTTGCAAAACCTTATAGGTTTGCTACAATTACCCCACCATAACCACCAAATACTCTCCACTCAAATATTGATTGGCTAATTCTTGCAGACGAGTTGCCGTAACACTTTCTACTTGGTCTATATAGTTTTGGTAGTAGTCTGCGGGGAGGTCATACATGAAAATATTGCGGTAGTGGTCTGCAATGGCAAAAGGCGTATTCAGGTTATTCACGAAACTGCCTTTCAAATAATTTTTTACCATTTTCAGCTCCTCTTGGGGTACTTTGTGGCGTTTCAGTAGCTCTATTTCCTTAAAAATCTCTTCTACAGTGTGTTCTCTTGAGTCTTTTTTCACGTCTGTTCCTATGACCCAATACGCTGCGTTGTAATGTGCCACCACAGACGAATGAATACCGTAAGTATAGCCTTTTTCTTCACGAATATTCGCCATAAGCCTTGAACCAAAATAACCACCTACTACGGTATTCAGCACTCTAAATGCCGAATAATCGGGGTGTTTGCGGTTAATCATTGGTTTGCCCACTTTTACAGAAGTTTGTACGGCATCTGGTTTTTCTATATAAATTTTCTTATCAACCACCTGAATATCAAATGCTTGCATAGTTTTGATAGGCGTAGCTTTGATAGCAAAATGGGCTAAATCTTGCTCTAAATGTTCATGTTCTTTGTCAGATAGATGCCCTGCCGTAATCACTTGGAAAGGTTGATGTAAATAGTACGTTTGGAAAAACTCCACTAAGGTTTCCAAAGGTGTATTTTCTATTTGTTCGGCGGCGGTGTCTGCACCGTAAGGGTGGTTTTCGCCAATGAGAGCAGCCTTGAAAGTAGAAGAAGCTACATTAGCACTTTTCTCGTTGTTAATCCGAATACCTTGTGCCAAAATATTTTTAACTTTTTGTAGTTCTTTTTCGGGGAAAGTAGCCTCTGTAACCAAATCTTTGAGCAGTGCCATCATGGGCTGCAAGTATTTTGTTAGGCAATACAACTCCAAAATGGCGTAGTCTGCACCTGCCGACACTTCTATAAAAGCCCCGAACTGGTCTATTTGGGCAGCTATTTGTTCGGCGGTGCGGTGCTTTGTGCCTTCGTTGAGCATACGGGCTGCAAGGGTAGCCACTGCCTTAGTGGGTGCATACCAAGCTCCTGCCTTAAAAATAAACTGAATAGCCACTACAGGCTGTACCCCCGCCTGTATGTGATGCCAACGCAAACCGTTGGGCAAGGCGGTGGTGTGGGGTTGTACCAAATCGAAGGGTTTAATGGGGTGAATTTTTGGGGCAACTGTTCTGTCCATGAATGATAGTATTTGTATGATTGCAAGATATGTATTTTTTTCGCATAGCAATATATAGTCTGCTAAAATTGGTTGGGCTGTTTTTACAGTGAACAGTTAGGAGTAAAAAGTTAGCTGTTTTTTTAGCTTTTAAAATTAACAAGTGATAAATACAAGTGTTTACGAATTGTATTGAGAGTTTGAGAATATTAAGAAGCTGTTTGAGTTAATTTTTAATTCCGTAGGAATGGAATATTTATAGAAAGTCTAAAATAATTAGAATAAAAGAACTCCGTAGGAGTGGCATATAAACCCGCAATGGAATTGTCCTACGGAGTTCTTTTAATTCATTAAATTCCATTTTCTATAAATATTTTACTCCTACGGAGTCAATTCAAAGAGTTTCTAACAAAAAATAAACACCTTTGTAAAACTACAATTATATAGCTACCGACAAAGATTGTGAAACCTTTAAAGGGCTAACTTTTCATGTAAAACTTCGGAGTTATTGGGAGAGTTATTTAGACAAACACTAATCCAAACCATTCCAACAAGATGTTACTTTCGCACTACCTACCGCCTTTCAGTTTGCCTGCACAAGCCGACTATGGTTATCAATACGACACCGAATTAGAGGGGTATCACGTTTATTTACCGCAGGGTGGCGAGTTGTTTTACAAAGAAGCCGTCTTTAATGATGAAACTTCTTTGGAACTCATAGCCTATTTCACTGCCAATAATACCTTCCCCAGTTTCCCCATACATTGGCATCAACAACTTCATACAGACACTCTTGCACAAATTATTTGGAAAAACATAGCTTGGCAACAAGACCAAATCAAATTATTTGGAAAAGAAATGTTAGTGCCTCGTCTGTCGGCATGGTACGGCGATGCCCACGCCCAATACACCTATTCGGGGCTTACGTTACAGCCCAAAGCATGGAATGAAGGGTTATTGTTTATCAAAGAAAAGGTAGAATATTTTGCAAAAACGCCGTTCAATAGTGTGCTGATGAATTGGTACAGAAACGGACAAGACAGCATGGGTTGGCACGCAGATGACGAAAAAGAATTAGGCAAAAACCCTATAATAGCCTCTATCAATTTTGGAGCTACTCGCCGTTTTTTGATGCGGAGCAAGGCAGACAAGTCCCAAAAACTGGAAATTCCCCTTAAAAACGGTACTTTGTTAGTGATGAAAGGCACAACCCAACACCATTGGCAACACGCCGTACCCAAAGAACCTAAAATACAACGCAGCCGTTTTAATCTTACTTTTCGGTATATTTTGCCCTGATGCACAGACTGAATTTTGTGCTATTAAGCTAAGAAATTATTTTTTAGTGCCGTTAGGCACGTAATATTTATAGTAATGCTATTTTCTTCTCTCTCAAAGTGCCGTAGACACGATATGTTTCGTGCCTACGGCACTTTGAGAGAGTTGGTAGTGTTTTTTACTATAAATATTACGTGCCTAACGGCACTTTTGAAAATAACTAACTGATAACCAATTACTTATTTACATTCTTATTTTATTTCCTTGGCTTAATAGCATTGGACTGAAGTCTATGCTACAATGCTGCTTTAAAAAAATTGTTGGGTCAATTACATAGTTTCTTGTGGCATTTCCAAAGAACTTGTACGAGCATCATTGTTATTGGGGGCATTGGTGTAGCTGTTTCTTCCAAACCACTTGTTTTTGAGCCTATTTTCCAAATATTGGTGCAAAGGCACTATCAACAAAGCCAACAACGCATTGGCAAATAAGATAAACAAAGGCTCATTTTGCGTAAATTTCGTGATATAAGGGTCTGTGAGCAACAGCACAAACTCGAAGAACAAGAGGAATGAAAAGAACAAAAGTTTTTCTACAAAACTACTCGCCACATTGAACCGCCCAAAGATAAACACCAACACAAAAAGCAATAGCGTAAAAAACAAAATCCCCGAATACTGCAAAGCATTTTTTCTTTCTCTTTCGGCTTGTTCTTTGTCTTGTTTGCGTTGTTGTTCTTGTAGCTCAAAGGCTGCTTGCAACTCGGCTATTTTCTTTTTAGATGCAGAATTTTCCAATGAATCTTTAATATTCGTACTTGTAGTGAGGCACTCGTAGGCTAATTGGTAGTTTTCCAAAGACATATAGACTTTGGCAAGACGGTCATAAGCCTCCTGAATAGCAGGTGGCAATTGCCCTTCTTCGGCTACTTGCAAACTACTATCGTAGTAGATTTGTGCTTTTTTATATTGCTTTTGTTCCAAAAACAAATCTCCAAACGTAAGGTAGGTAGTAGCTAATCCGTTCAAATCGGCTATTTTTTTACTTAAATCAAGGCTTTTAGAGAAATAATACTGGCTTTCATCATATTTTTTTTCGGTCATATACACCAAACCTATTCGCCAAAACGAATTAGCAAGCCCCCAATGGTCTTGTATTTTTTCACGAATGTTCAACGCCTCTTGGTGGTACAACAAAGCCTTTGTCAAATTGCCGTTTTTCATGTACGCCTCGCCCAAACCGTTGCTCATTACCGTTGCCATAAATTGCTCATCTCCTACCGTTTTGGCTATTTTCAGGGCTTTGTGCAAATACTCCAACTGTTTTTCTATGTCGCCTTGTTTTTCGTACACCGTACCCAAATAACCCAATACTTTGGCAATTTTGGCACTATCCGCTAATTGTTGGTAGAGGGGTAAGGCTTTGAGCAAATATTCAGAATCTTTTAAAATATTACCTTGAAAATAATAACAACCCGCCAAACACAAATACGCATCTGCAATACCTTGTTGGTAGTGTTTTTTTTCTGCAATCTTAAGGGCTTGTTGGGCGTATTGGTGGGCTACAGTAGGCATTGAGCCTTGATAAGACAAGGCTATTTGGTTCAAAATAGCCACTTTTTGCGTATCAGTTTGCACACCATTCAAAGTCAAGAACAAACTATCCAGTTGTTCTTGGTTTTGGGCTTGCAGACTATCAACAATGCCATGCAACAGCAAAAAAAATAAATAATAACGCAACAACATGAGGCTCAAAAGGTTAAGTAGAGTATTGGAGGCAAGTTGTGTAAGTAGTAGGTACTTTTTGCTTTCAAAAAATATAAAGTACACTTTTTGGTGTTATCAAATTTTATGCTACAAATCTTACAAGCTGTTAAATGAATAAAAATACAGTGGCGAGTGGCGTAGATTTGCAAAAAAGTTATATTTTTGCAGGGAAAACCGTAAATTTTCTAACTGAAGTTAGCTATAATTTCAAAAAAAATTCGATTTTAGTACACAAATTAGTATTTTTTCATAATTTTTGTATTGAACAAGAGTCGAGTATCACAACAACCACAACAATCACAATGAACAATCAGCTAAGCCCTTACGGGTATGCCAAAGATGGGAAGGTCTATTTGTATGCTTACATGGACTTTCCTGAAAGAGAAATAGGCTTTGTTAGAGAATCAGACGAAGTCAGTATAGACTACTTCACACGCCGTTTTGAGTTGGCTCGCCTAAAAGTAGCCGAATTGGTGCATGGCGTACAAACCTCACAAAACAAGGGTTCTTACTTAATGAAACTCCTACACATGAGAGAGTATTTAGCTACTTTCAATGGCTTAGGAGATTTTCCCGAACTATTTGGGAAGTTAGACGCATTAGAAGAAGAAATTAGAGGCTACATTTTAGTTAATAGAGGCAAAAATTTGGACATCAAACGAGCCTTGTTACAAGATGTAGATAAAATCTATACGGCTATGCGTACCTTCCAACATCATGGGCAGTGGGCAGAATCAACCCTGCAACTCAAAGACCTGAAAATGAAGTGGATAAAAACAGGTAGCACGCCTAATGAGTATGATGAAGAATTGAATTTGCAGTTTAACCAAAAAATAGAGGAGTTTTTCAAAGAACGTAATACGTTTTTAGATGCTTTCAATAAGATTTTTGAAGAAAGAAGAAGCAAATATACGAACCTCATCAATGAATTGCGTCAAATCAATTCTTTGGATATAGATGCTACTACTCGTGTCCGAGAAATGCAGGAGGAGTGGAAAAATGTAGGCAAAATAGCCAGCAAAGTATTTGTTCGTTTGCTAAAATCTTTCAAATATGAGCTAACAGGCTACTACAACCGCCAAAAGAGAAGACAAGAAAAACCAAAAACACCGTTTGAACAAAAACAAGATTTGGTTACAAAGGTAGAAAGTATGTTGGACAATGTAGAAACGGCACGTTTGGACGAAGTAAAACGCATACAAGGTTTGTGGAAAAATATAGCCAAAGTACCTGATGCTACCCAAGAAAAAGACTTGAATACGAAGTTTAAGATAGCTTGTAACGAAATTTTTGAATATCATTTCTTGCTAAAAACAGTGAAGTCTAAGCATGATAATTTTGTGCAAAAAACTCGTTTTGAGCAACTTAAAATCAAGATTAGGACTTTGAAAGACTCTATTAAGGAGGACGAAATTTTGTTGAATGAAATGAATGCTGCTCGTAATAAATACAAAATTGGTATGGAACAACCGCCAATGACTGCCGACCACATCAATTTGATTAACAAAATCAAAACGAAACAACGTATCTTGAAGAAATTGCAAGATGCCTTAGAGAAAAACTACTAATCTTTTATGCTAAAACTTTCTAAGTTACAGTAACTTAGAAAGTTTTTTTGTAAAAAAACCTGTAAGGGTTTAAAAAACCATAGAGGTTTAGTTACTAAATTTTCAAATATGCTTTTTTGCTGTATTTTTGCAACCCATAGTCATTAACCTTTGCTGTTTTGAAACTCGACCTCAATACGATACAAGCCCCTATTGCTGCTGACATGGCAGTATTTGAAAAGAAATTCAAAAACTCTGTTCGTACTAAAATTTTGCTCTTAGACAAAATCATGACGTATATCGTCAAGAGTAAGGGCAAACAAATGCGTCCTATGTTTGTGTTCCTAACGGCGGGTGTTTGTGGTACGATTGGCGAGGCTACACACAGGGGGGCTGCGTTGATAGAATTGCTGCATACGGCTACGTTGGTGCATGATGACGTGGTAGATGACGCAGACTACAGACGAGGTTTTTTTTCTATCAATGCCCTTTGGAAAAACAAAGTAGCCGTATTGGTAGGCGATTATTTGCTGTCAAGAGGGTTGTTATTGGCGATTGACAATGGAGATTTTGAACTCTTGCGAATTGTATCTACGGCAGTAAGAGAAATGAGTGAAGGCGAATTGCTGCAAATAGAAAAAGCAAGGGCGTTGGACATTACCGAAGAAGTGTATTTAGAGATTATTCGCCAAAAAACGGCTACACTGATAGCTGCGTGTTGTGGGGTGGGTGCTGCTTCGGCAGGGGCAAGTGCCGAACAGATAAGCATGATGCAAAAGTTTGGCGAGTTGATAGGGATTGCCTTCCAAATGAAAGATGATTTGTTTGACTACGGTACAGAGGAAATAGGCAAACCGTTGGGTATTGATATTAAAGAGAAAAAAATGACTTTACCGTTGATTTATACATTGAATAATGTAGAAAACAGTTTGCGTAGAAAAATTATTAATATAGTAAAAAACGAAAGTGAGAATCCTAAAAAGGTGCAAGAAGTAATAGGCTATGTCAAACAACATGGAGGCTTGGAATATGCAGCCGAAAAGATGAAAAACTATTATGACGAGGCTATGAAAATGTTGGGTAATTTTCCTGATAGCCCCTACCGAACTTCTTTACAACAGTTAGTAGAGTTTACCATAGCTCGTAATAAATAAAAGCTATTATTTAGACTTATTAACACCCTTTTATTCCAACTAATTTTTAAACACAGGTTGCTGAAACCTGTATTTTTTGTTTTATGAAAAGCATATTAATTACTTTCGGGGCTTTATTATATGCCTCACAACTTTTTGCTCAAGGTACAGATTGTAGTGCTGCTCTGCCTGTTTGTGGTAATCTGGAACTCAAATACAACCCACAAGGGCGTGGTATTAATGATTTTGCAAATCCTCTGAATGATGGGGGGTGTTTTACCTCTGGTGGTGGCGAACACCAATCTGCTTGGTATAAAATCAAGATAGCACAAGGAGGTTCTTTAACTTTTGTGCTAATTCCAGACAATCCAAAAAATGATTATGACTTCGGCATTTGGGGAGCAAATAAAGATTGTGATGCCTTGAGTAGCCCTATACGCTGCAATACCGCAGCCGAAGCTGGCGACACAGGTTTAGATGCTAATAGTTCTTTTACCTCACAAGGACCGGGTACTGGTTCTAATAAATGTGCAGCCTTAGAGGTGAAAGCAGGTGAAACTTACTATCTACTGATTGATAACGCAAGTAGAGTAGGCGGAGCCCCTTTTAAATTAAACTTTGGCGGTACGGCTGTATTGGGCGAAGTAATTAATATAGATTTCACAGCCAAAGAAGTAGAGTGTGGCATTGTTGAGTTTCAGAGTAGTTCGAAGTCTTGTAGTGGCGAGGCTCTTTCGCATACGTGGGAAATAGCTACTCAAAAAGGACAAGTTTTGCATACCTTGACAGGCGATAAGGCACAAACTCCTTTGTTAGCAGCAGGTAGTTACCAAGTTAATTTGACGGTTAAAAGTCCGTCTGGTAATACAGAAAAAAAGAGCATTACATTGACTATTAAAGACAATGTGAACTTAAAAACAAAAAACACCCTAATTTGTAACCAACTGACGGTACAAGCTATGGCAAATTCTTGCCAAAATGCAAGTTTTGAGTACGAATGGGTAGTGAAAGACAAAAAAGGCAAAACGACTTTTCAGAAAAAAACTACGCAAGCCACACAGACTTTTTTATTGGATAACGGACAGCAAACTATCACCTTAAATGCTAAAAGTTCAACTGGCATTACTCAAAGCAAAGACACTACGATTACTTTGAATATACCAACTGTGCAGGTATTACAAAAAGAATTGGTTTGTTTTGATGATGGACTCACAACGACCCTTACCGCCTCTACTACGGCAAAGGACAACAGACAAGCTACTTTTCAGTGGTTTTATAGTGGTGCAGTGATAGGTACAGGCGAAACTTTACAAGTAAACAAGGCTGGCGACTATTCAGTAATAGCCCAATATGAACAGTGCCAATTAAAAGGTGGTATTACGGTAGAAAATAACTGTGCAGCTCTTATTTATGCACCTACGGCATTTTCGCCTAATAAAGACGGCTTGAATGATGTGTTGAAAATTTGGGGCAAAAGATTTAAAGATTTGGAAGTGCAAATATATGACCAATGGGGAACCGAAATTTTTGCCTCTCTCCTACCCGATGAGCAAGGATTTGTAACTTGGGACGGTACACACAAAGGCGTGGAACTACCCACAGGTACATACATACTGACGATGAAATATTTGGATTTGGGGACTCTGTTGGTTACTAAAAAACAGCAAGGGATTACGGTGGTGCGTTAGTATAATACAGAAGAACTAACATTTCTTTGAGAAATGTTAGTTCTAGATACTTTTTGAGTAATAGTAAAAATTTTAAATGCCTTTATTTTTCAAATAAATAGGCGAAGGCTGGTCTATCATTTTATAGTTGGTTTGTTTATCCCAAATACGTTTACGATTCCACGCCAAAATATCTTTGGCAAACAAGACATTGTATTTGGTCAAAAAGGCTTTGACAGTACCAAATAAATTATCTTTTTTTACATAGTTAATCGTACTCTCGAAAAACGAAGAAGTAGCAGCAAAAGGCAGCACACAACGCAAACTATTGATGGCTTTTCTTTCGTAAAAATACGCATAGCAGTCGTTAGACACACGCACAGGCACCATTTCTTTAACTAAGGCTTTGGCTACTTCTAAGGTAATGATATACGCCCCACCAGCCCCAATATGGCTCATGTCTATAGGATAATGCAATGTATATGGTGGTGCTACAGTTACGGAATTTTGTTGCGAAAACTGCACTTCGTACAATGCTTGATAATATAACAAAATCACTTCATTTGTACCAATATTGTTTTCTATTCCCGCCAATAATGCAGCCAAATTAGGCGGTAGTTTCATGTCATCTTCCAAAATCAAGGCAACAGGCACATTATCAGCAACCATTTGTTGGTAAACCTTCCAATGGCTTAACGTACAGCCAATTACCCCTTTGCGTAACCAATGCGGATTATTACGCACTGCGTCCATGTCGCATAATTCCTCCATTTCTGCGTCTGTCATTGCTGTTCCTTTTACAGCATCTTGTCGGGTGTATGGCAGCCCCAAATTTTGTAATTGTTGGTGCATATACGCCATACGGTCTTTGGCAGATTCGAGGTTAATCACATATATTTTCATACAATTCAGTGTCAATGCTATGTTACAAACATATACAATTTTATACTAATCACGAATTGATTTTAGATAAAACCCTATAATAAACTAACACCGCAAGGGTTTAAAGCCCTTGCGGTGTTTACGAATAAAACCTTATAGCTGTGGTAGATTAGTTAGCTATGCGTTTCGCTGTTTTTGCCAATTTCACAAACTCAGCTCTGTACCCTTCCTCGTCTTTGCCTTTGGCTTCTTTGGCAATGTCTATTACGTGGGCGTATTTTGCATTTGCCTTGAACTGCGATTTTCTTAGTAATAAACCCAATTCTATGACCGCAGCCACAAACCGAAAATCATCAGACGTTTTCTCAAAAACTGTAATTTTATCAGGCACAACTGTTTCTATCAATTCACTCACGTCTGCATCTGGTTTTTTGTAGCGTAGTTTCAAGGTCAATAACTCACCGTTTTTATAGGCTTCGGGGCTTACTACGGCTTGTTGGTACTTGCTCACATCTACTTTTGTCATCAAAGTATCGTTTTTGGCTGTCATAGGAATTAACTCATAACACGCCGTAACGGTATGCCCCGCACCCAATTCGCCTGCATCTTTTTTGTCGTTGTTAAAGTCTTCAGTTTTCAAAGCCCTATTTTCATAACCAATTAATCTATAACCTTTTACCTTTGTAGGATTAAACTCTATTTGCAGTTTCACGTCTTTGGCTATGGTAAACAACGTACCACCAAACTCTGTAATAAAAGTTTTTTCGGCTTCCTGAATATTGTCTATGTAGGCATAATTACCGTTGCCTTTGTCCGCCAAAACCTCCATGCGGTTATCTTTGTAATTGCCCATACCAAAGCCCAAAACGGTTAAGAAAACACCTGATTTACGTTTTTCTTCTATCAAATTTTCCAAACTGCCAGTACTACTTGCCCCTACATTAAAATCTCCGTCTGTTGCCAAAATCACTCGATTGTTACCTTCTTTCAAATAATGTTGTTGGGCTAAACTATAGGCTAACTCTATCCCCGCACCGCCAGCCGTAGAACCTCCTGCTTGTAAATTATTCAAGGCATCTTTAATCTTAGTTTTTTCGTTGCCCGAAGTAGGCGGTAAAACTTCGCCTGCTGCTCCTGCATACACCACTATAGCCACTCTGTCTTGTGGGCGTAGTTGGTCGACCAACAGACTGAAGGCAGATTTTAATAAAGGCAATTTGTTTTCTGCACTCATAGAACCTGAAACGTCTATTAAAAACACCAAATTGCTGGGTGGCAGTTTGTCTGTTGCTATTTTTTTGCCTTGCAAACCTATTTTCAGTAATTGATGTTCTGTATTCCAAGGGCAAGCCGATAATTCTGTGGACACTGTAAACGGCTTATTATCAGTTGGTTGTGGGTATTCATAGCTAAAATAATTGACCATTTCCTCTATTCTTACGGCATCTGGTGGCGGTAACTCTCCCAACTCCAAGAAACGGCGAACATTGCTGTAAGAAGCTCTATCTACGTCTATGGAAAATGTGGAAAATGGTGTTTTTAATGGAGAAACAAAATTGTTTTCGGTTGTTTTGTCGTATTCTTCTGTGTCTTCAGGCAGAATAGGTTTTGTGTCTGTTGGCGTATTCAGATTAGATTTTAAATCATTTAACTGTTCTTGTTTAGTAGGTTTTGAGGCTTTAGTAACTTTAGTAACACTATAACTATAACTAAGTTTTCTACTTGACTTTTCACTAGCTATTGCGATAACTACAACTTCATTCAAAGAGTTACCATCAGCCTCTAATGCCACATCAATTACGGTGCGTGTCCCTACCTCTACCGACAAGATTTTCATACCTATAAAAGCAAATTCTAAGACTAATTTTGGGTCGTTGGGTACATCTAATTTATATTTTCCTTCTACATCTGTTTGTGTACCAATCGTATCTCCTTTTACTTTTACGGTTACACCGGGTAGAGGCGTACCGTCGTCTTTGGCGGTTACTTTGCCTGAAATGGTGCGTATTTGTGCAAAAATATTGCTACATAGCAAGCAAAGCACAAAAAATGAGCAATAAAATAGAATTAATCTACGCATAATTTTAAGGTTTAGAATAGTGAAAAGAAAGACAATTAAGTAAAACTAATGAGCAATAGTTTTTATACACATTGATAACAAAACTACTACAGTAAACAAAGGTGTTTTATAGCTTAGAGTAATGACTTTTAGTAATTCCATAAAATAGTATGATAGTTTACGAAAAATAGCCAATTAAGTGTTAGTTTTATTTTAATTTCTTAAATTTGAATAGACTACTATACAACTTTATACTTTGTAAACTATCAATCCTATGAACAGAAAAGAATTTTTGCAGGGCTTAGGCATGAGTGGAGCTGCTATTTTTGCAACTTACTGCTTGGGGCTATCAGGGTGTTCGTCTAATGACCCCACTCCTACCGCCAATGTAGATTTTACATTGAACCTGAATGATACAGCCAACGCAGCTTTAAGAACTAATGGTGGTTTTGTCATTAACACCTCTCAAAAAGTCATTGTGGCTCGGACTAACACAGGAAGTTTTGTGGCAGCTACGATTGTATGCAGCCACGAAGGACAAGAACGAATTAGCTACAACGCCAATGAATTTCAGTGTGCTGCACATGGAGCAAGATTTGACACCACAGGAAAAGGACTCAATGCCAATGGTTCTAAAGGTTTGAGAATCTATAAAACTACTTATGATGCCACTACCAATACGGTAAGAGTTACGAGTTAAGCATAGAAAGTAATTTATTTGGTAATAAAATTTTAATAACTAATTGAAAATCAACTATCTGATACTTTAAAAGTGTTAGATAGTTTTTTTATTAATTAGCTTTACATATTTTTATTAGCCGAAATATAATGCTATTTCTTTGGCAAAACTCCAAGCCAAACAGTATTTTACACATTTCCTTTGCAACAGGAGTTTTAAAACCTAACTTTGCGAAAAAAAGTATATGAACAAAGAAGAATGTTATGAAGTGGGGCGTATCATTAAGCCGCATGGCTTAAAAGGCGAAGTACAAATTTTGTTAGATGTAAGTGAGCCAGAAGAATATGCCGATATGGATTCTGTATTAGTAGAAGTAAAAGGTGAATTAATACCTTATTTCATAGAAAAAATACAAATTCGGAGTACCGTAAATATTGTTAAATTTGAGGGCATTAACACCCCCGAAGAAGCCCTGAAACTCAAAAATGCAAAACTCTATTTACCAGATGACCTTTTAGACGAATTGGAGGAAGGCGAATATTATTTCCATGACTTGCTTGGTTGCATGGTAACAGACTCCGTTAAAGGAGATTTAGGTACAGTACAAGCCGTTTATGAACTCCCTTCGCAAAATGTGATGGGTGTAACTGTAGAAGGCAAGGAAGTTTTGATACCGATAGTCGATGAAATTGTACAAAATGTAGATGCAAAAAACAAAGCTATTAAGGTAACTCTGCCCGAAGGTTTATTAGAAGTTTATTTGGACGAAGAAGTAAAAGAAGATTAATTACCTAACTAACCTATAAGATGCCACCATCTTATAGGTTTTTCGCATCAACATCAAAACGCCATGTTAATCAATAAAACAACCTTAAATGCACTACTTATAGCCTTGTTGGTGGGGTGTTTGGCATGGCTTTTTTCCAATATTGTAACCTACTTTATTTGTGCCTTTATTCTTACGGCTATTCTCAAAGTACCTACCAATACCATTAGCCAACTACATATTTTGGGGGTTCGTTTGCCTCGTATTGCAGGTGTGGCAGTGTCTTTTGGGTTGTTATTGGGCATCTTATCTTTGTTTGGTTTGTTATTTGTGCCTCTTTTTACTGCCCAACTCAAAATTTTGGCTTCTAATGATTTTGTCGAGTTAATGAATAAAATAGACAAGCCTATTGCAGCCTTAGAAAAATGGTTGATAGAAGGTAGTTTTGTCAAAAAACCAGAGGGCTTTCTCGTAGATGCTCTTAATATCAAAGTCAATGAAGCCTTAGAGAATTTACAGTTTAGTGTCCTCATCAACAATGTGCTAAGCACTGCCCCAAGTGTTATCATAGGTATTTTTATGATATTGTTGTTTACAATGTTTATGTTATGGGAAAAAGGACTTTTTCGAGATTTACTTGTTAATCAAATTCCTAATAAATACTTCGAAGTAACTATTAATACTCTTTACAAGATAGAAAAATTAATGTCTAACTATTTGTTAGGCTTACTATTACAAATGTTGTCTATTTTTACTACTACCTCCTTTGGGTTAATCATGGCGGGCGTAGAATATGCTATTACGATAGGACTTTTTGCAGCTTTGGTAAACATTGTACCCTTTGTAGGTCCTATTACAAGTATTACTTTTGGCTTGTTTGTGGCGGTTTCTACTACAACTTTAGACATTAGCAACCCAGAAATATTGAGTTTATTAATTATCAAAGTTTGTACTGTGTTTGGTATAGTACAATTTATAGATGCGTTTATTATGCAGCCTATCATTTTTTCTAAAAGTGTTAAGGCACACCCATTAGAAATCTTCGTAGCTATTATGGCAGGGGCTAATTTAGCAGGCTCTTTGGGCATGGTCTTCGCCGTACCTGTTTACACAATTCTCAAAGTTACGTTTATAGAACTTCGTAAAGGCTATAAAACCTACCAAATTTTTAACAACTAAAACCATGAAATTTTCTTTCTTAGTGCCTTATCGCAACCGAGATATGCAACGGGTGGAAAGGTGTTTACGTTCTTTGCAAACACAAAATTTCAGAGATTTTGAAATTATTTTTGTAGATTATGGCAGCGATGCCTCCGAAAAAACACAAGTAGAGGCACTTTGTAAGCAATTTGATAAAGTGAGGTACATTTACCTACATACACAAGGTTGGCTGTGGAGCAGGTCAGCTGCCCTCAATGAATGTTTTAGGCAGGCTCTTGGCGAATATGCAGCCATAGTGGATATAGACATTATATTTCCACCTAATTTTTTGGATTACTACCAACAACACTGCACCACAGATAAAGTTTATCAATACCAATGCTACTACACACCCGAAAACTTTGACTATACCCAAATAGATTTTCGTAAAGAATATCCTTTTGAAGTAAGTGAAATAGCAGGTGCAGGTGGATTAATGGTATTATCCTTAGAAATGGTACGAAAAGTTGGCGGTTTTGATGAATATTTTTGTGTGTGGGGCATGGAGGACATAGACTTTAAGATAAGATTACGGAGTCAAGGAGCTACGACAGTTCCCACAGATTTTCAGGAGATTAAAACTTTTCATCAATGGCATCCTTCTGCCAAAAAAACGTATCTCACCGCAAGTTCTTGGCTCACTAACGTAGAATTTTACCACCGAGCCAGAACAGCAATGATTGTACCCGATTTATCGAGAAAAGCCTTAGAAAAAACGGCAGACGTAACTATTTTTATGAATGGACAACGCCCTGCCAAAGAATTTCAGTTTGTGTTTCCTGTTATCAAGTCGTTTAACTTATTTGCCAAAAACTTTTTTTTATTGCCCACAGGCGAAGCAATTAAAGTGGTACAAACTTTTGAAGCTATTAAAGTAGAAAGGGCTTCAAAGGTAGGAAAAGTAGCTAATTGGTTGAATCAAAATGTCTTGGAAAAAGCACGACTTTCCTATAGACTTACTGAAGTGCTTACATTTGAAAGTGAATATGTGCAGTTTGATACAGTAAGGGATTTTCTATTTTATTTTTTAGTAGAAAACAAAGAGTTGATAGCCGATTATCATTTTAGCAGCCAAGAAGAAAATCAACTTACTTGTATTATAGTAAAAAGAGGTTAGGTGCTAACGCATAATTGCTAATTAGTAAATTTTAAATTAAAAATCATTTTACTTATTGCTTATAAAAGCTATTGATGAGATTTTTATTCTAAAAACACAACCTAAAACAATTTTTGGCAACTACTTGGGAAAAGGACAAGTCAATTATTAATAAAAAAACGGTAATCTACTTCAAGATAGATTACCGTTTTTTGCATTGAATAAGAAAATAAAAGTGTGATTTTATGGTGTATTTCCAATAATTTCTCCTCAGATGCAGGGAAATTATTGGAAACTCATTCATAAAATCTAATTATTCTACAATAAACTTGCGGTTATATACTTGATTTTCAGTAGCCAAACGCAATACGTATTCGCCAGATGGTAATGCTTGATTAAATTCTAATGTAACTATATTGTCTTGTCCTTTTTGAACACTTGTAGAGAAGACTACTCTACCCAACATATCTACAATTAATACTTCACCTTTCTCAAAACCTTCTTCTGTGATACGCAAATTGACGTTATGGTGGTTAGTTGGGTTCGGAAATACAATAAATCCTTCACGAGTTACATCTACGCCCTCACCATCAAATCTCACCATGACAATCTTAGAATAACTTACTTTGCCATCTATGTCTGTTTGTTTCAAACGATAGTAAGAAACACCATTGTATGGCTTCGTATCCAATTCTGTATAAGACAAGATACTTTGGCTATTACCATTCACCGCCTTAGAAGGTACAATAGTATAAGTTACAAAGTTTACTCCGTCAATACTTTTCTCTATTGTAAAGAAAGCATTACCTTTTTCCTCACTTGTTTTCCAAGTAACCTCAACTGACTTCTTATCTTTTGGTTTAGCATTGAAATCTAATAAAGTTACAGGTAAGATATTGAATCTTGACATAGAGCCTAAGGTAAATGGAGAGAAAGAACCAATAACATCAGACGATATAACTACACCTTGCGATGGGTCTGAAGCACCTACAATACCCGTTGTACCTCTATTGTTCCATTTAGCTCCAGTAGGGTTTCCATAATGGGCTACACGAATATCAGCTGGAATATTTACCCCAACACTACGATTAGTTTGCCAACCTAATAAAACTTGTGTATTAGCTCCACCACTTATTCTGTCTAATTGCCAAAACTCCATACTACTTACATGAGATAAATTCACCATATTCTCATTACCAGAAGTATAAATAGGATATGGGTTTAATGGAATATAAAGTGTGCTAAACTCTGTGCCTGTTGCATTTGGATTAACTAAGCCGATTGGTGCAAAATATAAGCCATTACCCACAGGGAATGTAAAATTCTGAGCTGCTGTTGTTGTTTTACGTACAGCACCCACAACGTGGCTATTATCACTTGCTTGATTTGCACCCAAACCGTTATAGTTTGCCGTACCTACTACTGTTGCTGTAGCCTCAAAGTGCATCAAAGGATTAGCAATAGCCGTATTTATGTTGGTAATATCACCAGCAGTTAAACTTTGTCTGTCTAACTTCGCAGCACCAGTAATTACAGGGTGCGGATAAGACGTTGCTGTTCCCCCTACGTGTCCACGAGAGAAAGTTGCTTGTCCTGTCAGACGAATCATATTACCAGCCACATTTGCAATACGTAAAGCCGTACCATTTGTGACACTAAAAGTAGTATTAAATGGATTATCTATGACGATATTTGCAAAACGGTTATTAGCAGCAGTAGGTCTTAATGTAAGAGTTTGAAACTGCACTTGTGCAGCAGTTGTAGAACCTAAACCTTGGAAATTACCATCAAAAGTTACAGTTGTAGTTCCCCCTGCAATAAACAAGGCATTTACACCTGTATTCCAATCACCACTTAATCTGATATTTCTTGCATTAAAGTCTAAGGTGTTTGCTGTAGCAGCAGTCGCACCATCGATGGTCAAGTTACCTCTTACCGTAATGTCTGCCGCTAAAGACTTACTTACAATACCCGTAGAACTCAAACGTAAATTACCATAACTAAAAGCAACACCACTAGAGTTTGTACCTGCAATCGTACTATTTTGATTAGAATTATAGATTACGGTATTCTTACGATTCGCAGGACTAAAGTTAGGTGTTAAATCTACTGTTGTAAATCTACCAGGGAATATAGTAGCTGTTGTAGCATTACCTAAGTATAACTCTGTTGGAATTGTTGCAGAGGCAGCTTCACGCATCTGGAAAGTTGCAGCCAAAGGAGCAGCACTGCCATTAATTTGGATTCCATCATCATATACCATGTTACCTATATTGATAGTCAAGTTATTTTTAACTTCAACAGTTGCACCAGTAGCAACCCTTGCTCCTACTGTTGCTGGTACTGCTCCAAATAAAGCTGCTGTCCATGCACTAGAGGTACTTGCACCTGTAGTAACGGTGGTAGAAGTGGCTACCCACTTTTCACTTACCCCTGTTCCACTGCTTGGATTAGTGATTGTTAAATTACCATAACTAAAACCAGATGCTACTATTTGTCGGCGGTTAGCTGATGTACCAGAGGTTACACCACCTGTATAAATTACTGTACTTGTAGTAGCTAAATTTGTTGTTCCCATACGAGCAGCAGGATAATCTATTGGGAAGGTAGTTAATCTTGCTGTTGTTCCCAAAGATAAAACTGAGCCAGTGTTCATCGTTACAGTCATGTTTCTGGCAGCAGAGGCAGCTACATTAGTAGTAAGACTCAATACAGCTGGCATAGAAGTAACCGTACTTACTGTAGCATTACCAAATATTTGGAAACCAGCATCATTATAAGTTACATTGTCATTAATATGTAAGTTAGCAGCTATAAATGGGTTGCCCACATTCGTTTTTGTGCCACTTCCTAACATAACTAATGAGCCATAGTTAAAGTTTGTATTTGCAGTTGCAGCAGTAGGAGCTGATGTAGCCGCAGCTAAATGCACGTTTTGAGCACCAGCACGACCATACACCACTGTACTACTAATATGCAATGAAGTACCATTATTATTAATTGGGAAATTGGTTGGGAATGTAGAAGTAACTCCTCCGCCCGTTACTGTTGCAAAAGGAGCACCAACGGTACTAAATGCACCACCAATTCTCAATGCACTTTGAGATTGCATTGTAAATACACCTCCTGTCCCAGTACGTTGAATTTGACAATCATTATCATACAAGTAAATGTATGAGCCAATCGTCAAATTACCTGCAAGACCTAATCTTGAAGTACCCGCCGTACCGTCTGAATCCACATATCGTAGAGCCAATACTTTATCTCCTGTTGGAGCAGCACTATTAGATATAACAATGTTGCCGTAGTCAAAAGCTCCACCATCTATTCTTTGCACTCTACGGTTAGAAATACCTGCACCAGCTTCATCACTACCAGCATAATAAATCACCGTACTTGCAGCATCTAACGACCTATTATTATTATTTCTGTTGGCTACAGGTGTACCCAATGTAAAGTTAGGTGCACCAGCCGTAGAAATATAAGTAGGGAAAGTAGTATTTACATCTGTTGCTGCTGCTCTTGTAATACCCAAACGCAAGGTAGAGGTAGCTTCCATACGAATACGAGTAGGACGGGCAGCAACTCCTCTTGGTGAGTCTGTATTACCATTACCAATAATTTGGAAACCCATATCTCTTAATTCATTGTTAGACTGGATTAATAAACTACCACCTAAATTGAGTGTTGTTGTACCTAAAACAGCCCCCATTATTGTTTTTATTCTTAGTGCTGTGGCATTAGTCAAAGCTAAGTTACCATAAGTGAAACCAGCTAATACGTTTTGGTCTGCATTTGCAGCATAAGCCACAGTACTGTAGGCAGATATACTTAGATTTGCACCTCCATTAGCCACCCCATCTATAGTTGGTGAAGTAGCTTCTGTACCTGCAAACGCATTGTTCAAGTCCATCTTTCCGCCACTTCCTATGTCAGCAATAGGGGTAAAAGTTGGGAAAGTCGTAGCTGTATTTGCAGTAGCTGTTGGAGTTTGAAAGGTATTAGCCACATTTACATTAATTGTCGGTTGATAAGTTGTAGATGTTGTAGCAGCAGCACCAGTACCCAAATACAACTGTGCTGCACCTTCTACCCTAATTCGATTCCCAGTACCATTATTACTATTGCCTGTGATTTGGAAACCCATATCACGCAGTACCGCACCAGACCTTACAATTAAGCTACCATTTACCTGTAATTCATTCAATATATCTTTATAAACTTTTGTAGCTGCAGTAGGTGTCCCACCTCCATTAGATACTATCAAAGTGCCATATTGCATACCTGCTCCTGTGTCCGCAGAACCTCCCGTAACAGTAGTTACACGACCTCTTATTAATTGGCTTACACCTGCAAGATACTCAACAATACTTGCATTAGTGGTAGAATCTGGGAATGTAGTAGCTACACCTCCATTAGTAAGAGTTTGATTAGCCAAAGTTCCATTTGAACCCACAGATAAATTTATCCTATTATTACGGTAACAAGTAGGAAATACTGTTGCTATACCATTTGAACCTAAACGAAGTGCAGCATTGGTAGCTATTGTCAAATCGCCAGAAGTATTTCCTCTAATTTGATTACCATTATCTATTAATACACTACTTGTATTAATAGTAAGGTTATTATTAACTGTAATAGAATAATTATTGATATTCAAGTTAGGATTTGAATGAGCTTTGGCAACTACCAAATTATAAAATGGACTTACAGCACATCTATTTTGATTTGCATTACTACAATCATACGTTCCATCACAAGCTGTAGTTGTTGTAGGAGCATTAGGTCCTTGTACACCTGCTACAGACATAGATTGGTTATTATTAACACCGTCAAAAGTAACCGTAGCACTACAAGCACCAGCTACACCACCACAAGCATTATAACTAACTTGGCTTTGCACATATCCAGAACCTGCTGGTGGAGTATTAATAGTAAAATCACCTTGTAAATTAATATTATTGCCTTTAGCCCAAAGTTGTCCAATATTAAATGTAATAGAACCATTAGCATTATTATTACAGTCAATATTTTCTGTTAAAACCCAACGGTCAGGAGCATTAAATACTAAAGGTCCAAAGAATTGACCACCCTTAGGGTTTTGGATAGCTTTGTAAGTTGTGGCAGCCATACCATCACTTTGCATGCTAAATGTACCTGTGAATTGATTTAATCTACCCCCAGGCAGTTTTAATCTTCCATAAACCTCAATAGTTGCTGCAGGTACGTTTACATTGCGTAAACGAGCCATATTGTTTACTCCTGTATGGTAAACTCCAGAAACATTTCCTCCCGTAGCAGAAGCCACCCCTGTAGTGTCATTATTAGCTGCACCATTATTATTAGAATCCTCCACCCAAATCATGTCTTTAATATAAACAAAAGGCACATCTATATCACAGAAAGAACCATAAGCTGCAGGCAATGCAGTGCCTCCTGTATTATTAGGGAATGATACATTAGTAAAATACGCCACATCTCCTGCTGTAGGAGTACAATTAGTAGGATTACTATATCCAGGATAAGTTGTCGACCAGTTTGCAGGATTTGTCCAATTATTATTTTGTGTTACAGCTGCAGCACGTCCACCCATCCAGAAGTAGCCGTTCCCAAAAGTACCTGTAAATGTAATAGTAGAACCTACTGTAGTATTATTTCCTGCGTCTTGGCTATTAGTGGCAGCTACTGTACCTGCAAAACCTGTAGCACAAGCAGCAGGCATGACATTAATATCTTGAATAATGACACGACTCCAGTTTTGATTAATTTTGAAACAGAATGAACCTTGCAAACCTGATGTTACAGAACTTATACTCACCCACTCAGAACAGGTAGGATTTACTGTTACTACATCTGTTATACGAATTACTGGGTCTAAACCGGGAGCAGGCAGGGTTGTACGAGCTGGAATTTGGAAGTACACAAAAGAATTTAGTATAATATCATCAATCACATGCAAACCATTTGCTAGTGTACCTGTATTAGCCATATTAAATACAGTACGAGAGCCGATGGATAAATTACGTAAACCACAATCTACCGCACCAAGAAATCCTACTCTGTTGTTAGTACCTATATTAAAATTAGCCCCAGCAGATGTTCCTGTTGTATTATCTGTTGTGTTACCACTTGTCCACGTTTTAGTGGGTGTACCAAATACTGTTGTATTGAAATTAGTAGGAGCAGCAACAGGTGTGGCAGATGTACCCCAATTCGCAGGAGCATTACGTTGGTCTATACGTCCATTGAATACAATATTATTAGCAACCAATGTTAGTAAGCCATTACCTATATTCACATTACTACGTAAAAATACAATACCATTTGTAGTAAGAGCATTTGGATTTTGAGCATTTGCAATCGTAAAATTATCTGTAAAAGCTACATAACCATTTAACTCATTGCCAACACTGTTTAATGTAATGGTATTAAAATTACCATTGAAACTAACATTTCCTTTGAAGATAGTGGTATTGTTAACAACAGCAGTACCAAATGTAGCAGTTGCTGTATTACTATTTACAGTTAAACCATTATTAAATAGAGTATTTCCTGTCAAGCTAATGTTAGCAGTACCAGCAGCTGCTACTGCATCTAATAATACTGCACCACCAAAAATTTGCGTACCTGCATTTGCCGTATTACTTTGTAAAGTAACAGGTGTTGATGTATTCGCAAATGTTAAAGTACCTGTGGTGGGTTGGAATGTATTATTCCCTTGGAACAACATTTCTGCATTAGGTGTTGCTGATGTTGTAGCATTTGTGATGGTACAATCTGTAAATCTTGTTCTTGCTTGTCCTGCGGTAGCTGTATAAGTTAAACTTGTAGGAGTACCATTGAAAGTTGAACGTTGGAAGTCAGTAGCACCAGCTACATTTGTGGTAGAACCTACTGTTACTAAACCTGTAAAGGTAGCAGAAGTAGTAGGATTCACCGTTGTCCTTGTAGCTGTACCAAAGGTTGTTGTTGTATTCACGAGTAAAGTAGTACCTACAAATGTGCTTGTAGTTGTATTACCAAAGTCTATTCTATTAAAAGTCTTGGCTGTGGCTGGCGTATTCACATTCACTATAGAATTATCTGCAAAAGATACATTATTAAAGCCATAAGTAGCAGTACCACTTGTAGAATTAATATTAACAGTGGTAGCCGTAGTGTTGGTTTGTGATAAGTTATAGAGATTTTTTGCTACACTACCCATTTCAATAGTTAATGTACCTGTATTTGTCAAATTGATTTGAGAAGTACCTGCGTTCAATGTAAAATTAGGCGTATCTCCCCTAAAATCCATAATCGTACTTGTACCACTTGTTAAGGTTACTGTAGAGCTGCCCAAAGTCAAGCCTCTTGTTCTATCTCTATCTAACACAGCAATATCATTGGCAGCACGTGAAAAACCAGTTACTCTAAATGGGGTAGGGCTACCACTATTAGGATTAGCATTGATTAATGCTGCTGTAAGTGCATTGTTATTAGTAATCAATGTACCACCTGCTATCAAAATAGAACTGTTAGTAATAAAAGCATCTTGTAATGTCCATGTACTTGGCACGGCGTTTAAATCTCGGAAGTAAATACCATCTGTATTAACAAAAGTTTGACCTGCCATTGTAATAGTTCTTGGGGCAATAACCTGCACAGATGCTGGGTTGAATACTATGCGACCTGTTGTAGCTGTTATAGTCATGCCTGCAACAAATGTAAGATTACCAGCAATCGTTAATTCTCTTGTGTTAATACTAAATGTCGGATTATTGGTAACGCCAGTCCAAGTCATAGAACGGCATTCAGATTGACCTGTTAAAGTACAAGATTGACCTGCTCCATTAAATGACAAATTATCAAAGAAAACGTCATCATTAATTGTTGGTGGACACTCTGTTGCTGGTCCTGCTGGAGAAGCTGCCCAACAAGTGTTACAACTCCAGTTATTGTTATTACCTCTCCAATACAAAGTTCTTGCAGTAGTGGTATTTGTAATGGTAGCAGCACAAGCCCCCCCCACACTCACACTACTTACCGTAACAGTAGCTCCTACACTATTAATATCTAATACGTCAACTCTACTCCACGTCTGTGGCTGTGTAAAATTGACATTCGCACAAGTACCATTATTACTAGAACGAATCGTAATAGTGCTAGCACAAGAGGCTGTTGGTATAAATGTACCTGTAACCGAAGAAGCCCCACCTACACTAAAACGCCATACAGACCCATCTCTTAATGCTACATTGCGATAATCATTTGTGCCTATATTAGAGAAGGTAATTACGGCATTTGTAGAGCCTGCCCCACTCGTTAGTATATCTCTAAATACGTTATTGGTAGTAGCAGCACCAGTAAATGTAGCATTAAAGTTACTGCCAAACGTAATATCACCATTGGTAAATGTGGCAGCACCTGTATTATTAATTTCTATTGAAGTCGTATTATTAGCGGAGTTAACAAATGTTAGATTGGCATTAGTAAAGGTCATACCTGCATTAGTCATTAAAGACGTAATAGTTGCATTAGTAGAAGTAGCAAATGTCATATTACGACCTGAAACAGTCAATAATCCGTCAAACCTGCCTGTACCATTTGCACCAAAATTTACTGCATCTACACTAGTTTGAAAAGTAGCTGTGCCTCTAAAACGAGTGATAACATTTGTATTAAAACTTACATTACCATTTACTATTGTGTTACCTGCCATATCAAAACCAATAGCTCCATTGGGGGTACGTACTGTTAAGTCGTTAATTGTTTTTGGAGAGGTACCATTGAAAGTAATATCAGTTAATGTTTGTACATCTATATTATTAAATGTTAATGTTTGTGGGGCTGTTGGCGTATTGACGGTTAATGTTTTTGCTGTTGTGCCTGTGATATTAAAGTTACCTAAAGATAAACTTTGCGTACCTAACTCTATGGTGTTATTCGCATTACCTGAAAAATTTAATGTAGAGAAAGGAGTTGCACCGCCATTTGTTGCATTAACAGTAATATTTGAACCACTAATATCAAAAATTGTAGCCCCTACATTATCTATAATATTTACAGTTGAAGCTGCGGTAGCATTGCCAAATGTTAAAGTACGATTTGCTGTACCATTAGCAATGATGCGTCTTGCTGTAATAGTTCGAGCATTAGTTCCAGCATTGTTCAGTGTTCTCCACTCTCCTTGTACTAATGTGATTATACCATTAGAAGTAGCACCAATATTTAGGTTTTGCTCTGTACTCCATCTTACTCCTGCACCTGTATCATTAATCGTGATGTTTGCATTAGGTAGAGTATTCCCATTTAGATTAATAAGTCTATTTGCAGGAATAAGAGCTGCTACTGCAGGTACAGGCGTTGGAGCTAAAGTAGCACTAAATGTAATTGTACTATTTATACCTGAGAAATTAGCTCCTACAGCCGTTGCTGGTAAAATAAGATTTTCAGCTATTCTAATACCTAATGTATTTGTTACAATAGGATTACGACCAACTGTTGCTATTTGCCAATCCATTCTTCTACATTCAGCAGCCACATCTATATTCATGGTGTTGCCATTAACAGTGTAAGAGTTATTATTCACAATTACAATGTCATTAATAGTAGGCGGACACTCTCCTACAGGTAAACCCGTAGCGGATAACGACCAACTATTAGGGTCTGACCAGTTTTGTGTACCAGCTACACCACCTCTTTGTGACCAATATAAAGTCCGTCCTGTTGTACCTGATACAAATGTAATATTTGTATTATTACCTCCATCGCCACTTACAGCATTTACCGTTACGGTTTGTCCTAATACATTATTGATGTCTGTAACCAATACATGACTCCACGTTTGAGCCGTACCAAAAGTAGCTCTTGCAACAGTGCCATTTGTAGTAGAACGAATAAATACATAAGAAGCAGTTGGGCTACTACAATCTCCTAATGGAACCAAGTTTGCACCTACAGCAAAAGTATTTGATGTACCTGCATTCGTACTCAATCTTAATGTACTTGAACGACCAAGTGTAAAGTTTGCATTGAAATTATTATTGTCTGTTGTATTTGCAAAAGTTACAGTAGAACTTGTACCTACAGTTATTGTACCTGTAAAAGTGTTGTTACCCGTATTATTAAAATTCAAGATATGACTTATACCTGTTCCATTTAAGATTGCATAAGTATTATTTACAGTACCATTAAAGTTCAGCGTAGTACCATCAACAAATGTAAAAGTGTTACCTGCATTATGTATAAATCTATCTGAAAACGTTAGCACAGAGTTATTACCATTTACACTAATATTAGCTGAGGAAGTAACTGTATTATTAAAAGTAAAACCTACAGCTGTATTTGCAAATGTTAAAATAGCACCAGTATTAAAGGTTGTATTACCACTCCAATCAGAAGTAACTCCTACTGTACCACTAAAGGTAACAGTACCTGCTAGTATTTTTTGGCTATTACCTGTTAAATTAAAATTAGTGATGTCATCAGCCACACTAATTTGATTCAATGTAATTGTATTAGCTGCAATATTTGAAGTTGCAACTACCAAATTATCAAATGTACCTAAATAGTTTAAATGTGGAATAGTTTTAGACAACGCACCTGTATTTACTGTAACTGTCCCTCCACCACCTTGTGAGTTGGTGAATGAAAAAGAAGAAGCAACCGTTGGGGCAAGAGTTAAATTAAGGTCGTTAGAAAAATCTACTGTTGGAGTTCTATCTACATCTTTTCCTGTTACAACAATTGTAGAATTAATAGTCAAAGTACGAATAGCTGTACTCGATGCACTAAATGTACGGCATCTTATTGTTTGTCCATTTGTATTTAATGTACCACCTAATAATTGCAAGTAACCATCAGTAGAAGCAGCTACTGCAGGGTCTGTAGTATTCATAGCACTTGTCAAACTCCATGTACCACCTGTGCTACCTTCTGCTAAATCATTAAAAGTAATATTGGCAAACAAACGAGCAGCAGGGGTAGCTCCTATATCTATTGTTGCAGGGCTAGCTTCCCCTTGTGCTGCCACAGGGAAATTAGGTGATTTAGTGAATAGTATTGTACCCAAAAATGTTACTCCAGTACCTGTCTGCGTAACATTGGCATTGTTCATATTGAAATTACCACCTACTGTCCAAGTAACAGTAGCAGCACCTGCCAAAGTCATAGCATTTGCTGTAGCAAAGGTTACTGATTTAGATTTTGGACTCGTTATATCTAAGGTAACAATGTAACCAGCAGCACCAGAGTTAGTATCAAATGTTACATTATCAAAAATTGTAGGGATACACTCGCCACCAACACCACCAGAAGTTAAAGACCAACGGCTAGCATCTGACCAATTACCTGTTCCTCCTACCCAAAATAATGTGCGAGTAGGAGCAACAGGAGTAAACGTAACATTGGTATTACCACCTCCATCAATAGACCCTTGATTAACTGTAACTGTTCCTGTTACATTTAGATTAGCTACAGAGGCATTTGCCCATGTCTGAGCATTTACAAAAGTTACATTGGCTGTACCTGTATTAGCATTAATAGTAACATAGTTGGTAGGAGAAGCCGTACAAGTACCATTGACTATAAAATTAGCAGAAGCAGTTACAGTAGAAGTGCCTATACCAGAAAAACGCCATGTTGTTCCAGCTGCTAAAGTTACATCTCTTACAAATGTATTTCCATTATTTGCAAATACCATTGTACCTATATTTACATTTACAAAACTTGTAAATAAGTTAGTCCCCGTATTATTAAATGTAGTAGAAGTACCCCCAAAATTGTAAACACTGAATATATTATTAGTTACATTATTACTAAAGGTGATTATACCCCCACCAGGAATACTTAAATTATCATTAAAAGTATTAGTTCCTATATTATTAAAATTTATGGTGGCAAATGACGGAAGATTAAGGGCATTTGTAAAAATAATATTACCCCCACCAAAAGTAGCTGTGATATTAGTAGGTAATGTAATAGTATTAATATAATTAATATTTCCTATGCCAGTAACTGCAAAACTTGTTTTTGTTACTGAAATAGTACCAAAACTAATAGTATTAGCTGCTACCGCAGAAGTTTGAATAGTTGCTGACGCACCAACTACACTAAAGTTCAAATTAGGCATAGTCTTCGTTGCATCACCTGTAATTACAGTTAAGGCAGCAGCATTATTCATTGTAACTGTTGATGTACCTGCACTTAATGTGAAAACCGCAGCATTATCTGTAAAATCAATTACAGTACCCGCACCTGTTAATGTAACTGCCGAAGCTCCCAAAGTCAAACCTCTATCTTGATTACCCGCATCATTCGCAGAAATGGAGGCAGCACTTACACCTTGTCCGTTGGTGTCTAATGTCCCTCTTCGTAAATTAATAGCACCCGTTGTAGTTAATACCCCACTACTTACTTGCCAAACTACTGTATTAGCTGTGGCTGCTACCTCTACCCCACCCGCAAAAGACTGCCCTGTGAAATTAATGGTATTTGTAGTGGCTGCGGTAGTACCAGCTAATGTGAATGCACCTGTAAACGTAGGACTCCAATTAGCCACAGTCGTAACATTGCCATTTACAGTCAGAGAATTTGTGCCGTCCATTGTCAAAACAGCATCAAGTCCTGTAAAATTAAGAGTACCTGTTACTGCAGGCACATCTAAAGTTACGGTAAACGGCAAAGTACTAACCCCATTAGAGTTGGCATCGAATACTGCGGCAGTAGCCGAAGTAGGTACAACACCTGTACCTCCTACCCCACCAGACGCATTTGCCCAATTATTAACATCTGACCAATTACCTGTATTTCCTACCCAAAAACTTTGAGCAGTTATTGTGTAACTCATCAAGCAAAACAAGAAGATTCCCCAAAGAGAATACAAAGAGTACTTCATTCTCATATATAGTATTGGTTTGAAATAACTTAAAGACTTATTCTTATACGGATTATTTTTGAAAGTGTAACAAATACACTTCATTTTTTTTATCAATTAAGATATATATTTAAGTAGTTAATCGTAGGAGAGATTTCCCTATTTGATGTGTAATGAAATGTAGTAAACAATATGATTTAATATTGAAATAATATTTGTTAGTAAAAAAGGTGCGAATAGTACGCATTTTTATATAAATATTACATAAAACAGGATTTTAACTAATCATATAAAACATTGTTAATATCAAATTTAACAAAAAAAATAGTAATAAACAAATAATTTACTAATGAAAAGATATAAGTATAGAGATAGGGCTTATTGAGTCTAAAAAACGAATATTTAAAGCATTTTGTATTATACTAGTAGAATTGTAAGAGTAAGAAATAGGCTAAAAAAACAAAAACATATAGGTTTTCATTACAGAAGTCAGAAAACTAAATGTTTTTGGTAGTTCATAAATAACAAAAAAGGCTTAATAATTACATTTAGTATCTACTCTTTCCTTAATTAACTCTTAACAACTATTTCTCTAACAGCTCCGCATCTGGCATAATATAGAAAAGATGATTAGGGTCTTGCGAATTTAATTGCAGTGTACCTCGTAAGGTAATCACTTCATTAGTCGTTTTTATTGGTTTTTTGGCAGTAACCTCTATGACTGTTTCGGGTCCAGCTTTACCACAATAAAAACACATATCATAAGGAAATGCAGATAAAAGAAAATTGGTGTGCTTTTTTTGTTCTTGCAGAGGAATTAAATAACCTTTGATAGTAATAGTTTTTTGGTGAAGGGCTTTTATTTTATCAGTGAATTTGGGGTTAAAAGAAGCTAACCAATCTCCATATTTTACCTCGAACAGAGTTTTCCAAGTATCTTCTTGTAAAGGTTTTTGTTGGGCATAGCCTTCATAGCAGCACAATAAAGCTAATAAGGCAGTAAATAATAATCTTTGTAAAAATATCTTTCTGAGTGGCTTAGTCATAAAAACTATAGAAAAGAGTAAGGAAAAAAGTTTGATAGATTTGTTGAGAAGGAGCAAATGCCATCATTTGAATAGGTCGACTCATTACATCTACACATATTCCACCCTCTAAACCAACGGCAGTACCACCAAAAGCCCCAAATCTAAATGACACAGAACTACGCAATGAAGCACCAGGTACAAAACTTAATTCTTGCAAACCATTGCCAAACATACCTTTGCTACGCACTACAGCATCAAAAGAAGGCAATGTGGCGGGGTTGTATCTTTCGGTAATAAGCACTCCGGGGTTATTTAACGTAACATAGTCTATATAATAAGGTATTTCAAGCCCCACTGTAGCTCCAATGGTATTCACCCAATTGATTTGTACGCCTTGTTCGGGCATAGGTCTAAATAAAATCCACTCCCTACCATAATGAGTGCGCAACATCACCAAATAATTTAATTTACCCGGTGTGTAAGTTTCTCCTGTGGCTAAGGCAGGACGACTATCTTCTTTTGGGTGTTTAATATTAGTTACTTCCGCCCAAAAAGTTTGATAATTATTCTTTTTGCGATGCACACTATATTTGCCATTTACGCCTCCTAACCAGCCCGCCATTGTGTTAAAGTTTACACCAATAGATAAGTCTGTGTTATAAGGTGTTGTATTCTCTTGTGCCTGTACTCTCTGAACAAGAGTAAGCTCATAAAAGGCTAATAAACAGAAAGTTATAAGGAGTTTTTTCATTTTGTTGCTTATGAAAATTACTTTTCTAATTTAGACAAAAACGCATACAGTAGCAAAAAAGTTATGTTATTCAACCTATAAATTAAACCTATAAGGTTCTGAAAATCTTATAGGTTTTTATATAATAATTTTTAATTAAAAATTTACTAATTAATAATTGTGCCTCAGCACTTATTAGTTAATTTTTCTACGCAAAAACCATTGGTCATTAATCGTAATACCTAAATGAAACCTAAAAAAGTTTTCTTGAATTAAGCCATTATCTATTGTGCCTCTTGTACCTAAGACAAATGCCGTATTAATGGCAGAAATACCTCTTGACACAGGAAAAGAAGCTCCTAGTGATACCATTTTTTCATCTAATTGTACACCTGCCAAACGCAAAGGTAACTGCGTATAAGTAGCCCCTACCCGATACGTAACTCTTGCAAAATAATTATACAATGAATTAGGATTAGGAGCTATTTCTGCCCCTGCATTTACTTTTATTGTATTTGTAAGGGCTTCATTCGTGCCAACGAAACCTTTGAAAGAAGACCAATCTTGCATACTAATATCTATACCTACAGTATGAAAAAACGACTTTTCATAACTAATACCAAATCTATAGGCAGCAGGTACACTAATTGTTTGTTTATCATTACGACTTAATGTATCTGAAGATAAAATCACATCAACCGTAGTAAGACGTTGTTTAGAACGAAAAGTTGTAGCTCCTAAACTGGCTGGTAAATCATAGACCATGCCCACAGTGATAAACTTTTCTTCGCCTACAGACTGACGATAAGCAGCCCCCAAACGCAAAGAAAAATCTTGTATTGTAGTTCTTTCTAACTGCTCTACTTTGAAGAAACTCAAACCATCATCTATCAAAGACTGCGACTGGTCATCTATAGAACCGAAATTAAAGTTTAATCTTGCTCCGATGTATAATTTTTTCTTAAAATCATAACCAGAAGCAATATAGGCTTGGTTGATACCTCCACTGCCTTTATTTGTAAGCACTGCATAAGCATTACTTTGTGGCAACAATTTTTCGGTTTGGTTAAAGTAATTAACTGAAGTATAACGGTTTAGACCTACGCCTAACGACCAACTATCAGTAACAGGAAACGCAATGCCAGCATACCCCAAAGAACCAGTTTGGGTGCGTTGTAATGCAGTAGTCGTAAGCAAATTTTTATTTTCTCCCCATGCTCCTACTTCAAAACAAGTCAATTTATGACGAGATAAAAAGGCGGGGTTAATAGATGAATAATAAGCAGGGCTTGAAGTAGCAACGCCAATACCTCCCATACCAATATGACTTACACCTCCTTCTTGCACCAAATCTCCCAAAGCATAATAAGAATATGGTGAATTGCCACGTTGAGCAGCTACTTTGAATACAATGAATAAACTGAAAAAACTAATAAGAAAAATATGATGTCGCATGAATACTGTCATCTTTTGATATAATGTCCGCAAAAGTAAGCAAAAAAGCACGAGATACAAATGCAATCGTATTTTAGCCAAAGTATTAGAAAAATTTAACTAGAGCAACCAAATAGGCAATAATAAAAATAAGTGTTGGTGGTAAATAAGAGAAATTATGTAGTTTCGCTGTAACAATCATTCTTTTGACGCAAAATATGGAAGAAATTAACGGTAAAAGTGCCATTTTGTCGCACCTAAGCAAATTTTACAAAGCTCAACAAGGTGTTTTGATAGAAGAAGTAGAAGCTAGAGAAGCAACCTTAGAAGATGTTTTAGTCTATAAAAGTAATTTGGGACAACCACATTGGCTCTACATAAGTTTGGGACTCACAGAATTGTACGACAAAGAAAGTAATGTCGTTGATGTAAGTGGTTTCGGGATAGAGTTTGTTTTTAGGCTCAAAGCACACCCTAAAGACACTACACCGCCTGTTTGGGTAAAACATTTTTTGGACAATTTGGCTAAATATGTCTTTGATAGTGGGCAAAATTTTGATGAATATGAGTTCATGGACGCAGGTGGCGTAATCTGCCAAGATGTACCTACGCAACTAACCGCAGTGGCTTTTGTGGAAGACAAAGAGTTAGGAATCGTACAAACACCTAACGGTATAGTGCGTTTTTTACAAGTTGTTGGGCTTACCGCCCAAGAAATGGCTGTTTTTGCCACAGACGACTACCCCATGATTTTGGAACAACTTTGGCAACGCAACCCCTATTTCGTTACCGATTTAGCAAGAAAAAGTGTAGTCAAATAAATTGTAGGTAACAGTTAGGCACATAAAAACGCCATTTTGACAGTTTAAAACACCCTCGTACAAAGTTTGTAGAGTTACTAAATAGAAGAATTTAGAAATTTTTACGGTTTTGTACCATATTTTAAGCCGTAAACTAAATTTATCTAAGAAAATAATTAAAATCTTGCTGTAGCACTGAACTATAGCTTTGAGGTTTTAGTTACGGTTAAAAATATTATGCACGCATAGTATTTTCTTGGTCAAATGGTTTAACTTAACTTACTTACTACAATGTCTTTCATTAAGCATTATTCTAATTTTAACAATGCCCCTGTTTTTAGTAATTTATTAGAAAACTTCTTTCCAGAGTTTTTAGCAGCAGGCAGAGATGTATATGGTAATGTACCTTTGGTAAATATCTTTGAAAATACTGAGCATTTTCGTTTAGATGTAGCTGCAGCAGGTTTGAAAAAAGAAAATTTTAAGGTACAAGTACAAAATAACGAATTGATTATTGAGGCACAAGATGCTGAAAATACGGAAGATAGCACTGAAAAAGTATTACGCCGTGAATTTGGTTACAATGGTTTCCGCAGAGCATTTACCTTGCCTAATTCCGTACAAATAGACAGAATAGAAGCTAAATATCACAATGGTATCTTGTCTGTTTTTGTACCAAAACTTATCATTCGCAAAGATGACAGCGTAAAAGAAATTGAAATTTTGTAATTCAATCATCTATCCGTTTGTATGACACAAAGACACGGTTTTAATAAAATCGTGTCTTTGTGCATTTATTTATAAGTGTAACAAGGTAAAACTAAGAGCCATTTTTTTCTTAAAGAACTTAGTACCCTTATGGTTCAAAAATTAAAACTAAAAACTATACCTTATTGTAAGCCTTAACAAGTATTCATAGCTATATTGATTTTTATAGTATCAAAATTTGCAAATCCTTAATTGTTTTAGTTCCTTTGCACCGTTATTTTTTAAAAGTATTCTAATTTTAGTTCCAAACTTATAGCATCACATATATCATGGTACAAATCAGACCCGATGAAGTATCGGCAATTTTAAGACAACAATTGTCGAACTTCAAAACCGAAGCCGAATTGCAAGAAGTCGGTACGGTATTGCAAGTAGGTGACGGTGTTGCCCGTATTTACGGACTCACACAAGCACAAGCTGGTGAATTGATTGAATTTGACAATGGTTTAACAGGTATGGTGTTGAACCTTGAAGAAGACAACGTAGGTGCCGTATTATTAGGCGACTACAGCGAATTGCGTGAAGGTGATAGCGTAAAACGTACTAACCGCATTGCCTCTATCAAAGTAGGTGAAGGTATGTTGGGTCGTGTTGTAAATACATTGGGTCAGCCTATAGACGGTAAAGGACCTATCACTGGTGATGTGTACGAAATGCCTTTGGAACGTAAAGCTCCGGGTGTTATCTACCGCCAACCAGTAAACGAGCCATTACAAACAGGTATTAAGGCTATTGATGCCATGATTCCTATTGGTCGTGGACAACGTGAGTTGATTATCGGTGACCGCCAAACAGGTAAAACTGCCGTTGCGATTGACACTATCATCAACCAAAAAGAATTTTACGAAAAAGGACAACCTGTTTTCTGTATCTATGTAGCCATTGGTCAAAAAGGTTCTACGATTGCAGGCGTACAAGCTGCCTTAGAACAAGCTGGTGCAATGCCTTATACAGTTATCGTGGCTGCTGCTGCCTCTGAACCAGCTCCAATGCAGTTCTACGCTGCGTTTGCGGGTGCTGCGATTGGCGAGTTTTTCAGAGATACAGGAAGACCTGCTTTGGTTGTTTATGACGATTTGTCTAAACAAGCTGTGGCGTATAGAGAAGTTTCTTTGTTATTACGCCGTCCACCGGGTCGTGAGGCATACCCTGGTGACGTATTCTATTTGCACTCACGTTTATTAGAAAGAGCTGCGAAAATCAATGCTTCTCAAGACGTGGCAGAGAAAATGAATGACTTACCTCCTTCTATTAAGCATTTAGTAAAAGGTGGTGGTTCATTAACAGCCCTTCCAATCATTGAAACACAAGCAGGTGACGTTTCTGCGTACATTCCGACTAACGTAATCTCTATTACAGACGGTCAGATTTTCTTGGAATCTAACTTGTTCAACTCTGGTATCCGTCCTGCTATCAACGTAGGTATTTCGGTATCTCGTGTGGGTGGTTCGGCTCAAATCAAGTCTATGAAGAAAGTAGCTGGTACATTGAAACTTGACCAAGCACAGTTCCGCGAATTGGAAGCCTTTGCGAAGTTCGGTTCTGACCTTGACGCTGCAACGAAATTGACGATTGAACGTGGTCGCCGTAACCTTGAAATCTTGAAACAAGCACAGTTTTCTCCTGTAACAGTAGAAAAACAAGTAGCTATTATCTATGCTTCTACCACAGGTTTATTGGACAAAGTAGCTGTAAATAAAGTAAAAGCATTTGAAACGGCTTACACAGATTACTTGGCTGCTAACCACAAAGACACATTGGAAAGTTTACGTAAAGGCGTAATTGATGACAATGTGATTGGTGTGTTGAAGAAAGTAGCTCAAGACCTTTCTAAGAGTTATCAATAGTCTTTATTGATTCATAAAAATACAAAACAGCATACGCCCAAAAGTCGTATGCTGTTTTATTTTGGGCGAATTAGGTAGAGAAAAAGTTTTTAGCTATTTTTGAAAACTGTTTCTTTTTTAGCAGAAACATCAATTAGCCAAAAAAAAGTTTGAAACTTAATTGTATGTCGTACCAATCAGTAGATAAACTTCAGAAAATATTAGCAGATGAGGTATTCACACATACCAAAGACCCCAAAAAAGCAGCAGGAAGGGCTTTGGGAACATTTGTAGAAATAATCACTTATTATCTTTTAAAAAGTTGGGGATTAAATAATCAAATATCTATTGAACGTGGATTAACTGAATATGGTAATTCGAGTATTACCCATAATGTTGAATACTCTCTACATCCTCTTATACGTCATACTTCGTTGTTTATTGAGAAAACAGAAAAGGCAATTTCATCAAATACAATTTTAACTATACTTGCAAAAAATGGCTTTGATTTAATAGGTTTTGAAAAAAAGAATAATCAACTTTTAAATAATCATATCCTTCGTAATGCTTGCACAATAGCTATTTCTGAATACTCATATTTACTTTGTAGTCTTGGTGCGGAAACTGATAAGCAAATTACCATTCATGTATATGAGCAAAATAAAAAACCTTATGCTATTTTTGAGTGTAAAAGAGTAGGTGTTGAAGAAGGCATGACAAAGGGACCTCAAACTATTGAAAAAGCTAAACAAGGTGCTTATGTAGCTCGTACAGCCTCCTCTCTACAAAAAATTAGAACGGATAATGGAGAAATGCAGGGAATTATCTATAGAAGTGATGGTTCATACCTCATAAAACCTTATATAAATTTATTGGAAGAAATAATTTACTCTTCTGATAAAGAGTTATTAAGAAAATTTATATTAAAAATAGGTATTGTTAGTAATCATGGGAATTGAATTAAAAAATCTGTTCATGGAGAATTGAATTTTAGTCAGGATAATTTTCAAAAAGAACTTATGGTTTTAGCTCAATCTTATGATTGGTTATTATTTCTTACAGACCAAGGTCTTTCTAATTTTATAGACAACTTATTACTTCAACCTACTTCAGAAATGCAACTTCTAAGAGAAACCTTTTTATATAGTTATCTTGAAGGAAAAAAGAAAAATCAATTTACCAAAGTACAAATGAATGTTGAAGCTGATAAACTTTTATCAAAATACTTTAATGAAAACATAACAGTCATAGAAAATTGGTTTACAGTAGTTTCACCAAGTCAAAAAAGTTTAAAAACTTTAAAAGCAGAATTAGAAGAATCGAAGAACAAGCATTGGAAAAATATTTTGTTATGAGTGCAGGAAGAAGCATTAATACTTTGAGCCAAAGTTGGGGAACACCATATAAATACGTAAAAGCCGTAAAAGAAGTATTTGGTGGAGAAATAGATTTAGACCCTTGTTCAAATGAGTATTCTATTGTAAAGGCAAAAGTAGAATATTGTTTGCCAGACTATGATGGTTTAAAAGAAAGTTGGGAATATCCAACAATCTTTGTAAATCCCCCTTACGGTATAGACAAAGAAAGAGGAACAACTATTAAAAATTGGCTTGCCAAATGTGCGTATGCGTATCAAGAATACAATGCAGAAGTATTAGCCCTTGTTCCGATTGCTGCTAATACAACTCATTGGAAAAAGTATGTCTTTACGAAAGCCAAATCAATTTGTTTTTTGTATGATACAAGATTACGTTTTTTAGAAAATGGACAAGATACAGGCAAAGGTGCACCAATGGCGTGTGCAATGATTTATTGGGGAAATAACCAACATAAGTTTTATGAAGTGTTTATAGAACATGGTGCAGTTGTAGATATATCAAATTTAATTGGAGAGAAAATAGGTGCAGATAGAAAAAAGAATACATTGTTCCAATAAAATAAATTTTTACACGATGAAATTTTCCAAATAACACCAATTTCTGAAAAAATGACGCAACGAATTATATTAATATTTTTTTTGCTTACAAATTGTATCCTTGCTTTTTCCCAACAACGCCCACAGCAATACGCACCCATAGGACGTTTTTTGCAGGATACTGTAAAAGTGGGCGAAGTCATACGATATGCCGTAGTCTGGAAACATTTACCACAACAAGAGGCTATTTTTCCCGATTCTACTTACGACTTCAAGCCTTTTGAGCTACGCAACAAACTGTTTTTTCCTACTCGTACCGCAGCCCTTAGTACAGATAGTGTAGTGTACGAATTGGCTACCTTTGAGTTGGACACGATACAACGGTTTTCGCTGCCCGTTTATATTCTTAATGAAAAAGATACGACTACTTTGCGGACAGACTTAGACAGCATTTATTTGCAGCCTACAGTTACCCAACTACCTGAACAGCTACAGGTAGTAGAAAATGCTGCGTTTATCAATATTCCAGACGAATTTAACTATCCATATTGGGTGGCAGGGCTTGTGATTTTGGTCGTAGTAGGTACGGTGCTATTCATCTTGTTTGGTGGACGTATCCGTAAAAGATTCAGAATCAATCGTATGCGTAAACAGTACGAAAGATTTATTGCCGAATATGAAAAAACCGTAGAAAAATATACAGACCTTACTGTTACTGAAAAAGGGTTGAAAATTTGGAAAGACTATTTAGAAAATTTACAAGACATTCCATTTTCTTCTTATACTTCCAAAGAAATTGCTGACATTATTCCAGACACAAAACTGAATGATGCCCTCAAAAATTTGGACAGGGCTATTTATGGGCAAAGAGTAAATGAATTACTAAAAGATTCTTTGTTAATGCTGAGAACTTACGCCCAAGAAGCCTACGAACTTAAACTCAAGGAGGTGCAAAATGCTTGATTGGTTACATTTCAAATGGTTTTTACCCTCTACCTTAGGTGGATTTTCATGGGAAAATCCAGCTTATTTGTATTTGTTTCTACTTTTACCACTATTTTATATTTTCCGTTGGCTTATACACTTTTCCAAACGCCAAAAGTTGGAAATAGCTTTGATTGAAAAAGATGTAGTAGATGATAGTATGGCGTGGCTGCGTCATATTCCAAGTGTGTTAATGACTTTGTTTGTAGGTATGCTCATTATTGGTTTGGCTCGTCCCCAACTTACCAATGAACAGATAGAACAAAACAGCGAAGGCATTGATATAATGTTGTCAATGGACATTTCGGAGTCTATGCAACTACAAGATTTTCAGCCCAATAGATTGGAAGCTGCCAAAGAAGTAGCCCATAATTTTATTAAAGGTCGTTTCCAAGATAGAATTGGTATTGTGGTTTTTTCGGGAGATGCGTATTCATTAGCACCTCTTACAACAGACTATAAACTACTGAAAACATACATCGACGAGATTAATTTTGATATGATTATTAATAGAGGAACGGCAATAGGTAGTGCGTTGGCAGTAGCTACTAACCGTATGCGGGAATCTGCGTCTAAGTCCAAAGTTATTATCTTACTAAGTGATGGCGAAAGTAATGCGGGCAACATAGACCCTATTACGGCAGCAAAATTGGCGTATGGTTTCGGCATCAAAATCTACACGATTGGCGTGGGAAAAGAGGGCAAAGTACCTTTTGGAACAGATGTTTTTGGGCGTACCCAATACATAGAAAACAGTATGGACGAAACGACTTTGAGAGAAATAGCCAAAATAGGCGAAGGGCAGTATTTCAGGGCTACAGATAATTCTACACTACAAGCCATCTTTGACCGTATCAATACCTATGAAAAGGCGGAAATCAAGGAAACAAGATTTAGAGATACCAAAGACTTTTACCAAATTTACTTGACTTGGGGCATCATTTTCTTTTTAATTTGGTTAAGTCTCAAAAGTACGTTTATTAGCAACGCCTTAGAAGATTAAAAATATTTTATCCTCGTTTCATTAACATACGAGGATATTTTTTTGTGTATTACTTATGTTGCTTTAATATAAGGTGGTGATTAGCTTACTTGTTTATTAGCCACAAACGTACTCCAAAGCCTATAATTGCAAAGAAAAGTAGCCTAAATATCCAAATTATCCACCCAAAATTCTTTTTGTCTTTTCTACTTTCCTCTTTTATTGCTTGTAAAGTCAAATACTCTTGTTTGCCTTTTCGAATACCATACAAACCAATGAAACTGTAATTAATTGTTTTATCCCAAAAAGTCATAGGTTTTGTTTTAGCTATTTTCTTCTCGTAGGTATCAGTCAGTAAATCTATTTCTATGGTATCTCCTTTGATAACATCAGCCACTAAATCTGTTGCATAAGCAGCATAAAAACTGTATGAATACAATTCAAAAGAAAATTGAGGGTATTCATTCGTAGGTATTCTAATAGAACTTGAATTTTTACTTTTGTCAATGACAAGATTGTTTTTAGTTGTTATTTTAATACTTGTAAGGTCTTTTGGATTGATACTTTCTTCTGTATCAGCACTACCGCATGAAAGACATAAGAACAATAATCCAAAAATTATAAAACCAATAGCAAACCGCCTATTTGTCATCTTTTGCCATGCTTCTTCTGATGCTGTATTTCTTAGTTTGTCTTTTATAAGATGCTGTTTAAAGTCGTCATAATTAGATAAAGTAGATGATGATAATAAATATTTGCTTGTATTAAAAAAAATGGTTAAGTCAAACCAATTAGCTGCTTTATTAGCCTTTTCTATTTCATTGTAACTGATAATATCTTTCAGGTAAATTACTTTTTTATTAGTTTTAAATATAGACTTTACCAACAACTTATCTTCATATAATTCTAAGGTTTCCATATTTATCAAAGATAACAGAGCAAGCAGTCCTATTATAGCAAAACAGCCTCCCAAAAATAGAGCAGCTAAGTCGGGATATTCTTTTTTGAGTGAATATAAGATAAAAAAACAAGCAAGGCATGACATTGCAATACTTGTAATAACTAGTATAATAACAGTAGATTTCTTTAAAGTAGATTTAATAGCTTTTTCTTTTTCCATTTTTAGTTAATCTTTATTTATCGTTTTATCCACTAACTAACTTAAAACTAACTAATAGATAATATAGTAAAAACTCACAAACTAACTTTATACTTTACTTATCCCTATTTTTTCGTTGGGTATAAGCAAAATTAACAAACAAAATCTCATACTTTTTATAGTTCATTTTTCTTAAAGTTTATTCTACAGACTAAATTCCGTAGCTACAGAACTAACTATAGCTACAGAATTTAGTCTGTAGGTTTAATTTATTGTAATCTTCTACGGACTGGAGTCCGTAGCTACAGGTTACATATTCCTCCTATACTGCCCTCCCACCTCATACAAAGCTGCGGACATCTGCCCCAAACTACACACTTTGGCTGCCTCCATGAGAGCCTCAAACAAATTACCGTTGGCAATAGCCGTTTTTTGTAAATTGTCGAGGGCTATTTTGGCTGCTGCCTCGTTGCGTTTGTGGAAAGCATGGAGGGACGAAATCGCAATAGCTGTTCCTCTTTCGTTGTGGATAACCTCTTTCGGAATAATTGTAGGGCTACCTTTCGGGTAAAGCAAACCCTACACTATATTAGAAAATGCTCTCTTTGCAAACTGTCAAAGTGTTCCTTAGAAAAAATATTCCTATAAATTTTTTGATACACGTTTGTTAGCAAACTCTTATTTCCTAAATCTCTTTCTGAATAAAGTTTTCTAAAAATAGTTTTAAATTTCTCGTGGGATAGTGAAGTTATACTCATTAAAATATTCCTTATTGTTATAGCTTGACTTAATGAGTGTGGCTTTAATTCTTCTTGCTTGGTACTATCTGTGAAAGGGATATATACCTCCCAAGTATTATTTTTTAATTGTTTATATGTAGAAATTTTTGAACTATTATTTATTTCTACATTGATATTAATTTCTGAACTTTGCAAAGCAAAATCATCTTCACTTAGTTGAATTTCCATCAATATTATCTGTATTGTTGCACAAAACTCCTCTGCAATACTATTGCTTAAGTAGTCATTTTTAAAAGAAATAGACCATGAACAATTAAGACAAGAAAATTTAATTACTCTAAACTTCCCAACATCATTTAAGGGTTTATCAGCTAATTTTGTATCTAAATTTAGTTGTTGGTTATTCAATACTTCAATCATAGGATTAAGTATATTTTTAATTTCCCCTAAATCATCAACTTTGAATTTTATAAAATGATGAAACTGCCCATCTATTTTGGGAGTTTGATTGAAGATTATAGCTAACTCTATGAAAGGTATTCTAAAAGTTTCATCTTCTAACAATAATTCAGATTTGAATATAGAATAATGCTGTAAGAACATATCAAAATCAAGGATAGCACTAAACCAAGCACCTTGCATATAATCTGCGTGAAAGATTATTGCCAAACTATCTCCTATTTGCTTATAATATTCTTCTTGATTTATGCAGAAATACAACCAATAGGCACTAAAAGCATAGTATTTAGCAGCAAAATTCATTTTTAATGTAACATAGAGTTGGGCTATATTGACCAATGCTAAATACAAATACTTAGTATCATTTACTTTTTTTGCAAATGATAATGCTTGATGAAAATAATCTAATGCTATCTCATTTTGCCTTTCATTCAAATAGTTTACTCCATTTTCTATTAGTTCCTTAGCTTCGTTAAAAAAACTTTGCTTTTGAGTAACTAATTTTCTTAATTGAGATAAAATAGTACCTATTTTTTTTGCGACCTCAATATCTACTTTTATGTAAAGACTATTTAACTGTTTGGTCTTTTCATACAAATCTATCACACTATAATATATTGTACTTGGTATATTGGTAATGATTTTTTGAAAAAACTCTATTGATTTAGTAATTTCTCTATGTTGTAAGTAATAAAATGCAAGAGTTTCGTACAACATACACAATTCGTCTGTGGAATTTTCAATTAATATTCTCTCATTTGTAGTTTTTATTAAACCATGTTCTAACACCTTAATAGTTTCATTACCAAATAGGGGTTTCATTAAAAAGATAACAACCAGTACATTACTTAACTCATCTGCATTACGAAAATTCGAAAAATCTTTAAAATAGAAAGATATTAAATTTTCGCAATTATCTAAATTGCCTGATGCTTCAAAAGTTTCATAATCAACCCTTAACTTGATACACAAATACTCATAAATAGCTTTTCTCTTAAAATAATTATCAATAGTTGGTGTATTGATATATTGGTCAAGTAAGTTAATCCAGAATGTATCGTGGTTCTTTAAATAATTATTTTGACGACAATATTTTACAGTATCTATTAATTCCAAAAAACTACCTAAATGAAAATTTGTAATTTGCTCCACACTTAACCATTTAGTATAAGTATCAATATACCACTTATCCAATTTTTCATTGCTATTGCTAAGTAATAGTTGTTCAAATTTAAGACGACTTAATTTTTTATTTTCCCCTTTTTGAGTAACACTGTCAAAAACATTACTCAAAAGAATGCCCAAAAAAGCCTCTATCTTTTCTTTTTCTATGGGAAAAGAAATTTGCAAAAGCATTTTTTTAATATTCTCCTTTGTATCATTATATTCTAAATCTTTATCTTTATTAACAAAATTCCAGTTAATACATTTTACAAAGTCTTTCCAATCAATATTTTCTAATTGCTGACTTGCTTTTTCTAGTTCCTCTTTTTTGATATTTTTGTCTTCTTCATTTATATTTTTATCTTTATCAATTAATTTGAGTTGTTTATTTTTCTGTTTTTCAACATAACCAGAAACAATACCTTTAATTTTTATTCCATACTTTTCCAATAAATTATCAGAATGGTTTGATTGATTTTCAAACCATTCTTTTAATAAATCTGCATCATTAGTAGTGTGTTGCCTAGCAATATTAGCATTTGTTTCAAATACAAATGACTTTGTTATCTCTGTATAATTAGGCTTGATGTATAACATAAAAAAATGAGAAATACATTTGGCTATTTCTTCACTTGCAAAAGAAAAAGGTCTATCTGCATATAACTTTATTTGCCTGAACTTAACTTGTGGTAAGGATATATGTTGTTGAAAAATATCTTCTTCATAATCACAATAAATGTCTTCATTAATGTTGTGTAGAAAATTATAAACCCAAGTTTCAAGTGTTTTTAAGGTTTGATAGTTGTATCCCATTAAAGCAGCTTCTGCATCTGTATCTTTGGCAAAAATAAATAGGTTTGATATGTTCATAATTTTTTATACTTTTTAGTGTTTTTATTTTAAACAAAACCTTACAAGGTTTCTAAAACCTTGTAAGGTTTAAATCTCTACATATTCCTCCTATACTGCCCTCCCACCTCATACAACGCTGCGGACATCTGCCCCAAACTACACACTTTGGCTGCCTCCATAAGAGCCTCAAACAAATTACCGTTGGCAATAGCCGTTTTTTGTAAATTGTCAAGAGCTATTTTGGCTGCTGCCTCGTTGCGTTTGTGGAAAGCATTGAGGGACGAAATTGCAAAATCTTTTTCCTCTTTCGTGCTGCGGATAACCTCTTGCGGAATAATCGTAGGGCTGCCTTTCGGGTCAAGGAAAGTGTTTACGCCAATTAAAGGCAAACTACCGTCATGCTTTTTCATTTCGTAATGCATACTTTCTTCTTGTATCTTGCTGCGTTGGTACATACGTTCCATAGCCCCCAACACACCGCCACGTTCAGAAATACTACGGAACTCACGCAACACTGCCTCCTCTACCAAATCCGTTAGTTCTTCTATGATAAAAGAGCCTTGTATCGGATTTTCGTTTTTCGCCAAACCTAATTCGTGGTTGATAATCAACTGAATAGCTAATGCACGTCTTACACTTTCTTCCGTTGGTGTCGTGATAGCCTCGTCGTAGGCGTTGGTGTGCAAGCTGTTACAGTTGTCATAAATGGCATACAAAGCCTGCAAAGTAGTGCGAATATCGTTAAACGCAATTTCTTGGGCGTGCAAACTACGTCCCGAAGTCTGAATATGGTACTTCAATTTTTGGCTTCTTTCGTTGCCTTTGTACTTGTACTTAATGGCTTTTGCCCAAAGTCTGCGTGCTACTCTGCCCATTACGCTGTACTCTGGATCCATGCCGTTGGAGAAGAAGAACGAAAAATTTGGTGCAAAATCGTCTATGTGCATACCTCTGCTCAAATAATACTCGACAAACGTAAAACCATTTGCCAACGTAAAAGCTAATTGCGAAATAGGATTTGCCCCTGCTTCGGCAATGTGGTAGCCCGAAATAGACACCGAATAGAAGTTACGCACTTTCTCCGTAATAAAATACTGCTGCACGTCCCCCATCATTCGCAAGGCAAACTCCGTACTGAAAATACAAGTATTTTGGGCTTGGTCTTCCTTCAAAATATCGGCTTGCACCGTACCACGAACCGAAGATAAAGCCTTTGCCTTTATTTTTTCATAAACTTCTTTTGGCAAAACTTGGTCGCCACTTACGCCCAACAATTTTAAACCTAAACCATCATTACCCATTGGTAAGATTTTATTGTATTGAGGGCGTAACCCCGCAAGGGCTTTAAGCCCTTGCGGGGTTTGTCCATAAATTGCTGCAATTTTTGCCTCTACTTCTTCTTCCAATCCATTTTGTTTAATATAAATCTCACATTGTTGGTCAATAGCTGCATTCATAAAAAACGCCAATAACATAGGTGCGGGTCCGTTGATAGTCATAGACACCGAAGTATTGGGGCTGCACAAGTCAAAACCTGAATACAGTTTTTTGGCATCATCAACCGTTGCAATACTCACGCCTGAATTACCAATTTTCCCGTAAATGTCTGGTCTGTAATCGGGATTTTCTCCGTACAAAGTTACACTGTCAAAGGCTGTCGAAAGACGTTTTGCGGGCAAACCTTGCGAAACAAAATGAAATCTTTTGTTAGTTCTTTCGGGTCCACCTTCACCTGCAAACATACGAGCAGGGTCTTCGCCTTCTCGTTTTAGCGGAAATACGCCTGCTGCATAAGGGAAAAATCCGGGTGTGTTTTCGGTCATTATCCACTTCAAAATATCTCCCCAATCTTTGTATTTGGGCAAAGAAATTTTTGGTATCTTGTTGTTAGCCAAAGAGATAGTGTAAAGGTCTTGTTCTATGATTTTGTCCCTTACTTGGAATTGGTACTTGTCGGCTTTATACAGTTTCACCGTTTTTTCCCAATCTTGTAGCTGCTGTTTGCAGTCTGCATCTAACTGTTTTTCTAAGGCGTTGTACCTTTCTATTAGCTCTTTCAAATATTCAGGTTCTCCTTGAATGTATTGAATGGCTTTAACAGTTTGAGAACCCTCAAACTCCGCAAGGGTTTTAAACCCTTGCGGAGTTTCAACTACTTCTACTTTTACAGATGACTTCCCAATATCCGCCCTCAACTGCTCAATAACACCATTGAGTTGGTACATTTTGCGGGCTATTTCGGTTTGGGTGCTTACAAATTTGTCGTATTTTTCGCTGTTTTCGGCTATTTCGGCTAAATAACGCACACGACTTGGCGGAATGACATACGCCGAAGTTGCTGTTTCGGGATTGTAATTTTCTATGTTTTGTTTACCAACAATATTCGTAAAATTAGTGGGCGAAAGAGCTGTTACACCTGTTTTTTCTACCAATTTTTCCATTAATTTCACATACAATAAATTTGTACCTATGTCATTAAACTGACTTGCAATAGTCCCGAAAATAGGTAGTTGGTCGTCTGGTGTGTCCCAAAGATTGTTGTTTCTGCGGTACTGTTTCTTGACATCACGCAGGGCATCGAGGCTGCCTTTTTTGTCAAATTTATTGATGGCAATGATGTCTGCAAAGTCCAACATATCTATTTTTTCTAACTGCGTAGCTGCTCCGTATTCCGAAGTCATCACGTACAGAGAAACGTCTGAATGTTCTACAATTTCGGTGTCTGACTGCCCAATGCCCGAAGTTTCTACGATAATCAAATCGAAATTGGCTGCCTTGCAAATGTCTATACTTTCTTGCACGTACTTGCTCAATGCCAAATTGGACTGACGAGTAGCCAAACTACGCATATAGACACGAGGGTTGTTGATGCTGTTCATGCGGATACGGTCACCGAGCAAAGCCCCGCCTGTCTTGCGTTTAGAAGGGTCAACGGAAACGATGGCAATGGTTTTATCCTGAAAATCAAGCAGATAACGGCGTACCAATTCATCTACCAAAGACGATTTTCCGCTACCGCCTGTCCCTGTGATACCCAAAACGGGGATTTTGCGGTTGGCTATCAGTTTTTCTATTTCGCCATGAATGGACTTAGACTGTTCGGGTTCATTCTCCGACAGACTTATCAACTGCCCAATAAGTTGGTGGTTTTGTGTGGTTAATAGGTCTTTTAACATATTGGTTAGGGGTGGTTTTTGAGGGTAAAGATAGGCAAAAAATTAAGGGCTGCAACTATTTTTTTGCAGCCCTTTGTTTGTGGTTTGTAACCTGAGCTAACTTAAACCAAACACTTCTTTTGCTTTATCTACTGTTTTCTTTCCCACCCCTTTAATTCCTTGTAATAGGCTTAAATTGATAACACCTCCATTTTGCATACGACATTTAACTATCTCTTTTGCAATATTTCTACTCACGTCTAACAATATCTCAATTTCATCGATTGTAGCTGTTTGAATGCTAAGTTTTTCTTTGATATTTTTAACATCTTTTTTCAAATAATTGAGCAAGTCAATAGTAAGAAGATAAGTATGAAAAACTGTTTTTATGGCTTCTAATCTATCTATTTCTGTATGAACACCCTTATTTGTGAGTTTATATGTGCCAAAAACATAACTTCCAATAAAATCTAAATGGGTCTTTGCTAATTCTTTATTACTTTCACTTTGTATATTTTCGTCCATAAAAGCCCAAATACGATTAATATATTGTGTTTTACCTACTTTTCTTCCATTTACAAGTTCTTCTTTGGGAGGATATAAAGCATCTGCTAATCCTTCCATATACCTTCTACAAGTAGCCAAAGCCTGTGACCATTCCTCTTTTTTATCACTTTGGATAGCCTTAAATGCAACCGTTATTTGTTCTGCTAAATCTATGCTTAAGTCTAATAAATTGTCCTCTACTGCATTTTTTAGAATTTCAAAAGATGACTTAGTGTGGCTCTCAAACGCAAGTTGCTTGTATAATTTTTTTGCTTTTTTATGTCCATTGCTTCTTATTGCTTCTAAATGTTGATGAATATCAGTATAATAATATGTGCCATCATTACCCTTTTTAGCTAAGTCTTTATATTTTTGTTCAATAAATCCTACTGTTTGTAAACCCCCACTACCCTCTCTTACTTTAAACTTAAATTCGTTAAGTGAAAGAACTGAATTTTGAGGCACTACAATACAATCTATTTTAGAACTTTTATCTATCAAATCAAGCTTTACCATTTCTTCGAGAACTTTTGCTTGTTGTTTTTCTTTTTCTTTTTTGGGTTGTGAGCCTCCTCTCCCATAACCATCCATGGCTTCAATTAAATTTTGAAAAGCATAAGTATATGTTTGATTACCTAAATGTATTTCACACCATTTAATAATATTTTTATCCTCAACTAAGAAAGCTGCTCTATTGAGTTTCAATACACCTGCACTTACACTACCTTTTGCATCTTCAAACTCATGCAGAGCTTCTTCTACTAATTTGAGGGCTTGATTTTTGATATTGTGTTCCATAGAATAGATATTTTAGTTTGTTTAAGACAAAGATAAAATTAATAAATTTAGTTTAATATTAAATTTATTATTAATCTTACTTAGTAATTATTTAAAAATATTTTACTTATCATACAAAAATTTTACCCTCCAAATTTTTCTAAAACCCACCTATATAACTCACAAGCAATCTTTAACAAAAAACATTATTAAAACCAAGACCATAAAAGTTTCAGATTTTGTTTTTTGTGTAAAACGAAAAACAACATTATGAATGACTTAATGCTTTATTTACGATTGTAACTGCTTACTTCTGAATATTGGTAACAACAAGATATACATTTTACTGTTCGGATTCATTCTCCAACAAACTTATCAACTGCCCAATGAGTTGGTGGTTTTGTGTGGTTAATAGGTCTTTTAATAGCGTGGTTAGGGGTGGTTTTTGAGGGTAAAGATAGGCAAAAAATTAAGGGCTACAAATGTTATAATATCTGGAACAATTAAAAGAACAAGTGTAATTTTCCACTTTCTTCTTTTATCGTAGCCTCCATTTGATAAGCCTCCCTAATATTCGTTATGGTAAGTACCTCTTTAGGTGTGCCTGTGGCTAAAACTTTACCTTTGTGCAACAGCGTAATCTTATCGGCAAATTTAGCAGCTAAATTGAGGTCATGGATAATATGCGTTGTGTGGCGGTGTTATTAGCTGCCAAATACAATCTGTCGTTTTGCTCTATGCTCATCACACGTTATTACCTTACCTTTAATAGTGTTGTTTTGGGCAATAGCAAACTATGTAGCCCACAAAAGGGGTAATACAATATATATTTTCATAAATTTAAGACAAAGTAAAAAGCCTTATAGACTTTCTACTGAACGTAGTTGTCTATAAGGTGTTAGATGAAAAAAAGATTAATTTAATAGATGAAAATCTTAGACTTAACAAAAATCATCTATGAAAAAAAGTAGTACCACTAGTATAATTTTTTTATTGTGTAACTTTTGTATTTTTTATTGACATCTTCCCACAACCTAAAAAGTTACCCTCACCGCCACCGTAGCATTTCGCCCCGCAGCACTAATGCCCGAAGCAAAATAACGGTAGTGTCTATCAAAAATATTGTCTAAACTGCCTTGCACCTGCACAAAACGGTTGATTTGGTAAGAGGCACGTATATTGAACGTAACCCACGAAGGCATACCGTCTTTGGTGGCATATTGCAAATTGTCTTCCCCCGAAGGGCTGTAGTCTGCCAAATATTTCCAACCGTTATACATAGACCACAATTCTATCTTGGTTTTCTTTGCCTCAAATAACAAAGAAGTCATGCCATACAAGGGCGGAATGTGGTCAAGTGGCGTGTTTTTCGTAAAAATAGGGTCTTTGGTTACAGTGCCTACGGTGTAGGTTAAGTTGGTTTTGAAAGACAAAAATTTAGTAAACCTTGCCTTTACTGTTCCCTGAAAACCATAAATATTGGCTTCACCTGCGTTTTGCATAGCTTGAATCGGGGTTTTGCTTCCATTGAAAACTATGCTATCTTGTCCATTGTACCGAATAGGTCTTACCACCATTGCATCTGTAAACAAGGTGTAAAACGTAGTGCCTTCTACCAACAATTTGTTATCTATTTGGTACGCCACACTCAACTCTCCCGTAGTTGTGTATTCGGGTTTAAGGTTAGGATTCGGAATAGTTACAGACACATTAGCAGCCGACTCAAATATTTTGCCTACATCATCTACATTTGGCGACCTAAAACCTGTAGAAATCATGCCCGATATTTTCACGTTTTTGTGAGGCAAAGCCACCAAACCTATGTAGCCATTTAGAGCCGTATTACTTTGGCTCAAAGTATTATCGAACCTAAACGGATAAGTGCCATCTGTAAAACGAGCATCTTTTGCACTTAAACTGACAGAGTTCAATCGTAAACCACCACTCAACACAAAATTTGTTCTTTCTTTGCCCATTTCCCAACTGTAATTGGCGTAAGCTGCCATGCCTGTTACCGCAGAGCCTTGATTGGGGTAACGAGTAGTACCGCCTGTTTGTGGCGTGTTGGTGTTTACATTGAACCTTTCTACGGTAGATTGCACATCATTGTGGTACACCTCTGCCCCATAACGCAATTCGTGGCGAAGTGCTAAGGTCTTACGCAAATCTGCATTGAAAGCATACACTTTTACTCTTTCTATTCGGCTGGTGCGAGTAGGTGCATTAAAATTGCGGGTAATCCTACTTTCTTCTATGTCTTGGTAAGAGGCTATGAAAGTGGCGTTGTCATACACTATATTTTTCTTGTCCAACTCTGCCCTTAAACTACCAAACAGACGGTTTTGAGGTCCGTATTCCCACATTCCAAAGGTAGGGGTTCTTACGCCTGTTGTTGCATTTACACTTACTTCGCCCAACCTGTCTGTTCTTGGAATATTGGAGCTGGTAGAATATTGAAAATTAGCTACAAATCTTGTGTACTGGGAGGCTTGGAATAATACTTTTTGGGTAAAATCACTTTGCACATAGCCCGAACCATATTGGCGGTTTACATTCGTTACAGGATTTGCCAAATCTCCCGAATTATCGGATTTGCGAGTTACATAAAACTCACGTTTGAACATATCGGGGTAGTCGTCTGGTCTGTTTGTCCCTGCAATGACATCATCAAAATTCTTTTGGGTAAAATTCGTTAAAAAGGCTACTTTTTTTAGCCCAAAATTGAGGTTAATATTCATTACATTTTCGTTAGCAGCCGAACCGTATTTGTAAAAAGCACCGCCCTTGACAAGTGTTTTTTGGTTGTTGCTCAATTCGGGGTTGCGTGTAAAGAAGTGCATCACACCGCCCAAGGCATCACTGCCGTAAATTACAGAACCATTGCCAAATAAAACCTCTGTTCTTTCGAGCATATACGGGTCTATCGTGATGACATTTTGCAGGTGTCCGCCTCTGTAAATGGCGTTGTTCATACGCACACCGTCCACTACAATACTTACTTTGTTTGCCTCAAAACCACGAATAATGGGGCTACTACCACCAAATTGCGAAGTTTGTACGTACACATTCCCCGTATTCCGCAACATATCGCCTGCCGTTTGTGGGTTGGTAAATGCAACTTCTTTGGAATCTATCACCTCTATTTTGTGCGGAATATCTTGTTTCGACTCCATTTGGCGATTGGCAGAAAATACAATTTCGTCTATTGTAAAAACTTTATCCGCTAAATTGATAATTTGCCCTTCTGAAATATTGGCTTTGGAAATTGTCAATTTTTCAAAAGAAATATGATAAATATACAACACCGCATCAGGAGCAAAGCTTGTTAAATCGGCTTGCCCTTTGGCATCACTCACTACGGTTTTGCTTTTATCTTGGTTTTGAATAGTTGCCTGTGCAATGGTTTGCAAGGTCGTTTGACTACGCAAAGTAACCGTTTGGGCGTAGCTAAGTGTAGTTGCCAATAATAAAGCAACCACAAAAAATATGTTTTTGAGTTTCATGTTGGTACAGTCTTTTTTTGTGAATGACAAAAAGCACTACAAAAGTGTAAAACCTTCATAATGAGCATTTAATCGTGAATAAATCATTAGCAAAAGACTATACTTCGGGAGGCGAATCTATAATAACACAATGCAAAAAGGCGTAATGATTGGCATAATACCCTTGTAGTTGAGAAGAAAGATAGGGTAAATGAATGTAAGTAATGGGGGGTAACAAGATTTTGTAATCATCTAAGGCTACTACCTTTTTGGCAAAGTCCCATGAAAGAATAGAATTGGCGGTAGTAGAAGATGAATGGTTATCTTTTTGGGCAAAAATTTTAAGGAGTTGCGTTTCTTTTAAGTCTTGGAGGCAATAGTAAGTAATGCTGTCTTGAGTTTGCGTTGTCCGTACTACATCATACAAATAACCTTTGTACCAAAAATCTTTTTGTGGTTTTTCCCATGTTAATTTTTCGGAATTACTGACTGTAATTTTGTGTAGGTACTCATTTGGGAGATTTTTTGCTATCATTTTTTCTACTTTATGCCGAATGACATACTGCCACACTCGAATAATAGGAGCATAATTGAGTAGTTGCAAGCAAAAAAATACAGCAAAAAATATAAAAAAGAGTTTTTTCAAACAATACTTATTAACGGGCTACACAAAGTTAAAGAGATGCGTGAATTTAGTGGTGCATTATAGCTTAAAATTTTTTAAAATATTATTTGAAAGTAAAATACGTTTCCGCAATATTGGTTTTGTATCAAAAGCAACGAATAGAGTCTTATAAAAAATACCTATGCTGTTCAACAACATAGGTAAATCATCTATTACTCACAACAAATAAAAAAACTACATTGCATATTCTTCTTGTTCTTTTTTGACAACGCTGTTGATGCTTATTTTGGTAGCTACTTCGTTATGTTGGCTCAAATCCAAGCCTAATTCTTCGTTGTCTGCTACCACACGCATCGGGATAATCTTGTCTGTAATCATGTATAACAAATAAGAACCGCCAAAAGTAAACACACTCACCATAGCCAACGCCAAGAGGTGGTACATAAAAGTTTGTGTTTGTCCGTAAATCAAGCCTACATCTTTGGCAAAAATACCCGTCATCAACATACCCACAATACCGCCAACACCATGACAAGGAAAAACGTCTAATGTGTCGTCCAAACCTATCTTATTTTTGTAACGCACCGCCAAATTACTGATAATACTTGTTGTAAAACCTATAAAGATACTTTGCCCTACGGTTACAAAAGCTGCTGCTGGCGTAATAGCTACCAAACCTACGACTGCCCCAATACAAGCCCCCATAGCCGAAGGTCTTTTACCAGTGATACCGTCAAAAAACAACCAAGTAAGCATAGCTGCTGCGGAGGCGGTGTTGGTCGTCAAAAATGCCAAGGTAGCCGTTTCGTTTGCTCCTAAGGCAGAACCGCCATTGAACCCAAACCAACCAAACCATAACATACCTGTTCCCAACATCACAAAAGGAATGTTAGAAGGTTCATCTTCTATTTGCTTACGTTTTCCCAAGAACATTGCCCCTGCTAAGGCTGCAAAACCTGCGGAAATATGCACGACTGTTCCGCCTGCAAAGTCCAATACGCCCCAATTACGCAGTAAACCGTTAGGATGCCACGTAGCATGGGCTAATGGGGCGTAAATGAATACAGAAAACAAACAAATAAAAAGTAAAAAGGCAGAGAATCTTATTCTTTCGGCAAAACCGCCTGTGATAAGAGCTGGAGTGATGATAGCAAATTTGAGTTGGAACAAGGCAAAAAGAGCAAAGGGAATGGTCGCAGCAAATTCTGCAACGGGCAGCCCTGTTACGTTTTGGAACATGAAGTAAGTAAATGGATTGCCAATAATGCCTGTTTTGAGTCCGCCCAGACTTTCGCCAAAAGCCAAACTAAAACCGCAAACTACCCACAACAAACTGACAATACCCAAAGCCACGAAACTTTGGAGCATAGTAGAAATAAGGTTTTTGAAACGTACCATGCCTGCATAGAAAAACGACAAGCCGGGAGTCATCAACAATACTAAACCTGTGGCGGTGAGCATCCATGCGGTATCACCTGCACTGATTTTGGAGGTATCAAAAACGTAAGGCGTGGAGGGCAAAAAAACACCTATGCCCGCCAACAAAGCTAAAAAGATAAAAGGAAATAACCACCGTTTGTTCATAACACACAATTTAAAGGTTTAAAATTCAACCTATTTTCTTATTTATTACTCAATTTTAATAAAAGTAAACCAAATTACAAACCTATTTTCAATTTTTTTTGCGTTTTTTTCAAAAAAGTGGTTAAAAAAATAATCTGTTTGCAAATAATCAGAAGTTTTCTATGAGTTTTGCTAAGAAAGTTCTTTACTACAGTTTATGAATATTTTTTTCTTATAACCTCACCCTGCCCTCTTCATTTGGAGAGGGTGCTGTGGAATTATTCATCAACTTTATTATCAAAATATCTTTTAATAACTTGTGTATGTAGCGGAAAAGCCAACTCTTGGGCTTGAGTAATGATTTGGAGTTCTTGTGTTTCGGCATTGGCTTCAAAAGCTGGCAGTGCTATTTTTTGTTGTGTTTGCAGCAAGCCAAAAACTAAAACTGTACCGTCTGGTGCAGACAGCGTATCAAACAATACAATTTCCTCGTGCTTAATCACTAAACCTGTTTCTTCTTGCACCTCTCTGGCTGCTGCTTTCTGCCAACTTTCGCCCAAATCTATAAAGCCACCTGGTAGTGCCAACAGCCCTTTTCGGGGTTCTATATTTCTCCTTACTGCCAACAAGCCCCCGTCAATAGGCACTAAGGCTACAGCCACAGGAATAGGATTGACATAAGTAGTATTGCCACAGTGTTTACAAGTACGTGGAAAGGCTAATCCTTCCTCAAATTTTGTCCCACAATAAGAACAGTGTGCATTTTTGGCTAATTTGGTTGTCATAAGTGTAATGTTTTGAATAACTAAATATAAAATGTACGGATTTGATTCCTCAAACAAATTATACAATTCTTTATTCATTGCCATTCGTTTTGATACATTTGTAATGTACTATCGTATTTTCAACCATGAACTATCCATTTATCAAAACACAACGTCTTACTTTACGCCCCATAGTGGCAGGGGAAAGTAAAAAAGCCTTTAAAGGCGTACCAGTGCAGCAAAATCACATTGTACGTTTTTATGGCGTAGAGTTTCACACCTTAGAAGATGCCCTCAAAGTAGATTGGTTTGATACCTTGTTAAAAGAGCAAAAAGGGATTTGGTGGGGCATTGGCTATCATTCTCAACCCGAAATGGTGGGGGCTTGTGGTTTTTACAATATTTCTACCCAACACAAAAAAACAGAAATAGAGTTTTGGTTAGCTCCAGAACATTGGCATAAAGGCATTATGACAGAAGTTTTACCACAAATCATGGGTTATGCTTTCGAGGAATTGGGCTTGCACCGCATAGAGGCTTTTGTTGATGCCAACAATCAAATTACCAAAGATTTGTTGTTAAAAGTTGGCTTTACGCATGAAGGTACTATGCAAGATTGTAAAGTACAGCATGGTAAATTTGTGAGTTTGGCTATTTTTGCTGCGATTAAAAAGTAATTTTAGTAGTATTTTCTCTAATCTTTTCAGCGTACTAAAAGGAGTAATTCTACTTATCTCACCCCCCTACCCCCTCTCCATTTGGAGAGGGGGAGTTTTTATGTCAATATTGACCTTAAAAGGTTAAAAAAAAAGCCCCTCTCCAAATGGAGAGGGGTTGGGGTGAGGTAGTAGGCATTTTAGTTTTCTTCATTGACCGTAGTTTTGAATACTATGGGATAATACACTAACCACATTACAAGCAAGAAACCTACAAAAAGAAAGCCCCAAGAAGTGCTGGCTTTCACATTATTATACATACTATAAACAGATACTACGAATAAGATAATAAATAGGTTGAAACAAGTAATGACACCTTTTGTCCAATGTTTAAAGGTCGTTGCCAGCCTTTTGTGGTTGTGAATAGTTGCCAACCATTTTTGTTTTTCAGGAACAACTATATATTTTTTGGGCAAATAACGGAACAAATTTCCAAAAGCCAATAAACTGCCATTGACAAACATTGTAAAGGCTAATACACTGTAAGTGAATGTATTACGAGGAATAGCATAACCAAACTCTAACACATTTTCCATCGTAAAAATAATATGACTTGGCAAATAGACATTGACCAAACCCAATGTAGCAATGAAGCCCAACAAAGAGGCAAACCAAAGAAAACGGACATAAATGAGTAACATACGTAGCTGATTTTTTTTGCAAAGGTAGGCAACGTAGCTACAACAAACAATAACAAATAGACAAAGAATACAATTAACTCTATGCCTGTTAGTTGGGACTAACTAAATTATTTGGAAATGCTGTTTTACTCAAAAATTTCGGGGCTTTCTTGGGTAGATTGCCGATAGTTTTCTTTTTCAGGTGGCAACAAAGAAACTCCGTCTGGAAGTTGTGTATGGAGCCAACCTCTCAAATCTTGTTCTGTTTGTTTTTTACTGATAAATTTTTCTTTAATCTTAGTTAAAGACACTTTTCTTTTTAAGAAAATAATATAAAACAATAAGCTATATAGTAAGACTACTAAGGCTACTTTGAGTAAAATAGTAAACATAGATAATAGTGGTTAAGGTTGAAGGGAAAACAATGACTTTTAAATAAATGTACTAAAAAAAACTAATTTTGGTTGTAGCTTTTATGTTAATTTTTTACAATTATTTATGCCTAAAAAGGCAAAAAGTCAAGCCCGCCTAACTTAGAATTTTTTATCGTACCACTGGCTTACTATGTCTTTAGAGATGTTTCCGTAAAAAGTTGTGATGTATTGGTGTAATGTATCAATAATGCTTTGTGTCATTTTACCTTCTTTCCTTAATCCTTGCACCAAAGGCAATACTTCTTGCTTTAGACTTTTTGATGATAGGAATAAGGGCGAAAAATTTTGAACAAACTCCTCTTTGTCTTTACCATAGTACCACCATTTTACATCTTTCATTAAAGCAAAGTCTGCAACTCCTATTCTAGTAAAAAATTCTTGTTTAAGTACAAATTTATTACCTGTAAGTGAAGGGAGTACAATTTTAAGGTTTTGTCCATTGTAGGATAAAGTTAAAAAGAAATAATTTTTGGGGTCTAAAACATAAATATCTTTGGGTACACTACCCACCCACTCGTCTATTATCACAAAAGGTTTAGTATGAAACAACATAGGTGTAGTCTGCACCACACTGTCCGAAGCTGCAATAAAAGCCTTGAACTCGGCTTCTGTCCCAAAATCTTCTTCTTTCTGTTCTGCTCTCAATGACAATAGCATAGGTTTGCTACTATTTTTGCCAATGTTTGTAGCTAACAAGGCATCTTTTAAAGTGCTTACAAAACTTTTAGTCGTAGGATTCCAAACAGCCGTACTTGGCGGTTTGATAGAGAATACTTGAGTACCCAATAATACTCGCAAAGTGGCGTTTCTATCTGTAAAAGATAGTTTTTCGGTAGTTTTTAATTTATCATATTGGTTAATAGTAGTTGCCTTCTGCCCTAATTGGCGACTAACTTTGCCCACTACTTGCATAACAATATAAGATTGCCCCCACAAAACAGTGGTAGAAAATAAAAAACAAACCCAATAACAGCACATCAAAAGAATTTTCATAACAAAAAATTGTTTACACTGTAGATAGAACGTAAATTAGTGGAATTTTGATATAAAAACGGCTTAAAATGAAGAAAAAAATCATTACTGTTTTGGTATTGGGTGTTTTGGTAGGCAATGTGGCTTGCAAAAAAGATACTTGCCCTTCTTACATGACAAAAGAGGAAGTAAAAAACTGGGAAAAAGACTACCAAAAAAGAATGCAAAAGAAAAAAATTAAAAACAAAAGTGTTTTCTAAAAATTACTAACTAATTGTGCGTCAGCACTTAATCATTACTAACTCTGCAACTAACATGAAAAAAGAAGTGATGCGTACCATAGAAATAGGACGCAGCTACGTAATGGGTGAGGAAACTATCCACGCCCTGAAGTCCGTAAGTATTACGGTAAATAGAGGCGAATATGTCGCATTTATGGGACCTTCGGGTTCGGGTAAATCTACGCTAATGAATATTGTAGGCTGTTTGGATACACCTTCTAAGGGAGAATATATTTTGAACGGAAAAAATGTAAGCCAAATGTCTGAAGACGAATTGGCTGAAATCCGTAACAAAGAGATAGGCTTTGTTTTTCAAACATTTAACTTGTTGCCACGTGCCACCGCCTTAGATAATGTAGCACTGCCCTTGATTTATGCGGGCTACAGCAAATCAGAAAGAGAAGAAAAGGCTTTTGAAGCTCTAAAAAACGTAGGTTTGGCGAACCGTGCCAAGCACAAACCCAACGAATTGTCGGGGGGACAACGCCAAAGGGTAGCCATTGCTCGTGCATTGGTGAATGACCCAAGTATTATTTTGGCAGATGAGCCTACGGGTAATTTGGACTCTAAAACTTCGCATGAAATCATGGATTTGTTTGACCAACTTTACCAAAAAGGTAATACGATTATTATGGTTACACACGAGGAGGACATTGCCAATTATGCTCACCGTATCATCAGGCTAAGAGATGGGTTGGTAGAATCTGACAGAATTAATGAGCATGTGCGAAAGGCTTTTGGCAATCCATAAAAAATACAATTTAGAACTAATTTAATAGCACTAACAGTAAAAACTATTAGTGCTATTTTTTTATTACAACAATTCCCATGCACTCCTATACGCCTCTATCTGCTCCACATATCGCAATAATTCTTCATAAAACGCAAAATTACTTAATGTACTGCTGTCGCCTACCATGACCAATTTTTGTTTAGCTCTTGTCATTGCCACATTCATACGTCTGGTATCTTTTAAAAATCCTATTTCTCCAACATCATTACTGCGTACCATACTAATATAAATGATATTGCGTTCTTGTCCCTGAAAACCATCAACCGTATTCACACTTACTCGACTACCAAAATCTAATTTTCGCACCAATTCCGCTAAGAGTTTTACTTGTGCTTTGTAAGGCGAAATAATCCCAATAGAAAAATCTGTATTTTGTTGTAAATCAAGGGGTAAGTTGTTCCAAAGTAGCTGCAAATGTACCAACAAAAGTTCTGCTTCTTCGGGATTTTTGAGGCTGGCGGTTTCGTCATCTTGCACCTCCAAATAACCACAACCTGCTGTATCTATCCACTCAAAAGGCTGGTACAATAAGGGATTATCTGGTTCATTACTCAAATGCCTATCGGCTACACTTTCGGCAGCTTGTAGGCGGTTTTTGTAAAATTGTTGGTTAGAAAACTGCATAATAGCCTTGTGCATACGGTACTGCACCTCTAACATCACATCTACGTTTTGCTGTAGGCGTTGTTGGTTCGCAATAGTTTGTTCAAATAAAGTTCTGCTCAAACCTTTCTTTTCTGCTTCAAAAGACTTGACTGTAGGCGGAAGTTGGCAGTGGTCGCCTGCCATTACCACTCTTTGTGCCTTCAACAAAGGTATCCAACACGCAGGCTCAAGGGCTTGAGCTGCCTCGTCTATAAATACCGTAGAAAATTGATGTTTTTTGAGGTATTGCGTAGCTACACCTGTCAAAGTTGCCGTAATGACTTGGGTTTGCGAAAGTAGTTGTTCTAAAATATAATCCTCTATTTTTTGGGCTTCAGTCAATAAACTTTTGGCTTCTTGCAACAATAATTTGCGTTGTTCCCGTTCCGCAGCCCCAAAATTTCGTTTGTATTTGCGGGCAAGTTGGCGGTAATTGTCCGCATCTTTGCGGTATTGCTTTAGGTTTTTATATTGGTTGTGTTGAGCTATTTGTTCATCAAGACTGTAGGCTTGCAGTTGTTCATTAATACGTGCAGGGTTACCCATACGCACTACCGAAATGCCTTTCGCAACCAATTTTTCGGTCAATAAATCTACCGCCGTATTGCTGGCTGCTGTAACTAATACCTGCTTTTCTGTTTTTAAAGTCTGAAAAATAGCCTCTACCAATGTAGTCGTTTTGCCTGTACCCGGAGGTCCATGGATAATAGCCACGTCTTGTGCCTCCAATACTTTTTGTACTGCTAAATTTTGTTTCGCATTTAACGCAGGATTTTCAAAATTAAAATTTAATTTTTTGTAGTTAGCTATTTGTTTTCCTATCAAAATATCTCTTAACTCTGCTGTTCTGTTTTTATCGGCTTGGGCTATTTGTTTAACGGCAGCCTCCATTTCTCTGTACGTTTTGTCATCAAACAACATATCTACGCCCAACTTGCCGTCTTCTACCCAATCGGGCAATTCTTCGCAAGAAAGGGCTATTTTCATGGTAGATTGATAGACCCACGCCACCACGCCAGCCTCTGAAGGAGCTTTTTTTTCGCCTTCTATGTTAGCAAAAAGGGCAATCGGCGAGCCTTGTTGAAAAACGTGAGGCGTATCCGCAGCATGAGATTTTTCTATAGTCAGATATAATTTTTCTCCTGTACCTATTTCTACATTTTGAATTTTTATAGGATACCACGTAAGCCCCGACTTTTTTCTTTCGGCAATCGGCTGTTTTTGCATGATATTCTGGTAGTTTTTAAGGTCTTCTTCCCACTCTATTTTTAGGCAAGTCAATAAGTTCTCAAAGTGTTTCATCTTACAAATAATAATAGGCAGGTAAATATACAAGAAAGTTTTTGGCAAAAAGTACGATACATAAAAAAACAAAGAGCCTACAAGCCTTTTGTCAGCTTGTAGGCTCAATATATTGATAATCAACAAATTAAAACAATTAATTTGTTTTAATAGAGTTTATGAATAATTTTTTGTTATGACCTCACCCTACCCTCTCCATTTGGAGAGGGTTTTATGGAATTATTCATAAACTCTAATTTATTAGAAATTAAATAAATTAATTTCAGCTACTACACCATAATTTTCTTTGCTGTTAGGATTGGGCAATAAGCCTCCCAAACAAACCTGAAAATGCGGTGTAACATTGTAAGTAAAACCTAACACACTCACCGAATTTTTGGTATTACCAGAAATGAAGTCGCCCATAATGAGCCAGCGTGGGTGGACAGGAATTTCAAAACCTGCAATTACGCCTACATTGCTGCCTTTACCCATAAATTCTTCGTCAGACACATAAGGTCCCGCCATAAAGTGCCAATGTTTGTGTGTTTTGTACGAAAGTAAAGTATAGTTAAAAGAAGTGAAACGCCTATGTCCAAGGTCGCCTCTTAGTAAATTAGTGCCTACTTGTGTACCTATATTAAGTTGCCAATGTTCGCCAAAGTCTATTTGTTTTTGTGCTGTTAGCATGACTAAAGGGCTAAAAGGCTCTTCTCTTTTGGTGGTGTTAATCGGAAACCAAGTTCCACGATTATTTGGAGTAATACCAATGTTTACGACATTCAAGCCTACTTCCCAGTTTTTGCCCAAACCATATACGAAATGATGTTTGGAGGCATAGTTATCGAGTTGATAAACATTGAGTTGATGTTGGTAGAAAAATCCTTTGCTCGGTGTAATGGTTGCAGAAGGAATATTAAATAAATTTTGTTGGGCAACTACTTGATGACCTATCATAACAGTCATTACAAGCAATAAGTACCTGAAACACAAATAGAGTAAATTTTTATTCATTGCATATTTTAAGTTAATTCTAATATTATTCTAATGTGTTTTTAACTTAAAATAGCTGATAAAGGTTTCAATTATAGCCTAAATCTACTTTTTATGCCATTGTGCTACTTTGCTATGCAAAAAACCTTGATTTTTAGGCTTAGGCAACTCTTTTTTGGTGGCTAAAATGAGTAGGAAAGGAAAAACAAAGAAAGTAAGCAACAAATAAGCAAAGCCAATAATACGGTTCTCAAAAGCTAATTTGCCTAAAAATTTGGCAGCTTCAATCACTAAGTTTCTAAGGAAAGGAAACGGAAAGAACAACAACACCCCAAACAGATTGAACAAAAGATGCACTAAAGCAATGCTCAAAGCCTGTTCGGACTTGGAAAAAGCAGCTAACAAGGCAGTAATGGTCGTGCCGACATTTGCCCCCATGATAAAACAAAAGGCATTTTGCAAACTTACCCGATTAGCAGCTACCAAAGGAACAATCAAAGAAGTAGTGGCAGAACTTGACCGAATAGCAGCCGTTACGACAATGCCCCAAAACAGTGATTTTTGGGGTGTGCCAAATAAAAAAGATTGGAATTTTTCTTCGTCTTGGGTAAAAAATTGTCTTGATAGTTTGGTAAAACCTCTAATAGACAACATCAAACAAATAACACTACCAATAATTAACCATGCTGTATAGCCCTCTGTCCACACCAAAATATACTGGCTAATAGGTAAAATGGTGAGGTCAAACAAGGTAATTTTAGCAAAACCATAGTTACTATACAAGGCATGGGCTAAAAGTGTAGCTAATTTACCCAACCCTTCTGTAAGATATTCTAAGGGAAGTAGAAGAATGGTAGAAAAAATATTGAAAAAATTATGTGTAAGTGCAGCACTAATAGCTCTTTTAAACTCTTTTTTACTAGTAATATGCCCAAAAGCCACCAAAATAGACGTAATTGTAGTACCTATATTAGCTCCCATGACCACAGGAATTGCATTTTGCATAGGTAGTATGCCCGAAGCCACAAAAGCCACTGTCAGCGAAGTAACCGCCGAACTACTTTGTAAAATAGCACTGCTCAACAAACCAATAAACAGCCCAACAAAAGGATTATCAATGGCTTGCATCAATGCCTCTAACTTATCTTTACCTACTAAATGCACTGCCGAACCCAATAATTCTATATTGACTAAAAAAACAACCAACAATAGCAAAACAGATAAACCTCTAATAACCAATGTTTTAGTAGTGGTACTTTGTGGTAAATTGCTGGCGTTAGTAGCCGTAAGAGGACTTGATTCGGGCATTATAGGTGATAGAAAATAAAGTAAATTGAAAATAATAAGTATTTTTGTACTTACAAAAATACAAGGTCTATTGCCAATTCGTTGCTATTGATTATTTAAGAAATTGTTAATTTATCATGCCTCAAAAAATAATTCTCTCTCGTACCGATAACTTAGGGGACGTTGTGGTTACGTTGCCTTTGGCGGGCTACCTCAAACAAGTGTTTCCTACTGCCCAAATTGGATTTATTGGTAAAAAATATACACAACCTATTATTGAGCATTGTAGGCACATAGATTTTTTTTTAGATAAAGAAAATGTATTGCAGCACCCCGAACAACTACAGGCAGATTGTATTATTTTTGTTTTCCCAGACAAAGAATTGGCACAAATAGCCAAAAAACAAGGTATTCAGTTGCGTATAGGTACAAGTCATCGTTGGTTTCATTGGCTTTATTGCAACAAATTAGTCAATTTTTCACGCAAAAATTCGCCTTTACACGAAGCACAACTCAATTTTCAACTACTAAGCCCTTTGCAAATCACGACTGTTCCGCCTTTGGCAGATTTAGCAAATTTTTATGGTTTAGCTGCTCCCGAAAATGGTACTTTACCTATCAACATAGATAGAAACAAGCAAAGAGTAATTTTGCACCCAAAATCTAAAGGCAGTGCAAGAGAGTGGAGTTTGGAGCATTATGAACAATTAATTCAGTTACTTTCACCCGAAAAGTACCAAATCTTTATTACAGGCGTAGCCCAAGAAGGGGAGCAAATTCGCCAACAACGCCCCAGTATTTTTGACTATCCTCACGTTACGGACACTACAGGACAGCTTTCCTTGCCAGAACTGATGACTTTGTTCGTAAACTGCCATGCTTTTGTGGCATGTAGCACAGGTACGTTGCACATAGCAGCAGCTTTAGGGCTGAAAACCATTGGCATTTACCCGCCTATTCGCCCTATGCACCCAGCACGTTGGCAGCCTGTAGGCAAGCAAGCTACGTTTTTGGTAGAGCAAAAAAATTGTGAGGCGTGCCGAAAAACGCAACAATGTGCGTGTATCAATGCTATTACGCCTTTGCAAGTGAGTAAGTTATTATTTAATTAACTGATAATCAAATAGTTAAAACATTTTAAATATCTATCATGATATAATAATCTCCTTTTTTCTCACAGTTTATAGGGGAAGTTTGTGATTGTTTTACACAATTCTTGATTGCTAATACTTCTTTTTCATCAAGTTTCCTTTTAGAATATATCCTATAGACGGTAAGGTCAGTGCCAAGTCCTAAATTTATTTTATAGGCTGTTTGGGCATGAGGTACTATTTCAAGTTGTGTTCCAAAATTATCGTAACCAATATGATTTATCCTCATTAAATACTTGGCTGGGGGCAGTTGTGTTGCAAATTTTCCTATACTATCAACAGTAATAAATTGTATATGCTGTTTATTAGTGGTCATTATCTCTAGTGTAGTAAATGGAATGGGTTTTCCTAGATTATCACAAACCAATCCAACTAAATTGTTCTTTTCTGGAATTTGAGTAGCAATCTGTTCAACTATAAAACTGCTTGTATCATCTTCATTGGTAAACAAAAAATAGTATTGGAATAAATATTCTTTATTTTGAACTGACGTAGTGGCGTATTTATTAGTACAATTTGTACCGAAAATAAACACTAATAATACTAGTAATTTGATTTTCATAGAGTTATTTAGGTTGTTGAAATACTAGTGATTTTATTGGTATGACTTGTTTGTTAGAAAAATATATCAGAGATACATAAAAAACTGTTGTTACGACTTTTGCAGCATTTAGTGTACTCTTACAAACTGAACAATTGTGATTACTAATTGCATTGACACAAGTTATATATTTATGCAAATTAATTTTGCCGTATTTATCAGCATTTGCATATAGTTTAACATATTTTACTTGTAGTTCTTTACATTCTTCTTTGGCTGTTATGTTTAATAAATTTAATTATTAAAAGTCATTATATTACTATTTCATGCAGAGAGTTATCATTTAGTTATCCTATCTAAACTTTTTTGTTACAAATCTTCTTGTTTGTTGTTATAAGTCAAATAGTAGTTGTTTTGAACATATATTACTTATGATTTTAAAATTTTTTCTATTAAGGCTTCGCATAATGAGGGAGTAAATTTATATCTTAAAATTTTAACAAAAAAATTATGCATTTACAAAAAAAATATGTTTTGACTTTGATTTGCTTTTTAATTCTTCTGTTTATCAATATCTTGATTTATTCAGGACTAAAGCATTTAGATATTTTACCAACTATCACTAATATTCCTAATTAACCTTTTGTATTGATTAATGGAACATATAAAATGACTTTTAAAAGAATGGTAGGGTCTTTTATATTTCTAAATGTAGTATGCTACGCTTTAATTTATTACTTTTTAGATAGTAGTTTTTCTAAAAAAGAGAAAGATAACAATTAGTTCATGGGGCTTGTGGTTATGAGCAGGGCTTTTAGAGGTTTTCCGAAAAATTATGTTTATAAGACATCTGAAAGCAGCGACTTTTAAGGTCTATTAACGTAATGATAGGCATACTTAAAATAAAATATCCTTTACTTAATTAAAACAAAAAAGCTGTATAACTTCCGTTATACAGCTTTTCAAAAAAAATCTTTGGATTACAAAGACTATTTTTTGCCATATTTTTTGTTGAATTTGTCCACACGACCCGCAGTATCCAACAATACTTTTTTGCCTGTGTAGAATGGGTGTGAAGCAGAGCTAACCTCTAATTTCACTAATGGATAAGTAACGCCATCAATCACTGTAGTTTCTTTAGTGTTGATAGTTGAACGACTGATAAACTGTACGTTACTTGCCATATCTAAAAATGCTACCTCACGGTAGTTAGGATGAATATCTTTTTTCATTGCTATAAAATTTTTGGGGTAGCAAAAATAGGAAACCTACATTGAAACACCAAACTTACAAATATTTTTTTTCTAAATTTAGAACAAAGCATTAGGCGGAGGGGCTATTTTAAGGTGTTGGTAGGCTTTTAGTGTTGCTTCTCTACCTCTCGAAGTCCGTTTGAGGTAGCCCTCTTGTATCAAAAACGGCTCATAAACTTCCTCTATTGTTTCGGCTTCTTCGCCTACGGCAGTGGCTATGGTCGTAATACCTACGGGACCTCCCTTAAATTTGTCTATAATGGTGTTCAAAATACGGTTGTCCATCTCGTCCAAACCATTTTCATCTACTTCTAAGGCATTCAGGGCTATTTTGGCTATTTCTACCGTAATCGTACCGTTGCCTTTTACTTGTGCAAAATCTCTGGTTCTTCGCAATAAATTATTGGCAATACGCGGCGTGCCTCTGCTACGGCGTGCTATTTCGTAGGCTGCTTCGGGTTCTACAGGGGTTTTGAGCAAATAGCAAGACCTTTCTACAATGCGTGTAAGGAGTTGGGCATCATAGTATTCAAGCCTTGAAGCAATACCAAATCTGGCACGCAGTGGGGCAGTAAGCAAGCCCGACCTTGTAGTAGCTCCTATCAACGTAAACGGATTAAGGGCTATTTGAATAGACCTTGCGTTAGGTCCTGCATCTAACACAATGTCTATTTTGTAGTCTTCCATTGCCGAATACAAATATTCTTCAACCACAGGGTTAAGGCGGTGAATCTCGTCTATAAACAAAATATCTCTTTCGTCCAAATTCGTTAGCAAACCCGCCAAATCACTTGGTTTGTCTAATACAGGTCCCGAAGTGATTTTGATGTTGGCTTTCAATTCATTGGCGATGATATGCGACAAAGTGGTTTTGCCTAAGCCCGGAGGTCCATGCAAAAGTACATGGTCGAGGGGTTCGTTGCGTTGGGTAGCTGCCTGCACAAATACTTTGAGATTTTCCACTATTTTTGCTTGCCCTGTAAAGTCTTCAAAGGAAATGGGGCGTAAGGCTCTTTCTATTTCTTTTTCAATAGAACTCAGGGGTTCGGGTTCTCCTTTTAAATAATCTTTCCGCATAATTTTATTTTTTATGTAAATTTAATACATAGAGATTGATTAAAAAGGGTTTTAAAAAAATATTTTTAGTGATTTTTTCTTCTTTATTGGTCTTATTGACCAATAGAGTTTATGAATAATTCCAAAGAACCCTCTCCAAATGGAGAGGGTAGGGTGAGGTCATAAGAAAAAATTATTCATCAACTCTAATAAAGAAACAAGTTATTATCAAATTTGCTTTGCCGTTTCACCCAATGCTTGGGAAAGTGTAAGAGTTTTTACTTCTTTGTTTTCGGTGTATTGAATTGTAAAAATTCTCTCTACTTCTTGTGCAAAACCTTGATTTTCTGCCAATTCCATCACATAGTAGCCAAAAACTTGCGTATGAAAAGAATCTTCCCAAAAGACATTCGCATTTTCAAATACCTTTTTAAAATCTTTGTCATTGGCTACGGCTTTCTGCGTAATCAATCCGTTCAACTTAGTCAAGTAGTCTAAACATTGGTGAGCATACCGCAAGATATGGTCTTCGTTTGCTCCCAAAGACGCAAAACTTCCTACACTGCCTTTGTTTCGTTCAAAATCTGCTAAACTGCTATCTTGTTTAAAGAACTCTGCTGCGGTTTGGGCTGCCTCGCCTAATTTTTCTTGTAAATAGGCTGTCCACAAAGGCAAATAGGCTCTTGTCCTTGCCTTGATAGATTGGCGAATAGGTACGGTACTTTGGTACGGTGTGGCTGCTGCCAATGCCTCTGCCAAGAGTTTTGTACGTTCTTCTTTGGTTTGTTTGGCAATGACTTTCAATAATTTTAACCAAACGGTATTCGTAAAGTGGATATTAACCACATACCTCAAATCTGTAGCTTTTTCCAAAGTCGTCTGCAAAGTTTGTAACAAAGGGTAGGTCGTATCTGTACTGTCGTCTATACATTTCCACAAGGCTGCTACGTCTATGATTTTGGCTAAATCTGCCGAAGTAGCTACGCTATTTTCTGGTTTCCAAAACAAAGAAAAATCATATTGTAAATCTGAAAAAGTAGGATTAGTCGTAAAATTAGTAGTTTGGGCTAAAAGCCTACTTCCCCAAAACTGCTTGATTTTGTTCCACACACCTGTATAAAACTGTTCGCCTGCACAATTCAGTTGTTGTTGTCCTTGTTCGTTTTTGGTGCTGGTAATTTCTATCACCGTTTTGTCGATACTGCTCAAATTCAAAAATTTCCCTATGCCGAAACTAAAACCCCAACTGTAAGCCGTTTTGTCTGTTCTTTTGTGTAAATAACTTTCTACTTTGATGTCGGGTTGTACTTGTCCTTGCTGTTTTACAATGGCTTCGTGAAAAGGTAACAAGTTGAATTTCAATAAGTCCCAATGCAACTCGTCCATAGCTTTGGTCGTCAATTTAGCCACCAACAGTTCGGAAGTGGCTGCGGTGCGTTGGTACTCCAAACTGAAACCCCACTTGATAGCTGTTTGAGCTATTTCCGTAATTTTTTGTTTTACTTTCAACTTATAGGCTTGAATTTTCTGCGGAATACTTTGAATATCCACATTCACTTCTTCGCCTAATCTCACCAAAATAGCTTGTAAAACTACTTCATCTGTTTTGTCTAAGGACAACTCATTTTTTATTTTTCGGACTAACTCGTCCATTTGTTTTTCTGCTACGCCTAATAATCCTTCTAAAACTTCGCTAAAAATTTTCTCTACATTTTCGGGTTTGTCCAAAGCTACTTCAATACCTGCAAATACGCCTACATTGGCGGTTTTACTAAGGTCTTTTTTTAGCACAATTTTGTATTCATTTTCGGCTGTTTTCGCAATTTTTAGTACAAAATCATCAGTAACTTTCACCGTAAAAGCTGCCTGCAAACCTGAACTTACTTTGATAGCCACTGTTTTTTTAGTAGGCAACAAACTTGTTAATTTGTTAAGGCTTTGCGAAAAAATATCTGCCCATTTTGCCGTAATGCCCGCCTGCAAACCGCCACTAATTTGCAAAGCCACAGCTTCGCCTACTTTCATTCTTTCCAAAATAGATTTTTTAGAAAAAACAGACAATACATCTAACAAATCTCCCGAAATGGCTTTCATTACTGTTTCTTCGCCGTCATGCAGATGATACGCATGATGTTTGAGGCTTTGTTGGGCTTGTAACTGAAAACCCACACTACTTAATGTACCGCCTCCTTTGGCTTCGGCATTGGCTAAAAAAGAGTATTTGAGCCAAATTTTATTGGGTACGGCAGGTACAAGCCCGTCTTTGCCTACCACATTGTCCTCCACGTCTGCGTTTTTGATAGACAAAATTTGAAAATTTGTAGAGGCTTTTAGCACAAAATTGAGGGGCAAGCCTGTATCTGCCAAAGGCACGTCTTCTGCTATTTGTGCGTTGTGTACTGCTATTTGCACATCTTTTTCTTTCAGAGGTTTCGTGCTGGTAGCCTTAATGAGTTCTTCAATATTTATAATCCGAATGTTTGCCATAAAAAATTTGGTAGAAGGTGGTGGTGTAGTATGCCTTGTTAAAAAGTATGTGTTGGTTGTTAAAAGTTAGTTGAAAATATGTAATAAATTCTACACTACAAAAGTTAAGTTTTATGCGTAATTCTTTGTATTAAGTTTATTTCTGTTTTTACGAAATATACAAAAAAATAAAAAAGCAATTTATGAAAACGTGCTTTTATTGGTTTGGGGACAATAGTTCTATAGGAGTATAGCTTTAAAAAATATAATTTTCAATGTCATCATAATAACTGCGAGAATAAATACAAACACATTATGAATGTTGATATGAAGTTGGTATTTAAGCATAAGCAGACGTAATAGTAATGCAATAGTATCAAATATTACAACCTCTATCATTGGAATACCTCCAAATCCTACTACATATCCACCTTTTACAAAATACAGTTTGTAAAGCCAACATAATAGCTCACCCATTAATAAAACTCTTCCAAATTGTTTTGATTGTATAAACCATACAGCAATATATACCAGCATAGTTGTTCCACTGTATAGAATATTTTGTGCAGAAAACACATCTTCTTCAAATCTTACACAACCCCAGTATTCTATATAATCTAATTTAGTGAAAAAGCCTAAAAGAGTCCAACCAATTAAAAACCAATAAGTTATGATAGGTTCTCTAAGCCTAATTCCCCAATTTTTATCTAAATATTTAGTAATGATTAGTAAAAAAAACTTTACAAACAAGGTAAGTAAAATAACTAAGAATGTCGAGGTCAGTAGGATTTCCATTTAGGTTTATCATTCAATAGGTCAAAAAATATTTTTTTACATTTATTGACCTAAAAATATAGACTATTTAGCTATGACTTTTTTAAACCACGTTATTCTTAACAAAATTCTTAATTTTTTACAATATTTTTACAAATTTTGCCCCTAACAAGACAACAGCATTTATGCCAATACAAGACTATTTTACGGCAATGGGTGGTGAGTTTTTTACCTCACCCCAAGAAATTACCAAAAAACTACAGACTATCAGGGCTTTTGTCTTTGATTGGGACGGTGTTTTTAATGACAGCAGCAAAACTACGACAGGCAGCCCATACTCTGAAGTGAGTTCTATGGGAACAAATCTTTTGCGTTTTGGCTATTGGTATTTGCACCGCCAACTGCCTATAGTGGCTATTATTACAGGCGAAAACAACCAACCTGCCATACAATTGGCACAAAGAGAGAGGTTTCAGGCGGTTTATAGCAAATTTACCAACAAACAAATAGCCCTCGACCACCTTTGCCAAACGCAGCAGCTACGCCCCGAAGAAATAGCCTTTGTTTATGATGACGTGCTAGATTTGCCGATTGTCCGCCAAGTTGCCTTGCGTATGATGGTTAGACGCAAAGCAAGCCCTTTGTTCAGTAAATATGTGCAAGAAAATCAATTAGTTGATTATATAACGGCTTGTGAAGGACAAGCCCATGCTGTACGTGAAGTTTGTGAATTGCTGTTAGGCTTGCAAGATTTATATACCACAGTAGTTACAAAACGTGGTAGTTTTGATGCAGAATATCAAGAGTATTTGCAAGAGAGAAATAGCCAAACTACGGCATTTTTTACGGTAGAAAATCAGCAAGTTGTACCACAATAAAAATATAAATTGTATAGAAGAGGCTGTCCAAAAGATTGAATTTTAATCAATTTAACTTGTTGAAAATAAAGTATTTATCTTTTATTTCTTTTCAACTCTTTTGACAGCCTCTGTAAATTTTTAAAACTTCACTACCACCTGCCCCAACCAGTTAAACCCTGCCTGTGGGTAATAAAAATTCTCCCGAATAGTTTGGTTGCCAGCAATGTAGCCAAAAGTATAACCATTGCTTTCGTATAGTGTAGAAAAGATGTTATTTGCCAAGAAACTTACATTAATTTCTTTCATAAATTTTGGTTTTAGTACCAAATTAAAACGCAAGTCATTGGTCAAATAGTCGTTGAGTTTACGGCTTTCGTTTTGTGTATTGTCCAAATATTGTTTGCCTACATATTTCGTGAGCAGTGCTACGTTGAACCACTGCACAGGCGTAAAAGTAAACTGCGAAGCACCTACTACCGAAGGCGAAAAAGCTATGTCTGTGTCTTTGTATGTTAAACTTTGCTGTTCTCCTGTGTCGTAATTATCTAAATATTCAGTATAAGAAGCTATTTTATTTTGGCTAAATGTAGCATTCAAATTCCATTTTAGTTGATTGGAAATGAACCAATTAGCTTGTAGCTCCAAACCTGTGCGGTAGCTGTCTGGCGTATTTTGGCGAACAGCCGACCCTACATCATTCAATTTACCTGTTACCACTAATTGGTTTTGGTACAACATATAATACACATTGGCAGCTAACAAAAACTTGCCCATGTTCCAACTATAACCTGCCTCTACATTGTGCAAAGTTTCGTGTTTAGGTCGGCTATTGGTAGTCGATTCTGTGTAGTCGTTGCGGTTGGGTTCACGGTTAGCTACGGCATACGAAGCATAAAAATCATGTTCATTATTGGCATTATACCTTACACCAAATTTTGGATTAAAGAAAGTCAAATTATCTGTTTGGGTTACGTTTCTTTTGTCTGTGTCATAGCCCAAAAACGTATAACCCACATTGCGAATTTGCAAGTCTGCAAAAGCCCAAAAATCTGCGGACTCTATTACCCGAAAATTAGCTTTGGCATACACATTGGCATCTTTTTTAGTCGCATCATTGTCATAATAACGGTGGCGAATATTGCCAGTACTGGCGTACCTTGCCCATATCACCTCGCCAAAGTGTTTGCCTTGATAGACATTGTAACCACCACCCAAAATAGCCTCTACTCTTGAAGTGGAGTAAGTCATATTAGTAACGAAACCATAAAAATCATTGTCTAACCAACGTCTGCGAATCAAATCGGTATTTGTGATAGTTTCATTGCCAACCACCACATTTGGCAAATTATATCTCGATAGTTTATCGTCTTCTCTGAATTGCTCAAAAAAACCACGCCCTTTTACATAAAACAAGGCAGAATTGAACCTAAAATTTCCTACATTCAATTTGTGCAAAAATTGGTAGTGGTCTTGTTGGTAGTCGTCCACTTGGTTTTCGTAGGTATAAGGGTTGAATGTTCGGCTATTGGAATTACGAAGATGATTAGCAGCCTTGTCATTCAAACCATTTCGGGCAATGTAGGCTTCTATTGCCTCTTTGTTACCACTCAAACGGCTTTCGGGTACGCCTTCCCATGCTTGATAAGTAATTTCTTTGCCCGAAAAAATATTACTCGTAAAAGTTCCTGCCTTGCCTGCATTAAATTCTCCCGACACAAAAAACGACCTCAAATTAGAACTTGCTCGGTCAATAAATCCGTCAGAAGTAATACGGGAAAGTCTGCCGTCTAACTTAAATTTGTTTTTGATTAAGCCTGTACCAAATTGGGCGTTGTTTTTCCATGTATTGAAACTGCCGTAGCTATTGCCAATTTCGGCGTAGGCTTGGTCTTGCGGTCTTGCTGTTTCCAAATTGACCGTAGCCCCAAAAGCCCCCGCACCGTTTACCGAAGTTCCCACGCCACGCTGTATCTGCACACTGCTCACAGAACTTGCAAAATCGGGCATATTGACCCAAAAAACCCCTTGCGACTCGGCATCATTCACAGGTATTCCGTTGATGGTTACATTGGTGCGGGTGGCATCAGAGCCTCGTATCCGCATACCTGTATAGCCCACACCTGCCCCTGCGTCTGTAGTCGTTACGATAGAAGGCGTAAAATTCAACAAAATGGGGAGGTCTTGTCCTAAGTTTTGTTTTTGGAGGTCAGCTTTGCTTACTTGTGTTTGGGTAAATGGGGTGCGTTGTCCCCAAACAGTAACATAAGGGCAGTTGCAAAATAAAGGATTATTTATCAAATCAAGACTATCTTCTACGGACATTGGTTCATAACTTAATACTACATTTATGATTGTATCTTTTTGTAAATCAATAAAGTATTCTTTTGGTATTGTACCAACGAAAGAATATTTTATTGTATAATTTCCCTTTTTCAAAGATAATTTATACAAACCTTCAATGTCTGTTTGTGTACCTTGCTGTGTGCCTTTCACCAAAACAGTTACAGCAGGTAATGGCGTACCATCTTCTTTTGAAGTTACTTTACCAGACACCGTAAAAGTTTGGGCAAAAGAGGCAAAGGAAAACAAGAGTAAGCAAAGAGTTGTAGCATAGGCTTTAGCCTGTGCAATATGAAAGCATAAGCTACAATTTTTTGAGTAGATAAATTTTTTGGGTGGTGTAATCGTATTTTTCATTTTTTTAGGGATTAAATGATGAATAAATACGATTTGGGGGGCTGTTGCTGTAGCATAGGCTTTAGCCTGTGCATACGTAAGCACAGGCTAAAGCCTATGCTACAGTTGGATTTATTCCCTACGGCAGTACGAACTGCGTCAGGTTCAAAGGGTATCATCTCAGTTGAAAATCCCCAAGCCTTCCCAATAACGAGGGAGTTATAGTATAACTCACCCTTTTTGGGGGTTGGGGGGCTTCAACACCCCCAAAATCGTGGGGCAAAGGTAGAGAAGAAATTTTGGATTTGGCAAATCATTATTAAGAATGTTTCTAAAAAAGAAATTGAGTGGCGAAAAATAAAATTAAACCCTAACTTGATGCACTCTACTTTTTAGGAATGAAATTTGTTATTGGTGTCTATATTTGTTACCACAAAACTTATTCTTTTGTAAAACGTATCAAGAGAATGTAGCTAAAATTTTTGCATTGTGGTAATTTTTATGTATTAAATATACGGTTTTTTGATAAAAATTCATAACATTGTGCCTTCTTAGTGTACTTTATACCTCATAGATTTTTTACTCATAATGGAATTAACATTTTCCCACTTGATGACCACCGAAGGTTTGATTAGTTTACTAACTCTTACCGCCTTGGAAGTCGTTTTAGGCATAGATAATATTATCTTTGTTTCTATTATTGCAGGTCGCCTACCTATTAACAAGCAAAAATTTGCTACCAATGTCGGCTTAGTAGCTGCCACTGCCATTCGTATTGCTTTGTTATTTGTTATTGGTTGGATTATCGGGCTAAAAGAGCCGTTATTTACGCCACCGTTTTTGGCGAAGGGACTCAGTGGCAAGGACTTAATTTTGTTGGTAGGTGGTTTATTTTTGATTGGTAAAAGTACCTCCGAAATCCACGCCAAAATAGAAGGTGAAGAAGAAGATTTAGATTCGAGCAAACAACGCAGTGGTACACAGGCTTTGTGGTGGATTATTACACAAATTGTATTCATCAACATTGTTTTCTCCTTTGACTCTATCCTTACAGCCATTGGTTTGGTACAGGACTTAATGATTATGATTGTGTCTGTGGTGCTTTCTTTGGTGGTAATGGTTTTGTTTATTCATGCGGTAAATGCTTTTGTCAATAAGCACCCAACAGTAAAAATGTTAGCCTTGTCTTTCTTAATTATGATTGGCGTTTTATTGGTAATGGAGGCATTCCACAAAGAAATTCCGAAAGGTTACGTTTATTTCTCTATGGCTTTTGCTTTTGGCGTAGAATTACTGAATATTCGTATGCGAAAGAAAAAACAAGAAGAGAAAGAAGAAAGCCATTAGATAATATAATAAACACCCCTAACAAAACTCAACTGTTAGGGGTGTTTTATTTTATAACCATAACACTTACTTTTTATTAGAAATTATGAGAATTCGGGAAAATCCTTTCTATATAAAGAGAAATAGTGGTCTTAATAAAAAAATATTCATAAAGTCTAACACACTCAATATTTATTTTTTTATGTATCTTTCCCCACAAAAAAATAGACCACATGACCAAACAACCACGTCTTATTGTTTATAGTAGTTCGGCAGGTTCGGGCAAAACCTACACCCTTGCCAAAGAATACCTCAAATTGGCTTTGTTAGCTCCCTTAGCAGACTACGAAGAAAAAGCCGTTACGTCTTATTTTCGTCATATTTTGGCGGTTACTTTTACCAACGAGGCAGCCAAAGAAATGAAAGAAAGGATTTTCAAGCAGTTGCGTAATATTTTACTTTTCAATAAAGACGGACAAGTTTTGTTACAACAATTAGCCCAAGAAATTACAAAAACATATCCCAAGTTTCTTAAAAAATTACCACAAACTACCGAAGAAGCAGTCATAGACAATTTGCGGTTACGAGCAGGTTTTTTGTATCAATATTTGTTGCATCACTACACCGACATTTCTATTAGTACGATTGATTCGTTTTTTAATCGTATCACGCAGTCTTTCGCCAAAGATTGGGATTTGCCATTTGATTACGAAATTCAGTTAGACACTGAAGAAACTCTGGAACAAGCCACTTTTCAATTGATAGAAAGTGTAGGCGAAGTACGCATTACAGGCAAAGAAACAGCAGAGGTAAAACAAAAAAAAGAAGATAAATTATATTTAACAAATTTGGTTACAGAGTTTATTCAAAAAAGATTAGATGACGACCAAGATTGGAACATAGAAAAAGAATTTGAAAAATTTGGAGGAAATTTATTTAAGGAGGAAAAAATAGCTTTGCTAAATACTATCAAAGACCTTACGCCTTCGGATTTCAAGGAAATAAAACAACAATTACAAGGGTATGTCAATGATTTTGTTCAAAAACTACAAACCATTGGAAAAAATGCCCTAGAACTTATAGAAAAAGCTGGTTTAACTTATGAAGATATTTACAGAGGAAAATCAGGTATTTACAATTATTTTAAAAAAGTAAAAAATGAAAACCCAAAAGACTTAATTCAAGTAGTAACAGACAATCATGCTGGGGCGTATGTATTGGCATTTGTGTATGAAAACAAACACACAAGTTCTAAAGATGCAACTACCAAAGCAGCCGTAGAAGGAATAGCCAATGATTTAAAAAATAAATTTTTTGAAATTGAAAAAGAAAAAGAAGAAAAATTATCAAATGTACTAATTTGTTTAGCTGCCTTAGAAAATTTTTACCAATTAGCCACTATCAGCGAATTGAGCAAGAAAGTTCATGCTATTTTGACTGAAAAGAATGCAGTCTATTTGGCAGATTGTAGCTTGAAAATCAATGAGATAGTAGAAAATTCGCCTGTGCCATACATTTATGAAAGATTAGGCGAAAAATATCACCACATTTTGATAGACGAGTTTCAAGATACGTCTGTTACGCAGTGGCACAACCTTATTCCTTTGGTTGCCAATTCTTTAGACAAAGATGCAATGAATTTGATAGTAGGGGACGTAAAACAGGCTATTTATCGGTGGCGAGGTGGTGAGGCTGCGTCTTTGGCTAATTTACCTCAAATTCCTTCTGCACAAGAGGGCAGTTTTATACAAGAATATGAAGAAGTTTTTGGTAGACAGTTTCAGAAAGAAAATTTGCAACGCAACTACCGTAGTTTGAAAAACGTAGTGGCATTTAATAACTTGTTTTTCAAAGAGTTACCTACTATTTTTCAGGGTGCTACGAATAGTTTTAACCAACAAACAAAAAAGGAAGAGGATTATGCAAACTATGACAGTTACTTGCAAATTTACAACAATTATTACCAAGACGTTTTCCAATACGACAAAGGCAGCGAAGGTGGGCATGTAGAAGTGAATGTACTAAACTATGAAGATGATAGTGATTATAGACAAAAATCTTTGCAGTATATCATTCAAAAAATACAATATTTGGTAAGCAAAGAAAATTACCAATACGGCGATATTGCCATTATTACACGCAAAAAGAATGAAGGTGCGTGGTTGGCTGTGCAACTTACCGCAGCTAAAATGCCTGTGATTTCTGATGAAAGTTTGCTATTAAGCAATTCTCCGAGAGTTTGTGTGATTATCAATTTCTTCAAGTTGTTAGTCAATCCCTTGAATCCGTCTAATCATGCAGATTTGTTGTATGATTTAGCACATACTTTACAAGTTACTAAAACGGAAGACCTTGATTTTGAGATAAGTGAAGTAGCTAATCAAAAAAATTTGCAGACTACTGCCCAATTTATTACTACTCATTTTCATCGCCAATTTGATTTTATTCAATTACAATATTTGTCTTTGTATGAAATAGCCGAAGAAATTATCCGCACTTTGGAGTTTCAGGAAGACACCGAAGAAATCAATCAAATTTACTTGCAGAAAATCTTAGATATTTTATTAGATTTTGGACTAAAAAATGGTAATAGTTTAATAGACTTTTTGGAGTATTGGGAAATACAAGCCTCCAAAGTTTCTATCAATTCGCCAAAGTCTGGCAATGCTATTCGATTATTGACTATTCATAAATCTAAGGGCTTAGAGTTTCCTATTGTATTTTTCCCATTTGTAGATTGGAGTTTAAAGCCCTATAAGGTTACGCACTGGTGTCATTGGCAAAATGAAATAGCCCCTAAATTGCCTATAGTGATTGTGAATCATAACCAAAATATGGAAAATATGAATGAAGAAATGGCTTTGCGTTACCGTATTGAAGAACAATCTTGTTTCATAGACAGCTTAAATCTATTGTATGTAGCTTTTACAAGGGCAAAAGATAAATTGTACCTTTCTTGTAAAGGACTTGTAAAGAAAGAAGAAACGGATACAAAAAAGTTTCCAAAAATTAATAGGTGCAATGAATTATTGAATGCCTTTGTTAATTTTTCGCCACAAGCTCCCCAAGAAATTTTGGAAAGTGAAGCAGGCAAAATTTTTGTATTTTTTGAAGATATAGCGGGGAAAGATACACAACAAGAAAAGGAGAAAGAGCAACGCTATGTATTCCAAGAATTATTAAGTACAGAGTGCAGAGAAAAGATACGTATGCGGCGAAGTGATACACAAAAGTTTGAGAATCAGCTACATATCACAGATTTATATGATTCACAAGAAAAAGGAAATATTATTCATAGAGTCTTTGAAAAATTGACTTATCGCCATGAATTGCCTATTGCCTTGCAAAAGTTGTTGAATGAAGGTTGGGTAACAGAAAAAGAATTGCCCGAAATTCGCCAAAAAATAGAAGCTGTATTGGATTTACCCGACCTTGCACTGTTTTATGAACCGCAAGCTCAACGAAAAGTATTGAATGAAAGGGAAATTATTGTGCGTCCCGAACACTATTCAGACTTCGGCAAGTCCTTGCGACCAGATAGAGTTGTGATAGAACCTGATGAAACTGTAGTGATTATAGACTATAAAACAGGCGAAAAAAGCCCTTCGCATCACCAACAAATCCAACGATATGGAGATTTTTATCAAAAAATGGGGTATAAAAAAGTACGTAAGTTGCTGGTTTATACGCAGTTGTTGGAGGTAGAAGAGGTATAACTTTTATACTTTTATTTGTTTAGTTGGTTAGGATTACATACTTTTAGTGCTCTTCTTAGGCAGGTTACTTAAAATAACTTGCCTACATCTGTATTAAAGTATTTGCTACTCTGATAGATTATTTAAGGCTTTATGAAAAAATATATACATTTTATTTTTAATTTTTTACAAGAAGAAAGAAAAATTCAATTATTAATTTTTCTTATTGCCTCTCTAAGTTACATTAACACGATACCTCACGAATGGGCAGTAGATGATGCTATTTTAATAACAGATAATAGGTTTACTAAACGAGGCATTGCAGGGCTTGATAGTATTTTATCAGAAAATACTTTTGCAGGTTATTTTGGTAACAAAAAAGTAATTGCAGGGAGTCGTTGGCGACCTCTTACGCAAGTCATGTTTGCCATAGAGGTAGAACTATTTGCTGCAAATTTACAGGATTTACAAGGGAGGGTTGTGAAAGATGAGGCAGGTTTTGTAGTGAAGGATTTATCTCCTGAAAGTTTAGTGCCAAAAATAGCTCACCTTATAAATGTATTATTTTACAGTTTACTATGCGTTGTTTTGTATAAAGTGCTACTACTATTATTCAAAAATATTTCTACTCATTACAATCTTACAGAAAAAATACCAATAGCGTATTTTATTGCTGCTATTGCTACTTTACTATTTACTATTCACCCTATACACACTGAAGTTGTTGCAAATATTAAGGGAAGAGATGAAATTATTTCTTTCTTAGGAGCTTTATTGGCACTTTATTATACTTTTTTGGCAATTCAAGTGCCTAAAATTGATAACATAACTGCCAATGCGTCTGTGCTAAAATATCTTATTTTGGCTGCAGTTTTCTTCTTTTTATCTTTATTAGCCAAAGAGAGTAGTGTTACTTTTTTAGCTATTATTCCTATTACTTTATACTTTTTTAGTAATAAAAAATTTAAAGTAATTTTTAGTTATTGTATTCCTTTATTGATTATTTTTATGTTATTTCTATCTCTAAGAAATAGCGTAGTTGGTGGCTCACCGTTACAGTATTTTGAAACTGATGAGTTAATGAATGACCCTTTTTTACAAGTTGATGAAAATGCACCCTTAGCACCTTTATTAGAGGGTGCTAAAGTATATAAGTTGGTGAGTCCTAATGAGCATACTTATCATCTTATGCCCTATAGCCATAGATTAGCCACAATTATTTATTCAGCAAGTATCTATTTAAAACTATTGCTTGTTCCACATCCCCTAACTATTGATTACTACCCTCGTCATATTCCTGTCCAAAATTTTGGCAATACAGTAGTCTGGTTTTCTGTAGCTATTCATGCTTTTTTGTTCATGATTGCCTTTTGGGGCTTACGAAGCAAGCAAGTTATAGCTTATGCTATATTATATTATTTTGTAACGTTTTCTATCTTTTCAAATTTTTTATTTGTTATTGGGACTAATATTAGCGAAAGATTTTTATTTATACCTTCTTTAGGTTTTGTCATTATTGTGTCTTATTTACTGTATTGGTGCTACTATCGGTACAATGTATTGTTGCCAGTAATAACTTTCTTCTTGCTTATCTGCCTTGCTTATTTTATTAAAACATTTGAAAGGAATTTTGATTGGAAAAATAACGATACACTAATAGCTAAAGATATTACTGTTTCTAAGAATAGTGCCAAACTCAACTATGACTATGGCGTTTTATTGATTCTTCAGGCACGTAGTGAGTATATGCGGAGTACAGATTCTTTAGCTTTAATTCCAGAAAAAGCAAGGGTGGCACGAGAAAAAGCTGCTTATCAAAGACAATGCAATAAAATGTTGGCAGCAGTGCCTTTCATAGAAAAATCTTTATTATTACACCCTATTTATGGGAGTGCGTGGAGTGCCTATGCTGCCATTTTTTATACGCAAGCTATGGGAACTACCAATGATAGCATTAGATTCAAAAGTTTGTATTACAGTATAGCTTCTTACGAACAATCTTTTAAATTTCAACCAGATAACTCGACTACACCACTGAACTTGGCATTGGGCTACAAAGAAATGGGGAGGTTTTTAAAAGAAAGGCAACAAGATTATTCGAAATCTTTATTTTTCTTGGAAAAATCATATAAGTTAAACCCCCAAGATGTGCAAACTTGCTTACTATTAAGCACCACTTATGCACAAAAAGCAAAGTACACAGAAGCTGTAAATATAGCAGAAAAAGCATTATTATTAGAACAAACTACCATAGTAAAAGAAAATTTGGCTACCATTTATCAACAGGCAGGTTTGGGACTCTCCAATGCGTCTTTGGTACTGAAAGCCCGAAATTTATGGTTGTCTGTGCGGGAAGAAATACAAAAAATGCCTGATGCTACTAAAAAAACGATGCTATCTACTGCCATAGAAGACACTCTACAAAGAAACTATGCACTTGAGCAAAAAATAATTGTAGAGATGAAAAATAAAAAATAAAAACGTAATTTACATATTATAAATTTTATGATTGATAAAAATACTAATGTATCTGTTAATGTATGGCAAACTATACTTCGGAATCCAATACCTCTACTCACCTTTATTGGTCTATTGGTTGTGATGGAGGTAGTATTGTATAGAGAATTTTTATTTGGTAATAAGTTATTGGTTTTTAAGGACTTAGGTAGTGATGCTTATAATGGCACTTACCCTATGTATGCAGCTTTACTAAAACACTATGCTAATGAGGGTGTGCCACAGTGGGCTTTTGAGTGGGGCATGGGCGAAAATCTCTATCCATTTTCCATAGATATTGTTGCAACACCTCTGCTTTATTTTGTTTTTCGCCAAGATGTAGTTGCAGGTATGTTGTGGATACAACTTATTTATACATTTTTATCTGGTCTTGTATTTTTTTTATTTCTTAAAAATGAAAAATTTTCTGATATTACAAGTACCATTGGGGCTTTGTGTTACGCCTGTAGTAGTTTTATGATAGGGTATGGCTCTTGGGTAATTAGTATTTTTCCTGCTATAGTTTTTCAATTTGCATTATTGCTATTGGCTTTATCATTATTTTTTAAGCAAAAACAAAGAGCATTGTATCCCATAACAATAGCTTTAATAGCTATTCAACAGCCTTTTAATATCTATTTTGCTGCATTAATTACGATTACTTACTGGGCTTTTACTACCTTCGTTCATACCAATTTTGAGTGGAAAAAGGTAAAAAGTTATCAAATTGTGTGGCATCTTGCTGTGGCAGGTTGTTTAGGGTTGGGCTTATCTGCTTTCTTGTTGCTAAGTAATTTGTACCAAATGCTAAATAGTCCAAGAGGTAGTGGTGAGTATAATTTTTCGTATATTCCCACAAACAAATGGTATGAAATGGCAGATGTAGCCGAACTTAAAACCAATTTTCTTCGCCTTTTCGCCACCAATTTTGAGGGGTCTGCCATTCAATACGTAGGGTATTACAACTATTTAGAAGCTCCATTTTTGTACTGTGGTTTGTTTGTATTGCTGCTTGTGCCACAATTATTTACTTTTTTGTCCCAAAGAGCTAAACTTGTTTATGGATTCTTTTTATTTTTAGCATTAGCCTCATTAGTTTTCCCATCTGTGCGGTATGCTTTATGGTTATTTTCTGGAAACTACTACCGTATTTTAGGATTATTCATTACCATTTTACTGTTATTGTATGCTTTAAAAACTTTAGAGTACCTTCTGAAAGGGCAAAAAATTAACTTTAGTCTTTTATTGGCTTGTGTGGGAATTTACTCATTATTTCTGTTCTACAATAAATCTTCATTAGCCGTCATATCTCCAAGTTTTATATTATTAATACTGTTGTTGATAGCCTTGTCCACCTTGTTATATTTTGCAGACAAAGTGCCTAACTTCTCATCTATCTTAGTTGCTTTGGTTTGTGTAGAGTTATTTATTATCAATAATCCGATACTATCTGAACGAAATACTTGTACTTATGATGAAATTTATAGCTATAAAGGCTATAATGATAAGACTGTCCAAGCCGTTCAGCATTTGAAAAATAGAGATAGCACTTTTTGGCGTTTAGAAAAAGAATATGCTTCTGGTGTAGCCGTTCACGCAAGTTTGAATGATGCTTTGATACAGAATTATTATGGTATTCGTACTTACAACTCTTTTAACAATGTCAATTTTATTCGTTTCATGACTACAGTTGGAGAGCTTAATCCCAACAACGAAATAGCCACTCGTTGGGTGTTCCCTCCTTCTTCGCCTTTGGTGCTAAGGTTGTGTGGTATTAAGTATTTTCTGTCTAAATCTTCTGCTAATGCCTTGCCTCTGCAAGGACAAACTGCCTATGTGATAGAAGATTTCGAGCCTGTCAAAATTTTGGCACTTAGTTATCCTGTTCCTTTTGGGGTTACTTTTGAACAATACATTACCCGAAAAGACTTTGAGCAACTACCATCTGTTAGTAAACAAAAAACTTTATTGCAAGGCATTGTAGTAGAAAACGAAAGTATTAATAAAATGAAAACAATGACACCTTTACGCCCTATAGTGGATACAAGTACGGTGGTAGCCAATAGTGATTTGGAAAGTTGGGTGAATAGACTGAAGGAGGACACTTTACGATTGACGAAACACACAGCTAATCAATTTGTAGGTACGATTCAGGTAAAAAAAGAAAAAATGTTATTTTTATCTGTTCCCTACCATAAAGGTTGGACTTTGCGTATCAATGACCAACCTACTGACATAGAAAAAGTATTTGGTGGGCTTATGGGGGTGGTGTTGCCTGCGGGTAGTCATACCATTGTACTTTCATTTACAGACCCCTATAAAAATATAGGGACAATGATTAGTTTAATATTTGTCGTAATTTTCGCTGCTTGGGTTTGGTGGAGCTACAAAAAGAGTCATAACAGCATAAATTCATAATTCATATTTAATGCACAAATTACCTTACATTTTAGATTTTAAAGCTATTGGTTTTCCTGAAATTGGTTATTTATCGGTTGCAGAGTTGAATGAACAGCTACCTTTTGAGGTGAAACGAGTTTTTTGGACTTATGACACCCCAGCATTTATTACAAGAGGACGGCACGCACACAAAGCAACGGAGTTGTTGTTAATAGCTGTATCAGGGCAAATTACAGTACAGATAGAATATGCAGATAGTAATGAGCCTTTGACTTATCAACTTACTTCCCCACATCAGGCACTTTATATTCCTCCTAAGACATGGCATACTATGCAATATTCGCTGGGAGCTGTGCAGTTAGTTTTGGCTTCTTCGTTTTATCAAGAGGAAGATTATGTACGGAGTTATGAGGAGTTTAAGACTTTGTTCAAAACATCATGAAGTTGCATCTTTGATTAGTTCTGCATAACCAAATCCCGTTTTGCCGTTACCATTGCCATTATAAAAAAGATAGGTACGATTATGTACTGTAATGACGGCAGGGTAACAAATCATTTCAGAGTCCCACCCTGTCGGAGATACGTCTATACCTATTTCATGGTCTTTACGTTCCCAAGTGATTCCATCTTGGGAGGTGGCATAACCTAAACGGTATAGCTTATCTTTATACCGAATACTGTAAAACATTTCATAGATATTGTGTTGGTAAACTATCCAAGGACGACCCACAGAAAATTCTTTGTCATTATCATAGGTAATGCAAGGAGTAGGTGCTATTGTCCAATTTAATCCATTATTGGATTCTGCATAAAATATAGTAGCTTGAAGATACAATTTACTATCCACATATATCCATTGTTTACTTGCCCAAAACCACATTTTAAATTTATTATCTTGGAATAAAACAAAGGCAGCACCATTTGAAATAGACTCACTAAGGCTGCGGTCTAGTAAAGGAAATAGAGTTTTTCGTTGAAAATCAAGGTAATTTACGCTAGTAGCTAAACCGATAAATAACATTGAAGGCACTTTTTCAGTTCTTTGAAAACCCACATAATATAAAAAACTTTCACCATTTACATCAACAATGGCACTCGGAACAGCACCACTATCATCAAAATAGCCTATTTCGCCAATATCTAAAATAAAGTGATTATGTTGGTAAAATATTATAGATGGATTAAACGCATCTACATCAATAAAAGTAATCCGACTATTTCTATCTTTGTCAGTAGTACCAAAGTACACCCTAATTACCTCTTTTTCTGGCAGATACACAGGAGTAGGTAAAATGCCGTAGTGTTGCGACCACCAAAAATTTTGGTCGGGGGCATAAATCAAGCCTTTTTTTTCCCACAACATCAGTCTATTAGTTTAAATTTGGTATGTGTATCTACGCTGTCCCAACTTGAAGCAATGCCTTTTATCAGGGTTTTGGCGGGTACGTCTTTTACTACCAAAGCTCCTGCCCCAATCAAACAGTCTGCCCCAATCCGAATGTTATTGCCTATAGTGGCATTTACACCCACAAAACAAGCATCTCCCAATTCACAAAAACCAGAAACAACTACTTGTGAAGCCATAAAAATATGGTTGTGTAAGACTGTATGATGCCCAATATGATTGCCACTCCACAAAATTACATTATTACCTATTTTTACAAAAGGCTGTATGGTGTTATGCTCAAAAATAAAAACATTGTTGCCCATTGTTACATTGTGCCATACAGCAGCCTTGCTGCTGACATAATTGGCAAGTTGATAGCCTTTTTCTTGGGCTTCTTCATACACCCTTTTGCGAATACGATTGAGTTGATTATAAACCAATGCAATAAATAAGGTGTATTTATGAGGTGGATATAGGCTGTTTAGCTGTTCGAAAGGCACAACAGGCAAGCCGAATAGCGTATTTTTTTGTAAATAGGCTTGATGTACCGTAAAGGCAACTACCTCGTAGAGAGAGTCATGCGTAAAATATTCATAGGCTACTTCGGCAAAAGCACTATCTCCGAATAATACAAGTTTTTGTTGTTTTTGAATCATTTTAGCTTACCATTTTTGTATTAATATATCTTCTCGGCGATTGTAGAGTGGTAAAGAGGCAGATTGAGGCAGTATAAAAGCCTCATACCCTATATTCCGATACCTTTGTACGATACCCAACAGCACCCCATCATCTATTTTGCCTAATGGCGGAAATTCCATTATTTCTGGCATTGTGTTGGTTTGCATAAATTCTTGGTGATAATGTAGCCCTGTGGGGGTACTAAAAAAACGTCTGCGTTTACTTTCATTCGGAATGTCCCCAATAAGGCAGTAGCTTCCACCATCTTTCATCAAAGACACCGTTTTATCTAAAAACTCGTATATATTACCCTCTGAAAAAACATAGTGAAATACACTGTAACAAATAATCACATCTATTTTACCTATCTCATCTTGCAAGGCTGCGAAAGTGTCTGGATAATAACCTGCTATTTTATGAATAAACGGCTCATTGGGCAAATGCTGTAGCATTGCTGCTGAATCTACTGCAAATAGTTCATGCTCATGTGTTTTGCACCAAGCTACAATAAAATCAGCCAAATCACTACACCCAATGCCAATATCAACAATTTTTAGTTTTTTTTGGTGTAACAAAGGAATTTTGCTTAAAATATCTTGAAATATAGCCTCATCTTTTCCTTCTCGGTAAGAGTTAGGAAAACCTATTTTTTCATATTTTGTAAGATTTGGGTTATTGGCAAAGTCTTCAAAATCTTTATAGCCTACTTTTTTTTCATTTTTATACATAAACATTATGGTATTAAAGAGGTAAAATACTATTTTGTAAGAAATTTTGCTACTTAATTAAGAGTTTTCTTGCAAAATAAAACATCTAAAATATGCCAAAGTTAAGCTATATCATTCCTTGTTACCATAATGGACAAAACTTACCGATTACTACCCCATTATTAATAGCCAATGAAGCACTATTTCCTAATGATTTTACTTTTGAATATGTCTTAATTGATGATGGTTCTAAAGATACTACATGGGAAGCTATACAGTTATTCTATACACAATATCCTGCGAAGGTAAAAGCTATAAAATTGGTACGAAATGTTGGAGCTACCAATGCTATTTTAGCTGGTATGCACTATGCCACAGGGGATTGCAATGTAATCTTGGCTGCGGACTTACAAGACCCCCCCGAATTGATACCTAAAATGACTGAATATTGGCTAAAAGGGTTAAAGTTAGTGGTTGCGAATCGACAAGATAGAGAAGAAGGGGTGTTACAGAAACTATTTTCTAATACTTTTCATACACTTATGAAACAATATGCTCTACCACAACTCCCTGATGGGGGCTATGACTTGGTGGTATTTGACCAACAACTCCGACAACAAGTAGTAGCTATGAACGAAAAAAATACGCACACCTCTTACTTATTTTCATGGTTGGGGTATGATTATGTGGCTATTCCGTACACTCGTAGAAAAAGAGAAATAGGAAAATCTACTTGGACTTTACAAAAAAAGGTTAAATTTTTTATAGATTCATTTGTTGCATTTTCCTTTGCTCCTGTTAGAGCTATTTCTATTATGGGCTTATTACTGGGGTTGTGTGCTTTGCTGTATGCTTTTTTGGTGGTACTTGGCAAACTAACAGGTAGCATACAAGTAGAAGGCTGGTCGAGCTTGATGGTGGTACTGTTATTTGTATCGGCTTTTCAAATGATAGCATTAGGTGTAATTGGAGAATACGTTTGGCGGGGGTTAGATGCAACTCGAAACAGACCTAATTTTGTAGTAGAAACCGTCTTGTAATACTTGTTGATTAATTTCGAAATAATGTAATATTCATTACTATAGAATCTATATTAAAATAGTATTTTTGTTAAAAATCTCTTAACTTTTCTAAAATATATCTACTTGTTACGATTAAGTAGTTGCTAAGAATTAGTTTAGGTTATTTTTTAGGCTAAAATATTTTGACAAAGATTTGATAATCAATAATTTAAAATATTTTGTAATTAAAAATTTACTAATTAATAATTGTGCGTTAGCACTTAGGTAAGATTAGTTCAAAGAAAATACCCCAAGCATAGCAAATTGCCAAATCCTCCAACTACATTTTCATTTATATTATTAAACAATTCTTTTATGCACAAATTTATGCTTCATTGCATAGCTTGGTTGCTCTGTTGTTTGCTCGTACCTATACAGCTGTACGCACAGCAAGGCAATAGAGGTAATCCCTCTGATATTGAGGCTCAGGGAGATTTAGCCGCTATGAAAACATGGGATTTCAATTTCGATAAACTACAGTTTATTGCCAATCAACCCACCGAAAATTTGGAGGCGAGTAATATCTTAGCCACTACTCCTACCAAAGTGATAACGTACAAAGAGTATGTGGAAAAGGCTACAGAGGTAACTACGTCTATCACTCCTTCGCCTAAAAATGTAGTTGCGGAACTTGCCACACCTACAGAGGCAGCACGTACATACAATAGTGAATTGGGTAGTAGTGTAGCTGTGATTATGCCAACAGCTCAGCCACTGACTATTACTCCGGTAGCTACTTTAAATGCTTCGGCTAATCCTATTTGTAGTGGTCAGTTTACTACCTTAACCACTAATGTATCTACAGGCGTACCACCTTATACCTATCAGTTTAGTACAGGTGCAACAACTTCAAGTATTAATGTCAATCCTGCTTCTACCACTACCTATGCAGTAACCGTAACAGGTGCTAATGGTTTATCAACTGTAGCAACTAGGACTGTTACTGTAAGTCCTGCTGTTAGTGCTACCCTTACTGCCTCACCTAATCCTATTTGTTCGGGTAGTTCGAGTACATTAACTGTAAGTGGTGGGGTGATTTATCAATGGAGTACAGGGGCAACGGCTTCAAGTACCAATGTTTCTAGTGCTGGCACTTACACCGTAACAGTAACAGATGCCAATGGTTGCACAACCACAAGGAGTATTAGCATTACGGTAACTCCTGCCACTACTGCTAGTTTAAATGCCTCCATTCCTGCTATTTGCCCAGGGCAAACAAGCACACTTACGGCAAGTGGTGGGGTGAGTTATTTGTTTAATACTGGTGCAACAACTTCAAGTATCAATGTTTCTCCTGCCTCTACTACGGCTTATACTGTAACTATCACGAATGGAAGTGGTTGTACAACTACTCGTAGCACGACAGTTACGGTAAATAGTTCGCCTACACCTATATTAACTCCCTCTTCCAATCCTATTTGTAGTGGACAAAGCACTACGCTTACGGCAGGAGGTGGTGTAAGTTATTTATTTAGTACAGGTTCAACGGCTTCAAGTATTAGTGTTTCACCTGCTTCTACCACTACTTATACCGTAACAGTTACGAATGCAAGTGGTTGTACGGCTGCAATTAGTAGGACAATTACGGTAAGTCCTGCTGTTAGTGCTACCCTTACTGCCTCACCTAATCCTATTTGTTCTGGTAGTTCGAGTACATTAACTGCAAGTGGAGGAGTAAGTTACTTATTCAGTACAGGAGCAACAACTTCAAGTATCAATGTTTCTAGTGCTGGCACTTACACCATAACAGTAACAGATGCCAATGGTTGCACAACCACAAGGAGTATTAGCATTACGGTAACTCCTGCCACTACTGCTAGTTTAAATGCCTCTATTCCTGCTATTTGCCCAGGGCAAACAAGCACACTTACGGCAAGTGGTGGGGTGAGTTATTTGTTTAATACTGGTGCAACAACTTCAAGTATCAATGTTTCTCCTGCCTCTACTACGGCTTATACTGTAACTATCACGAATGGAAGTGGTTGTACGACTACTCGTAGCACGACAATTACGGTAAATAGCTCACCTACACCTACATTAACTCCCTCTTCCAATCCTATTTGTAGTGGACAAAGCACTACGCTTACGGCAGGAGGTGGTGTAAGCTATTTATTTAGTACAGGTTCAACGGCTTCAAGTATCAGTGTTTCACCTGCCTCTACCACTACTTATACTGTAACAGTTACCAATGCAAGTGGTTGTACGGCTGCACTAAGTAGAACAATTACGGTAAGTCCGCCAATTACGGCTACACTTTCTTCTCAAACTAATGTTTCTTGTAATGGTGGTAGTAATGGTAGTTTTACTATTGCAGCATCAGGAGGTACTTCTCCCTATCAATTTAATAGAGGAACAGGTAACCAAGCAAGTGGTACATTTAGTGGGTTATTGTCGGGTGCTTATACAGTAACAATTACAGATGCTAATAGTTGTAGCACTACAAGAGGCGTAACTCTTACACAACCAAGTGCAATAGCTACCACACTATCTGCCCAAACCAATGTAGCTTGTAATGGAGCAGCAACAGGTAGTTTTACCATTGCAGCGTCAGGGGGTACTTCACCTTATACTTTTGATAGGGGGACAGGTAGCCAAGCAAGTGGTACATTTAGTGGGTTGTCGGCAGGTGCTTATACGGTAACAGTTACAGATGCAAATAGTTGTACGACTACAAGAGGCGTAACGATTACACAGCCAAGTGCCATTACCACGTCTATTTCTTCTCAAGCCAATGTAGCTTGTAATGGAGGTGCTACAGGTGGTTTTACCATTGTAGCATCAGGAGGTACTTCTCCCTATCAATTTAATAGAGGTACAGGCAACCAAGTAAGTGGTACGTTTACAGGTTTGTCGGCAGGTGCTTATACGGTAACAGTTACAGACGCAAATGGCTGTATTGCTACAAGAGCCGTAACCATTACACAGCCAAGTGCCATTACTACTTCTATTTCCTCTCAAACTAATGTGTCTTGTAATGGCGGTAGTAATGGTAGTTTTACCATTGCAGCATTAGGAGGTACTTCTCCCTATCAATTTAATAGGGGAACAGGTAACCAAGCAAGTGGTACATTTAGTGGGTTATTGTCGGGTGCTTATACGGTAACAATTACAGATGCTAATAGTTGTAGCACTACAAGAGGCGTAACTCTTACACAACCAAGTGCAATAGCCACCACACTATCTGCCCAAACCAATGTAGCTTGTAATGGAGGTGCTACAGGTGGTTTTACCATTTTAGTATCAGGAGGTACTTCTCCCTATCAATTTAATAGAGGTACAGGCAACCAAGTAAGTGGTACGTTTACGGGTTTGTTGGCAGGTGCTTATACTGTAACAGTTACAGACGCAAATAGTTGTACTGCTACAAGAAGTGTAACATTGACGCAACCAAGCCAAGCATTGACAACAACTGTAGCATCACAAACTAATCCTACCTGCTTTGGTGGTAATAATGGTAGTTTTGCTATAACAGCCTCAGGTGGAACTTCTGCTTATCAATACAATAGAGGACTCGGTAATCAACCAACAGGCTCATTTACAGGGCTAACAGCAGGTAATTATATTGTAACAGTTACAGATGCAAATGGCTGTACAACAATACAAAACGTTACGTTATCTAACCCTACAGCTGTAGGTATTACTTTAGGTACAATTAACAACGTATTGCCATCATCTACTAACTTTAGCATTCCGTACTCGGCTACTACTGGTTCTCCTAACCAATACAGTATTGTAACAAATGCTCCGAACCCCATGACTGGCTTTGTACCTGTGAGCAATGCAAGTTTATCAAGTTCGCCTATTACAGTAAATATCCCTGCAAGTGCGTCAGGTACTTATAATTTTACTTTAACAGTGAGAAATTCAGCAACGGGTTGTTCTTCGACGTCGATTCCTTTTACACTTACTGTTGCTGCTCCCACAACTGTAGTCAGTAGCAGCCCTCTCTCAGGTGGCATTGATACTCGTATTACTATCACAGGCACAGGTTTTACCGCAGGTAGTGTAGTAACCGTAGGTGGTGTGGCAGTTCGCCGTATGTGGTATTATAGCCCTACTCAAATTGTGGTGCAAGTAGGAGATAATACGCCTATTGCCACCAACAATGTAGTGGTAGATGGAGCTACTTCTCCTAATACTTTTACAAGAGTAGATTGTGCAGCCCCTACAGGCGTAAGTGCAAGCACAGGCATAGGAGCTAATGCAGCTATTACTGTCAACTGGACAAACCCAAGTGCAGTGAACCGTGTAGATGTGCTGTACCGTTTGACAGGCACTGGTTTACCTATTACCGAGTTTTCTCGTATAACTACAGGTATGAATACAGTAGGGAATCAGTCTTTCTTACTAACAGGCTTGCTAGATAACCAAAACTATGATGTTTTTGTGCAAATCCGTTGTGATGCAAGCACATGGTCAAATTGGGTGTCGGCAGGGACAGTAAGTAGTAGTGCAGGAACAACTTGTATCCGACCTACCATTTCTTCACCAGCTAACAACAGCACTTTGGCAGCCTTACAAGCCAATCTTACTTGGTCAGCCGTAACGAATGCGACTAATTACCAAGTATTTACAGTAGAGGTAGATGCAGCCAGCCCAGTAGGTGTACCTGTAGGCGGCACTTCGCAAGTGATTACAGTTACAGGCACTACTGCTACAGTGCATTTCCCCAAAGCCAACACTAAATACAGAGTTTGGGTACGTGCTAATTGTAGTACAACGGGCTTAGGTGAATACACTGACAATTTTTATATAACCACAGGGGCAGTAACAGCTTGTTTACCGCCTAACACTTTCCCTGCGGTAACGTATGCAGCAGGAGCAGGTAATTTGGCAGATGCTACCTTGTCTTGGAGTGGAGCTTCGGGTACAAGTGGTTCACCAGCCTATGAGGTGCATTTGATGTTGCCAGATGGTATAACGATTCATGCTCGTAACACAGACGCAACGACGATGACATGGACAGGTTTAAATGGTAACCAAAATTACCAATACCGAGTGCGTACTTTCTGTGCCAATGGCAATGCGTCTGCGTTTAGTGCATGGCAGTCATTTACTGTCCCAAATACCTATGGCAGTTGTGGAACAGCCATCACCGCCTTGAATGTAAGCAATGCCAAATCTTGGGGTGTAAAGTTGGATTGGTTGCCTAATAATGGTGGTACAAACAATCCAGAAAGCAATGGACGGAGTTACTGGGTACAGTATTGGAACAACACTAATGCAGGTGTGATATACACAGTACAGACAGATAGCAGTAAAATACAGTTATTGGTAGGGACACATCAAGGTTTACTAACAGGCGAAACATACACAGCCCGAGTGTGGTATTTGTGCAATGGTACTTTACAAGCTGTTAGTGGCACTCAAAATTTCCAATTAGTAGGTAGTTTGTCAGACAAATCCGTTGTAGCCTTCCCTCACAAGGAGAGTGAGTTGGGCTTAACTATTTATCCAAACCCAGCGAAACAGGTGGCAGTGATTAGTTATCAGTCATCAATGAGTAGCACACAGCCGATAGAATTGGTGGTGGTAGATGCTTTGGGCAGAGAGGTGTATAGAGAAACCTCACAAAGTCAAAGTTTACGCACTAATTTGAATGTGAGTAGGTTGGCTGCTGGGGTGTACTTGGTAAAAGTACAAGACGGTAGGCAAACGGCTACGAAACGGTTGGTGGTGGAATAAGTTTCGGTGAGCAGTTATCAATAAACAGTTATCAGTTTTCAGTGTAAAATTGGTAACTGTTTATTGTTTATGTAATTCATTACATTTAGCCAATAATTCAGGAAAAAATGCCAAAAAGTCAGCCTCATATAACGCATAATCTTTATGTAAATCTTGTAGTGCATTATCCAAATCTTTGCGGTGTGCAGACCTGTGAGAAAGGTTTTGTAAGGCACGTTTTACTCCATAGTCCTCTTTGTAATAAAAAAGCCAATTTCGGGCTATCATTTCAGGTAAGTATTCCTGCATGACTACGGGCAAAAACTCTGTATACTTTTCCAAAACTAAATAAACTTCTTGGCAAAAATCATGTAAACTTTGCGTAGAATATTTTGACCAATGCACACTTAAAAAGTGGTCATAAAAAACATCTATAATAACAGGCGAATATTTTTGAAAATTAGGTCTAAGCCTTTGGACACTTTGCAGTACAGTTTTGTGTGTATCCGTAAAGGTATCAATTTCATGATGCAATTTTATACCTTGTTGAATAGGCATAGGCAAGTGCTGCCAAGTAGTTTTACGCACAAAATCTGCAATAAAATTGCCCACCATAATCCCTTCATGATGTTGTGACAAAAATAAGTGGGCTAAGTAATTCATTGAAATAATGGCTAAAATTCAGTGTTTATTGCATTAGTAAATTGATTGTATTTTAATATAACTTTTGCCTTACCGCCAATGTAGAGGCTATCCAAACTTTGCCTGTGCCACTAAAAGTTTGCAACACACCTTCGCCACTTTTGAGAGAACCTACAAGAGTTTTTGCAGACTTTTCTACTTTGAAATTGACATCACCAGTTCGTAACAAAGCAAAAGTTCCATCTACAGTTAATTTATCGTTATTCAAATCTATACATTCCAATTCGTCCACAGGCACAGGTGAATGGAAAATAGCAATGCCACTTCCTTCTACCTTTGTTTGAAACAGTCCTTCGCCACCTAATAAAGCCGAAGATACATTACTTTGCATTTCTGAGCTAATTTTTAGGTTGCCTATGCCTGCAAAAAATAGTCCTTTGTCGGCTATCAAACAGTCATTTTCTATTTCTACAATCAAAAAATTCTTGCTGTTCATCGGTTCTAAATGCACCTCGCCTGTCCCTTTTATTTCTGTTAAAGACATAGATTCGCCAGCAGCAGCACGTTTTAACATACTCCCTAAGCCTGTGGCAGAGGAGGTAGTTGCAATACTCAAATTGCCGTGCATATAATGTAACCAACCCGGTTCTATTTGAATAGCACCATTTTGTAGCTTAAATTTAATATGATACGCATACTTAGGGTCTTCGTACCTATACATTGGTACTTCATGGGGAGCTATGCCCACCAATGCTTTTTTAAAAATATGTTCAACAACCTCTATTTTTACGCCTTGTTGTTCATGCTCATCAATAGTTTGTGCAACTAATTTGTATTTAGACATAATTGGAAAATGGTTAAAGAAATGGCTATTGATGTAAAAATAGACTTTTGGTACATCGAAAACAAAAAAAGCTGTAATATAAATTACAGCTTCTTCCATTCTCAAATAGGTATGTTATTGTACTACTAATTTTTTCACTTCTCTCATATTATCTGTAACTACATTTACAAAATAAATGCCACGATTGAAAGTAGATAAATTAAGGTCATGCTCTATTGAAGTACCTAATGCACCTCTATTTTCATAAGAGTAAACCACTCTGCCCATTGCGTCAATTACATTTACACTTACAGAACTTGTTTCATTTGTCAAGTTTAATTTCAATGTAGATACGCCAGTAGTTGGGTTAGGATACAACTCTATGTTGTTATTTGCAGTTAATTCTATTTCATTACGAGCAGCACCTACCGCAAAACTTGCTCTTGCACCACCAGCAGCAAATATAGCTCTCATTCTATCTCTCTGACCAGTTGTAAACATATACATACAAGCATCGTCTGTATAATCCATGTAGTTCATAGTCATCATATTGTTGCTACAACCTACTTTTGGGTACGTAGGGCAACCATAATTAGCACTTGTTGCAGCAGGAGTATCTGCCACGAAGTCGTTACCACAAGTCGCATCACCCCAAATGTGGCGTAAGTTCATCCAGTGACCCACTTCGTGTGTAGCTGTACGACCTTTGTCATAAGGTCTTGCTAAGAAAAAGTTAGTACCGTAATCACTACTACCGAAGTATTCAGGTCCTATTACTACGCCATCTGTAGAAGCTGTACCACCGGGGAATTGTGCATAACCTAAGATGCCCCCACCAATGTTACAAATCCAAAGATTTAAGTATTTTGCTGTATTCCAAGGGTCTACGCCACCTTGTTTAGACTTTTTACAAGCATCTCTTGTTCCCCAAGAAGACTTTGTGCTTGACTTACGAGTAATACCTGTAGTAGGTCTTCCACTTGGGTCAGTAGTTGCCAAATAAAACTCTATATTAGTATCTGCAGCACGACCAGAGAACTCTGATGGAACTTTATTGATGTCTGCATTTAATTTTCTGAAATCTTTGTTTAAAACAGCTATTTGTGATTGGATTTGGGCATCACTGATATTTTGTTGAGCTGTATTGTAAATAACGTGAACTACCACTGGGATACGAATAGTAGTTGTAACTGCTAAATCTGCTGTAAGGCTGTTATTTGTAGTAAATTCTGATGTCTTTCTTTCTAAGTTAGCTTGGTTAGCTCTGAATGTAGGGTCTTCATTTAACATTCTTTGGTAGTTGTCATGTGAAGCACAAGATTTTTTGTGGTCATGTCCTATACCTAATTTGTTTTCAACTTGGGCAAATGCTGATGTAGCCAATGCACCCACTAATACTAGAGTAGTAGCAAAAAATTTCATAATGTGATGGAGTAAATAGGTTGAAGATTAAAAATATGTTTTATCAAAAAGTGTGTTGTAATTTTTGATGTTGTAAAGGTGTAAGTTTTAGTTGATTAAAGCAAAAAAACAAACAAATATTTGTATATAAATATAGCTATTTTGCAATATAGTTGCAATTAATTAAAAAAATAAAATTATGACAATGTTTTAATATGTTTTGATATAATAAAAGTCTAAAAAGATGCCATTTTTTCTTTTAACAACTATTATCTAATATGAGTAATTAGTGCTTGGAAATCAAATTTATTTAGAGAGTAGCATAAGTAGGTCATAAAGCCTGTATCAATAATAAGGCTATTGGTTTTATGATAAGTAACAGCTAAAAATATCATGTTACGATTTGTTCAAAAATGAACAAAAAATTTCGTTTTCGCACATTTTTAACAAATATCAAATCAATAACTATTTGGTTTACAATGAATTAGTTTTTTGGTGTTTTATTTGTAAACGTAAAGAGAATGTAATGTTTTTCTTATACATTTGTTTACAAAGTTATCACACCTATCATGCAGTTAGAAATTAAGAACCTCTCAAAAACCTATTCAAATGGTGTTCACGCCTTGAAGGGTATCAACCTTACAATCCCAAAAGGAATGTTTGGTTTATTAGGACCTAATGGTGCGGGAAAATCCTCACTCATGCGTACCATTGCCACACTGCAAGAAGCCGATACAGGCAGTATTCAGTTAGGCAATTTAGATGTACTCAAAGAAAAAAACGAAGTGCGAAAAGTATTAGGTTATTTGCCCCAAGAGTTTGGTGTTTATCCAAAAGTTTCGGCAGAAACAATGCTTGACCATATCGCCAGCCTCAAAGGAATTACGAACAGCAAAGAACGAAAAGATATTGTAACGGCACTTTTACAAAAAGTAAACCTTTCACACGCCAAAAGCAAAAATTTAGGCACATATTCTGGCGGTATGAAACAACGGTTTGGCATTGCACAAGCACTATTGGGCAACCCCAAACTAATTATTGTAGATGAACCCACCGCAGGGCTTGACCCCGCAGAACGTAACCGTTTTCATAATTTATTGAGTGAAATTGGTGAGAATACGATTGTCATTCTCTCTACGCACATTGTGGAAGACGTGAGTAATTTGTGTAAAGACATGGCTATTATCTGTTTAGGCGAAGTAATGGCACAAGGACACCCCAAAGACCTCCTCAACAGTATGCAAGGCAAAGTATGGAAAAAATTGATTGACCGCCAAACAATTAACCAATACCGCAACCAACAAGACTACAAGGTCATCTCTACGCACTTGCACGAAGGCAAAACGCAAATTCACGTCATAGCAGATGCCCGACCAGAGCAAAGTTTTGAGCCTGTGGAAGCTACCTTAGAAGATGTCTATTTTGCAACTATTTCTAAGAAAGTAGATACGATTACGATTTAGTTATGAAAAGTAATCTACAAGACTTTGAGGTAAACATCAAAATCAAACTTGCTGCACTTTGGACGGCGGTAACTTTGTGTTATCTCTATGGTGATTATTTTGAGTTATACACACCCAAAAAAGTAGAAGGATTGATGACAGGCAATAATCTTTTGAATACGCCCACCAACCTTTTCTTAGCTGCGGTTTTGTTGGCTATTCCTGCGGTCATGGTGGCTTTATCTTTGTTGCTTAAACCATTGATTAATAAGTGGTTAAATATTGTATTTGGACTGTTTTTTACAGCTATTATGCTTTTTTTAGCCTTTGATACTTACAAATATGAATGGTATGCTTTCTATGTATTGTTGGCTCTTGTGGAAAGTTGCCTTACGTCCTTGATTGTGTGGTCTGCGTGGAATTGGCAGAAAGAAAACATTGAAAATAAAGCCTAAACTTTGATTACTATGCAAAACTCATTCTCAAAAAATACCATAGCACGTATTGCGGGCTTGTTGTATTTGGTTGTTGTCTTAACAGGGATTTTTAGTTTGATGTATGTACCTAAACAACTAATTGTTTGGGACAATGCTATGCTTACTTTTCAAAACATCTCTGCCAATGAAACACTGTTCAGATTGGGGATTGTGAGTAGTTTGCTTTGTTACACTTTCTTTTTGTTTTTGCCCTTAGCCTTGTACCAATTATTTGAAAATACGAATAAAAATTACGCCCAATTAATGGTCATTTTGGCAATCGTAAGTGTGCCTATTTCTTTTCTGAATATGCAAAATAAGTATGCCGTATTGTCTTTAATCAGTGGCGAAAAATACCTCGATGTTTTTTCTACCCAAGAATTACCAACACAAGTATTGTTTTACTTAAAACAATACAATAATGGTATTTTAATCGTACAAATATTTTGGGGGCTTTGGTTATTTCCGTTTGGTTATTTGGTGTTCAAATCAGGCTTTTTACCGAAAATCTTGGGCATTTTGTTGATGCTGGGCTGTTTCGGCTACCTTATCAATTTTGCAGGCTTTTCTTTGCTGCGTAATTATGCTGAATTAGGCATTGCTTCTTTTGTCAGATTACCCGCAAGTTTGGGCGAAATTGGGATTTGTTTATGGTTGCTGGTGATGGGGGTAAGGGAGAAAAAAGAAGGTTAAAATAATTGATTGCAACAAGACACCAACAAATAATTACTATTACTCATCATTCATTATGAAACTAATAAAACAAATCACTTTACTTGCTCTGGTTGCAATTTTGGCAATGCACAACACAACGAAGGCACAAGAACCAACAAACTCTGTTCTTCACAAAACCCTCAAAACCAAAGACAGCTTGCTGTTTGAAGTAGGGTTTAATACTTGCGACCTCAAACCATTTGAGGTGTTGGTTAGCGAAAAGTTTGAGTTTTACCACGACCAATCGGGCATTACACCCAACAAAGTAGCTTTTTTGGAGAGTATTCGCAATGGTTTGTGTAAACTATCTTACCGTCCTCGCAGAGAGTTGGTAAAAGGTAGTTTGGCAGTATATCCTTTGTATAAAAACGGGGTTTTGTACGGAGCTATACAAATGGGCAAGCATCGTTTTTTTGCTATAGAAAAAGACAAGCCTGAGTATTTTACCAGCATTGCAAAGTTTACTCACGTTTGGTTATTAGAAAACGCAGAATGGAAATTGGTGAGTGTGTTAAGTTATGACCATCAAACTAAGAATGAGGAGTGAGAAGTTAGGAGTTAGAAGAGAGGAGAAAACAGTGAGAATATAAAGTAAAAACAATTTTTCTCACTTCTAAACTTCTCTCTCATAACTTCTCATTCCTCTTTTCTAACTCCTAACTCCTAAAAAACTATCAAAATGGAAAAGGCAAAACATTTTACGGACTTAGTAATGTGGCAAAAAGCACATCAGTTGGTTTTGGCTGTTTACAAACTCACTGACCACTTCCCTAAACACGAATTATTTGGACTTACTGCTCAGATTAGGCGTAGTGCGGTATCTGTCCCTGCAAATATTGCGGAAGGATTTCGCAAAAAAACAAAACCAGACAAGGCTAAATTTATGAATATCGCACAAGGCTCATTAGACGAAACTCATTATTATTTGATTTTAGCTAATGATTTACAATACGCAAATACAACGGCTTTGCAAACACAAACCGAAGAAATTGCAAAAATTTTAAATTCTTATATTCACAAGTTGAGTAGTGAGAAGTAAGAAGAAAAAAATTCAAATTTTTCATTCTCACTCCTCACTTCTCTCTCCTAAAAAACTTCTCACTCCTAAAAAAACTATGTTCAAAGAAATTTTCCTTTTTGAGTTGCGGTATCGTATGACACGCCCCGCCACCTATCTTTATTTCCTTATCTTCTTGTTGTTGCCTCTTTTGGCGGTAATGACTGACAACGTACAGATTGGGGCATCTTCGGAAAAAGTGCTAAAAAATGCACCTGTCGTTATTGGGACGTACATGGGCATTTTGAGTGCCTTCGGTATTCTTGTAGCTTCGGCTATTATGGGTGTGCCTGTTTTTCGTGATATTGAACACAAAACAAACACCTACTTTTTTGCCTTGCCCATCTCCGAAAAATCGTATTTGATGGGACGTTTTTGGGGTTCTTTTGTAGTCTTGGCATTTACATTTTTAAGTGTAGGTACGGGTATTATCGTGGGTGCGTGGTTGGCACAACTGTTCAACTTAGTACCTGCCGAAAGGTTTGGCGACTTCAATTTCATGCACTACCTCATGCCCTATCTTACATTGGTACTGCCTAATTTGTTTTTGAGTGGCACTATTTTCTTTGCTTTGGTGGCTCTTACTCGCAATATCTTTGCTGCTTATGTAGGCAATGTAGTGATGTTAATGACTTACCTCCTAACAGCTCAATTATTATCAAATCTTGACAATAGAGAAATGGCGGTAATGTTGGACATCTTCGGTATTCGTGCTTTCAATGATGTAGTGCGTTATTGGACTGTTCCCGAACAAAACACGCAATTTGTGGGGCTTTCAGGCTTGTTTTTGTATAACCGTTTGTTATGGATAAGTGTAAGTTTAGTGTTTTTAGTGGCTTTGGTATTTAGATTTGATTTCCAAAAATTCTTAGCCACAACTACTACCTCTACCAAAAAGAAAACAGCTAACGAAGAAAAATCTGGTTTTATATCTTTAGCTACACTACCTAAAGTACAACAGCATTTTTCATTAGGTTTAGATATTCGTAGAATGTTTAGCTTTGCCGTTTTGGAATTCCAACAAGCTATTAAAAATCCGTATTTTTTGGCAATGTTGTCTTCGGCAGTCATTTTCTTACTCGTAGATTGTTGGTATGGAGATGAAAAATATGGCACAACTTCTATGCCCATTACCTACATTATGTTAGATGCTAAAAGTGGTACTTTTTCGCTATTATTTTTTATTATTATCATTTTTTATACAGGCGAAATGGTATTTAAAGATAGAATACTAAATTTTGCGAATATTTCAGATGCCTTTCCTGTGCCTAATTGGTTGTTATATGGCTCAAAATTTTTAGGCATGGTTTATATTTGTTTGTTTTTAGTTATGTTACCAATGGTTGTAGGTATTTTGGTGCAGACTCTTAAAGGCTATTTTAACTATGAAATAGGTGTTTATCTGATTGATTTATTGGTCTTTACCTTACCTTACTATATAGTTTTATCTGCTCTTTCTTTCTTTATTCAGTTATTAGTAAACAATAAATTTGCAGGGTACTTTTTGGTGGCTGCTTTTTGGTTAGTATTATTAGGACTAAATTTAGCAGAATATAACTTTTTATTATATCGTTTTAGCGAAGTTCCTAATTATCTGTATTCAGATATGAATGGTTTTGGGCATTTCGTTACACCTGTTTTGTCTTTTCATGGCTATTGGTTGGCTGTGAGCATGGTGTTATTAATCATAGGTAGCTTGTTTTGGGTACGAGGCATAGATGCTCCTTTTGGCGAAAGAATACAATTAGCTTTTCGCCGTATGAATAGTACGGTAAAATTTAGCTTGGGTGTTTTTGTGCTAATAGCCACAGGCTTAGGTGCTTGGATTTACTACAATACTGCCGTATTAAACAAATATTTGACTGCCGAAGATACCAGACAAATACAAATTAATTATGAAAGAAAATACAAAAAATACCAATTTACGCCACAACCCAAAGCTACAGACGTGAAGATGTATGTAGATTTATTCCCAGAAGATAGGCAAGCCAAAATTAAAGGCGTGTTCAAGATTTGGAATGAACACAACAAAGCCATAGATACATTGTTTTTAACTGTGCCACCGAACACACAACTGAATACGTTGAAAATAGATAATGCAGAGTTGGCGTTGGTGTTAGATGACAAAGAAGTGAGATTTAGAGCCTACAAACTCATAAAACCTTTACAACCACAAGATACTGTTACCTTAGAATTAGGCATTGATTTTGGTTTCAAAGGCTTTGTGAATAACGGTTTCAATGAAGATTTGGTCTATAACGGTACGTTTTTTAACACCAGCACCGTTTTACCTTCTTTTGGTTACAATGAAAGATTTGAGTTGAGTAGTGATAAAGAACGGAAGAAAAACAATCTGCCTGAAAAGAAAGATGCCTTACCTGCTGTTGATGACGAATACTACAAAAATATCAATTTTATTGGCAAAGAGTCGGATTATGTAACTTTTGAGGCGGTAATTAGCACTGCACCCGACCAAATTGCCATTGCCCCCGGCTATTTGCAAAAAGAGTGGACAGAAAATGGTCGCAAATATTACCACTATAACATGGGTGAAGCCAAAGACTTTTTGTTTTTCAATATTGTATCGGCTCGTTATGATGTTTTGAGAGATAAGTGGGTGAGCAAAGACGGCAAAACGATAAACATAGAGATTTACCACCACCCTACGCACAAAATCAATTTGTCGCACATGGTAGAGAGTATCAAGGCTTCTTTGGAGTATTATTCAACTAATTTTTCGCCGTACCAACACAAACAAATGCGTATTTTGGAGTTTCCACGCTATGCTACGTTTGCCCAATCTTTTGCCAATACAGTGCCGTATTCAGAAAGTTTTGGTTTTGTGGCAGATTTTTCTGACCCTAACGACACCGATTATGCCTATTTCGTAACAGCTCACGAGGTAGCTCACCAGTGGTGGGGACACCAAGTTATGCCAAGAGCTACGAAAGGCAACGGTTTTGTATCTGAAACCATGTCGGAGTATTCGGCACTAATGGTGCAGAAAAAACGGTATGGTGCGGAACACATGAAGAAGTTTTTAAAATACGAACTTGACCGTTATTTGCGAGAAAGAGGCAGTGAGGAGAAAAAAGAACCTACTTTGTTGTTAGAAGATGGACAATCGTACATTTATTATCGCAAAGGTTCTATGGTCATGTATGCCTTAGCCGACTACATAGGTGAGGAAAATTTGAACAAACAACTCAAAACTTATGTGGACAGTGTGGCATTTACCTACAAGCCGTACACAAGTTCGTTGGATTTATACAAGTATATCAAAGCTGCAATTCCCGATAGTTTACAATATTTGGCTACGGATATGTTTGAAAAAATAACCTTGTATGACAACCGTACCGAAGAAGCTACCTACAAAAAAATTAGTGAAAACGAATATCAAGTTACCTTGACCGTAAACACTAAAAAAATGTATGCAGACGAAAAAGGCAACGAAACAGTGGCAGACAACCAACGTGATTTGATAGAAATAGGGGTTTTTGCAGCCGAAACCAAAGACAAAAATGGTTTGAACTACGAAAAACCTTTGTATCTACAAAAACAGTGGCTTACAAAAGGGCAGCATAAAATTACGATAACTGTAAAAGAAAAGCCCGCCAAAGCAGGTATAGACCCTTACAACAAACTGATAGACAGGGTAAGTGGGGATAATGTAAAGAAAGTGAGTGAGGAGTAAGAAAATAAAAAAACTTTGGCAGTGGCTACAAGCCCTGCCAATAGTTATTTTTAAAACTATTCTAGACAGCCTTTTACACATTTCCCTAGTTCAAGGAGACTTTAGAAACAAGGTTGTTAAAAAAGTTGTAATCTTTTGAATGTCAAAAGATTACAACTTTTTTAATGCACATGATACATTCATTATGTGCTATCAAGTTTTGCAGAGGTGTAAAATTAATGGATTAAATTTCCTCTAATAATAACCTTTCTGCCTTTTCTACTGCCTCAAAATCAAATCGTTGTAAAATCATTTGCATTTTTGTAGCAATAGCTTCATTACACAAATTGCCTATACTTCCCTCGTGGGTGTGTACTACGGCTGTGGTAGGTGCAAAAGTCCCCGCAGCTATTTCGGCAGCCACTTCTCGGTAAGCATCTCTAAACGGCACATCCGCCAGCACTTTTTGATTTAAGTAATCTACACTAAAAATATATTTGTACTTTTCATCTTCCAAAATATTTTCTTTCACTCGTATTTGCTGCAAACTTAGCTGCATCATGGTCAAGCAATCTTTGAGAGTACCGAAGGCAGGCAAGAAATGTTCTTTCAACAACTGCCAATCACGATGATAGCCCGAAGGCAAATTGGCTGTTAATAAAGCTATTTCGTTAGGCAAGGCTTGTAGTTGGTTGCATTTTCCACGCACCAATTCAAATACATCGGGGTTCTTTTTGTGTGGCATAATGCTTGAACCTGTTGTAAATTCATCTGGAAAACTCACAAAATCAAAGTTTTGGCTCATGTATAAACAAATGTCCATTGCCATTTTGCCCACCGTAGTAGCTATATTTGCCAAAGCCACACTTGCCAATCTTTCTAATTTTCCTCTGTTCATTTGAGCATATACTACGTTGTAATTCAGGCGTTTAAAGCCTAACAAGTCCGTAGTTAATTGACGATTCAAAGGGAAAGACGAGCCATAACCCGCCGCAGAACCCAATGGATTTTGATTGGCTATTTCATAAACACTTTGCAGTAGTAACAAGTCATCTGTCAAACTTTCTGCATACGCCCCAAACCACAAGCCAAAAGATGAGGGCATAGCCACCTGAAAATGCGTATAACCTGCCAACAAAACATCTTTGTATTTTTCACTCAATACCAATAACAAATCAAATAATTCTTTGGTCGTTTCTACGACTTCTTTCAGGGCTTGGCGTGTAAATAGTTTCACATCTAACAGCACTTGGTCGTTTCTTGACCTTCCACTATGCACTTTTTTGCCCATTTCGCCTAATTTTTGGGTCAAAAGCCACTCTATTTGCGAATGTACGTCTTCCATTTCGGGGCTAATCTGAAATTCGCCACGCACTATACTTGCATAAATAGCAATTAGTTCTTTTTTAAGAATTGGCAATTCATCTTTTTGTAATAAACCAATTTCGGCTAACATAGTAATATGTGCTAATGTGCCTAATACATCATGTTTTGCCAATAAAATGTCTAATTCTCTGTCTTTACCTACCGTAAAGGTTTCGACAAATTGGTGCGTAGCTACGCCTTTTTCCCAAAGTTTCATTTGTTCTGAATAGTGCTTGAATAAAAATTTGTTCAAAATTACGAATATGAACCAAAAAAACTATAAACTCTACGTACAGCACCTTTTATTCTCTTGTCCTTCTAACAAAAAGACAAACGGAGAGTTGTTAAGCTATAAAAACAGCAAAAGCAGATGATATACAATCAGCATGACATTTTAGCCTTAGAAAAAAACTACAGGGCAAATCTCATTAACTCTTTGGGAGGTTTTAAAAGCCTTGTTTTGATAGGTACAAAGCATACAGACGGCACAGCCAATTTAGCTACGTTTAGTTCTTTGTTTCATTTGGGGGCAAATCCTGCCTTGTGTGGCATTATTATCCGCCCTTCTAACCCTAATAGGAATACGTTGGACAATATTTTGACCACACAACAATATACATTGAATCATGTAAATCCTACTTTCTTCAAAAAAGCCCATCAATGTAGTGCTAAATATGCAGCAGGTGTCAATGAATTTGAGGCGGTGGGATTGACAGAAGAATATGTAGAGGGGATTTTTCCGCCTTTTGTGAAAGAAAGTAATATTAAGTTTGCGTGTGAGTTGGTACAAAAAATAGACATCACTTTGAATGATACAACTTTGATGATTGGTAAAATTGTAAAAGTGATTGTGCCTGACGAATATTGTAGTCCAGATGGTTTTATTGATTTGGAAAAAGCCCAAACAGTTACTTGTAGTGGTCTGGACAGTTATCATACTACCCATAAATTGGCGAGGTTGAGTTATGCAAAAGTGGACAGAGAAGTAAAAGAAATTTAGGGGACAAATCAAGGGTTTTGCAAATAAGATGCTTTGTTATTTGGATAACAGATGTTTTAGTTTAGTAATCAACTACTTATATATTTGGTAGTAGTAAAAATGTATGATAAATAAATCCCTGCTTATTAATGCTTTGTTGCTACACAAAGATAATTCAGCTTTGGCGGTAATTTATAAGTAAACTACAAAATCAGTGAATATCTCTTAAATGAGTGTCATCTGTATTCAATTTAAAAATTGATTATTAGTGAACTATATAATCATACATTTTTTCCCACAACCAAAATACTTAATACAATTAGCCTAATTAGAAGTTTTTGCTTAGGCTAATAACTTCAAAATACCGTTCAAAGGAATTAACACCCAATCTGGACGGTTATTGACCTCATAGCACAATTCATAAATGGCTTTTTCTAATAAATAAGCCTTTAATAGTGTTTCTAACTGTGCTGTTTGTTTAGGAGCTAAATCCGTATGAACCACTGTATCTAGATAAGTATCTATATAAAAACTACGCACACACAAGTACCATGCCTCTGCCCACGCACTTAGGTAATTGTGTTCATACTTAAACTCATCATCTTGTAACAAAGTAGCATACGCAGCATAGTGGAAAGACCTGACCATACCTGCCACGTCTTTCAGAGGGCTATATTTCAAACGTCTTTCGGCAAAAGGCGTGGCTGGTTCACCTTCAAAGTCAATAATGACAAAATCATTGCCTGTAAACAGCACTTGCCCCAAATGAAAATCTCCATGAATACGAGTGCGTAAACCATTAATAGCCTGTTTTTTCAATGGTGCCAACGTATCAGCAATTTTACTTTTTTGTTTCAAAACTTTTTCTACATCTTCTTTGACAGTCTTCGGCAATTTACGGCTAATGTCTTCCAAAAAAGTCAATTTTTCTTGCAAAGCATTGCTCAAATGTTGGTGTAAAGACTGTTGATAATCCAAAGAAAAAGACTTGGGAGCAAACGCAGGCACTTCGGTAGTAGCAGCCAAGGCAAGGTGCATTTCGGCTGTTCTTTTTGCTAACAAAGTAACTTTTTGATAGACTTCAGGCGTAATAAGGTCTTGTAAATCCTTGTGGACACTCTTAAAATCTAATCTGTAAGTGCTTGGAACAATAGGTGGCGTAGGCTTTTTGGAAAGTTTTACTACTTTCTGGAAAAACTCTTTTACAAACTGCAAAGTTAGTTTCCATGCGTCCCCTTGGTTCACTATCATTTCTTGCATCATTGCCACCATGATAGGCTCTACATTGGGTTCTCGCAGTTCTACAGCCCCTGCAAATGTAGGTACATTGGTATATTGTGTATGTTCTGCAAAAAAACGGTTAATTTCCAAATCAGGATTAATAGCCCTGTCTAGTTTGCGGAAAAGTTTAAGAAAATACTTGTTATTATAGATGATAGACGTATTACTTTGCTCTACTGCCAATACTTTGGAATGCACAGGTGTTTCTGGTTGGTACTGTTGCAACAGAGATTTCCCTGCCTCAAACACCATTTGTCCATTGCTTGCTCCCAAATGCTTATTCGCTGTAATGTACTGAAAAAGTTGATTTCTAAATACTTCGCTATAAACGGCATCATAAAACACACCTTGTTCGCCATTCATTTCAAATTCTCCAATAATAGCTTTGGCGTAGTTGGTTTTAAGGTCAGCTACGTCTGTAGTGGTCAAAGAAAACGGCAGTTGGTAGAGTTCCGAATAAGCATCTTCATAAAACACTTGCAAAATAAACCAATAAGCAGCCACGTTTTCGGCTAACCGCATATCTATCATTTCCAAAATTTCTACGTGCTTAATAGGTCGGGCTTTCCCTCCAAACCAACGGCAAGTTTTTAGGTAATTGGGCAATAACTTTGACTCAAGAACAGTCAAATTTTGCTTAGAAAATAGTTCTGATAAGGAGTTTTGGAATGTAATCATTGGAATTGGAGAAATTTACTCGATAGAAATTATTTTGATAAAAGTAAGCCTTTGTATGTTGGCTCTATATAATAAAGATGTCATTTTTAGATGACATCTTTATTTACCGCATAAGAATTATATCAATTTGAATCCTACGACCAACTGGTCATCTGTCTGTTTTTGTCCGTTTCGCCATGCGTCTATTTCATCACCTAAACGCATTTGTTGTTCCGCAAAAGGCAAATGACTTATTTCTAAAATCAGTTGTCTGAATCTTTTAGTCATAAACTTACTTCTTGTTTCTCCGCCAAATTGGTCGGGATAACCATCTGAAAACATATAGACAATGTCCCTTTCTTCGTACTCAACAATATGTTTATGATAAACCTTATCTACCTTAAACTGTGAACTACCAATAGGAAATGGGCTACCTTTTAGGTGTTCTATATTGCCTTTTCGTACAAAAAACATGGGAGATTTTGCCCCTGCATACTCTATAATGTGGCGTTGTTTGTGAATCACACAAATAGACATATCCATGCCATCATTACGTTTCGACTCGGCATCGCCACTGTGTTGGGTGTTGTAAACTACTCGTCTGTCCACCTCTGCCAAAATCTTGTCGGGTTCTGTAATTTCTTTATCTACAATCACTTGGTTCAACAAATCATGCCCCATCATGGTCATAAATGCACCCGGTACACCATGCCCCGTACAGTCGGCTACAGCAATAAATACTTTGTCGGCTTCTTCATGAAACCAATAAAAATCGCCACTAACAATATCTCTAGGTCTATAAAAAACGAAATAATCAGAGAAATTATTTTTCAATACTTCATGCGAAGGTAAAATAGCATCTTGTATTCTCTTTGCATAACGAATACTTTGTAAAATATTGTTATTTGTGGCAGCCAGAGTTTCATAGGCAGCAGCATTATCCAAAGCAATAGAGGTGTAAGAACCTAAGTTGCGTAAGATTTGTATTTGTGGTCTGTCGTAGGCATTTTTCTTGTAACTTTGTGCTGTTATTACACCTAAAATTTTATCACCAACCATTAAGGGTATGAAGATGATAGATTGAGGAAAATTACCGCCAAATTCAGGAACAATAGCTACATAGTTTTTAAATTCTTTTTCGGCATCTAACATCACAATCTCCTTGCGGTGCTTGATAACCCAAACAGACAAGTTATTATCGTCTGTAATAGGTATAATTTCAGAAGCTAATCTTTTTCCATTCTCAATGTTATATTTATACTCGATTTGCTGTTTATCAGGATAATAGAAGTCCACACCGAAAATGGTTACGTCCATTACTTCGTTCAAAAAGGAGTATAAACTTGTAAAAATGCTTTCAAAGTCTAAGGAAGACGTAATTTGCTGCCCGATTTGGCTCAAAGTTTCAATTCGTTTATTAGAAGATTCAAGTTCTTGGGCTTTTTGGTTAATTTCTTGGGTACGTTGCAATACTTTTTCTTCCAACTGCTCGTTTACTTCTTGTTGAATTTTCAGGGCTTCTTGTTGGGCTACAGCTCTTTCTTTTTCTAATTGCTTAAATTTGTCGCCTAAGGCAAACGCCAACAAGGTAACTTGAATAGCCCCGCCTACTTGCACACTGTACTCTGTAAAGAAATTGACAGGCACTAGATTAACAGACTTCATGCCGTAAATAGCCAAACCTGCTACATAACAAGAAAAAGCTATATAAAAGTAACGTGCAGAATAACTACCTCGCAAGGCACACAAAGCACTTGTATATAAAAGTAAGAAAGACTCTGCTACTGCTACCAGAGCTGTAATTTGTACGGCATATTTATAGGGAATAAAAATAACAAGAGGAATTAATAACAAATCTGCCCAAATAAACCCCACAAGAGTTTTGTCCCAAAGAGGAGCGTAATTTTGAATTTCTAAGAATTTTCGGCAAAAAACCCCCATCCAGAAACCTAATGAAAGGATAATAAAGGGTAAAATATTATTTTGTATCCAATAAAAATCTGTCCAAACATATTCGTAGGCGTGTCCGTTGAGGGTTGCTAGTAAAGTAATAGAACTTAACATGGCAAAGACATAGTACAAGTAGCTTTTATCCCGAATAGAGAAAAACAAAAACAAGTTGTCTATGATAATCAACAAGATAGTACCATAAATGATACCTAAAATAAACTGTAAATCGTGGTTATATTCATCAAAAGCAATAGGTTTCCATAGTGTTATAGGTACTTGCATACTGCTACTTTTAGAATCTACTTTTACGTAGTAAGTAGCACTTTCCCACACAGGCAAAAACAGAGAAAAAATAACATGGCGATTTTTAATTTCTCTTTTGTGAAAGGGGTGCATATCACCTGCTTTTTTCACTTGCCAACGATTACTTTCTTTGTAATACAACTCTATGTTGTCTAATAAAGGATAGTTAAACTCCAAAAAGAAGTTTTCATCTCTTGAAGTTTGATTGTCTAAACTAAAACGCAACCAATAAGAAGAATTTGTATAACCGAAATTGGGGTTTTCTTTTCGTATGCGTCTAAACAACGAATCATATTCACCAGAAGCAATTTGGTTAATGGTTAATTCACCTGTAGGGTCTTCCAACGCCTCCATACGCAAGCCAATCACATACTTACCTCTATCTTCATAGATAGTTGTTGTATCTGCAAATACTGTTTGTAAATTTAAAAATAGACAAACACTAAAACACCAAAAATAGAGAAGTAAGGATTTGAACCGCATACCTAAAGAATTGATAATCACTATTTGCAAGTATATAAAAAAATAGATAGAAAACGAGGATTTATGAATGATTTTTTAGCCCAAAAGATTTTATGTTTTCCGAAAAGAAGTTTTAACTATCAATTTAGAAGACAAAATACCTAATATACTTTAAGAAAGAATGTTACGAGCTAAAAATTCCCCACAAAGTTTAAAAGTCTTTGTGGGGAATAAGTAAATAGGTTTCGTAAAAAAGCTAGATTTTAAGGAGTTTTGAACAAAGAAATGTGTTCATTTAGCAAAATAGCATTGTCCAAATCTTTTACTCTTTGAACTTGCTGTGAGAGGTCTTCTAACTCTGCTATAATTTTGCTATCTACGTCCAAGTCTATATTTGTCAAAGATTGGTCTATACTTTTGGCAGTATTTTTTTCTTGCAAATTCTTCAAAGATTCTGCTACGCCTTGTAGTTTTTGGCGTTTTGCCTCTTGGAATTTCATCGTTTCTAACTGCTTGTTAATTTTTGTGTAATAAGCAATACGGGCTTGTACTACACTTAGATTTTTCTTAGCTGCCTCTATCAAATTTTTAGCAATATCAATACTTTCTGCATCTAACTCTGCATGAAAATCATCTTCTAAAATATACGCAGCCGAACCATCAGCATTTTTAAACTCCATAATTACTTGTGCATTTGCCATTTTACTCAAATCAAAGGCATCCCTGATACGATATACAGATTTATAAACCTCTTGCATATTGGCTGTAAGGGCTTGTTGAAGTTGTATATCATCTTGTAGTAACGTTGTATTTTTTTGAATAATTTGGTTAATTTTCTTTTCGTTTTCTGTCAAAGGCTGTTGCGTTGGTGGCTGCATAGCAGGCTTCTCTTGCTTCGCCAAAGTAGTTTTGGGTGTAGGAGTAGCTTGTGGTGTAGGTGGTAATGGCACAGTTTTTTCATAGCCTAATGGTGTGCCTAATTGGTAGGCGTTGTAGGCTTGCTGCATGATAGACAAGAACTTAGCAAACTGCCCTTTAGAAAAATACCGAGCCTTTAGTTTAATGGTTTTACCTGTTTTAGTGGTGATGACACAACGAGTTTCGGGGTGATAAAAAATTCCATGTCTGTTTTCATCATGTACTAAAATAGTCTTGGTTTCGCCTTTTCTAATAGGGCTACTACCTCTATTTTTTTGATGCTTGTATTTTTCTATCACTTCAACACTCTGAATATCCGCAAAATCTATCAAATATTCTTCATGTTTGTACCCTGTAACCAAACGCAAATTGGTAGGTGTAATTTCTAAATCTAATAACTGCTGTTGTAAATATTCTTTGGCGGTGGGAATAGCCAAGCCGAAAAAGCCAATCATAGAAAGTACCTTTAAGCCTCCTGGTAAAAACATCATCATAGCCAACAAAGCTATAGCCCCAATAAGCCTACCTATAAAATAGTCTTGAACTTGCGGTTTTTCACTTAAACGATACAAGATAGGTGAGTCGGTGTTTGTAAACATAGATTTTAAGTAGATTAATAGTGATTAAAGAACAAAATAGACCAAAGTATAGGCAGATATGTTGTGAATGGTAGGTAACTTTCGTTACGTAATCAATAAAAATAAGTTGAGTTTTTAGACTTTAGTCGATGAAAGTACAGCAAATCTAAAAAAAATTTTTACATTTACGCAACCTAAATTCATATAGTTAGCTATTCGTTACGAATGACCTTAGAAGAACTTTACGCCGAAAATGAAAGGCTCAAAAAAGAGTTATCACTGCTACAGGAAATAGAGAAAGATGATTTCTTTAATCTTTCTGTAGATTTTTTGTGTACTATCTTTGGTCGCCGTTTTTTACAAGTAAATCCTGCGATTGTTAAGGCATTGGGGTATCCCAAATCAGTGCTATTGTCTAAAAATATGACAGAGTTTTTGCACCCAGACGACATTGAAATAGCTAACAAAATGTTTTTAAAATTTGCTAAAACAAGTGGTGAATTGCATGAATTTGAGGTACGTTTTAGGAAAATAGATGGTGAATACATTACTATAGCATGGCAAGCACACATCAACAGTAAAAGAGTGGCGTATGCCGTAGGGCGTGATGTTACGCAACACCGCCAAATGGAGGCTTTGGTGCAACAATCTGAAAACCTTTTTAAAGCCATTTTCAATAGTAGTTCTTATCTATTTGTGGTGATTGATAAAAACTTTAACATTATCAAACTCAACGAAAGAGCCAAAAGAACTTCCTACATTTTCTTTGGGATTCATCTCAAAGTAGGTGGTTATGCGTTGGAAGCCATACAACCTGAAAAAAGAGAGGAGTTTAAAGCCAGATTATACAGAGTATTAGACGGCGAAACAGATATTTTTGAAAGAAAAGTAACAGACAGATTAAGCAATACAGACTATTGGTATCAAATTACTTTAGCTCCTTTGTATGTAAATCACCAAATAGAAGGCGTATGTTATGCAGCCGTAGATATTACGGTTCAAAAAAGACAAGAGATAGAGATACAACAACGCCTACAATCTGAACACCAACTTTCAGAAGAATTGAGTACGCACAACGAGGAGTTGATGCAAATGGTAGAGGAATTGCGTGCCACAGAAGATAGCCTGATAGCTAGTGAACGAAAGGCTAAAGAAGCCCAAACAGAGGCATTGGCAGTTAAAGAACGTATTGAACATATTATCAACAATATAGACGACCATTATTTTTGGGTAATTGACCCTTACCAATTTGAGTTTCTGTATGTTTCTCATAATGTAGAAAAATTATTGATGGGTTATGAGAAAAATATTTTGCAAGACGTAAGGACTTGTATGCAGGTCATTCACCCAGAAGACCTTAACAATGTATTGGAATGGCAGAAAAAAGTTTTTGCAGGTGAAAATCTACCCGCAGCTTTTCGTCTATACAATGGCATTGGCGAAATACGTTGGTTTCATACTTTTCCCAAAGCTGTATTTGGCGAGGACGGCAATTTATTACACATAGAAGGACTTAGCATAGATGTTACCGAAGCTAAAACAGCAGAGTTTGCCCTACAAGCTCGTGCCTTAGAGTACAGTTCTATTTTTGAACAAGCACAAGTAGGCATTATTCAATTAGATTTTAATTTTCAGTTTATTAAGTGTAACCAAAAAATGTTTGAAATCTTGCGTATTCACCCCGAAAAAGTACAAGAATACAACGCAAGAGATTTTTACCATAAAGATTTTGCTAACCAATCTGAAAGTATGTTGGGTAAAGTTTTGAGGGGCGAAATTCAGGAATATACACAAGAACGGAAATTTAGAAGACTTGACGGCGAGGAGTTTTGGACATTGATTAGTGCGTCTATGGTGAGAGATGTGCATCAAAACCCACTGTATATTCTTTGTATTGTCCAAGATATATCTGCCCTCAAAGAAACTGAAACCTTATTGGAAAAGAAAAAAGATGAATTAGATTCTTTTTTCTACAATGTTTCTCATGCTCTTAGAGGTCCACTACGCACTATTTTGGGGCTTTATGAAGTTGTCTTGTTAGAACCTACACAAGAACAAAGTTTACATTATTTTGGTTTAGTAGCCGACACCGCCAACAAACTGAGTCGTTTATTAGATAACCTTACACGTATTTCAGAAATTAGGAAATTGGCAGCCGAACCAGCCATCATTAATTTTCAAGAAATGATTAGTCAAGTAATTACAGCACTTAACTACCTACCAGCTTATGAAGTAATCACTTGGAAAATTAACGTGAATGTTAAAAATAACTTTATTGCAAACCCTTCTTTGGTGCAATTAATTTTTGAAAAATTATTAGAAAACTCTATAATATATACCCAAAGTTTTATAGTTCCCACAATAGTTGTGAATGTATATGATACTGCCTGCCAACTCTCAATTATTGTGCAAGACAACGGACAAGGTATAGCCCCTGAACAACTCCCCCACTTAGCAGAAATATTCAAACGAGGCAACAACGACTCTAAAGGAGCAGGATTGGGACTCTATGCTGTCAGAAATGCTTTAGAAATTTTAGGCGGTACAATTCATTTTGAAAGTGACTTGGGCAAAGGCACAAAAGTTACCATTAAAATTCCATTGCCCGAAAAAAGCAAAAATTAACAGAACTACACAAACCGTAATCCAACTACCGAAATATCATCTCTTTGTTCTTCGTTTTGTTGGTGTAACTGCAACAAGTTTAATAAACCCTTTTGTTGTTCTGCAAATGTCCAATGGCTATGCTTTTTAATAGTTTCTCTGAATAAATTATAGCCTAATTTATTTCTGTGTTCGTCATTTTGGTCTGCAAAACCATCTGTAAATAAGTAGAAGGTGGTCGTCATGGGTAATGTAAATGCCTGATTCTGAAACTCTTGTTTCAAAGGTCTGCCTCCAATATATTGTTTATCTCCTCGCACTTCTGTCAATTCGCCATTGGTAATAAAATACATAATGGATTTAGCTCCCGAAAAAATAAATTCTATTTGCTTTTCGGTGGCTCTTTTTTCAAAAAAACATACAGAAATATCCATTCCGTCCTTGTTTTTGCCTTTGTCTTGGTGCAATACATTGCGTAAACCTGCGTGTAAATTCCGTAAAATACGTGCAGGGTCATTGGTTACGCCTTTAATATTAATAGTTTCATGTAACAACGTGCTGCCCAACATACTCATAAAAGCACCAGGTACGCCATGCCCTGTACAGTCTGCCATGACGAAAACACCTGTAGTAGCACTTGTTTGTGAGAACCAATAAAAATCGCCAGAAACCACATCTTTGGGTTGATAGATAGCAAAAAAATCCGAGAAAAAGTTACGTAAATCTGCCTCCTCTGGCAATATAACTCCCTGAATTTCAGATGCATACTTAATACTTTTGTTTAACTGCTCAGTAGTAAATTTGAGTTGTGTATAAGTTGTTTCAATTTTTTGTTTTTGGTTCTCCAATGTATCATTTAACATCAACAATTCTTCTTGCTGTTGTTTCAACTCCTCATTATTTTGGCGTAAGGTTTCGTTTTTGCTAGCAATTTCGATTTCATGTTGCAAAATTTCTTCATTTTGTTGGGCTAATAGTGTGTTAGCCTTTTGTATTTTCTGGCGACTAATAAAAACATACACCAAGAAAACTGTAACCGAAAATAAGCCTGCAATTACCAAATAGTTAATCAACTGTTGTTGTTCTTTTTCCTTTTTAGCATTTTCTATCTCAATTTCCTTTGCCTTCGCCTCTGCCAATAGTTTTTCTCTTTCTGCATTGGTTTTTTCCTCCTGAATCCGCAATTTATCTGCCTCTAAGGTGGCTTTTTGGGACGCAGCCTCCAAACTATCTGCCTTGCGTTTATCTTTTTCTTGGCGTGCCAACGCCATTAATCTCTCTGCTTCGGCTTGTTTCTTCGTAATTTCTAATTCCCTTGCCTTTTTTTCTGCTTCAATTTGATTGAGTTGCTTATCTTTTTCTAATAGTGCCACCTCTCGTTGTTTTTTTTCTAAAGCAGCTACTGATTCCAAATTAGCAATAGATTTAGACTTTTCTACATTAAAAATAGTATCATTCATTCTTTTAAATAACTCATGATAACGCAAAGCATTGTCGTAATCTCCTTTACTTTTGTAGATGCTATAAAGAACTTGTAATGCATCTCTTTCCTCTGGTTTTGCCCTCATTTCTTGAGCAGCTTTCAGAGCTTTTTCTCCATATTCCAATGCTTTTTCAAAATTACTTTGTTCGTTATAACAAGTAGCTAAACCCGATAAGGAATAAAAAAAACCTCTTTTATCTTTTATTTCTTCATGTAAAACCAAACTTCTATCCAAATATTCCTTAGCCTTATCATATTGTTTGCGTTTGCTATATGTATTCCCCAAAACCACTAAATTTGCAGCCAAACCTTGTTTATCTTTAATTTCCTCTCGTATTTTTAATGCTTTTTCAAAGTAGGTCAAAGCAATTTCCTCTTTCTGTAAAGCATTATAAATAATTCCAATATTATGCAAGCTATTTCCTACTCCTTGTTTATCATTAATTTCCTCTCGTAATTTTAGAGATTGTTGATGATAATTTAGTGCCTGACTTAGCTGTTGTTGTTGTTGATAGATATTACCAATATTATTGTAAGTAATTGCATTACCCATTTTATCGTTTAAATGGTAAGTTTCTCTTACTTTCAAGACATTTAAGTAGGTTTCCAACGCCATTGGAAAATTGCCTTGATATTGATAAACTAAACCAATATTATTCAGGCTGGCTGCCACTCCAATATAATCTTTTACCTCCTCTCTTAATTTTTTGGATTTTAGGTAATAATCCATAGACATTGTAAAATTACCTTGTAAGTTGTAAATATTGCCTATATGATTAAGATTTGCAGCAATGCCTTTTTTATCACCTAATTGCTCAAAAATAGCCTGACTTTCTTTAAAGTTTTCCAAGCCTGCTGGCAGTTGCCCTTTACGCACCAACGCCAAACCTATGTGGTGAATAGCCCAAGCCTTGCCTCTTTCATATTTACGTGATTCTGCTAAAGCAATGGCTTGTTGGGAGATAGAAATTGTTGTATCTGGTTTTACATTTCTGTACTGAAAGGCTATGTCATTCAGTAAAATAATTTTTGTGGTATCAACAGCCGTTTTTTTGAAAGCATTGTTCAAACTATCCAATACTTTTCGGTCTTGGGCAATAGATAAAACGGAAAAAAAACAAAAAAAAGTAGTAAGTAATAATGACCTTATCATAGTTAAGAAATTTTCTCGATAGTATATCAACTCAAGTAAGGTATTTACTAAATAAAAAACAAGTAGATTCCTATATTTCTATATATATTAAGTACAATTCTTAGCAATGATTTTGAGCATAGCTAAAATGTTACCTTTGTTTCTCAAAACATTCTATCTTTCTATGGTCAAATAGCTGTTGTTTAGACATAAAAAAATATATTTGCACTTAGAAATCAACATAGCACACATTCCGCACCATGTTACAAGTTACTTTCATTAGAGAAAACAAAGACCTTACGATTGCGGGTTTACGCAAAAAGAGATTCAAAAACCCCGAAGAAGTCGTAGAAAAAGTCTTAACTATAGATGCACAACGCCGCGAAACACAAGTTCAGTTAGACAGTTTCAACGCCAAAATCAATGCTAATTCCAAAGAAGTAGGCAATTTGATGAAAGCAGGCAAAAAAGACGAAGCCGAAAAACTAAAAACCGAAACCGCAGGAGCTAAAACCTCCATTAAAGATTTAGAAACTAAATTGGCGGAATTAGAAAATCAACTTACCTTAGAATTATACAAATTGCCTAACTTGCCACACGCCTCTGTACCCGAAGGTGCAACAGCAGACGACAACGAAGTGGTATTACAACATGGCGAAATTAAAAACTTGCCTGATACAGCTTTGCCACATTGGGACTTAATCAAGAAATATGATATTATAGATTTTGAATTAGGGGTAAAAATTGCGGGGGCAGGTTTCCCAGTGTACAAAGGCAAAGGAGCAAGATTGCAACGTGCCATGATAAATTTTTTCTTAGACGAGGCTCAAAAGGCTGGTTATCTGGAAGTTCAACCGCCAATCGTAGTGAATGAAGCCTCTGGATACGGAACAGGACAACTACCCGATAAAGAAGGACAAATGTACTTTATCCAAGAAGATGGTTTATACATGATTCCTACTGCCGAAGTACCTATCACCAATTTATACAGAGATGTGATTGTAAATCCGAAAGATTTACCTATTAAAAACGTAGGTTATACGCCTTGTTTCAGACGTGAGGCTGGTTCTTGGGGGGCGCATGTACGTGGATTGAACAGGCTACACCAATTTGATAAAGTAGAAATAGTGCAAATTACGCAGCCCGAAAAATCTTACCAAACTTTGGAAGAAATGTCGGCTTATATACAGTCTTTATTGCAAAAATTAGAGTTGCCTTATAGAGTGTTGCGTTTGTGTGGTGGCGACATTAGTTTCAATGCTGCTTTGTGCTACGATATGGAAGTGTATTCGGCTGCACAAAAAAGATGGTTGGAGGTAAGTTCTTGTAGCAACTTCGAAACTTTCCAATCTAACCGCCTGAAATTGAGATACAAAGATGAAAACGGCAAAACGACACTGTTGCATACTCTCAATGGAAGTGCCTTAGCTTTGCCACGTATTTTGGCTGCATTATTAGAAAACAACCAAACACCTGAAGGCATTATGATTCCAAAAATCTTGCAACCTTATACGGGATTTGATAGAATAGACTAATATAATTATCATAAAAAAAGACGTAGGTTGTATAATACAACTTACGTCTTTTTTATTGTAGCTACGCTATTTTCTTCATAAAACCTTTAAAATAATAGCTACAAAAATAGACTTTATAGTTTTTATTACGTATATTCAAAAAACTTACATATTGGAATTATACATTTTGCTATTCTACTTTCCCTTTTGCCACAAGCTATTTTTTCAAACTAACATATCATTTTTATATAAGTTACTAATTACCAACTATTTATATTTAATCTAAAATATTTTAGCCTTTGATTTTGCATCAATGGCATTTATATTGTGATAGAATATAGCAAAATTATGGTAAAAATTACGCTTACCGTTTCCTTATCACCCTGACTTTACCTTGTGAACACAATTACAATAAACATCTTACTTATGAAAAAGTTTTTTACCCTTTCATTGTTCTTACTCCTTTCTGGGCAGTTGGCAATGAGCCAAAACACACAAAAACCTGCACAAACCGCACATGACGAAAGCATAGAAATATTTGTAACAGCTACGAAGTTCTTAAAAGCTAAAAAATATGCCGAAGCCTCTATTTTTTTAGACAGAGCCATAGCCAAAGACCCTTCTAACTATCATTTTTTGTATGAAAGAGGGCGGTGTTATTTACAACTGAAAAACTATGACAAGGCGTTGAGCTGTTTCAAAAGGGTCGTGGATTTAAAACCAGATTATGCAGATGGACATCTGATGTTGGGCTATGTCTATATGAATACGCATAAACCCACAGAGGCTATTCACTCTTACGATAAGGCTTTTGCACATGAAAGTTCTCCAAGTAATAGATTAGCCCAAAAAATGACTATCATTATTTTGTATGACCGTATGGGCAAGTTAGGACAAGCCGAGCAGCACATAGCAGACGCAAAAGCCTTACATATAGAAAATCCTTTGTTATTTTATTATGATGGAAAATTAAAAAACCAACATAAGAAGTACAAAGAAGCCAAAGAAGCCTTGTTACGTGCTGTGGCTCATTTGCCAAAAGAAAATGATAAAACTACCACCACAACTAAAGAGCAAAATGCTGTAGAAGAATTAGACTTAAGTCATCAAGATAAAACCCCTGCCGAACAATCTAAGTATTACTACGAGTTGTATGTGGCAAATTACCACTTGAATTATTATACAGAAGCCCAAAAATTAGCCCCCTACATTGTCATTGAACCCTACAAAACCAAAATTAAAGAATTGACAGTGAGTTATTTGTACGCAGTGGCTTATGCACACTTTATGGTGTATGATTTGGCACGGGCTAAACAAGGGCTAACTGTTTTGTTTCAAAAAGACCCTTCGCACAAAGGCGGACACCAATTAGCTGTAAAAATTAGTGAGTTGGAAACAGATAAGAGTATGCTTATCAACCAATTAGAAACGGCAATAGAGCATATTACAGATGAAAAGCAACTTTGGAAAATGCGACATGACCTTTTGAAACTTGATGTGGAAAAGGGTAGCTACGACAAAGCTGTGCAAGTGGCAGACGAAATTTTAAAAACTAAACCAGACGACCATGAAGCCTTGTTTTTCAAAGCCATTGCACTAAGTAAAGCCGATAAAAACAAAGAAGCCTTACAAATCATGCAAACTTTGACAGGTTTTAAGACCTTAGATGCTCGTACACTGTCTGAATACGAATTTGAGTTAGGATTAATTGCCGAAAAACTCAATGATTATGCCTTAGCCAAAGATGCTTTTAAACATACTACTTACTTTTATTTCAGGGCTGCTGCCGAAGAAGAACTAAAAAGTATTGAGGCAAGGGAGAAAAAACAGTAATCAATCCTTGACTATTAAACCTATAAGGTTTTAAAAACCTTATAGGTTTAATAGTTATATAACATCAATAAGATTTAACTAAGCCACTCCCCTACCCTAATACCATTTGTAAATTCTCAAACCAAGTAAAAAAGTAACTGCACCAACGACCAAAAGCCATAAGATTTTACTAAAGACTTGTTCTAATGTAGCCCCTTCGTTAAAAATCTCTCTCAAACCGTCTGCCAATAGTGTAAGAGGCAGTTTTTCTATGATATTTACGACCCAATCGGGAAAACCATGATAATTGAAAAAAACGCCAGATACTAAACTCATAGGCAGGTACACCACATTAATCAATCCATTGGCTACATTACTATTGGCGGTGCGTGAGGCTATCAAAATAGAAATGCCCGAAAAAGCCCACAAACCCGCCGAAGCCAACAACACAAAGGCAATGAAACTACCTGTAATGTGAATATCAAACAAGAAATAGGCGAAAATATACAAGGCTGCCACCTCTAAAGTTGCAAAAACATACCGCATGATGAAGTGCGACAACAAAAACAAATAACGGGACAGCGGTGTTGCCACAATTCGCCTCAAAAGTTTTTTGATACGCATATCTACCAAACTCCACCCCATGCCCCACAGTGCGGAGTTCATTAGCCCCATTGCCAACAAACCGGGTATCAGAAAATCTATGTACCGATTGCCTCTGGTGGTAAGTTGTGTAGTACGGATTTTTTGTTCGGGAGCAGCTATACTTAGCAGTTGATTGCTAATATTGAGGTAGGCGGTTTGGGCATTTTCGTTGTGCTTGTCGTAATGAAACACCAAACTGTCTGTAGCTGGAGGGCTACTGACCAACAATACTGCCACGCCTTTTCGCAATAACAATAGCCCTTCTTCGTGGTACTTTACAACGGTAGTTTTGTACTGTAACTGAGTGAGTACGGTATGTAGGCGTTGTGGAACTTGGGTAGTAACGGCTACACTGTATTGGGGTGTTTGGTTTGATGAAAAACCCAAACCTATAATACCCGAAAGGGCAATAGGAAATACGAATGTCCAAAACAAGGCTACAGGTTCTCGGATAAATTCCCTGTAGTGCATTAGTAGGAGTTGTAGCAGAGGGTGGTGTTTTTGGAGCATTGTGGTAGCAAAATAGGATAAAATATTAGTACATTCGCCTTTAGGCAAATACATTGACTATCATTTATTCGCCTAAAGGCAAATATACTATTATAAAAAATACCCTACACCCTAAAGGGCGTGGGTACATTTACAAGATTTACATTCTTTAGTCATTATCCAAAATCTTACTCAAAATAAAACTTGCCACAGAGATTACCAAGCTGAATATCAAGCCATTGAGCAGACCGTCTATAGCAAAACCATCAACAAAACGTGCAGTAACAAAAACCATTAGGGCATTGATAACGATAAGGAACAAGCCCAAAGTAAGAATGGTAATAGGCAAAGCAAAGAGTTTGACTACAGGTTTTACAAAAGTGTTGAGTAAACCCAAAACGACTGTGGCAATAAGTGCCGTTTTATAGTCTTTCACTGTGATACCCGGAATAAAATTTGCCCCTACCAAGATAACCGCAGCCGTTAGTAAAATACGCAAAATAAAATTTACCATTGTGAGTAATGAGATTAAAAGGTGAAAAATACAGTTATTCAATACAACCCCACAAGGGTTTAGAACCCTTGTGGGGTTAGTGTAAACATAAAAGTTTAAAGATTTTTGCAAAAAGCCTATTGTAGCTCCACAAATTTAATTGAATAACTGAATTTGCCAAATGATAATTGGCTGCGAAGCTAATTATCGTAAGTTGTGTAGTGTTAGTTTAGCCCCACCCACACCCTTCCAACTCAGTTGCTCCCCACAGGGAGGGGAGCTTGTAAGTAATTGATTTTCAAGCTCCCTCCCCTGCGGGGGAGGGTTGGGGTGGGGGCATTTAAAGCAGTACACAACTTACATTAATTAGTTCTTAGTCTTTGTTTGGCACTACCACAAAGTTTGCTACTTTTGCAGGCAAATTATGATAATCTAATCACAATTCCCATGAAATTCTTTATAGATACAGCTAATCTCCAAGAAATTAAGGAGGCTCATAGTTTGGGCATTTTAGATGGTGTAACCACTAACCCATCTTTGATGGCAAAAGAAGGTATTAAAGGCAAAGACAATATTTTTCGCCATTACAAGGCTATCTGCGACATTGTAGATGGTGATGTAAGTGCAGAAGTATTAGCCACAGATTTTGAGGGTATCGTGAAAGAAGGTGAGGAGTTGGTAGAAATAGACCCGAAAATTGTGGTGAAAGTGCCTATGATAAAAGACGGTATCAAGGCTATTCGTTATTTCACCGACAAAGGCATCAAAACTAACTGTACTTTGGTGTTTTCGGCAGGACAGGCATTGTTGGCTGCCAAAGCTGGGGCTACGTATGTGTCACCGTTTTTAGGCAGATTAGATGATGTAAGCACAGACGGCTTGTTATTGATAGAACAGATTGTCAATATTTATAGCAACTACGCCTACGAAACCCAAGTATTAGCAGCTTCTATTCGCCACCCTATGCACATTGTACGTTGTGCAGAATTAGGGGCAGACGTAGCTACTTGCCCATTAGCTCCTATCTTGGCTTTGCTCAACCACCCTCTTACAGACGCAGGTTTGGCGAAGTTCTTGGCTGATGCGAAGAAGATGTAAGCTAATTAGCTATACATATTACAATAAAATAGTTGTAAGGTGCTAAGTAATCAAGGTGTCATTTTTTTGAAAGATGACACCTTTTGTTATTATAGAAAGTTGCATAATAACTGTACTTATAGAGTTTAAGGCATAGCTGTAAAAGGTAAAGGCTAATTTTGTTAGTTTAAATTGTATTGTGTATTATGCAAACTAAATTTGCAGTAAAATCATGCTGTCCGACCTCGATTAATTAAAAATAAATATGCACCCACTCACACAAACTGTTCAAAATGAATTTTGGTTTCATGTCGCCAACCAAGACGAAATTCCTATTTTTGGTATGGTAGATAAAGATTTAGACATTCCTTTACTAATGCAAATTTTACAAGACTTGCCTACCCAAAATCAAGAGAATTATATTAAACAAATTATAGTCAATAATCCTGATACGATTGATTTATTGCGAACATTTGTAGGTATTTCGGACAAACGAATGTATTTAGAATTGAGTTATTTGTTTGCCAAAACAAAATATTTACCTACTGATAACACCAATATTTTAGGTACATCAATGTATGAATTGAGTAAACATGGTTTGGATTATTTCAAAGGACTTTTAAGAAAAGAAGACTTAGAAGATGCACAACCTGATTTGTACATAAGAGGTTCTAATATTGGACAACCTAAACCCACAGAAATTAAACGACAAGAAAAAATAAAGTTGAAAAATAAGACTCGAGAGATAATATCAAAGTACCTTTTTGATAAAGGACTTTTATCTGTTCTTGATACCCTTAAAAACCTTAAGGAAAATGAATTAAAGGTGATTTTTAAAAATATTATCAGCCCAAAAGAAAACCAACAAAAAGAAACCAAGTTACGTGGGCATAGTGCAGAGCAAAAATTAGCAGAGTTATTTCATAGATTAGGAATTAACTTTGTACCAATTGATAAACATACTAATCCAATGGGTTCTGATGACCCCAATGTAAATAAAACTACTTTCGAGTTACAGGAAAGAGATGATAAAAAAACGTGGAGTTTGGATTTAATTATAAAGGACAAGGCAGACATTGCTCAAATTTTTTTACAAAGTTTAATACATACATCAGACCCAGGGCAATATGGGGTAGATAAAAGTGATAAAACTATTGAAATAAAGAAAAACCTTGATGAATATAATTCAACATCTTCTTTATCAAAAGAATTATGGGGGTTAGTTGATGGCGTAGGATTTATTGAAAATCCTAAAAAAACAATAGATAAAATGTTAGATAAATTCGATTGTTTTATTCAACTCAAAAGCCTTTACAAAGCAGGTTTACAACTACACAAATTGGGTTTAGTGAAAATCAAAGCCATTCGTTTTGATACAAATTTCTACACACCAACAGAAGCCCAAGCCATGTTTGACAAGTACGGAAGTACCGATATTCAATGTATTACCGCCCCGACTATTCCACAAGGGACAGAGATTGAGGCAGGGAAGGCGTGGCTTTATCTATGATTTGAACCAATATATTTTCTACAATCCCATCTATCTCACTCACAAAAACCTCTTTATTGTCTGCAAAATGCCCTTTTTCACACAACTCACTGATTTTCAGGTGAAAGTCGTTGTTTTTGTCAAATTTGGGCAAATTCAAACGGCTGATAATAGAAGGGGTAATTTGTGTGCCAATCATGTAATTTTCTATTGTTTGACGATAAAGAGTGCTACTCAACAAACCACATAAATAGTAAGCCTCTTGCTTGTCTTCTAAGCCAACAAAAATTATTTTTTCGTTAGGAATAATATTTTTTTTACCAACATACTTATCGTCTGCATACGCAATCACAGCAGGGCGAAACTCTTTACAAATATACCGCCAAGCTACTTTGTAAGGGGCAAAAGTATAATCGCCAATGCGTTGAATAGCATAATAATTTGCCAACTGAATGTGTTTGTCAAAGGTTGTAAAGCCCTTACGTTCTTGTAATTCTGTTTTAAAACCTTCAAAATATTGCAATGTTTTAGGATAGTTGTGTAAGGTTTTCAAATCTACAGGATACATCTTGCTTGCTGCGGTATGTGGACAAAGTGTATATTTTGAATACGAATATTGCCAAAACTCCAAGTCATTACCTGTCAAAAACGGAAAAACAAATTCGGTTTCTAAGTCTGTTTTTACCGTTTTCATTTTATTTTTTGCTCTTTCTGTAATGTTTTGCACTGTGAGCAAATCATTGTTTTTGTCCAAAATATTTAACCAAAAAATCCCATTTGCCCCACCTGTAAATGTACCTGTACGAGCTAAGTAGTCCGATTTTCCTAACACTAAATTGGTTATATCTAAATTTTTTGTTTCTACTGTTATCCAACCCGAATTGATTTTTTTAGCATCAGAAGGTTGTGCTTTTTTGGGTACAAACTCAAAATATTTAGCTAATTCTTTAACATCAAAATTGTTTTCAAAACTTCGTTTGCCATTCAAAGGTTGCCAAACTACATAATTTGTTGGGTACTGTACCGCCTCACCTTTTTGAATAAAAAGCAAAGCCGTTCTATTTACCGCATCTTTGAAAGGCTTAAACAAAGTCAAATCATCTACTCTGTAAGGATTTAAAGGTGTATTAGTTGGGTAAATTTTAAATTTTCGGAAACCTTCACCTTGTTTAATAGACTTAAACAAAGTTTCTTTGACTACAAAACCTAATTTACCATTGTCTTTTAGATATTTGTCTAAGGCAATGTAGGTAAGCAAAACTGAAATATCTTCTTTGATAAATCCCGCCTCTAAACCCTTGACAGCAAATAAGTTATAGTGCTGCCATAAATGAGCAGTACGTAATTTGTAGTCCATAGGTAAATATTCCCAATTCACCCAAGGCGGATTTCCTACCAAATAATCTACTTTTTTTAAACTTTCAAGGTTTTCAAAACCTTGCAGATTTGGCTCAGCAAACATACTATGCTGCTCAAATTTTGCTTGTATAGCATCAGCATAAAAAATAGGAATTTGTAGAGGTTCTTTTACCGAAAAATCAAAACATTGAGCATACAAAATCAAATAATTGGTTTTAGCAGCCAAAACCGAAACAGGGTTTAAATCTATCCCAAAAACTTGTTTAAATATTTGATTATCAGATGATTGTTGAAAATATTTAATCACATTGAAGATAAAAGTTCCAGAACCACAAGTAGGGTCAAGGTAGGTTTTTTGATAGGCTAATTCGTCATTTTCTATAAGAGTTTGTATCGTAAAATTTGCCAACCAATCAGGCGTATAAAATTCACCCATTGCATGACGTACAGGCGATGGAAAAACAGTTTCAAAAATTTCTTTGATAAAATCCGTTTCAGTATTTTTTAGGTATTCGTTAGTATTGATTGTATCTATTTGATTTTCAATATTTTTTATTTTTAAAAACCAATTAAAATACTCTTTACAAGCATAGTTTTGTATTCCTTTTTCTGTAAAATAATCATTCTCAAATAGTTGTGTGGTAATTCCTCTATTTTTAAAAACGACTTTGAAAGCCAACAAACGCAAGATAATTGTATAATAAGTTTCCAAACAAAAAACTAATTTAAAAATATCTTCTTGGTTCTTACAATTTATTTGGTAAGTTTCGTTTAATTCATCAATAGCTAACTTTCTTTGAGTGTCCAAAAAACCATGAATAGCCGTAAAATCTGTTTTCCATGCTTGAAAAGCAGTGCTTGTTTGGGGCAAGTTATTGTATAATGTATTGATAAAATTAATCATTCTGTTAGTGATTAGCTAAGTGTTAATCTTTTGCTAAATTATTATTTTTTTATGAAAATCTCTAAATATGTACTTCAAACTTTTGTTGATAGATAAACCTAAACAAAAGACTCAATATATTATTTCAATAACTACCTATTAACCAAATATCTACACAACCTCTAACAATATGATAGGAGCTATAGCTGGCGATATTATCGGCTCTATTTACGAAACTCGCACTATTAAAACCAAAGACTTTCCGCTATTTTCCACAAGGTCGAGGTTTACAGATGACACCGTTTTAACAGTAGCCGTAGCCGACTGCTTGTTACAACAAGAGGACTATGCCAATGTCTTACGCTATTATGCCCTTCGTTACCCCAAAAAGAAATATGGAGCAAGGTTTATGCAATGGATGTTTTCGGAAAACCCACAACCCTACAATAGTTTTGGCAATGGTTCGGCTATGCGAGTAAGCCCCATAGGTTTTTATTACGACGATTTATCAAAAGTATTGGAAGAAGCTGAAAAAAGTGCTGCCATTACCCATAATCACCCCGAAGGCATTAAAGGAGCAAAAGCTGTGGCTGCTGCGGTGTTTTTGGCACTACAAGGACAAAATAAAGCACTTATCAAAGAATTTATTGCAGATAGTTTTGGTTACGACCTTAACAGAAGTCTGGCAGAAATTGCCAAAAACTATGAGTTTGACGTAACTTGTCAGGGTTCTGTGCCTGAAAGTATCATAGCTTTTTTGGAAGCAAGCAACTATGAGGACGTAATACGCAATGCCATTGCCTTAGGCGGAGATGCCGACACAATGGCGTGTATAGCTGGAGGAATAGCAGAGGCGTATTACCGCAAAATACCTTTGGAGATAGTACAAGAGGTAGCCTTGCGTATTCCGCAAGAGTTTATGGACGTGATAACGGCTTTTCGTGCAAAGACTATGACCAAGTAGTTGGCTATTCGCCTAAATTTACTATTTTTGAAGACGGTTCGGCTTTGACAGCCCAAAAACATTTATCCAATGAACAAAGAGAAATACGAAGAAGTAGTAAAAATATTTACAGCTTATTTGGAAAACAAACAGCTACGCAAAACCCCCGAAAGATATGCCATTTTAGAGGAAATTTATAGTAGAGATGGGCATTTTGACGTAGAGTCTTTGTATATAAGCATGAAAAACAAAAACTACCAAGTCAGTCGTGCTACGGTTTACAATACCTTAGACCTTTTAGTCGAGTGTGATTTGGTCAGTAAACACCAATTTGGGCGGAATCTGGCACAATACGAAAAGTCGTATGGTTACCGCCAACACGACCACATGATTTGTACCGAATGCCACAAAGTAGTAGAGTTTTGCGACCCTCGCATTCATGGCATACAAACAATGGCTGGCGACTTGCTCAATTTCAGGGTCTTACACCACTCTCTTATCTTGTATGGTGTTTGTGGCGACTGCCAAGCTAAATTAAAATTAAACTCTTAATACAAAACTACAACTATGGAATTTACACACCAATTAAAAAATCAAATCCTCATTATTGAAGCCACAGGCGACTTGTTGGGCTTGCAAAATGATGTAAAAGTATTAGAATATATCAATAATGACTTGGACGAAAATATCAATAAGTGCATTATTGACATCTCAAATATCAACTACATGAACAGTTCTGGTTTGAGTATGCTCATCAGAATTTTAACCAAAATGAGAAACAGAGGCGGTGATTTGGTGTTGGTAAACCCTTCTGAATCAGTCAATAAACTCTTGGTTATTACAAAACTCAATGCCATTTTTGGTATTACAAAATCTGTGGCAGAGGCAGAAGATATTTTGAGAAAGTAATTTTTAATTATATTTTTCAATTATTTTTAATTAAACCTATAAGGTTTTAAAAACCTTATAGGTTTGAAACATCACTACTCCCCTACCAATACAAAAGCCCCCCACAACGAAGGTTTTTCATATTTTTGGCGAATATAAGTTTGTGCCAATCGGAAAGCCTCTCTACGGTTGCCAACTTTGAGCCAATTTTCATAAAATTTCACCATGAGTTCTTGTGTTACATGGTCATCTACTTTCCAATGACTCATCAAAATTGTTTTTGCTCCTGCCACTTTAAAAGCACGTTGCAAACCGTACACGCCTTCACCATTGCGAATTTCGCCTAAACCTGTTTCACAAGCCGACAATACGACTAAATCTGTGCCTTCTAAATGCAAATTTTGGGCTTCGTGGGCTGTCAAAACGCCGTCATCTGTATCATAGTTTTGTTCCTCGCTGCGGTAATAATTGGACACACCCGACAACAAAATACCTGAATTGAGCATGGGATTGTCGCCATTTAAACCTTGTATAAAGAAACCATGCGTAGCTATGTGTAAGATACTTGGGCGGTGTAAGTTCTTGATTTTGTGTTCAGTAGCTTTTTCCAAAATATATTTTTCTGTATGCAAAGCCCTACTTTGCAACAAACTATCTATTTGTCTTACTTCGGTTTCTGTGCCTATCAAATCCGAAATTTTGCTGTTTCGCAAATCCCGAATATCTCGCAATGCGTAGCTGGGTTCTGCCTGTTTTTCCAATGCTATATTTACTAAATAGCTAATACTGTCCATGTCGTAAGCAGGACGACCAAACAACATAGCCTTAAAATTTTGCCGATTCAAACCGCCTATATTTTCGCTGTTTTTATTGCTTTCCCCGTCTTTTTGAGTAGAGTTCAACGCCACTATTTCTTTGGTATTGGTCAGTTGTTGAATATCTATTTCATCAAAAAGGTATTCTTGGCTTTCTGGATTACGTAAAATGTTGAGGTTGATTTGGTTGTAAATACCATCAGGCGAAAAATATACTTTTTGGATACCCTTCAAATATTTTTTGAGAGGTAGCCAATAATTTTGGTAGCTATGTTTGTCTGTTACATTGAACTGCACAGAGTTGCGGTATCTCTTAAAAAAGCTACCTTCCATGTTATTACCGTCTTTCAACAAGACCAATTCAGGCTGTTTTGAGTCTTTTTTCACTATCAATGCTGCGTAGTACACTGTATCTGTTTGTCCGTAAATAGCATAACGAGGATAGCCCACTGCTGAAGAATCAACAATGTTTTTTTGTACGCCCAATTTATTGAGGCGGAAAATCTCTATAGCAGCTTCTTTTTTGTTCAATTTCCGTTGAATATCTCGCCATGTTGTCGTTTTCGTGTCCGAAATTTTAACAAATTCTTCTGAACGTAAAGACAAGGCTTTTTCCATGTCATTGCTTATTTCTAACAAAGAATCTAAGTTGATACGTGCTTTTTGCAGTTCCTCTTTGGGCATTTGTTGGTACTTGACAAGGCTTAGTTTGAAAGACGACCAATTTTCATATTCCCGAATCAATGTAGAATCTTTACTTTCAAAAATCCTATTTTTCATTTTTTGGGACGCATTCAACAAAATCCCTTTCGAGAACAGTTGTAAATCATAGAGTTGGTCGTTGGAAGTCTGGGGCTTGCCTTTTTCGTATTCGTCTATCACGTAGGCGTTGAAATCCTCAAAAGATTTTTTCAATCTTTCATCATACAACTTCGCCTTTTCACTTTCACTCAACATCGGGAATAGTTGGGTAATTTGTGTAATAGCACTGTTCTTATTTTCCAAAAACAGTTGGGTTGCCTTTTCGGTTTGTCTGCTTTCCCAATACAAAAGTGCCAAACATTGCCGATTAAAAATGGTGTTCAAGCCTGTTTTTCCTTGCCATTTTTCGGTCAGTTCTCCCGCAGCCAATAGATTTTGTTCGGCTTCGGCATACCTTTTTTGGGCAGTATAAATCAAGCCCTTGTTGTTGTAATCCCAAAACAAATCACTATTGGGGTTTTTCTTGAATACCACAAAACTTTGGTTTACCAAAGAGTCGGCAAGGGCGTATTTTCCTAAATCTCTATATAATTCTGCCAAATGAGCCACTGCAAGAGCATAATCGGGGTGGTCTTTCCCTACTTGTTTTTCATAAATTTGCAAAGCTTCTGTGTAGAGTTTTTCGGCAGTAGCATAGTCTTTTAGGTATTGGTAAATTACCCCCAAATCTCCTAAACGTAAAGCGTAGTCTTTGCTATTTTCTCCTCCTAATTCTTTCTGAAGAGCTAAGGCATTTTTATAGACTTGTTCAGCTTTGACATAATTACCCATGTTTTTATATAAAATGCCCAAATTTCTTAAAGATGAAATATAGTCTTTATGTTTTTCTCCTAAAACTTCTTTTTTTGTGTTTAGTGCTATTTTTAAGTTTTTTTCTGCTGATTTATAATTGCCCATTGTTTGTTGTAAAATTGCTAAATTACCCAAAGAATAAATATAAGAGAGATGTTTTACCCCTAAAGTTTCTTTGCGAATACGAACTGTTTCATTGTAATACCTTTCTGCTGCTGCATAATTACCCATATTAGTATATAAAACACCTAAATTATTTAGGATAACCAAGTAATTATTATCTCCCACTCCTAAAACATCTTTACGAATTTGTAAAGCCTCCTTGTAGTAGCTTTCAGCTAATAAATATTGATTAGTGGTAAAATATAAATTAGCTAAAGCCTGTAGAGCTTGGGCATAATCTGCGTGTTTTGTGCCAAATATTTCTTTGCGTATTACTAAGGCTTCTTGCAAATATTTCTCACTTTTTACAGCATCATTGCCCTTATTAATTGGTAAATAAAAAATACCAACATTTAACAAGGCTTGTGTATATAAAATTGTCTTTTCTCCTTTTTGACGGCATAATTCTATATTTTCTGCTAAGATTTGGGCTGCTTTTTCTTTTTCTCCAATCAAACTGATATTTTTGCCCCAACCATTGCGAGTCAATAAATATTCTTCACTCTGTTTCCCAAATTCTTTCTCTGCTAAAGATAAAGTTTGTTCATATTGCAAAACTGCTTCTTTAAATAAACGTCTTTGTGCCAAAGAATCTGCCTTTTGATAATTAAGTTTCCAGTTTTGAGCAAAGCTTAGCATTGTCAAAAACAATAAATAGAAAAGAAATATTATTTTTTTCATTACTTTAAAAGTAAAGAGTGAATAGAAAACCCTTGATAGGACAGCAAAATAATTTACAAAAAAGAGTAAAGATGTTATTCTTTTGCAAGATAACATCTTTACTCTTTTTTAGGCATTTTAATTTATAAAAGGAATATCTTGATAAACCACTACACATCGGTTTCTATATCTCCAAGTTGCCCTTCATGTGGGTCGCCATAATAAAACACAATACTGCGTCTATTCAAATTATAAACAGTTCTACCATTGGTAGATTCATTGACATAGCCATCTTCCTCCAAAATTTTTGCGGAGATATACACCTCTTTTTTATCAACAAATTCTTTGCTTTCACCCGCAGCAAGAGCAGCGAGGCGAGTTCCACCTATCATACTATCCCACACCTCTAAGGTTTGCGTAGCTTCTATGTGGCTGTGGGCAGTAACCCTAAACGGGTGTCCAGTGCTGTTTATCACTAAGGTACGTGGAGCTTCTAAGTACCACACTTGATTACCTATTTTGTTTTTCTCCCAGTAGTCGCCTTTCCATTTATAGTTCTGAATCGGCGTATTTTCCTCAAAAGACCAGCCTTTTAAGTCCATCACTAACTTAGAGGAAGTATGCACCGCCAATTTAGCTGCACGAGGTGCACCCAAAGAATCATCTTCCCAGTTAGGTACGATTTGGTAGTCCCAAACAATTTTTTGAGGGTCTTTGTCAAAATCATAACCATCAATATTCGGAATATTTACCAAAAATAAACTCTCCTTCTCCTTACCTGTACTAGCAATATAGTCATTTGTGCCATAGTGCTTAAAGATAAATAGCCCTTTGGGGTTGCGAATTTCTATGTGTTCGTGGTCTTCCAAAATGCTTACTTCCCAAAGTTGGTCTTTGAGTGCATCACTTGGCTCACCAGCTACATTATTTACAATTTCCTTAGCTACAATTTTGCCGTTTAACGTACCAAAAGTAACGGGACGAGATTTTTTGCTTTTGTCGCCTTTTGGTGGCATTTCCAAAGCTCTTATGTACACGGTTTGTGTGTGTGAAGGTGTCATTTAGTTATAGTTGTTAAGGTAAATGATGCTAAACATAAGGACTTTTTTTGAATTTCCAAATTTTTAGCTGCAATTTGCATACTCACTTAAAAATATAATAATTACTTTTCTAAAAAAATCATACTTAAACCTTACTCCAATTAGAAAGTACTATTTTGCACCAAAAAAACTTTTGCAATGACCACTTTTTACTCCCAAGACTTATCGTGGATACACGATACCTACTTTTCTTCCATTGCCGAAAATGCTGCACTTGCTATTCTAGAAAAGCTACATCACTTAACCACACAACCCCACCAAGTAATAGATTTGGGTTGTGGTAGTGGCACTTTAGCTGCTATACTCTCCCAAAAAGGCTTACAGGTTACAGGCATAGATGTTTCGGAAGATATGCTCAACATAGCCCGAAAAAATGCACCCTTAGCTCACTTTGTCAAGGCTTCTTTATTTGATGTAGCACTTACCCCTGCCGATATAATTACAGCTATTGGCGAGCCTATTAACTACTTGAACAAGGCTGCAGCTAACGAAACGGCTGTTTTTGAACTATTTAGTAAAATCTATGAGGCTTTACCCCCGAAAGGTTTATTTGTTTTTGATGCCCTGACCACACAAATAGACACACAAACAGTGAGTAGGATTATAGAAAAAGAAGGAATGACTTTGTTCTTACAACTATCTGTAACCATAGACCAAAATATTTTGGAAAGGAAGATGCTATTTTTTACTAAAAATGAAGCTGGCTATTATACAAAATCCGCAGAAACCCACTACCAACTTTTATTTGACGAAACCCAACTGATAGAACAAATCAGGCAAATAGGTTTTCGGGTTAGCACTACCAAACACTACCACACATTGGCTCTTAGGCAAGGGCATATTGCTTTTTTTTGTGAGAAATAAAGGCTATTGCAAGTAATTTATTTTTCAATATTATAGATTTTATTTTGTCTTATTACTGAGTTCGATACTATGTAATTCATCATCACCCATAATAATAGAATAGGTGTAACATTTGCCTAGAACACCATTTTTGAAAAATAGTAAAACTTTTTTAATAAAGATACAGTACGTACATAGTGTACGAACTCAATGTTTTTGTTTGCATACAATCATTTTACTACTTTACAAAAATACCCAATGAGCTTACCATCAATTATTTTCAATGTATCTGGCGAAAAAATAGCCTCTTTGCACATTACAGACACTTCTTTTCAGTTTTCAAGTGCTTCTTTCAAAGACACATCAGCTTTTGAGGAAGCATGGCAAAAAACTTTGACCTTAAATACTAAAACAGAAGTAAAGTTTGACAAAATCACAAGCATTACCAAAGAAGACAATGACAACGAAATTTGTATCAATTACAAAAATTCCTTGGGGTTACCCAGTAGTTGTAACTTTTCATTTGACAATGAGGCAGATACAATAATATTTTTTGACTTTCTAACCACACATTTACAACTCAACCAGACAGAAGAAAAATTATCTCCCTTCAAGGCTATCACTTCTCATCTATTTTGGTTAGCTTTTATCGTAGGGGCAACGGCTTTTGCCTACTATATGGCTCTGGAAATGGCAAATGGCGAAGTTAGTGAAGGAGGCAGAGGCAAAGTAAGGGCTTTTAAAGCCTTAATAGAGGTTTTAGGTGAAAAAGGCGTATTGGCTGTAGGTGGTATAGTAGTCGTAATCATGGGTTATTTTATTTGGAAAAGAGTGGAAAAACCGCCTGTATTAATTAAGTTTCAATAGTTTTGGCTTGACACAAATTAGCATACAACTAAAATAGTGTATATTCGTCTTTATCCGAAAGAGTTGGTAATCAACTCATTCCAAAAAGACGAATATAGACCTTATTTATGTACCATTTATCACCCCAAAAACTACTCAACGCAGCCAAAGTAGTAAGCAGCTACTACTATGCCCGCCAAACCAAAAAAGCAACGCATTGGGGTTTGCCTATTGCACTGTCCATAGAACCTACTACGGCTTGTAACCTGCGTTGCCCCGAATGCCCCAGTGGTTTGCGGTCTTTTACACGCCCTACGGGTATGCTGCCCGAAGAATTGTTTTACAAAGTCATAGACGAGTTGCACCCAACTTTGAGCTACCTCACGTTTTATTTTCAGGGTGAACCCTACTTGCACCCAAAATTTACCGACTTAGTAAAATATGCCCATCAAAAAAAGGTTTACACCGCCACTTCTACCAATGCCCATTTTTTGACACCCAACAACGCACAAAAAACCATAGAGTCAGGTTTAGACAAGTTGATTATTTCCTTAGACGGCACAAGCCAAGACACCTACCAACAGTACAGAATAGGCGGAAAGTTGGAAAAAGTGATAGAAGGCACGAAAAACATATTGCATTGGCGAAAAAAACTCAAAGCTACAACGCCCAAAGTCGTTTTTCAGTTTTTGGTAGTGAAACCCAACGAACACCAAATTCCCGAAGTCTATGCCTTAGCCCAATCTTTAGGCGTAGATGGTGTGCAACTAAAAACTGCACAAATCTATGATTATGAACAGGGTTCGCCGTTGATACCGACCATAGACAAATATTCGAGGTATGCCCAGCAAAGTGATGGTACGTACAAAATAAAAAATGCGTTGGACAATAGTTGTTGGCGAATGTGGCAGTCTTGTGTTATCACTTGGGACGGAAAAGTAGTGCCTTGTTGTTTCGATAAAGATGCCCACTATGTTTTGGGGGATTTGCAACAACAAACTTTCAAAGAAATTTGGCAAGGGGCTGCTTATCAGGAATTTAGACAACAACTCTTAGTGTCGAGGTCGCAAATAGAAATGTGTAAAAACTGTACCGAAGGTATGCAGGTGCTTGAAAAGTAAACGATAATAAACAAGCTAAGGGTTTTAGAAACCCTTAGCTTGTAAAGAATTAATTATTACCCTAACAACTTGATTTTCTTCAAGTTATAGTTAGTTAATTTGTTGCCCAATGCCTTCCAGCCTTTCACTTCTACCAACATATCAAGGTCATAAGTAGCTACCGAAATGGCTTTGCCTACGGTAAATTGCACTTCTACTTGTGGGTTTTTATTAGTAGTTGCCAAAAACAGTTTAGAGTTTGGCGAATCAGAAATAAAATTAAATTTTTTGCCTACAGTCGTAGTTTCTACTTTAAATCTCTTGACAAAGTACAACTGTTGGTCGCCTATATAATGTACTGCTGAAATGATGTCATCAGGATTAAATTTTGTAATCCAAGCCACCTCATCAGGTTGGTAACGGTTCGTTAATTCGTAAGAAGTCAATTCATAGTTACCGTCTTTGGTAATAACCAAAATCTTGTCGTCCCCTGTAAAAGTACCCAAGAGTTTACCTTTTTTCTCTTTGTTCAACTTGCCAATGGTTTCGTCATAGTACAATTCTTGTCCACCCAAAGTCGACACCCCTGTTACTTTCAATTTGATTTGTTTAATAGGGTATTTTGTCAAAATATTGCCTTGTGAACTGCGTCCTTTGATGTCTAATTCGGCAAAGTTGAAGTCAAAAATCTTGTTTTTGGCAGCACTACCTGCGGTTAGTTGTACTGTAATAATCTCTGCTTCGCCATTGGGGTTCGCCGTAAAGTACAATAATTTTGAGCCTTTTGTGCCTTTTGTCAAGTCATAATCTCTTTCACGAGTTACGCCACCCATCTGAAATCTCTTGACGTAAGACGTACCTGTTTCGCCGTCTAAATACGCCAAATTATAGACTTTTCTCTCATCATCTTTGTAAAAAATTTCGGCATGAATAAGGTCTTTTCCTACAAAAATTTTATCGGCTATCTTCACCACCTTGCATTTACCATCTTGGAAAAACACAATTACATCATCTATATCCGAACATTCCGCCACCATTTCCACACTTTCATCTTTTTTCAAACCATACCCCACAAAACCATTTTTCTTGTCCACATACAGTTTTTGGTTATTTGCCACTACTTTGGTAGCTACAATCGTATCAAAAGTGCGGATTTCAGTTTTCCGTTCTCTGCCTTTGCCGTATTTGGTCAATAAGTTTTTGTAATAGTTAATCGTGTAGTCTGTCAAATTTGCCAAATTGTGTTCTACTTCGGCTTTTTCTTTTTCGTAACCTTTTAGCTGCTCGTCTGCTTGGAAAGTGTCGTACTTAGAAATCCGTTTGATTTTAATTTCGGTCAATTTTACCAAATCTTCCTGCGTAATTTCTCTGTAAAACTGCGGTTTATACGGTGTCAAACCTTTGTCTATTCGTTGCAAAACTTCGTCCCAAGTCGTGGCTTCTTCTATATCACGATAAATTCTGTTTTCAATAAATATTTTTTCCAAAGAAGAAAATAATATTTTCTCTTTCAATTCGTGTAAACGAATTTCCAGTTCTTGACGCAACAAATCTTGTGTTTGCAAAGTATTTACCCGCAAAATTTCATTGACAGGCAAGAAATGAGGTTTGTCATTCACAATCACACAGGCATTGGGCGAAATAGACACTTCGCAGTCTGTAAAGGCGTACAAGGCTGCAATCGTAACATCTGGCGAAGTACCTGCTGCCAACTGCACCTGAATTTCTACGTCTTTGGCGGTGTTGTCTATTACTTTTTTAATCTTAATTTTTCCTGCATCATTGGCTTTCACAATACTTTCCATCAAAGAACTCGTAGTTGTTGTAAAAGGTATTTCCTTGATAACCAATGTTTTATTGTCAAATTCTTCAATTTTTGCACGTACCCTCACTTTGCTGCCCTTGCTGCCTTGCTTGTAATCACTCACGTCAATCATGCCACCCGTCAAGAAGTCAGGGAAAATTTCTACCGTTTTTCCTTTCAAAATTTCTATGGCTGCCTTTATCAATTCGCCAAAATTATGGGGCAATACTTTGGTCGATAAACCTACCGCAATACCCTCTACGCCCTGTGCCAACAACAAAGGAAACTTTACGGGTAGGGCTATAGGCTCACGTTTACGCCCATCATAAGACAGTTGCCAGTCTGTAGTTTGTGGATTAAACAAAATTTCTTGGGCAAATTTCGACAGCCTTGCCTCTATATAACGGGCTGCTGCTGCTCCGTCCCCTGTGCGTACATCTCCCCAGTTGCCTTGTGTGTCTATGAGCAAATCTTTTTGCCCCAAATTCACAATAGCCTCCGAAATAGACGCATCACCATGTGGGTGGTACTGCATTGTTTGCCCAATAATATTCGCCACTTTGTTGTAACGTCCATCTTCCATTTCATACATGGCGTGCATGATACGGCGTTGTACGGGCTTCAGTCCGTCATAAATATCGGGTACGGCTCTTTCCAAGATAACATACGAGGCGTAGTCCAAAAACCAGTTTTCGTATTTGTCCGATACAGGGGATATATCAAACGTAGTAGTGTCTTTCATCGTGTTTTGTGTCTTTGGCACAAAGGTAAATGTTTTTCGGGGGAAATTAAAATATTTAATAATTGAATTTTAGATTAAAAAATAGCATACGCCATTGTTGCATTTTTTCTATTTTTCCGTATTAGTTGAAATACACCTTTTTATGCAATTCTCAACACAAGTTTCTCCTCCACAACAACAATCTGCTGCAAATATGCAAGATAACACTGTTTTATTAATTCAGTTAATTGCTTATACAACTATTGGAATATACTTTTTAGTTAAGAAAACTATTCAATTCATTAAGAAAAAGCCTAATAAATGGCTTTTTTGGGCAAATCTATTGATTATTTCAGGGATTTTCTTGTCAGTTGCAGGTGTTTTTTGGTGGGCAAGTTTTTTAGGGGCAGCTTTTTTCGGCAATTTCAATTATGCTTATGTAACATATAGTTGTATCAGTATTTTAGCAGCAATAATACTATTCATCAAAGGTTCTCAATTACATAGAAAAGGTAAGGTAACAGAAAGTAATCAATAAAAGAAAAAATGTACTCCTTTTGAGAGTACATTTTTTCTTATTCAAGAGAAGGACTATTTTTCTTCGTCTTCTTCGTATTTCTTAGGTACTACTACCTCGTCCACTACTTCTCTTTTCTCATTTTCTTCGTCTTTCAATTTGCTTTCGTCTTTTTCACGTTTTCTTTCTTGCAAAGCATCTTCGATAGCCTTACCAATGATTTGCGTAATTAAAGAGATAGATTTGAAAGCATCATCGTTTGCAGGAATAGGGAAATCTACTTGCGTAGGGTCAGAGTTTGTATCTACCAATGCAAACACAGGAATATTAAGGCGTTGTGCCTCTTTAATCGCAATGTGTTCACGTTTAATATCTACTACAAACAAAGCAGCAGGTAATTTAGCTTGGTCAGCAATACCACCTAATACTTTTTCCAATTTCTCTTTTTCTCTTTCACGCATCAATCTTTCTTTCTTTGCTAATGAATTGAAAATAGACTCGTCTTTAGTCATTTTTTCAATAGATTGCAATTTTTTCAAAGATTTGCGGATAGTAACGAAGTTAGTAAGCATACCGCCCAACCATCTTTCAGTTACATAAGGCATTTTCAATCTTTTTGCTTCTTCTGCTACTACTTCTTTGGCTTGTTTTTTCGTAGCAACGAACATTACTTTACGACCAGAACGTACAATTTTCTTGATAGCATCAGTTGCTGCTTCCAAAGAGGCTTGCGTTTTGTTAAGGTCAATGATGTGGATACCATTTTTCTCCATGAAAATGTATGGAGCCATTTTTGGATTCCACTTGCGGGTAAGGTGTCCAAAGTGTACCCCCGCATCTAATAATTGTTTATATTCAACTACAGGCATAGTTTCGAGTCAAAATTACTGTTCTGTAAAATGATGATAAGATAAATTTTTGAAAGGGTGCAATAATAAATGAAATAAATTCCAAAGCCGTTGCACCCCAACGATTAACGTTTGCTGAATTGGAAACGTCTGCGGGCTTTTCTTCTGCCGTATTTCTTTCTTTCCACCATACGTGGGTCTCTTGTTAAGAAACCTTCTGGCTTTAATAATTTACGGTTGTCTGGGTTCATTTCGCACAAAGCACGAGCAATACCTAAACGGATTGCCTCTGCCTGACCACTGATACCACCGCCAGATACGTTTACTTTTACGTCATACGCACTGTCTTTGATAGTCGCAAATGGTTGGTTTACTTTAATACGAGAGATTTCTGAAGGGAAATATACCGCTAATTCTTTATCATTTACAGTAATTTTGCCTGTACCTGGCTTCAAATATACTCTTGCTACAGATGTCTTACGTCTGCCTATAGTGTGATAATATCCGTGTGTTTGCATGATTACGACAATTTAATAGTTTTAGGGTTTTGTGCTGCATGAGGATGTTCAGAACCTGCATATACATACAAGTGAGTGAACATACGACGACCCAAACGATTTTTTGGTAACATTAAACGTACTGCACGTTCTAGCAAACGAGTTGGGTGTTTCGCCAACAACTGTTTGGGAGTGGTAACACGCTGACCACCCGGATTACCTGTATAGGAGATGATTTCTTTGTCTGTCATCTTGTTGCCTGTCAAACGAACTTTGTCGGCATTGATGACAATTACAAAATCTCCACAGTCCGTATGAGGAGTATAGCTTGTCTTGTGCTTACCTCTCAAAAGTCGGGCTATTTGCGTAGCAACTCGCCCCAAGACTGCAGACTGGGCATCTACAACCACCCACTCTTTGTTGACCTTTTCTTTAGCCAACGAGATTGTCTTGTAACTTAAAGTATCCATTAATAAAAATAATTAAATGATTTTTGAAATAGGGTGCAAAGATACTACTTGCTTTGGGCTTTCCAAACATATTGGTAATTATATTGAAGTTTTTATACTTAATTTTGAGGTAGTTCAGAAAATCCACTTTTTAGTAATCTATTATTATGGTAAAAAAGAAGTTAGATAGCCATGAAACATGGTTAGTTATACTGAATATTTGCTACTTCTAATTTGAGCCAAGTCCAATTCCCTTTTTCAAGTTTCCAAGTAGATGTCATTTTTGCAGGAACTTTTATCCCGCCAAAAGTCTTATAGTCCAAAATATTCATTTCCCATTCATATCTTTTGGCTGTAGCTTCATTACCCTTGTACCGCAAAGCCAAAAACTTTACTACATCACCATTTTCATTAAAATAAAACACTCCACTACCAGAAGTCCCTTTATAGTGCATCATAGCTCTGACTGTATGCTCGTCTATTTGCTCCCAAGTAATGTATGGGCTTAACGCCAAAGAAGGAAACCAAACCATTTCGCCTAAGTACCTTTGCAATGTGCCTTCGTTGAGCTTTTCACCACGTTCATTGACTATATTGACTAAAGAGTTCACTTTTATCAACATTTCTCCTTTGCCTTCTTCAAATTTATCTCGACCTTGAAAACCAAGCAAGCTATTCATGCTTACATCTACTACCCATATAAAAGCAGGTTTTTCAATAGTTGTGTATTGGGTTGCAGTAGCTTTTAGCCAATTTGCTTGTTCAGGCTGCATTTGAAGTTCTGCAATTTGGGTAACTTTTGCAGAACCAATAAAAGGTTTACCTACCGCCCCCGAATGACGCAGCCATTTTTTTATAGGTGTTGGCAGTGGGTTTATATCACTTTCACTAAGAATTTTATGCGTTGGACTTCCGTTTTGATGAAGCAAACGAGTAGTTTCTTGCTCAACAAGTTGTTGAAAATTGTGAACACCCCAAGCACAAATGCTAACGATTAAAATGATAAGGTTGGGAACTGTTCCAAATTTGGCATCTTTCCAAAACAATATGACAAGTAGTTGAGAAACCGCCACAGCTACCAAGCCAAGCAGCCACGCATATTTAGTATGTAGCATATACAAAACACCATAAGCCAATAAAAAAATTGTGGCAGTTAGCCAAACCAAGCCCATTGGCTTAGAAATAGGCAATGTAAGTTCTTTTATTTCTTTGATACCCATGCCTTTTACAAATCCAAGTAAATGGATAAGTCCATGTAGCAAAACAATTATCAACAATACAATTCTCATAAAACAAGTAGCTAATAATTGATGTGAGTTGCGTAGTGCCTGCTGGAGTATGGGCTTTAGCCCACACCTAGCTCTGTTATAGCTTAAAAATATACCTTTTCATGGCTAAATGTGTGGACTAAAGCCCACACTCCAGAACTACGCAACTTACGTTAAGTAATAGGAAACAATAAAATGTAGTTTACAATTTTAGATAACTATTTGTAAATGAACCACAAGTTCACTAAGAAAATAATGAAGATTTATTTCTTCTTGTTACTTATTAAGCCTGCAACCTCAATAGTAAAGTACATTTACGATAATTCACGTTAATTACTCATCAACAACATTGGTTAATTTATGTAGCATTTTGACTGGATAAGACTGGAAAGTTTGTTTTTCTGCATTACAAATTAGTTGTACTGCATTTTTGCCAGAAAGAGCCGCAGATGGCAAACCTCCTCCTATTTCCACCCATTGCCCAATCATGTAGAAGCCATGTAGTTTTGGCAATACTTTGGGTACTTGCATACGAAAAGATGCGGGAGTTGGTAACCAACCCTCATAGCTACCTCTATGATTGCCAGTAAAGTTGTAATAAGTTACAGGGGTAGCCACATTATAGACTTCTACTTTTCTCCGAATCATAGGGAAACGATGCTCCAAATTATGAATTACCGCAGACACTACTGTATCTTTGGCAGCATTATACAGGTCTTTGTCGGCGTACAAGCCCTTCCAATAATCAAAATCAGAGTCTATGAGAGTAGTTACCAACGTTTTGCCTGTTGGGGCTAAAGTCTTATCAAAGTTGTAGATTTGGCAAGTAAGACGGCGAACTTCGTGCTTATCATCTACTTTAAATGGATATTCTAATGGAAAACTCAGCCCATTTGCTGAGTGTGCAATATGGTGAAAGTCGTAATCTATGCCCAAAGACACCATGACTACAGGCGGAAATAGTTTGAGTTTATTGTATTTTTCTTTTAAATCTGTTGGAATAAAATGCTTGTCCAGCATCTTATAAATGGTGGAATAACCGTCTGCTGCCGAAATTACATAGTCACCAACGTGCTTTTCTCCATTTTCTAATTCTATGCCATAGACCCAATCTTCTATGGTCAATACTTTTTTTACTTTGGCGTTGTAGTGAATTTTCCCGCCTAGAGCCAAATATTGTTTTTCTATATTTTCTATAAAGGCAGAAGAACCACCTAAAGGGTAGCCCGCAGTTCGTTTGTGCATCCACGCCAAAGTAAAGACTACTGCCAACATAGACATTTCAGGATGCCAAAAATTTAGTAAAGTTTCTTTGAGTAAAGGGTCAGAAAACCTATTTGCAAATTCCTTGATACTAATATTTCCCCATTTAAGAATATTTCTCATCAATGGGAATTTTGTAAAAAATAATTTAATGCCATCTACAATCCCCATTAATTCTTCGGGTTTGTCTGTAGGCAAATCGTATTTTATCATGGTTCGTATAGCCGTAGTCAATTCCTTAATGACTTCATGGTCATAAGGGGCTATTTCTAAGAGGTAATCCTCTAATTTATTTACATCTGTATAAAGGCTTACACGCCTGCCATCGTGGGTTTCATATTGATAAAAAATGTCATGGTTAATCATCTCTTTACCTTCTAATGCCCCCAATTCTTGCCATATTTGGTGCAAACCAATTCCTTCTCCAGAGCCTACCAACCAATGTAAAGAACCATTAACGGTATAATCTCCCATTTTCCAAGACGCACATAAGCCGCCTGTTCTATTGCCCATTTCATAAATAATAGTACGAAAGCCATTCATGCGGGCATAGCAACCTGCTGCCAAACCTGCCATACCAGCTCCGATAATGATGATAGTTTTATCCATGATTGTGGTGTTTAAAGTAAGTGGTAAAAAGAGTTATTAAAACCAGCTTTCGTACTCGAAAAGGTGTATAATGGCAAAACTATTTATTTAGTAGGACAAAAAAATTGACATATAACACCTTGTAAGGTGATATATGTCATCTACATTCTTAGAACATAAAGTTGAGTATTAAATAGCTTTTAAAAAGTCTTGTAAACCATCTTCTTCCCCCAAATTTAGTTTTTTCTTGAGTCTATATTTTGCCATTTCTACTGTACGGATAGACTGCCCCAGCATATTACTTACTTCTTTGGTTGTCAAACCCATTCTTACATAGGCTGCGTGTCTAAGGTCTAACTCCGTTAGGCTATTAAAGTTGGTTTTGAGTTTTTGGGTAAAATTCGGGTGAACATTATCGAAATGAATGCGGAAAGTTTGCCAATCTTCTTCTTGTTTAATGTTTTGTTGCAGACTTTTTTGCAAATCTTTGACCAAAGAGGTGTATTTTTCGGGTAGCCCAGCTTCTTGTAATTTTTGTACGACTTCTTCTAATACCGCATTTTTTTGGGCTGCATTCATGGCTATTAAGGTCATTTCTCTTTCTTGTTGCAAAAGTTGCTGTTCTTTTAATGAAGCTGCTTCCTCCTGAACAGCTAATTTTAGTTGCAAAGCCTCACTTTTTTCATTTTCTAATTGGTATTGTAGTTCCACATTACGGCGTTTTTCTTCGGCTATTAACTCTGCTTGTTGTGCTTTGTCTTTTTCTAAAACTATGCGTTGGTGTCTAAGCCGATAAAGTCTTAAAAGGGCTAATAGAGCCACTAAAGCCAGCAATGCTGCTACAATTACCGCAATATTGATGTACTTATGAAAATCTGTTTCTTGTTGCAACAATATTTTTTCCCACTCTTTTTGCTTGAGTTGGTAGTCGTTTTGTATTTCTTGTAGCCGATTACCTTGCTGAAATTTCCGCATACTATCTTGTAATTTAAATGCCATTTCTTTGTGCATAAAGGCATCTTCCCACCTTTGCATTTGCTTAAAAATTGTAGCCTTATCACTATACATACTTGCTTGTAAAACCCAAAACTTATGCTCATCTATTTCACGAATTGTAGCTTGGTGAGCCTTGAATAAAGTTTCTATGCTGTCCATTGTTGCCAAAGCCTCATCTAATCTTTGTGTATGTGCATAAATAGTCGCCAATTCTAAACCTGCTGCACAAGCATTCGTCCAATCTTGGTAGTGTAAACTTGTTTTATAGTCTTGAATAATATAGGGTAATGCCTGAGCATACTTTTTTTGGAAAATAAAAACATCTCCTATGTTACCTTTGGCTATGGCTACCCAAATGGTATCTTTTTGGAGAATGGCTGCATCAACAGTAGCATTGAAGTAATAAATAGCAGAGTCGTATTGTTTTCTTACCCTGTAGGCAAGCCCCAAATTGTTATAGTTGTGCAATAAGTCCCTTGTACCATGTTTTTGGTTGTAGGGCAGTGTTTGATGCCAAAAACGGGTAGCAGATTCATAATTGCGTACTTTGAAGTGCAACAAAGCTATTTCTTCTTGCACAACAATTTTGGTATCTAAAGAAACAGGCAAAGAATCCGCAATTTTAAGAGCTAATAACTTGTATTCTAAGGCATTAGGATATTTGTATTGCCTCAAATAAATGTGATTACTAATTTCCAAGAGTAAATTAACAGCTTCGTTATAACACTTCTTACTTAATGCAGATTGGTAATATTTTTCATACAAAGCCAATGCTTCATCATACCTTTTTTGGGTGGCATGAGTATAAACAACACCCAACCAGCCAATCGTATTAATAGCTCCACATGGGTCTATTTGCAATTTATATCTATAGGCTTCATAGATAGCAGCCTCTATTTGTGTGATGTGATGAGTGGCATCTAAATAATGTTGTGATTTGGCTAATAGTTGATAGGCATTGGCTAAACAGTTGGGTTGGTTGGGATAATTTTTTTGAACTATAGATAAGCAGTAAGTAGCTGCTAAAGGAAGGTCTTTTTCTGGTGTCAGGCTTTTAAGGTCTTCGAAAAGTTGATTAAACAAAGAATCTTGTGAACGGTATTTTTGGATAACAGACAACTTAGCCAACTCTTTTTGTATATGTTGTTGTATATTAGGGGCTTGTGCATACCCTACAAACACCCTACAAAGTAAAAAGAGTAAAAATAAGCAATAGAAATAAAGGTGTTTCATAGCCGTATAAAGAAAGAAATCTAACCAAAAATACTACATTTTACCCTACAAAAAAACTATAGTAGTGTAGTATTTTTCTATACCACGCCTTTTTTGTCTTCTGTAAAGTTTCCCTCACTTTTGTTACACAAATTTCATACAAATAATACAGTGCTGTAATACAATTCAAATAAGCACAATACATCTCTTTGTTTATTACCTATTTTATGACAAACCTTACCACAATGAAAGTTTCAACCTTAATTCAGTTACTTTTCTGCCTTGCAGTAAGTACATTATTTACACAAGGTGCTTTGGCACAAGTAGAGAATTATAATTTCTCTCAATCTACCACTGCTTATACGGCTATTTCAGGTGGTACAAATATGACCCTACCTGTAGGAGCAACTACACCATTTAGAGATAGGGTGTTTGTAAGCACAGATGGAGCTGGCACACCACCTATTACGACTACAGGTGGCAGTCAAGGTTTTCCTATCGGTTTTAATTTTACGTATGACGGAACAGTTTATACAAATTTTGCTATTTCATCAAATGGTTTCATTACATTAGGTAGTGGTATGACCGCAAGTACAGTTTCTTCGGGTACATCTATTATGACCAACAACATTATCTCGGCTTTTGGTCGTTTAATTGGTATAGCTTGGCTTACTGTACCCACAGCAGGAGCAAGTGCTGGTAGCACTACACTTACATTAGAAAATGTAAATGGCATTGAAGTAGGTGATAGAATTTTCTTTACACAAACAAGCACAACTACTAACTATGATTTTGGTACAGTAACAGCCATTAACACCGTAGCAAAGACCATTACCTTATCAGCAGCTACTACTGTAGCCGTTACGACAGCCGATTATGTAGAGGCAGTACATGGCGATGAAATTAGCTATGCAACTACAGGTACTGCACCTAACAGAGTTTTAACGGTACAATGGAAAAACGTACGTAGAGATGGACTTATTAGTGATGTTAAAAATGAAGAAATTAATTTTCAGATTAAACTCTATGAAACAAGCAACCAAATTAGAGTCATCTATGGAAATTTCACTTTGACAGGTACAACAACAGCTTCTACACACCCCGTAGTTGGTTTACGTGGAACTTCTCTTTCTAATCTAAATATTCGTACTACAAACACAGACTGGTCTGCAACTACGGCTGGCGAGTTATTTCCTTCAACTTCTGTAGCTACAGACAGATGTACTATTTCTACTGCGGTAAAACCAGCCAATGGTTTAACGTATAGTTGGAATGTAGCCACAAGACCTTATATAGTGCTTACAGCCTTAATGCCAAGTGGTTCTCCAGATTCTCAAAATCAATTAGGTTCATTGTCAAGTGTTTGTGAAAGAAGCTATAAAGTAAATGGTGGAAATTTAACGGGTAATATTGTGATTACCGCACCAGCTAATGCTCAAATTTCTTTATCTCCTTTAACGGGTTACACCAATACGCTAACTCTTACACCTACGGCTGGTACAGTGAATACTACAGTAATTTATGTACGTGCCACAGGAACTGTAACTGCTGGTTCGGAAATTACGCATACAAGCACAAGTGCAGATACAAAATCTATGGCTCTTTCTTCGTCTGGGGCAAGTAGCGGAACAAACCCTACAATTACATTGGGTACTGTACCTAGTGTTAGCACTGTTTCCACCACATTTAGTATTCCTTATACAGCAACTACAGGCTCTCCGACAAGATATACTTTAACAACAACCTCCCCTACCCCACTTCCAAATTTTGTGGAAAGAAATACTACAAACACGTTTAATGCTGGGGCTGGTACAATTTCGGGTATTCCTTTGCCAAGTGGTTTAGTGGCTGGTACATACAACTTTGATTTGGTCGTAAGAACAAGTACCTGTCAATCTGCTGTAGTATCTTTTACACTCACTATTGTTTCGGGGGGTATTACAACTACAGGTACATTAAATACCTTCCAAACTTGTGCAGGTACAGCATCAGCAGCACAAAGCTACAATGTAAGTGGTACAGGACTTACAGCCAATCTAATTGTTACGCCACCTACAGGTTATGAAGTTTCATTATCGGCAGGTAGTGGTTATGCAAGTTCTTTGTCCTTAACACCTACGACAGGTACTGTGGCAAGCACACCTATTTTTGTACGCCTAACAAGTGGAGCTACGGGTTCTCCTGCGGGCAATATTAGCAATGCTTCTACAGGTTATACTACACAAAACGTAGCTGTAACGGGTACAGTAGGCACAGTTACTCCATCTGTAACAAGTGTATTACCTATCAGTGGTGGCATTGATACTCGTATAGAAGTACAAGGTAGTAATTTACCACTTGTAGCTAATGCTTATACAATTAATGGCGTGGCTATTCGTAGAATATGGTACTATAACACTTCAAGAGTTATTTTACAAGTAGGTGATAATACCACTACAGGTAATTTGGTGATTAATAACAACGGTTGTACCTTAAATGCAGGTACATATACATTAACGGCTTGTAGCAGTCCAACAGCAGCCTCTGCCTCTACAGGAACAGTCTTTAATGGACAAACCTCTATTAATGTAAATTGGACAAACCCAGTTAGTTACAACAGAGTAGATGTACTTTACAGATTGGTGGGTTCAGGAGCAGAGTTTACTCGTGTCAATTTGAGTAATATGGCAAGTTTACTGACCACAGGAGCAAAATCTTACCAATTAATTGGCTTAGACAATGAGCAAAATTATGAAGTCTATGTGCAAGCTCGTTGCAATGGCGTTACTTGGTCTAATTGGGTATTAGCCAATAGTAATGTAAATAGTGGTAATGCTGGTGCAGATTGTATCAAACCTAACATCACTACTTCTAATGTAACTGCCCTACAAGCAACTATTCAATGGAATGCTGTACCTAATGCGACCAACTACCAAATATTTACAGTAGAAGTAGATGGAGCTACCCCTCCAATTCCTGTTGCTGGCACTTCACAAGTAATTACAGTAACAAGCACTTCAACAACTATCAATTTCCCTAAACCAACAACTAAATATAGAATTTTGATAAGAGGCAACTGTGGAGCAAATAGCTTAGGCGAATACGGTGATAATTTTTACATCACTACAGGAGCAGCTACAGCGTGTTTACCGCCCAGCACCTTCCCTGCGGTAACGTATGCAACAGGAGCAGCTAATTTGGCAGACGCAACTATCTCTTGGAGTGGTGCTTCGGGAGCTTCGGGTTCACCGCAATACATGGTACATTTGATGTTGCCAGACGGCACAATTCACTCTCGTAGTACCAATACAACATCTATTACTTGGTCGGGCTTAAATGGCAGTCAAACGTACCAATACAGAGTACAGACTTTCTGTACCAATGGCAACTCATCTACTTTCAGTGCTTGGCAGTCATTTACTGTACCCGCAATATATGGTAACTGTGGTACAGCTATTACGGCTATAAATGTGAGTAACGTAAGGTCTTGGGGAGTAAAATTAGATTGGTTGCCTAATAATTCAGGTACAAATAACCCTGAAACAAATGGACGTAGCTATTGGGTACAATATTGGAATACAACAAGCCCAAACACAATTTACACAGTAGCAAAAGATAGTAGCAAGATACAGTTATTAACAAGTGTACATCAAGGTTTAGTAGCAGGTCAGCAGTATGGTTGTCGGGTTTGGTATTTGTGTAATGGTACTTTACAAACTTATAGTGCTACACAAAATTTCCAATTGCTTACAATAATGGCAGATAAAACTACAGATGTACAGAATTTAGCAGTAAGCACTGAGTCTGTAAATCAGTTACAAGTATATCCAAACCCTGCGAAACAGTCGGTAACTATCAACTATCAAGCATCACAAAACCACAAACAGCCGATTGAATTATTAGTTGTAGATGTGTTAGGTAGAGAAGTGCATAGAGAAACTACGCAAAACCATGCCCTACAAACTACGCTAAATGTAAGTAATTTACCTACTGGTGTATATTTAGTGAAAGTACAGGCTGGCGAACAAAGCACTACACAAAGATTAGTTGTAGAATAAGTAGTAAGCAGTCAAATTATTTAAAAATATAGGTTTTAACTTGTATATCAACAAGTTAAAGCCTATCTTAAAACAAATAAGTATCCATAAAATTGTAAAAAATAGAGTGCAATGAAGTTGTAGTTATATAATTTTATAGATATATATTTATTATTGTATCACTATATACAATAATCATTTTTTGAAAGCTACAAGTTACTAAGTACCATTCTTTTTGAGTTCACTTTAACAACCTATATCCTACCATACCTCATGAAAAAAGTCCTACTCTTACTTTCACTTTTTTGTGTAGTCCATCACATTGCTTTGGCTCAAAGCAATGTAAAAGACAGCCTCTACCGCCAACTGCAAAAACCACAAGCAGACACTACAAAAGTATTGTTATTGTTAGACATTGCAGACGTTTGCCCCAAAGACTCTATCAGTTACTACAAAGAAAAAGCATTAGCTCTTTCTCTACAAAACAACTATGACAAAGGATTAGGACGTTGCTATTTCCGTATGACATTAGGTAAAGAAGGCGAAGAAGCATTAAACGGGCTTAGAAAGGCTGTGCCATATTCCCAAAAAAGTTCTGACTGGTCTAATCTATCAGAAATATTAAATGGAATTGGTATTTACTATCGGCTCAAAGGCAACTACGATTCGGCACTGTTTTACCACCAAAAAGCATTGGACTTAGCCCTCAAATATAAAGATACAAAGAACTTAGCCCGTTGCTATACCAACAAAGGCGTAATTTACAGAACACAAGGCAATTACCAAAAAGCCATAGAAAACTACTATTTGGGGCTACAAATGGACGAAAAAGCAGGTGACCTCAAAGGTATGTCCGTCAATTACAACAACATAGGAAATATTTACTATAATCAAGGAGAATACCAAAAGGCAAAAAGCTACTACGAAAAGTCTATTACACTCAAAGAAAAAGCAAAAGATTTGAAGGGGTTAAGCCTTACCTTAGCCAATTTAGCTTCTTGTTTATACGAACTCAAACAAACGACTTTGGCTATAGAAAATGCAGAAAAAGGTTTAGCAATAGCCGAGAAAAACAAGTTTCAAAACAATATTGCCGTAGCCTCTGCCATTTTAGCCGAAATGTATATTGACGAGAAAAAAGATTTTCTGAAAAGTTTAGCCTATTTAGAAAAAGGCATGAAGGCTATTGAAGAAACAAAGTCTAATGATAAAATTAGCCAATTTCAAGGCTTGTTTGCCCATTATTACAATGCCAAAGGAGAGTTTCAGCAAGCCTACGAGTGGGCAGACAAAGGACAGACTCTTTCAGAGAAAATAGGCAATACAGAAAACGCCATGCAAGCCCACTATGAAAAAAGTATTGCTGCCGAAAAATTGGGCAAATATGATGCTGCCTATCAAAGTCATAGAAGGTATATTTTTTGGAAAGACAGCATAGAAAATGAAAAAAACCTCAAAAATGCACTCTCCAAAGAGTTTGCCTACAAAGAAGAAAAAAGCAAAATAGAACAAGAAAAGAAAGAGTTGGAACATGAACAACAACTGAAACAGCAACGTTATTTTTCATACACAATTTTGGGGGCGTTGGCATTTATGTTGGTCATTGCAGTTGTGATTTATCGCAGCCGACAAAAAGAGAAAAAGTCCAAAGAGCTATTGGCAAAACAGAATGATGAGATTCTCCAACAACAAAACGAAATTGCACACAAAAACAATGAACTGAGCCAAGTTAATGAGGAGCTATTCCAACAACAAGAAGAGTTGGTAATGCTGAATGAAAATTTAGAAATACAAAAAAGAGAAGTTGAGGAAACCTACGCTAAACTCAAAGAAACATCTGATATCTTGGGCAAAAGTATTGCCTATGCCTCTCATATTCAAGGAATTATATTGGCAGATACGAAAAGGTTGCAAGCATTTTTTACAGATTTATTCATTATCTATCGTCCCAAAGACATTGTTTCAGGAGATTTTTATTGGTTTTCACAAATCAATGACCAAGAAGCCATTTTTGCCTTAGCAGACTGCACAGGACATGGTGTACCGGGAGCTTTTATGAGTATGTTGGGCAGCACATTACTACATGAAACAGTAAATGTAAAGGGCGTAAATAATGACCCTGCTCGTATCCTCAAAAACCTCCACTCGGCACTTCGGAAAATTTTAAAGCAAGATGAATCTCGAAATACAGATGGTATGGACATTAGCCTTTGCTATTTTCAAAAGCAAGCAACAGCCACTAAAATCAGTTTTGCAGGAGCAAAAACAGTCATGTATTATGTAGAGAAGCAGCAATTTATGACTATTCAAGGAGATAGAATTTATTTAGGTGGTAAAAACCCTTCGGTAGAATTTCAGAACAAAGAAGCATTTGTAAGCCCTAACAGTATTTTCTATTTTACTTCAGATGGTTTTGGCGACCAAAACAATGCTGCAAGGCAAAAATTTGGCTCAAAAATTTTACAAGATTTACTGTTTAGTATTCACCATTTACCAATGACAGAACAAAAAAGCATTTTGGAAAGCAAATTACAAGCACACCAAGGAGCTGAAGCACAACGTGATGATATTTCAGTAATAGGTCTTTTTATCTAAGATTCTCATGCAAACTAAGTTATGGCTCATACTCTTTTTCATTTGTACTATACAAATGACCATAGCCCAAAATAAACGAATTTTGGATAGTTTGTGCATAGCTTTTCAAAAAACTAATAATGACTCTTTGAAAGTTACATTATTGATTAGTATTGCCCAGCAGTATAGAAATACTAAGCCCGATACTTTACTACCTTTAGTACATAAAGCATTGGCTATCAGCGAAAAAGCTAATAATAAAAAAATACAAAGTTTATCTTTGCACTTCTTAGGCTTGTTCAATGCCAATGCAGGTAATTATGATAAAGCTATATCTTATTACCAACAAGCTATTAAATTGAGGGAGGAAACAAATGAAAAAATGGCGTTGGCTGCCAGCCTCAACAATTTGGCGAATGTCTATCTTACTCAAAAAAGATATGATTTGGCGATGCGTTACAACCAACAGTCTTTGGAAATTAAAGAAAGTATTAAAGACAAAGTAGGTATTGGTTATAGTTTATTGAATATTGGTGGACTTTATAAAATTAATGCAAACTATGACCAAGCCTTAGTGTATTTTCAAAATGCCTTAGTGGTGAATGAAGAAACCAAAAATAGGCTCAATGTTTCCTATTGTTACAACAACATCGGTGATATTTATTTACTAAAAAAAGACTACCTAACAGCTCAGGACTACTACCAAAAATCTTTGCATATAAAAGAAGAACTCAAAGACAAATGGGGAGCAACTTACTCGTTAATAGGCTTGGCAAAAGTCTATCAGCAACAAAATAACTACGAAAATGCCATAAAATATGCTGAAAAGTCTTTGGAAATAGCCCAAAACATTAAAGCACCCATAGAAACTAAAGATGCAATGTGGCTACTCTACGAACTCAACAAGCAACAAGGCAATACAGCTAATGCCCTCAATTACTTCGAGTTATACAAAAGTATCAATGATAGTTTATTTAATATTGAAAAGTCAAAATCTATAGCTCAACTCACTGCAAACATAGAATTAGAAAGAAAGCAAAAAGAAATGGCATTGTTAGCTAAGGATAACGAATTGGCTAAAATAGAAACTGAGAAAGCAAAAATAGCCACTGAGAAGAAAAACAGAGAGTTAGAAATTATGAAAAAACAAGCTGAAGCTGAACACCTTATAGCCTTAGCCCAAGCCGAAAAAGATAAACGTAAAGCCGATAGTTTGTATGCAGCAGCCCAAAAAGCTCAGTTAGAGGCAGATTTTTTGCGGGCAAAAGAAGAAAAATTGAAGTTAGAGCAAGAAAAACAAATAGCAGAACAAACGCAAATTCGCAATACATTTTTGGGAGTAACTACAACCTTTCTTATTATTATAGTTTTCATCATTATTGGGTATTATCAAAAGCAAAAAGCTAATCACTTATTAGCTCGCCAAAATAATGAAATTAAACGCCAACAACTTGAAATTGCAGATAAAAACAATGAACTGAGCCAAGCCAATGAAGAATTGCACCAACAACAAGAAAAACTCCTTATCTTAAATACAAATCTTGAATCTCAAAAACAAGAAGTAGAATTTACCTACCAACAACTCAAAGTTACGTCTGATATGCTCAAACAAAGTATCAACTATGCCTCTCATATTCAGGAGATTATTTTGGCAGATACTATTAAACTTCAGGCATTTTTTACTGACTTATTCATTATCTACCGTCCCAAAGATGTAGTTTCTGGAGATTTTTATTGGTTTGCTCAAACTACCGAACAGACAGCCATTTTTGCTTTAGCAGACTGTACAGGACATGGCGTACCGGGAGCTTTTATGAGTATGTTGGGTAGTACCCTATTGCACGAAACAGTAAATATAAAAGGCGTAATAGACGACCCCGCAAGAATTTTGCGTAATCTGCGTGGAGCTTTGCGAAAAATTTTGAAACAAGCCGAAGACCGTAATACAGACGGAATGGACATTGGCATCTGTTATTTTGAAAAACAAGTCACTCAAACTAAAATCATTTTTGCAGGAGCAAAAACAGCATTATATTATGTAGAAAAAGGTAATTTAGTTATCATTAATGGGGATAGAATTTATTTGAGTGGTAAAAACCCTTCAATAGAATTTCAGAATAAAGAAGCCGAAGTAAGTCCTAATAGTGTGTTTTATTTTGCTACTGACGGCTTTGCAGACCAAAACAATGCAGCAAGAGTCCGTTTTGGAGTGAAAACATTGCAAGCAAAACTATTGACTATCAGTCATTTACCCTTAGCTGCACAACAACAGGCATTAGAAACAGCCTTAGACCAACATCAAGGGGCAGAAGCACAACGTGATGATATTTCTTTGGTGTGTTTACAAGTATAAATACACCTTATTGAATAACTGATGTATATAATTTTGATGTAAGAGAGTTTATAGATAATTCCAAAGAACCCTCTCCAAAAGAATAGGGCAGGGTGAAGTTATAAGAAAAAATTATTCATAAACTCTAATCATGCTATTTTGTGGACAACAAAAAACCCTTCTTGCCAAGCAGAGAAGGGTTAGGAGGATACTTACAAAATTTTATTCAAAAACCACATCACAAAGAGGTAACATACGTTGGTATTTTTTCCATTCTTTTTTAGGAATAGGGTTTTCTGCCAACTCTAACCAAGTCAATTTTTTCAAATCTTTTATACTTTCAGGTAGTGCTGTTAGTTTATTTTTATCTAATAGTAATTCATTTAAGTTTTTGAGTAAACTAATGGTAGCTGGCAACTCACTAATTTGGTTCATAGAAATATCCAATCTTTGTAAGTTGGTCAATAAACCTATTTCTTTGGGTAGTTCGGCTATTTGATTATAACTAATGTTGAGTTCTTGTAAATTGCGGAGTTGGAAAACCTCTGGCGGAATTTTTGTAAGTTGCCTGCGGCTGAGATTCAATTTATAAACTTTTTTAGGATTTTTCATGGCATCTTCTATAGTCAAAAACAACGGCTCATTCTCTAAGGCTGCGGAGTCCAACAACTTTCCTTGTGCGTGTACGCCTATCAATACAACAAAATAAAGGAAGATGAAATAAATGCTTGCTTTCATATTTTTGAGATTTTAAGGAGTTATTGTCATGTTTACTACCTCTTAATAATGTTTTAACGTGAAAAGTGTAGATATTACAATAACCTTTAGCAGTCTTTATGAAAAAATCATTCCAATTCTTAAAAATTCGACAAATAAATACTTTTTGGCTTGCTATTTGAAATAACAACCTTAATAGCTTTAACTTTATGTTTTATGAATACATATTTTTTCAACAAAAATAATTTGAATACGCTACTTTGTACTTTTTTGCTTGTTACAGGTTTGGCTGCTTGTGATAAACCAAAAGAAAGTGAAACTACCACACAAGACACTGTAAAAGTAGATAATGGTAATACCAACACAGGTACGGGCAATGGCGTAGGCACGGCAGATACTGCACAAACTAAACCAAACGTAGATACTGTAAAAGCAGAACCTGTAAATACACCACCACCTACGGAAAACACAACAGGCGTTAAAAAAACTAATAATAATACAGCTAATAACGGTGGGACAAAGGTAGAAGGAGGTGAGAAACCCAAAGATAAGCCAAAAGACAAACCAAAAGAAAAGCTTCCTGAAATTGTAGAAAAACCCGAACAAGAAGCAAAACCTGTCGGTGACTACCCCGGTTTCTACAAATATGTACGTGAAAATTTACAGTACCCAGAACAAGCCCTAAAAGAACAGATACAAGGAGCAGTACGTTTGCAATTTATTGTATTAGCAGATGGTTCTATTGCGAATATCAAGGTCATGCAAGGCATAGGGGCTGGTTGTGATGAAGAAGCTGTGCGTGTCTTGAAAAACTCTCCGAAATGGCAGCCTGCCATTCATAAAGGCAAGGCAGTAAATACAAAGTCTATGATACCTATTATTTTCAAGATTCAACAAAAGTAATTGGTACATCATCTAGCATACTGAAAACTAACATTTCTTGAAGAAATGTTAGTTTTTTTGTTCTTGTTACGGAGTAGCCAACTTTTTTGTCTATCTTAGCGTATGCTTTGATAAACGAAAATAACTATGGGACTATTTGATTTTTTCAAGAAAAAACAAGAAAACACACCTTTGCAACTACACTATGACCCTACACAAATTACGGTTATAGATATTCGTAAAGGCTTTTTGTTTGATTATGACTTCCGTACTTGGGAAGTTACAGACGAGTACGAATATGACTGGGGTAATAACCGTTTTAGTTATGAGTTCAAAGTGGTTTGTGGCGAAGACAGCCGTTATTTGCGGATAGAACAAGGGCAAAAAACCTTGTGTTACTTGACAGAAAAACTCCGTTTTGCCAAATTGGGAGAATATGTAGAACAACAGATTTTGCAAAATGAAAAACCACCAAGAGAAGTTACTTACAACGGAGTGAAATATTATAGAGAGAAAGAGTCTGCGGGCTATTTTCGTAACACCGAAGATGCCCCAGAAGATTCTTCCGAATTACTTTCTTGGGAATACATAGACGATTCAGAAAAAAAGGTGCTGATAATAGACCAATGGGACGTAGAGGAATTTGAGGCATTGATTGGTGATATTATTCCAGAAACAGCTATTTCTAACATCTTACCTGCTAGCTAAGTCAAAAAACTTTTGCAAAAGTTGAAGTCTTTTGCAAAAGTTTATAGCTTTGTGTTTATTCAATAGTATAACAATGTCAGACATAGTTTTAAAAGTAGAACATTTATATAAACGTTACCGATTAGGGAATGTAGATAGGCAAGCATTTAAAGAAGACGTGATTAGTTTTTGGAACAAAATGCGAGGTTTACCAGACCCTTACGAAACCTATACTACTTCTAATGAATTGGCTGCTGCGAAAAGTGCAGAAGAAGTAAAAAGCCGTTATGTTTGGTCATTGCAAGACGTAAATTTTGAAGTAAAAAAAGGTGAAGTAGTAGGTATTATTGGAAAAAACGGTGCAGGTAAATCTACTTTGCTTAAAATATTGTCTAAAACAACTACTCCCACCAAAGGTAAAGTAAAAATAAAGGGTAGAATAGCCAGTTTATTAGAGGTAGGTACAGGTTTCCACCCAGATTTAACGGGGCGTGAAAACATCTATATGAACGGAGCTATTTTGGGCATGACTCGCCATGAAATAACAGCAAAATTAGACGAGATTGTAGCTTTTGCAGGTATAGAGGCATTTATAGACACCCCTGTAAAAAGATACAGTTCAGGTATGTATGTACGGTTGGCTTTTGCGGTGGCTGCCCACCTCGAGCCAGATATTTTGATTGTAGATGAAGTGTTGGCTGTTGGTGATGCAGACTTTCAGAAAAAGTGTATTGGTAAAATGAAAGACGTATCTCAAGGGGAAGGCAGAACGGTGTTGTTTGTGAGCCATAATATGACTTCTATCAAACAGTTGTGTACAGCGGGGGTATTATTAAAAAATGGAGAAGTGATAGCAAATGGGAATATACAGACTATTGTCGAAGCATACTTGAAAAAAGATAAGATGATAGCTAATATTATTCCAGATGAATACAGTTTACATAATACAGGAGAAGCTAAATTTAGAACATTTAGTGTGTTAAATGACAGAAATGAAGTTGTAGATGAAGTATATTATCAGGAAGATATTAAAATTTCTGTTACCTTAGAAGTTTTTAAGCCTATTAAGTCTGCTATACTTGATGTAAAAATTATGACTACAGATGGTATATACATTACTTATACAACAACTAATTTTGCTGGCATACAGCAAATTTCTTTAGATAAGGGGGAATACACATTTGAAGTATTGGTAGAAAATAAAATAGTACCAGGTAATTATTCTTTTGCTATTGGAATACACCATGCTGACGGTACAAGCATTGACTATATCCAACAAATAGGAAATATTACTGTATCTAATCTAGCAAAGCATAAAATGGATTATACTTTAAATTGGACACATGGTTTCATCATCAACCAATCCAAATGGACTTCTAAACAGCTTAACCTTCATGAAAATACCTATCTCTAAAATATTTTTTGACGAAGCCGATTTTTCTATAGTCCAAGAGCCTCTTAAAAGTGGTTGGGTGGTGCAAGGAAAATATGTAGAAGAATTTGAAAAACAATTTGCTGTTTTTTCCGATAGTCGTTATGCTTCGGCAGTTTCTTCGTGTACTACTGCCCTACATTTGGCTTTGTTGGCATTAGGTATTCAAGAAGGAAACGAGGTAATTGTACCAGCTTTTACGTGGATTTCTACGGCAAATGCCATTGAATATTGTGGTGCTACACCTATATTTTGCGATATTGACTTACAAACATTCAATATTGATGTGGCACAGATAGAAAGTAAAATTACGCCTAAAACCAAAGCTATTATTCCTGTGCATTTGTTTGGCTTAGCTGCACAAATGGACGAAATAAAGGCTTTAGCCCAAAAATACCAACTTCGCATAGTAGAAGATGCTGCGTGTGGTTTTGGTACAAAATATAAGAACCAACCAGTAGGCAGTATTGGAGAGATAGGTTGTTTTTCATTCCACCCTCGCAAAGCCATTACCACAGGCGAAGGTGGTATGCTAACGACTAATCACAAAGAATACCACAAGATTATTCGTATTTTGCGTAATCATGGTGGCGGTATGTCGGATTTTGAGAAATTAGACCAAAAATATACTTTTTTATTGGCAGAATACAAGCATTTAGGCTATAACTACCGTATGACAGACATACAAGGGGCATTGGGAGTTACACAAATGCAAAAAACAGATTTTATTTTGACCAAGCGAAAAGAAAAAGCCGATTATTATAATGAAAAATTAAAAGATTTGAATTGGCTAAAGTTGCCTTACACGCCAGCTTATAGTAACCATGCGTATCAGGCGTATGTGTGTCTGTTTGAACCTGAAAAGCTACAACAAGATAACATAGAAGAATTGCACAAAAAACGTAATGATTTGATGTTTGCCTTAGAAGAAAACGGTGTAATAACCAGACAAGGCACACACGCAGTAACTTCGCAACAGTATTACCAACAAAAATACCTTATCAAGAACTTAGATTTCCCACAAGCATATATAGCTGATAGGCTAACGATTGCATTGCCTTTGTATCCTACTATGACACAAGTGGAGCAAGACTATGTAATTAATATGCTTATTACACAATACGCAAAACTATGATTACCAATAAAACTATTTTTATCACAGGTGGGGCTGGTTTCATAGCCAACACTATTATCTCAAGGGTTGTAGCTCACAACAAAATTGTGGTCTATGATAATTTTCATAGAGATACATTAACTAATTCGCCCTATGCCAATCACCCTAATATTAGTATAGTAAAAGGTGATGTGTTAGACTATCCTACATTGGAAAAAGCTATGCGGGGAGCAGACATCGTAATTCATGCAGCAGGCATCGCAGGCATTGATACAGTGATTAAAGACCCTGTAAGAACGATGCGAGTAAATATGATAGGTACTGCCAATGCCTTAGAAGCTGCCTTAATGAATGGTGTAAAAGATAGGTTTATTGATTTTTCTACTTCTGAAATTTTTGGTTCGTATGCCTTCAAATCTACTGAAGCAGACAATACGGTAGCAGGAAGTGCAGGAGAAGCCCGTTGGACGTATGCTGTAAGTAAATTGGCAGGGGAGCATTTGGCTCACGCCTACTTCAAAAAGTACAATTTGCCTACGGTTACAGTAAGACCTTTCAATGTCTATGGACCGGGGCAAACAGGTGAAGGAGCTATTCAGATTTTTATCAAAAGAGCTTTGAAAAATGAAGATATTTTCATCAATGGAGATGGCAACCAAATACGAGCTTGGTGCTATGTAGATGACTTTGTAGATTGTATCATGCTTGCCCTTACAGACCCAAAAGCCATTGGCGAAAGTTTCAATATAGGCAATGCGAGGGCAGTAACCACTATTTTAGGACTTGCCGAAACTGTATTAAGAGTTTTAAAGTCTGATGCTAAGATAATTTTCAAAGATGCACTATCGGCTGATGTAGAACTTCGGATTCCGAGTGTAGAAAAAGCCAAAAATCTATTGGGCTTTAAGGCGAAAGTAGATTTGGAGGAAGGTATCTTGAAAACTGTCGAGTGGTTTAAAAAGAACAACATAGTTTGATAATTTTTGAATAAAAAACTTCAAAAAATTTAAACCTTTGGGAGGGTTTTATTAAAAAGTAACACAAATAAAAATCTTAAAAATATGGACAATCAAGAACTAAAATCTTACAACTTTTCTAATATCAAATTTGCTGATTTAGAGGAAATTGTAAGCATCAAAGTAGTAGATAATGATGCTAAATTTGATGAGTGGTTTGAAACTCCCTATAATTTAGATGACTCCGAAGTTTTGGTTTTTAAAAATTTAATTAAAAAACACAAAACTTATATAGGTTTTTATATGGAAGAGGATTTGAAGGCAAAATTTATCATTCCTATTCTAAATTTAGTTGATTTTATGGTTGCACCAGTGCGAGATTGGTATGATGGTGTACTTTCGGGAGTGGTAAATGGTGTAAAATTTAAAGGTTTTACGGATTTTATGGTAGCAACTGGTATAGATGAAGCTAAAAAACCTTATTTCTTTATCCAAGAGTTTAAACCTTCTGCCCCTGATAAAAACCCAGAGGTACAGTTATTAGCGGAATTATTGGTGGCTGTTGAGAAAAATAAAACTAATGTTATGCGTGGAGGCTATATTGTTGGGCAATATTGGAAATTTATTATTCTTGAAAAAATAGCAGAAAATCAATTTGAGTATGTTGTTTCTAAAAGTTTTGATAGTTTAGATTTAGATGATTTGAAACAAATTTATGTAATTTTACAAGCAGTAAAGTATAAATATTGCAAAGATTAAGTATTCGGACTGCCTAACTAAACTTTCTGAGAGTTTTGAACTTTTGAAAAGTTGAAAAAGAAAATAAATAACAACTATGAAAATTGTTTTTTTTGGTGCTTCTGAATTGGGATATAATTGTTGTGAGGCAATTATAAAAGCTGGTTTTGAGGTAGTAGGGATTTTTACCATTCCACAAGAGTTTAAGATTTCGTACTCACCTGATAAACCTGTAAAAAACTATTTACATAAAGATTTTTATACTTTGGGCAAGGAATACAATATTCCCGTCTTTCAAGTAAATCAAAATATCAAAATTTTTGAACAAACTTTTATAGACTTAAAGCCTGACTTTTTACTTGCTATTGGTTGGTACTATATGATACCAACAAGTATGCTCCAAAAAGTGCCGAAGGGGGCAGCAGGCATTCATGCTTCTTTATTACCTAAATACAGAGGGAATGCCCCTCTGGTATGGGCTATGATAAATGGAGAAAAAGAAACAGGTATTTCTTTTTTTTATTTTGATAAGGGAGTGGACGAAGGAGATATTATAGCTCAAGAGAAATTTGACATCTCTGAAACTGATACTATTAAAGAAGTTTTAGTAAAAACCCAGTCTGCAAGTATTGAAGTATTACTTAAAAATTTACCTCTAATTGCAAATGGTACGAATTCCCGAATCCCACAAGATCATACGCAAGCTACACTATTCCCTAAACGTAGCCCCGAAGATGGATTAATTGATTGGAATTGGGATGCAAAACGTATTAAAAATTTTATCAAAGCACAAACAAAACCTTATCCTGGGGCTTTTACGGTCATTCATGGCAAAAAAGTAATTATTTGGGATGCTGATATTTTAGACGTATGATAATATTTACAAGTGATATAGATTGGGCTACCGAAGAGGTCATAGCAGATATGCTTAGCTTATTTGAGGAATATCAAACAAAATGCACCTTATTTGTTACTCACCCTTCAAAGATATTGCAAAATTGCAATAAGGAGCTATTTGAAATTGCTATACACCCTAATTTTAATGCTTTGTTAGAAGCTAATAATCCTAGTGATAAAACACAAGATAGTATTCTACATGAGTTACTTAGTTGGTATCCAGAAGCAAAAGGCGTAAGGTCGCATTGTATGACGCAAAGTACGCCTTTATTAAATAAATTTGCAGAAAAAGGGCTGCTTTATGATGCTAACCATTTTTTGCCGTACCAAAAGATACAAGTCTTTAAACTGTGGAATGGTATGTGGCGGATACCGTATAATTGGGAAGACGATATTCATTATCTCTACCAAAAAAGTTTTGATGAAATAGGTATGGAAATCAATCCGAATGATTTGTATGTATTTGATTTTCACCCTATTCATGTATTCTTAAATACAGATTGTGAACAAACCTACTTAAACGCAAAACCGTTTTACCACGAAACTGAAAAACTCAAACAGTTGCGGAATACAAGCCGAAAAGGAGCAAGAGATATGCTAATCTCCTTATTAAAAAAAGTAAAGCAAAATAATTATATCAATGATACATTATTAGGCTATCTTAAAAAAGAATTTTTACCCTAATGATAACTATAAAACCTTTTGACATTACCCAAAAAGAAATTTGGAATAGTTTTGTAAGTAATCAATCTCTAAATGGTACTATTTTTCATCATTTAGACTTTTTGGCATACCATCAAAACCGTTTTACAGCCAATGAACATCATGTAGCTTTTTATAAGGGTGAGCAAATGGTAGCAGTAATGCCTTTAGCTATTTTTGAACAAGACGGTAAAAAAATAGCTAAGTCGCCTTACGGAGCAAGTTGGGGAGGCATGGTTTTTTGGGGACACTTAAAACTAAAATATCATATTGAGTTGATTGAGGTTTTTATCAATTATCTCAAAGATTTTGGGGTACAACAAATTTATATGACTGTTACCCCTGTTTTTTATTATAAGCAATACAACACTTTTTTTGAGTTTGCTTTGTTTCAAAAAGGCTTTCAAATCAAAAATAGGGACGTAATGCACGTGGTCAATCTACCAAAAAATGTAGAGGATACGATGCTTATTTTGGACACAAAGTGCCGAAACCAAACCCGTAGAGCCTTAGAACAAGTTGAGGTTGTGATAAATGCAAATCTTGAAGATTTTTATGTAGCCTTACACGAAGATAAAATACGTCATCAAGCTGTTCCGACACATACTTTGGACGAGCTTAAACGTATTCAGGCTTTAAATCCTGATGGTATGCGTGTTGATGTAGCATACAGCCGAGAAGGATACAAAGCTGGTATCTGTTATTTCAGAGGTAATTCGCAAGGGATTATGACTTTTTATATGGCTCAACAAGATGCTATTTTGGGCAAAAATGCCTTGAATGCCTTAGTATTTAAAGGCATGGAAACGGCAATAAAAGAGGGATTTAGTTATTTTGATTTTGGTTGTTCGAGTGTTGGTGGGAAAATTCAGAATATAGGAGTGTCTGAATTTAAAGAGAGTTTTGGGGCAAAAGGAATGTTACGAGAATCTTATTTTTTAGAAATTTAATAAACTGATTTTACAATTATTGTCTTTATGGTACATATTTATCCGAAATATCACCTTACACCGCAGTTTTTTGAATTACCCACCGTAGCACTACCTACTAACTGGCTTTGGGGAGAAAGAGAACATCTGTTTTTTTATAATGCCAAAGGTGGTATTCACTATATAGTCAATCTATTAGGCTTACAAAGGGAAGACGAGGTATATATTAGTACGACTTCGGATAAAAATTATGTTTCTACTTGTGTATCGGCTACTATCTTCAATTATTGTAAAATTTCGAGGGTACTTACTGAAAAAACTAAACTTATTTATGTAATACATGAATTTGGTGTACCAAATCCTGAAACAAAAAACTTAGTTTTGGAGGCTCAAAAACGTAATATTCCACTCTTAGAAGACTGTGCTCATGGCATAGAAAGTTACATAGATGGCATAAGAATTGGTAGTTTTGGCAATTATGCCTTGTATTCTTTGCCTAAACATTTGCCTATGGAAAATGGCGGGCTATTGGTAGGGCAGCATTTGCCCCGAAATCAGGAATTTTTTGATGAAAATATAGCTAATATTGTTGCAGAAAATTTCTATAAGTTCCTGCCTTATTTGCCTTATTTATCTAAAAAAAGAAAGGAAAATTTTAAATTTATTCGGGAAAACCTACCAGAACTCCCTGTTTTCTTTGAATATGCAGATAACTATACTCCTTATACTGTTAATTTCTTGACGAAAGATTACCAAAAAATGTATCAAGAACTGGGAAGCAAAGTGGCAGAATGGTTGCCTGTGTATATCAAAAATTGGTTTTGTGTACCTACACAACCATTGATGACTGAAAAAGAAAGAACGGATTTAGTACAAACATTAAAAACATACTTTCATCAATTATGAAAAAGAAAGTTGCAGTTTTAGGGGCTGGCATAGAGATATTTACTTTTTTAGAGCAGTTATACAAAGAAGTAACTATTGTGGTTTATGGATATGACAAAAGTACAGAAAACAGTGCAAAGGATAGCATTGTATTTTGTCAGCAAAACCATATTCCTATTATTAGTCATTATACTGAATTAGATAATTATGAGATTGATATAGTCTTTATGTTGTCTTATCCACCACTTATTCCACAGAGCTATATAGATAAATATTGGTTTGTCAATATGCACATGGCTTTGCTACCCAAGTATAGAGGTATGCACGGAGGTACATGGGCTGTTGTAAATGGAGAAAAGTACCACGGCTTTACAGTACATAAAGTAGATGCAGGAATGGACTCTGGGGCAATATACTATCAGGAAAGTATCGAGACTACGTTAGACGACAATATTAATAGCATAAGGCAAAAAATTTTTGATGGGTTCAAAGCTACTATCAAAACTCAATTTATGAATATTGTGAATGGTATTACACCACCTATGCCACAAGACGAAACACAAGCAACTTATGTGGGTCGGCGGAAACCAGAAGACAGTTTAATAGATTGGAAAGATACAGCTTGGAATATTTTTAATTTAGTTCGAGCCTTAGCACCACCCTATACAAAAGGAGCTTTTACCTACTATAAAGGAAAATCTTTACATATCGCAAAAGCAAAGTTATATACTACACCTCACTATATTGCAACTTGTGGACAGATAGTCGGGCATCTACACGAAAAAGGAGTTTTAATCAAATGTGGTGATGGTGTTTTATTAGTCGAAGATTTGTATTATGATGATAAATATTATCTTGCAGGCAATTTTTTTAAAACAGTAGGTGCAAGGCTTAATTATTCTCCATCATAAATATATGAAAAAAAGTAAATTATTGTATATACGTCCTTCTTTTAAAACAAATACTACTGATTTTATTAAAGATTTTGTTTTTTTTCAAAGAGAGAAAATATTTTACAATCAATTTGATGTTGTATTGATAGAAGATACTAATATTAATTATGAAGTTCTACTATCAATACACCAGCCAGATATAACATTGATGTTATTTACACCAATGTTCCAAAAGGAACTTAGCATTGAAAATATAATACATAATGATAATGTAGCACGTATTGCATTCATTCCAGCAGACGGATTTTCCACCGAAAGACACAATATTATTACTTTTCATGAAACCATATTTAAACCTCATGCTTATTTTAGCTCAGAAACAACCTATGGAGGTATTGATTTTAAGTATTTGTCTGATAAGTTTTTTTATTTCCCATGGAGTATCGACAAAGAAAAGTATAAAAACTATGGTTTGTCTAAACTACACAATATTATATTACTTGGGCATAATGCACAAACCTATCCTTGGCGTACAGATATTTTCCCTATTATAGAGCAAGACTATGACTTTTACCGTTTGGAGTATCCCAAAAACGGTAAAGGAATTTATGGAAGTGACTTCTCAAAAATCATTAATCAAAGTGTATTTGCTCCTACATGTGGAGGATACACAGATGCTTTGGTACGCAAACACTTTGAAATTCCTGCTTCTTATTGTTGTTTAATTACAGAAAAGACCGAAGCTACTTTGCAAGCAGGTTTTGTAGATATGGAAAATTGTCTATTTATGGATAAAGAAACTTTTAGAGAAAAGATGAATTTTTTATTGGCTAATCCCCAAAAAGTACAAGAAATTACACAAAAAGGATATGATTTAGTACTTAATAGCCATACAGATGAACACCGTACCCAAATACTAGATTGGTATTATCTTTTTAAAGAAAAAAAAGATAATCAGCACATTATTCAATCTAGTTTATTCGCCAAACTCACCTTAGCAAACGATACATCAAAGCATTATCACCAAACCATTAATAAATACACACAAATTCGTGATGAAGCCAATCATTTGCTTTTTATAGGTGATATAGCAGGAGCATATCAAAAATATCTTTATTGTCATCAACACTTTCTTAATTATTCGGTAGATATTTTAACTATGCTTACATTAGTTGAACTTTGTTTGGGTAAATTTGATACGGCTCGTTGGAGGCTTAAAGATGTTCTATATTTTGAAGTACAAAATAACTTAGCACCAGACATAATTGAATACAGTTTATTTCTTCTATCATGTCTATTATACTCAAAAGAAAGATTAAGCTCGTCTAAGCAATTCATGTTTTTCAGTAAAATAGGACAATATAGGTGGTATGATTATTTATTGTTAATTTGGGCTTTAATAGCCAAAGAAAAGGATATAGCTCTGTATTGTGCTTATTTATTATCTGAAAATAATTATAAAAATTTTAATAGTACACATAGTTTTTTTAATATACCATTAGACCGACTAAAATATATATTTAGTTGTATTTTAAAACATAAACACTTAGATAAGTACACAGACAAAGCTATGGTAATGATTGGAAAGGCTCAAAAAACTCATCTATCTTTAAGTGATACATTTGTAGGCAATTACGATGAACTTTTAGATAATCTAATATGGTTGTCGAACTACCAACCACCAACATTAAAACAAAAGATAATCAATCAAGCTAATAAATTATATAAACAAGTTTTTAAATAAAACTATGCAAAGAAAACTTTTAATTTTATCCTACAGTGATTTTGATAAAGACCCTCGTATTATTAGACAAATAGAGGCTTTGAAAGACAGCTATGAGCTTATTCAATGTGGAACAGCCCCTAATTTACGTTATCCGTCGAGGTTTGTAAAAATCAACTCTTACTCACACCTCAAATATAATCTGCCAGAAGAACTTACGTTTCATTTGCAGTACCCAGCTTTTTTTCGCAAGGTGGTTTCTTTGTTGGTTGGTAAACCTTATTACAAATGGCTGTTTCCAACTGTTAGGGCATTGAACAAAAAAAGAGAAATGGAAAACTACCATACCACTAACCATTATCAGAGGTATTGGGGCGGGTGTGTGCAAGCTGGTAATCCTAATAAAATAGTAGCCATTTTTGGTCAAGAAAAAATTGATGTAATTATAGCCAATGACATAGATACGCTGCCAATAGCTTTGGGTATAGCTAAACAAAACAAGGCAAAGGTTTTATTTGATGCCCATGAATACCACCCAAGAGAAATAGAAGACAACCCTGAATGGGTACAGAGAGAGCAACCATATAAAACGTGGTTGTGCAAAGAATATATCCCACAGGCAGACTACATGACTACAGTCTGTGACGGTATAGCACAAGAGTACGCCAAAAATTTTGGTGTTGCTCCAGAAGTAATTACTAATGCAACATCTTTTTATGACTTGACTCCTACTATGACTGATGCTAAACAGATTAAATTGATACATCATGGCATTTGTAGCCCAAGCCGTAAAATAGAATTAATGATTGAAATGATGAACTATTTAGATGAAAGATTCACTTTGGATTTAATCTTAGTACATGACATTTACACAAAACCCTACTATGATAAATTGGTAGAAAGTGCTATCCACAATAACAGAATTCAATTCAAACCCCCTGTATCTACACGAGAAATACCTAATTATACTAATCAATATGATATTGGTGTATTTATACTAGCTCCTATCAATCTAAACTATTATTATGCACTACCTAATAAATTATTTGAGTTTGTCCAAGCAAGATTAGCCCTTGCTATATCTCCTTCACCAGAAATGACCAAATATGTCCAAAAATATGACTTAGGAATAGTGGCAGATGACTACACACCACAAAATTTAGCAACTAAACTCAATGCTCTTACGCAAGAGCAAATCATGTATTATAAGCAACAAGTACATCAGTATGCCTATGAATTATCGGCAGATGTAAATAAGAAACGTGTTAGTGCTATAGTGGCAAAGTTATTACAAAATTAAATTAAAAATATAGTAGAAAAGATAACACAATAGTAAGTTAAATAATCTTATATATTCACACCCAAGTTACCAATGAAAAAGAAAATCTTAATTCTTTGTTACTCCGACCTCCAAAGAGACCCTCGTATTCGTAGGCACGTAGAAGCTCTGCTACCAAACTATGAAATAATTACTTGTGGATACGCCCCTCTTACAGACAAAGACATTACTTTTATTCCGCACACTTTACCAGATGATGTTTTTGTCATAGATTTTCATACGAATTACCCATCTCTGTTAAGAAAAATCATATCATTAATTATCAAGTTATTAGCTATTAACACTTTTTGGGTACGCACTGCATTGGCAAAGACCCTTTTCAAAAAATATAGAACTTGGCGAGAGAACAACTACCGAGCTACGCTTGACCTCAGCCACCCCTACGATTTGCGTTATTGGACAGAAACAGAATACGGCAACCGAACCCGTACTTTGTTGGCTCTCCTCCAATATGATTTCGACCTTGTTTTTGCCAATGACCTCCAAACTTTGCCTTTGGCATTGCAAATAGCCCAAGACCACCGCTGTAAGGTGCTATATGATGCCCATGAATACACACCACAAGAAGGCGAAGATAACCCTGAATGGGTAGCAAAATATAAAGATTATTATACTTTTTTATGTACAAAGTACCTTCCACAAGTAGCCAAAATGTTTACAGTATGTGAAGGACTTGCTAAAGAATATGCTAAAAATTTTAGTGTAAAGCCTTTGATTTTGACCAATGCTACGACTTTTTATGACTTACAGCCCCAAGAGATAGGTGATACTATCCGTATCATACACCATGGAATTGCTGGTGAAGCAAGGCGGTTAGATTTATTAGTCGAATTAATGGATTATTTACCAGAAAATTTTACCTTAGACCTGATGTTAATGAGCAATGCTCCTGCTTATATTGAAAAGTTAAAGCAAATGGCAGCTCATAATCATAGGATTCGATTTATTCCAACAGTACCTACTGAGGAAATTCCATTGAAAACTAATAATTATGATATAGGTATTTTTTTATTACCATTTACAAATTTAAATTATACCTATGCCCTACCCAATAAGTTTTTTGAGTTTATTCAAGCCAGACTGATGATAGCTATTGGAGCTTCTCCAGAGATGCAAAGAATCACGGAGGAATACGATTTGGGTGTGGTAGCTCCAGATTTTAACCCTAAAAGTTTAGCTACATTATTAATAGCCTTAGACAAAGAAAAAATCATGTATTACAAACAACAAGTACACCAAGTTGCGTATAAACTTTCGGCAGCTACCAACCAAAGTGTACTCAATGATGTAGTCAAAGAAATTTTTGCCTAATGTATTTTTCCATTAAAATAGCAATTTCATGTGCGGTATAGCAGGTATTATAGATTTTGAAAAAACTATTGCGTTGGCAGACATACAACGCATGACAGACGTAATTGAACATAGAGGACCAGACGGAGAAGGGCATTGGCTAAACCCTACGCAACAACTTGCTTTGGGGCATAGGCGGTTGTCTATCATAGACTTGTCTGATGATGGAAAACAACCCATGCACTACGCCAATGGCAGATATACGATTACGTTTAATGGTGAAATTTACAACTACTTAGAAATCAGACAGTTGTTAATAGAAAAAGGTCATCAATTCCGTTCACAGTCCGATACAGAAGTGTTAATGGCATGGTATCATGAAAAAAGAGAAAGATGTTTGGACGACTTAGACGGAATGTTTGCCTTTGCGATATGGGACGCACAAGAACAAACTCTGTTTTGTGCCAGAGATAGATTTGGAGAAAAACCATTTCACTATTACTACGAACCTAACAAAAAGTTTGTTTTTGCTTCCGAAATGAAATCAATTTGGGCGTATGGTGTGCCGAAAAAGACTAACCCCAAAATGGTGTATAATTTTGCCCTCAATGTGTGGGCAATGGGCAACCCTACGAATTGGAACGAAACTTTTTACCAACACATTCACCGTTTAGAAAGAGGCTCTTACCTACTGATAGATGCCAAAGGCAAACTACATTGGCAAAAATACTGGCAGCCAACCGTAGCCGTAAACCCTACGATTACGTTTGAACAAGCTACCCAAAGGTTCTACGAACTGATGGAGGAGAGTATCAAACGGAGGTTGCGGGCAGATGTGCCTGTGGGGTCAAGTTTGTCGGGGGGCTTAGATAGTTCGGCAGTAGTGTGTCTTATAGATACCTTGAACAAAGACGCAAGTATCCAACAAAAGACTTTTTCGGCTCGTTTCCCCAATTTTGCCAAAGATGAAAGCAAATTTATGGACTTTGTGATAGCTAAAACCAAAGCTACGCCGTATGCAACCTACCCAGATGCCGAAAAATTTGCACAATCCTTCAAAAAACTCTGTTGGCATCAAGAAGAACCTTTTGCGACAGCAAGTATTTTTGCTCAATGGGAAGTAATGAAACTTGCCAAAGAACAAAATGTTACGGTGTTGTTAGACGGACAAGGGGCAGACGAAATGCTGGCAGGTTATCATTTTTATTATGAAACGTATTACAGAGAATTATATGGTAGGCACATACGCCTATTGTACCAAGAAGTAGCAGCCTACCAACATTTATACGGCATTCCACCTACTTATTTGCCCGAAATCTTGAAAAAAACGCCTGAAAAGTCTTATTGGAAAGATTTGGCTCGTGTATTATACGGCACTCTTGCCAATAAACTACGCAGACACAGTGCCACACCGCCTCCTGCCCTTGCACAACAACAAGCCGTAGAAGGAGCTTTGCACAGAGATTTTGTGCAGCAGTTTGCTCCCCAAGATGTATTTGATTATACAGCTACCTTAGAAATGGCTAATTTGAACCAAAGATTGTGTTATGATTCGCAGTCGGGCATAGAGCAACTCCTGAGATATGCAGACCGTAATTCTATGGCACACTCACGAGAGGTAAGATTACCGTTTTTGTACCATAAATTAGCCGAATTTTTGTTTACCTTGCCACCTGAATTTAAGATACAAAACGGTTGGACAAAATACGTGCAACGAAAAGCCTTTGAGAAGATTTTACCTGCGGAAATTACATGGCGAAAAGATAAAATTGGCTACGAACCACCACAAAAATCTTGGTTGGAACAGCCTATTATGAAAGAAATGATAGCAGAAAGTAAAACTTTATTGGAAAAAGAAAAAATCTTAAACCCTCATCGTGATAAAACACAAGACGCAGATTTTGGGTATTTAACATTGGCTCAGTTTCTTGTGTAATTTAGTTACTCAAACAAACAATGACACCTTGTCATCATTATTATGTGTGGAATAGCTGGTATTTGGCATTTAGACAATGCCCCTTTGTATAAAGAAAAATTAGTACGGTTTACAGATGCTTTGTTGCACAGAGGTCCCGATGGCGGCGGGTATCATATAGATTCCCAACTCTCTTTGGGCTTGGGGCATCGTAGGCTGTCTATTTTGGACTTGTCGCCTACGGGTAGCCAGCCTATGCCTTTTGCCAATGAAAGATATTGGATTGTGTTTAATGGCGAGGTTTTTAACTTTTTAGAGATTCGGGCAGAGTTACTCAACAAAGGTTATACGTTCAAGAGTGATTCGGATACGGAAGTTGTGTTGGCAGCTTACCACCAATGGGGTGAGGCGTGTCTGCACAAGTTCAATGGTATGTGGGCTTTTGCAATATGGGACTCCGAAAAGCAAACTTTGTTCCTTGCCAGAGATAGATTTGGTGTAAAACCCCTGTACTATTTACATATTCCACAACAAATTTTTGCATTTGCCTCCGAAACCATTGCTTTCAAACATTTAGACAACTACCAAAGGCAATGGAACGAAGACCACTTGGCTTTACTCCTCCGCAATCCTTTTGGTTTAGAAGGTTACGGACACACTACTTTTCAACAGACTTACCAACTTTTAGGGGGGCATTACCTAAAAATCAATGCTAAACAACCCTCTATTCAACAAGTGCGTTGGTGGAATACCTTAGATAATTTACCAGCAGTTGCTGCCAACTATGAACAACAAGTAAAACAGTTTTATGAATTGTTCCAAGATGCTACTTTGTTGAGGTTACGCAGTGATGTGCCTATTGCTTCGGCACTGAGTGGTGGGGTAGATTCTTCGGCAGTCTATTGTATGTTGCACCAAATTAGCCAAAGTGATACCTTACAAAAATTGCGTATTCCACAAGATTGGCAAAAGGCATTTGTAGCTACTTTTCCAGACACCTCTTTAGACGAGAAACAATATGCCGAAGAAGTCATTGCCTTTACGCAAGGTTCGGCAGAATATATTGTGCCAGATTACAGTAATTTGATAGAAGAAGTTAAAAATGCGACACTCTTATTCGATAGCATTTACCTTACTCCTTTGTCCATTGTAAGTAATATTTACAAAGAAATGGCTTTAAAAGGCTTTAAAATTTCTTTAGATGGGCATGGTGTAGATGAAATGTTGTTGGGGTATCCACATTTTTCTATGGAGGCTTACAAGTATGCAATGACACAAAACGACCCTACAGCAGCAGATAGTTATTGGGATACGTACTTGCAGTTGTTTCCGCCAAGCAGCCAAGCCACTTTGCAAAAACCTTTGCAAACTACGCCAAAAGCACCCAAACAAGTGCCTCTTAGCACTCGTTTGTACCAACAGCTTGTGCCAGAATCCCTTAAAAATGTTTATAGAGATGTGAAGCAAAAAATGGGTGTACCAAGCCATACGGCACAGCCCGAACCGTATGCTGCTACAGATTGGCTTTTGGCTCATTCGGCTTCGCAACTCAACACTTTGACCAATAAAGTAATAGATTACAGCCACTTGAACCCAGTAGACCAACAACTCTACGAGGCATTTCACTTGACTATCCTCCCAACTATCTTGCGTAATTTTGACAGGGCTTCTATGCAAAGTAGCATAGAAATTCGTATGCCTTTCATGGATTATCGGTTGGTAAGCTATGTTTTTGGTTTGCCATTGAGCAGTAAAATTGGAAATGGCTTTACAAAACGTATTTTACGAGATGCAATGGCACAAAAAATGCCTGAAAGTATCCGTACCAGAAAACTTAAAATCGGCTTGAATGCCCCAATGGTAGAGTGGTTTGCTGGCGAAATGGCGACTTTTATCTTAGATGAAATACACTCACAAGCATTTGAACAAACTAACTTGTGGAATGCCAAAACTTTACAAAACTTTGTGCAAGCTAAAATTAAGAATAAGTCTTGGGAATGGAATGAAAGTTCTAACTTTTGGACTATTCTCAACACACACATTTTACTGAACAATAATTAAGAGATTTTTTAAAATTATTTTACCTTCCACAACTGTTATGGTAGTAAAATGATAAAAAAATTTTATCTTGAATTTTCATAAGTACCAATATTTCTCCAAGAAATCTTAGTGTTTACTTTCAAAAGTATATTTTTGCTACTGTTACATCGACAGTACATTCGCCTAAAGGCAACTATACATAAATACTATTAACTTTCTTAAGTAAAAACTTCTAATTCAACATTGTGCTTCTGCACTTTATCGCATAGATACTATGAACTCAATCCAAATGGTTGATTTATTCAGCCAATACCAACATATCAAAGGCGAAGTAGATGCTGCCATAGCAGGAGTAATAGAAAAATCTGCCTTTATCAATGGTTATGCCGTTAAAAATTTTTCGGATAATTTGGCGAAATTCGTGCAAGCCAAGCACGTCATTCCTTGTGCCAATGGTACAGATGCCTTACAAATAGCTTTTTCTGCCCTTGATTTGCCAAAAGATGCGGAATTTATAGTGCCTTCGTTCAACTATGTAGCAGCCGTAGAAGTAGGAGCATTTTTGGGCTACAAACCTGTTTTTGTGGACAGTTTGGCGGGTACTTACAACGTAGATGTTACAAAAATAGAACAAGCCATTACCCCAAAAACCAAAGTCATTGTAGCCGTACATTTATTTGGGCAATGTGCCGACATGGACAAGATTATGGAAATAGCTGCCAAACATAACTTGTATGTCATAGAAGACAATGCACAAGCTATAGGAGCTACTTACACCTCTGGCAGTGGCACAACGAAGTTTGCAGGAACTATAGCCCCGATAGGCACAACGTCATTTTTCCCTTCAAAAAATTTGGGTTGTATGGGCGATGGTGGTGCTATTTTTACGGATAACGACCAATTAGCAGCCAAAATGCGTTGCATTGCCAATCATGGACAAGAAGTAAAATATACTTACAAAATGGTCGGCATCAACTCAAGATTAGATACCTTGCAAGCAGCTATCTTGGACGTAAAACTCAAGTATTTGCACCAATACATTGCTGCAAGGCAAAAAGCAGCAGCTTTTTACGACAAAGCCTTAGCCAATCACCCCGATTTTACTATTCCACAACGAAATCCACAATCTACCCACGTTTTTCACCAATACACTTTGCAAGCAAGTTCGCCAGCAAAACGTGAGGAAGCCATTAAAAAATTAGCAGCTTGCCAAGTACCCACCATGATTTATTACCCTTCGCCCTTGCATTTACAAGAGGCGTATCGTCATTTTGGCTATCAAAAAGGAGATTTTCCTGTGGCAGAGGCTCTTTGCTCTACTGTCTTTTCTTTGCCTATGCACACAGAATTGACAGATGAACAGTTACAGTACATCATAGACAGTCTTTTGAAATAAAAATAACAGTAAATCATTTTATTTACATGACAGAAAAAATAAAATTTGCAGTATTGGGTGCGGGACATATTGGAAAAAGACACGCAGCCATGATTCAGCAACATTCAGAGGCTGCCCTCGTTGCCATGATTGATACGGATACCAGTTTGCAAAAAGAATTGGAAAATACTTTTCATGTGCCATTTTTCTCGTCTTATGAGGAATTTTTGCAAGCTAAAATAGCTACAGATGTAGTGAATATAGCTACCCCCAATTATTTGCACGCCTCACAAGCTATTACGGCTTTGGCAAATGGTTGTCATGTGGTTTGTGAAAAACCAATGGCATTGCGGAAATCTGATGCCGAAGATGTATTATTTGCTGCCCTACAAGCTCATAAATTAGTGTTTTGTGTAATGCAAAACCGTTATTCTCCTCCTTCGGAGTGGTTAAAAGAAGTGGTTAGCAGTGGGATATTAGGCAAAATTTTTATGGTACAAATCAACTGTTATTGGAATAGAGATGACAGATACTACAAAAAAGACGGCTGGAAAGGCAAGCAATTAGAAGACGGTGGTACGTTATTCACGCAGTTTAGTCATTTCATAGACATTATGTTCTGGTTATTTGGCGACATTCAGAATATTCAGGCGAAGTTTAATGACTTCAACCACCAAAATTCTACAGATTTTGAAGATTCAGGTTTTGTAAGTTTTGACTTCAAAAAAGGCGGTATGGGTTGTATCAATTATTCTACGGCAGTTTGGGACAAAAACTTAGAGAGTAGCATTACAATTATTGCAGAAAAAGGCTCTATCAAAGTAGGCGGACAATACATGGACAAAGTGGAGTATTGTCATATTCAAAACTATACAATGCCCGAACTACGCCCTTCAAATCCGCCAAATGATTATGGTGCATACAAAGGCAGTGCCGCTAATCACCATTATATCATTGAAAATGTGGTAGATACGTTGAGAGGCAGAAATATAGCTACGACTAATGCCTTAGAAGGTCTAAAAGTCGTAGAAATTATAGAAAACATCTATCAACTTAAAAAAACAAGTAAAGGATAATGGAAAAGGCTTATTTTGCCCATGAAACCGCCGTTATAGACGAGGGTTGTGAGATAGGAAAAGGTACAAAAATTTGGCATTTTTCGCACATTATGCCCCAATGTATTATTGGAGAAAACTGCAATATTGGACAAAACGTAGTGATTTCGCCACAAGTAGTTTTGGGTAATAATGTAAAAGTGCAAAACAATGTTTCTATTTACACAGGTGTAATTTGCGAAGATGACGTTTTTTTAGGTCCTTCTATGGTTTTTACGAATGTAACAAACCCTCGCAGTGCCGTTAATCGCCGCAACCAATACGCCAAAACGACTGTTAAAAAAGGGGCAACGATTGGGGCAAATGCCACGATAGTTTGCGGACATGACATTGGCGAGTTTGCCTTCATTGGTGCTGGGGCTGTAATTACCAAAAATGTGCCTGCCTACGCCTTAGTAGTGGGAAATCCTGCCAAACAAATAGGCTGGATGAGTGAATACGGACACCGTTTACACTTCGACGCTAACGGTACAGCAGTTTGTGAAGAAAGTAAAGAAAAATACCAACTCAAAGACGGTGTAGTAACTAAAATACAATAAAATCTTTAACACAGGTATAGATTACATGAAAACAACAATCAACTTCGCAATTATTGGCTGTGGACGTATTGCACACAGACACGCCGAACATATCCAAAACAACGGCAAGTTAGTGGCTGTTTGTGATGTAGTACCACAAAAAGCTGACGAGTTGGCTGCGAAGCACAATGCCAAAGCCTACTATGATGTTACGGAACTATTAGCTAATGAAAAAAACATAGATGTAGTGGCTATTTGCTCACCTAATGGTTTGCACGCCGAACATAGTATCCTTGCCCTAAAAGCTGGTTTCCATGTGTTATGTGAAAAACCAATGGCTATTTCAGTCCATGATTGCGGAGAAATGATTAAAGCAGCCGAAAAAGCTAATCGGCGGTTGTTTATTGTCAAACAAAATAGGTTTAATCCGCCTGTAGAGGCTGTCAAAAAGTTGATTGATGATGGTAGGTTGGGGCAGCTTTACAGTGTGCAATTAAGCTGTTTTTGGAATAGAGATGAAAATTACTACAAAAATTCTTGGAAAGGTACAAAAAATTTAGATGGAGGCACGTTGTACACACAGTTTAGCCACTTTGTAGATTTGTTGTATTGGATGATAGGCGATGTACGCAAAGTAGCAGCTTTTGGCAAAAACTCTGCCCACCAAAATATGATAGAATTTGAAGATAATGGTGTAGTTGCCTTAGAATTTTACAATGGTGTGTTGGGTACTATCAACTATACTGTGAATAGCTACAAAAAAAACATGGAGGGTTCTTTAACTATTTTTGGCGAAAACGGTACGGTAAAAATAGGCGGGCAGTACCTCAATGAGTTGGAATACCAATGTATTAAAGACTACGAAATCAAGGACTTACCCAAAGGCAACCCCGCTAATAACTATGGTCAATATCAAGGCTCAATGTCTAACCATGACAAAGTGTATGAAAATATCATAGATGTATTGACCAAACAAGGTGTCATTGCCACCAACGGTTTTGAAGGCTTGAAAACGGTGGAGATTATCGATAAAATTTATCAGGCTATTCAAGGATAAGCCATGATTACAAACTTGCCTACAAGTTTAGCAATAACTTAGTAGATGAATACAAAAGAAAACTATTCAATTACTCAATTTTGTAAAATACTTGTAATTTTGCTTTTTAAATTTATCAAAAACAGTTGAAAAACTGTTTTTTGTCTTTAATAGAAAAACAACCATGCGAAAAATATCGGTGTGTGTTACGCCCAACCTACTTCCTTTGTACAAAAGTAATAATCAAATTGTAGTTGTTGTAGATGTTTTGCGAGCTACCTCGTCCATTACGGCAGGCATAGCTTCGGGTATAGCCAAAATTTTGCCTGTAGCTACAGTAGAGGAGTGTAAGGCTTTACAAGCTGCGGGCTACATAGCAGCAGGTGAAAGGGACGGAAAAATGGTAGAAGGATTTACCTTAGGCAATTCGCCATTTGACTACATGGACGAAAAACTGAAAGGACAAACGATTGCAATGACCACCACCAACGGTACTTTAGCTATTCATCTTTCTGAAGGGGCAAAGGAAATTGTAATTGGTTCTTTCCTCAATTTGAGCAGTGTAGCCAATTATTTAGCCACCCAAGATGCCGATATTTTAGTGGTGTGTGCAGGTTGGAAAGGCAAATTTAATTTGGAAGATACTATGTTTGCAGGGGCTTTGGTCGAAAAACTACAAGGACAAATAGATGTAGATTGTGATGCTGCCGTTTCTGCCTTGTACTTGTACCAAGCTGCCCAAGTAGATTTGATGATGTTCATGGAAAAATCTTCGCACTACAGACGGTTGAAACATCTGGACGTAATAGATGACATTGCTTTTTGTCTATCTGTCGACCATTTTGACTGCGTGCCTGTGGTGAAAAATGGAAAAGAAATTGTATTAAAAGAGCTATAAAATATTTTTTTTAAGTTAAACTTATCATTTTGTCAATGAAACAACTTATCGGCTATTTCCTCAAAGGTGTGTTGGTCGTTGTACCTATCGGGCTGACGGTGTACGTTATTTGGCACTCTATAGTGTGGATAGACACACTACTGCCATTTCAACAAAGAGGTCTTGGCTTAATAGTCGTGTTGGTTTCTTTGACTGTAATTGGCTATTTAGCAAGTGCTTATTTCACAAGTTCACTTTTTTTGTACCTCGAAAAACTCTTTGCCAAAGTGCCTATTGTAAAAATTGTATATTTGGCTACCAAAGATTTCATAGCTGCCTTTGTAGGCGAAAAAAAGAAATTTAACCAACCTGTTTTGGTGCGGCTGAATGATGAAAACCAACTGTTCAGAATAGGATTTATCACTGCTGATAATTTAGAAAAATTAGGCATCGACGACAAAGTAGGTGTGTACTTTCCAAGTTCTTACAGTGTTTTAGGCACTTTATACATTGTTCCTAGCAAAAATATTACGCTGTTAGATGCAAAAGGTGCAGACGTAATGAAATTTATTATGTCGGGTGGAGTTTCAGATTTATAATTTATATTTTCTCTATCTCTATGCAAATCGTCTTTATTTCCGATACACATGGCAAACACGACAAACTAGAACTGCCTGATGCCGATATGATTATTCATGCTGGCGACATTACTTCACGCGGCACATTGACCGAAGCCAAGTATTTTATAGATTGGTTTGCGGAACTACCTTACCAGTACAAAATTTTTGTGGCGGGTAATCACGATTTTTGTTTTGAAAAAACTCCTTCTTTGGCTCGACAGATGGTATATGAAAACTGCATTTATTTGGAAGATGAAGAAGTAGTAATTGAAGGTTTGCGAATTTGGGGTTCTCCTATTTCGCCGTTTTTCTATAATTGGGCATTTAACAGACACAGAGGCGAAGAAATCAAGCAACATTGGGACAAAATTCCTGCTGCCGTAGATATACTGATTACACATACACCTCCGCACAATATTTTGGACAGAACCGTTGATAATGAAATAGTTGGCTGCGAGGAATTGATGAAGAAAATTACGGAGGTAGCTCCCAAAATTCATGTTTTTGGGCATATTCACGAGGCGTATGGTACGGCACAAGTTGGCAATACTACGTTTATCAATGCAAGTGTGCTTGATGTGCGGTACAAAGTAAAAAATCCGCCTATTTTGATTAGTTTGTAGAAAAATATTTAGACCCTATTCTTCAAAACCATGCGTAGCTATTTTCTTTCATTTTGTATCTTATTCATTACCAATAACTTATTGGCTCAAAGTACCGAAAAAACTACCAATGATGTAAGTGGTTGGGGTACTTTTAACGTAGAATACTACCGACCTTCTGGGAGTTTTTGGTGGGCAGAAACGCAGTGGCAAAGCCGAAGTATAGACGCAGACCAAAGTTTGAGTATAGCACCATTTAGTTTGTTGCAACAGACAGTAGGTTATGAATACGCCCTTACGCCACGTTGGGGTTTGGGTGGAGCAGTACGGCTCACTGCCAAAAATCCATATAATCAATTAGGGACATTGGTGTATTTGGCTCATGCTGGCAAAATTAAAAGTATAGAATTTACAAAACTGGTAGGTATAGAAAGAATAGACGACCAACACCCTTTTATAGCAACTCGTACTCGTGTAACTGCCCAAGTAACACTTGCCAAAAATTTTTCTGTGGGCGGTACGGCAGTCATTCGCCCATTAGTAAGCTACCAAGTGGCTTTGATTCATAATTGGTTATTGCAAGCCAATCCTTTGTATGAAAAAAGAACTATTGACCGCAGCCGTTTTCAGTTAGAAGTGGCATACGTACCCACGCCCCAATGGAGTGTGAGTTTGTTTTTGATAGACCAAACAGACTATTTTTTTGCAGAAGAACAAACTTTGGTAGATAAATACGGTATTATTACACCAATTCCTGCACGCAATCTCAATATTTCTACGCCTGTGGTCGGTTTGCGTTTACACTGCCGTTTCTTTGACAAGCAGTTGGATAGCCAAAGACCTTTGCGGAATTTGACTTATTAAATGTATTAAAATTGTTGGAGGTACTCTGTTAAGTCATCTTCGGGAGATAAGTCGAGGGTTTTTCGCAGCCTATACCGCATCGTATCGGCAGTACGTTTAGACTGTACCAACATATCGGCTACTTGTTGCGTAGTGAGTCGCATACGAGCAAAAGCACAATGTTGTAGTTCTGTTTTGGTCAAATCTGGGTGTTTTATCGCCAAATTAGTGTAAAAATTAGGGTGTACTGCCTCAAAATGAATTTTGAACCTTTGCCATTCGTCTTCTGTTCGGAAACTTTGGTTAATCTGCGATTTAATGTTTTTGAGAGCAGGATAAGCCCTTTCATTAATACCTATCTCGTCTAATTTGGCTAATATTTGCTCCAAAACTTCATTTTTACTACTCAACAAGAGGCTCATCATTGTCAATTCTCTGTGTTTAGAAGCTAACTCTTGCTCTTTGCTTTGCTTTTCTAACAAAGCCTTTTCTTCTTGAAAACGTAGTTGTTCAGTTAGTCGTAAATGTTGTTCTTGTTCGGCTTTTAATTGTGTTTGTGTGGCTGTTTGCAAAGCCAGCATTTTGTCGTTTTCTAATTGCAGTTTTTCCTTTGCCAAATTATCTTGGCGTTTGTGCACTCGATAAAAATTAAAACCTAAGCCTAATGCAATGACCAATAGTAAAGAAATAGCCACACTTGCTATCAACAAATTGGCTTTGTGTTTACTTTCTGCTGCTAAAAGTTGGTTAATAGTGCGTTGTTTTTCCATATCAAAACTCCCTTGTTGTTTCAATAACGTTTCGTAAGGGTTCAAAGATTGTAAACTATCACTATAAATGGCGTACAAGTTTTTGAAATAATAGGCAGAGTCGTATTGACGAGTTGCATTAAAAATTTCAGCTTTTTGATTACAAATATTTTTCCACAATAAAATATGCTCTTGTTCATTATTGCGGTGCAAGGTCAAGGTATGTTTGTTCATTATCCAGAGAGCCGAATCCAAGATATTGCGTGCTGCCGAAAAATTTTCTTGTGCCTTATACACTTTTGCAATCGCCAACATAGACAAGCAAACATTTCCCCATTCTTTATACACCATACTTTGTGCAAGGTCGTACCGTAAGTAAGGCAAAGCAGCTTGATATTTTTTTTGAGCTAACAATACATCTCCTGCGTTGCCTCTGGTAATGCCTATCCATACCGTATCTCTTTGAAACATTGCTTCGTGAGTAGCTTGTTGGAAATAATACATAGCAGAGTCATATTGGCGTAATTGGCGGTGTGCCAAACCTAAATTATTAATGTTATTGGTATGACTTCTTTCATGCACATCTTCTTGGGTGTAAATCTGGTGGGTTTGATGCCAAAACCGAAGGGCAGCTTGGTAGTTTTTGACCTTGTAATGTAGTAAGCCTATATCTTGCGTAATTTCAGCAATTTGTCGAGAGGGCAAGCCTAAACTGTCGCCCAAACGCAAAGCCCGTAATTTATATTGTAATGCCTCTGGGTATCTTTGTTGCTGTTCATACACCGAAGAACCTATTTGCAATAAAGTAGTTACCTGCACCGTTTTGCAGTCAAGTTGCTGTGCCATAGCTAAATTATCTAAAAAAACATTCAGAGCCTTGTCATATTGTTGGTGGGGCAAGTCGCAACGGGCATCTTGTAGCCAATTCAGGTATTCTAATGCCTTACAGGGATTTTTTTTAATAATTAAGTCGTATGCTTTTAGGACGGGTACTTCTATAGCTGCTATAGTATTGGTATGAATATACCTCTGTGCGTATGCCATGCCCATATAAGCAGCAGCTTGTAATTCTATAGAATTACTTGTAAGAGCTTTGTCCAATAATGTCTGTGTGATACTTATTAACTCCTTATCATCTTTTGCATAGATTCTAATATAAGAGTGGGTCATAGAAAACAATGAATCTACATCATTGGCAGAGGCTGTTTGTAACATTGTCCATTGTTTATTTACATACTCCTTGAGAAAGAAAGATTGAGCTAATAATGTATTTGAAGATATAAAAACAAATAAATTAATTATTAGTGTAAATATTATTTTTTTAGTCATTTATAACAGTTTGTAGGGTGAATATAGTAGAGTTGTAGGGTATAAAATGGTAACAGTAGGGCTTTTATTGCAAAAAATAATGATTTGTAGTAGAAGTGCCGATAAGCAATTTTATGATAATTTCTTCAATTAAGCAACATTTGTAGCGTAAAGTTTAAGGTAGTTTTTGCCTTTTACCCACTCTATCTCATAGCTTATTTAGATAACCGTACATCAATCTATCGTATCACAAACTGTTTACACACATGAAAATTTTTAGACAAAACGTGCTGTTTTTCGTGTTACTACTTGGGGGGCTTTTTCCACAAATAGTAACTGGGCAGGTATCTCGTTATACCTTTTCGCAAACAACTAGCACTTATACGCCTATTGTTGGCGGAACAAATATGGTTTTGCCTGCGACAGCTACCTCTCCGTTTGACAATGAAATTTTTTGGAACAATGTAAATGGAGATAACAGCCTTTCTGTTACCACCAGCACAGGATTCCCTATTGGGTTTTCTTTTACCTACAATGGTACTGCTTATACGCAATTTGTCATCACACCTAATGGTTTTATTACCTTAGGAACAGCTAGCACAGCTACTACCATCACAAGCTCTACAACTACTAATAACATTATTGCTCCCTTAGGCAGAGATTTAGTTGCAAGCCGTTTGACTACAGGCAGTGGCACATCAGGCACAAACACTATTACAGTTGCCTCTGCGTCAGGCATCAATGTTGGAGACCGTATTTTTGTCAATGCTTCTCCTGCTGCACCTTTAACCGCAGGCACAACAGTAACAGCTATTGTAGGAACAACTTTGACTATTTCGCAGCCTATTCCTACTACTTTCAGTAATCAAGCTATAAATGTTGCTTCTAATGACGAAATTAGTTATGTTACTACTGGTACAGCACCCAACAGAGTACTAACAGTACAGTGGAAAAATGTACGTAGATTTGGAGTAAGTGCAGATGTAGGGGCAGATAGATTGAATTTTCAAGTAAAATTACATGAAACAAGTAATAAAATTAGTGTTGTTTATGGCAGTTTTACCTTAGGTACTGGCTTATTTCCTAGTATAGAACCGATTGTTGGTTTGCGTGGAACTTCGATGGTAGATTTAAACACACGCACCACAAGTACCAACTGGGCAGCTACGACAGCAAGTGGTTTGTATCCTAGTGGCATTACAGAGTTAAGTTCTCGTTGTACTTTAACACAAAGTATATTTCCATCTGCCAACCTCACTTTTGAGTGGCTTCCTGCTACTCTCCCTTATATAGCTGTTAATACAGGCATGGCAACAAATACAATAAGTGCCTTACAAACTGTTTGTGAAGAAGAATATGATGTATCAGGGGGTAATCTTACAGGCAATGTAGTGCTTACAGCCCCAACCAACTGCCAAATTTCTTTGACTACAGGAGGTACTTTTTCGTCTAGCATCACTCTTACGCCTACCGCAGGCACATTAGCAGCCACAAAAATTTATGTAAAATCTATAGCAGCCGTAGCAGCTAATAGTTATATCACACATACAAGCACTGGAGCAGTAACAAAAACTTTAGCAGTTACCGCCACAGGAGCAAGTACAGGAACAGCCCCCACAGTAACTTTGGGTACAATTCCTTCTGTTACTATTGCCGCAGTTTCTTTTAGTATTCCTTATACAGCTTCTACAGGTTCTCCTAACCGTTACTCTATCAATACAGTAGCACCCAATCCATTGCCAAGTTTTACACCTGTAGTATTAGCTTCGCATACCTTTGTGGCAGGTGGTAGTACAATTCCTTCAATTACTATTCCTGCAAGTGCAGCAGGTACTTACAACTTTGAAATGATAGTACGAGTAAATAGCACTGGTTGTATTTCTGCAATCATACCTTTTACCTTAACAGTAGGCACAAGTCCAACAATTACTACTACAGGTACTTTAACAGCTTTCAGTGCTTGTGCTGGTACAGTTTCTACTTCAAAAAACTACACTGTTTCAGGAAGTAACTTAACAAGCAACCTTGTAATTACTGCACCCACAGGTTATGAAATATCTTTGACAGCAGGTAGTGGTTATGCGAGTAGCTTAACATTAACGCCTACCGCAGGAACAGTGAGTTCAACAACTATTTTTGCTCGTTTAACAAATACAGCTTCGGGTTCTCCTGTGGGTAATATCACACATACAAGTACAGGAGCAACTACGCAAAATGTGGCTGTATCTGGTACAGTAAACCCATTGCCTACCGTAGCAGCTATCACAGGCACTACTACAGCTTGCGTAGGTGGTACAACTACCTTATCAAATGCAACAGCAGGTGGTACTTGGTCTAGTTCTAATACAAGTATAGCTACAGTAAATGCAAGTGGTGTAGTAACAGGCGTAGCAGCAGGTACAGCAACAATTAGTTATGCCGTAACAACTTCGGGCTGTACCACTACACAAACAACAACAGTTACTATTAATGCAAATCCTACAGTCGCAGCTATTACTGGTACAACTACAGCTTGCGTAGGTGGTACAACCACTCTATCAAATGCAACAGCAGGTGGTACTTGGTCTAGTTCTAATACAAGTGTGGCGACAATCAATGCAAGTGGTCTAGTAACAGGCGTAGCAGCAGGTACAACTACAATTAGCTATACTGTAACAACTTCGGGCTGTACCACTACACAAACTACTACGGTTACTATTAATGCAAACCCTACGGTAGCAGCTATTACTGGTACAACTACAGCTTGCGTAGGTGGTACAACCACTCTATCAAATGCAACAGCAGGTGGTACTTGGTCTAGTTCTAATACAAGTGTGGCGACAATCAATGCAAGTGGTCTAGTAACAGGCGTAGCAGCAGGTACAACTACAATTAGCTATACTGTAACAACTTTGGGTTGTACGACTACACAAACTACTACGGTTACTATTAATGCAAACCCTACGGTAGCAGCTATTACTGGTACAACTACAGCTTGCGTAGGTGGTACAACCACTCTATCAAATGCAACAGCAGGCGGTACTTGGTCAAGTTCTAATACAAGTATAGCTACTGTAAATGCAAGTGGTGTAGTTACAGGCGTAGCAGCAGGTACAGCAACAATTAGTTATGCTGTAACAACAGCAGGTTGTACGACTACACAAACAACAACGGTTACTATTAATGCAAATCCTACAGTAGCAGCTATTACTGGTACAACTACAGCTTGTGTAGGTGGTACAACTACTCTATCAAATGCAACAGCAGGCGGTACTTGGTCAAGTTCTAATACAAGTATAGCTACTGTAAATGCAAGTGGTGTAGTTACAGGTGTAGCAGCAGGTACAGCAACAATTAGTTATGCTGTAACAACAGCAGGTTGTACGACTACACAAACAACAACGGTTACTATTAATGCAAATCCTACAGTAGCAGCTATTACTGGTACAACTACAGCTTGTGTAGGTAGCACAACTACCTTATCAAACGCAACAGCAGGCGGTACTTGGTCAAGTTCTAATATAAGTATAGCTACAGTAAATGCAAGTGGTGTAGTTACAGGTGTAGCAGCAGGTACAGCAACAATTAGTTATGCTGTAACTACTTCGGGCTGTACTACTACACAAACAACAACAGTTACTATTAATGCAAATCCCACAGTAGCAGCTATTACAGGTACAACTACAACTGTTGTAGGTGGCACAACCACTTTGTCATCAGCTACAGCAGGCGGTACTTGGTCAAGTTCTAATATAAGTATAGCTACGGTAAATGCAAGTGGCGTGGTTACAGGCGTAGCAGCAGGAACAGCAACAATTAGTTATGCGGTAACTGCTTCGGGTTGTACAACAACAGTAACAACTAGTGTTATTATAGGCAATGCACCTACCATTGCAACATCTGGTACTTTAACAGCTTTCAGTGCTTGTACTAGTACAGCTTCTTCTTCTCAAAACTATACCGTTTCTGGTGCTAACCTAACAAGCAACTTTATAATTACTGCCCCCACAGGTTATGAAATATCTTTGACAGCAGGTAGTGGTTATGCGAGTAGCTTAACATTAACACCTACAGCAGGAACAGTCAATTCAACAACTATTTTTATTCGTTTAACAAATACAGCTTCGGGTTCTCCTGCTGGCAACATCACACATACTAGCACAGGAGCAACTACGCAAAATGTGGCTGTATCTGGTACAGTAAACCCATTGCCTACAGTAGCAACTATTACTGGTACAACTACAGCTTGTGTAGGTGGTACAACTACCTTATCAAATGCAACAGCAGGCGGTACTTGGTCAAGTTCTAATACAAGTATAGCTACAGTAAATGCAAGTGGTGTAGTTACAGGCGTAGCAGCAGGTACAGCAACAATTAGCTATTCAGTAACAACAGCAGGTTGTACGACTACACAAACAACAACAGTTACTATTAATGCAAACCCTACCGTAGCAGCTATTACTGGTACAACTACAGCTTGTGTAGGTAGTACAACTACTTTGTCAAATGCAACAGCAGGTGGTACTTGGTCTAGTTCTAATACAAGTATAGCTACAGTAAATGCAAGTGGTGTAGTTACAGGTGTAGCAGCAGGTACAGCAACAATTAGCTATTCAGTAACAACAGCAGGTTGTACGACTACACAAACAACAACAGTTACTATTAATGCAAACCCTACCGTAGCAGCTATTACTGGTACAACTACAGCTTGTGTAGGTGGTACAACTGCTTTGTCAAATGCAACAGCAGGTGGTACTTGGTCAAGTTCTAATACAAGTATAGCTACTGTAAATGCAAGTGGTGTAGTTACAGGTGTAGCAGCAGGTACAGCAACAATTAGTTATGCTGTAACAACAGCAGGTTGTACGACTACACAAACAACAACGGTTACTATTAATGCAAATCCTACAGTAGCAGCTATTACTGGTACAACTACAGCTTGTGTAGGTGGTACAACTACTCTATCAAATGCAACAGTAGGCGGTACTTGGTCAAGTTCTAATACAAGTATAGCTACTGTAAATGCAAGTGGTGTAGTTACAGGCGTAGCAGCAGGTACAGCAACAATTAGTTATGCTGTAACAACTTCGGGCTGTACAACTACACAAACTACCACAGTTACTATTAATGCAAATCCTACAGTAGCAGCTATTACAGGTACAACTATAGTAGCTATTGCTTCTAATACAACACTATCATCAGCTACAGCAGGTGGTGCATGGTCAAGTTCTAATACAAGTATAGCTACAATAGATGCAAGTGGCGTAGTAACAGGCGTGGCAGCAGGAACAGCAACTATCAGCTACACCGTTACGGTAGGTAGTTGTGTAGCTAGCACCACTACTACCATCACCGTTGCAACACCAAATATTATCTATGTGCGTACAGATGGTAATGATGCCAATAATGGCTTTACTAACACCTCTACAGGGGCTAAATTAACTTTACAAGGTGGTATTGGAGCAGTAAATGACGGTGGTACAATCGTATTAAACGCAGGTACGTATAATGAAACAGCTACCGTAACAGGCAAAGGTTTTAATTTAATGGGTGTAGGTAATCCAACTATTCAAACTATTAATATGAATGCTGCTGGGAAAACCATTACTTTAACAGGAGCTATAAATATTTCAGAAGTTCTTAACTTACAAGCTGGTGATGTAGCAGCTAACGGTAATTTAACACTATTAGCAACAGCTACCAAACAAGCAATGATTATCAACAATGGTACAACATCTGTAACAGGTAATGTAACAGTACAAAGATACTTACGTGCCAATACAGGTACAACGGGAGCAGGTTATCGTTTCGTGAGTTCGCCAGTTACAACTGCAAATTGGACACAACTAACAGACAATATCAGTCTTACTGTGAACCCTGCCTTCAATACATCGGCTACTCCGGGTAGAGTTACACCTTTCCCTACAGTATTTGAGTATGACGCAACAAAAGCAGGTGACCCTTCTAAAACTTTTACAACTTCGCCTCACCCAGATTTTGACAAAGGTTGGCAATCTCCTAATGCTTTGACAGATAATTTGGCAGTAGGAAAAGGTTATACAGTAAATACTTCTGCTAATCAACTAATTGATATAACAGGCACATTAAATAATACGCCAGTTGGAAATATCACAGTCCCAGTAGTTACAGGCAACGCAGCTTCGTTAGGCTATAACCTCATTGGTAACCCCTACCCTTCTCCTATCAAATGGAGTGCAGTATTAGGACTTTCATCAGGTGTTAATGATGCTGTGTATCAACACGTTGCAACAGGACAATACACAGGAAGTTGGGCTACTTACATCAATGGAGTAGGCACTAATGGAGGCTCAGACGATATAGCTGTCATGCAAGGTTTCTTTGTAATTGCCAATGCAGGCGGAAACGTAGTGATGAATAACTCGGTGCGTGCTACTTCTTTTGCAAACCCTAATTCTTTCCGCACAGAAGATACACAAAGCAATGAAAGAAAAGGCTTAGTTAGATTAAACATTACTAATGCAGCAGGCAAAACAGACGAAACAGTGGTATATTTTACAGACAACGCCACAGATAAGTTTGATAGCAAATTTGATGCAGTGAAGTTCCAATTAAATGCAGGCAATTTCCCTAACATTTATACAGGTACAGCCAAAAGTTTATATGCTATCAATGCCTTACCAAGTAATCAACTTAATGATGACGTAGTTGTACCTGTTATTGTGCAGTCTTGGACTGGTGGTAAGCAAAAAATTACTTTGACAGAAAAACTAAATTTCACAAGAAATATAACCGTCTATTTAAAAGACAAACTAACAAACACTCTTTTTGACTTAGCCAATGGTAGTTATGATTGTAATGTAGAGGCAGGTGTAACAGCAGACCGTTTTGAATTGGTATTCCAACCACAATTTACAACGGCAGAGGCAAACGGCGATAACATCAATCTGTTCCCGAACCCCACTACTGACCTTCTTACTATTTCTGTGGGCAGTGAATACAAAGGCGAAGTTACTATTCGTTTGATGGACGTAGCAGGCAGAATAGTAGCTACTGAAACTGCACAGAAAGATGGCAAGTTCTTCCAAGCAACTTTCAACTTAGCAGACAAAGCCTCTGGCGTGTATCTCATAGAAGTACAAAGCAATGTACGTACAGTAAAAAGAGTAGTGAGAAACTAAAATTCATCACAACCAGCAACCAACCAAACCTCGCAGCTACGTGCAATGCGTAGCTGCAAATTTTCTAAACAAAATCCATATTTCACAATATATAAATTCGTTACAAATATGAAAATAGCATTGGTATTCAGAAATATTGTAAGCCTTATGGTCTTGAATGTAGTAGCAGTAGCAACAGCAGTAGCTCAAGGCGGAGGTCCTGTACCCGACCCTACCCCGTCTAATGCTGTACCTATTGACGGTGGAGTAGGATTTCTTGTAGCAGCAGGAGTGGCTTATGGTGCAAAGAAATTATACGCCAAAAAAAGATAGAAAAGTGAAAAGTGAAGAATAGAATGTTAAATAAGGTAATTAACACAAAGCAAAAAAGATACTGTATTTTATAGCATCTTTTTTAGATACAATAGGTTGTACTCTATTTACTATCCAAGTTTTATGAACTTGGATAGTTTTTGTTAAGCCTCTTACTTACCAATAATGACAAATGGACTCCAAAAATACGGCTTGTTAAATCTTTTATTTTTGATTAAAGCCACTTTACTGCGTTTCAAACTTTCTGCCTTGCTACGTCCCGAAATAAGTTGTTCGTAAAACTCAATCATCATTTCAGAAGTAGAAGCATCAGACACTTTCCACAAACTCACCAATACGTTTTTAGCTCCTGCATACATAAAAGCACGAGTAAAACCTACCACACCTTCGCCTTTAGACAACTTGCCCAATGCCGTTTCGCAAGCCGATAAAGTAACAAGTTCTGCATTTAACTGCAAACCGTAAATTTCGCCAATGTATAACAAACCGTCTTCGTTGCTGTTGGGGTTTTGAGCCAACAACAAGCCCGACAATTCAGGTTGTACTTTGTTCACTAAACCATGTGTAGCAAAGTGAATGTATTGATAGGCAGCCAATTCTCCACTTTTGATAACTTCTTCTTTGGCGTTTTCATGCAAATAAGACTTTGCTATCAACTTTTTCTTATTACAATGTAAAGTAATAGCCTCAACCTCTACTGCCGTTTGTGGCAATGGCGTGATATGCTTACCGTTTCGGTCAAAAGCACGTTGTTGTTCTATGTGTGCAATATGCTTTTTACTATTTTTGTGGCTGGCTTGCAAGGCTTTTTCTTCTTGCTTTTTCATAGCAGCCAAAGCCTCTGGATAATCTACTAAAAATTGATTGTAGTTATCTTGTTCAGCTTTCAAGGCAGATTCATTGGCATAATACAACCTCTCACTGTTCAGTAACAAATTGCTATCCCTGCCATCAGAAAAAACAGGGGCAAAAGCCACATAGTAGTTTTCTGTAACTTTTTTCTTCACAGCCTCTTTTTTCTCTTTTTGCTGGCGAACTTCGTTTTGCAAAAATAAGGTAGCCGAATAATGATAAGAAATATCGTAATCTTGAATTAAATACGGCAAATCTGAATAGTCTAATGTTTCCGCCTCACCTTTATAGGCTTCTGTCAAAAGAGCATCAAATGGAACATTGTGCAAAACGTCATCAGGAATGATAATCAAGTGTTTGACTTTGGGCGGTAAATTTTTTGGGAAATACTTTTCAAACATTTCATGAGCCGTTTGCACATACATAATGCCCACTTGATAGTAAATCGTATTTCTAAATTTTGTTACCAATTTTTCAAAACTATCATCTCTTTTTACCACCTGAATATCGGCTGTTTTATTCGTAATCGTAAAGATGTAGATAGATGTATCTGTAACTACATAATCTACGAGTGCCGTTTGTGCATCTAACAAAACCTGAATATCTTTGATAGATGCAATTTTAGAATTATACTTTAATTCATGGTACTGCGGAAAATCTTTTTCAAACTTCGCTACCAACTGTTCATATTGGCGTTTGCTATCAAACAAAGAAGTTTTGAGGGCAGGAATTTGAGCCGTATTGTCTTGCATTTCGGCAGCTAATAACAAAGACTGGTATTGAGCTATTTGCTTAGCCAAATCTTGTTCTTGTGCCAATAAACTATCTGGCAAACCTGCAAAAGATTTAGCTTTAGACTCCGCCAATTTACCTAACAACAAAGTGGCTTTGTTCTTTTCTGAAAAATAAAATGCTTTTTCTGTAAAGTCATTATACTGGTTATCAGCTAATTGCAAGCAAATAGGAACGGCATTAGTATAAATAGCATTGACTTGTGCCAAAAAATTCATCTTTTCGTTATCATCTGTCAAATTGCGTTTGACAATGCCCGCAAACTCGTCTATGTTTAATAAAACATGGTACGCAGCTTTTTGCCAGTCTTTATTTTGAGCTTGGCGGTATAATGCTCCATAAGTCGTAAATTTCTGTTGTAAGGCATACAACAAGTGCGTGTATTGGAAAAAGTTATTTTGCACCGCAGCCCACACAGGATTTTCTTTGGGAGCTGTTTCTTTGAAAGTTACAATATTTGCCACCAAAGATTTTTGGTAAATTTCTAAGGCTTTTTCATAGTGTCCTTGTTGGAAATACACATCTGCCAAATTGTTGTAAGTAGCAGCAATGTCGGGGTGTTTTTCTCCCCAAATTTCATGTTGAATTTTTAAATTGGCTTCAAAAGTTTCCAAAGCCTTGTCAAATTCCTTTGTAAGCAAATATAATTTGCCTATTTTGTTGTAAGAAAATGAAACAAGGTGGTTAGTCCGTTCTGTTCCTTTGTACTTTTTCTTTTGCTTATTATTTTTGTTCAAAGCCTCATCTTCTTGTTTTTTTATTCCTTCCTGCAACTCAACCGCCAATGTGTAGTAGGTCAATGCTTGCTTATAGTCTTTTTGTTCTAAATGCACATCTCCCAAATCATTGTAGGTATCTGCAACGTCTAAGTGTTGCCAGCCCAAAAACTCCTCTTGCAACTCCAATGCTTTCTGAAAGTAAGGCAAAGCACTGTCATTTTGCTGTTTTGCCCTGAAAATACGACCAATATTACAGTAAGCCTTTGCTATATCGGGGTGTCGTTCTCCTACTAAATTTTTTTCAATGGTCAAAAATTTATCAAAATACTCTAAGGCTTTATCATACAAGACTTTATCCACATAAATATCGCCAATTAAACGATAAGTAGCTGCCACTTCTAAGGTGTTTTCGCCAGAAAGTTGCTTGCGAATCTGCAAGGCAGACAAGGCATATTCTAAAGATTTGTCATAGTAGCCTTTTGATTTGTACGCCAAAGACATACTAAAATGCGAAGCTGCTACCGACAAATGATTTTCGCCAAAAAGTTCTTTTTGAGTAAGTAAGCCTTTGTGAGAAAACTCTAAACTTTTGTCATAAAAACCTTGTTGGTTGTAGGCATCTCCTAAATAGGTGTAAATTTCAGCTACTTTCTCGTGCTTTTCGCCATAGAGTTTGCGTCTAATAGCCAAAGATTTCTCGAAAGCACCTACAGCTTGGTTAAAAAACGACTTTTTATAGTTGGCAAGCCCCACACTTGCAAAGTAGTTGCCTACTAATTCACTTCTTTCACCATAAATAGTTTTGGCAGTCCCCAATGCCTCATTAAAACATAGTAGAGCATCATTAAACTCACCTAAATAGTAATGAATTTGACCTCTTGTATGCGTAATTTGTGCAGTAATTGGGTTTAACTTACTCAAATATCTTTTTGAGTTTGTTAGTGCGGTATCATACATTAAACCTGCCTTTTCCCAGTTTTTTTGGTCATAAAAACAACGTGCTGCTGCCTCCTCCATAGCAATATATTTTTCCCAATTATTTAGTTTTTTATAACAACTACCTGCTTGTTTGGCAAAAAATACGATACTATCGCAGCCCATATTTTGCTGTGCTTGTTCCAATTTGTCCTGCCACTCAGCTGCTTGGGTGCTTAGAGGCACTTTTTTTTGTGCGTAAGCCACAGAACCTAACATCACAAAAGATAAAAATGCTATGATATATTTCATGTTCATTTTGCGTAAGATATAACTACAAATTAACGCAAAAATTTGAATATTTTAATATAAACAGCCAAAATATTCAAATTATAAGGGTATAGGTAATTTGTTAGTAGGTGTAAGAAAAATTAGTTTTAACTATATTATTAGGCAACTGAGAAAGAAAATAATTAATTAATCTAAGCTACATAGTACAACAATGTACTGTAGCTTTTAGACTTAAAAAAATATATTATTAATTTTAAACAATACAATAGATTACGTAAGTCGTATTAAATAATTGTTACGAAAATATAGGGTGATATGTTCTACATAATCATCTTGGAATGATTTTTCAAAATAACAATCTCCTTTTGTTTAACTAAGAGATTTTTTTTAATCTGCATAGAAAACTATACTATAAAGTTTACTTACAGGTAGATTTAGCTAGAACTATTTAAAATACCTGTCTTACAAAGAGTAAATTCTTTTCAAAAATTTTGTATCTTTGGTTGTAACTTCTACCATTTACTATGGACTCTCCACATCAAATGCCCAGCAAAACTACAAGTATGTTTGCCAAAGTTACTTCCCTAGCAAAATCTTGTTTGGTAATAAGTATAATAGGTATTGTCGTTGTATTTGTTGGGCTTTACTACCTCTTTAGCAAGTATTTTAATACAGAAAACAAAGACCTTCCACAAACAAGTATTACTATTAACGAAATTGATTATGAATTAGCAGAAGTAAAAGGTGGTACATTTACAATGGGTGATATTTTTGATGACCCCGAAGCAGAATCTTATGAAAAACCATTACATAGTGTTACACTAAAAGATTTTTACATAGGCAAATATGAAGTAAGCCAAGCACAATGGGAAAAGATAATGGGCGAAAATCCTAGTAAGTTTAAAGGGTGTGCCACTTGTCCTGTAGAACAAGTAACTTGGGAAGAAGTCCAAGTATTTCTTCAAAAGCTGAATCAAAAGGTAAAACCCCAATTACCCTTTCGCCTTCCAACAGAAGCAGAATGGCAATTTGCAGCTCGCAATAGAGGGCAAAAAGTACGATTTGGGAACAATAAAGACACCTTAAAGCCTGATGAGGCTAATTTTTATGCTGATATTACTAAAAAGAAGCCTTATTCTTTGGCAGGAAAAACTATAGGAAAAACAACGCCTATTGGCAGTTTTGCCCCTAATAGCTTGGGACTATATGATATGGCTGGCAATGTGTGGGAATGGTGTAGTGATTGGTACGACAGCACATACTACCAATATTCGCCTGCTATAGACCCCCAAGGGGCTACCACTGGTGAATATAAAGTAAAGTGCGGGGGAAGTTGGGACGATGTACCACAAAATCTCAGGGTAGCTATACGAGGTGAAGACTACCCAAACAAAAAACGTAGTTACATTGGTTTTAGGATTTGCAGGAGCAAATAAGACACAAAAACTATGTGCAATACTTAACTTTGCGAAGCTAACACTACAACCTTTTCTTCAATTATTATATCACTTTCTACCAAAACAGTAGTTTCAGGCGGTGCTATCAACTCTCGAATGTAAGTTATTAAATCTTCTTCAACAGCCACTTGTGGGATTTTATAGTGCAAACAAACCATGTCTATATTCCCTTTTCGCCAAAAACCTTCGGGGCAACACACAACCATTTTACCCGACTTTGCATACAATCCAAATTCCAGCAAAGAAATAGGCGATTGTGTACCTGCAATCAAATTCATTACCACCAAATCTGCACTTTCTAGCTGCTCCAATTCCCATGTAACTTGTTCGTTAAACTGTGGGTCATCTACTGCCATACGCCAAGAGTCGTCCCAAGTAAAACGGCGAGGATTGAGCAACAGTACATTTTCGCCTTGTAGAGCTAAGGCAATGCGTTGTTGCCAATCAGGTGCAGCACCTTTTTCTATACTTCCTGCCAAAAAAACTTTTTTGTAGGGCGTATCAGGTATAGGTTGTGGGGCATATACCATATTCGGGTAAAGTTCCTGTAAATTGTCCATAGTTTGATGGTGTGTAATGAAAGTTACAAAAAATTATTGTTTTTTGGCAAAAAGACTATCAAATTTTCTTACTACCGAACTTGTATAAAAATACCGTTTTGGAGTTTGTAAATGTGTTTACCTATTTTTATACTTTGCCCTTCATTGAGCTTGTGCAAATCATAAATGTCTTTGTCTAATGTATGAATAGAACCTTTGGTGGCACGTGCTATTTGCAAGTATTCTGAATTGACACTACCATTTTTTGCCCCACAAATAATTATTTTTATAGGTTTTTTAATTTGGGATAATAAAGGTATATCTCTTACATCTGCCCAATTATCGGCTATCATCACAATATTTTCGCAATCCAGACATTTCCCCATACCTACTAATAATGCCTCTATGTTATTTTCAGGTGCATCTCCTCCATGCCCTTTTTGCATCGTTGTAAGGGCTACATCTATCACTTTTTCAGTTTCCACACCTGTTATATGATAGATACCTCCTGCCCTACCCAATTCTTTTTCTTTATGTGGTTTATTATCACCATCATTAAAAAATACAAATTCTTTGATAGGTTTTTCGGCAAAATTTTGTTTGTACCACAACAGTAGCTGCCCCGAAAACTCCGACATACTTGCCGTTAAATCACTTACCACCAACATTTTTTTCCACTTGTTGCGTTTCAAAGTTTTGTAAACTGTAGAATCTTCGAAAGTATATTTCCCAGTAACAATTTCTTTAATAGATTTACTTTCTTGGGCTGACGTAGATTTAGAGGGTTCTGGTCTGTATGAAATCACGAAACCATGTGGCATTTTAGCTGCTTGGTCGTGGCTATGCACATTAGTTTGTACGACCAACGTCCACTCTATTCGCGAATCTGCAAAAACGTGAGGAGCTAAAATATACAAGGCTGCCAACCTTCGTTTATTCAAAGTTTCGAAATCAGCATTTTTAGGAAAATCCGTATAAACTAATTCTATTTTTTGAATAGTTTTATTTTCCAAAAACCGTTGCATAGCTACTGTATGAAGGTTGTAATGTCCATACGCCATGCTAATAAATGTCTTGGTTTCGCCAATGCCTGCGGGTTTGTAAATAGGCACTCTTACAGTGTCTGCTCGTATATCAAAATGAATAGCTACAGACTGTGGAAAAGCTACAAAATGATGTAAGAAAAAACCTAATAGCCACAAAAAAAACGAGGTTGATAGTCTTTGCATAACTCACAAATGGAATAAATATGAATTGGTTGAAGTATTTTGAAAGCAATTGAAATTTAGAAGAAGACAGTTTTTTGTTCTAATAATTTGATAACCAACAAATTAAAAACTTATGATAATTTAACCATTCAACTTTTTTGGTAAGTTGCTTGTTAAGTTTTGATTTTTAGAGTTTTATCAAAAATAATGCTGAAATTTAATTTTTTTTCTGATAAAACCCTATTATCTCTTTTTGTTTCTTAGCTTCGTTGTATCATACTTTTTTATTTACTATGTTCATCATTAAAAACAAAGCCTATCTTTACATATTGCTAATGTTTTTTGGGGCTTGCCGTACCTTATCAGGAGTCGTAAGTCCACAAGTAAGTTTTGTAGGAAAAACAAAAGTCCTTGAAACAGATTTTACCTATCTACAGGCAAGAGCCAAAGTCCATTACCAAGACCGCCAAGAAAATTTCAAGTCGGCAGTAGAAGTTCGCATCAAAAAAGACAGTGCCATTTGGCTATCTTTTCGCCCTGCTCTCAATGTAGAGGCAGTGAGAGTGCTGATTACACAAGATTCTATGAAAATGATAGACCGTATGAATGACCAAGATACGGCGTACAGTTTCAAGGATTTACAGCAAAAACTGCGTGTAGATATAGATTTTTCGCTGTTACAAGCTGTGTTAGTGGGAAATTTATTGAAAAAAAATGCCAATTTGCGTTTAACTACCCCAAAAGATTCCTCCTACTTATTGCACCAGCAAATCCGTAATTTAGAAATCATCAGCACGATTAACTCTCAACAAAAAATAACTCATGTAACCCTCAAAGACCAAATAAGTAACAGCAACGGCGAGGTGGATTATCAAAATTTTCAACCTGTAGCCACAGTTTTATTTCCGTTTGCAGTAACGGCTCTGTTGCGTTACAAAGACCAAGACAGCATGAATAACACTGCGTCTATAGAAATTAACTACTCAAAAGTAGATTTTCCGAAAAAGCCTTTGCGTTTTCCGTTTTAGGGGCTATTCATCATACATCATCTAAGAAATGTTATGAATAGACACTTGTTTAAGAGTACCAAAAAAACTACCTTTGTTTATACTATTCATTGATTGGTTATGCAAAAGTTACTTTTACTATATTTACTGTCTTTGTGCTTTATAAGCCAAAGTATAGCTCAAACAAAATATTGGATTTTTTTTACAGACAAAGACACTACACAATATGACTATCGGCTACATCTTACAGAAGAAGCCATAGAGAAACGGACTTTGCAAGAAATTCCCTTACTGCAATATACAGACATTCCTTTAAAAGAAAATTATATCCAAAGTATTAAAAAACAGCAAATTAAACCTATCATACAATCAAAGTGGTTGAATGCCGTTAGTGCTATATTGACGGAAGAAAGCAAAAAGAAATTAGACAGTTTACCTTTTATTCGTCAAATTATACCTATTTATGACCGAATAAAAATATTGTCTTTCAAAGATACCATAGAATACCACACTGCCTTAGAACAAATGGAGGCGTACCGTTTCAATCAAGAAAAACTGAATGGAGATGGTATTATAGTAGGGGTCATAGACGCAGGGTATGTGGGGGCTTCGCAAAATGAATATTTAGAACATTTGTTTGAAGAAAAACGAATTTTAGGAGTAAAAGACTTGGTAAATCCCCAACGCACCGAACATTTCAAGTTTTCGGAAACAAGCTCTGATAACCATGGCAACACTGTTTTGCAGATGATTACAGGCTACGAAAAAGGCGGTATGCAGTACGGTTTTGCAACCAAATCACGTTTTTACTTGGCTCGTACCGACCATGGCGACAGAGAATTTAGAGGCGAAGAAGACTACTGGGTGGCTGCTATGGAATGGATGGACAGTTTGGGGGTACGTATCATCAATACTTCTTTGGGTTATGCTTTGGGCTTTGACAATCCACAAGAAAACTACAAACCCGAACAGATGAATGGCAAAACAAGTATCATTAGCAAAGCTGCCCAAATAGCTGCTGATGAAAAAGGCTTGTTAATTGTTGTTTCTGCGGGCAATGAAGGCAATGATGCTAACTGGGGTATCATTTCTACCCCTGCCGATACCAAAGGTGTATTGTCTGTGGGGGCAAATACTTTTCAGTACACCAAAGCAGGTTACAGTAGTATAGGGGCGGAGTTTTTGGATTATTTAAAGCCTAATGTCGTTTGTTATGCCTCTGGGGGTACATCTTTTGCTGCCCCTATCCTCACAGGTTTTGCTGCGTGTATGATGCAGAAAAATCCCAAAGCTACTAACAAACAAATCATTGCTTACATAGAAAAATCGGGGCATTTGTACCCACATGGCAATAATTACATGGGTTACGGCATACCCAAAGCCTCTCGTATTTTGACTTTGATGAACGGAGAAAAAGAACAAAACAACGCCAAAATAGAACAAGCAAAAGGTGTGTATGTATTCAAAAACAAGACGAACAGTAACATCAAAGCCCAACTTTTTCACAAGAAAAATGCTACGATTGTCATAGAACAAGAAACACGCAACTTGGGGCAAGGCGAAAACCGAATAGACAAACCTAACAAAGCTACGCAATCTACCTTAGTATTGCCAGATGAAGTCATTGAGATTTTTTGGGACAAAACTTCGGCTAAAACAGTGAAAAAAGCCCAAAGAAAGGCAAAAAGACAGGCAAAGAAAGAGGCAAGAAAAAACAAGTAACTTTACATTCGCCTTCAGGCGAATAGCTCACAATACACATAAAAAATCATTCGCCTAAAGGCAAATGTACTTAATAGTGGGGTACGGCTAAAAAAAACGGCTTATTTCCAAGTCGTTTTTTTTGTTTTTCTAGATAAAATACTAACTTACAACAAACAAATTTAATATTTTCTATCATGAAAAACCTATGCTATCTCCTATCCTGCTTGTTGTGCTTCACTTCTCAACAGCTTTTTGCCCAAACATGGCAAGAAGTCTATCATAAAGCTGATTCTCTGATGCAAAAAAGACTGTTCAAAGAAAGTATCCCTCTTTATGAACAAGCATTGACTTTGGCAGAAAAAGAATATGGGAAAAATTCAGAAAATTACCTGCTCACCCGCAATGGTTTGGGGACAAGTATGATTTCCGTAAAAAAGAAAGAAGAAACTGAGTCTTTTTTATTAGAAAATATACTTCTTTGTAAAAGTTATGGAGAAAAAACGGAGGTACACGCCACAGCCTTACTTAATGCAGGTATATATTATTTACCTTCTAGAAAAGGGAATAATCCAAAAAAAAGTGAAGAAAACCTACAAATGGCTCTATCTTACACAAACAAGTTTTGGGCGAAAAACACCCTAAGTATGCAGGTTCTTTAAATAGTTTGGCTCTTTTGTATGATGACATAGGCAATTATGCAGCTTCAGAACACCTCTACAAGCAAGTCCTTGCTCTTCGCAAAGAAGTAGTAGGCAAAGAGCACCCCACTTATGCATACAGCTTAAATAATCTAGCTAGTGTGTACAGGCTAACAGGCAACTACACTACAGCTGAACCCCTTTATAAAGAAGCCTTAAAAATTCTAAAAGATATTTGGGGCGAAATGCACCCTGCATATGCACAATCTACAATTAATTTAGCTAGTTTGTATAGAGTTATGGGAAAATATGCGAGTGCCGAACCTCTCTTGCAAGAAGTGTTGCAAATCCGAAAAACTGTTTTGGGTAACAAACACCCCGACTATGCACAAGGTTTAAACAGTTTGGCTCTTTTGATATATGGATATGGGCAATTATGTAGCAGCTGAACCCCTCCTCCAAACTGCTATGCAAATTTATAAAGTAGCTCTAGGCGACAAACACTCCAACTACGCGGGAGTCTTAACTAATTTGGCTAGTTTATATAAATCTATGGGTAATTATGCAGTTATAGAACCCCTCTTGCAAGAAACGTTGCAAATCCGAAAAGCTGTTTTGGGTGACAAACACCCCGACTATGCAGAAGCCTTACATAATTTAGGTAGTTTATACAGCGAGATAGGTAATTAGATGACTACGCCACACAAGAACTGATGACCTTGTTTTATACCTATTGGGTGCAACTCAAAGACAAACGCAAAGCCTTTTTGAAAGCCCAACAAACTTTACGAACAAAATACCCACATCCCTACTATTGGGGGGCTTTTGTGTTGGTAGGAGAGTAAAATATTAGAAGCATGTAGTATATTAGCTTTCCGTTTACTCTTTTGTACGTTTCATACAAAAGAGTAAACGGAAAGCTATTATTTTTCGTTACTAAACTATACATCATTCATTACCCAAACACCATGAAACTCATCAAAGTTGCGGGGGCAGTTCTCAACCAAACACCAATGGCTTGGGAAAACAACCGCCAAAACATATTGGCAGCCATTGCCGAAGCCCGAAAACAACAAGTAACAGCCCTTTGTCTGCCCGAACTCTGTATCACAGGCTACGGCTGCGAAGATGCCTTTTATTCGGAAGGTTTGCACCAAACCGCCATCAAGATTTTGCACGAAATAGCCGATTACACCAAAGACCTAATTGTCTGTATCGGTTTGCCTGTTATGTTTCAAAACCGCATTTTCAATACGGCTTGTTTGATTGTCAATCGTAAAATTTTGGGCTTTGTTGCCAAAAGATTTTTGCCCGGTAATGGTATTCATTACGAACCTCGTTGGTTTACGCCTTGGCCTGAAAACGTGCAGGCACACATAGCTCTGGAAGACCTCAATGGCGTAGTGCAGCAGTACCCTATTGGCGATTTGTATTTCAATGTAGGCGGACTAAAAATAGGTTTTGAGATTTGCGAAGATGCGTGGGTAGCCAACCGACCCGGTGCGAAACTCTACCGTTTTGGGGTAGATTTGATATTGAACCCAAGTGCCAGCCATTTTGCATTTTTCAAATTGGGTGTAAGGCAACGATTTGTGTCCGAAGCCTCTCGTGCCTTTGGCGTAGGCTATGTTTATGCTAATTTGTTGGGTAATGAAGCTGGTCGTGCCATTTATGACGGAGGCGTGTTGATTGCCTCGTCTGGCAGTATGTTGGCAGTAGGCGAAAGGTTTGGTTTTCACGACTGCCTCATCACTTCGGCAGTGATAGACGTAGCCAACAACCGTTTGGCACAAAGCCAAGCAAGTACAGTATTTAATATACCCGAAATGCACGACCAATTTTGTATTTCAACAGACTTTAAATATCCGTTTATTGAGCCTGTTTTGCCCGAAAAAGTCCAACAAGCAGCTTGGGAAAACAGTGAAGCCTTGCAAGAAGAAGAGTTTAGTCATGCGTTGGCATTAGGACTTTTCGACTATTTGCGAAAAAGCAGGTCGCAATGTTTTGTAGTGTCTTTGAGTGGCGGGGCAGATTCTTCGGCTATTGTATCTTGCTGTGCTTTGCTTATCAAATTAGGGGTTCAAAGTATTGGTTTAGAGGCATTTAAGAAAAAACTTTCGCACATCAAAGCCATTCAAAACTGCCAAACTGCCGAAGAAATAGCCCAACATTTGATAGTTACCGCCTACCAACCGACCAAAAACAGTGGAGAGGTAACTCGCAATGCAGCCAGCAGTTTGGCACAAGCCGTTCATGCCCAATACTACGAATTCGACATCAACGACATGGTGGAAGGCTATAAAAATGTAATTTCGCAAGCTCTCAAACGTGATTTGAGTTGGGAAGTGGACGATATAGCCCTACAGAATATTCAGGCGAGGGGACGCAGCCCAAGTATTTGGTTATTGACCAATATCAAAAACGGCTTGTTACTTTCTACATCTAACAGGTCAGAGGCTGCCGTTGGGTACGCCACAATGGACGGCGACACTTCGGGAGGGCTAAGTCCGATTGCGGGCATAGACAAAGCCTTTTTGCGTCAGTGGTTGCGTTGGGTAGAAAAAACAGGCGTAGAAAACCGTTACACCATTCCTGCCTTGCGTTGGGTGAATGACCAACAGCCCACTGCCGAACTTCGCCCTGCGGAATACAAGCAAACAGACGAAGACGACTTGATGCCTTACGACATTCTTGATGCCATAGAAGAAGCAGCCATTCGGGACAAAAAAATGCCTTTGGAGTGTTATTTATTGCTCAAATGCCGTTATCCGCAGTACGACAAGCAACTTTTGAAAGATTGGACAGCCAAGTTTTTCCGCCTGTGGTGTCGCAACCAATGGAAAAGAGAACGGTATGCCCCAAGTTTCCACTTAGACGATAAAAACCTTGACCCTAAAACATGGTGTCGTTTCCCTATTTTGTCGGGTGGTTATGAGTGGGAACTCAAAGAGTTGGCGAATTACCATGATTAAATTTCATAACCCTAAAGTTTTTTTTTAACCTTTGGGGTTTAATGCTATTAAGTAGAAAGAAATATTAATATTTTTTTCTGGTTGTGGTAAAAAATGTATGATAATTAAATACTTAATTATCAATACTTTACGAAAAAAGAAATACTAAGTTTGGACGAATAGTAAAGCCTAAAACAAAAACAGTGAATATCTGCGTTATTCCAATTCCATTGCGGGTGTTATCTGTGTTCCTTTAAATAATTCATTATCAATAAATTACAAATCATACATTTTTGACCACAACCTTTTTTCTTAGTGAACTTGTATCCTTGTGGTGCATTCAAAAGTTTCATACAAAATATAGGCTACACTTTTACTATGTATTTTTACTTATTACCAACAAAATACGCCTTTTATGTTACGTAACACCATCCGTTTAGTTATTATATTAGCTATTACGTCTATTATTGGTATTATTTTTATCCAATTTTTTTGGGTAAAAAGAGCCTTTGACATGAACGAAAAACAGTTTAACCAAACTGTTACCATTGCCCTTACTACCGTTGCAGATAGGTTGTTGAAGTTTGATAACCAACAAGCCCAAACTGCCTCACCTGTGAGCCAACTCTCTGAAAACTACTTTGTTGTAAGAGTAAATGGCGAAATAGATGCGAATTTATTGGAGATTTTTTTGATAGACGAGTTCCAAAAACGCAATGTAAAAGCCGATTTTGAATACAGTATTTATGACTGCCAAAGTGAAAAAATGGTGTATGGTAAATATGTAGATTTAACAGACGAAGCCAAAATTATTAATCGTCCACCCAGTAATCTTCCTAAATGGTTGGGTTCTCCCTACTACTTTGGTGTCTATTTTCCGTCTAAAACAAGCACGTTGATAGGAGAAATGCAAATTTGGATTTTTTCTTCTATTGTATTACTAATCGTTGTAATATTTTTTGGCTACACCTTATTCATCATCTTACAACAAAGACGTTTAAGTGAAGTACAAAAAGACTTTATTAATAACATGACGCATGAATTTAAAACACCTATTGCCACGATTAGCATATCATCTGAAGTGTTGAAAAATCCGAAGATAGTAGAACACCCCGAAAGGCTTTTGAAATATGCTACTATCATTCATGAAGAAGCTAACCGCCTCAAAAAGCAAGTAGAAAGTGTATTACAAATTGCAGTGGTAGATAATACAGAAATTAAACTAAAACAAGAAGAAACTAACGTACATGAAATTATCACGAAGGCTGTAGCCAGTGTAAAAACAGTGTTGGAAACCAGAAAAGGTAGTATTAATTACCAATTTGATGCGGTAAATCCTAATGCTTTTGTAGATGTTTTGCATTTTACCAATATTATTTACAATTTATTAGACAATGCCATTAAATATTGTAAAAAAACGCCTCAGATTTATGTCCGTACCCAAAACTACAGCTATGGCATTTACATTCATATTGTGGATAACGGAATTGGTATTTCCAAAGAAGCTCAAAGGCATATTTTTGAGAAATTTTATAGAGTCCACACAGGCAATGTGCATGATGTAAAAGGTTTTGGTTTGGGCTTGAACTACGTAAAACTAATGCTCAAGGCACATGGAGGCACTATCCAAGTAAGTAGTAAGAGTGGGGAAGGCAGTACATTTACCATTTTCTTACCTGTAATTCAGGAAAATAAAGAGAAAGAAGCTGTAACACCTAAACAAAGATAAGCCCCGAAATCTACATGGAAATTATAGGTTATTTGCAAAAAAACTATTTGGAGATTATCGGGACGATACTTTCTTTAATTTGTGTTTGGTTGAATACAAAGGCTCATATTGGCGGTTGGGCGGTGGGTATTTTGGCTACGGCTGTTTACACTGTAGTAGCTTTTCAAGCCCAATTATACGGCTTTTTTATCATCAATATTTTCTTTTTAGTCCTTAGCGTCTATGGTTGGATATATTGGTTGGTAGGAAAAAATACAGAAAATGAATTGCCTATTACCACACTCAAAACACAAGAAGTGATTTTGTATTTGGTAGTGGGAGGGTTAGCTACATTTCCTTTTGCTTACTTGCTACAATATTTTGGCGGAAAAATGGTTTGGATAGATGCTGCTACTACAGCTTTCAGTGTCATAGCTCAATGGCTACTAGCTCGTAAAAAAATAGAAAATTGGCTTTTTTGGTTAGTGATTAACTTTTGTTATATCATTATGTTTATCATAAGTAATCATTGGATTTCAATGTTCTTGTACGTTTGCTTATTCATTTTGGCTATTCAGGGTTGGCTAACATGGAAAAAACTGCTCCAACAAGCTAATAATTTGCCATAAAAATTGTATTTTTACAGTTAAAATCGTGCTACTATGATAACCTCATTAACACAATTAGACTTAAGCAAAACCTATTCGTATGCAGACTACCTCACTTGGCAGTTTGGAGAACGAATAGAGTTACTCAAAGGCTTCATTCGACAAATGGCTGCCCCTACGCCTAAGCATCAAAGGGCTGCTGTTAAAATGGTTACAGCTTTCGAGAATTTTCTCATGAATAAGCCTTGCCAAGTATTTACTGCTCCTTTTGATGTACGGCTTTACAATCGTAGAAAATCATTACTGGCTGATAAAGAGGTAATTACGGTGGTGCAACCTGATATTTGTGTGATTTGTGATGAAAGCAAAATAGACGAAAGAGGCTGTAACGGTTCTCCTGAATTAATTGTAGAAATATTGTCGCCAAGTACGAAAAAAGCCGATTTGATAGATAAATATGAATTATATGCAGAGGCAGGCGTTACAGAATATTGGATTGTTTATATACAAGAGGAGGTCGTGCATCAATACGTTTTACAAGATGAAAAATACCAATCGTATGGCGTATATACCAGCCCAGACGAGATAAGCCCTTTTTTATTTCCAGAATTATCAATACCTGTAGATAGGATTTTTGGGAAATAAACAAAAAATAATTATCAATTAGTAAATTTTTAATTAAAAATTTACTAATTGATAATTTAAACAAGTTACTTACTTTGTGTAAACTGCTCAATAATGGCATCTGTAATACCAGAAGAAGAGAAACCGCCATCATGATATAAATTCTGCATTGTTACTTTTTTGGTCAAATCAGAGAACAAAGTAATCACATAATTTGCACAATCTTCGGCAGTGGCATTGCCCAAAGGCGACATTTTATCGGCATAGTCCATAAACACATCAAAACCGCCAACACCTGTACCTGCCGTAGTAGGCGTAGGAGATTGCGAAATAGTGTTTACTCTAATGCCTTTCGCCTTGCCCAAACGGTAGCCGTAGCTGCGAGCTATAGATTCCAATACCGCCTTTGCTTGTGCCATATCTCCGTAATCAGGAAATACTTTTTGAGCTGCAATGTAAGTAAGAGCCACAATAGAACCTCCATCTGCAAAAACATCTAATTTTTCGCCTACTTGCATCATTTTGTGGAAAGATAAGGCAGAAATATCTAAGGTTTTTAAGAACCATTCATAGTTGAGGTCGCCATAGTCTTTTTTCTTACGCACATTCGGACTCATGCCTATAGAGTGTAGCACAAAGTCTAATTTACCGCCCAAATGTTCCTCAGATTTTTTGTATAAATTTTCTAAATCTTCAATAGAAGTAGCATCTGCGGGTATGACAATGGTGTTACAAGCAGCAGCCAAATCGTTGATAGCCCCCATACGCATAGCTACAGGTGCATTGGTAAGGGTAAAAGTAGCACCTTCGGCATAAGCACGTTGAGCTACTTTCCATGCAATAGAGTTTTGGTCTAAAGCACCTGTGATGATGCCTCGTTTACCTTTTAAAAGATTATACATAAAATTGTAAATGGTTAATGTCTTTGCCAAAAAATTGTAATTTTGTTAAAACCCTTGTAGGTGCTTAACCTATAAAGTAGTTTTTCGTTTCAAAATTAGAAATACTCTGGTTGTTCACAAACTTTTTTACCAAAATGCAACACACACCACACCAATATCTTTCTATACTTACAAGTTTGGTAGCTAAAAAAGTATTTTTAGGACTTTTGAGCTTATTTTTGAGCTTTGCAAGCCTTTCGTATGCTCAAATTACGGTACGCCCCAGCGTAGAATTTCAGAATTTGAGCTACCTTAATATTACAAAAGTACAAATTACAGAAACCCAAACTATTGTAGATTTGCGTTACCGTTGCCCTTACGACAATGTGAGTTGGGCTTGTGCTAACAAAGAGTTTTATATCAAAGGCGTGTACCAAACAGAAAAAAAACGACTCTTAGCAGCTAAAAATATTCCTATTTGTGATGACAAACATTGGTTCACTCGCAAAGATACAATTTTGGATTTTCAACTCATTTTTCCAAAATTAGAGGCTGGCATCGAGAAAATAGATATGATAGAAGGTTATGGACCTAACCAATTTAATTTTTGGGGTATAAAAATCATTAATCCTAAAAAAGAAGAAAAAGAAGTTGTCAATCAGACAAATACCCCACCTACAATTACAAATAATACAACCAATAATACTATCAATACCAATAAAACACCTGTTAAAACGACCACCAAAAAAACAACAACTATTGCTAAAAAAGATACAGTAAAAGTTGCCCCTGTAGCAAAAACAGAGGTAAAGCCAACCGTAACTTTTAACAATAAAGAACTCAAACTAAAAGACTCTATCAATGTCAAAATTACGTTTGACCATGCCAGCGACGTGATAGAAGAAAATAGTAAGCCTGAACTAAATAAACTGTTGGATTTTATGCAAAAAAATCCAAAATTAGTGATTCTCTTAGAGGGGCATACAGAGGCAGATGAACCTTTTTACACGCCAAAACAAAAACAAAGCAACTTGAAACTGTCCATAGAAAGATTAAAAAGTGTAAAAGATTTTTTAACCGCCAAAGGTGTAAGTCCTACTCGCATACAAACACAGGCATACGGTGGTGCAAGACCTGTGTCCAGAGACCCCGCACAAAACAGACGAGTAGTAATGAAAATCATCAAGTTTTAGTAACCATTTACATTTTCGTTAATCTTTGTTAAGTAGGTAAGGCTTTGCAATGTTTTTGCGTAAAATAAAGGAGTTTAAAGTGAGTACGTATTGGGTTGCTGGTAGCTACCCAATACGTACTTTTGTAAGCAATTTAATTTAAAATTTACTAATTAATAATTGTGCGTCAGCACCTAATCCCTCATTCTTGATGAAAAGTTTTTTGCTATGTGCAGGCTTGTTGGCTCTGAATACCTCATTGAGCTACGCCGATAATTTCTTGTTCAACTACGAAAAACCCTATAACGACACCCTCAAAAAAGCACCTGCTAACTGGTTCAATTTGGACATGACAGGCGACAAAGTACGAGGTGTAAGTACAGAAAAAGCCTACCAAACTATCTTGAAAGGCAGACCGTCTAAACCTGTGGTAGTGGCGGTTATAGACTCTGGCGTGGATATAGAACACGAAGATTTGAAAGAGGTATTGTGGAAAAACGAAAAAGAAATTCCTAATAACGGCATTGATGATGACAAAAACGGCTACGTAGATGACATTTATGGCTGGAACTTCATAGGAGGCAAAGACGGCAGAAACGTGAACCATGACTCTTATGAAATGACTCGTTTGTATGTAAAATACAAAAAAATGTTTGAAGGCAAAAGTAGCAGCAGCATTGCCGAAAGTGAAAAGAAGCAATATGAAGAATACTTGGGCATCAAAGATAAATTTGAGAAAAAAGTACAAAACCTACGCCAACAATTAGGTATGTATAATGTCTTTGGTGAAAACTACAAGAAAGCTAAAAGGTTGATGTTGGCGTACTTAGATACAGATGAGTTGGACGTAGAAACATTGAAAAGTGTGGATTCTGAAGACCAACGCATCAAAGCCTCTGCACAAATGTTAGCCGAAGTAACCGCCAACGGCTTAACCGAAGAAAAATTGCAAGAATATTTAGACTACTTCAAAGACCAAATGGAGTATGGCTACAATGTAAACTTTGACCCTCGCAATATCGTAGGCGATGACTACAACAACCCTAACGAAAGGTACTACGGCAACAATGACGTGATAGGCAAAGGCGGAGATGCCAAACATGGCACTCACGTTGCGGGTATCATAGCTGCAAAACGTGGCAATGGAATAGGTATAGACGGCGTGGCGGACAATGTGCGTATCATGTCTATTCGTGCCGTACCGAATGGCGATGAAAGAGATAAGGACATTGCCAATGCTATTCGGTATGCGGTGGACAATGGTGCAAAAATTATCAATATGAGTTTTGGCAAATCGTATTCGCCTGATAAAAAGGTAGTTGATGAAGCTATGCAGTATGCAGCCTCTAAAAATGTATTGTTGATTCATGCAGCAGGAAATGATGCCAAAAACTTGGATAATGAAACCAATTTCCCAACAAAAATGACGTTGGACGGTAAAAAAATAAACTCTTGGTTAGAAATTGGGGCTGCGTCTTGGGGAGATAATAACAACTTTGTAGGAGATTTTTCTAATTATGGTAAAAAATCGGTGGATTTATTTGCCCCCGGGGTAGATATTTACGCAACTACGCCTAACCAAAAATACGAGAGTTTGAGTGGAACAAGTATGGCTGCTCCTGTTACGTCTGGCGTAGCAGCTATAGTAATGTCTTACTTCCCCGAACTAACGGCTGCACAAGTGCGTGAAGTATTGGAAAAATCTGTGGTGAAATTCCCTAAAGAGAAAATCAAAAAGCCAACACAAGGCGAGGAAGAAGAAGGCAAAAGCCCCGAAATGGTAGAGTTTTCTGAATTATCGGCTACAGGCGGTTTGGTGAATGTGTATGAAGCCGTAAAATTGGCGGAGGTAATGGCGAAGAAAATTAAGAAAGGCTAAGGCTTTTTAATTAGTAATTAGTAAATTTTTAATTAAAATACTCTCAACTAATTAATGTAAGTTGCGTAGTATAAAAATGTACCGTACCCTTTAGGGTGCAAGGTTAATTTTAGCTACTTTAAAGTGTATTTTTTGTATAATAAAGATGATTATTCTATTTTTTTATTAAAAAAATTATATTCCTAACCTTGCACCCTAAAGGGTACGGTACACTACACAACTTACGTTAATTATTAAGAACTACTTAGCAATGTATATTGATAAGACCACTTCTATAAAACTTTTTTGGTTTTTGGGAGTGGTTTTATTAATTTTAAAATTAGAAACATAGTAACTAGCAATATTTAAAAACACCTAATCAAATACATTAAAAATGAGATACTTAATAATTATACTATTTTTACTCTGCTCAAATAATATTTTAGGGCAAACTAAATATAATTGGAAACAAGGCTATAAATTTATTGCTAAGGCAAAAGAAAATTTAAGCCTTAATAAATTAGAAAAAGCCGAAAAACTGCTTGCCAAAGCAAGGAAAAGTAACTATGGTTTTTGTGGAAATGCGTGGGAAGATGCTAGGGAAGCAATAGATTTAACACAAGCCAAGATACATAACCAACGTAAAGAATTTGATAAAGCATTAAGTGTTTTAGACTCTATAGATAGTTATTCGATAGATACGTTGAAGATCAAGACATTAATATTAAAATTTGGGAAAGAAAAAGTAGAAAATGCTATAGAGCAAGCTAACGTAATTCTGCAAGATAATCCCATTGCTTATTATTCTAGCATAAACTTATCTGAATTAAATTATGTTTTTAGGTTTAAACATAACCCATATTACAATAATTCAAAAAATAGAAAAATAATTAGAAAAGCTAATAATGTAATATTAGAAGAGTTTAAAAAATATATAAGAAATATCATGAATGATGTATCATGATATGTTATCTATTTTTGGTAGTTTACAGCAAGTAATGTTATATGAGCAAAAAGTTGTAATCTCGTGAAAAGACTAAAATTTTAGCATTATATCTTTAATACACTGTATTTTTATATATTTACAAAAGCATTTAATAGTTGTTAAAATTATGAAAAAATTATATTATTTAACTATCTTATCTTTATTATGTAATGCTTGTGGCTGCCCTAATCCTAAAAACATGGATTTTGCTGAAAATGATACACAGTGGCTAATCTATAAGCCTAATCAGGTTTTTAATTACTATAACCAAAGAGGCGAAAAATTAAGCTATATTGTTAGTACAATAAAAGATAGTATTGATTTTCAACACAATGCCCCTCCTGCTGTTTTTTTTCCTGTATGTACACAAGCATATAATATGCCTGTAAAGAAAGTTGTTTTAACTAACCAGTTAGACAGTAAGGATAAAATTACGTTTTATTGGATAAAAAAATTTTTAGCTGATACTAATACAATGCCTTTATACGCATGGTCTGTATGGGAAGGTAAAAATTTCCATGCGTATATTCAATCAAGTGACTTTGATACCAAGTTTAATCAAAATTTTGACACCCTAAAAATATCCAATTACAATAATCCTAATAGCTTATATTATGAGTTCTTGATAAAAAAACATACCTCTATAAGAGGAAAAGTCTATGAAAATGTACTTTTCTCAAAGCAAAAAGACCTTAATACCAATTTTAGCTTTTACTATCACAAAACACAGGGCATTATTCGTTTTGAAACAGCTAATGGGACATTTGGGAAGTTGAGCCGTAAATTTTGGCTGCATTTTGATATTTTTTGGGGAATATTTTACTTCGCTGTTTGTATCCTCACAAACGACTTTCTGTTATTTACTTACGCAAGTAATTGAAAGAATGTGCTTGTTTGTGAGGACACAAACAACAGCATAAACTACCAACTTGCTGTAAATAAATTAAAACTCTGCTATTAAAATATCTACGTCATCTTCCGAAAGATATTTTTCTACTTCAGGTAAAAACTGTTTATCTTTTTCACTTATAATTTTTACTATTTTTTCCGTTATTAAATTATCTAGTGAAATGGAAATATTATTTTGTCTATGATTTTCTAAGTTCATTTTTATATCAGAGCCAAAATCTTTAAATTGTTGCTTATCTGGTTTAAAGTAAATATTTTCAAAATTTACATCTTCTATGAACATTTTTTTATAAAATTCATCAATTTGAATGAGAGCAATTTCTTCAATATCCAAATATAATTGTAATGCTTTTAGTGTCATTAACATTTTGTAATCATTACTTCTTTTTCTAATATATTCATGAACCCAACGTCCATTTAAATTTGCATGAATAAACCCCCATATAAAACCAACATCATATCCAACTTTTTTACGTTTAGATTTTCTTTCTTCTTTTTTTAAAGAATCTACTGCTGCCTGAATACAAGTAGTTAGGTCATTTACCAAAATAGTTTCATCAATAATGGTAAAATCGTATTCAGAGTATATTGATTTAGCATTATTTGTCCAATCTCTAAACATTTGAAATGCTGCTTTTTGTATTTTATTTTTTAATTCTTGGTTCATATTATAATCTTTTTTATGCCAAACAAGCAACTCTAACACTAAACTGAATAACTGCTCGTACTTGGTGTATATGAAATGAATAGTCCATTTTGTTGGTCTTTTCAAAGCTACAATTTTTTTTCGCCTTGCCCTTTCCTGATTTTCATAGTGATTTTGGTAATCTTACGAACTTCCCATGCAAAATATGTTTTTTGGAGGTTTGAAAAAACTTTTGGTAAGTAAATTTATGTTTGATAAAAAGAGAGCAAGCTATTTCAAAATATTCATGTAAATACAATCTGTTTGAACGGCGTACTACTTATTTTTAGCAACCAGAAATAGAAAAAAATAGAAAAACAATGCTAAATTTACCGTTTTATTTAGCCACCTAAACAGGTTTTTGCGATGAATACGCAACTCCGTTACACCATTTCTCCCGAAATAGCCTTTGATGAGGCTCATTTTCGCCGTTTTGTACTCCAGCAACAAGGTTTGGCAGATAGCCCCGAAGTGGTCATTCGCCAAAACCGCCGAAGCATAGACGCAAGGTCTAAACAGATTAAGGTCTATGTGGACACAGAAATTTTTGTGAATGAAAACCCTACGCCTCGCATTACTTACCGCAAAGATTACCCCAATGTGAGTCATGCACCACAAGCCGTTATTGTGGGGGCAGGTCCCGCAGGAATGTTCGCAGCCTTGCGGTTAATAGAGTTGGGAATCAAGCCGATAGTCATAGAACGTGGGGCAGATGTGCGGACACGCCGTAGAGATTTGGCAGCTATCAACAAAGACCACATAGTAAACCCCGAATCTAACTACTGTTTTGGCGAAGGCGGTGCGGGTACGTATTCAGACGGAAAACTCTACACAAGGTCGACAAAGAGAGGAGATTTCCGCCGAATTTTAGAGGTTTTTGTGGCTCATGGGGCTACCGAAGAAATTTTGATTGATGCCCACCCACACATTGGCACAAACAAACTACCGAATATTGTTACGGCAATTCGTGAAAGTATTTTGGCAGCAGGCGGACAGGTGCTATTTGACACCAAAGTAACGGATTTTGTGCTAAAAAATGGCGAAATGAAGGGCGTTGTCTTACAAGATGGCACAATCATAGAAGGTTTGGGCGTAATTTTGGCAACGGGACACTCGGCTCGTGATATTTTTCACCTCTTGCACCAAAAACAGATTTTGATAGAAGCAAAACCCTTTGCTTTGGGTGTGCGGATAGAACACCCCCAACAAATTATAGACAAAGTACAGTACCACTGCGAAAACAGAGGCGACTATTTGCCCGCCTCGTCTTATTCGTTGGTGAGCCAAATTAAGTACAAAGGTCGTGAAAAAGGCGTATTTTCGTTTTGTATGTGTCCGGGGGGCTTTATTGTGCCTGCGGCTACGGCACAAGGCGAAATTGTCGTGAATGGTATGTCGCCTTCTCGTCGTAATTCCAAATTTGCCAATTCGGGGATTGTCGTGTCTATAGATGACGAAGATTTAGCCCCATTCCAACAGTATGGCGTGTTGGCAGGTTTGTATTTCCAGCAAAGTGTCGAGCAAAATGCTTGTGTCTTGGCAGGAAACACGCAAACAGCCCCCGCCCAACGCATGATAGATTTTGTGCAACGCAAAGTTTCGCCTACGCTAAATGAAACCTCTTACCAACCGGGGCTGTTGAGTATGTCTATGGACGAGGTGTTGCCCCCACAAATAGCCTACAGGTTGCGTGAAGGTTTCAAAGATTTTGGCAAGAAAATGAAAGGCTACTTCACCAACGAAGCCCAACTAATAGGTATAGAAAGCCGTACTTCTTCGCCAGTGCGGATACCCAGAGAAAGAGAAACTTGTGAACACCCCCAACTGAAACGGCTGTTTCCTTGTGGCGAAGGGGCAGGCTACGCAGGTGGCATTGCCTCCGCAGCTATGGACGGAGAAAGATGTGCAGAACAGTTGGTAGGGATTTATGGGAAAAGTTTGTGATAGTTTGCATTTTAACGATTTTGAATAACTGTAGCATAGACTTTATAGTCTGTGCATATACATAATGCACAGACTAAAGTCTATGCTACAGCTAATAATCAAATTGCCTAAAGGCTACTTTCCTATAACCAAAAAATTTGAACTTGGCAATTTGTCAAGCCGTAAGTTTTTCGTTTACTTTTTACCACAAGGCAAAAATCTATTATTTTCATACAATTTTAGAAAAAATCACGTACTTTTGGCAAATACAAGTTTTTAGTAGGTAAATAATACTTACAACAATCTTTTTATAAAGTAATATACAAAATATTTACATCACTAAAAAAACAGGCTATGATTACGAAAGAGCAGGTAGCTAAATCAGAACAGCAAATTTATAGTTCGAGAAGAAGTGTCCGATATGACATTCGGGAACTCACTGTTCAAATCATGGTAAATAAATATGAAAAAGGTTTGGATTATCAAGAGGACGAGGAGCAACAAGATAAATCCAAGTTTTACAATGTATTATTTATTCCTGAATACCAACGTGATTTTACTTGGAATACAGATAGGCAGTCGAAATTTATTGAATCTATCTTACTTGGTTTACCAATTCCGCTGGTCTTTGTAGCCGAAAATAAAGATAGTGCATGGGAAATTGTAGATGGCTCACAAAGAATTAGGACTCTACATAGTTTTTTGAATAATACTTTAGTCCTTAAAGGACTTGAAAAAATAGATGCTTTAAATGGTTTTCAATTTAAGGATTTAGACCCTACTCGTCAGGGTAAATTTATGGACACCCCATTACGCATGATTGTACTTTCAGAAGATGCTGATGAGGATACCAAGAGAGATATGTTTGAACGTATTAATCGGGGTAGTGATTTACTCAAACCTATCCAAATGCGTAGAAATATTCGTGGCAAGTTCACTAATTTTATTTTCGAAATTACTGAAAGAGAAGAAAAGAACATCAAAGAGGAGTGGCGTGAAGTAAACACATTACTTAAAGAGTTAACACCTGTAGATAAATGGGCAGAAATTAGAGATGAACGTACCGAACTTGTGCTGCGTTTCTTCGCATTGGTAGATACATATGACCAAGATTTGCCTAAAAAAGATGTTCAACAATTTTTAGATGACTATTTAAAAGGTAAAAATGCAGAAATTGAGCAAAACACAGATTTAATACAGATTTATTATGATAGAATTTTAAAAGTTCTAAATTTTGTGAAAGCAAATACGTCATTTGGTTTCCGAGAAAATAATAGAAAAAAAACTAAAAGAGTAATTTTCGAGGCATTGTCTGTAGGTGTGTACTTTGCTTTACTTGAAAATCCTCATTTAATGTGTCAAGAAAATCAAATCTTACATATTCTTACATCAAAAGAACTAAGAGAAACTTGGTTGGGGAACTCCCAAGTAGTTTACGCATTAGATAAAGTTAGACAACGCATAGAAATTGTGAAAAAACAACTTTTAGGAAAATGATGCACCTCATAAAGCAAGAGTTTTCTGATAGAGTTGATGAAATAAATAGATATTTCTACCTCTTAGAAAACATTACAGAAAAAGATGCCCAACTCATTTTCCCAAATGAAAATGACCGTAGAGAAAACTTAAATATTCGTCTTGGGCTAACTTTAAAGTCTGGATTAATTTTATTGCTGTATAATTTAGTAGAATCTTCTATTTCAAAATGCTTAGGAGCTATTCATCAAAGTCTAACAGATGAGCAACTAACTTACTTTGCAATGAGTGATGAATTACAAAAGATTTGGCTCAAATATCACTATGAATTGTTAAGTGATAAAAGTGTAAACAATGATAAAAATGTAGCACAACTACAAACCATGTTAGGCATACTTTCAGCTAATAAAACAATTACAATATCATTGGAAGAGTCAAAACAATTATCTGAAAGTCTATATTCAGGTAATTTAGACGCAAGAGAAATCAAGAAAATTGCTAAAAAATATGGAATTGCCTTTGATTTGACGAGTGAAGAAGTACGATTTGTAGAGAAAATGCGTAATAAATTGGCACATGGCGAGGTTTCTTTTGAAGAAGGTTGTCAAGATAAACCAATCCAATATATGCAAAAAGTGAAAGATGAAACGATAAATTTTATACGTGAGTTTGTTAATGCTGTTGAACAGTTTATTGCAGAAAAAAAGTATAAAAAATGAAAGGGTATTACTCAACATTATTTTGTTAGTATGAAGTAACAGACAACTAAAATAAACTCTATATTTGTCCACTTCTATTTGGTAAAGTTAGTATGTAATGTATGCTATCAAATATTTACAAAAATGTACGGTACTTTTACACCGCACCTAAATTTTAATAAAACAATATGAAAATTTCTTATAATTGGCTTAAAGAATTTATAGATATAAAAGAAAGCCCCGAAGAACTTGGTAAGTTATTGACTTCGGCAGGGTTGGAAGTAGAAAGTATAGAGCCTTACGACACTATCAAAGGCGGGTTACAAGGTGTGGTAATTGGTGAGGTTTTGACCAAAGAAAAACACCCTAACGCAGACAGTTTGAGTTTGACAACGGTAGATGTGGGCGGAGCAACTCCCTTACCTATAGTCTGCGGTGCAAAAAACGTAGCAGCAGGGCAAAAAGTTGTAGTGGCTACCGTAGGAGCTACTCTTTATCCTGTTGGTGGAGAGGCTTTTACGATTAAGAAAGCCAAAATTAGAGGGGAACAATCCGAAGGAATGATTTGTGCAGAAGACGAGATTGGTTTGGGAACTTCGCATGAGGGCATCATGGTATTGGATACGACTTTGCCGAATGGTACACCCGCAGCCCAATATTTTGGTGTATCCACAGACTATGTTTTTGAGATTGGTTTAACGCCCAACAGAGCCGATGCAGCTTCGCATTATGGCGTTGTGCGTGATTTGAAAGTGCTATTGAATAGAGCTACTTGTTTGCACAATGTCAGTACCTTTGCACCAAAAAATAATAATTTTCCAATAAAAGTAGTTGTAGAAAACACACAGGCTTGTCCACGTTACGCAGGTGTGAGTTTGACAGGCGTAAAAGTTGCCCCATCGCCAAAATGGTTGCAAGACAGATTGAAGGCTATTGGTTTAAGTCCTATCAACAATATTGTGGACATTACAAACTACGTATTGCACGAAGTAGGGCAACCTTTACACGCCTTTGATGCGGACAAATTGGCAAACCGTACCATTGTAGTTAAGACTTTGCCCGAAGGTACGCCGTTTAAGACGTTGGACAATGTAGAAAGAAAATTGGTGGGCAATGATTTGATGATTTGTGATGGTAACAGCACGCCACTGTGTATTGGTGGGGTGTTTGGGGGCATAGAGTCGGGAATTTCTGAACAAACGGTTAATATTTTCTTGGAAAGTGCCTATTTTTCGCCTGAATATATCCGCCGTACTTCGCAACATCATGGTTTGAAAACTGATGCTTCGTTCCGTTTTGAACGTGGTACAAACCCCGATATGGTCTTGCACGCCTTGAAACGTGCTGCCCTTTTGATAACAGAAATAGCTGGAGGCGAAATAGCTTCGGAAATTACAGACAACTACCCACAACGTATTCAACCGTTTAGTTTCTTTGTAAAGTACAAAAATATCAACCGTTTGATAGGCAAAGAAATGGACAAACATTTTGTGAAACGGACTTTGAAGTCGTTGGAAATTACGATACAAAATGAACAAGAAGATGGTTTGTTAATAGCCGTACCACCGTACCGAGTAGATGTGCAACGCGAGGCGGACATTGTGGAAGAATTGTTGCGTTTATACGGTTATGATAACGTGGAATTATCGGCTCATTTGGCTACTTCGTTTTTGGCGAATTTCCCAACTACAGACCGCAACCAATGGCGTTTTCAGATTTCGGATTTGTTGGCAGCCAACGGTTTTTATGAAATACAAACAAACTCACTCACGAATCCCAGCTATGCGGAGGCTTTGGGCAAAGGCGACACGAATGTAGAAATGTTGAACCCTTTGAGCCAAGAGTTGAGTGTGATGCGTCAGTCTTTGGTACATTCGGGCTTGGAGGTGATTGCCCACAATATTAACCGCCGCCAAAAAGATTTGCGGTTGTTTGAGTTTGGCAAGACGTACCACAAAATCACGAAAGAAGACGGCAATAGTTACCACGAAAATTTGCAGTTGGCTTTGTACCTATCGGGTAGCCAAGTGCCTGAAACGTGGCAACGCAAAACCCAAAAAGCTACATTTTTTACGCTAAAAGGCTTTGTAACGAAGGTTTTACAGAAATTGGGTTTAGACAATTTGCAAATTACTGAAATAGGCAATGGTGGCGACGGCTATAACGAAAAAGTGTTTGCCTACGGTTTGGCGGTAAGCTGGCGTAAAAAAGAAGTGGCACGTTTTGGCTTGTTGAAACCGAATTTTGCGAAGCAGTTGGACGTGAAACAAGAGGTGTTTTATGCCGAAATAGAATGGGAAAGTATCATTAAGCAACTGAACCAAAAGTACCAATATGCGGAAATTGCGAAGTTCCCAGAGGTTCGCAGAGATTTGTCGTTGGTATTGGACAAAAAGGTTACGTTTGCAGAAATACAGGCGTTGGCACACCAAGCCGAGAAAAAACTGTTGCAGAAGGTCAATGTGTTTGATGTCTATGAAGGCGAAAACATAGGGGCAGACAAGAAGTCGTATTCTGTAAGTTTCATCTTGCAAGATGCCGAACAAACCCTAACAGACACCGCCATAGACAAGGTAATGGAAAAACTAATGAAGGTGTATGAGGAAAAACTGGGTGCGGTGATTAGGAAGTAAAACGGTACTGCACATATAAACAACCCCCGAAAGGTTTTAAGGCTTTTCGGGGGGTTTGTTTAAGATATGATTACATTACTTGCTTGTAACAAATGTGCAGGGATATTTTCTTCCAATTCCCAAGTAATACTCATAGGCAAACTTCCCTCGTGCTTCACATAGTTGGCTTTGCCTAAAAAGTAATAAGGAACTCCACTACCTCTAAATTTTTTTTCATTTCTAACAAAGAGTAAAATAGTATTTCCCAACGATTGATGATTGATATAACGTTGTCCTGTTTTAGACGTTTCAGAAGTCGTACTTTGTGACTGCCAATGAAATAAATATTCATTAATCACATAATCTTCATACATAGTAGTTGTTGAGTATTCTTTTTCAGATTTATTGAGAGTAATAAAAAGTAGGTCTGTTTGTTTATCAGCAAGATGTAAAACGCCTTCTCTTTGTGATTTCTTTTTGTCAAAAGAATAAAAGTCAAAAGCTGCCAAAATTTCATCTCTGGTATATAAGCAATGCAGGTCTAAAACATTTTTATAAGGCAGTGCTAATGGTTTATCAATGAAATGTATGTTTTGATAGCATAAATCCAACACCTCTTTCAATTCTTGTATAAACCATTTATTAATAAATAGCCTTTCTAAACTCTGATAGACATTTTGAAATTCCCATTTTGTCCCACTTTCAAACCAAAAATTATAGTGCAACATCAATGCGAATTTTTGATTATCAATGTTTTGTAAATCAACTTGACCGTTATTAGTTATCCAATTTAAAATGAATTGAATAAAACGGCGGGAATTAATATGCAAAATTCGTTTAATACCTTTCGTTAATTGTTCTTCATCTGTTTCGTTAAAGTCTGCGATTTTACCTGCCTCTTTCAGTAATCTATGCCAACAAGCCCTATCGTAAATATCGTAAAGACTTAATTGATAGTGTGTTACAAAATTAATTAGAGAAAGTTCTTTGCCTGTATCTGTACTAAAATGCTTAATGCGTTGAATAATTTGTGATTTGTTGTTATTCAAAGCCCCTTTAATATTGTGTAAAATATGTTCTTTGGCTAATTTTTCTAACTGAATAACACAACCCGCAGGTAAATGTGGAAAATCATTTTCCACTTCTTTGTAAACCGTATTGGCTGTTTGTCCAATTAATGCTTTAAACTTATTTTCAAAGCTATAACTTTTGTGTGCCTGCCCAATAAAGTCTAAAACAGTTAGACATTCTTTTTCGGGACTAAGCCTAAGCCCTCTGCCCAACTGTTGCAAAAATACAGTTAAACTTTCGGTAGGTCGTAGAAATAAAACAGTATCAATTTGTGGAATATCTACTCCTTCATTAAATATATCTACTGTAAAAATAAAATTTATCTCTCTGGCTATGAGTTGTTTAGGTGCTATTTTTCTTAGTTCTTTGTCGCTATTTCCTAATAATGCTACCGAAGGAATACCTGCTTCATTAAAACACATTGCCATAAAATTGGCGTGTTCTATACTCACACAAAAGCCCAAACCAATTACATCTTTTACATTGCGTACATATTTATGAACTGCCTGAATAACAAGATTTGCTCTTTCTTTGCGGTTCAGTATTTCTGTTAAATTTGCAATATCATAATAACCCTTTTTCCACGCTATTGAGGCATAATCTACAATATCTGTAATACCAAAATATTGAAAAGGTGAGAGTAATTTTCTGTTTAAAGCATCATATAACCTTATTTCGGCTGCTGTAACATTTCCAAAATAAGCCTCAATACTTTTCCCGTCCATTCTTTCTGGAGTAGCTGTTAGCCCCAACAAAATTTTCGGTTGGTAGTAATCCAACAATGTTTGATAAGAAGTTGCAGCAGCATGATGAAATTCATCAACTACAATAAAATCATAGAAATCTGGCGTTGTATTTTCTTGAAATTCTTTACTATTGAAAGATTGGATAGAGATAAATAAGTGGTCAATTTGATTAGGCTTGAAATTACCAACCAATAACGCACCAAAATTTTGGTCTTTGAGAACAGCCCGAAAACAAGCTAAACTTTGCTTTAAAATTTCTTCTCTATGGGCTACAAACAGTAAACGGTTTTTAGATTTAGGATTTTGCAGCACAAAGTTTTTGTAATCAAAGGCAGAAATTACTGTTTTTCCTGTGCCTGTGGCAGCAACGATTAAATTTCGGTATCTTTGATGTATTTCTCTTTCTGCTTTTAGCTTTTCCAAAATTTCTTGCTGGTATGAAAAAGGGACTAAATCAAAGAAAAATGCAAAATTATCTTCTGTTTTTTCGTCTGGACTTAAAGCCAACTGTAATTTACCTTTTTCTTGTTCTTCAAATCGTATAAATTCCTTATCATTCCAATAGGCTTCAAAAGTGCCTTCAAATTTTTGTATAATATGACTGCTGTCTTTGGCTGTAACTTTCAAATTCCATTCAAGCCCATCAGTTAGTGCGGGATTAGAAAGATTAGAAGAACCTATATAAGCTGTTGTAAAACCTGTATCTCGGTGAAATAAATAGGCTTTGGCGTGTAGCCTTGTGCGGTTTGTGTCGTAAGAAACTTTGATTTCTGTATTCGGTAAACCTGCCAAAAACTCAATAGCCTTGTAGTCTGTGGCTTTCATATAAGAAGTCGTAATAATTCGCAAACGGCTATGAGGACGACTTGTAAATTCTTTTAACTCTGTTTCAATTATTCTAATTCCCGACCATTTGACAAATGAAATTAACATATCCACTTTATCTGCGGTCAATATTTCTTTTTTTATTTCACTTGCCAAAGATGGTTCTTTCAGAGAACCTGTAAATAATGAACTTTGTGAAATTGGTGTAATAGGGCGTATGATTTTATCTTGATAGACAAAATTAGAGTTTACCTTATTGTAAGCTGCTAATAGTAGTTCATTATCAAGGTGTATTCTTTTAGTTTGTAAATCAGGATTATTCGTTTCTTGTGCAAGGAAAGTAATAAGTTTATTTGTCAAACCTATTTGTTCAGGTAGTTTATTTCTAAGTTGTAATAAGGCTTTCTCTACAATATTACCTACATATTTTGCAAGTAACTGATGACTTTCTTCTTCATCAATTTGTTCTTTTTCTATCAATAATTGTAGATTTTCTTTGTTTAATTCTTTGTATAGCAACTCACTAATAAGTTCTTCGTAAAGTCCTTCTTGTAACATAAGCGTAAAGAGAGAGATAAATGATGTTTTATTTTGGTAAACACTTTTTAATATAAATTTATTTTAACTAATTTATATCAAATAATTTAATAATATCTACTATTTCTTGTTTGCGTGTTAAATACCATTCATTTTTTGAATAAACTTTCGGCATTACAAGTTCATTGCCAATATTTCTAAAATTCATTTGCAGAATTTCATTTACAGCCTCTTGGCTAAATAAAGTAGGAAAAATCTGTTGATTATGCAACTTTACTACATTATTTTCATCAGTAGTAACTGTTAAAAAACCAACTTCTATAACAAAGCTATTTTTCTCAATACTACTAAACTCTAATTGAGTATCTATTTGTCTTATTTGTAATTTTAGATTTTCTAATTGTGTCATTATTTCTTTTTAAGTTTGTTTATATTTTCAAAAATACACTTAAAACAATAAAAGTCAATAAAAATATTAAACTTATTTTAAAAGCTGTTTCCTGCTATTTTCAAGCCTCTTATCCCCCACAAAAATACTTACTCCCCACATCTTGTAAATCTACCAAAAAATAGCAATTTTGCAGGCTTATTAGTAAAGTCTATGATAATTAAGTCTGCAAAGTTTGTGATGAGTAACACCGACTACCGCAAATGCCCACCACCCGAACAGCCCGAATATGCGTTTATTGGTAGGTCTAATGTCGGCAAGTCGTCTTTAATCAATACACTGGTGAATCAGAAGGGGCTGGCAAAAACCTCCTCTACCCCGGGTAAAACCCAACTCATCAACCATTTTATGATTAATGACACTTGGTATCTGGTAGATTTACCGGGCTACGGTTACGCCAAAGTGTCGAAGGTAGAAAGAGCCAAGTTCGAGAAAATGATTGACGGCTACCTGACCAACCGCAGCAACTTATTGTGTACTTTCGTACTGATAGACATACGCCACGAACCCCAAACCAACGACATGAACTTTATGCGTATGTTGGGCGAAAAAGGGATTCCGTTCTGTATCGTCTTCACAAAAGCCGACAAAGAAAAAAAGGCTGCCGTACAAAAAAACGTAGATTTTTATTCCAAAATCATGAAACAGTATTGGGCAGAACTCCCCAAAATGTTCATCACTTCGTCTGAAACCAAAGAGGGCAGAGATGAAATTTTGGCGTACATCAGCTCCCTCAACGAAAACTTTTAAACTATATTTGGCTATCCCGATTCAAACAAAAGTAGTTCCCTGTAGTTACGGACTTTAGTCCAATGCTATTGAGCTAAGAAAATAAAAATATAAATATAAATAAATGATTGACTATCAGTTAGTTATTTTTCAAAAAGTGCCGTTAGGCACGACATATTTATAGTAAAAACAAGCCCCAAATCCCTTTTAAAGTGCCGTAGGCACGACATAATTTCGTGCCTACGGCACTTTGAGAGAGAAGAAAATAGCATTACTATAAATATTACGTGCCTACGGCACTACAAAGCAATTTCTTAGCTTAATAGCATTGGACTTTAGTCCGTAGCTACAGGGAGCAAGTAATTTTATTTGAGTCTAACTATATCTTATCTTATTTTCAACACAAAATTATCTTAAAATCTGATACCATGAACCTTAAAAAAATAGCTGCCGTTTCTGGCAAATCTGGTTTGTTTAGAGTGGTACAACCTACTCGTAATGGCGTAGTTTTAGAGAGTTTGGACGACAAAAAGACGAAACTCATAGCTACGATGTCGCACAAAGTGTCTATCCTTAGCGAAATATCGATGTACACCACAGACAGCGAAGGAGCAGTGAATTTAGCCAAAGTAATGGACTTTGTGAAAGAAAAACATGGCACAAAGGCAGTCGTAAATGTAAATGACAACAAAGCCCTTGCGACCTTCATGGAAGGCGTATTACCTACCTACGACAAAGGCAGAGTGTATGCCTCAGACATCAAAAAATTGGTAACTTGGTTCAATATCATCAGTGAGTTTGCCACAGATTTGGTAGAAGCACCTGACGAGGAGGAAGAAGAACAAGCATAAATTACAAAATAGTCCCTAAGGGTTTTAAAATCCCTTAGGGACTTAATTATGAATAACAAAAAGACATCTTTTTTGAAAAGATGTCTTTTTGTTATTCAGTTACAATGACTTGCTTGCGAATACTCTCCTCCAAATCATTGGGGCAGGGAGTCGCACAATTTTTCTTTTTCAGTAACTCTACCAATTTGCCCTCCGACTCTACGTATTTGGCACATTGCTCACACTCACACACACACATAGAAGGATACTGTTCATCACTAAACATTTTCTCGTAAGGGCATGGCTGTTCGGAGGTAGCATTTTTTTGGCAATATTCCATGATGAACCGCATAAAACAGTTGGCTCTTTCACAGGGTTGAAACTGTTGTTTTTTAGAACTCATACCAAGTTGAAGTATATAGTAGTTAAAGTATGTTAAAGCCCGAAAAGTTCCTAAATACTAAAAAATATATTTATCTGTTCAAATATTACATATTACCAATCATAAAACCAAACAGCCACCGAATATCCGCATTTTTTCTGTTGGCAGGTACAAGACTCTCGTAACTGTGGTCAAGCGTAGTTTGGAAACTCAACTTCGGGCTAATCGGCAGACGTAGTGCAGCACTCCAAGTAGAACGGAAGTTTTCGTTAGTCAAAGACTGTTGCAAAAAGATGGTGTTGTTAAAGAACATTTTTCCTCGAAACAGACTAAAATTAGCTAAAATACGCAACGAATTACGGACAACTTCTATGTCCCGTAGTTGATAAAAATCTGTTGTTTCGTAAATAATGGCATTCGTCAATGACAAATACGGTACAAACCATTTGCCTTTGCTCTGTTCGGCACTTGGGTTAATTGCCTGCCAACCAATGCCGCCACCTGCTACATAACGGTAACGCATACCCCGCAAATTGCTGTATTCATACGTACCAAATACGATAGCATACCACCGTTTTTCATACCAAAAAGAGTTATTGAGGTTAGCCAATAATTCGTTTTCAGACATAATCTTAGACTTTTCACCATAAATATAAGACGCATCTAAATTTACCTTGTAGATTTTGTTAGCTGGTTTCCATTGCAGCCTATTCGTACTCGAAAACAATATCCTGTCCACGTTACCCAAATTGACCTGTCCGTTGCCTGTAAATTGGTACGTAAACGCAGGGTGAGGCTTGGGGGCTGGTTTGCTGGCGTTTTGTGCCTTCTGTAGGGAGTCTAACTTCAGTTTGACCAAAGCCTGTACTTTGGCATTGACCAACGAATCTATATTGGTGTTTTGGGCGGTTAGCTGCTGGGCTAACAGAGAGAAAAAGCATATCCAAAAAAATCTCATACGACATTCATAAAGGGTGATAAGGTTCTAAAATAATCTTTACAAAATAAAAAGGCTACTTTATAGCATTATTTTTTTGAGCATCTTTCCATGCCCACAAATACCTTGTGGCTACGCTGCGGTAAGGTTGCCACGCTTTGCTGATAAGCTCCATGCGTTTCAGTAAAGCACTGCCTTTTTCTTCTAAACCGTAAAGTTGTATCATAGCTTGTTGAATCCCCAAATCTTTGGTAGGAAAAACGTCTAAACGTCCTAAGTCAAAAATCAACAACATTTGCACTGTCCACTCCCCTACCCCTTTAATGCTTGTGAGTTGAGTCAATATTTCGGTATCAGGTATTTCGTGCCAGTTGGTGTTGGGCGTTGTAACAAAAAAAGTAGCCACATTTTGCAGATACGTAGCTTTCTGTGTAGAAACCCCCGCAGTACGCAGCGTAACAAAATCTGTGGCTTGTAATGCCTGTGGTGTTGGGCAGTGGTTTTGATACAAAGCCTTGAATTTCTGCCAAATAGCCGATGCAGCCTTGCCCGAAAGTTGTTGGTAAATAATGGCACGCAATAGAGCCTCGTACACACTTTCTTGTGCGTGAGTATTGGGGGGCAGTGTCGTAAGAGGTAAAATACTCCCTAATTTTTCGTCTGTCGAAAGGTGTGCTAAAATGGCTGCGTCTATCATAGTGGTAGGTGTTGTTTTTAAATTTTACTTAGTAATTTACAAATTTAAAAACATACATCTTTTTTTAAAGATAAAACCTAAAATAAATAGCCGTCATTGCTGTTTGAGTTATCACGCCCACATTTGTTTATGATAAGAACTTTATATCATGTTTTACTTTGATATAAAGTTCTTATCACATTTTTACTTTGATATAAAGTTCTTATCACGTTTTTACTTTGATATAAAGTTCTTATCACGTTTTTACTTTGATATAAAGTTCTTATCACGTTTTTACTTTGATATAAAGTTCTTATCACATTTTTGCTTTGATATAAAGTTCTTATCACGTTTTTTCTTGATATAATCTTCTTATCAAATTTCTACACCAAAAAAAATTAGCAACAAATTGTAACCACAATAAATTTTGCTCGTATTCAAAAATATCAACAAAAATTTATTGATAATCAATAAATTTTTGTTGATATTTGTAAAACCATTTCAACAATTATCTCCATGAAAACAAATCAAATCTTGCAAGTCCTCCATGTAGTAGCGTGGATAGTCTTTATTGGCTTGTGCATACAAACAGGCTCAATGGCGTATGCCTCTTTTGTTAGTCTTTTTATCAATCCTGTAGCAGCCAAAGACCTTTATTTAGGTTTAGACCTTTCGGCAGTATTGGAGCATAACCAGTTACATTATATCTATGTCTTGTCTTTTGTGCTTTCGGTGGGCATACTCAAAGCCAGCATTTTTTATTACGCCATAAAAATTGCCTCCAAAGCCACTATCGAAAACCCTTTTAGCACAGAAATCACAAATTTACTGACGACCATTAGCCAATTAGCCGTTTCTGTTGGTATATTGGCATTGCTGACCATGCAGTTTGGCAAATGGTTGCTCAAACATGGCGTAAACATCAACGCTGTGTACGAATATACAGGCAACGGCATGGAGTTTTTGTTGATAGCAGCCCTTGTATTTCTGGTGGCACAAATCATACGAAAAGGCGTTGAATTACAAACAGAAAATTCTTTAACCATCTAACTTATGCCAATCATAGTGAATTTAGATGTGATGATGGCGAAAAAGAAAATGTCTTTAAATGAATTGGCAGAAAAAGTAGGCTTAACCCTCGCCAACTTGTCTATTCTGAAAACAGGAAAAGCCAAAGCCATTCGTTTTAGCACTCTCGAAGCTATTTGTGCAGCCTTAGACTGCCAACCCGCAGATATTTTGGAGTACAGGCGTGATGAATAGTGTTGCGTAGTGTATCGTACCCTTTAGGGTGCAAGATGAGGAATATAATTTTTATTAGAGTTTATGAATAACTCCTTACCTCTACCTAAGAAAATTGCACAAAAAGTATATGATAGGGTTTACAAACCTTATCATATACAAAATAAACCTCTTACAAAATCAACTGTTTATCTATGTACTTCACAATTCGGGCATCATGCGTAGCCACTACCAGCGTAGCATTGAGTTGTCGGGCTTGCTCCTGAATCAGTTGTATGACCACTTCCGTATTGTCATCATCTAAGGCAGAAGTCGGCTCGTCTGCCACCAACACCGAAGGCGAATTCATCAATGCCCTTGCAATATTGAGGCGTTGTGCCTCGCCTACACTTATTTGAAAAGGATATTGGCGGGCTATATGGGCTATCTGCAAAGTAGCCAAGAGTTCAAGGGCTTTTTGAGCTTGTACGGGATTCCCTGCACTATAATTTGCCAACAACAAATTATCTAAACAGTTTAGCGAAGGCAATAAATACGGTTGTTGGAAAATAATACCAATATGATGACTTCGAAGTTTATCCAATGCCTTGCCCGAAAGTTGGTGTAAGGGCTGTTGTGCCACCCAAACCTCCCCTGCTGTAGCTTTGAGCAAGCCACAGATAATATGCAACAAAGTCGTTTTGCCACTGCCAGACTTGCCACGTAACAGCCATTGCTCTCCTTGCTGTGCTTGCCATGTTGGAATGTTGAGGACTTGTCTTTGTTTATAAGTATGTGTAAGGTGCTGTAAATTAATCATGTAGTAAAAATAAGGATTTCTATTAAATTATCGTATCAACACTTTTTTGATAACTAACAAAATACACTATAAATTTCGCAATTTTTCAGCTTTTAAATTTGCTTTTCTAAAAAAAGCCCTACCTTTGCAAAAAAATTGGTAACTATCTAACCAAGAAATTAACAACTTCATAATCTCGTACCTTAATCTGTTTTTTATGAGATGAAAAAACCGTTTAACACTTTACAGATGATTGTTAATCGTCCCCTCTCCATTATTCTTGCCTCTTTCGTGAGGTCTTCTCTCTCTGTGGCTGCCATTCTTTACAGCCTTCCTACGCGTCGTCGCCCAATGCGGGCATAATACTATATTCCAAAAAAATCAACACTTAGTCGCCTAAAAGGATTTTGGGTGCTGTGTTGTCGGCTATTACATTACTACAATACTGTAGCAACGGACTTTAGACTTTAGTCCGTTATCATACATTTCTAAACGGACTAAAGTCTGTCCTACAGCAGTGTAATAGAGCCTTTTGTATGTTCCACAACACTTTTACGTTGTGAACTTTTCTTTACCATTTCTTACTGTATTTGCTACTTACCTTCACTATAACGTAAAGGTTTATTCATGTTTTATTGGCATTTTTTTGCTATAAAAATATGAGTTTAGCTATGCTTTTTATTTACATTTTTCAAAACGTAAAAATTTGAAAAATGTATCTCTAACTCTCTCATTTTCAATTTTTTGTAAGATGGATTCTTCAATTACTATACAAGTAGCCAATGCCTCACATATCCATTATGCCGAAGAAATTTGCTACGAAATGGAAGCAGCAGCCAAAATACGTGGTACGGGCATTGCCAAAAGGTCGCCTCTTTATGTCATCGAGAAAATGCAGCAAGGCAAAGCCGTTATAGCCTTAGACAGAGATACGTTTGCGGGCTTTTGCTACATAGAAACATGGACACATGGCGAGTTTGTGGCAAATTCAGGGCTAATTGTCAAAGAAAGTTACCGTAAACATGGTTTGGCACGTCTGATAAAACAACGCATTTTTGATTTATCAAGAGAACTGTATCCTAATGCCAAAATTTTTGGGATTACCACAGGCTTGGCTGTCATGAAAATTAACTCCGAATTGGGTTACAAACCCGTTACTTTTTCGGAACTCACCCAAGACGAAAATTTCTGGAAGGGCTGCCAAAGTTGTGTAAACTATGATGTTTTGAGCCGTACCAACCGCAAACACTGCCTCTGTACGGGTATGTTGTACGAACCAAACCAACAAAGCCCCCTAACCCCCGAAGGGGGAATACAAGCAATAACTCCCCTTCTCCAAATGGAGAAGGGGCAGGGGGATGAGGTTTCCAAAAAATCCAAAAAGAAAAAATCTTGGAAAAACTGGGAAATTCATGTGCGTTGGCTGCGTTTCAAGCAGTTTGTCCTTTTGAAAGAAAAGGCGGTATTCTCTTTATTTTTTTAACAAAACTAACTGATGCACAGCCTAAAGGCTATGCTACATCTACTCTTTACAACCATGAAAAATAATAAAGTCGTTTTAGCCTTCAGTGGCGGTTTAGATACATCTTATTGTGCAAAATTTTTGGCAGAAGACAAAGGCTTAGAAGTCTTTGCAGCTATTGTCAATACAGGGGGATTTAGTGTGGAGGATTTGGCACAAATTGCAGAGAGAGCCAAACTATTGGGCTTGCAACATTTTACGGTGTTGGACGAAACACAAAACTATTATCAGAATTGTTTACGGTATTTAATTTACGGAAATGTATTAAGAAATAGCACTTATCCATTGTCCGTAAGTTCTGAAAGAATGTTTCAAGCTATTGCTATCGTCAATTATGCCAAGCAAATTGGGGCAGCTTATATTGCACATGGCAGCACAGGAGCAGGCAACGACCAAGTACGTTTCGATTTGGCATTTCAGATTTTAGCCCCCGAAATAGACATTATTACGCCGATTAGAGATAAAAAATTGTCGAGAGAAGAAGAAATTGAATACCTTAAAAACAAAGGCATTGATTTGAATTGGGAAAAGGCTGCCTACTCTATCAACAAAGGGCTTTGGGGAACAAGTGTAGGCGGAAAAGAAACCTTGACTTCGCACCAATCTCTACCACCTCACGCCTACCCTACGCAACTACAGACTACTATTTTAGAAAAAAATATTACGTTGCATTTCGAGAAAGGTGAATTAGTAGGCATTGATAATCAAACATTTAGCACGCCTGTAGCAGCTATTCAAGCCTTAGACCAAATGGCTGCACCGTTTGCCATTGGTCGGGACGTGCATATTGGCGATACTATCATAGGCATTAAGGGCAGAGTAGGTTTTGAGGCAGCAGCCCCACTTATCATTATCAAATCTCACCATACTTTAGAGAAACATACTTTGACAAAATGGCAAGCCTATTGGAAAGAACAAATGGCAAATTGGTATGGTATGATGCTACACGAAGCTCAATATCTTGAGCCTGTCATGCGAAACATAGAGGAGTTCTTGACCTCCACTCAACAAAATGTAACAGGTGAGGTTTTTGTAAAACTTTTACCGTATCGTTTTGAGGTCATGGGGATTGCATCTAAACATGACTTAATGCAAGCTAAATTTGGAAAATACGGAGAAATGAACAACACTTGGTCGGGTGAAGATGTAAAAGGGTTTATCAAGATTTTTGGCAATCAAATGAAGATTTATCATAGTGTAAATGAGTAAATATTCATAAAAATCTATCTGTAGGATATGCTTTAGCCTGTGAACTGCACAGGCTAAAGCCTATGCTACAGAAAACTACCTTCATAAACTCTAACACCATGATAAAAATAGGCATTATGGGCGGAGCTGGCTACACCGCAGGCGAATTATTGCGGATATTGCTACAGCACCCTCACGCACAAATACAGTGGGTACACAGCCACAGCCAAGCAGGAAAAAACGTAGGCGAAATACACCACGACCTTATTGGCGAAACCGCCTTGTTGTTCACGAATGAAGTAAAATTTGAGGAAATCAACGTGCTTTTTCTCTGTGTAGGGCATGGCGAAGCTAAAAAAATTGTGGCTCAATACAATTTGTTAAGCTCCCAATATGCAGCCCTCAAAATCATAGATTTGAGCCAAGATTTTAGGCTTAAAAAAGAAAATAATCCTTTTATTTATGGATTAACAGAACTTAATAAAGTTCAATTAAAAAATGCCCAATATGTAGCCAATGCAGGTTGTTTTGCTACTTGTATAGAATTGGCTTTATTGCCACTGGCTCATCAAAATTTACTGAAAAGTGCCGTACATATTCAGGCAGTAACAGGGTCTACAGGTGCAGGACAACAACCTACTGAAAGCACCCATTTTAGTTGGAGAAATAACAACCTGTCTGTTTACAAGGCTTTTTCTCACCAACACAATGCAGAAATAGTACAGACTATCAAGCAGTTACAGCCATATTTTTCGGCAGATTTCTTTTTTATTCCTGTGCGTGGGAATTTCAGTAGAGGAATTTTTGCTACACTTTATACAGAGTTCAATGGCACTTTGGAGGAGGCATATACCTTGTACCAAAATTTTTATGCCAATGCACAACAAGTCGTTATTTCGCACAATAACCCTGATTTAAAAATGGTCGTCAATACCAATAAAACCGTCATTTACTTAGAAAAACACAATAATATGTTATTGGTTATCTCTATGATAGACAATTTATTGAAGGGTGCATCGGGGCAGGCAGTCCAAAATATGAATGTATTGTGTGGCTTGCCTGAATATACTGGGTTACACCTCAAGGCAGTGGCGTTTTAATAAGCCCCACCCTAACCCTCCCCACAGGGAGGGGATTTTGTAAGTCGCTGATTATTAAGCTCCCTCCCCTATGGGGGAGGGTTGGGGTGGGGCGAAATAAGAGAACTTACAACTAGAATAAATAAGGTAATAACCTTTAAATTTTTTACAACCATGAATTTATTTGATGTTTATACATTATACCCCATAGAACCTGTTGAGGCTAAAGGCTGCGAGGTATGGGACAACAACGGCACAAAATATTTGGACTTTTATGGAGGTCATGCCGTTATTTCTATTGGACATAGCCACCCGCATTATATCCAACGCATTGAAAAACAGCTACATAAGATAGCCTTTTACTCAAACTCCGTACAAAATGCGTTGCAAAACGAATTGGCGGAAAAGTTGGGTAAAAAGTCGGGCTATGACAACTACCAACTGTTTTTGTGCAATTCGGGGGCGGAAGCAAACGAAAATGCCTTGAAAATGGCTTCGTTTTATACCAAAAAGAAGAAAGTTATAGCTTTTCAACGTGCCTTTCATGGCAGGACTTCCGCAGCCGTAGCTGTAACAGATAACAGCAAGTTAGTAGCCCCATTAAACCAACAACACGAAGTAATTTTTGTAGAGTGGGAAAATTTGGCAGCCGTACAACAAGCTGTTTTACAAGGAGATATATGTGCGGTTATCATAGAGGGCATACAGGGCGTAGGCGGTATTCATGTCCCTTCTACTGAATTTTTGCAAGGTTTAGCCGTTTTGTGTCAAGCACACGACATTGTATTGATTGTAGATGAAATTCAGTCGGGTTATGGGCGTACAGGCGAATTTTTTGCTCACCAACACGCTGGTATTCAACCTGATATAATCACTACGGCAAAGGGCATGGGCAATGGTTTTCCTGTGGCGGGAGTGTTGTTGCACCCCAAATTTCAGCCCAAAGAAGGACTGTTAGGAACAACTTTTGGCGGAAATCACTTGGCTTGTGCAGCAGCTTTGGCGGTTTTGGAAGTAATGGACAATGAATATTTGGTAGAAAATGCCCAAACCGTAGGCAATTACCTCAAAAAACAGCTACAACAGTTACAAGGTATCAAAGAAATAAGAGGTAAAGGCTTGATGTTGGGTGTAGAATTTGATTTTCCAATCAAAAATTTGCGTAATCAACTCTTGTTTAAATACCATATTTTTACGGGTGTGGCAGGTACACATACCTTGCGGTTGTTGCCTCCGTTGAATTTGCACAAAACACAGGTAGAGTCTTTTGTGGAAGCTTTGCAGGAGTGTTTGAGAGAGGAAATGGTGAGTGTGTAATAACCTCACCCCCAACCCCTCTCCATTTGGAGAGGGGAGTTTTGTTGCTTTTTATTTCTATAGTTTGGAGAAATCAATTAATTGGGCAAAACAATGATTAAATATTTTGCGTAGAAGTAGCGTATTTAAAATTATCAATCATGCAAAAACTTGTTTTTAAAAGAAATATAACTTTTTACTTAAGCATTGCCTCGATAGTAATAATAATTCCATTGTGTGTGTTTTTAATTGGAACATTACTATTAGATATTCACACCTTATCGGTTAAAGAATGGATTGCTTTAGTTCTATCATCTTGGACTATTTATGCTTTTACTGACACCACACTAGCAACCATTAAATATTCTCCAACTACTATTTATTTAAATACTCAAAATATTCAATTCAATGATAATGAAGTTTATTCATTAAAAAGTATTACAAGTTTGAACCTCGATTACAATAATTTTTTGATTATACGAGGTATTGCAGTAGTCCCACTCCCAAGTATTTATATCAAATTTGATAATCATGTAGAAAAAATTATAGCTGTTAATAATTACAATAATATACACTTTTTAAAACAAGCATTGGAGCAACTTTACTTTTTAAATTTATCTACTATTGAGTTAAAATCTATCACTTTGCCTTCTGATGTTGTAATTAATACACCTACAACGAAAATATACTCTTCTTTATGGTTCTTTAATTTTAGAATCATTATTATGCTTATGCCAATATTGTTTTTATCCTTTTTAAGTATTATTACTATAGATACTACTCAAATAGGTTGGATTGTATTAAATATTTGTATTTTATTACTTGTGCTTTTCTTATTAGTAATAATTAGGCAAACTCAATATTATTTTGAAGTAAATGAAGAATATCTAATAGTTCGTAATGTGTTACTATTTTCGAAAAAACATATTTACCCATTAAAAGATATAAAATATCTTCAAATTTGTGAAGATAGTCGTACACCCACAGGGCTACGTATCACCCTAAACTCCTTTGACTCCTACCAATATTTTGCAAGTGCCTACTCTGATAAACATTGGGAGCAATTAGAAAAGACCTTACAACAACATAAAGTACAAATCAAATGAAACAATTTTTCTCTGTAAAAGACCTTCCCAACTTGCCAACAGCAGTGCAAGAGGCGTTGGCAATGAAAAAAAATCCCTTTGCAGACGAGGCATTGGGCAAACACAAAACGCTGGGTTTAGTGTTTTTTAATCCAAGTTTGCGAACTCGATTAAGCACCCAAAAAGCTGCCTACAACTTAGGCATGAAAGTATTGGTCATTAATACAGAAAGTGATGGCTGGAAATTGGAAATGCAAGAAGGAGCAGTAATGGACATAGACAAAGCCGAACACATCAAAGATGCGTTGATGGTCATGGGGCAATATTGTGATGTTATTGGTGTAAGAACTTTTCCTACGTTACAAGATAGAGAAAAAGATTATCAAGAAATAATCCTAAAAACTTGCTTAAAGTATGCCAAAGTACCTTTGATTAGTTTAGAAAGTTCTACGTTACACCCCTTGCAGTCTTTGGCGGACATCATGGCAATAGAGGAAACAAAAACGCAAGCCCGCCCAAAGGTGGTTTTGTCGTGGACACCGCACCCCAAAGCCCTGCCCCAAGCCGTACCTAACTCTTTTGCAGAGTGGGCTATAGCTGCCAATTATGATTTGGTCATTACGCACCCCAAAGGCTATGAATTGCCTACAGAGTTTGTGGGTAATACGCCTGTAGAGTATGACCAAAACAAAGCCTTAGCAGGGGCAGATTTTGTATATGCCAAAAATTGGTCGTCTTACGAAAATTATGGAAAAATTTTATATACCCAAAGAGATTGGACAATCAATAGTGCAAAAATGGCTTTGACTAATAACGGAAAATTAATGCACTGTTTACCTATTCGCAGAAATGTGGAGGTAACAGATGAAGTATTAGACAGCCCCAACTCTCTTATTCAGTTACAAGCACAAAATAGGGTTTTTGCTGCACAGTGGGTGTTGAAACAAATGATTAAATAAAAACCTCACCCCCTGCCCTCTCCATTTGGAGAGGGGGTAACGGACTGAAGTCCGTTTTACAGTTAGCTCACTACTTGGGGAGTAAACACCCTTCTCCAAATGAAGAGGCAGCTGAGCTGGGTGGTTGGGGGTGAGGTAAAAAACTAACAGACATGGAAAAACTAACAATCATTAAAATAGGTGGCAATATCATTGATAATCAAACTCTTACAAAAGAGTTTTTGCAAGATTTTGCAGCCTTAACAGGTAAAAAAATTTTGGTGCATGGTGGCGGAAAATTGGCTACAAAGTTAGCTACGTCTTTGCAAATCCCTACTGAAATGGTGAATGGGCGGAGAATTACCAGCCCCGAAATGTTGGACATTGCCGTTATGGTGTATGCAGGGTTAATTAACAAACAAATTGTTGCACAATTACAAGCCTTTCAGTGTAATGCGTTGGGTGTAAGTGGTGCAGATGCCAACTTGTTAGTGGCTACCCAACGGGCAGTAGGAGCAGTAAATTATGGTTTGGTTGGCGATATAACACAAGTAAATGCACAAGGTTATATTGATTTAATACAAAAAAATATTGTACCTGTGTGCTGTGCTATTACGCATAACGGAGCAGGGCAGCTGTTGAACACCAATGCCGACAGTATAGCTTCGGCTGTGGCTATTGCCTTGTCGCCTTTTTTTGAAACAACCTTAGTGTATTGCTTTGAAAAGAAAGGAGTTTTGCAAAATATTGATGATGAAAATTCTTATATTCCTTTGATAAACAAGGCTTTGTATGAAGAATATGTGCATCAAAAAATCATTACAGATGGTATGTTGCCAAAATTGGATAATGCTTTTGGGGCAATAAACAAAGGCGTAAAAAGAGTGGTCATTGGTAGTCCTAAGGTTTTGCAAAATTGGGAAGGTACAATAATCCAAGTTATATAAAAGAATAACCCCACAAGGGCTTAAAGCCCTTGTGGGGTTTATAGAAAATTACAGATAGTAAAATTATGAATAATCTTTATACAGAAACTCTTAATTTATTACAAACCTTAATAGCTACGCCTTCTTTGAGTGGCGAAGAAGACCAAACGGCTACTTTGTTGGCAGATTTTATTCGCCAAAAAGGTTATACACCCCAATGCAAAGACAATAATGTTTGGGTAAAAAGTAGGAATTTTGACACAAAAAAGCCTACCATTTTACTCAATTCGCACCATGATACCGTAAAACCGAATGTAAGTTGGACAAAAAATCCGTACCAACCGACCATAGAAGACGGCAAGCTCTTTGGTTTGGGTAGCAATGACGCAGGGGCTTCGTTGGTGTGTTTGTTAGCAGCTTTTTTGCACCTTGAACCTACCGAACAGCCCTACAATTTGGTGTATGTGGCATCTGCCGAAGAAGAAAATTCGGGGCATAAAAACGTAGCAAGTGTATTGGGTGAATTGGGTGAAATTGCTGTAGGCATTGTTGGCGAACCTACCCAAATGCAAGCAGCTATTGCCGAAAAAGGTTTGTTGGTTTTAGACTGCACTGCCTACGGCAAAGCAGGACACGCAGCCCGCAACGAAGGTGTAAATGCTATTTACAAAGCCCTACAAGATATTCAGTGGTTACAAAACTATGAATTTCCGAAGGTTTCGGAGGTTTTGGGCAAAGTAAAAATGACTGTAACGCAAATAGAGGCAGGTTCACAGCACAATGTTGTGCCTGATAGGTGCAAATTTGTTGTCGATATTCGAGTTACAGAATGCTATACCAATGAAGAAGTTTTTGAAATTGTGCAAAAAAATCTACAAAGTGAGGCTGTTCCACGTTCTTTTAGGCTCAACTCATCGGGCATTTCGCTGTCGCACCCTTTGGTGCAGCGTTGTTTGTCATTAGGTATGTCTTATTACGGCTCCCCTACCCTATCAGACCAAGCTGTGATGCCTTTTACTACGCTAAAATTAGGCGTTGGCGACTCTGCAAGGTCGCATACGGCAGACGAATTTGTGTATTTGCACGAAATAGAGCAAGGGATTCAACGGTATATTGAGGTCTTAGATGGATTGGTGTTATACAAATGATTTAGTAAGATTAATCAATAGCTTTTTTTTAGCCCCACCCCAGCCCTCCCCACAGGGAGGGAGTTTGAAAATCAATTAGTTACAAACTCCCCTTCTTATGGGGAGCAACTGAGTTGGAAGGGTGTGGGTGGGGCTAGAAGTAAGAACCAATCTTGCTTGTCCACAAAGAGGGCTAACAAATCTATTCATAAAAATCTGGTGGTTAAAAAATATGTCTTTTTGTCATTGTTTGTTATTTTGGAGTAATTTTAGTAAATAGCATTATTACATCTGTCATACTCTTTATTATTCAAGCTATTAAAGCCCTGAAAATCAATGAGATTGGCACTATCTACTCATTAACACTTTTAACCATTATGCACTTCGGAGAAGAATTTAGAAAATACGCCACCAAACATCATGGCATTAGCAGTGTGCGTACAGATGCGTACATCTCGAATATTAGCAACATGACTCGCACTGTCATAGAAGAAAGACCTACAAATTTCCGCGAAATTGATGTGTTTTCTCGTTTGATGGCAGACCGTATTATCTTCTTGGGTACGGCTATAGACGACTATATTTCAAATATTATCGTAGCTCAACTTTTGTTTTTAGAATCTACAGATGCTCGCAAAGATATTTTAATGTATATCAACAGCCCCGGGGGTTCTGTGTACGCAGGTTTGGGCATTTACGACACCATGCACTACATTAAGCCAGACGTAGCTACTATTTGTACGGGTATGGCTGCTTCTATGGGGGCAGTTTTGTTGTGTGCAGGGGCAGACGGCAAAAGGTCAGGCTTGAAACACTCAAGAGTAATGATACACCAACCTTTGGGCGGTGCTCAGGGTCAGGCTTCGGATATTGAAATTACTCACAGAGAAATCCAAAAAATTAAGAAAGAATTGTATGAAATTATTGCTATGCACAGCAAACAACCTTTCGAGAAAATTTGGCAAGACTCTGACAGAGATTATTGGATGATAGCCGAAGAAGCTAAGGCTTACGGACTTATTGACGAGGTGTTGGTAAAACCTGCGAAGTAAGTAATAAGAAACAATAAAATGTAATTTACAGTTTTTGTAATTGCTTGTAAATGAACCACAAGAACACAAGCACACTAAGAAAATAATGAAGATTTATTTATTCTTGTTACTTAAGTTAGTTGAATTTCATAGTGTAGGGTTTGCAAACCCTACACTATAAAAATAAATAACGTAAAATACGTTATTCCACTATTTAGTTTTCTCTATTTGTCGATACACCTCCTCCATTTCCAAATCCTTTTTGAGCAATATAGCTTGCAAAGTATATTGTATGGGAATATGTGGCAATACACCTCTCCTATTATCAGGAATCCCGATAGCATATTTCACATAGTACAAGGGCATTCTCACTTGTATTTTTGAGTGGGGTAAAGTTGTCAAAGGAAATAACAAAGCATTTGTTCCTGCCTCGCTGCCTCCTGTTTCTGTACCTATGACGGTGCTATTAGACAAGTTTTTGAGGTAAGCAGCCACCGTAGCAGCAGCCGAAAAAGTCCCTCCGTTGGTAAGTACAAAAACTTTTCCTTTAAACTGCAAAGCTGTTTTGGGTTCGTGATACCATTCATGAAAAATCATATCAGCTTCTTTTGTAGTCTTAGAAAAACAGCGAAAAAAAGAAGGCGTAATACGCAACCAAAACTTACCCTGGGTTACATATTTACGCAAACCTTTGAGAGATAGGTGTTTACGTTCAAAATGATAGGTGAATGGTTGGGGCAATAAGTAAGTAAGTAGTTCATTGGCATCTTGCACTTTGCCTCCACCGTTATTGCGTAGGTCTATGACCAAATGCGTAATTTGGTGGTTTTGCAACAACTGAAAAACCTTTTTATAAAATTTAGAAAACTTTTGATTGTCAAAACCTTCTATCTGCAAAATAGCCAAATTAGGATATTTTTCATCTATTCGCAGTCTTTGAGAGGGTTCATTGAGCAACCATTTTGGCGAATGAAGCAATGGATTTATTGCATTGGTTGTAAGGGTTTTTAGGCTATCCATTGCAGGTTTTGCCAAACTGTCAAGGCTTTTTTCCCATAACATCAATTTCCGTTGCTTGCCCGTACTGTCTTGTACCCTTACTTCGTACATTGGTTTTGTACCATAAAACAAGGTATTAAAAAAACGAAAACCGTCATTAACGGCAGTCTGTTTACCTGTATAACTGAAGGCATCACTAATTTCTACGTCATAAATTTTTTGTAAAATTTCGGGGATACTGTGGTTTTCTACACTCAAGAGTTCTTCGCCTATGTGTAGGCTTGTATCTTGGCTCAAATTATTGTTAATGAATAACTTACCGTTAATCAAATGCACTTCCAGCGGTAAATGGTGTTGTGGATTTTTGGTGAAATATTGAATAAAATGATTGGAAGGCAGTACGTTGGTATGCCCACAACGAATCTTACTGACAACATGGCGTATTTTGGCTCGTAACTGCCTTTCTGTAAGCCCCTCCTGTGGCGTGATTTGCCGAAAAAAGAAATCAATACTATCTTTGGGCGTGTACCTAAATACTGAAGGGTGATAGGTATAAAGTAGATTTTGTAATACAGCAATATCTTCTTGGGCTTCTTCAACCGAAAAAAGTCTGTTTGGGTCATAGCCTTTGGGTTGTGCATACATAGACAGCCCAAAAACTATATTGAAAGCAAGAAAGTAAATAAAGTATCGTATCATTAGTGTTTGAGTGCTACAATGACAAATTTGCTATAATTATGTATAAAACAATAGATTGTCTTGTTTTTTTGTGTTTGAATAGTCTAATGGTTACTAAATTTTTTTTAACAAAATTCTCTACTATTGTTGTGAAATTGTGTATAAAGCACTATATTTTCTAAATAAAGTAAAAATTATCTTACCTGCATTTGATATTCACTACGGTATTTTTTACTTTTATCCACACCGAATTTTTTACAATGAATACTTTTTATCAGTTATTTTATTGTACTTGCCTCTTCCTTTTGTTTGGGACAAAGGTGTATGCACAAACTCGGCAACTTGATAGCCTTACCAAACTCTATAATTACCCCCCACACGATACAGTGAAAGTATTGGTTTTATTAGAGATAGCAGGTATTTATAGTAAAACAAAAATAGATTCTGCCCTTCAATTAACCCACAAAAGCCTTTTATTGGCAGAAAAAATGAAGTTTGTAAGAGGAGAGGCAGCCGTTTGGAATAGATTAGGTAGTCTTTATTGGCAAAAAGGTGAATACGACAATACTTTGTACGCCTATAAAAAAGCCATTGAAATATGGGAAAAAACAAAAAATCTGCGAGGATTAGCTCGTAATTTGGGTAATGTGGGGGCGGTGTACTATGTGCAAGGCAACTACCCCAAAGCATTAGAGTACAACCAAAAATCCTTAGAAATACAAGAAAAACTGCAAGACAAAGTAGGCATAGCTACCAACCTTAGTAATATTGGCAATATTTACAATGACCAAAATAATTTGAATTTAGCCTTAGAATATTACCAAAAAGCATTGGTCATTAGAGAGAAAATAGGTGATGACTTAGCTAAAGCTAAAATTTACAATAACATTGGGGCTATTTACTACCAAAAAGACCAATTAGAAACTGCGTTGCAATACTACCGAAAAACATTACAAGTAAGGGAAGCCAACAAAGACAAACAAGGCACAGCCGTTGTGTTGAACAATATAGGCATGGTATATGACCGCAAAGGACACGACAGTGCAGCTATTTATTTTGTTAAGTCATTGGAAATCAGTAGAGAATTGAAAGACAAAAGAAGTATTTGTTATGCTCTTACGTCTTTGGCAAGTATTTTTTCACGAGCTGGAAAGTACCCGCAGAGTATTCAGTATGCAGAGGAAGCATTGCAAATAGCAAAAACCATTGGTTCTCCCAAAGAAATAGAAAAAGCCTATTTTACTTTGTATTTATCCCATAAAACACAAGGAAATACAAATGATGCTTTGAATAATTTTGAGTTGTATAAGGCTCTACATGATAGCATTTTTACGCATGAAAATAGTAAAATGATAGCCAATTTGGAGGCAAAGGCTTTGTTAGACAAAAAAGAACAAGAAATAAAGTTACTAGAAAAAGACCGCAGGTTACAAGAAATAGAGAATGAAAATCAAGCAACTTTGTTGGCGTACACCCAAAAGCAAGCCGAAGCTGATAGACTCCGAGCTATGGCTATGCAAGCAGTAAGTAAACGCAAGGCAGATAGTTTGTTTTTATTAGCCCAAAAAGTACAATTAGAGGCAGACAAACTACGTATTCAGGAAGAAAAAATAAAAGCCGAAAACCAAGCCCACGAATTAGCCATCGCCAAAGCCGAAGAAGAAAAAGAATTGCACCAAACCATTAATTATTTGGTCATTGTATTATTGGGTTTGGCGGTGTTGATTGCAGTATTAATTTACCGTTCACGCCAAAGAACCAAACACACCAACATCATACTAAAAACACAAAGGCACGAAATTCAGGAACAAAAGACCAAATTAGAAGATGCTTTTAAACTACTTTCACAACAAAGTAACCGTATTCAGGACAGTATTCGATATGCAGAACGTATCCAACAAGTAATTTTGCCCACAGACACGGAAATTAAAGAGTATTTTAGTGATGCCTTTGTTATTTTTCGTCCAAAGGATGTGGTTTCTGGTGATTTTTATTGGTTTTCAGAAGAAGAAAATCAGTTGTTTTTAGCTGCCTTAGACTGCACAGGGCATGGCGTACCGGGTGCTTTTATGTCTATGATAGGTTACACTTTGCTCAATGAGATTATTCACCACAAAGGCATTTATGATACGGCTACGATTTTGGAAACTTTGCACCAAAACGTAGTAATTACCTTGAAACAAACGGCTTCTAATGACAGCAACGGTATGGACGTTTGTTTGTGTAAGATTGTGGAAAATGAAAATAAAGAAAAAACACTCTATTTTTCAGGAGCAAAACGACCTTTGTGCAGGGTACGCCAAGAAGAATTGCAACAATTTGCAGGTACAAGAAGATACATAGGAGGACGAACAGGCACAGAAAAGCAGTTTGAAACACAAGTAATAGATTTACAAAAAAATGATGTAATCTTCTTGTTTTCAGATGGTTATGCAGACCAGAACAATGTTCAACGAGAAAGTTTTGGTTCTAAAAGATTATTTTCCTTGTTCAAAGAAAATGCTGGTTTGCCTTGTAGAACCCAAAAAGTAATTTTGGAAACGGCTTTGATAGACTATATGCAGCAAGTAGAACAAAGAGATGACATTACAATAATTGGGGTGAAAATTTAAGTACCTAATTCTTGCACACCTTAAGCCGAAATATATTTAAGCCTCTTTTTGATTTTTACTATTGTTATTTCACCACAAGGACACAAGTTCACAAGTTTTTTTACTCTATTAACTTCGTGTGCTTGTATTCTTGCGGTTGATTTACTCTTGCATAAAGGCGTAAGTAATACATTGAAAATTAATAATGAATCCTAAACAACTTCATAGAAAAAAATTATTTTCTACTTTGCAATTTTTTTTATCCTTCTTTAATTTTGCCTTGTGTTTCAAGCAATATTTTGTGGTCATGCTACATTTATAGCTTGTAAATGCTTGTTACAAGGCACAACTTGTAGCAGTATGGTTTCATTCTAACAACTCTTTCTTTTATCATTATGGGAAAAGGTGACGTAAAAACTCGCAAAGGTAAAATCTGGAGAGGTTCTTTTGGAAACACTCGCAGACGTAAACCTAACAAACCTGCTGTAGAAACAACAACAACAGCAGATAAAAAATAAGTACGTAAAGCTATAAAAGGAAATTCTTTTATAGCTTTTACTTTTTTTAATCTTACCTTTGCAAAAAAAAAACGAATCAATAATGAGTATTATTTATAAAACGCAAAAAGAAATAGACAGCATTAAAGAAAGTGCTGAAATTTTGGGCAAAGTACATGGCGAAATAGCCAAAAGAATTAAAGTGGGTACAAAAACCAAAGACTTAGACACCTTTGCAGAAAAATTTATTAAAGAACATGGGGCTTTACCGTCTTTCTTGAACTATAATGGTTTTCCGTTTTCTTTGTGTATCTCTGTCAATGAAGTCGTGGTACATGGTTTGCCAAGTGATTACGAACTAAAAGACGGCGATATTATTTCGGTAGATTGTGGGGTATTTTACAAAGGTTATCACGCAGACTCGGCTTATACGTACCCTGTGGGCAATGTAAAACCCGAAGTATTGCAACTCTTAAAAGTAACCAAAGAGTCTTTATACAAAGGGATAGAACAAGTAAAAGCTAATGCCCGTTTGGGTGATGTAGGTTCGGCTATTCAGAAGCATGTAGAACAATTTGGTTACTCTGTAGTGCGTGAATTGGTGGGGCATGGTATCGGGCAAGACCTTCACGAAGAACCTATAGTACAAAACTACGGCAAAAGAGGCGAAGGCAAAAAGCTACAAAACGGCATTGTCATTGCCATAGAACCAATGATAAACATGGGCAAGAAAGACATAGAAAAAATGGTTGATGACCATGGCATTAGGACTGTGGACAAAAAACCGTCTGCCCATTTTGAGCATACCGTAGCTTTGATTAACAATAAACCTGAAATTTTGACTACTTTCAAGTACATAGAAGAAGTTTTCCCGAATTTCTAAAATAAATGTAGATATTATTAAGATTTTGTAACATAGACTTTAGTCTGTGAATTAATTACTTGATTAGCAATGTATTACAAGCACAGACTAAAGTCTATGCTACAGACCTTAATAACCTACAGTAAATCAGTTTGTATGTTAGAAAACTTACACCTTATTGCCAAAAACACCCAACTCATCAAGTCTTTTGCTCAAGAGTTGGGCTTTTCTTTTTGTGGTATTTCAGAGGCTACTTTTTTAGAAGAAGAAGCCCCTTTGTTAGAGAAATGGCTGCAACAAAACCTGCATGGCAAGATGAGCTACATGGAAAACCATTTTGATAAACGGTTAGACCCTCGTTTGTTAGTACCAGATGCCAAATCTGTTGTTTCCTTGCTCTACAACTATTTTCCAGAAAAAGAACTTTTTTTGCAAGAGGACGACTTGAAAATCTCTAAATATGCTTATGGCAAAGATTATCATTTTGTTATCAAAGAAAAACTACAAACTTTCATGGAGAAAATCCATGAAGAAATAGGCGAAGTAGGCGGTAGAGTTTTTGTAGATTCTGCCCCTGTCATGGACAAAGCATGGGCAAAACGCAGTGGATTAGGTTGGATTGGTAAACATACGAACCTGATAAACAGGCAGATAGGCAGCTTTTTTTTCATAGCCGAACTTATCATAGATTTGCCTTTACAAGCCGACCACCCCACCAAAGACTATTGTGGGACTTGTACTCGTTGTATAGATGCTTGCCCCACAGATGCCTTGTTTAGCCCGTACCAAATAGACGGCAGCAAATGTATTTCGTATTTTACGATAGAACTCAAAGAAGCTATACCGACTTCGGTAGCTGGTCAATTTGAGAATTGGATTTTCGGTTGTGATATTTGTCAAGATGTTTGCCCTTGGAACAGATTTGCAAAGCCACACCAAGAACCGCAGTTTCAACCTCACCCTCACTTAGAAAATTTCCGCAAACAAGACTGGCAAGAACTCACCGAAGAAGTTTTTAATGAATTATTTAAAAAATCTGCCATTAAACGCACAAAATTTGCAGGTTTACAACGCAACATCAGTTTTTCAGTGAACAGTAATCAGTGAACAGTAAACAGTTATTAGTTATCAATGAATTAGGTGTTACTTTTACTTCTGTTCTTCGCTAAATATTTATTAATCACTATTTACCGACAACTGTTTACTGATAACTGTTTACTGATAACTGATAACTGATAACTGTTCACTGCTAACTGAAAAAAAATGCACTCACCCATTCACCAAGTTTTACAGTTGTTACACAACTCCCTTGTCCAATTAGGCAAAAACGTCGATTGGATAGCCATAGAACCTATTGGCACAACTATTTTTTTGGCAATGGAGGGCAGTAGGCGTAAATTTCATACGACACAGCACTTATTAGACGTTTGCAGGGACATGAACCCTACACAAACTTTGGCGGGGCTGTTTCATGATGTAGTATATGTGCAAATAGATGGTGGTTTTCCGCCTCACACCGATAAGATGTTGGCGAAATACGTACACTTTAACACCGAAAACTTAGAGGTAACTATTTCACAAAGTCATATAGAAAATCCTTTGTTTGAGTTGGTTTTGCAGTTATTTGGTTTTGCACATGGTCAAAAATTGTCACCCTACGCAGGGCAAAACGAGTTTTTGAGTGCCTTGTTGTGTGCAGAACTCTTGCACCCTTACCTTACAGTTACAGAATTATTGGCGGTGTTGGCTTGTATAGAGGCTACGATTCCGTTCAGAAAGGAAAATGCTGAAGGAAAAACTTGTTATGAGGTTTTAGCACAACGCCTACAAGAAATAACTAAAATGGGGGGTTTGCCTTTGAGTAGCACAGCCATAGACAAAATAGTGATAGATGCCGTTGGTTTGGGTAATAGAGATGTGGCAAATTTTGCGTTTGAAGATGTTGGACGTTTCTTAGACAACACTTGGATTTTATTGCCCGAAACCAATTATTTTATGTGGCAAGGTGGCGTGTATTCAGTAATAAGCTACCGCAATGCGTTGTTGAAAATGGAAACTTTTTTAGGTTTTTTGAATCCGCAACATATTTTTCACCAATACAAAAATAATCCACCAACAAATCAATCCCAGCATTTAGTCAATAAAGCTACTTACAATGTAAGTATAGCTACGCAATATATTGGTATGAAACTTTTGCCTGTGGCAGTAATAGAAGCCTTAGCCCTGCTTACAGGTGGTGATGCCCCTCTGTCTATGTTTGTGGGAGATGTAAGAGTCTATCATCAAAAAGTCCAAAGAGCCGAAGATTTTTTACCACCAAATACAATACAATTAGATGATTTACAAACAGATACAGTGTATCAACTCTTGGCAGTTGGTCGTACTTCGCCTACGTCTTTTGACCTACAAAATTCGCCGTTGGCAGCTTATATTTACGCACATCTGTCTGCCGAAGAACGTAAGCATTTATTAAGCCAAGCCAAAGAGTTTTTCAAACAAGCCATTAGCCCCAAAGAATTTTTACAGCACTTACCCAAAGATTTATTAAAAAATTTGGTAGTAGCTATTAGTAAAATTGCACTTTCAAGGAAGAGCATTTTAGAAAAAGTCTTGAATGAATTGATTAAATAGGATTCATGATTTTTGTTTAACTTTTTTACCGCAAATACACGAAGGTTATAGTAAGTGAACTTGTTATAGACTACCCAGAATTGTAGGTAATATTTCAAACGAATATGGGATAAAACTCGTTATTTGCATAATCGTATATTCAATTACTATTAAAACCTACTAATCTATGTCAAACTTCACCAAACTCTCTATCCCCGAACCTTGTCATGAAAATTGGGCGGTGATGCACCCTACTGAAAAAGGCAAATTTTGCGACCTCTGCCGAAAAGAAGTCATAGACTTTACGACTTGGACAGACGAGGCTGTTATTCAGTATTTTGAGCTAAATCCACAACAAACTTGTGGCAGAATAACTGAAAATCAACTATTGAGGATTAACCAAATCTTAACTACTCATGCACAAAAGCAGCCGAATTTGTGGCGGATTTTTGCGTGGGCTTTGTCAGCTACTACATTGGTGGCGAGTGGGGCGAAGGCGGAGGAAAAACCAACTGCACAAGTAGTTTATCCATTGAATACTCCAAAAAAAGCTATTGAGCATGATAAATTAGTTACAACAAGAGATACTTCTGGACATGAAATAATAATTAAAGGTCGAATTATATCTAAAGACGATAATTTACCTATACCGGGAGCTACTATAATCCTCAAAGGCACAAATATTGGTACAGTAACAAATGTAGAAGGAGAGTATATGCTTCCAGTAGATACCACAAAAGTTCGTAAACCTTTAGTTTTAGTCGTAAGTTTTATAGGTTATGAAACGAAAGAAATACCTTTAGCACATACACAAAGTATTTATAATGTTGAGCTTAGCTTCAGTTATGTTTGGATGGGAGAGGTTGTGATTATTGCCCCAAGTTTCTTTCCTAATCCTTTCAGGTGGATAGGTTGGAAAACTCGTCTTTTGTGGCGTAGAGTTTTTTAATTGAAGTTGATAATCCTTCTTGGTTAAATAATGTTTATTCCAATAATGATTTGTACGAGAAACTCTTGACTGCATTTCATATTTGGTATAAAGAGAGTGAAACCAAAGGACTGATAAAATAACAAATGTGTAGCATTGCATTTACAAAAAAGAATACCGTTGTACCATTTTACTCCTTACACCTTAACCACACCCGCAAACGTAGCTCTAAAATATTTGTTAAAAAAACATCAAATATTGATGAATTTCTAAAACTTTGCCTATATTCATCATATTTTTTGTAAAACAACACTATCGAGTACTACTATGCAATACAACACTTGGTATCACCCTTACGAGTACAATCCTGCTTATACGAAGAGAGTGGCGTACTTTTGTATGGAATTTGCGGTGCATCAACCTCTCAAAATTTATTCGGGTGGTTTAGGCTTTTTGGCGGGTTCTCACATGAGAAGTGCCTACGACCTTCGCCAAAACCTCATTGGTATTGGTATTTTGTGGAAACACGGCTACTATGACCAAGTTCGGAACGAGGACAGGTCTATGAAAGTACAGTTTCAGCACAAATCCTATAATTTCTTAGAAGATACAGACATCATTATTCCTGTGTACGTGAACCGCCATCAGGTATATGTCAAAGTGTATTGTCTAAAACCCGAAACCTTCGGTACTGTGCCTATTTACTTGCTTTCTACGGACATTCCAGAAAACGACTATTTGGCACAAACCATTACCCATAAACTTTACGACAGAGATACCGCAGCCCGCATTGCCCAAAATATTGTCTTGGGGATTGGCGGTGCTAAATTGGTAGATATTTTAGGCGGAGCAGACGTATATCACATGAACGAAGCCCACGCCTTGCCTTTGGCTTTCCACTTGTATTCGCAACTGCAAGATGTGGACAAAGTAAGAGAAAAATTGACTTTTACGACACACACACCCGAAAAAGCTGGCAACGAAGAACACATGATAGACTTCTTAGACCAAATGGGCTTTTTCGAAATGCTGTCTTTGAACGAAGTACGTGCCATTACAGGCATCAAAGGTCATGTATTTAGTCATACCTTGGCTGCCTTGCGTTTGGCAAAAATAGCCAATGGCGTTTCGCAGTTACATGGCGAAGTGTCCAGAGAAATGTGGGGCGAATACGACAACATAGCCCCAATTACGGCAATTACCAATGCCCAAAACAAAAGATACTGGGCAGATGTAAAACTACAAGCAGCCCTCAAAGATAAAGACGACAACGCCTTAGTCTTGCGTAAAAAACACCTCAAACGGTGGTTATTTGAGGAAGTAGCCAACCAAACAGGCAAATTATTTGACCCCGATGTTTTGACGATTGTGTGGGCAAGACGTTTTGCGGAATACAAAAGAGCCGATTTGTTGTTGCACGACATCAACCAATTCAACCGCATTGTCAAAAACTCTAAGCACCCCGTACAAATTATTTGGGCGGGCAAACCGTATCCGTTTGATGAATACGCAATCAGTGTGTTCAATCACTTGGTAAAATATATGCAAAGAGTACCCAATTGTGCAGTTTTAACAGGTTATGAATTGCAGTTGTCTAAACTCCTGAAATTGGGGGCAGATGTTTGGTTGAACACGCCTCGCCGTCCAAGAGAAGCCTCTGGCACAAGTGGCATGACCGCAGCCATGAACGGAGCAGTGAATTTGTCTATTAATGACGGTTGGATTTCAGAGTTTGTGAAACATGGACACAACGGCTTTGTATTGCCGATTGCCCACAAAGAGAACATAGACAAAGTCGACAACTTTGATGCCCATAACTTGTACCACATCTTAGAAAAAGAAGTGATACCTTTGTATTACGACAATCCGAAAGGCTGGTTGAAGGTGGTGAAAAACAGTATGTCGGAAGTTACACCGTTTTTTGATGCAGACCGTATGGCTGCCGAATACTACGAAAGATTGTATAAACTGGAGTATGAACCCCAACAAAATCAGTCGGAAGTATTTAGTAGTAACCATTTGTAGGTAATCAAGTTTTCTTTTTTTACCGCACCCCTGCCCCTCTCCATTTGGAGAGGGGTGTTTTTTTCTCAATGCCATTGGAGAGTAATTTACTTTGAAAAGGTGAGAAATGTTAAACATTACCTATCACTGCATCTTTCGCCTTCGCTATCAGGCAAATTCATCAAAAACTTAGACAATAGTCTGTCCATGTCTGCGTCTAAGTGGTACACCCGAAATTTACCATTGTCCACATACCGCCAACTTTCTTCATAGGCAATAGTGTCTAAATAAGACGAAACATCAGACTGAACGGCATAAAATCCTTTGTTTCGCAAGTCATTTTTAACATCTAAACTTGTGGTTTTACCAAATTCAAGTAAATGATTTTCAGCAACAATTTTTACAATTTCTTTGCTCAACATTTTCATACGTTCAAAAAGGTTTAAATAATTTGTTGTGGTTGTGAAGTTGATACAAAGATAAGCTGCCACTCCGTAAAGCATTTACGAGGTGAAAATATTTTTATGAAACAGAGATTATTTAAGTCTGTAGCATAGACTTTAGTCTGTGCTTGTAATATAATGATGACTACACAGACTAAAGTCTATGCTACAACATCTTCATGAGTTCTAATTTTAGTACAATAAAATGAGCAATAAAAAAGAAAAATTGTGCAATAAGAATAGGAACAGCCAAACGGTTGTGTGTAGGAAACTGTAACAAATGGTACAAATAATGTAGCCCATAGCCCACTATCCACCAAGCTACAAAGTTTTGTAGAGGCACAAAATTGTTTTGCCACTGCCAAAAATCTAATGCCATTGCCACAGGTTCTATGAAATAGTCCAATACTACCATAGCACTTGCCCCCAAAGCAGCTTTAATTGCTACAGGTGTTTTCGGGGCGTATTGGGCTACTAAACTGCCCGTAGTGCCTACCAACACCGCCCAATTTAGCCCTATGGTTAGCGGAATTTCAAACAGTTTTGTTCCCAAAGTAGCACCGTACCAATACACGCCAAAAATTTTACCTGTGTGTACGCCAACTAATTCTACCAAATAACCTACGACATAGGCAATGCACAAAAACAGTAAAAAGTTACGATTGTTAGCTTCGGTTTGGTGTATGCCAAAGAGTACAATCGTTATGATTAAATTAAGAGGGGTTAAAGCAAGAAATAAACTTTTTGTAGGTGCATACAACATGAGCAACCAACCAAAAAAGTGCATGGCTAAGACTAAACCCGCAGCCAACCGATAAGTATTTTGTAGCATTAAATTTTACGTTTGTTCCACAAACCATTAAGCATATCTTCAAATTCTTCAATATCAAATTGCAAATCATCTTCGCCATATTGGTCAAAGGGATTTTCTAATTGGTCTTGAATATTGATAAGACTCACAAAGACAAAACTATACAAAACTGCCGACAAATAGCCTATCAAAGTTTCGTTGCCGTCATTTAAATGGTGAGCAAAATAAGGAGCATACAATACAGGAAAAGTATAGGTAAAAAACTTAGAGTAAGTCCGCAGAGAATTAGGGGTACGATACAAAAATATTTTCCGCATCTTTTCAAAATCCACAATACACTTGCTCAAATATTGGTCAAGGCGTGAAAGTTCACTGGGTGTAACTCCTGCACTGCGGTAAGTCTGGATAAACTGCGAAATTTCATCAAATTGTTGATAGACTAAACGGTCTCTTTGTGCATGATTATCAGGGTTTTGCAAAAAATAACCGTGCATCAACTTGATACAATCTACCAATAATACTTTTGACTGTTGCACATAAGTTACTTGGTGGTCATTTGTCCAATTTTTGGCAGACAAAAACAAACTTAATAAGTTAGATTTGAAAGACGCATAACACATGATAGCATCTTCTCTCCGTTTATAGGCACTGTTGATAGAGAAAACCACAGGAAAAATAATAGCCGTACCAATCAGCGTAATAGGTAAATCCCCTATAAACTTGAAGTAGGCACAATAATAAGTAGTGATAACGGAGAGTGCTGTAACAATCCAAGTTTTGTAGTCAATGATAAGAGATAAGCTACGAAAAAGTTTGAGCATAACACGAGAAAAAATTTTGTGGGTTGATTATGAACACAATGTTACAAAAAAGTAAACAAAAGTTGATAAATACACCCAAAAATCTATCGTAGCTTGACTTAGCTTAACTTATTTTTACGGAGGTCATTGTCAAAGCCCCCGCAACAGGCTTGTCGTTAAAGAAAGTAGTATTTTCTTGCTTTTCTTTCAAAGCCAAAATATATAACAATGGCAGGTAATGTTCGGGTGTAGGAATAGCTAATGAAAATGCTTTTCCTTGTTGTGCGTAGTTAATCAGTGCCGTATGGTTATTGTCCAAAACAAAATTTTTCATTTTTTCACTCACCTCTGTTGCCCAATCATAAGCAAAATTCTCATTTAGTCTTTTCCAATCGACTAATCTAAGATTGTGTACCATGTTACCACTGCCTACAATTAATATACCTCTGTTTCTTAGTGTAGCTAATTCTTTGGTGAGGTCATAATGGTACTGTGGCGGCTGCGAGTAATCTATGCTCATTTGTATAACAGGTACGTCTGCTTGTGGATACAAGTGCTTAAGCACACTCCAAGCCCCATGGTCAAGCCCCCATTGATGGTCTAATTGTATGGCAGTTTTGGTAATCAGTTGTTGGGTAACAAGGGCTAATTCAGGGCTTCCTTTGGCGGGATACTGTACTGCATACAATTCAGGCGGAAACCCTCCAAAATCGTGTATTGTTTTGGGGTTAGGACTTGCTGTAAGGTAAGTGCCTTTAGTTTCCCAATGTGCAGAGATGCAAAGAATAGCTTTGGGTGCTGGCAAATGCTTACTTTCTTTTATAAAACCTCTCACAAACTCATTGTCTTCTATGGCATTCATAGGGCTACCATGCCCCAAAAAAAGTGCAGGCATCTTTTCGGTAAGGGGCAAATTTCCTAATAGTTGTTCTACGTTCTTAAGTTCCGTCATGGTCGTACCAATTGGTATTGTTGCTATGAGTTGCAAAAATTCTTTCCTATTCATTAATAAGGGGAGTTAAAAAGAAACTTTCTAAGCCCTTAGACTTAGAAAGTTGTGTATTTAAATATTTTCTCCGTTAATCGTAATTCCCCACAAAGGTTGTTTTTTGATGTATTTGGCATAAGCCGTAATACCCGCCACACCAGAAAAAGTACCTAATAACAAACCTACCCACAGCATCGCCCAAGCCCAACGTCTTGCTCTGCGTTTTTGGTACGTCCACTCGTCTTTGGGTACATACGTAATAGGCTTGCCACCTGCTTCTGTTATAGCTACATTCAGTTCGGCTTGTTGGTGTTTGAGGGCGTTGATATGTTGCTCCAATTCTTGTACTTGGCTTTGTCTATGCACAATTTTTTGGGTAACTTCTTCCATCAAAAAATTGCCTTCTTCCGACATATCCTTCATTTTTTCCAAGAATTTAGACATTTCTTGGTCATTCATTTCGCCTAAAAAATAGCGTTGTTGTTGTGAAGGCGGATAGGCAGTTTCATCAGAGGAGAAAATACTTCGCACCAACAAGTACAGTAACAAGAGTACGAACAAAAAAATGACAGCAGCGTAAATAGCCACAGATTGGTTTTCGCCCAACCAATTTTGAAGTTCTTGGAGATTCATAGCCCGAAAACAGTTAAGTGCAGATGCACAATAGTAATTAATAAATTGTTAATTTGATAATTATTGCGGAAATGTAAGTGTTTTATTTATCAAATGCACTTTTATTGATTAAAAACAGCAGTACTAACAAAAATAAGTTTTTTACTCGAATCTTGTATGTGAGGTGGTGTAAAATAAATAGGAGAGAGAATATTAACGTGAAGGTATTCTTTTTTAAGATTAAAATTATCAAATGGGCTTTTTATTTTTGCCAAAGCCTATTGCTTATGTAACTTAGTTTATACCTGTTAAGTAGTAAATTTTATAAATGACAGCAAACCACTTGGGCTTAAACTTGGTTGGTTTGCTGTGGAGGGAGTGGGTATAGAAACTGCTTGTAAAGAAGTTTTACAACTATACACATAAGCAGGGTTTTAATACTAGATTTCCTATGAAGAACTAAATTTTCAAATTTAGCACTTTTACTATTCTGTAAGTATAAAACCTCTTTGTATATAAATGTTATTATGTTACACTATTGTATCATTCGTTTATATGGTTCTTTTTCAATAATTGCTGATTTAATCTTATCTCGCAGGTAGTCCCTAAAATCAATTTCTCCATCAATTACTTTAACAAATTCTTCCAAGTCAAACATTATAAGCAAACTGCCTTTAATTAATGCTTCTCTTGCTGCTGTTATGCCTGATGGGGAATATCCTGAGGCTGAGATAAAAATTCCTTGTGCATTAGCTCTATGATAAATTCTGCCTAAATGAGAAAATATATCATCATTTCCAATAGAGTCTTTTTTCCACTTCATTTCAACCAAAAAAATCTTGTTATCAATTTCTATGACTCCATCAAGTTGTTCTATGATACCATCCCCCATTTCTCCAAGTCTTTTAAAATCTTCTTTTACTAGTATTTCATAGACTTTGAAATATCCATTAAGAACAGATTCTAATAATTTTCCACGTTTTTGAGGGTTTTTTTCGCTAAATAATGAAAAAAAATCATTCTTTATCTTTTCAATTTGCTCTTTTTTTTGTTGAATTTCCTGAATTTTTTTTCGATACTCTTCTTGCCTAATTTTTTGTTCATTTTCTTTTTCTTGTTTCATTCTTGTAAATGAATCCTTAATATTAATAACTTTCTGAATTTCTGAAACAAGTCCTTTGGCTTTCAGTTGGTCATTTTCCCAACAAGTCGAGAATGCTTCAAATTCTGTTATTCTTTTTAATATTTCTCTTCTTTGCCTTAGATATTTCTCACTATTTTGATTTATTCGTTCCAATATTATTCTACATATTTCATATTTAGAAATGGAGTCTGGATTAGATGCTAATTTATCCGAAACATCTTATAAAGTGTTTCTTCAACACCTGCACCATTAAAGAATGTTAGAACAGATTTTTTAGACTTATTAAGTAATGGAATAGTTTGAATAACAAGATTAAATAAGTCAGGTGGATAATGATAAATATCACTCATAGTTGTCATTTCTTACAATGTGTTATAATTCTTTAACTGTACGCACCTTGCGTATAAGTTTCCCAAATATATAAAAAAACTAAAATATATTTACAAAAAAATAATACAATTTTTCACAACTATTTTTAACCCACAACCACCAAAAAAAGCCTTTATGTTTTGGCATAAAGGCTTTTTACAAAATACAACTTACACTTTATTTCTCCTTATGAAAAATAGCAAAAAACTCTATAATAAAACCTGTCATAATGACCACAGGGGCTAATTTGAGTGCCAAAAAACCAAAACCATGTTGGCTGTCATCTGCATTCATAATCAGCAAACCCAAAACAATTACGCCAATGCCTACCAACATCAACTGGTAGTTTTTCTTGCCAAAAGCAAACGGCAATTTATTTTTATCTATTGAAGACATACTTTGGATAATTAAAAATTTTCAATTATAAATTAGTTAATAAAACGGAGCAAATTTCCCCTCTCCAAATAGAGAGGGGACAAAAGGGTGAGGTTGCTACTACGAAAACTGTTTCAAGAAACGTACATCATTCTCTGTGAACAGCCTAATATCTTTAATCTGATTTCTCAACATTGTTATTCTCTCTATTCCCATACCAAAGGCAAAACCTGTGTATTCTTCGGGGTCTATGTTACAGTTTTTCATCACATTCGGGTCTATCATACCACAACCACCTATTTCTACCCAACCACTGTGTTTACACACATTACAGCCTTTGCCACCGCAAATATGGCAGGAAATATCCATTTCGGCACTTGGTTCTGTGAAAGGGAAGAACGAAGGGCGGAAACGAATCTTCGTTTCTTTACCAAATAGTTCGCATGCAAAGTGGTATAAGGTATCTTTCAAGTCCTTGAAACTCACATTTTTATCTACATAGAACCCTTCTACTTGGTGAAACAAACAGTGAGCCCTTACAGAAATAGCCTCGTTGCGGTACACACGACCAATAGAAACGGTACGCATAGGCGGCTTCATTTGTTCCATTACACGCACTTGCACCGAAGATGTATGGGTACGCAAAGCCATGTCATTGTCCGAACCCTTAGAGATAAAGAAAGTATCTTGCATATCTCTGGCGGGGTGGTTCAGTGGGAAATTGAGGGCAGTAAAGTTGTGCCAATCGTCTTCTATTTCAGGTCCATCAGAAATATTAAAGCCCATTCTCTCAAATATCTGAATGACTTTGCGTGTTGTCTGCGTCAATGGGTGCAATGCTCCCAAACCATCAGGAATAACGGGCAGCGTAAGGTCATGCGGCTTATTGACATTGGTAGCTTGTAAATTCTCCAACTGTTCTGTCAAGGCTTTGAGTTTTTCTTGAGCAGCCTCTTTTATTTTATTCACTTGTTGCCCATATTCTTTGCGTTGGTCGGCAGGAATATTTTTAATTTGGTCTAACAAGTCTTGTAATACGCCCTTTTTGCCTGTGTACTGGCTCTTGAACTGTTCTAACTGTTCTTTATTTTGGGCGGTATATTGTTCAATTTCTGTTAAAAGTTGGTCTATATGCGGAATCATACTGTTTGCTTTGCTTAATATATGTTTCAAAGGTAGAAAAAACTATCTAAAAAAGGTAGTTTTGCAGAAAAAGATGTATTTCCTACTTGCCTCGGCAGTGGTCAAAGACCCTGCCGATGGCTCAACTCCTCATAGTTAAGTAGTTTACTTTAATCATTCGCCTTACAAAAATAGTTATATTTTTTCTCTCTGCCTATCGTGGTTTCGTTGCCATGTCCACTGTAAATCAAGGTGTTATCAGGCAATTTATACATCACATTGTAAATACTATTGACCAATGTATCATAGTCGCCACCGGGTAGGTCTGTCCGCCCAATGCTGTTTTCAAACAAGACATCTCCACTGATACAAAAATTTTGTTCTTTACTATAAAACGCCAAATGCCCCACCGAATGCCCGGGAACAAAGAGAATAGCAAGTGTAGAGTTGCCAAAACTAATCTGCTGCGTTTCATCTATAAACTTGTCTGGTTCAGAAGGTTGGTACTGCGAAAAACCGTACAAATGAGCATACAACGGCACTGCTCGCAATACATCTGCTTCGGCAGGGTGCATTAGCAAGGGTACTTTGTAGCTTTGCTTTACCCACGCATTGCCTACTACATGGTCTATGTGGCAGTGTGTATTCAGGGCAAGTACAAGTTGTAAGTCATTCTTTTCTAAATAGTTATGAACTGTATCTTGTTCTTGTTTTGAATAACACCCTGCATCTATGATAATTGCTTGACGGGTTTCATCATGCAAAATATACGTATTTTCTTGGATAGGATTAAATGTAAATTTCTTGACCGTAAGCATAATTGAGTGAGTTTATAGCAACAAAGTTAAGTAGCAAGAATAAATTATTTTACAAAAAACCTATAAGGTTTTAAAAACCTTATAGGTTTACTTGTCCTTATTGAGAAAAAAGCACGAAAAAAGCCCCTTTACAATTCAATAAGGGGCTTTTATTTGTTGTAATAACCTAATTACAAGAGGGATACAAATTACTCTTAGAGAAATTATTGTGCTGGTACTAAGTCAAAAGAGATAGTAGGCTTAGTTTTGTCTTCGCTGTCCACTAATTGGAAGTCCATAGTGAATGAGTTGTCTGTCAATTTTGAGATAGTCAATTTACGTTCTTCTGCACCACTGTCCAACGTGATAGTAGTAACGTTGGTATCAGAAGTCCAAGCACCACTTTGCGAAGTTCTACGAGAAGGGCTAATAGTAGCAGCACCTCTTGTGAAATTGTAAGTGTTACCAGAAGAAGCTGTATTGAATTTCAAACGCAAATCTCCTAAATTAGCTGTACCAAATTCAGCAGTTGTGAAAGGAGTGCCATTTTTACGGGCTACTTGTACTTTCCAAACTTTTGCACTAATTTTTTGTGTAGGCGTAGATGCAGGCTTGTTTTCATCGCAGCTACAACGCATGGTAATAGTAGCTACTAAGGTCAATAATAAAAAAGTTTTGATTACGTTTATTGCTTTCATAAAAGAAATATGGGATATGGGTGTAAAATGTTTAAATCTAAGTATTTCGTGTAAATAATTGTAAGCAAATATAATTTTTTTTTTCATTCAAACACATGAAAGAATGCTATTTTCCACGCAAAATACTGAAAAAAATTAAGCCTGCTGCCAATTTGTGGTAAAATTAATAAAATCTTGTACGGAGAGTTGCTCTGCTCTTTTTTCCATAAATGGGTGTTCTTGTAAATGTGTGGGTACACCAAGCACTTTTAGGGCATTTCGCAAGGTTTTTCTGCGTTGATTGAAGCCTGCTTTTACTATTTGTGTAAACAATTTTTCATCACAAGGTAAATTTTGTACTTCATTTCGGGCAAGGCGTATAACGGCAGATTTTACTTTTGGTGGCGGATTAAATACGTGTTCGTGTACCGTAAATTTGTACTCAATCGTGTAGAAAGCCTGTAACAATACACTTAAAATACCATAAGTTTTGTTACCATGTTTAGCTGCTATTCTTTCTGCTACTTCTTTTTGTAACATACACACGACCTCTTGTACTTGTTGTCTATGTGCCAAGACTTGGAAAAAAATTTGGGAAGAAATATTGTAAGGAAAATTGCCAATAATGCCTAATGGACTTTCTCCAAATTGCTTTGCCAAATCAAGAGCTAAAAAATCACCAGCTATAATTTTTTTGGGAGCTACTTTCAATACATTTTTAAGGTAGTTTACAGATTCTGTATCTATTTCAACTAATTGAAAATCAATATCTGTTCTATTTAACAAAAACTTAGTCAAGACACCTGTACCTGCACCAATTTCTAAAACTTTGCGGTAGTTATGGTGTAAGGTAAGACAATCTACAATGTCTTGTGCAATACTGTCATCTTTTAAAAAATGCTGTCCTAAGGACTTTTTGGGAGTTACCATGAAGGGAATATAAAATTGCGAAATATAGGCACAAAATAAGGCATTTTTAGCTACAAATGCTATTATTTCATGTGTTTTATAGCAAACCCCAAAGGTTTCAAAAACCTTTGGGGTTTATGGAAGATAAGTTACTGCAAAAACAAGGTACTAATGGACTCAAAATCATGGATACGGCGAATAGCCTTTGCAAAAATATCGGCTACGGTCAAAACCTTGATTTTAGGGCTGTTATGTTTTTGTGGAATGGTATCTGAAACAATCAATTCTTCTAAGACTGAATTGTTGATATTGTCAATGGCATTGCCCGATAAAATGGCGTGGGTACACACTGCCCGAACAGACTTAGCTCCTTTTTCTTTTAACAAAGCTGCTGCTTTGCACAAAGTACCACCTGTGTCTATCATGTCATCTACCAATACTATGTCTTTGTCTGTTACATCACCAATGACCTGCATAGACGCAATTTCGTTGGCACGTTTGCGGTGTTTATCGCAAATTACCATATCTGCGTTGAAATGTTCGGCAAAAGTTCTGGCTCTGGACACGCCGCCCACGTCTGGGGCTGCAAAGGTAGGGGTAAATGGGAGGGTTTTGAGGTAAGGAACAAAGATAGAAGTTCCGCTAAGGTGGTCGAGGGGTATGTCAAAAAATCCTTGTATTTGTCCTGCGTGCAAGTCGCAAGTTACGATACGGTTAGCTCCTGCTGCGGAAAGCAAATTGGCAACTAATTTGGCAGCAATACTCACACGAGGTTTGTCTTTGCGGTCTTGGCGGGCATAGCCGAAGTACGGAATCACAACGGTTACATACTTGGCAGAAGCCCTGCGAGCTGCGTCTATCATCAACAACAACTCCATGAGATTGTCCGTTGGAGGGTTGGTGGATTGTATCAAAAACAAATCGCAACCACGAATAGACTCCTCAAAGGCTACCGAAAGTTCGCCATCACTGAACCTACGGAGGCTAATTTGCCCCAAAGGTTTTCCATAATGATTGGCAATGTTTTGGGCAAGAGTTTGCGAGCCTGAACCAGCAAAAAGTTTGACAGAATACGAAGGCATAGTTGTAAGGAAATAAAGAGTAATAAAAGTGGCTGCAAGTTAGGAAAAGACTAAAAAAAGTCCATTGTTTAAGACTAAAAATTGGTAAACTTTCAACAAAGAAATAAAAATAGATAACTAAACCATTGATAATAAAATAGTTATGTTTTTATAAATGCTTAATTAACAATAATTCGCCTACGTTATTGAATTATTCGAAAAAAAAGCCTTATATTTATTCATTCATTTTTGTACTAATTTGTAATATAGACTTCTGTCTGTGCATTTTATAGTATAAAATACCCTATTGTTATTCATTTAGCCGTACCCAAAGCCCACAAATATTATGAGAAGTCATGCCAAAAAAACGGTAATGAACCATGTCAAAGTGATAAAGAGCATGGTAGCTGGTCTTCATAACGAAGAAAGATACAATACCGAAAGATTGGAGTTTATGAAAACCCTCTGCAATGATATAGAGGATACCTTGTTATATGCCTTGTTTTTGGCTGCCAAAGTCAATGTAAAATTAGAGGCAAATCCTTCACTCAGCCCTAATGCTGCTCTTATCAAACAATCATTCAAGATGTTGGAGGAGTATGTGCATGGCAAAACCATAGGCAGCGAAGACATGATGAACCTCAAAATTGCAGTTGCCAAGTTAGAAGCTTGCCAAGATTTGTACGTGCCTCGCAATGGCGAAAGAATACGTATTGTCAAGGATTGGTCTGCATTGGTTTTAGAGTCTTGCCTGAACTGTATTATTTACCCCAAAGAAAGTGCTATCAGAGGACACCAAGCCACAAAAAGCTACTGCGAAGTGAGTATTGCAGACAGAGGCAAGGGTTTGTTAGTGGAATCGGCAGATAAATTGGCAGATGTGGCGGAGTTTTGGGAAGAACACTACAAACACCATACAGACGAGGTGATTAATCAATTAACAGGTTTGAGTTTGTAAGATTTTATAGAGAATTATTGATGATACTTCTAAATGTAACAAATTTAGAAGTATCGTTTTTTGTAAAAGCTATGTTATCAATACCCTACTATCCAATAGAAATTCATTTATATTCAAAAAAATATATAGCTTTTTGGTACACTGACTTGCAAGATGGTGTATTAGTTGATGAGCATAACAAACTCATTATTTTTCGTTGTTTTGAAGAAGCTAATATGTATTCATCAAGTAAACATTTACAAGTAGATTTTACAGAAACTATCAAATATGATTTTGATATACTTGGAAACTGGTTGTTAAATCCTATTGGACAAACTGTTGATTGTCAAGGATTTTTAAACTTATGGAATTTAACTATTGATATTGCTTATAGCTGTCAATTAAAGTTTTTAGGTAATTTGCAAGATGAGCTAACAAATATTATCTACGATAAATTATTTTATGGCAATAATCTTCCATGTGTAACGCCCAAAGGCAAATTGTATAAACCTATTTGGACAAAAGAAGAATTAGATTATCTGGTCAAGGTTATGGAAAATGTCGTGTTCATCATAGAGAAAGTATGTTTGTAACACGCCTATAAGTTTTTAAAATTTTATAGGCGTATCATCTATTCCACACAACTTACAAATTTCACCTCCAAACCCACTTGTTCATTTTTCTGCAAAGTAGTTTGGTTGTCCATTCTTACCTGCAAATTTAGCCCTTCTACTTGTACCGTAGCCTCTTGGTACACCCCCGCAAAACGCAAATCTGTAACCGTACCTATTAAAGACGTGTTGGTAGTTGCCTGTAAACCAATGTGTTCTGGGCGAATACAAAAGGCTTTTTTGTGTGTAGGCAATGCCCCCAAAATATTTTTCCATGCGTTGGTGAGTTGCTCTGCAAACAACAAATTTGCTCGTCCCAAAAACGTGGCGGTGTACGTATCTTGCGGTTCTTTGTAAAGACTCAAAGGACTTGCAAAATGTTGTAGTTTGCCTTTACGTAACAAGGCTATTTTGTCTGCCGTAATAATGGCATCTTTGGTGTCATGTGTAACCAAAATGGCTGTTATTCCTGTTTGGCGAATAATCTGGCAAATTTCATCACGTAGTTGTTCTCGCAGTAGCTCGTCCAAATTGCTAAAAGGCTCGTCTAACAACAAAACTCGTGGCTGTGGTGCTAAGGCTCTGGCTAAGGCTACACGTTGCTGCTGCCCACCCGAAAGCTGGTGCGGATACCGTTTTTCATAACCTACCAAACCTACCAAACCTAACATTTGTTGTACTCTGCTGTTTTTTTCGCCTGTGGTCAGTCCGTAGGCTACATTTTCGGCTACAGTAAGGTGTGGAAAGAGGGCATAATCTTGAAAAACCATGCCTACTTTGCGTTTTTCGGGCTTTACAAATACGCCTTTGCCGACTACAGCCTGTTGGTCTATGCGAATTTCGCCTGAAGTGGGAATTTCCAACCCTGCTATGATTCGCAACAAAGTTGTTTTTCCGCAACCACTTTCGCCTGTGAGTGCCACCAAACTGCCTCTTTCTACCTCAAAAGAGATGTCTTGTAGGGCAAAATCTGTGTTGTTAGGGTATTTTTTATGGATATTTGAAAATACAATCATAAGGCTTTTGTATCATATTGTAGCACCAATTTCAGTCTGTGCTATTTAAACTAAAAAGGAGAATTGCCTTTAGACAACTCCTCTAAGGCAATTAAAAACTACCAACTATCTCCGCCAAAAAAATCATCATCTTTAGCTATTGCTTTCAACTCTTGTTTCATTGATTTCATAAAAAACTTGAAAAAGGCTTTATCTCCTAAATTTTGGAGTTGATTTTGGGAAGTTTTAATCATCTCTAACAGTTCATTTTTTTCTCTGTTAATCCTATACTCAAACTGTTTGGGCGTACTGCTTACATATTTTCCCCAAGGTACTTCTCTAAAATTCAACTCATTTCTATAGGCAAAATATTCTCTTTCTAACTCATTGATTTGTTCATTCAAAATTTTGTTGTAGTATTTCAACTGCTCTGTAGAGAGTTTTCCCAAATGCTCCTCGTCTATGATATTCAGTTCCAACTGTAATTGTAACAAAGTATAAAAGTCGTCTTTTTCATAAGCCTCTGTTACTTTTTTCATCATTTCTGTTTTCCAAGCCTTTTTTTGCTCGTCTTGTTCTCCGTCTGGGTGTAGTTGTTTCACCAAACTTGTATAAATCATTCGGCTGGTTTGTTGCAACTGTTTTTCGGCAGCTATTTTTTGTTCTTCTTTTTCTACTTGTTTCTTAGTCTTTTTTTGCTTGGCTTTTTCTTCTTCGTTTATTCTACCTATTTCCTCGTTTCTTTCCTCAAATTTTCGCTGAATATTCTCTTTGGTTTTATCCAAATCTTCTACATCAAAGTCCTCGTCTTCTATATCAATACCAAAAAACCCCGCAAAATTTTTGAGCATATCTGCTTGTTCCTCAAACATCATTTTTTTAGCTTCTTCATACGAAACATCTGAATATTTATCGTGTAAAGGGATAAATTCTTCATGCCCAGCCTCTATCAAACTTGTCGTTTTGAAAATAATAAATTCTTCTATGGTGCTTCTTTCTGTTTTAGTGATTTTAATGGTAGAATCATCATAAATCTTGTCCAAAGCCCATACCATCTGAATATGCACTGCTAAAAGCTCTTGAAAAATAGGCTGTAGTTCTTGAGCAAAAGTCTGTTTTACATAGTCTATATGAGCCAATTGTTTTTCTACATCTGCCTTTAGCTTTTGAATTTTTTGCACTTTTTTGTTAAAAAGGTCTTGTTCTTTATTCAAAATTTTTTCCTTTTTTTCTATTTGCGGAACAAGCGAAGTTTTTTTCATCAATGGTTATATAAGTTTGTAATAAAAAACTATAATAGAGTTTATGAATAATTTTTTGCTATAGCCCCACCCAACCCTCCCCACAGGGAGGGCTAAAAAGGAGTTATTCATAAACTCTAATAAATTAGTCAAATTTAGGCTAAAATCCTTTGAGGGCAAAATTATTAAGGCACTAATCTTTCGTGGATTGCAGCATTGGTAGTAAGGTCTGTACCGTAAAAATCTATGTATTGCACTTTGGGTTTTAGTTTCCCTTCTGCCTGAATAAAAATTCTGTGAACTTTTATAGCCTTTGCATTCACAGTTACAGTAACTACAGGTTGTTTGTGTGTATCTAATTGTAGCGTAAAAGTAAGTTTTTTGTACGCCACTAAGGTAAATTCGTAGTGGTTTTGTGCTATGGCTTTGGTCTTTACGCCGTAGGCTAAGGTGCGTTGTTCATAGTTCAAATCCTCTATGATACCACCTTGTTCATAGCTAATCCAATAAACTTTAATAGGGTTTTTACTGTCTAAATCTTTGTTGGCTGTCAAGTTTGCATCATAGACAACCGTATTGGTGTTGGCGTTTCGTTGGAGATAAAACAATCTTTCTGACGTAGTTGGTGGGACAGGATAGGTCGTAGTTTGGGCTATACTATAAAAAGTAAGGCAAGAAAAAAGTAGGGACAAAAAGAGTTTCATAAGAAGTGCTAATGTGTTTAGTAGTTACATAACAATTTAGCTACGCTTGTCAAGGTCTTTGACCATTGCCAACGTAGCTAAACTGTTATTCAATTCCTTTTAAATAGGCTGTTCGGGGTCTTCTCTTTCTGGTGCTTCAAAGGTGCTGCTTTGATTAAATCTTTGTCGCAAAGCATCTGGATTTACCTCTTGCTCCAATAGCATTTTCCGCAATTTTCCGTACATAAACGACACGCCCAACAATAACACACCCAAGAAAATAAGAGCAAAAACTTTGGCAAATAAACCAATATGGCGGAAATCTAAGGCGAAAAATTTGATAATGGTAAGCCCAAAAATAGCTAAGGCTATCAAACGCATCTCTTTGATTTTCAATCGCATACCGTAAATCATAAGGGCAGCAGAACACAAAGCCCATACGATTGAGTAGCCCAACATACGCACACCCCACAAAATATCATCAAGGTCTTTGCCTGCTTCATAAAATACAATGGCTGCGGTGTGTTCCATTTCGGCAGAGATGTGAAACAACAAAACCACCGCCACAAACCAAGTAGCATACGTAAAGGCTGGATTTTTTTCACCGTATCTTTTATACAAATCGGTAATCAACATCACCACCATAGCCACGCCCAAAATCACATTGATATAGTGCAAGGCAAAAGCCCAAAAACTTTGGTTTTGCATCAAATATTCGTTTCGCAAATCCAATACGCTAAAATGCACTATCAACATATAAGAAAATGCGGAAACAGCTACCAAGTAATCTGCCACTTTTTGCATGACAGGTACTTTTAGGCGTTGCCCAATCAACCAAATGCCTAAAATGAATAAGCTATTGTAAATGCCTATCCACAACCTCTTGATTTCTTTGACTTCGTATTGGTGAAAACTCAACTCCACATTGCCAATCATATACAGTAAAAAGCCCGCCAAACCACCCAAAACTGCCATGTAGAGTTGTTTGCGAACTGCAATAATTTGTTTGGCTTCTCTGTCTTTATTCAATATTAAAATAGCACCTACCGAAGTAATAATTGTGATGATGGTAGAGTACACCGCAGGGTTGAAAAACAGCGTAGGCGAGGGTTGCGAGTAGGTATGAAACCAGTTGGCAAAGACCATAAAACCACCAATCAGCATCAACACCGCAGAACTATTACGCAACCATTGCAGATTGGCGTAGTAGCCCAAGCCCATTAAAACTAAAGCCTCAATCGTCCAAAAACGGTTCAGTTGCAAGTAAGACGACTCTACAAAAATACCCAAAGACACTAATATCACACCAAAACCTACGGCATGGTCGACAAGTCTGTCATCAAAACCACCTTTGCGAATCAGCCCTGTAGCAAAAATAGCATTAAGCAAGCCCATCATTATCAATGCCATTCCAGAATCGTCTTTCAGTGTTTCGTGTTCATACAAAAGGCGAATCATTGTATAAACAAATAACACTGTATTGATGACTATAGGAAAATAAAACTGTTCGCCATGCTTAATGGTATAAGCTACATAAATAGCCCAAAAGAAGATATAGTACAATACAGCAAAAGTTACTGCCACACTAAAAATACCATTATTAAGCAGGTCTGTCGAGGGCAAGTGTATCCAACCATCAAACGTAATTACCGTTAATACAAAGATACTTGCATTGATAAATTGCCATTGTTTGTAATTGGCTACGGCAGCCATTAGCACATTCATAAATAATAAATAACTGAAAAACAGCGTATTACTAAAATCTTCATCTGCATTTACGGTGTACGGCATAAGGTAAGCCCCAAAAAGAGCCAGCACCGCCAAACTTCGCCTATCGTATAAGATGGCTAAAGACAGGGTAAGCAAAGTAGTTAAGCTACCTAAGAAAAATGCAAAAGGTTTATTAATAATACCATCATATTCGGCAGTATCAATAGAGTAGTAAAAAATGGCAACTGCACCATAAGCAAATAAACCACTAAACGTAACATTGCTTTGGCGAAGCCGATGCGTCAGGTACAACATAGCTACACCAATACCAAAAACCAATAAACTTTTGATAGTATCATTGATGTACCAATTTACATCTGCAATATTCAACAGCGTAATTACGCCAATGGTAATCAACAAAATCCCCAATTTACTTATCAGGTTTTCGCCAACTAATTGCTCAAAATCCTTGCGGGGTTGCTCCAAATACTCCAAATATTGTGTTTTGAGGTCTTTCGGGACAATGCGGGTTTTTTGTGTATTGCTGTTGGTCGCCAGAGGGTCATCTGCAAATTCTTCTCTATCTCTATTGAAGTTTTCGCGTATAAAACTTTTTTCTTCTGAACCACCCCAATTAAAGCCTTGTTTGGCTAACTCCTCTTTGCGTTTCCTTTCAGCTTCTTCTTGTTCTTTTTGTCTGCGTGTTTTGCGGTAGGGATACGCCAAATTTTCCAGCTCATCATCACCAATCGTCAAGTCGCCCTTAGCCACTAAAACTTTATAGGTTTCGTCATCATTCAACTTTGTAAACTCCTCATCAGACATCATTTTGACATCAAAACGGTGTCGTGCTATTTCTTGCTTGAACAACTCTATCTTTTCCAACAACTCTTGTTTGTGGTCTTTTTGGGGAGTTTCGTTATCTATATCGTTAGGATTTTTGGTTTCCATAAGCACGTAATAAGTAAAATTGGCTGCGTTGATGCGTGTAAAAAAACGCAAAATGTTGATTAATAATCACTTCTAAGTTAATGAAATTTTGTAAGAAAAAAATCATTTCGAAGGTTTTTAATGCAAAGAAGTAACATTTCTCTAAGAAAGGTTACTTCTTTGGTAGTTTCTACTAGGTAATTTGCTATGTTTTATTAAAAAAGTACGTTTGTAATTATTTTATTAGTGGTGTTAAATATGTAATGTTAAAAACTTATTGTCAATGACATAGAACCTACATATTATTTGAGTGTGTAAGTCCTAATATTGAGTTAAATTTATCTAAACATTAAGAATAATTTGTTTACTAATAAAGAATAAATATTTGTAAATCAATTAGTTATATTAAAAATATTACCAATAAATTACTCTCTATGCCTTACTAAAGATGACACTATACTTGCTTAGTAAAATAAGGTAGGGTGGCTCATAAATCATCTGGATAAGTTGCATACAAATCACTAATATATTTGGGTGAGAAATCTCTACTACACGAGCAGGTTTTGCTGTAGAAATTCATTCGGTAATGGTAAAAATATACGATAAATAAATAATTGATTAGCAGCAAATTAGCTAATAATACATTTTGAGCACTACCGAATGTTTATTAAAAACTTACTAATTGTGTATTAGCACTTGTTAAAATTGTATCCACTCTTCTGGATTTACCTGTTGATTTTTGTTCCAAATTTGGAACTGCATTTCAGGGTAGCCGTCCATATTTTCGCTAACTGTGCCTATTGTTTCTCCTTGTTTTACTTTTTGCCCTGCCACTACCAAACTTTCCTTGACTTTGGCATATACCGAAAAGAAGTCACCATGTTGTACTACAATCACCAAACCGCCACCATTTACTCGATGAATTACACTCACTACACCTGCAAATACGTTTTTGATAGGGGCATTTTGGGCGGTGCGAATATCCACACCTAAATTTTCTATCATCACTCTTGGTGTAAGAGGGTGAGGTTGTTTACCAAAAGGCACAGAAATATAGCCTTTCACTGGGCTTGGCAAAAAGCCTTTTGCTTCCTGAAAAGATTTGAAAGTTCTAATAGCTTTTGCTTTGTCATCTGTTTCTTTATTTGTTTCTATTTTGCTAGCAGTTTCAGGGTTATCTTCTTTACGAATTGGCTCAACTAATACAGGTTGTGTATTTTTAGCTTTCTCAGCTTCTTCTTTGGCAAATTGGTTAGAAAGTTCTTTGCCCTTATTTACCTGTGTGGTATTAGCTTGAATAGAGGCTGCTAAGCTATTGAGTTCTTTTAGCAAATTACGTTGCTCTTGTAATTGCTTTTCTATGGTGGACGTTTTCTTTTGCAGTTTTACAACGGTTTCTTTTTGCGTAATTTCTAACTTTTCTACTTCTGCCACTTGTTTTTGTTCTTGTTGTATCAACGCATTTTTTTGTTTCAAAGCCTCTTGGTGTTCCGTAATGCTCCTATTGTGCATATAAATAGCTTTTTTAAGCTCGTTGATTTGCTTGTTATGCTCTTTCTCATAATCTCGCCAAATATTTTCTTTGGTCATTAATTCCTTAATGCTACTAGCACTAAAATACGACATCAATTCTTTGTATGCCAAAGTCAATACACCTTTTTGGCGGTGTTCCAATATCTTTTGATATTCTTCTTCGTACTTTTTACGTTGTTGCTCTTTGCGTTGTATTTCTAAGGCTAACTCTCCAATACGAGCCTCTAATACACTCAATTCTGTTTGAATATCCTCTACAATTTGTTTGTGTTTGAGCAACTGCCTTGAAATACCTTGTAATTTACTAAGGCTTTCTACTTCATTTTTCTTAGAAGAATTTAATAATTTTTGTGTTTCTGCTAATTCTCTTTCGTTTTTTAGCCTTCTTTCTTCTAATTCCTGCAAAGAAAGAGTTTTATCTTGCCCTTGTACCCACGTTATTTGTAGGCATAATAGGGCTATATATGCTAAATATTTCATAAGCCTTTCAGAGTAGTTGTTGTGTTTGTTAGCACGAATATAGAGAATATTTTACTAAAATTTACCCTAAACCATCGAAATCTGCTTACTTTCTGTCTATTCTAAGCATTGACACCAAAAATAAATTGCTATTAAGGATTGTTCAGTCCAACTTTTTGTGTTATCTTTCGTAAACTTTAAAAAGTCATTTTGTTATGAAAAAATTATTGTTCTTCGCCGTTTGTTTAGGTATTTTGGCAGGTACAACGTCTTGTGCCCAAAAAACTTGCCCTACGTATGCAAAAAAGCAAACTACTCACGCCCAACAGTAAAACCTATGCGGTTGGTCGTGCCACCTCCCCCAAAATGTCAGTCTAATTAAGCTACATTTTGGGGTTTTTTGCAATTCAACTATATTTATTATGTTCGAAATATTTGTTAATATTTTCATAGATAAAATTTTACATTTTAACCAAATGAATAACGTTAGAGCCGAAAAGGTCATCAGAGATAGCGTAGCTTGGGCTATGGGGGCTGGGCTTGTGCCTATTCCCGTTGTAGATATGGTAGCTGTTACGGCTATCCAAATTGATATGTTAAAGCAATTAGCTTCACTTTATCAAGTAGATTTTTCAGAAACACGCCTTAAATCATGGATTGCAGCCCTTTCGAGTGGCGTAATGTCCAAAGTAGGGGCAGGTATGATAAAATTTGTACCTTTTATTGGCTCTGTTGTTGGGGGTATCAGTATGTCTGTGTTGTCAGGTGCTTCTACGTATGCCGTAGGGCAGGTGTTTGTTCGCCATTTTGAGTCTGGTGGTACTTTGTTAGACTTTGATGTGAATAAGTTTAAAGAATTTTACTTACACCAATTTGAAGTAGGGCGTGAATTTGTAGAGAATTTGGGCAAAGAAACCATTTTTGGACAAAAAGCCACACAAGAAACCACTACAGAAAATACATCTGCCAATAGCACCAATGAAATGGGTGAACTTTCGCCAGAAGCTATTAAACGCCTCAAAGAATTAGCAGATTTGTATGAAAAAGGGGTGCTTACTACCGAAGAATTTAAGACTTTGAAGGATAAAATCTTGAAAGACGGAGAATATAAGTAGGCTAATAGTTCAGTGTTAGAGCTAAAACTATAAAACTAACATTTCTTCGAGAAATGTTAGTTTTATAGTTTTAACACTTTAATCTATAAGATTTTTTAAAACCTTATAGATTTGTTAATTTATTGCAACATTTTTTTCTTATTCTGTTCTGCATTCCACAGTAAATAAGCACCAATCAAGATAAAAGGAATACTCAATAGTTGCCCCATATTAAAAGCCATGCCTTTCTCAAAATCTACTTGTTCTACTTTGAAAAACTCATAAATAAAACGCAAGATAAAGAGTAGTACCATAAATGCCCCAACTAACCTTCCTTCTGGCGTTTTTTCTTTGGTACGGGTATAAAGCCACCACAAGAAAATAAACAAGAATAAGCAAGAAATAGACTCGTAAAGTTGGGCGGGGTGGCGTGGTATGCCTGCAATACCAGGTTCTATGCTATTCACAAAATCAAAGCCCCAAGGCAGGTCGGTAGGTCTGCCCACGATTTCGGAGTTCATCAAATTGCCCAAACGAATAAAACAACCTCCCAAAGCTATTGTAATCACGAGTCTGTCTAAAACGTATAACCATGTCTGTCCTGCACGTCTTTTTTCTTTTTTGATGTAGAATTTAGGAAACAAACTAATATCGTAATTAGCATACAACCAAATACTTGATAGAATACCAATCGTAGCCCCATGACTTGCCAAACCTCCCTTCCAAGGTTGTAGAATTTCTAAGGGGTGGTCTAAATAGTAGTCGGGTTGGTAAAAAAGGCAATGTCCTAATCTTGCCCCGAATACCGTAGCAATGACCATGTATAACATCAAGACATCGAGGTCTTCCATTGGTTTTTTCTCCCAACGGTAAATAGTTTGCATGATATATTGTCCTACCAAAAAGCCCGAAGCAAACAAAACGCCGTACCAACGTACCGCAAAATCTCCTATTTGAAAAATCTCTGGTTTCACGTCCCAGATTATCGTTGTTAATAACATACAAGCAAAATTTATTGAGCTACAAAAGTATTTTTAAAATTAGAGAGTGAAAAGTAATTAACAATTTTTCGCAAAGCTAAAAAATACGCTGGCGTTTCGTTAGCTGTTAAGAACGTATCAACTATATTTACAAGCTAAAACATAAAAATTATTGGAGTAACCAATAGAGTTGCTCAACAACTGTATTTGAACGGATAACTTCCATTGTTACAGCATTCAATTATATTCATAACACTACAAATCTATGTGGGAATTTTTAGACAAATTTGGTTTGCGAGAAAATACTCGTAAAGCCCTCATTATGAATCTTTTATTAATAGGTTTTGCAGGTTTTTTATTACTATCATTATTTTTTTACGTCTATTTACCTGTAACAACTAATCATGGTGATACGATTACTGTACCAGATTTAACAGGTATGAAAGTAGGTGAGTTAGAGGCTTTTTTAAATGAAAAAGACTTACGTTTTGTGGTAGATGACTCCAGCTACAAAGAAGGTGTACCGCCACAAACTGTACTTTCGCAAGACCCTTTGCCATTTTCGAAGGTAAAAATTAACCGCCGTATCCACATTACGGTTAATTCAAGTACACCACCTTTGGAAAGAGTACCTGAAATTATTGATAGTTCTATCAAGCAAGCTATACAGATGTTGGAAGGGGTAGGCTTTAAGATAGGGCAAACGAAATTTGTGCCTGATGTGGCTGCCAATGCTATTATTCGGGTGTCGCACAAAGGCAAATTCCTTAGTCGTGAGGAAATTCGCAATGGTATCATGTTGCCCAAAGGTAGTGTGATAGACGTAGAAGTAGGGGACGGAATGGGGCAAGATGCCTTTGATTTACCCAACGTAGTAGGTAAAACTGCCGAAGAAGCCGAAATTACCTTAAAAGGCTCTGGTTTAGGGGTAAGTATTCAGTACGAAAGTGGTTCTGGACAAACGGCAGGCTCTGTGATTCGCCAAAAACCTGCCTATTACGCAGGCAAAACCATTAAAATAGGTGAAGTAGTAGAAATTTGGGTGGCAAAAGACTAAATAGCACAGCAGATAATTTTCTATTTTATTATCCCTCTTTCCATTTGGAGAGAGGGGTTTTTATTGGTGGTATCACTACATTAAATTACAACGCCTCAATTTCATTTTCTGTTAGCCCTGTAACTTTGGCTATTTGGGCAGAGCTAAATCCTTCGGATTTCATGTTGCGGGCTGTTAGCAGTATTCCTTCTTCCAAACCTTTGGCATATTTCAAATCCAGAGAGTTTTCCATATCACGATAATACTTCAAACTGTTTTCGTAGCTCTGTCTTTCTTTGGGGTTGTATTTAGAATGTTTGGAGGTCATAGCACGTTGTTTTTACGAGCAAAGATACGAAAAACAAGGGTGCTTTTCATACCTTGACAACCGTAAAGAAAACACCTTTTTAAATTTTATTTTTCACAAAATCACTTAATAATTGCAAGATAATAGGCAGTTTTTGTGCAGCAAAACGGGGCGTGAGATGTGCTGTAATACCTTCTGCTATGTTTCTATCAGCTAAGAAGCTATTAAACTCTGTCTGTAAAAGCTGCGTAAACTTCCTTTTACCTCCTTCAAATCGGCTTGGATAGTTTTGCGGTGTTCTAAAATATATACAATGTCCTCAAAATCGGTACTCATACGGTAATCTCCATTGCCTCGCCCTCTGAAAGCCTCTATTTTAGACGCAAGAAAGTAGGCAACAGTAAAGATTTTGATGCTTGTTTCTTTGTCTAATACAATAGTGATGGCTGTTTTGAATCCTTCGGGATACCACCGATTGCTAAAACCCAAGATATTTTCGGTGGTCATCACATCTACTGTAATGCCTTGTACTTTGTACCTACAAATCACTGCAGAATAAATATCTTGCTGAAAACCACACGCCAATAGCCTCTTTTCTATGGCAGTGTAGGCTGCATACGTGGCAATTTCTACCACTATATCCACATCATTGGTGGGTCGGGTTTCGCTGGAGGCAGGTTCGGGTACATACAAAGCCACCGTAGCACCTCCCACAAAGACAACTTCTTGATTGAGTTCTCCTAACAAGTTTGCAACGGCTTTGATACGTACTACGCTTTGGTGTAAGTTTATCATTGAAAAAATATTTTATCTAATTCCTGCAAAGCTACTTTGACTTCTCTTGTTTTGCCTACTCGCAAAACCTCTGTAATAGCTAATAAATCATATAGTAAGCTGTCTTTCTGGCAAGCCAACGGCACAGTCGGGTACAATGGCTCTATGACTTGTCCCTTGACTGTGCCGTCCATAGCTGCCCAAACATACACTTCCTCGCTAATGATTTGGTGGCTAAACAGGGGGGCAGAATGAGCCGTAGGCATACCCACAGCCAACTCGCCTACTCGTTGTGGGAAAACGTACCGCAAACCGTATTGCAAAAAATCAAAGAGATTTCTGCGAAAGACCTTTTTTTTGGTGGTATCTATTAGCCCTGCAAAGGCACTGCGGGACAAAGACATACTGATTTCTGACTGGCTAATATGCAAGTCTGTAGCCAAGTTAATCAACTTCCAACTATCGTTGGGGTAGGCTATAATTTTGAGTAAAACGACCACATCTAAGGGACGCATTCCGTTATGTTTTTTCATATCGCAATTCGCAGTTTGCGAATAAAAATAATAGTAAATGCTAAATTTTGCAAGTGTTTTACATAAAAAAGGAAACGAAACAGGCTTGGTTGGTAGTGAAGCCTGTTTCGTAAAAGTCTTACTTAACAAATTGGATTACAACGCCTCAATTTCGTTTTCTGTTAGCCCTATAACTTTGGCTATTTCATAGCATTGTTTTTTTACGAACAAAGATACGAAAAAGCACCACAAGAGGTTTTCAAAAGTATTTTTACGGTGAGGGTAGCTAAGAGAATACTACTAAACCAAGTAGAATGGGGATTTTAAACCAACACCGCAAGGGCTACAAGCCCTTGCGGTGTTGAAAACCCAAACAGCCTATAAAAACAACCGCAAATCTGGAGATTTGTAACAGTGCTACGTTTCGCAAAAGTTCGGAGAGGACGGTTGAAGTCTAACTCTCCGAACAACGGGGGGAAATTTTTTGCAACAACTTTGTATTATTGTTAGCTATTGAGTGAATTTTGGACATAATCTTTTACTTTTCTTAGTATTGCAATTACTGTATAAATATCAGGTTGCGAAGCATCATAAGCCCTACTTACTGCATACTCTTTGCCGTCGAGTAGGACAAAAAACCAACTTCTTCCTAACACATAGCAACCATAAATAGGCATTTTGCCTTCATTTTTTGCTTGTGCTACCAACATTTCAGACAGTAATTGTCCTTTGGGGTCAGAACTTCCCCGTTTAGTTTCCTGCTTATATTCGTGTATAAAAAAATAAGGTTTTGTAGGTTTTTGTCGCCCTTTTGCTAATACAAAATCTACCCTACCGCCAATTTCTATATTGTTGATAGTGGCAGATAGGGTACGTTGTGAAAAAACATTATAGTCTGTACTTTCATAATAATTAGCAAAATCTATCATCTTACTAATACATTGTAGTTTGAGTTCGTCCTCATTCCAAAACTCTACATACTTGAGAATACGTTTTCTAAGCCATTCTATTTGCTCTGTTTCAGTAACATTGAATGTAGAGGTAGCTGCTAACCATTCTTCTAAAAGCACATTATCCCAAGTTTGCTCTAAACCAAAAAGAGTTTCAAGGTCTTGCGTTTCCCAAGTTTCAAACTTTCTCATAGTTGTATAGTTTTGCTTTTTACAAAAATATGAAATAATTTTCAATTATATCATTCGTAATTAGCAACTCCGCCTCCATTTCCCCTTGTTTTATTGCTATCTCCGCAGTTTCTTTTACGAATGACAAGCACGTAGAAGGGGGATTTTAAGCCAACACCACAAGGGCTACAAGCCCTTGCGGTGTTTAAAACAAAATAAAAGTGCTTAGAGTACCGAATGGGGTAGCTCTAAGAACAAAAAGGGAAAGATTAAATTACGAAATAACCTTACAATTTGGGTGTGCTTGTTTAAATTCTTCTATTTCTAAACTGCTAATTTGATTACTCCAACAAGATAATTCTTGCAAATTTTTCAACCCTTTCAAAGGTTCTAAACTACTGATTTGATTCTCTCCACAATATAATATTTGCAAATTTTTCAACTCTTTCAAAGGCTCTAAACTGCTGATTTGATTACGTCCACAATCTAATATTTGCAAATTCTTCAATTCTTTCAAAGGCTCTAAACTGCTGATTTGATTCCAGTCACAATATAATTTTTGCAAATTTTTCAATTCTTGTAAAGGCTCTAAACTGTTGATTTGATTACCCCTGCAATTTAATTCTTTCAAATTTTTCAACCCTTTCAAAGGCTCTAAACTGCTGATTTGAGTATGGCTACAAACTAATTCTTGCAAATTTTTCAACTCTTTCAAAGGCTCTAAACTGCTGATTTTATTATTCCAACAATCTAATTCTTGCAAATTTATACACCCTTGCAAACCCTCTAAACTACTAATGTAATTATTACCACACTGTAATTCTTGCAAATTTATCAACTCTTTCAAAGGCTCTAAACTGCTGATTTGATTATTACCACACCGTAATTCTTGCAAATTTTTCAACTCTTTCAAAGGCTCTAAACTACTAATGTAATTATTACCACAATATAATTCTTGCAAATTGTTTAAATCTTTCAAAGGCTCTAAACTGCTGATTCGATTATTACCACACCCTAATCTTTGCAAATTTATCAATTCTTTCAAAGGCTCTAAACTGCTGATTCGATTATTACCACACCCTAATCTTTGCAAATTTATCAATTCTTTCAAAGGCTCTAAACTGCTGATTTGATTTTCATAACAATATAATTCTTGTAAATTTATTAAGTCTTGCAAGGGTTCTAAACTGCTGATTTGATTCTTCCCAAAAGCTAATATTTGCAAATTTATCAACCCTTTCAAAGGCTCTAAACTGCTGATTTGATTAACACCACAATATAATTCTTTCAAATTTTTCAATTCTTTCAAAGGCTCTAAACTGCTGATTTGATTATCCTTACAGCATAATTCTTGTAAATTTTTCAATTCTTTTAAAGGTTCTAAATTGCTGATTGAATTATTATGACAACATAATTTTTGCAAATTTTTCAACTCTTTCAAAGGCTCTAAACTGTTGATTTGATTATTACCACACCGTAATTCTTGCAAATTTATCAACTCTTTCAAAGGCTCTAAACTGCTGATTTGATTTTCATAACAATATAATTCTTGTAAATTTATTAAGTCTTGCAAGGGTTCTAAACTGCTGATTTGATTATTACCACACCGTAATTCTTGCAAATTTATCAACTCTTTCAAAGGCTCTAAACTGCTGATTTGATTTTCATAACAATATAATTCTTGTAAATTTATTAAGTCTTGCAAGGGTTCTAAACTGCTGATTTGATTTCTCGAACAGGACAATTTTTGCAAATTCTTCAATTCTTTCAAAGGCTCTAAACTGCTGATTTGATTAACGCCACAATTTAATTCTTGCAAATTTATACACCCTTGCAAACCCTCTAAACTACTAATGTAATTATTACCACAATATAATTCTTGCAAATTTTTCAACTCTTTCAAAGGCTCTAAACTGCTGATTTGATTATGTGAACAACCTAATCTTTGCAAATTTTTCAACTCTTTCAAAGGCTCTAAACTGTTGATTTGATTTAAAGTACAAGATAATTCTTGCAAGTTTTTAAAATTTTGTAAAGGTATTAAGGTATTGATTCCTAACAACCTCAACCAAATTGTTGGCAGTTTATAGATTTTTTGAAGAGTTGCAAACTGTATAATAGTGTTGTCAGTAGGGAAGCCTTGACTAAATTCTTGATGGTAAACTCCAAAGCAATTTTCCTGCTTATATCTTTTCTCTTCTACAATTACTTCATAATTAAAAATAATTCCTTTTTCCCATATAGCTAAATGCACCAAGAAAATATCCTGCCAAGTATATTGTTCTAAACCTTCTTTTGTGAGATTTCCATATTGCAGTAGCCCGTCCCACCATTCCATAGTCAAAGGGCATCTTTCTGCCAAAACTTTGGAGGTAAGTTGTAGGGTGTTAGTGAGGCGTTGGAGGCTATTTTGTTGCGGAACAAGGCTGTTTTCGTTGGGCGGTAAGTTTTCCATATTTTTTTGATAGTTTTTGTAGGGAAATTAGAGAGAAAAATAATATTTTGCAAAAGAAAAAGAAATAAAAATTTCTGTAGAACGGACTTCAGTCCGTTTATTTCGTTATACAAGTTAAACGGACTAAAGTCCGTTCTACAGTTTAAAAATTTAATCGTATGCACACCCAAGCCTATTTTGAGAATATTCAGCCCGAAATTATCAAGCATTTGCAGCAAGCCCACAAAGAAATTTTGGTGGCGGTGGCGTGGTTTACAGATGCCGATTTGCTGCGTATTCTCTGCCAAAAAGCCCAAGAAGGTGTGGCGGTTAGGCTCTTGTTTTTGCAAGACGAGATTAATACTAAACTGAATTTCAATGAATTGGCTGCTTGTGGTGGCGTGCTGTGGGCTGTGCCTGTGCATGACCTCGACCGCAACCCCATGCACAATAAGTTTTGTGTCATAGACCAACAAACCGTTATTACAGGTTCTTATAATTGGACATATAAGGCACAACACAATGACGAAAATATAACAATTACCAGACAAAACCCTGCCTTTGCTGCCGACTACGTGCTGGAGTTTCAACGGTTACAACAAAAGTATTTCGGTGGACAAACTGCCACAGACTACACCGCCATACTGAAAAGATTGGAAATTTTGCGGGCTGCGGTGGCTCTCCAAGACACCGAAGACATAACGGCACAAGCCCAAAAACTCAAAAAATTATTGACTTTGGGCGACACCTTAGCCGAATTAGCCACTTTGTTAGACTTGTTGGCTGCCCAACGGTACGGAGAGGCAAGCCGTTTGATAGAAGATTTCTTAGAAAAGTACAAAACAGTTACGGTTTATACAGACCCCGAAGTGTTTGGTTTGCGGTTAGAAATCCAATCTTTGCAGTTACAAATTAGTAGTTTGGAAGACGAGAAAACGGAAATAGAAAAAACTATTCATCATTTTGAACATGCGTACACTCGTGAGTTAGGGGATTTATTGCTCAAAGTATTGGAACTACGCAGCCAAAAAGCTAAGCAACAAGCCCAACAAAAACCCGAAGACGAGGCAAAACAGCAGTTTTATGAACAAGCCCGCCAAGAATACCAACAATATAAACAGGGTTTTGAGCAGGAAAAACAGCAAGCACAACCTTTTGTACTTGATGAAGAAGCACAAAAAGAACTGAAAAGCAAGTACCGCAAAGCCTCCAAACTTTGCCACCCCGACACCGTAACCGCCGAACAAAAAGCCGAAGCCGAACAGCTATTTGACAGATTGACAAAAGCCTACGATAACAATGATTTACAGACAGTTAGCGAAATTTTAGAGTGTTTAGAAAACGGTAAACCTCTCCAAAACCGCCACGAAACCATTACCGAAAAAGCCCAACTCATTGCCGAAGTAGCTCGGTTGCGTGGGCAGTTGCAAACGGTGCTGGCTACTTTGCACACCCTCAAAAACAGTGAAACATACCAACTTATCTCCAGCATTGCAGACACCACTGCATATTTTGAGGAAATAAGAAGGGAGTTAGTGGCAGAACTTGATATGTATAAAGAGAAGTTGGATTAATTAGTTACTCACAACGCCTCAATTTCGTTTTCTGTTAGCCCTGTAACTTTGGCTATTTGGGCAGGGCTAAATCCTTCGGATTTCATGTTGCGGGCTGTTAGCAGTATTCCTTCTTCCAAACCTTTGGCATATTTCAAATCCAAAGAGTTTTCCATATCACGATAATACTTCAAACTGTTTTCATAGCTCTGTCTTTCTTTGGGGTTGTATTTAAAACGTTTTGAGGTCATAACATTGTTTTTTTATGAACAAAGATGCAAAAAACAAGGATATTTTGCAAAAAAGCAGGCTTCACTTATGGCGAAGCCTGCTTTTAAAACATCATTCACATTTCTTCCTGTCCTCATAAATATTTTATCCCTCCCAATTCTCCCAAAAAATATTTAATCTGCTCCATTTTGTTTTGCCCTATGTAAGAAAATGTATTTTTGGTGGGATACATACAGTATTGGTTACACTCAAAGCAAAATTCTATAAAGGCTATTACTTTTTGAGATTTATAAAAAACAATAGCATGGCGAGGCAAATAACAATCTGCGACTTGCATAGAACTTGCATCTTTCGCAGTAAGTATTTTAAATATTTGTTTTACTTGAATAGGAGTAAGTAGTTTGACTTGTTCTATACCATTTGTTGTATGGCTATTTTTAACATCAAATTCTCCTTTTTCATTGACCAATGATTGAGTAAGACACCCAGGCAGACCTTGTGAATTGTAAGCTATGACCTTTATGGTATCAACAACAGAATAAGGAAAAGTTTGAGCAAACTGCTGTTCTTCCAAAGGTAATAATTGTGTTTGAGTAGTTTCTTTTTTAGCCATGCAACCACTTAACAACAATATTAGAATAAAAAAATAGTTTTTTATCATTTTATTATGAAATTATGCTGAGGAAAAATATGCTTGTAGTATAAGAAATAAAAAGTTTAATTATTTGAAAATAAGCTAGTTGTATTTTAAATTTCTTGAATTTCTATGGAAATGACAACTATTTCTATTATCAAAGCATAAAGGTAAATAAAAATAGTACACAAGCATATTAAACAAAAAACCTACTGCACCCTTTCACATTCCAAATGCACCTTCACAGGAATTTGCTCTACCAATGTGCTAAACATAATTTTAGGGGCTTTGATTTGGTAGTCCTCCAACAAAATCACGAGTTCGGCATCGATTATTATCACATTGCCTTTTACTTGCAAAGTCCCTTTTAGGGTTTTGTCTTTTTCTACCCCATGAATTTTCATTTTGCCTGTGGCGGTTACTTGGTACGTGCCGTTTTCGGTGTATTTGAGGTTTTCATTGATTTTTCCTGTAAACGTAGCCGTTGGGAAGGTGCTACTTTCCATGTGTTTATTGTTAAAGTGTGATTCCATTAAGGATTTTGGAAATTTAAACTGAATAATCGGCACTTCTACCGAAATTTGTTGGGTGGCAGTGTTGAGTGTAGCTTTTACTTTTTCTTGGCGGGCATCTATGTCTGCCATGCTTGTTTTGGCAAAAAAAGAGGCTATTCCCGTTTGTGTACTGAATGTTTGGGCAAAACTTTTGCTAGCAAAAAACACCAATAAGCCCAACAACAACAAATTTTTCATGATATTTTACAGTTAGTTGTGGGTACAACTAATTGCAGTGGCTTTTGGTTTACAGCAACAACCGTACATTTGCCTTTAGACGAATATCACACCTACTACTTAGTAATAAAAAATATTCGCCTAAAGGTGAATATACGGTTAGCAAATGCTATCTCTCCTAAAAATCTCCTTCGGCAGCCCCTTTGCTTTTTTGTTTGGGTGGACGTATGCCCACTACCAAAGAACTAAATTCTACGGCTTTCCAATGCCCTTTTTCGTTTTTTACCAAAGTCATGGGTCTGTCTGTATCTGCCCCTGTGCATTTCACAAATACCTTAATTTTGCCTTCCGCCTCGTTGCCACTATACGGATTGGTGAAACAAGCCACTTGGTAGGGAGTTTGTCCTAAGGCATAACCTGTGTCTGGCGAAGTACCTATGACATAGCTATTCGGCACATATTTTTTACTGTCCAACTGTTTCACTAAGTAGTCTGTGCTTTTTCCAAAATCAAAACCTTGATAACCCGTAGCAGCAGCAGATAACAACGATTTGTCCGAAGCTATTATTAAGCATTGCCGACCCAGTATAGGGTTTTGACTGTAAATAATAGCAGCTACTACCCATACAGCAGCACCGCCTTGTGGTGTAGTGGCAATGTTGTTTCGCAAAGCAATAAACTCATCTGTAGTCGTAGGCAATTTGTCTATATTCACTACAGGCAAAGCTGTTTTTTGAGCATAAGCCGTCCATGCCCAACAACAAAGAAAAATACTGATTAATAGTTTCATAAAGTAAATTGAATTAGTGAGAAAATGGTTTTAGTAATTTGAAAGTTCTTTGAGAGTCATGCTACAAGTTATTATTATCTCTCGCACCGTTTGTCAAGGTCTTCGACCATTGCCAACGGTGCAAAATACGTTGGCAATGGTCGAAGACCTTGACAAACGTATTATAAATTTGACAATTTTTAAGACTTTTACAAACGTTGTTTGCGTATTTTTGTCGTTCTTACCAAAAGAATTTTTCTTTATTATCGGCTATGCAATTTGTCTATCCTTCGTTTCTATGGGCTTCGCTGTTTGTGGCAGTGCCTATTATCATACATCTTTTTCATTTCCAACGAGCTAAAAAAGAATATTTTACCAACGTAGCTTTTTTGCGAGAAGTAAAATCTGTTGCCCAAACCCGCAATCAACTCAAACATTTATTGGCTTTGTTGTTTCGTTGTTTGTTCATTATTGCGTTGGCGTTGGCTTTTGCACAGCCTTATTTGCCCCAAAACAACGGACAGGCACAGACGAACAGCAACCATGTAAGTTTATACATAGACAATTCGTTAAGTATGCAAGCCGAAGATGGCAACAAACATTTGTTGGAGGAGGCTTTGTTATACGGAGAGCAAATTGTCAAAGGTTTTCCGAAAAGTACGCAGTTTCAAGTGTTGAGCAATGCTTTTGAGGGAAGTATGAATTTTTTTACAGAACCGCAAAAAGCAGCCGAACAGTTGGCAAAATTGGACTATAACCCTTCGTTTCGCACCCTGAAACAAGTACACCAACGCCAACAAAATGCCCTACAAACGGGAGGTAGCCCACAAAAAAATCGTATTTTTTGGTTATCGGATTTTCAAAAACACGCCATTGGCGACCTCAAAATGGTGTCTTTGGACAGTACACAAACCTACTACATCGTGCCTTTGCAAAGTTCTACGGCTGCGAATTTGTATGTAGATTCGGTTTGGTTAGAAAATCCGTTTATCAAAGTAGCCGAAAACAATGCTTTGTTTGTCAAAATCAATCATTCGGGAACGGAAAAAGTGCAAGAAAGAAGTGTGAAGTTGTTTTTGAATGGCAAACAAGTGTCAAATGGTACGGTTAGTTTGGAGGCAAACGGCACAACGACCCTGAAAATGAATTTTGCGGTACAAAGCCCTGAAATTACGCATGGACGCATAGAATTGGAAGACAGCCCTTTGATTTTTGACAACCAGTATTACTTTTCATTGCCTGTAGCCCAAAACATAAATATTGTGCATATTCACCAAGACGACCTGCCCGCCGTTCCGAATGTGTACGCCAATGAAGCCTTTTTTAAGGTACAAAGTTTTCATATCAACGCAGTAGATTACAATACGTTCAACACCGCCCAATTAGTGGTATTGCAAAGTTTGGCGGAGATAGACAATGCTTTGTTGCCTAACCTACAAAAATTTTTGGCAAAAGGAGGCAGTATTGCCGTTTTTCCACCTACAAAGCCCTTTAATACAGATAGTTACACCCAACTCTTAGGCGTACCCATACAAGGCGGTTTGGGCGAAAAATTAGAATTAGCCCCTTTAGACATTCAAAATCCGTTTTTTGCAGGGGTTTTCGAGAGGTTTTCTAATCAAATGAATATGCCAATGGTGCAGCCCGTTATGGAAGTAGGTGGCGTAGGGCAGGTGCTATTGAAACAAAAAAATAACCGTCCTTTTTTGCGTTGGCTCAATCGGGGCAATAGCAATTTGTTTGTGTTTACCGCCCCCATAGCTACAGAGTTTTCGGATTTTGCCAAACACGCCTTGTTTGTGCCTGTCCTCTACAAAATAGCCTTGAACAGCACTTCGCAGACAGAAAGATTGGCGTACAGTTTCCAAGAAAACTTGGCAGAAATTACCTTGCCCACAGCCCCAGACGGCAGCAGCCCGAACTACAAAAACGAAATTTTTAAGTTAATAGATTTGCAAACACAAACAGAGGTCATTCCTTCGCAACGGTTAATAGACGGAAAACTGTTGATAGACATTCCGCACCACCACCACCAAGCAGGTAATTATCAGGTAGTTAGGAAGTCAAACAATGCCGTAATAGGTGCTGTAGCCTTTAACTATGACAAAAAAGAGTCTATCTTAGACAATTACACCACAGAAGAACTCAAAGCTGTTTGGGGGAATCTGCCAAATGTGCAGTTCATAGCTACAGACAATGCCCTGAATTTTGCTAAAAATATCGTAGAACAATACACTAACAAACCTTTTTGGCGGTATTTTTTACTAGCAGCTTTGTTGTTTTTGTTGGCTGAAATATTGGTGTTAAGGTTTTTGAAGTAACCTGTAGTGTGGGCTTCAGCCCACACCGTACTGTATATTTGTTTTTAGGCGAATCAAAAAATCTTATTCGCCTAAAGGCGAATATACGGTTACGAAATCTTGTCCTAAAATTTTCTGTTTACAAATCTACATACCTATACAACTCTTTCATCTGAATTTTTAGGTCTAAACTTTTGATAATTACTTCATTATCAATGCCTTCAAACAAAGTAGTGTACCAACTATTTTTATCCATTATCAAAAAACATTCTACCCTGTAGGTAGCTTGGCTAATCAAAACATATTCTTTGAGAGAGGGCAGAGTTCTGTAAAAATCAAATTTACTTCCTCTGTCAAAAGCCTCTGTACTGTCTGATAGTATTTCAAAAATTACTGTTGGGTTGTGGAGTATTCCATTTTTTTTGTCTATGTCAAGGTCGCCACAAGCAATAGCAGCATCGGGGTAGAAAAATGAATTGCGTTGTGGAATCCAAACTTTGGTGTTGCTGGTGAAAGGGCGACAAGGTGTTTTTTCTAAAAGTGTCCTTAGCTCTCCAATCACATTGCCCTCAATACTGTTATGGTCAGTAGAACTACCTGCACGAACCACAACCTCACCCAACAAATAGTCATGCTTTTCAAGTGAGGTTTCTTCATAGAATAAATACTCCTCTATAGTCGCAAAAAATCTTTCGGTAGTTTCAGGTTTTTGTAGAGCAGACATAATACTTTTGATTGATTCACTTAATTTTTCACATATAAGATAAGGCTTATTCTCTTATAAAGCAATAAAATGGGGGGCAAAGGCTGTAAATTCTTTCTAACTCGCCTAATCACACCAACAGATTTTTTATTATTTTTAAAGCCACACAGCTACGCAAGCCAAACACACCGCACTATGGAAAAACCAAAGGAAATTTTAGAGTTGAATAAGGAGCTAAATATTTACCTTATACGAACCTCATATATAGATACTATTTTAAGAGAGTCTAGTAATGAAACATATTTACTAAATACTACTAATGAAGTGATAGGATTAAATTTAAATAGATGTGATTTAGGAGAGATTGATTTTTTAGAAAAATTAACAAGTTTAATTATTTTACAACTTAGCTCTAATCAAATATCAGAAGTTACTTCTCTTAAAAAACTAATAGCTTTAGAAAATTTAAGTCTTACCCATAATCAAATCACAGATATTTCTCCACTAGCAAATCTTAAAAATTTAACTAACTTAGCTATTGCAGGTAATCACATAAAAAAAATTGAGGGTTTAACGAAGCTAACAAGTTTACAAAGTTTAAATCTTAGTTTTAATCAAATTACAAATATTTTTTCATTAGCAAACCTTACAAATTTAAATACTTTAAACCTTACAAAAAATCAAATTAAAAAAATTACTCCTTTAGCTAACTTAAAAAAGCTACAGAACTTAAATCTTAGTTATAATCAAATAGTAAACATTGCTCCATTAGCAAGTCTTACAAATTTAACTACCTTAGACCTTACAAAAAATCAGATTGAAAAGGCTAACTATTTAGTAAAATTGCAAAATTTGAAAACATTAAATATCAGTTGGAATAAAATTAAAGATATTAGTTTTATTAAAGAACTCACTAATCTAACAACCTTAGATATTAGTTCTAATCCAATAGAAATAGATAGTTATGTTTTTTTAGGCTATCTAAAAAATTTACATAGTTTAAATCTTATTGGTAATTACATTACAGATATTGCGTATATAGAGAATCTCACAAATTTAACTACTTTAAACCTTGAGGTTAATAAAATCACAGATATTTCGTGCATAGAAAGACTAGCCAATTTAGAAAAATTAAACCTTAGTTTTAATAAAATTACACATATTTCCTTATCCTTTCTTAATTCTTTTCCAAAGCTAAAAGAGCTTGATTTATTTGCAAATCCTATAAAGAACATTCCCTCGGAAATTTTTAATAAAGGAGGAAATGTTTTACAAGATGTCCGCAACTGCCTAGAAGACCTAGAAAAAGGAGAAACAATCAATAAAGAAATAAAAATTATTTTTATAGGCAACGGCAGCGTAGGCAAAACCCAAATAGCTAAAAGGCTTTGTGAGCAAGGAAATTTTGTTTTTGATACAGAACACCAATCTACCCACGCCATAGCCTTGTTGCGTAGAGAATTGGCAGGTTTTGAGTTAAATTGTTGGGATTTTGCGGGGCAAGATATTTACCATGCTACCCATCGTTTGTTTATGCAAACAAGGGCTTTGTTGGTTTTGGTGTGGGATTTTGACAACGAAACCCAAGATTTTCACGAGTGGCAAGGCAAAAAATACGAGAACGAAAAACTCTTGTATTGGTTAGAATATGCCAAATGTTTTGCCCCTGAAAGCCCTATTTTGGTGCTACAAAACAAGATAGATGCCTTGCCACAAGATTTGTACTTTGAAACCAAAGAAAAATACTACTCTACCCGATAATTTTTTAACTTATTGATTGACAGTGATTTATTTTATGTTTTATTATTTGACAAACCCTTTCTATCCATTCTTGCAACTCGTTTTCTACTTTATTTTTAAGTAATCTTCGCCA